>Ga0209011_1000002_pt1 | contig 399544 bp, 328 predicted proteins | sample BlaSpr_A8_OM1_M3_FD_187986 | JGI IMG/M metagenome (GOLD analysis project Ga0209011, IMG submission 187986) | Forest soil microbial communities from Thunder Bay, Ontario, Canada - Black Spruce, Ontario site 2_A8_OM1_M3 (SPAdes) (version 2) | ecosystem: Environmental > Terrestrial > Soil >...
TCCCCCCAGCCGGGCAGCCATCTCCCGCCGCCTCTTCGGACTCACACACTTCAATTCCGCCAGGGGGATACGATGTGTGTAGGCTCTTCCACCCGTCACTTTTTCTTGACGCGGATTGGTTTCCCTGATAAGCTGTTTTTCAGGTAGAAGAGCGCCAAGCCATCTTGGCGCTCTTTCCTTTTGGTAGCGCCCTTCTCTCTTTGAGGCCTGGCCCAGCGTAGCGCCAGCCTCTTGTTTATCCTGAGCCTCGAAGGGCTAGCGGGCCGAATCGTCTCTATCCGTGCCGCTGCCTGTTATTCACTGACCGTCTCTTTGCGCCTCTTGCTGGGCCTCCCGCCAGCCAAAACTGCCCAACTTTTGGTGCGCTCGTAAGTCCCTTTAGAATCAACACTTGTAAAAGTGTATCAAAACAAACGACTTTAAGTTCCTTTCGAATGAACACTTATGAAAACAGGGGGAGGGGGTGGTCTACGCGTTCCGGCACTTATTGAATCGGGATTCGGTACAGATTCCGCCGGATGGTGGTTCGCGTGTAGGAATAAAAATCCGGAGTCATCGCCGATTCCACCTCTGCGGCTATGACTTTGACCTTGTTCAGCCCTCGTAATTCTTGACCGTCAAGCACGCCGCCGGGCGGCAGCTTCGGCGTTCCTCGGCCAAGTTCCGGTGGCAGGAAATAACTATTCATGTCTCCACCGTTCATGAATTTGAAAAACATATGCATTCCGCTCGCGTCCCAATCGACCCAGCAGAACGTCCGGCACATCACTATGGGCGTCCCGCCCCCGGTTGGATATGCCAGCATTTGATAGGTATGTTCTTCGTCGTTGATGTTGCCTCGCGCCGCGATCACCCATTTTCCGTCCGGCGATAGCGTCTCCACGTCCAGGATCGGCTCGTCGATGATCTTCTTCTCGCCTGTGCCGTCCGGCTTTTTGGTGTACAAATAGTTTTTCCCGCCGCGATTCGCGCGGTAAATCAGATCGCCATCGGGAAGGAAAAAAGGCGAGTCCTCGTTCTCTTGTGACTCCAATTGTTGTGGCGCACTCCTGCGACCCGCCGGCGCTATCCACAAGTGCGAAACGCCTTTCTCGTCCCGCACCGCCAAGGCGATGCGTTTCCCATCTCTCGAGACCGCGTAATTTGGTAGCAGCCCCGGCTCCACTCCGTACCCGGGCAGCAGGCTTTCGCTTTGCCCACTAGCCAGGTCGGTATCCCACAGTTCCAGGTTCCCGCTGGTCCCGTTGCGCTTCAGATAGTAGAGCCGCCGACCGTCGCTGGAAAATGTGGACCGGAAGGTGGCTCCTTCCGATGTCAACTGCTGATCTCCCCTTTCGTTGTGGAGCCAGATGGTGGAGTCCGTCGTCCCAACCGATGTGATGAACGACTTCCCATCACCAGCCATGGCAATCCCTTCTTCTTCCGTGGGACCGGAGGTGACCTGTTCCGGCGTTCCATCCGGAATTTGCTGCCGCCAGATGTGAAAGTGCCCTCCTGGGTTCGCGCTCAGATACGCCCATTTGCCGTCGGGAGACCACGCACCGGTGGTACACGTTGCGTCTTTCGGTCCCACGAGTCGCTCCGGCCCGCTTCCGTCAAATGGCACTACGCGACACTGGACCAACCTTCCGAAGGAATTCATTTGGACGACCAGCACCCACTTCCCGTCCGGTGATAAATGCGAGTGGTGCGCCATGCTGCGTTCTCCCGCCGGCACATAAACATCCCGGCTGTGCCCGCGGCCTTCGTCCGTTGTGACCAGGCACATGTGGAATCCGCTTTTGATTTCGGAGAACAGCAAATTTTTCCCACCCGCTATCCACGTCAACGAAGACGCGTTCTTCACCATTACCCGAGGCTCACCGCCCAACACACCCACTTCCCAGATGTCCCAAGGGTCCACGCTGCTATAGGCGATGCGCGACCCATCGGGCGAAAACGCTGGACTCAGCTTCAACGTCTTGTCCCGCGTCAATTGCACCGGTGCGCCACTCGGCAGCATCTTTATGTACACATCTGCCGGGCCCAAGAAGGTGTCCGGCCCGCGAAGGAACGCCAGCATACGTCCGTCCGGCGACAATGCTGGATACACTGCCGAGTCCGTGAAAGAAGTCAGCTGTTCCCATTTCCCAGCATCCGTTTGCGCGGGTCCGGCACGTCGCAAATACAAAAGTGTCGCTATCGTCGCAAGAAATGCCAGTCCCGTCGCAGCAATCACGGCGCGGACCCATGTCCTTTTTCCGCTATTACTTGCCACGGCCGCTTTTCCGCTTTCCGTATCACGCTTCAACCTCTGCAGATCGGCTCGCATCTCCGCGGCGCTCTGGTATCGCAGTCTCCGGTCTTTTTCCAGCGCTTTGCTCACGATGCCTTTCAGCTCCGCGGGCAACGCCGGCGTGATCTCTGTCATTGCGGTTGGTTTTCGATTCAAGATCGCATCAAGGACCAGTGCTGGCGTTCCCCCGCCGAAAGCCAGACGTCCGGTGGCCATCTCATACAGGACCACCCCGAACGAGAAAAGATCGCTGCGGGCATCCAGTTCTTCCCCTCGCGCCTGTTCCGGCGACATATAGGCCATCGTCCCCAGCGCCATGCCCGGGCTTGTCAGCATGGCATCAGCCGTCAAGGTCGGCGTGGATGACCCACCCGTTCCAGTTGGCGCATGCTTTACGAGCCCGAAGTCCAGAATCTTCGCGTGCTCCCGCTCCGTGACGAACAGGTTGGCCGGCTTGATATCGCGGTGCACGATTCCTTTGGCGTGCGCCGCGTCCAGCGCATCCGCGATCTCGATCCCCCATTCCACAAGCTGCTCTGGCGTGATCGACCGCCGCCGGATGCGCTCTCTCAGCGTCATTCCTTCTAGGCATTCCATCGCGATGAACGCCTGGCCGTGTTCCTCGCCAATGTCATATACCGTGCAGATATTTGGGTGATTCAGTCCCGACGCTGCTTGCGCCTCGCGCTTAAACCGCTCCAGCGCCTGCGCATCGTGCGCCAATTCTTCAGGTAGGAATTTCAGCGCAACGGCGCGAGCCAACCGCGTATCTTCGGCTTTGTACACCACTCCCATGCCGCCACCCCCGATTTTCTCGATGATGCGGTAATGCGAAATGGTTTGGCCGATGAGAGATCCGGTGCCTGACATTGCCACACATGTTAGGTTGCGAAAACGAGGCAAGTCAAACGAGTGGAACTCACGGGATAGCTGTCTGCTACGGCGAGTGGAAAAGATTTTCGGGAAGAATCTCAGCTAAGTGGCACAAAATCAGGAGTTCGTTTCGGAAGCGCCTTGTTACTCTCCCACGACGGCGTCGGCTTCGATTTCCACCAGCATCTCCGGCGAAATCAGGCTGCTCACCTGCACCATGCTTGTCGCCGGCCGTATGGTCCCAAAAAATTCGCCGTGCGCCCGCCCGACCTTCTCCCACTCCGCGATGTTCGTCACATACATCCGCGTCCGCACCACGTCCTGCAGCGTCGCGCCCGCCTTCGCCAGCGCCGCCTCAATGTTCCGAATGGTTTGCACCGTCTGCGCATACACATCGCCAACGCCGACAATCTTTCCATCCGGCTCGGTAGCCGTGGTGCCCGACACGCTGATGACGTTGCCGACCCGCACAGCCCGCGAATACCCGACAATCGGCTCCCACGGCGCCCCACTCGAAATATTCTGACGAGACACGCGTATCTCCTCCGCCCCGCTCAGCTACGTCGCTGCGCAAGCGCATGCTAGACTGTACAAATTATGGCACAGCCGCCGCTCTCGCTTGCCGCGCCGCCTGGGCTAACCAAAGCGCATGAAATGTAACAACATTCTGGACGCCGTCGGCCGCACGCCGCTGGTGCGACTTAATCGCATCAATCAGGGCTTGAAGCCGCAGATTTACGTCAAAGCCGATTACATCAATCCTGGCGGCTCCGTGAAAGACCGCATTGGCATCACCATGATCGATGACGCCGAGAAAAAAGGTTTGCTCAAGCCGGGCGGCACGATCATTGAAGGCACATCCGGGAATACGGGAATGGGGCTTGCGTTGGTCGCCGCTGTGCGCGGCTACAAAATGGTTTTCACCATTACGGACAAGCAGTCCAAGGAAAAAGTGGATTTGCTCAAGGCGCTGGGCGCGGAAGTGATCGTTTGCCCCACCGCGGTCGAGCCGGAAGATCCGCGCAGCTACTATTCCGTGGCGAAAAAACTCGCGCGCGAAATTCCCAATTCCTACTATCCAAATCAATACGACAATCCCATGAATCCGGAGGCGCATTACCGCACCACCGGCCCGGAAATCTGGGACGACAGCGAAGGCAAAATCACGCATTTCGTTTGCGGCATGGGCACCGGCGGCACCATCAGCGGCGTTGGGAAATATCTGAAGGAAAAAAATCCCAACGTCAAAATCATCGGCGTCGATCCCTACGGCTCGCTCTACTACGATTTCGTGAAGCGCGGCGAAACCGTGAAAGCCAAGACCTACGTGGTCGAAGGCATCGGCGAAGATTTTTTCCCCGCCACCATGAACCTGAAAATCTGCGACGACGTGATCCAGGTCAACGACGAAGAGTGCTTCGTGGTCGCGCGGCGCCTGGTGAAACTGGAAGGCCTATTTACAGGAGGTTCCGGCGGAGGCTGCATCTCCGCTGCGCTCCAGGTTGCCAAAGGACTTGGCTCTGAAGCATTCATCGTGGCGTTCTTGCCGGATACAGGAATGCGCTATCTAAGCAAGGTCTATAACGACGAGTGGATGCGCGAGCGCGGTTACGTCGAAGCCGCCGTGAAAATCACCGCCGGGGAAGTTGTGAACGCCAAGCATCAAGCCGGCAAAGTGCGCGAGCTGGTTATCGCTCGCCCGTACCAAACTGTGTTCCACGCGCTGAAAACTATGCAGGACCAGGACATTTCGCAAATCCCCGTCTTCGAGGAAAACATTCCCATCGGCACCATCTACGAAGACCAGATCCTGACCATGGCGCTGCAGGGCAAAGATCTTCGCAAACTCGTCGTCCGCGAAGTGATGAGCAAGCCGCTGCCGCAAGTGCCACGCACCGCGCCGGTCGAGCGCATCACCTACATCCTCAGCCACGAGAATCCCGCCGTCTTCGTGGAAATGGGCGACACGCGCTTCGAGATCCTCACCAAGTACGATTTGATGAGCACCGTCGCCGCGCTGATGGAATCCAAACGCTGAAGCGGGCTCACGCGTACCTCGATGGATAGGAAAACCCAGCTTTGAAAATTCAGGACTTCAATGAGCGGCTAAAAGACTCTATTCTCATCGCCGATGGCGCGATGGGTTCGATGCTGCACGAAGCGGTAGGGACGCAACGCTGCTTCGACGAAGTGAACTCCACCGAGCCCGAGGCGGTGTTTCGTGTGCACCAGGCTTATATCGAAGCCGGCGCGCAAATCATCGAGACCAACACGTTCGGCGCCAATCGCTTTAAGCTCGAGCCACTCGGGCTGGGTGATGAAGTGCAGCGCCTCAACGGCCACGGGGTGAAAATTGCTCGCGAGGCCCGCGATTCTGCCACGCGCGAAGTCCTGATCGCCGGCTCCATTGGCCCGCTCGGCATTGGCGTGCAAGCTCGCCATCCGGAGCCCGACGAAATCCTGGCCATTTTTCGCGAGCAAGCGCTGGCCCTCGAAGAGCGCGGCGTAGACCTTTACATTCTCGAAACGTTTTCCTACATCGAAGAGATTCTTCTCGCCATTGACGCCATTCGCTCCTTCTCGGGCCTGCCCATCGTCGCGCAACTTACTTACTCCGAAGAAGGCACTATTTTCGGCGACATGCGCCCCGGCGCGATAGCCGCGCTGCTGAAAAACAAAAACGTGCAGATCATCGGGGCCAATTGCACGCTCGGGCCGCAAGCGCTGCTTCCGATTCTTCAGGAACTCGCGGGCGTCGACGAACTCCGCATCAGCGCCATGCCCAACGCCGGGTTCCCCAAGCGCGAAGGCGATCGCATCGTCTACCCAAAATCCTCGCCCGAATATTTCGCTCTCTTCGCCCGCGAAGCTGCCGCGCTCGGCGTGCGCATACTCGGTGGCTGCTGCGGCACTACGCCCGCGCATATCCGCGCCATGGCCGAAGCCGTGAAGTCGCTGCGGCCCGTGAAGGCAGCAGCCGTTGCTCACGTGGAGGCAGTTGCCAAGCCCCCTGTCTTGCAGCGCGAACCCGAGAGTAAATTCTGGAAAAAACTGCAAAAAAATGAATTCGTCGTTTGCGTGGAAATTGACCCGCCAAAGGGCATAGCGCTGGACCGCGTCTACGAGCAGGTCGACAAAATCATGGCCTCGCGCAAAGTCGATGCCATCGACATCAACAGCGGTGCGATGGCCCGCGTCGGCATGGATGCGCTAATCACGGCAGGCGCGCTGGAAGCGCGCGGTGTCGAAACCGTGCCGCATCTCACTACCCGCGACTACAACATCATCGGTCTGCAAGCCATGCTGCTCGGAGCGTGGACTGTCGGCGGCGTTCGCAACGTGCTCGCCATCACCGGCGATCCGCCCTCCGTCGGCGATTACCCCGAAACCAGCGGTGTCTATGAAGTCGATTCGGTGGGGCTTGTGAAGGTTCTGCATCGCTTGAACCAGGGCACAGACTGGGCTGGCAAGACGCTGGGTGGTGCAACAAATTTTGCGATCGGCGTTGCCGTTAATCCCGTTGCCGACGATCTCGACGGAGAAATCTCGCGCTTCAACGCCAAAATCGAAGCGGGCGCGCACTTTGCGATGACCCAGCCGCTTTTCGATCCCGAACACTGGTACGCCTTCCTGAAAAAACTCGGCGGCAAGCCGCCCATTCCGGTGCTTATCGGCATTTGGCCGCTGAACAGCTATAAACAAGCCCTGCGCCTCAATAACGAAGTTCCCGGAATCGTAATTCCGCAGCCGTTGCTGAAATCATTGGAAGCAGCCGGCGCCGCAGCACGCGACCGCGGCTTCGAGTGCGCCCGCGAGATGCTCACATGGTCGCGCACGGAAATGGCCGGCGCGTATCTAATCCCGCCGTTCAAGCGCTACGAAGAAGTACTCGACATCCTATGATCAGATTTTGAATTAAGGCCGAGATATGCGGAGTTCTGCGGATTCGCAGCCGCCTTTGAAGTCCGGCTGCGTCTCGTCGCTTGCAAAGACTTAGAAATAACAACCTAAAACTGCTTCAAGCATGTTTGCGAAACCACGGCACGAATGTGCTTGTTGTTCTCTGATACGCGCGATACTCCGTGCCTCGTGTCCTCAGCGCTTGCGCTTCTGTGGCCGCGATGCCGGTGGTACCCAACAGGAAATACAGCATCAAGGCGGGCGAGATAAGCCCCAGCCAGCCCCATGGCGAGCCCAGCGCGAAGACGGCGTAGCTAACCCAAATCATCCACTCGAAGAAATAGTTGGGATGTCGCGAATAGCTCCACAGGCCAGAGCGGTACGTTTTACGTTTGTTTTCCGGATTCTTCCTGAATCGATTGAGTTGATAATCCGCGACGGCTTCTCCGCAAATGCTGATCAGCCAAATCGCCGCCCCGATCTTCTCCAATTTCCCGAGCGGCGCACGGGTGTTGAGGCTGGCCAGCAAAAACGGCAGCGACAGCACCACCGTCAACAGCGCTTGAAACTCAAAGAAAAACAAAAAGCGCAGCGGCAGGTGCGTCTTCCATTCCTTACGCAACTGGACGTAGCGCCCTTCCTCCGGCTTGCCAATCACGCGTGAAAAAAGCAAATAAACCGCCAGCCGCAACCCCCAAAAGCCCGCCATCGTCGCGATCGCCCACTTGCGCGCGGAGTATCCCGGCCCTTCTACGGCGTAAAAAATTGCGAGGATTGCGAGCCCCGCGGCCCAGCCTACGTCTACAATCGCCGCGTTGCGGATGAGCAGATGAATGAGCCATAGCGCGAACATGATCGTGGCGACAATCACCAAGCCCTGGAGAGCTAGATGCACGGCTTCTGCTAGCATCCAGAAGTCCTTGCAAGTTGTCGGGGTTCATGATTCGACTTCAATAAGCGCATGGCATTCGCACCAGAAACCTTGCTACGCACAAACCGGAATCACGCTTTAGTTAGATGAACTGCGCTATCGCTCTGTCGCGCAGGCTGCCTGCTCCCGCTGCCTTCACTTGGCCTTCTCGACGGTGCTGGTGTGATCGTGAGTGATGCGCCAGCCTTCGGGAAAGCGCTGCCAAACCAAAGAGAAGACTCCGCCGATGTCGCCCTGCGCACGCGCGAGATGCCAACGTCCAAGCACCAGCGCGGCATCCGTGCCTAGAAATCGAAATTCCAGACCGGAAAAATCGAGTTCGCCCATCGTTGCGCGATCGGGATAATTGTTCTTGTAGCGCGCGAGCACGCCATCCCATCCGCGCGTAATTCCGCCACTTCCGGAAAAGGTCAAATCCGGAGAATGCCAGTAGCCCTCCAGAAACGCGTGCACATTGCCCTGGTTCCAATTACTCTGTTGCGCATCGAGAATCTTCGTAATCGCAGCGCGATCGCTCTGACGCTCCTCGGAAGCGGCGCTCAGGTTCAGAGCCTGAACGGCCGAAGCAAACAGCACCAGCAAAGCCGCCCCAATCGCGACGTTTCGGCGAATGTTCATTACGCGTCTCCTATGTAAATCGTCGGGCTGGAGAATAGAGGAGCAGGCAGAAACACGCAAGCATAAGCCTTCGTGGCGCACTGTGGAGGTAAATTACGTATTTTCATCATCTTACAAAGTTCTATCCGGCTGGTACTCTGGGACTATTGGTCCGCCAGGGCTCCGCGCGCAGACTTGTGCGTGCAAAGAGAAAGAGGCTGAGGGATGTTCGCCGCTATGCTATTTGCGATCTCTATCGTGGCCCTGTCACAGTTCGCCGCCTACTACTGGCGAGCGATGCTGGCCGGAGCCGCGGCCCAGCCAGTCTCCGACCGCATACTGGCCGCCGCCGGCGTGGAGAATGGCCAACTCAGCGGCCAGGATTTCCCGGCATTGCTGGGCCTTCACGATCTGACCCCGGAACTGCGTTCTGGCGGCAATGGCCTCGGACTTGTGCGCCTCTATTACGCCCTGGTGGACGGCATCGCCTCACAGGTCGGCCGCAGCATGCCTGCGGTTGCTGCCTGGAGCGAGCGCGAACTCGCCGTCTGCGCCCGCTACGCTGCAGTGCAGATCGACCGCCGCCTGCAAGCCAATCTCGAACTCGCCGCGGCGCTGCGTTCCTGCTAAGCCTGCAGGTCATTCCTCGCAGCGAATTGCCTAATTCCGATCAAGCTTTCCTCGCAGCACGGTCACGGAAGCTTTGGGCAACGTAAATCCTTCGCCGCTTTTCGCGTTCATCGATGTAGTTGCGGGCGGGCCGTCCGGGTCTGCATGGCTCTTCGCGCCTTGGGGATGCCAAGCGTATTGTTCCGCGCCAAAGGTCACCATCGCGACCGGCCCGGCGAATTGCCGTGGCGGCGAGCCGCTCGCATCGTCGAATTCCACTTTCACTTCATGCGCGTTGGACGGATCTTTATTGATCAGCATCAACGACCATTCGCCGTCCGGACGCTTCGCCGCATACGCGGTGATCAGCGCGTGGCCGACATCGTCGGTTACATTGGCAACCGCGGGCGAGAGCTGATGCATTCCTGCGCCGTGTTTCACCCATTCCAGGTTAATCATACGGCTGGCGAAGTATTGCGACGTGTGCTGAGAAATCTCCAGCTTTTCGTTCGCAACGAAATTGCCGTAGCTGCTCCATCCGTGGCAGCCGGGACGCAGCGGCTCCGGCTGAATCGGCGAGTGATAAAACGCCGCGCCGCCGCTTGTAAGAAACGATCCGGCATTGTCCGCCAGCCATAGGGCTGCGAAGAGGTCGGTCATTGGCTCGGTGAGCGCCCAGGATAAATTGCTCTCGGTGATCATCAGCGGAACATTTACTGGCACGCCGTCGTCGCGCCAAACCTGCAAGATGTGCCGCACCAGCTCCGGCTCGCGATACAAATCCGACCAGGTCACTTCACACGGCGGAAAGGGATAGTGCTCGAATGACACGAAGGTCAAATCGTTTAGCCGCCCGCGCTCCTTCAGATAGTCGACAAAGCGGCCCATCCAGGAAGTTCGCCCTCGCGCATCCGGCCACACCTTGATGTCTTCGTTGACTCCTTCAAAGATCGGGCCGCCCAGCTTGAGCTTGGGATCGAGGCGGTGCAGCGCGTCGGCCCATTGCAGATAGAGAGCGCCGTAATCCTCCGGCATGGTTTTCTTACCATCGGGCTCCTCGCCAATTTCCACGTACGAAATTGGGTAGCCGCGCTTTTCAAGAAAGGCGAGTTCTGCCACGGCATCCTCCGGCGTTCCGTAGAGAAGGGAAACCGGGATCATTGCCGGCAGGTGATTGGTAATGCCGCTGGTGAAAAACAGATCGAAGCCAGTCTGGTCGCGCCGCTGATCGACGTCCGCGGCGGTGTGCCAGGGATCCATGGAGGAGACAAACGTCGGTGTTTGATTCTGTCCGGCTGCGTGAACGATCAGGTCGACGAATTCTCCCGCCGCAGTGAAATTGCCGGCATAGATTTCGTTCACGGCGTAGCCGACACAATTTCGCGGATCGCCGCTTCCGTGTGTGTCGCAGGTGTTTGAAGATTCCGTCATCCAGATGCGCAAATAGCGAGTTCGTACCGGAAGCGACGAAAGCTTCAGCAGCACCGTGCCGCCTTTTCCGTCTTGCAGTTCGCCGGAGGGAAAGGTGGTCCACAACCCGCTGGTTTGCTTGTCGAGTGCTTCTCCTCCGCTCCAGTACTGCACGGCGTATTTTCGGGCGTAGGGGTTGGCCCAAGCGATGCGAATGGCGGTGATGTCCTGGGGCGCTTCGAAATCGACGAAGATCCACTGTGGATGCAACGCGTCGTCTTCCTTCGTAAATTTCTTCGTCAAATATGGATTGCTCTTCCAGTAGCTGCCAGGACTACCGTCTGTCAATCGTGAAAATTTGTCGGCGGAATCATCACCGCGTGTGTTGCCGCGATGCGGCAGCGGATAGCCGAAGGAATAGCGCAGAAACTCCTTGGGTTCGGCGCTTCCGGTGAAGTACCCACTCTGGTGCGCGGCGTCGCTCCAGGCGCCATTGGGATTCCAGTGCCAGGCTGCGACGGTTAGTTCCGTATTCTGGCGGTACGTAATTGGTCCCCAGCCGGCGGAGAGCGACTCCTTTAGGACCGGGTCGCTGTAGACGGTGTCTACCAGGTTGTGCGGCAAAATATCCATCGAGCTGCCCAACGCAGCATCCGGATCAAACCTGAGGGCATGCCCCGGAGTGGTATCCACGCGCACCGTCTGCGCGGCAACATCGCGCGCGAAGAAAGCCCCGATTGCGACCACGGAGGCGGTTCCGCACGCGGCCGTCCGCGCCAGCCGTGACCTTGTCAATTTCATTGATCGTCTCCCGGGGATGGCTAAAAACGGGGCCATTATAACGTTTTAATAGAAGATGAACAGAATCGCTGGCCGAACTCCATGCTTCCTGTTAGTTTTTGCAAAGTGCAAGTTCAAGCGGTGGGGAGAACGCCATGGCTACGTTCAAGCTGATCGAATACAAGGATGCCAGCCCAGAAGTTCGCGCGGTCTACGACGATATTATGGCCACGCGCAAAACCGACTGGATCAATAATTTCTGGAAGGGCATCGCGCACGACCCCGCGACACTTAAGCGCACGTGGGAAAGCATCAAGCAGATCATGGCGCCGGGCGCGCTTGATCCGCTCACGAAGGAATTGCTCTACATCGCGGTCAGCGTCACGAATAATTGTTCCTACTGCATCGCCTCGCACACCGCTTCGGCTCGCAACAAAGGCATGACGGACGCGATGTTCCACGAACTGCAAGCGGTGATCGGCATGGCCAACGAAACCAACAAGCTGGTCACCGGCTATCAAGTCGAGATCGACGAGCAGTTCAAAGCTCCGCTCGATAAATAAATTCTTCCGCACGCAAAACCTGTACGAACGGCCAGTCTGTTTCCAATGTAGTACGCACGTACTATAGCTGGCAGGCTGGCGTCGCCTGAACAATAAAAAGGTTCGCGCACAGCTCTGCGCCGGCAGAGTTCAGCCGAAACTTCTCTCGCAAGCGAGTAAGACACATGCTCCCGACGCTTAAAGACAGCTCCGTACTTCCCGCCTCTCCGGAAAAGCCGGAGCGCTCCGCGGAAATCCTATCGGCCAGCGAAGAAATTAGCAGCGCGCAACCTGTTGCGCTCGAAGTACCGGTCACTGTCAACGGCGCCCGCGCCGTGGAAGGCAGTGACAAGCGCGAGCCATTTTCGGAAACGACCAGCACGGTGTTGGTGCTTGCCAACGGCGCGGTGATTCGTCTTTCGTCGTCTGTGGCGCCAGGGCAGCTTCTTTTTCTGACCAATGAAAAAACAAGAAAAGAAATCGTCTGCCAGGTAGTGAAATCCAAAAACTACCACAGCGTCAGCGGCTACGTGGAGCTGGAATTCACCCAGCCGGTCCTAGGATTTTGGGGCATGCGCTTCCCTGGCGAGCGTCATGCGGCTCAGGCCAACGTGTCTCTGCCCGCCGCGCGAAAATCTGACTCCGCGCCTTTGGCTGTGGGGATTCCGCCGAAGAGCACAGAGCCGAAACCAGTCTCGGTTGCGAACGCGAGGTCCATCGCTGAGAATGTCACGACAAATCTTGCTGACCCAGTGCAGGAGTTCAAGGCCGAAATCAAAGCGGATTCGCGCCCACTGAGCAAAGCCGACCTTCTGGCGCCCGCGGAGCCGTCCATCGACGGGCTGAAACTCGAAGCGAATCGCCTGCAGGAACAACTGTCAGCCCTTCTTTTTGCCGAGCAGAAACAGAGCGAAGCGAAGCCGCCAGTCTCGGTTACGCCGCCCTCCAAGCAGGAGCCTGGCGATGCTGCCGCAAAGGGTTTCGACATGGCGAGCGAAGAGCCTGCTGCCAAGCGGGAGGCGGTCCCAGCCAAGTCCGACTTGAGCTCTACAGCGCACGGCGCGCCGAAAAGCACGCAGGCAACGTCCAGCTTCGATGACGAAGAAATGAAAATTCCGGCCTGGCTTGAGCCGTTGGCGCGCAATGCAGCGATTTCCGCGCCTGTAGAAGAAGGCGCTAGCGATTCCACCACGCAATTTGAATGGCAGGCTGCGGAAGCGCCGGAATCCACTCCTGCACCAACGCACGCAACAGCAACGGGAAAGAACACGGCCACGACGCCAAAACACGCGCCGGCCGCTCCGTTATTTGGCAATTCTCTCTTGGGCGAAAGCACTCCAGAGTTGACTAGGCCGCGCGGAAGCAGCAAAGGAATTTGGATGGCGGTCGCAGCAGGCCTTGTTGCCGCAGCGGCCAGTGGAGCGTGGTATTTCCGGGACTCGTTGACATCTCTGGCACCTGTGCACACGACGGCCGGATCGAATGCATCGCAGGTTCACGCGGCTCCTGCTTCCCTTCCAGCCACGCCGGCAGTCAATTCGGGTGCGCTCGTGACATCGTTGTCGACGCCGGACGCGTCCTCGCCCGCGACGAAAGCGAGTTATGCGAGCGCGGTGACAGAAGCGCCGGTTTCCTCTACAGCTCAGGGCAAAGTGCAGGCCGCGGCGATTACCGAGCGCATCCCCAAATCCGTTTCCAGCAACGAGGTTATCAAGCCGGTAAAATCAGACGAGCCCGTTGAGCCCGAAAACAAGAGACCTTCTCTCGGGGCGTTTCGCTTGGCTAAGCCCAAGGTCGGTCGCTCTGCCGGCGTGCAGGCGAATGGCGAGATGGAGCCGGCGCTAGACGTCAGCAGTGGCGCGCTTTCAAGCGGAGAAAACTCCCTCGGCGCGAATTTTGCGGAAGGCTCGAAGCAGCCGGCCGCTCCGACAGCGCCCGTCCAAGTTGGCGGAGACGTCAAGCCCGCACGAATGATTTCCTCCGTGGCGCCAGTCTATCCCGCACTGGCGAAGACTCAGCGCATAGCCGGCGACGTGCGCGTCGATGCGCTGATTGATGCTACCGGCCGCGTAACCACGATGAAAGTTGTTTCTGGTCCTTCATTGCTGCAACCAGCGGCCATGGACGCGCTGCGTCAGTGGAAGTATCAGGCGGCCACACTGGATGGCAAACCGGTCTCCATGCATCTTACCGTTACCATCCAGTTCCGTTTGAAATAAGCGGCTTTATCCTCTCGTCTCAAGGCTGGCCCTCGCCTTCCTCAAACGCCGAAAAGACATAAATTTGACAAGTCTAGGGACCTCAACCGCTAGGCTGTTTGCGTCTAAGTTCGACTAGAAGGCGCCGCACAGCCATCGTTCATCGCTGGCCTGATCGCGACCGGCACCGGTACCTAAAGGACCCACAGCATGAGCTCACGACCCAGCACAATAGCCCACGAGGAGCCCAGCGCGAGCCCACTGTCGCCGCCGGCATTTCCGGCGCGTTACGCATGTTTCGGAGCGTTCCAGGCCGACCTCGAGCGCGAAGAGCTGTATCAGGATGGCCAGCGCGTCAAGGTGCAGGCCAAGGTCTTCCACGGCCTCCAGCTGCTCCTGAGCCGTGCGGGCGACGTTGTCAGCCGCGAGGAAGTACGCCGCCAGCTTTGGCCAGATACACTTCTTGCCAATCTCGATGCCAACGTCAACACCACGATGAACAAGCTGCGCCAGGTGCTCGGCGACTCTCCGGAAAACCCCGCTTATATCGAAACGATTCCGCGGCGCGGTTACAGCTTCATCGCCAACGTGGAATTTTTGAGTGTTCCGGGTGCGCCGTCCACGGAACTTGTAAAGACTGTTTTGGATGCAACTTCGCAACCTGGGGCCTCCGGCAGGGCGTGGTCAAAGAAGAGCGTTCGCAATCTTCTGCGTGTGGCCAGCTTGCTGTTCGCGGGAATGATTCTTGGCGCGCTGCTGGCGTTCGTCTGGTTCTTTGCGCAGGCCAAGAACCAGCGTGCTGCGAACGACGCGAAAGTCAGCGCGTCTCTCACCGGGTGTGGATTCCGGCGCACCTCCGGTTAAACTCGCACAATCTCCTCTCGGCGAGTATTGCTCTCTCTCCAGAAAAATCGCTAACGCTGCGCTCTCGTGCTTGCGAGCAGCGAGGCAGGTTCGTATACTGGCGGCCCGGCCAAGTGACAGGTCAGGTGGGTGGGTAGCCCGCCGAACTCACCTTTTTCTTGGCTCTCCAGATCGCTTCCTGCGCCGCAAACCGCCAGGACGAACTGCGAAAGGACATGCCGGTCGGGCAAGTCCGGTCCAAAGGAGACCTTCGAATGTCGCAAGCGCCTGCCCCCGAAGAGATGAATGTTTATCAGAACGCGGAAGCGCGCTTCGAAGTGGCCGCCAATAAATTGGGACTCGAGCAAGGGCTGTACCGCTACTTGAAATACCCCAGCAAGGAAATCACGCTGTACATTCCGGTGGGCATGGACAATGGCCAGCTCGAAGTCTTCATCGGCTATCGCGTTCTGCATTCCACGGTGCGCGGCCCGGGCAAGGGCGGAATTCGTTTTGCGCCGGATGTTACGCTCGACGAAGTGCGTGCGCTGGCCACCTGGATGACGTGGAAATGCGCGGTGGTGAACATTCCCTTCGGGGGAGCAAAGGGCGGCGTGATTTGCGATCCACGCAAAATGTCGCGGGGTGAACTTGAGCGTCTGACGCGGCGCTACACCGCGGAGCTGGTGAACTGGCTTGGTCCGGAACGCGATGTGCCCGCTCCCGACGTCGGCACCGGCGAGCAGATGATGGCGTGGGTGATGGATACGTATGCGATGCACGTGGGCCAGGCAACCACGGCGGTTGTCACCGGCAAACCCATCGAACTGGGCGGGTCGCGGGGCCGCCGCGAAGCCACCGGCCGCGGCGTGATGATCTGCTGCGACAAAGCGCTGGCCAAGCTGGGTATGAAGCGCGAGGGGAGCCGCGTAGTGATTCAAGGCTTCGGCAATGTCGGCTCCTTGGCCGGGCTCCTTATGCAGCAGGCGGGATACAAAATCGTCGGGCTCGCCGACATCGGCGGCGGGCTTTACAACGACAAAGGTTTCGACATTCCTAAGGTGATTGATTGGGTGTATACGCAGAAGAAGCCGCTGCACGATTTTCCGGGCGGCGGCACAAAAATGAGCGCACGCGACATCCTTTTCCAACCTTGCGAAGTCGCCATCCCCGCGGCCATCGAAAATCAAATCACCGAGAAGAACGCGAACCAGGTGCAGGCAAGAATTCTTTGCGAAGGCGCGAACGGCCCAACCACTTGGCAGGCCGACGCTATCCTCGACGCCAAGGGTATTTTCACCGTGCCGGATATTCTCGGCAACGCCGGCGGCGTTACGGTCAGCTATTTCGAATGGGTGCAGGACCGCCAAGGCTTCTTCTGGCGGGAAAGCGAAGTCAACGAGCGCTTGTTCGATATTATGGAAAATGCCTTCGATGAAGTGGTACGCTACGCGGAAACGCACAAGGTGAACAATCGCATCGCCGCGTACATGCTGGCCATCGATCGCGTGGCCAGTGCGCTTAAGCTGCGCGGCATTTACGCTTAAGGTTCCGCGGATGCGCGTGGCTTTCTGGCGCGCGCATCGCAAGACAGTTTGTTCCCGAACGGCTCGGAAGAAACCTTCGAGCCAGGAAGGAGTACGCCCCGTGTCTACGGACTCACTTTTGCCGGGTAGCGCAAAAACCGAACTGCAACATCGCCTGGATATTTGCGTCGCAGGGCGTTGGATGTACGAGCAGGGCTACAACGTAGCCTGTGAGGGAAATGTCTCCGTGCGTCTGGACCAGAAGCGCATTCTGACCACGCCGACATGTATGAACAAAGGCATGCTCGCGCCTGAAGATTTGGTGGTTACCGACCTTGAGGGTCGCCAGCTCTCCGGCGAACGCAAGTTTTCTTCTGAGCTGGCCATGCATCTCCTGTTTTACAACATGCGCCTGGACGTGAACGCCATCTGCCACGCGCACCCACCCACAGCAACGGGATTTGCCGTCGCGGGCCGCGGACTCGACCAGGCTTTGCTTCCCGAAGTTATCGTTGGCCTTGGCCGCATTCCGCTGGTCCGGTACGCTACGCCGGGAACGCCGGAGCTCAGCGCCGCGCTCGAGCCTTACGTACCGCATTACGACGCGCTGCTCCTGGCCAACCACGGCGCCGTGACCTGCGGCCCGGACTTGCTCACCGCATATTTTCGGCTGGAAACCATCGAGCACTTTGCGAAAATCACCTTAGCGGCGGAAATGGCTGGCGATCCGACGTTGCTCTCGGGCCGCGAAGTCGCCAAGCTCATGGCTGCTCGATCGCGCTACTTCGTTACCCCGCCCCCCGGCGGAGGCGCGGAGCTTCCTGTGACCTCCGACGCAAACGAGAGCGGTGATCAGGTGCGGCTCACGCGCGGAGAACTGGACACGCTGATCGACGAAGCCGTCCGCAAGGACCGTGCCCGCCGTTGACCTGTTCCGGGATTCCCTCTTGGGAGTAGAATGGCGGCACGGGTGTCGTCATGAAAGCGAAACCGGCCCGCGAGAATCCAAACGAAGAAGCAAAGCCTTCCTGTGAAGCTGTCTCCCGCTTGGACGAGCCGTGCAATCAGTCCGCCGCAATCTTCTGCGACAAGTGTGAGCGCTGGTTTTGCGCCGCGCACATGCACGATGATCAGTGGCACGCTTGCCAACTTGAGCCCGGCGAGGAAGGCGGCGAAGGCTGAGCGCCGTCTAGTTTTCTAAATGTGGTTTCAGATGGCGGTCAGGTTTGGCAGGGCGCGGCGCAGGCGGTTCACTATGCGATCGCGGCCGAGAGTGACCATCGTGTCAAATAGGGGCGGGGCCACGGCTTGGCCGACGATGGCGACGCGCGTGGCGTTGATGAGCAGCCCGGCTTTCACACCTTCGGCTTCGGCGAGCGCGCGTAGCGCGTGGTCGCAGGCATCATGGCTCCAATCAGAAGGCGGGATGGCGGCCAGCTTTTCCGCGAGTTTGGAGAGCAGCTCCGGAACTTTAGGATCCTTCCAGAATTTGCCTTTGGCGGCGGGATCGATCTCGAAATCGTCGGAGAAAAACGCGCGGGACCAGGTAGAAAAATCGGGAAGCAAGCGCACGCGGGGGCGCAGGAGGTCCACCGTTTTCGCGAACCACTCGCGGCCGGCGCCGCTGGCCCATTCGTCTTTCCACAAATTGGTGCGTTTTAGCTCTGCTTCCACTTCCGGCAGCAAATCCTCAATAGGCAGCTTCTGAAGATACTGGGTGTTGAACCATTCGAGTTTGGGGCGATCGAAAACGGCATTGGTGCGGCTGACGCCTTCGAGCGAAAACTTTTCGAGTAACTCCCTGGTGCGCAGGAACTCTTCGTCTCCGCCCGGAGACCAGCCGAGCAGGGCGAGAAAATTGCGGAACGCTTCGGGAAGGAAGCCCTCGGCGCGATACATGTTGACGTCCGTGGCGCCGTGGCGCTTTGAGAGCCGCGACTTGTCCGGGCCAAGAATAAGAGGCACATGGGCAAACACGGGCGGCTGGGCGCCGAGCGCGCGGTACAGCAACACCTGCTTGGGTGTGTTGGAGATGTGGTCAGCGCCGCGAATCACGTGCGTGATGCGCATGTCGATGTCGTCGACGACCACGCCGAGTTGGTACATGGACTGGCCAAATTCTTCGTCCCCCTTGCCGGAACGCAGGAGCACGAAGTCCTCGATTTCGTCGTTGGAGAACTCGCGCTCGCCGAATACGGCGTCGAAGAATTTGGTTGTGCCGCCGGTGGGGACGCGAAAGCGAACGGCGGGTTTGGTTCCCGGCGTTGATGGCTTGCCCACGCGGCAGGCGCAGCGCACGATGCGGCGCGGCCCGGCAGCTTTCGGCTCGTCATCCTGAGCCTCAACGGCATGGTCGCCGCCGGCGTAGCGCTCTGCGGGGCAATAACACAAAAACGCGCTGCCGCTCGCGAGAAGCTTTTTCCCGGCCGCTTGGTACAGCCCGGTGCGCTGCGATTGATAGAACGGGCCTTCATCCCAATCAACGCCGAGCCAGCGGAGGCCGTCGATAATACCTTGGACGAGCTCGGGCTTGTTGCGCTCAGCGTCGGTGTCCTCAATCCGCAGAATCATGGCGCCGCCCTGGTGGCGGGCGAACAGCCAGTTGAACAGAGCGGTGCGCGCGCCACCGACGTGCAGATAGCCGGTGGGCGACGGCGCAAAGCGCACGCGCACAGGGCCGGCAGCGTTTTTGGGGGTTTCGCTCATTTGCCCGGGTCGATTGGGGTTTCCGTTTCTCAGTGTAGCGAAACACCGGTAGATGGTCCAATTGAGGCCTTTGCCCTGGCCTCAATGCAGACTCAGCCAAACGCTGCGTGGGAGCGCCCCCGCGGCGCTAGTGTAGTCAAGTCGTTACCCCATGGGTGGGTTACCTCTGCTCTGCTACCTTTTTGGCCACCAGTACCGCGGTACGCTTGCTTCAACAAAAATCCATGCTCCATAATCCAAGTGCTTTATTTTGTGTGTCCATGACGCTTTTTGCGGGTGGTGCGAGGTGTGCGCGCCTCCGCATACATGTGCATGCATTAAGGATACAAAAGAGCCGCTAGCCTGCTGCAATTTGGGGCAGGCACAGCAGGTGGTTCCGCACGTCGTGCGGAGAAATCGAAGCGTGTTGGTCTACAACAATTTCATAGCGCTGGCCCTGTTGGCGGCAACGTCGCTGGTGGCGGGGTTTTTCGCGTACATCTACAGCCTGAAGCGGCAGGTGTACCTGCTGCTCTGGACGGCGGGATGGACGCTTTTCGCATTGCATTACTTGGGCTCGGCGCTGGCGCAGTGGGTGCCGGATACGCCGCTGCAGACGGCGCTGGATCGCTGGCTGTACGCATTGGCGGCGGTGTTCTTTTTCTTAGGCGCGCAACTCTACGCGCAGCGCAAACCGTGGAAATTCGTGGCGGGCGCGGCCGCGGTGGTGCTCGGTGCGTGGGCCGTGGCAAACGCGCTGCATCTATTTGACATCACGGTCGTGGTTCCCGCGGCATTACTGTTTGGCGCGGTGGCGGTGATCTTTTGGCAAGAGAGCAAACGCCAAGAAACGCTTGCGGACCGTCTGTTGGGGCTCTCCTTCATGGCGTGGTGCGTGTTACAGCTTACCGTTTTCTTTCTCCTGCGAAGCGCGCCGGCGGAACTGGCGATCGACAGCCCAATATCAGCGGTGCCTTCCGCTTTCGTGGCTATGTTGATGGTGATGGCCTCGTACGAGGAAGAGAAGCGGCGCGTCGAGCGCAACATGCTGGCGCTGTCGAACCTGAATTTGGCGACTTCGAGTTTTGTTGGCGGAGAGATTCAACGGATGCTGGCGCAGGCGTTGGACCGCGTCCTGGGAGTAGTGCGATTGCCGGCGGGCGCCCTATTTTTGCACCACGGAGATCCGCAGGGGCCGACGTCAGTGGTGGCGGTTGGACTGAACGACGACTTCTGCCGTGTGGCGCAAAACGAAGGGCTGGACGACTATCTGGTCGGATTGGTTTCGCGGCTGGGAGGCCTCCTGGGTTTCCGCGATTTGCGCAACGCGGAGTCCGTGGCGGCATTGGAACGGGAAGAGCCGATTAGAAAATTCCGGCAGTTGGCGATAGCGCAAGGGCTGCGCAGCGTGGTGGCGATCAGCCTACAGGCGAAAGAGCAGGCATTCGGTGTGCTGTTGCTGGGAACGCCGGATAGCCGGAGATTCGCGCCGGCGGAGTATCGCTTGCTGCTGGCGCTGGGACACCAGATCGGCATGGCGGTGGAGAACAGCTATTTGGTGCAGCAGACTTCGCGGCGTTCCGAAGAACTGCATGTGCTGAACGAGATCGGGCGGGCCCTGAGCTCGACGCTGAACAAGGAAGATTTGCTTAGTAAGATCTGGGAGGAATTGCGGCGGCTGTTTGATGTGGAGAATTTTTATATTGCAGAGCTCGATCCGGTTAGGGACGAGATGCGCTTTCACCTGGAAGTTATCGGGGGGACGCGCGTGCCGCGGCGTAGCCGTCGCGCAGGGAATCACCTGACGGAGTATGTGATTCGAACGCGGCAGCCGGTGCTGATTCGCGACAACTACATTGCAGAAGTGAACAAGCTGGGAGTGGAGCCCCTGCGCAAAGGAGGGTGTTTCTGCTGCGTGCCGTTGGTGGCATACGACCACGCGATCGGCGCAATGGCGGTTTTCTCCGATCAGGAGCACGTGTTCGACGAAGGGCACCTGGAGCTGTTGCGCGTGCTGGCCAGCGAAGCGAGCATTGCGATCGAGAATGCACGGCTGTTCCAGGAAGAGCGAACGAAGGCGCGGCACCTTTCGCTGCTCAACACAATTTCGCGGAATGCGATCGCCACGCTGAATCCGGATGAAATGTTGGCGAAGATCACCGAGCAGCTCGAGGCAGGCCTGACATACGACCACATTGGCATCGGCCAACTGGAATATTCATCGCGGGAAATCGTGATTCAGGCGGAAGCAGGCAAGCGGCGTGGCGCCTTGGGGCAGCGAATTCCGCTGGGCACTGGGCTAATCGGACAGGTAGCGCGCAACGGGCAGTTGGCCGCGTACAACGCCAACATTCCCGCGGATGCCGGTTTCAAGCCGCTGTTGCCGGACACGTTGGCGGCGATTGCGCTGCCCATCTTTTATGCGGAGCAACTACACGGGATTTTGTATGTGGAATCGTCGCAGCCGGCGGACTTTTCCGAGGAAGAAGTGCTGCTGCTGCGCACCCTGGCGGACCTGATCGCCGGCGCTTTGCACAACGCGCTTTCGTTCCAGAAAGCACAAGAGCAGGCAATCACGGACGGCCTCACGGGCGTTAAGACGCACCGCTTCTTTATGGAAGCGCTATCGGCGGAATGGAAGAGATCGACGCGCGCGGGGCGTTCGTTTGCGCTGGTGCTGATGGACCTGGACCGGTTCAAATTCGTAAACGATTTCTACGGGCACTTGGAAGGCGACTTGGTGCTGCAGCGCGTGGGCCACATTCTGGAGACGAATTGCCGGCGCTCGGATGTGGTGGCCCGCTACGGTGGCGACGAGTTCGTGATCTTGATGCCGGAAACGAACATGGAGCACGCGCGGCAACTGGCGTCGAAGCTGCGCGGGTGGGTGTCCGCGGATCCGCTGCTCCGGGAGAAGAATATCAGTGCTAGTTTCGGTATCGCGTGCTATCCGCTGCATGGCTCCTCGCCGCAGGAATTGATCCAAGTGGCGGATGCTTCGATGTACTTGTCAAAGCACCAGGGCGGCAACGCGGTGTCGACCGCCGACCATTTCGACCCGAACGAAGCGAAGAAATGGAAGCGAGACGTGCTGGAAGCGTATCTGGGCGTGACGCTGAAGCGGTTGTTTGCCACCGGCCCGGAAGCGTTTGAGGAAATTTATTCGAGGCTGAAGCAATTTACAGAGTCGCTGGCGGCAACGGAAGGGTCGAACGGCCCAACCGGGGGAGCGGCCATTTCGCAGGGACCGCAGGCGCTGCCGCAGGCGGTGCTCGACACGGTGACATCGCTGGCGTTCGCGATTGACGCAAAGGATCACTACACGCAGGGGCACTCGCAGAAGGTATCCGCATATGGCGCGCTGATCGCCGAGGCGCTGGGATTGAGCGATTTGGAGGTTGAGGAGATCCGGCTGGGAGGAGTGCTGCACGACATCGGGAAGGTGGCGATTCCGGAGAATATCTTGAACAAAAACGGCCCGCTGAATCCTCAGGAGTGGGACACGATGAAGGCGCACGTGACGTTTGGCGCGAAAATTTTGGAGCCGCTGACGCCGCTGGCGCGCATACGGGACATGGTGCTTCACCATCATGAATTTTTTGACGGCTCGGGATATCCGGATGCTCTCGCGGGCGACAAAATTCCGTTGGGCGCGCGGATCATCGCGGTGGCGGACGCTTATGACACGATTACGAGCGACCGCACGTATAAGAAGGCGCGTGCGGCCGTCGAAGCGCTGGCGGAGCTGGAACGCTGCGCAAACGCGCAGTTTGACGCGAAGGTCGTGGCCGCGTTTGTGCGCACGATGAAGGCGATGCCCAATCCCATCATTGAGGTAGCTTCGGCCACTCGAATCTCGTAGCGATTGCCTGCTTTCCTTCCGGAGAGCCCCCCGTCCAAAAGTACAAATCTGGTTGGTTTCAAGCCCAAGCCTCGAGGTTTTCATGAGAAATCGCTTGTCGATCTTTGCCGTCGTCGCTGTGATGATGGCGAGTTATGTGCTGGCCGCTTCGCACTCCGCCGCTGCTTTCAAGAAATTGCAGGCCCTTGCGGGTGAGTGGGAAGGCATCGACGACAAACACCAGCCGGTGAGAACCAACTTTAGATCCATCGTTTCGAATACCGGAGTGATGGAAACGCTATCGCCTTCGGGCATGGAAGACATGGTGACGGTGTACAGCCTGGACGGCGACGGAATCGCGCTGGTTCATTTCTGTCCAACCAACAACCAGCCGCGAATGCGTGCCGTTCCCAGCACGGATGAAGTGAAGGAGCTAACTTTTGATTTTCAGGGTGCCGGCAATCTGCCCTCGCCGAATACGGGCCACCAGCATCACCTGGTGATCCGCTTCGAGGACGAAAATCACATAACGGAAACGTGGACCTGGCGGCACGATGGGATGGACATGCCCATGATTTTCCATCTAATCCGCAAGGGCAAGTAGCCTCCAAGGTGAGTTGGCTTGCGCCTCCAGGCGGTTTCTAGGCGCCGGAGGCTGTAGCAACCTCCGGCAACCGATGAGAGGCGTAGTGGCGCACCTCATGCAATAGCTCGCGGAGGCGCTTGCGAGCTTTGTGCAATTGCGACTTCGAGTTGCCCACCGAGCAGCCAAGCATCTCGGCGATTTCGTTGTGCTCGTAACCATGTACATCGTGAAGAACGAACATGGACTTGTAGCCTTGCGGTAATTGCTCGAGCGCGGCGTGAAGGTTGACGCGGTCGAAGACCCCGCTCAACCGTAGGTCGGGAGCACCGATTTCGAAAGTGCGGCGGTCTTTTTCGTCGTCGGGGCGAGTCATTTCTTCTAGTGAGAGAGCGACCGGCCTTTTCTTGCGGAAGCGCATAAGGACGATATTTGCTGTGAGGCGGTGCAGCCATGAGGAAAACGCAGACTCGCCGCGAAAGGTGTGAATCTTGCGGAAGAGCTGCAGGAAAGCTTCCTGGGTCAGGTCTTCGGCCTCGACGGGGTCGCCAATCATGCGGAGGCAAAGAGCGTAGACGCGGCGGCTGTGCAGTTGGTAGATAGTCTCAAAAGCCGCGGCATCGCCCTGCTGAGCGAGGCGGATCGCCTCCTTCAGGAAAGCGGCATCCGGCTTCAACGGTTTTCCCGCCTGCGGAGTGCTTGTTAGCGTCTGCTGAGTTGGCGCGCGGCGCAGGCGCGGACGTGCTTTCATCGCGAGTTGCACTCGCTGCGGCCTAGCGTTGCCCCCGGACGGATTAATCGCCGTATTCATATGAACCTCCCATATTTTGACCACATTCGGGGGCAAGCCTTGTCATCGAAGCGTCAAATGGATGTCATCTTTGTGCGGCTGTTGTGCGACCTGGGTGGGAGCTCTTTGGGAGGCGCCGGCGGGACGCGTGCGGTGACAAAGGGATGCGGTCTTGTTTGGTATTCTGTGATGCCACACGGGAGGGCACATGCAGACAGCGGAGGTCAAATGGATTGGGGAGCAAAAATTTGTAGCCACGAGCCCTTCGGGACATGCGATGGCGATGGACTCAGACCGCGAGTCGAACAAGGCACCCGGGCCCATGGAGCTAGTGCTAATGGCCTTGGGAGCTTGCACGGCGACGGACGTTGTGAGCGTGCTGAAGAAAAAGCGGCAGAAATTGGAGTCGCTGGAAGTGGTTTGTTCTGGGGAACGAGCCGCTGAGCCCCCTACGGTTTGGACAAAGCTGGAGATCGTATATCGATTGCGCGGCGAGTTAGACGATGGCGCCGTAAAGCACGCGATTGAGCTTAGCGAGGAGAAATATTGCTCCGTGGCGGCGATGCTGAAGAAGACAGCGAAGGTTAGTTGGCGCTATGAGATCTTGCGGGGCGAGGCTTAGGTTGATGGCCGGCAGGCGGCGGTTTGTTTTGCTGATCCCACGTAGTTCAGTAAGAGCATAGGCATAAGTGGCTGTGCTACCCTTTGGGAACTTAAGGAGAGTTATGTCCCATCGTATTGCTGCGAAGATTACTGGTGTTGCGGGCTATGTGCCGCCGAAGGTGCTGACCAACGCGGACCTCGAAAGGATGGTGGAGACCAACGACGAGTGGATCCGCACGCGCACAGGGATTCGCGAGCGGCACATTGCGGAAGATGGCACGGCGAGTTCGCACCTAGCTACCCAAGCGGCAAAGGCCCTGCTGGCGCAGACGAAGACCGATCCTTCGGAAATTGATTTGATCATTGTGGCGAGCGTGACGCCAGACATGTTTTTTCCGGCGACGGCGTGCCTGGTGCAGGACCGCTTGGGAGCGAAGCGTGCGTGGGGTTTCGATCTTTCCGCGGCGTGCTCCGGCTTCGCCTATGCGCTGACGGTCGGAGCACAGTTTGTGGGCTCTGGAGCGCACCGGAAAGTAGTGGTGATCGGCAGCGATGTGATGAGCTCGATTTTGGACTACAAAGATCGCGCGACCTGCGTTCTGTTTGGCGACGGTGCGGGTGCGGTGCTGCTGGAACCCGCGAAGGACGGCGAGGGCATTCTGGATTTTTCGCACGACGTGGACGGATCAGGCGGCCAGTATTTGTACATGCCGGGCGGTGGATCGCTGCATCCTTCGACGCACGAAACGATCGACAAGAACATGCACGTAGTGCATCAAGATGGCTCGCAGGTATTTAAGTATGCCGTGCGGCGCATGGCGGAGCTGGCGGCGTGCCTTCTGGAACGCAACGGATTTACGAGCGACGATCTGGCGCTGGTCGTGCCGCACCAGGCGAATTTGCGAATTATTCGCGCGATGCAGCAGCGGCTGGGCTTGGACGATTCCAAGGTGATGGTGAATATCGACAAATACGGGAACACGACCGGCGGAACAATTCCGCTGGGTTTGCGCGACGCGGTGGACCAGGGTCGATTGCGCAAGGGAGATTTAGTGCTGCTTGCCGCCGTGGGGGCTGGGTATACGACTGGCGGGTTGCTGATGCGCTGGGCGTTCTAGAAGAGCGGGAGTGCCGAGCAGCTTACCTCTTGGTCCCGATTGTATTCGACGAGGGCGTGGGGTAAGACCCCCATGTAAGCGTCACTCGCGAAAGCGGACGACGGTTACGTCCGCGAATGGCGGTGGCCGGAGAGAAATTCTTCGAGGAGGAGGCGGGCAAGACGCGCGGGATTGTGGCGGATGACGCCGTGCTCTTCGAGGAGATTGTCCAAGATGACCCGGTAGCCGAGCTTCTGTAGGTCAGGGATGTCGATCGTAACCGGCTCGGCGCCTTGCGCACGGTAGCGCTTGGCGACTTCGGGGGAGACGGTCTGACGATTGGCGACGACCCAGTCGATGACGCGGCGGGGAGTATGGCTTTGGATGGCACGGAGATGATCGGCGAGCGCGTAGCCGGAGGTCTCGCCTGGTTGGGTCATGAGATTGGCGACATACACACGCGGTGCCTTCGATTTGGCAATAGCGTTGGCGATTTCAGGGATGAGCAAGTTGGGAAGAATGCTCGTGTAAAGCGAACCCGGGCCAAGAAGGATCAGGTCGGCTTGCTGAATGGCCTCGACCGCTTTAGGGAGCGGGCGAACGGTGCGAGGCAAGAGCGTGATTTTCTTAATTGGTCTTCGGCTGGCGGTAATGCGCGTTTCACCGTGAACTTTGCGGCCGCCTTCGAGAGTGGCGACGAGAGTGACATTCGAGATGGTCGACGGAAAAATACGCCCGCGAATAGCGAGGACTTTGCTGCTGACGCGGACGGCTTCCGCAAAATCGCCGGTGACATGAGTAAGCGCGGCAAGGAAGAGATTACCGAAATTGTGGCCCACGAGGCCCCGGCCGGCGTGGAAGCGATACTGAAAGAGGTGGCCCAGCAAAGCTTCGTCCTGCGATAACGCTACCATGCAGTTTCGAATGTCGCCGGGCGGAAGAATGCGATTTTCGCGCCGTAGTCGGCCAGAGCTGCCGCCGTCGTCGGTGACGGTGACGATGGCGGTGAGATCGCTGATGGGCTGCTGCAGATTGGCAGGGTCATCGCGGCGCCGCGTGACGTATTCCTTTAGACCCCGCAGGAGTGTGGAGAGGCCGGTGCCGCCGCCCAGTGCTACCACATTAAGGCCGCGAGAGGGGCGCTTCGAATTGGAGATACGTTTCTTCACGGCAAACGGCGCTTGCTCATTTTAGAAACAAGAATTCAATACAGAGGGCACAGCGGGCACAGAGCTAAAGCCTATTATGCCGGGAAACTGACTGAGATTCGAATCAGCCGGCCGTCCCGTCTTTTTCGGGATAGAGCAACTCGGTGAAGCGGGGGTCCTCTTGAAGAAATGCGAAGTCCTCATCATTGCGCGCGTGATAGCGATTTTCGGGGCGTAGCTCGATGGCGACCTTAAGATTTTTCAAAGCAGAATCGGCTTCGCCGGTAAGGCAATCGAGAGCCGCGAGCGCGTAATGGATATAGTCGGCTTTGGGAGCGGCCTTGCGCGCCTTGTCGAGGCTTTCTCGGGCGTCGTCCCAGCGGCCGACGTTCATCATGGCCACGCCGCGCTGATAGTGCTCATCGGCGGTGCGCGGATTTTGCTCGGTAACCGGCTTCATGCGCTGCTCGGCGATTTTGATGTGCATGCGCGCACGGTCCGAAAGCTCTTTGCTGGGGCCTTCCAGAACCTTTTCCAACTCCTGCTTGGCGCGAGAAAACTTTTGCTGATGAAAGAGGGCGAGCGCCTCGTCGTAGAGTTTGAGTTGAGCCTGCACCCGGGGATCGACCAGTTCAACGCCTCCACGCTGGGGCGGGTGGGGAGGAGTTAAGTTCTTCTTTTTCAGCATCTTACTTGATGAGTTGCTGGCTCGTTTGGCCCGGCCGGATGAGCCCCCAGAGGGCTTGTGCGCTTTTGCCATGGCGCGAATGTAGCAGAGCAGGTTTCGCACGTCAACGAGGGCAGCAATGCGGCAAGATAACGGTAACGTCACCTACAGGCGGCTACGCGCGCAAAAGTTTTACCTGCCAAGGAGAGATTCGCGGAAAATAGAGAAGAGTATGAGACACGCGACAATCCCCTGGCGGGATGCTGGCTTGCCCCTCGGCGCGTGTGCTATAAGTTTCTGACCGAGTTCGGACCAACGACACGTGCCTTTCATCAATTTTCCTGCGCGCGAAATCAATTGCAAGCTGGTGTACTACGGTCCAGGTCTGGGCGGCAAGACCGCAAACCTGCAGTGGATTTACGACCATACAGGTCAAAATCAGAAGGGCAAGATGGTGTCGCTGGCCACAGAGACGGACCGGACCCTCTTCTTTGATTTTCTTCCCCTCGATTTAGGGACCGTCCGCGGGTTCAAGACCCGCTTTCACTTATATACGGTGCCTGGCCAGGTTTTTTACGAAGCCAGCCGCAAGCTGATCTTGAAAGGTGCGGACGGGGTCATTTTCGTGGCCGATTCGCAAGAAGAGCGGCTCGATGCAAATTTCGAGACCATGGAAAATCTGCAGGAGCACTTGAAAGAACACAACCTGAAATTTGAAACCATCCCTTACGTTCTGCAATTGAACAAACGCGATTTGCCGAATGCCATGGCGGTGCCGGAACTGACCAAGCAATTGCAGAAGAAAGGCGAGCCGGTTCTGGAGGCAGTCGCAGTGACAGGCCAAGGAGTGTTTGAAACGCTGCGCGAAGTAGCCAAGCTGGTGCTGGCCGAACTGAAGAAAAGCGGGTGACCGTTAGAATTTCTTACTCATCGCCGTTGCGGAACCGGCCGAATTGACCGGCGACGGGATGATATCGAGTCGGAACGAGACGGCGACGTCGACGACCACCGGAACAAACTCTCCCAGAAAATTGCGAGCTGGTTTGAAGCGCCAATTGTGCACCGTGCGGATGGCCGCGTTCGCAAGGGCTGGACTCGGCGTGCGGACAATCTTAACGTTTCCCGCGGATCCGTCCGGGGCTACCCAAACCTGTGCTATTACGACTCCCTGTAATTTCTTGGCCTTGGCGACATAGGTGTACTCCGGAGCTGGGCAGACTTCGCAAAGGGGTGAACCGATTCCGGCGATGCTGGCTTTGAACGCGCCTTGCAGCAGCGCTCGTTCGGGCAGAGGGTTGTTTAGCATAGCTTGCATCTCTGACGTGATCGAAATCTCCGCCAAGGCCTCGAAGCGAGATTCTCCACCCGCGAGCCGGTCGCTGGCCATCAGGGTGATGCCAATGCCGTCAGGCACCGCTGCGAAGTTCCCTTGGACCAGGACTTCTGCACCGAGCGATTGCGCCCGCTGCTCGTTTTGGGCGTATTCCTGGTTTTGATCGTGGACGAATTTTGCGGGCGCGCGCGCAGAGCTCCAGCGACCGCGGGGAATAACTTCCAGTTCCGGATGAGACTCCGCCAGCGATTCGGAAAGCCTATCGGCGAGCCACGCGCCCAGCGGGCAGGGGACATCGTTGGGTAGAGTCAGATCAAGAATGAAAGGTTTCTTCCTGTTAGCCGCGAGAAGCTGAACGCCTAGGCGCTCGCCTAGCGCGGTGATTTGCGCGTGCGGCTGTTGGGTCGCAGGCGGAAGAAGTTCTTGAGCAGCGCCTCGGGCGCAAAACACCCAGGCCATCCACACGAGAACGAGGAATGCGCGACCCACAGCACAAAGTTCTGAACGGTGTGCCGACATGGTGCGATTTCCGCGGAGGCTATCACAGAGGGCCGGCCGTGAGAAGAGGCGAAGTTAATGAATTCCGCGCGACTTTGCTATGCGAAACTCGCGGTAGCGGCGGAATCGGACTCATAGGTAGGGATGGCTTCGACCAAGCGCGTGACGGTGAGGGCGTCGCGGACGCGTCCGGGGCCGCAAACGAGATGGACGGCGCCGCCTTCCCGAGCGAGTTGAATGGAGATGCGCACCAACGAGGAAATGCCGGAGCTGTCGATCTGCGGAACGCCGTTGAGATTGATCACGACCTTGCGGCCACCATTGCGCACGATAGATTGCAGCGCCTCGTTTAGTTGTTCGCTGGGCTCGCCGATGGTCAGGCGCCCGCGGACCTCCAGCAAATCAATGCCGCTTTGCTGCCGAACGGAAATCTCCATGGGTACATGCTCGGTCATTGACGATCTCTTAAAACTCTCTCGAGATGGAACTAGCGCTGCCGCGCAAACCGGACCGTTCGGATTATACGACCGCAGGCGGGTTTTGGATAATCGCTGCATCAAAATTTTGAAATTCTGGGCATGAAAACTTATAAGCGAGCGATATGCAAGCGCAACGCGTATAATTCGGCGCGTCGAAGTGTCTAGTCCCCGGAAGACCTGGCGAGCGAATCGGGAGCAGATGGTGCTGGCTGGCCGCGAAGCGGTCATCTCATACGCAGCGGAGGCGGACTGAGAATATGAAGCGCATGGTGTGGAAGTGTTGTTTGCTCTTTGCCATGGTGCACGCAGCCGTACCGGTCCACGCGCGGCAGCCGTCCCCCGCCGCAACGCCCTCGGCGCAAAGCTCACCTTCCGCAACGCAAGCTTCCAATTCTACAAATGACAAACTGGCGCAGTTAGATAAGCGCGTAACCGCAGCACAGTCCTCGGCAGACAACGCCTGGATGCTGGTAAGCGCGGCGCTGGTGCTGATGATGACCGGACCGGGCCTGGCCCTTTTTTATGGCGGATTAGTGCGCCGCAGGAACACGCTGGCGATCATGATGCAAAGCTTCGCCTTGATGGCGGTGATCACCGTCATGTGGGCGCTGGTTGGCTACAGCCTATGCTTTGGCGGCAGCGGGCCGGTAATCGGCGGGTTTGAGCACGCGTTTTTGCGCGGAGTCGGAGCGGAGCCGAACGCCGATTATGCGGGAACAATTCCGCAGATGACCTTCATGGTGTATCAACTGATGTTCGCAATCATCACCCCGGCGCTGATCACGGGAGCGACGGCAGAGCGCATGAAGTTCAGCGGCACAGTGCTGTTTCTGGCGCTGTGGTTCTTGGTCGTGTATGCGCCGCTGGCGCACATGGTGTGGGGGAAAGGCGGGCTGCTGAACGCTTCACTGGGCGGACGATTTCCAACACTCGACTTCGCAGGTGGAACAGTTGTGCATATTAGTTCCGGTGTATCGGCGCTGGTCTGTGCACTGTACCTCGGTAAGCGCACCGGATTCCCCAAGCAGCCGATGCCCCCACACAGCTTGGTGCTCAGTTTCATCGGTGCCTGCCTGCTATGGGTGGGGTGGTTCGGCTTTAACGCCGGCAGCGCGCTAGCCTCGAGCTCGTTGGCGACGAGCGCGTTTGTCGCTACCCATTTTGCAGCAGCAGCTGCGGCGCTGAGTTGGAGTGCGGCGGAATGGATCAAAAATGGGCGAGCAAGCGCGCTCGGTGCGATCTCTGGAGCGGTGGCAGGGCTGGTGGCAATCACGCCCGCGGCTGGATTTGTGGCGCCCATGCCTGCATTGGTGATCGGAATCGCGGCGGGGGTCGTCTGCTACTGGATGGTAACGCGCGTCAAAGCCATCTTCGGGTATGATGACGCGCTCGACGCTTTCGGCGTGCATGGCGCGGGAGGAACCATCGGTGCGCTGCTCACGGGTGTGTTCGCATCTCAAGTGGTCAACCCGATTTTTGGACCAGGGAAAGCGGTTGGCGGCAGCGACGGACATTGGGGACAAGTCGGCAACCAGCTTGTAGGCGTGCTGATCGCATGGGCGTTCGCGCTGGTGGGAACTCTTATGCTGCTGAAGATCGTTGATTTAATTACCGGCCTGCGTGTAACGGAAGATCAGGAGATCGAAGGTCTGGACATTACGCAGCATGGCGAAGAGGCCTACAACCTGGAGTCGTGAGAGCAGGTGCAATGAGAAAGTACTTGGCGCAGCGGGAGAGCAGAACCTTCCATGATGAAACTTGAAGCAATCATTCAGCCCTCGCGATTCGAGTCGGTCAAGGATGCCCTGCGCGAGGTGGGCATCGAAGGGATGACAGTTACCGAAGTTCGCGGGCACGGCCGGCAAAAGGGTCACACAGAGGTTTATCGCGGGCGGGAGTACACCGTGGATCTGCTCCCGAAACTCAAGCTCGAGATGGTGCTGCCCGACAAGCTTGTAAATACCGTTGTGGACACGATTTTAAAGACGGCCAAGACAGGAAAGATTGGCGACGGTAAGATATTCCTATCGCGGGTTGAAGAAGCCATCCGGATCCGCAATGAGGAGCGCGGCGAGAACGCGCTCTGAACGAAGTGACGACCGCAACTCGCCCCGGTCTCCATCCGGAACGCCAACCTGATCGAAACATGCAAGGTTCCCTTACGCCTTTATCCGTACTCGGCCCGCAAGCCGATGACGAGCGACACCGTATCCGCGAACAGTTTGAAGCGGGTGCGGGCGCGCGCGAGACTCTGCGCGCGCTGTGCGAACTGGCCGACAACAACATCCGGCAAATTTTTGGCGAAGTGCTGCGCGTGCACAACCCGCCGGCTTCAGGATTGTGCTTGCTGGCGCTCGGCGGCTACGGTCGCAAACTCCTCTTTCCGTATTCCGACCTCGATATCCTCTTTCTCTTCGGCAGCGACAAGGCCGAGGAAGAGTTCCGCCCGCTGATCGCGGACTTCGCGCGCACGCTGTGGGATTTGGGTTTTCGCGTGAGTTCTGCCGGCCGCACCGTGGAGGAATGCAAGCGCATCGAGGAAGACAACGCGGAATTTCATTTGGCATTGCTGGATCGCCGCTTTCTCGCAGGCGACGAACAACTCTTTGAAAGGCTCGACAAACGCATTCTGCCCTCTTCGGAAAAAGCCGCGCGGCCGTTTCTACTGGCGCAACTCCACAAACTGACCAAGGAGCGACTCACGCGCTACGGCAACACGATTTTTCATCTCGAACCGAACGTTAAGGATGCGCCGGGCGGGCTGCGCGACTATCACGCGGCGGTGTGGCTGCGGCAAATTGGCGGCGAAAAGCGCGAGCCGCTGACCAGCAGTGCCGCGGAAGAAGAACTGGCGTCTGGTGCCGTGGATTTTCTCAGCGCCATTCGCTGCTTTCTGCACTATAGCAACGCGCGCAACGACAATACCTTGACCTACGAATTGCAGGCTGGTGCCGCTGAGCGCTCCCTCGGCGTTACGGATGGATTGCCGCGCGATGCCGCAGAGTGGATGCGCCTGTATTTTCGGCACGCGCGCACCCTGAACCGCCAATTGCTGCGCTATCTGGAGCAGAAGGCCGCGGCGCCCCGAACTTTGCGGCAGCGTCTTTTCCGTGCAGCGCGCGCGGCAAAATCCGAGCCTGGCAATGGGAAACCGTTCGCGGTGCGCGACGGACGGTTCGAATTGCTCGACGCCAAGGAACTTTGCGATCGTGCCGTCCTGTTTTCTCTCTTCACCGAAGCTGCGCGAGCAGGAGTTCCGCTTAGCCGGCGCGCCGAACGCAGCATTGCGTACATCATGAAGCATCCGGAATTGCCCGTGAAGAATGCGAACGTGACCTGGGCCACGCTGCGCGAGATCCTCAGCGCTGATTACCCGGGCGTGGCATTGCGGCCGCTGCAGCGGTTGGGATTGCTGTCGGAAATCCTGCCGGAGTTCGCACGCATCGATTCGCTGGTGGTTCGCGATTTTTATCATCGCTACACGGTGGACGAGCACACGCTGCGCACCATCGAGCACCTACAGGAATTGACGGAGTCGGCCGATGCGCGCGGCGTGCACTTCAAGGAGTTGTGGAAGACCGTGGACCGCCGCGATTTGCTGATTCTGGCGCTGCTGCTGCACGACGTCGGTAAAGGTATGGCCGTCGAAAACCATGTGACCGGGAGCCTCGAGGCGCTGGAGAGCGCTGCCGTGCGCCTTGAACTGTCGCCTGACGAAAAGGACGAAGTTCAGTTCTTGATCGAGCACCATTTGGATATGTCCGCGACAGTGCAGCGGCGTGACATTTTCGATCCCGCCACTGTCTCTGCGTTTGCCGCGACCGTCGGAAATCAAGAGCACCTGCAGCGGCTTTGCCTGCTCACCTACGCGGACATCCATGCGGTAAACCCCGAAGCGCTGACCCCGTGGAAAGCAGAGATGTTGTGGCAGCTTTACGTCTCAACGTCCAATCACTTCAGCCGAACCCTGGATACCGACCGCTTGCACGCGCACGACGAAGTATCGCTCCTGGAACAGGTGCGCGCCCAAACGGCCGGCGCCAGCACGGAAGAAATTGAGCGCTTCCTCGAAGGATTTCCGCGCCGTTATCTGACGGTGCATTCCGCGGCGGAGATTGCCGCGCATTTCGCGCTGTACCAGAAACTTGGCGCGCAACCCGTTCAGACCGAGCTGCAGGCGCGCGGACACGCATTTTCTCTAACGCTGCTGACCGCCGACCGTCCTGTATTGTTCGCGACCATTTCCGGCGTGCTGGCCGGATGGGGAATGAACATCATCAAAGCCGACGCGTTTGCCAACGCTGCCGGAATCGTCCTCGATTCATTTCACTTTTCAGATTTGCACCGCACGCTGGAGCTGAATCCTACGGAGATCGAGAGATTTCTGAAGAGTCTTAACGATGTGGTGAATGGAAAAGCCCCGCTCGAGGCTCTCTTGAGCGGGCGGGAAAGTGCGAGCCGAGCGCGGCCGCCGAAGGTCGCCGTCGAGACGCGCACCGGCTTTGATGACAATTCGTCCGAGCACAGCACGCTGCTGGAAATCATGGCGCAAGACCGGCCGGGATTGCTGTACGACATCGGCTCGACGCTCGCGCGGCTGGGATGCAACATCGAAGTCGCGTTGATCGATACGGAAGGGCAAAAGGCGATCGACGTGTTCTATCTCACCGAGCAGGCAAAGAAGCTAAGCGCGGAAAAGCAGCAATCGCTGTCCGAAGCGTTGCAGAGCGCGCTCGGTTAGAAGACTTCCTTTAGGCCAGTGCGGTGTAGTGCCTTCAGGCGTGGCGCCACACTCGCCAAATCCTCGCAGAGCAGCCTTTCAATGAGCTCTTCAACGCCCGCGCCGTGCGAACCGGTGGTCACCAGGTCAGCGCGCTCCTTCAGTGCCGGCAACGCATTGGCTACCGCCACTCCGCATTCGCACATGCCGACGAACACCTGATCGTTTTCCGCATCGCCCACGCCGACTGAGTTTTGCGGCGAAAGCCGAAGTTCGTTCAAAGCGACCTGCAGACCGCTCGCCTTGTTCACACCGGAAGGCAGCACCATCACTGCATCCTTGTTAAGAATAACCTGCAGTTCGAGCCCCATGTCGCGAATCACTTCCAGAACTGTGGATTCAAACGGATGCCATGTAGCCACGATGCATTGGCCAATCGAGACCGGACGTACCCCGCGGCGTCGCAATTCTTCGACAAACTCCGGCACCGGCGGTTCCGCAAGCACTTTGCAGTCCTGGCTGGCCGGCCGGTACAGAATCGCGCCATTCTCCGCAACGATTCGGTCAAAGACCGCATAGTCTGGGAAAACCTCCTGCAATTCGGGAAGCTGGCGTCCGGTTGCCAAAATCAGTTTCCGGCCTGATGCGCGCACGCGCTTAAGCGCTTCTACGGTGCTGGGCGCACAGCGTCCGTCGTGAGCGATAGTGCCGTCGTAATCGCAAATGAGGCAGAAGTAGCGCATGCGTTGCTCCATTGCGTAGATGCTGCGCCCTGCGGATTAGTACGCAGGCCGGCGATATTTGAGGTCATCTGCGCACTCCTTCGCGCGCCGACTAAGGTTTTGCAGGCGCGGGAGCAGGAGCCTGCGCGGGCGCCGATGGTGCTTTTTGTTTATCGAAATTGACCTTGGGAACCTGCCGCGCACCCTCGTCGGCCTTGAAGTATGCGTCATTTCTGGCAAACCCGCTCATGCTCGCCACCAAGTTGTTCGGGAAAAGGGAAATATAGGTGTTGTAGTCTTGCAGCGTTTCGTTGTAGCGGCGCCGCTCCACCGCGATTCGGTTCTCCGTGCCTGCCAGCTCGTCCTGAAGCCGCAAAAAGTTTTCGTTGGATTTCAACTGCGGATAATTTTCAACCACAACCAGCAAGCGCCCTAGAGCCGAATCGAGCCTCTGATTGGCGGCAATCTTGTCGGCCGGACTAGTCGCACTAAGCAACGCGGAGCGCGCCTTCGCGATATCCCCAAAAACAGTTACCTCTTGCGCCGCATACCCTTTGACCGTCTCCACAAGGTTCGGAATCAGGTCGGCACGCCGTTGTAGAACCACGTCCACCTGCGACCACGCTGCGTTTACAGCTTCCCGTTTTATCGCCATCTGATTCCTGCGGCCCACATATGAGCTGCCCAGCACCAGAGCAATTACGAGCAGAATCGCCAGGATCGCGAGAGCTTTTTTCATGACCTCTTGTCTCCTCAACAATTAGGAACTGTTCTTGCCGGCGCGCTGCCATTGCCGTTTCGGCAGATGATGGTCCAGCGCTGCAATCACTTTCTCCAGTGCTGCCAGATAGCCATCATACACAGGCAGCAGCGCATCTCTATCCAAGCTCTTGGCCTCACGCAGCCGCCACACGGTTTCAAACGCCGGCGCGCTCGCGGACGTAAGTGCGGCAATTCGGACGAAAACGTCGCCCGGAGTGTTTGGTGGTTGCTCCCGAAGGGCAATCAAAGTGTGCCGAAGGAGCGTAAGCGTGCTCGAGAACGATTTGACCAGAACGGCCCCAAGTTCCTGCTGGTTTCCTGCCTCGCGTAAAACGTGCTGCCGCAACCTCAGCAGCAGCGTGCGCAACTCGTGCTCCACCTGAACGCGATGCAAGTTCATAGGAACAGTGATGCCGGCGATAGCGTCGGAACCGTACAACACTCGATGGCTCTGCTGCATGTCCAGGAGCTCGATGGCGAAAACGTCGGCGGACTGCCCAAGTTCCTCGGAGGAAAAGAAAAGTGGCGCGGGCTGATGTTGCAGATCGGTCCACCATTTCACCACTGCGGAGACGCGCACCAACTCTGCCGCTCGCAGCGAGCGCAAGATGCAGAGAACGTTTAAATCGGAGCGCGCGTCCTGAAAATCGCCGCGCGCAGCGGACCCGTACAAGATTATCGACTCGAGATTGTCCTTCGCCGCTTCGTGCAGCCGTTCGACCAGGTTTTTTAACGCCTCATGTACGTCGCCCATTGCGTTCCTCAGACTCTACCAGCTCCCGGAAGCCCCACCGCCTCCGCTGCTGCCTCCGCCGAAGCCGCCAAATCCTCCACCACCAGAGTACCCGCCGGAGCTGCCACCAAAGCCGCCGCCTCGCCAACCACCACCCATCCCACCAAGCATCGGCCCGATCCACCACCCGCCACCGCCGCCTCCGGCTCTCCGCCCGGCTCGCGCAATCGAGAAGATAATCCAGATGATGAAAAGTATGCCCCAGAAACTAATTGGGAACGATTTCCCTTCCTTCTGGCGCGGCCGAGCTGGGGGCTGGCCCGATAGCGTAACACCGCGATCATCGGCAATGTATTTCGCCAGCACCCAGGTCGCGGTCTCGATCGCGGCGCTGTAGTTTCCCTGGCGCAGCATTGGAACCATCGCGCGGCCCGCGTCTCCGGCACGCGCATCGTTGATAACCGGCTCCAGTCCGTACCCAACTTCGATGCGATATTTGTGCTCGTCCGGAGCAACCAGGAGCAGCACGCCACGACTATCGCGCTTGCTTCCCACTCCGAGTTGCTTGTACAGATCCACCGCATAATTCTCGATGCTTTCTCCCTCCAGCGAGTGCACTGTAACGACGGCGATCTGCGCGCCGGTCTTTTCTTCGACCTCGCGGCAAAGCGCTTCCAGCCGCGCCTTCGTGTCCGGCGCGATCACGCCCGCAAGATCGGTGACATACCCGCTCGGATGTATGTTTTTCGGGTTTTCAGCCAGCGCAGGAAACGCCGCTAACAGGTACAGAAGGGAAAGAGAAACCAGCGTGAAGGAGCGCAAACGGTTCATCGGGGAATTGGCTTTTGTGCCTCGACTCTAGTTCTACGCAAGCGGGCATGGAAAAATAACGGCGGTACGCGCTTCCGTGTCATTTCATTGTAGCTTGCGCCGCGATTTCTTGCCGGGCTAGTAGTTCTCTCGCTTTGAGTGCGCTGCCTCTTGCTCGCCTTTGTAGGCTTTCCAGGATTGCGCGATCACGTACGCATGAATCGCGTCGGCATCCTGCACCGTCATCTTGGCGTTCGGAAACGCAAACTTTGGCGGATCGGCGAACCCGGGCATGCCCTTGTCCGCATGCGAGCCGCCCAGCACAATCGCATACCAATCGCGGTGCACATCCGCTGGCATGTAGCGAAGATCTGGAATTGCGCCGTCGAGCACCCACGCGCGGCTGCCGTCGGTACCTGGGGAGTGGCAGCCATCGCACACAAATTTTTGGTACAGCACCTCGCCCTTGTGGATAGTCTCTTTGCTAGCAGTCGATTTTGGCGGCTCCGGCACTGCCGGAATCACCACTCGCGGCACGGCATACGCTGTGGTTGCCCCGAGCTTGAAAGCCAACAGCCGCACGGGGCCGCGCGCCGACTCAGGAGTCACCATGGTGCGCGCTGGCGCAAACAATCTCGATCCCGAGCCCCAGCCCACCGGCGTTATCACATACTGCTCGCCCTTCACCGAAAACGTCACCGGAATGGATTCGATCGCCGACCCTGTCTTGATCGACCACAGTTGCTTCCCGCTGTCCGCGGCAAACGCGGCAAATTCTCCCGTGCCTTGCCCCTGAAAAACTAAATTGCCCGCGGTGGAGAGCACTCCCCCGTTCGTCGCAATTTGCTCCTCCACCGACCAGCGCGCCGACTGGCTCACCGGATCCCATGCGATCAGCCGCCCTTCTAGGCCCACGCCGCTTTCTCCCGATTCCACTGTTGCTTTGGCATCCGCACGACGGTCCGTCGTCGGAATGTAAACCAAGCCAGTCTGCGCGTTGTAGCTCATCGGCCACCAGTTGTGTACCGTCCACTGGCGGCCGCCGCCTGCCGACTTCGGAATCTCCACCGCGCGGCCAGTCTGCAAATCAACCGCGCTGGCCCAAACCGTTTTCACCAGTGGCTTCGCCGAAAGAAGCTTGCCCGTCTTGGCTTCCAGCACATAGAAGAATCCATTCTTCGGCGCGGTCATCGCCACGCGCCGCTTCTCGCCGTTGATCGCCAAGTCAGCCATCAAGATGTGATTGTTTTCCGTTTGCATTCCAGGAGCGCTCGTTTGGAAATGCCAGACATATTCCCCTGTATCCGCATTCACCGCGATGATGCATCCCGCAAAGAGCTTGTCGCCGTTCACCTTAATGGAAGACAGCTCGCCGTAATCCACTCCAGCGCCCGCAGTACCGAATATCACCAGCCCTGTTGCTTCGTCATACGTGATTGCGTTCCAGGCGTCGCCCCCGCCGATCTTCCACGAATCCTTTCCGGACCACGTCTTCGCCGCCATCTCCAGCGCCTTCGTTTCAAACGGCTTCGACGGATCGCCCGGCACCGTCCAGAAACGCCACACCTCTTTCCCCGTGCCCGCGTCGTACGCGATCAGGGCGCCGCGCACGCCATCGTCCGACCCGTTAAAGCCCATCAACACGTTGCCTTTTGCGATGTGCGGTGCTCCGGTGATTCCGGTCTGCGTGGGATCGCAAACTGTCGCTTCCCAAAGCTGCTTCCCCGCGGAAGCATCGACCGCGATCAGCCGGCAATCTCCGGTTCCCACGTAAACTTTTCCCTCCCACACCGCCACGCCCGCATTCGTTCGCGCGGAGTACGATCCGTTAATCGCCATGTCCAGTCGCACGTGCGGATCGTATTTCCAGATCACTTTTCCCGTGGCCGCGTCCACCGCGTACACTCTCGATTGCGGCGCACTGACATAAATCACTCCATCCACCACAATCGGCTCCGCAACCACGCCCATCGCCCCACCGATATCCAGGTACCACGCGAGACCAAGGCCGCTCACGTTTTTGTCGCTGATCTGTTGCAGCGGACTGAAGTGCGCCTCGTCAAACGTCCGCCCGTTCAGAAGCCAATCCGTTCCCGCTGCTGATTCCGACGCCACTCGCGCCTCGGTCACGTCGCCGGCCTTCGCCGCCGTTTCCGCCGGCGCTTTACAACCAACGCCGATTCCAAACGCAAGGCACGCACTGGCCACACCAAGGACTCGCAATATCTTCATCCGGATCACCTTTGATTTTCGCCGCCTGCTGACGGAAAACATCCCCCAAACGTTCTCGCGGAGATTCTGCGCCGTCATGGTAGAGGCGGCGCGGAAACAAAGTCAAATGCCGTTCCGATGGCGTTGATTCACCGCAGCGGTAACAAACGAGCGGGTGAGAAGAAAAATGGTGGACGTGACCGGGCTCGAACCGGCGACCCCCTGCTTGCAAAGCAGGTGCTCTCCCAACTGAGCTACACGCCCACTCTTAACATTTTAAGTCATTACGCCGGTTTGCGCACACCGGCGCGCAACCCTTAGTTGTGCTTCAGAAACTCGCCCTTCGTTCCCGTCAGCGAGTTGTACAGCGTCTCGATAAACGCATCCGTATTCACGAAATCGCCCGACCACTTCTTCCACGGGTCCAGAATCTTCTCCTGTTTCATCTCCTCCAGTGTCTTGTGCGCCTTCAACGCCTTCTCCACCACCGCCGAAGTTTCCTTCAGCATCTTCGTGAACTCGCGCACATCATCCAAATTCGAAAGCGCGCCGTGCCCCGGAATCACCTTCACATCCGGCGGCAATTGCGCCGTCGCTTTCTCCATCGCCGCGATCATCCCCTGCACGCTCCCGCCGCTGGCCACATCGATGAACGGAAATCCGTAGCGCACAAAATCGTCGCCCATGTGCACCACATTATTCTTCGGGAAAAAAATAATCGAATCTCCGTCCGTGTGCCCCGAAGGAAAATGCAGCGCGCGAATATCTTCGCCATTCAGATGCACGGTCACGTCGTGCTCAAATGTAATAATCGGCAGCGCCGCCTTCTCCGCCGGCTTCACTTCCATCTTGGTCGACCCGCCATTCCCCGCCGTCCCGCCGGTCTCCAGCCGCTTGCGCACATTGTCCTGCGCGATCACCGTCGACCCCGCATTGCTGAACGGTGCGTTCCCGCCGGTATGATCCCCGTGATAGTGCGTGTTGATCACAAACCGCACCGGCTTGTCCGTGATCCCCAAGCTCTTCAGCGCCGCCTGTATCTTCTCCGCCAGCGGCGCAAACTGATCGTCCACAATCACGATCCCGTCTTCGCCGATCGACGCCCCGATGTTCCCGCCCGCGCCTTCCAGCATATAAATGTTGCCGGAAACTTTCGTCGCCTTGATCTGCACCTTCGAGAAATCCTGCTGTTGCCCGCTCCACGCCGCTGGCGCCGCCAACGCCGCGCCCGCCACCAGCATCAAACTAACCAGCAGGTTCCGCATGCGAATCCTCCGCGCATTCTTCCGCACATCGAGCGCCGGGATTCTACCACTAGACCTATCGCGGGCATATCATAGCGATAGCGCTCCGGTGCGCGGTCGAATCAGCGAGGTGCCATCATGAATCCTTCTTCCCAGTCGCGAATGTCTTTCTTCCCGGCAATAATCGCGCTCATGCTCTCTCTGCCTTTCGCCTCCACAGCCGCGCAGCAAAAGCCCGCGGCACCACCTCACGACATGGCCCACAAGCAGCACAACCACGGCGGCTTCATGCAAGAAGGCATGCACCACGCCGTCGCCAAAGGCATCAAGATCGAGCAGCAAGTCGACGCCGCCACCCACACCATCACCGTGCGCGAAGGCCCCCTCACTCTCCCCGCCAACACCAGCCACATGAAGATGCCGCAGCCTCCCGACGTCTTCTGGACCATTCCGCTCGACGCCTTTCTCCTCGCCTACACTCCGCGCCTGGTCGACGCCAACGGCAACGCCGTCCCCGGCACTGTCCTCCATCACACCGCCTTCTGGAACACCGACCGCTCCGATTTTCTCTGCCCCAATAAGGAAGAGCACATTTTCGGCGCCGGCAGCGAGCTCACCAACTGGATCGAAATTCCCGGCTACGGCTATCGCGTGCAAAAGGGCGACAAAATCCGCATCGAGACCATGGTCCACAATCCCACGGACACCGCCTACGACAAGGTCTACCTCGAAGTGAAAATTCCCTACGCCGACTCCACCGCCTCCACCAAGAGCGTCTACCCCACCTGGATGGACGTGCAGTCCTGCGGCAACTCCGGCTACGACCTCAAAGCCGGCAAGAACCTGAACACCGGAACCGTCACCGTAAAATACAACGGCATCTTGCTCGGCGTCGGCGGCCACATGCACGATTACGCCACGCAAATCGTCCTCGAAGACGCCACCCGCAAGGAAACCGTCGCCACCCTCGACGCCAAGCTCGACGAAAAGGGCCAGCTCCTCAGCATGCCGGTAGTCACCTTCTACGAGCGCGGCGGCTACAAATTCGCCGCTGGCGACCAGCTCCGCATTACGGCCACTTACGACAACACCACCGGCAAGCCGCTCCCCGCGGGTGCCATGGGCATCGTAGTCGGTTACTTCCTCCCCGCCGACGATTCCGCCATGTCCGCCCTGCGCCGCAAACCCAAACCCGCCACCCGCCAAGTCGCCGACGCCACCCACGACATGTAGTGACGGGCTTTAGCCTGTCCAGGCCGTCACTGCTCCGCTCGACCCCTGTGGAAAAACTTTGCACATCCCGGCGCGGCCCTTAGCCTACTTTGGCCAACCTAGCAGACCTCGATTCAAGCTATCTGCCTCTTTCTAAATACTTTACAAAACGCCCAAAATGGAACCCGCCATGCTCCTCTTGGCGTATACCCTAGAAGTCTCCCAACGGCGGCAAAACCAAAGAGGCATTGTAGGTCACGGAAGGCAACGCCCATGAAACGACCAAGCGCGGCAGTTCTGGCGGCAATTCTTACCGTCGCCGCCCTGCCCTCTTCCGCCAACGCCCCCGAGCCGACCTACGATCAGACCCGCGACTGGGTAGTCGCCACCATCACTGAGTCCGCTGGCTACACCCGTGACGCTACCGTCGTCACCTACAAAGACGTCTCCATGGACGCCTGCCAGCTTCGCTTCACCACCTTCACCTCCACCCCCACCGGCTATACCGACACCGACACCTTCTCTGTTTCCTTGGATTCCGTAAAAGACGTCCTCTGGGGCACCATAAGCGGCCCGCCGCGCGGCTACGTTCTCTTCACCACCGCCACTCCGATTAGCTTCAACAAACAACGCGTCTGGCGCGCGTTCGACCGCCAGCCCCAAACCACCACTACTTTCACCACCATCGCCGCCCTCGAATTTGGAAAGCCCGGCGCGGACTACGCCAGCATGGCCAGCCACATGAAAACCGCTCTCCTCCACGCCGCCGATCTTTGCAAAGTCCAGCTCGCCGCAAAATAACTTCGCCCCTCGCCCCACGGGTGCCCACCCTTGCGATTTTTGCAAGGGTGGGTTCCCGCCGCCTTTTTGCACACCCGTCCATACATTTGCACAGACTTCCCAGCGGAATTCGCTTGACGCCCTGCGGCACAACGAATATCTTCCGCGCCAGATTGAACCGGGAAGCTTGAAAACTTTACGGCTCAGTTTAGAGGGCGCAGCAGCCTAACGGCGGTTGCGCCGCCAGATTGAACCAAGAAGCGGAAGAACTTTACGGATCAGTTCAGAGGGCGCAGCAACCTTAACGGGTGGTTGCGCCCTTAATTTTTTCGCCGAACCCTTCCAGACGCTCCGTTGCCCCGACCTCTTGCTCACCGGCGAACTTCACCTGCGCTAGCTTGACGGCGCCGAACGCCTGCCAGATAATCCAGCCGTTTTCTCGTACTCCGGCCTGGTCACGGCCATGCAATCACGCAGTGAAAGGAGCGCCGATAATGAGAAGATTCGTCCCGTTATTTGTGCTGACGCTTGCCTGTGCCACGATTCTCTGGATCCCCAAAGCACGCACCGCCGCGAACGACGAAGCCGAAATCCGCCAACTGTTGGACCACTGGGCTAAGGCCTTCCACGCCAGGGATCTGAATGGAATTATGTCTATCTACGAGCCGGGAGACGCACTCGTGGCGTTTGACATCGTGCCGCCGCTGCAATACACCGGGTTCGAAGCTTACAAGAAGGATTATCAGGAATTCCTCGATCAGTTTCAGGGTCCGGTCGATGTCGAAGTTCGCGACTTGAAAATCATCGCCGGCGACAAGGTCGCCTTTAGCCGCGGACTCGAGCGGATGAGTGGAACATTGAAAAACGGCCAGAAATTTGATGCCTGGGTGCGTTTTACCGAGTGCTACCGCAAGACCCACGGCCACTGGCTAGCCATCCATGACCACATTTCCGTCCCGGTCGACCTCGACACCGGCAAAGCAGTGTTGGACCTCAAGCCGTGAATGCAAAGCCTGGCCTCCTTACATAACTCGCGCCCATCCGTCGAACAACCTAAATCCCGTCACGGAGGCGTCTATGCACTTTCGCAAGACTGTGCTGGTCCTCGTTCTCTTCCTCGCAGGCCCTGCCCTCGGCCGTGCGCAAAACACGCTTTCCGCCGATGACGTCGCCAAGATAAGACTGGTGCACAAGCAATATGAAGAAGCATGGCTAAAAGGAGACGCCGGCGCCGTTCGTACTTTGTTTACCGACGACAGCGTGCTCCTTCCGCCGCACGCCGGTAAACCCTGGATAGGCCGGAAAGGACTGAACGAATTCTGGTTCGCGCCGGACGCCCCGCCCACAAAAATAACCAAGCTCGTCGTAACTCTGCGGAGCATTGGCGGCGATGGCCAGCTCGCCTACGCCTGGGGCACCGACGAAGTCGCTTGGACCACCGTGCAAGGCGACAAGACCACCAGTGCCTCGCACACTGGAACGTTTCTGAATGTCCTCAGGAAGCAGCCCAACGGCGAATGGAAAATCTCCCATCACATGTGGGACGACGCGCTTGCACAACCCTAGCCCGCCCCACTCCCTCCACGCCCAAGCGCCTCTCTCGTTGTAGTGGCGCAGCATGCTGCGCCCGCCGCGCTTCGCCCTCCTCGCCTTGCGCGAGTAGCGCGAGCCTGTCATCCTGACCGAAGTGGGCCGGTTTTCTCCTGCGCACGTTTTTTGTGCGCCGGCCCGCGCAGTGGAGGGATCGTGGCAAGGCTGCTGCGCCACCTCGGTCGGTGAACACAACTGACTTGTTGACGCCCCGCCTCCTCGTTTTTTGCACACCCGTCCACACATTTGCACAGACGTCCCGGCACAATTCGATTGACGCCCTGCGGCACAACCACTATCGTCCACGCCAGATTGAACCGGGAAGCTTGAAAACTTTACGGCTCAGTTTAGAGGGCGCTTCAGCCTAACGGCGGTTGCGTCGCCAAACTCGAACCAAAAAGCAAAAAAGTTTTACGGCTCAGTTCAAAAGGGGCGCAACAACCTTAACCGGTAGTTGCGCCCTCAATTTTTTCGCCCTGACCCTGTGGCGCAGCCATTTTCTGGCTGTGCTCCCTACCGCGAGCAAAGCGAGCCTGTCATCCTGACCGGAGCGGGCCGGTTTTCTCCTGCGCACGTTTTTTGTGCGCCGGCCCGCGCAGTGGAAGGATCGTGGCAAGATTGCAGCGTCACCTACGTCGGTGGAACCCAACTGTCTTTCTACCTCCCTCTTCGTTTTTCCTCAGGAGGCGGGAGTTTCCAGTTCACCCTGCTTGCCCTGAGCAAAAGCGAAGGGAGCCTCGAACGGCCTGTCCAGGCCGTGAGGCGCGCCGTTTGCGCCCCGAATGTTCGTACGGGGCCGCATCTCGTCGTTGTATGGGCCCGGCACTGCCGTGCCCGCGCCGAGCTTTACCGGCTTCTTCGCCTTTGCCTCTGCTTTACGTAGCGGCCGCTTTCTGAAGCGGGCTCCGGCTCTGAAGGTCTGTCACGCTGACCGCAGCGCGTCTTTTGTGTACCGGACGGTGTTGCGGGACGGCTAATTTTCCTGCACTCGGTTCTTGAGTGCTGGCCGCGCAGTGGAGGGACTTTGACAGGATTGCTCCGCCCAAGGTCGAGACCAGCGGAAGCGCATTGGAGCGGGGTGTGATGTGCGATCAGCGTCCACGCCACCAATTGAACAGTCTGCCTGCCCTTTCGGACGGGGGACAGCAGTGACGCCCTTCCGCAGCCCCTACACTGGTCTATCTAGCTGTAAACGCAAGGCTTACCGCACTTGCCCTCGCGTACCGGACTGCTGGCTCCCCGTACCATTGTTGCTGTCCCCTGCCACCCCTACTTTGTGCCTGAACGCCGCTGCACCCCGCGGTCTGAGGCACAATTCGTGGCTGCTCCGCACAATCCGCGCTTGGGGGAATCCCGCCCGCTCACGCTCAGCATCCTGCGCTGGTACGGCTTGGCCTTCCTGGTCCTGGCGGTCCTGTCCGCCGTCGCCGGTTTTGAAGTCGGGCGCATCAAGGCCGTCTGGGCCAAACTCAAAGTGGGGGAGCTCGCCGCGGCGAGCGCCGCGGTATCGCAGCCCACCGCCGGCGCCGTTAATGCGGAATTCGCCGAGCTTACGCGCTTGGCTCCGCAGCAGCAAGCCGAGCAATTGCTCGAGCTCGCGATTCGCCGGCAGCAAGCCTCGCTCGAACTGATCCGCCAAAACGCGGATAGCTGGCGCGGCCGCCTGCAAAATACGGATCACTTGTTCGATCTCGTGCTCACCGCGATGAAGTCCGACGATCTTCGCGTGCGCGGCGCAGCTATCGAGGTCGACCTCGCCGCCAACAATTTGAGCAAGACGCCCAAAACCGTGGCGCGCCTGGTGAAATTGATTCGCAAAGATCCAACGGAGCGTCCCTTCGCTCTGTGGCGCCTCGGCGCGCTGGGCAATCGCGGCGTGCAGCCAAAGCTCGTGCTCACGTATCTGCTCGCGTTCGCGCGTGATCCCAACGAGCAAACGCGCTTCTGGGCCGTCGAGGGCCTCGCCATGCTCGGGACTGACGGCGCGATCGATCCGCTGCTGGATCGTTTCGCGCATGATCCTTCGCCGCGCGTACGCCAGCGTGCCGCCGTCGGCATCGCTGAATCCGGCATGCTCACGCATGAACAGCGCTTCGCCGCCGTCCCTGATCTGCTGAATCTTCTTGACGACGATGCTCTCGACTCCGACACGCGCGGCTGGGTTTACGGCGCGCTTCGCCTCATCACGGGTGAGCCGCTTGGCAATAACGCGCAAGCCTGGCAGCGATGGTGGGCGCACCACGATTCCAAAAAGAAATCACGCTCGCCTAAAGGCGTAATCTTCGCGTAGCGCAAAGCCGCTCGCGCAAACTGCGATCTTCCCGTAGCGCAAAGTTGCTCGCCGAAGCAGCCATCTTCGCGCAATTCAACGCGGCCTTCTAAGTTTTCTTCTTCCAACTTCGAACCTCCAATTTCGAACCTTTAGCTTCGAAGTTCCAATTTCCAACTGCGGTTGTTGTATATTGGCGCGCACCAACTTTGGAGGCGCTATGAGTCTGTGGTCACGCCGCAAATTTTTTCTCACCTCGCTCGCCGGCAGCGCTGCCGCCGGCTTTACCAATCTATTTGAACGCGCAACGCCCGCAGCTGCCGCGAGCAATGGCGCTCGCGCAGTTACGCCCGCGGCGCAAGGGAAGCGCCCGCTCATCATCTCCAGCGCCAACGGAGTCAAAGCGCTCGGCCGCGGCATGGACATCCTCAAAAAAGGCGGCGACACGCTCGACGCTGTTGTTGCGGCCGTCACTGTGGTCGAAGACGACCCAAACGATGACTCCGTCGGCTACGGCGGACTGCCCAATGAAGAGGGAGAAGTCGAGCTCGACGCCAGCGTTATGCACGGCCCCACGCATCGCGCCGGTTCTGTCGCTTCCGTGCGGCGCATCAAGAACGTAGCGCGCCTCGCAAAAACCGTGATGGAGCGCACCAATCACGTGATGATCGTTGGCGACGGCGCGCGCCGCTTCGCCGATGCTGAAGGTTTTGAGGAAATGAATCTCCTCACCGAACACTCCCGCAAAATCTGGCTGGCGTGGAAAGCGTCGAGCTCTTTCAACTGGCGCCCGGGAATTGACAGCCCCGAATGGAAAGAAAAAATGTCGACGCTTTTCAGCGACACGCCCGAAGACCAGGCGCTTCTGGCTTACGCGCAGCGCGTGATCGCCGATCCGCCCACGGGCACGATCCCTTGCATGGCCGTCAACGAAAAAGGCGACATCTCCGCCACCACCACAACCTCAGGCCTTGCGTGGAAAATTCCTGGCCGCGTCGGCGATTCCCCGATCATCGGAGCGGGTTGCTGCGTCGATAACGAAGTCGGCGCCGCCGGCTCCACCGGCAAAGGCGAAGAAAACATCAAAATCTCCGGCGGCCACACCATCATCGAAATGATGCGCAAGGGCACCTCTCCCACCGACGCTTGCCTCGAAGCCATGGCACGCATCGCGCGCAACTACAACAACGACAAAAAGAAGCTCGCCACTTTTCATATCTTTTTTTACGCGCTGAATAAAGACGGCGTGCACGGCGCAGCGTCTCTGTGGCGCAACGCGTACGACAAGGAACGGCGCGCCACGTATGCGGTCCATGACGGCACGGAAGCGCGGCTCGTTGATTGCGCCACTTACTTCAACGAGACCGCTGTCAGCGACTAGCTCTTTCTTGTCTTCGCTGTGCTCTCTGCGAACTCTGTGGTTAAATCTTCTTCTTTGCTCACATGGACCAGGCCAATATTCTCATTATCGGCGGGGGCGTAGTCGGCTGTGCCATCGCGCACGCTGTTTCCCAGCGCTCCGACGACGTGTTCCTAGTCGAGCAAAATCCCAAGCTTGGGATGGCCACCAGCACGCGCAACAGCGGCGTAATTCATTCCGGCATCTACTACCCGAAAAATTCCCTCAAGGCCCGCCTCTGCATCGCAGGCAACCAGATGGTGTATGAGTTTTGCCGCAAGCATAATGTCCCCTTCCGCCACACCGGCAAACTCGTCGTAGCTGCCGACGCGCACGAAGAACCCGCTCTGCTCGCGCTGAAACAAAACGGTGAGGAGAACGGCGTCGAAGGACTTCGCCTCATCGAGCCCGCGGAAATTCGCGCGCGGGAGCCGCACATCGCCGGAGTCGCCGCGCTCGACGTCCCCTCCACGGGCATCGTCTCCGCCGAAGATCTCGTCCGCACCTACGCACGCCTCGCCGCCGATCAAGGCGCGAACATCGTGCAGCGCGCAAAAGTAATTTCGCTCGAAGCTCGCCCCGGGGCAATCCGCGTCGGGCTCCGCATCGGCGACGAAGAAGATTCGCAGGACGAAACGATCGAAGCGCGGTGCGTCATCAACGCCGCCGGCCTCTACGCCGACGAAGTTGCCGCCCTGCTCGGCAACACGTCGTGGAAAATTTATCCGGTACGCGGTGAATACTGCGAGATTCGCGGGCCGCGCCGCACGCTCATCAACAATCTGGTCTATCCGCTCCCGCACGCCGACGCACTCAGCCTCGGCGTGCACTTCACAAAAACGTTGTGGGGAACGGTGCTCCTGGGACCAACAGCGAAATATGTGGACGCGAAAGACAACTACGAGCGCGACCGCTTGACCATCGCGGATTTTGTGCAAGGCGCAAAACCACTCTTACCGGAAGTGCAAGAATCTGACTTGCAGCTCGGCTATTCCGGAATCCGCCCCAAGCTCGTTCCGCCCGGAGGCAAAGGCTACGCCGACTTCGTAATCATCCGGGACACGGCTGTGCCGCAAGCCATCCACCTCGTCGGCATGGAGTCCCCGGGTCTAACCGCCGCCCCGGCAATAGCGGCTCACGTAGCCAAAATGGTCGAAGAGATGATGGACTGAAAGGAACCTCCTAAATGGATTCCCGACCAAAGGAGCTAATTCAGTTCAGATTCAATTTCCATGTCGGTGTCTGTTGAAGATAACCAGCTACGGACTCAATGGGATACGTGAAAGACAGTGCATCGAATAGTGTAGGCCTGCAGCTCGCGCATAGAGCAAGGCATGGATATATTTTCACGTGGCCCAAACGCCCTTTTACGTTAGATGGCGCGGAGGGCATATCTGACCTAGCCCTCAGGAGGTAACGCTCGTCCGGGAATCGCCTGACCCGAGTATTGGGTTCTTACCTTATTCAAACCCTAGGTAAATCCAGGTACCTATTTTCCAGTGCCCATCCTCCCCTTATTAACTGTGGCGAACCGGCGCGGCAATACCCCGCCCTGCCCATTCGATTCGCCATTCCGGTAGTCATGAGCCCGTTACCGGGACGACATGGAGGATGGGGGAGAGCCATGAAACGGCGAATATTCCTTCTCAGTCTGGTATTGGCCCTTCCACGGCTTACGCCCGCGGCGAATCTGAACCGCTTCATCGTCCGCTCGACGCTCGGGTCGCAGGCGCTGACACAGCTTTGCGCGCTGCCGACCTTGGGGTGTACGGTTGTCGGCGGGCTGGACGGGAGCCTGAATCGACTCTTTCTCCTTACAACGCCCTCAACGGTGGATCCCACGATCTTTTTGACGGCGTTGAGGGGCACGCCGGGAATCGTCGCCGCCGAGCTTGACCAACTGCTTTCGATGGTCGGCGGACTAAACAAGGTAGTCACCCCCCTACCGTCCGGACTTTCGAACACTACCCTCGTCGGGTATTACGGCGCGTCGGTGTGGCAGGGCTACGTTAACCAACCGGCAGCGGCCAAGGTTCAGGTCGCAAATGCACAAAATACGTTCAGCGTGACCGGCGCCGGCATCGTGGCCGACATCGATACCGGCGTCGATCCTAACCACCCGGCGTTCGCGGGTGTCCTTCTGCAGGGCTACGACTTCACTCGAAATCAGCCAGGCGCTTCGGAGATCAACGATTTAACTCCAACGGATTTTCCTGCTTTTCCGCCTTCCGCATGTTCTGGCTCGACTTGCCCTCAACCGGCCATCGTGAACCAGTCCAGTGCCGCGATTCTGGATCAATCTTCCGCAGCTATCTTGGACCAAAACCTCAAGTACGCCGCCTTTGGCCACGGCACCATGGTGATGGGTGTGATCCACCTGGTTGCTCCGCAAGCGAAACTCCTTCCTCTAAAGGCTTTCAATTCGGACGGCACCGGCTACCTCTCCGATATCCTGCGGGCCATCTACTACGCTGTGCAGAACAACGCCAAAATCGTGAATATGAGCTTTGAGTTCAAAGTAAGCTCCCCGGACCCTGAGCTGCAAACGGCAATCAACTATGCCAATCAGCTCCTCCTTCTCCAATTATGGCGACGCCCTCGTTTTTGTAGCCGCTCCCGGCGAAGCCATCATTACCACCTATCCGTTCGCCACCTATGCGGCCGGATGGGGAACCTCGTTTAGTGCCCCGTTCGTTTCTGGCGGAGCTTCCTTGTTGGTGAACAAGCAACCAAGCATTACTCATTCCGTGGCTGCGGGTGCGATCGCCAATGCGGACGTAGTGGGGCCGGACTTGGGCCACGGCCGTTTGAATCTGGTTCTTGCGCTTGGCTCGCTTGCTCCGGCACCTTCCTCTGACTTCGGTATTTCCGCCGCCCCCTCGGACGCCTCCATCGCCGCCGGCGAGTCGGCCAGCTAAACCACTTCCGTTACGCCTGTGGGCGGATTCAAAGGGACCGTAACGCTAAGCTGCGGCGGCGCGCCCGCCGCGAGCACCTGTTCGATTTCCCCCTCAGAGGTAACTCTTAACGGCAACGATCCCGCAATTGCGAGCGTCACGCTTACGACGACCGCGCGTTCCTTCTTTCCGCTTGTCGCGCCGCGGCGATTTGTTCCGCCGCTCCCGCTTGGGGAACTCCTCGCCAAGCTCTTGGCCTATCTTCTCGTTTGTGCGATGCTTTGGAGACTCGCTCGTATTCCACGCAAGCGTCTCCTCCTGACCGCAGCGGTTGCCCTGCCGATTATGTTGTTGTGCGCTTCCTGCGGTAATAGCAGTTCAAGTTCAAGTACGACTAACCCGCCTCCCACGCAACACGGCGGCACGCCGCAAGGAGCCTTTACCATCACCGTGACCGGCGCCTCTGCCAATCTCAGCCATACGGCCAATGTGAAACTGACGGTCAACTGAGCGCAGTCCAATGGCCACTCACGTCGCCAAAATGGTCGAAGAAATGATGGACTGAACGTCAGCTATTCCACAGCGATCCGCAGGAATTTCTTCTTCCCAAAGCGTATGCGATAGGAATTCGGCTGCTCTAGGTTCAATTTGGACGTGGGATCGCCAATCGGCACGCCATCGATTTCGAATCCGCCTTGCTTGATCACGCGTTCCGCTTCTGATGCAGAAGGCACCTGTTCCAGCAGAGCCAGGATTCTCGACCATTTTTCCGATCCGCTGGAAAGTGGCAGGGTCACTTCCTCCGCGATGGCCCCAGGCTTTAGAAACGTGGCATGCAGTCCGCCCGCAACGCGCTTCAACCGAATCTCCGGTATTTCCTCCGGCGCCTCGCGATTGCGAAACACGCGCTGGAAATTATCCGCCGCCTGCTTCGCGGCGTCCCTTCCATGAAATTGGCCGATAATCTCCTGCGCGAGCCGCATCTTCACATCCATCGGATGCGTGGTGCCCTCGGCAACCGTCTTGCGTATTTCCGCGATCCACGATTCGGTGCGGTCAGTCACCAGCTCCCAATACGTCCACATCAGTTCGTCGGAAATGGACATGAGCTTGCCAAACATTTCTCCCGGCGCTTCCGTGATGCCCACATAATTTCCCAGGCTCTTCGACATTTTTCGCTGCCCATCGGTGCCCACCAGGATCGGCATGGTCATGCAGACTTGCGATTCCTGTCCGTATTCCCGCTGGATTTCGCGCCCCATCAGCAAATTAAATTTTTGCTCGGTGGCGCCTAGCTCCACATTCGCTTTCAGCATCACGGAGTCGTACGCCACTATCAGCGGGTATAGCAGCTCGTGCATGGAGATGGGCTGCTCGTTTTCGAGGCGCGTGCGAAAATCTTCGTGCTCGAGCATGCGTGCCACGCGATATTTCGCGCACAGCCGCACAATGTCGTAGCTGGTCAGCTTGTCGAGCCATTCGCTGTTGTAGCGAACCTCCGTTTTTTTCGGGTCCAAAATCTTGAACACTTGCTCCAGATACGTTTTCGCGTTGGCCTGCACCTGTTCGCGGGAGAGCGGCGGCCGCGTTTCCGACTGCCCGGTGGGATCGCCGACCAGCGCGGTGAAATCGCCAATCAGGAATACGGGCGTATGCCCCATATCCTGAAAATGTTTCAGTTTTCGAATTACGACGGTGTGGCCCAGATGTAAATCAGGGGCAGTGGGGTCCACTCCGAGCTTTGCGCGCAGCGGCTTGCCCGTTTTCAATGATTCTTCAAGTTTGGCCCTCAGCTCGCTCTCACGAATAATTTCCGCCACGCCCTTTTTCAGGTATGCGAGCTGCTCGTCCACCGGTTTGAATTTTGCCTGTGTCATTGGCCTGTTTGGCGCTCCCGTTCAGTTCGTTTTGATTACGCGCCGCCCGACGATTTTGTACTTGCCTTCGAGCACGATGCGCACTGCCTCGGTATAAATCCGGTGCTCCTCGGCCAAAATCCGCGACGACAGGGTTTCTTCCGTGTCGTCATCGCGAACCGGCACAGTGGCTTGCAGCACGATCGGCCCGGCATCCAGATTCTCATCCACAAAGTGCACTGTGCACCCGGCAAATTTCACGCCATATTCGAGCGCTTGCCGCTGCGATTCCAGTCCCGGAAACGACGGCAGCAGTGAAGGATGGATATTGAGGATGCGGTTCGGAAACGAAGCCACAAAAAAGGGCGAAAGGAGCCGCATGTATCCGGCCAGGCAGACCAAATCCACTTTGTGCTCGTTCAAGACCGCAACAACTTGCCGGTCGTACGCCTCGCGTTCCAGCCCTTTCGAAGGAATCACCCGCGCCGCAATCTTCCGCTCTTTAGCCTTCTCAATTCCGGGCGCGCCCTCCCGATTGCTGACCACTACGGCAATCTCCGCGCCCGGTATGCGCCCCGCCGCCACGCTGTCCGCCAGGGCCTCACAATTTGACCCGCGCCCGCTCAGCAGCACGCCTATGCGCTTAGCCATAAACAAAGAAACCTAGCACACAAGCCGCAGCCCACAAAATGCCTCCCTTGCAGCCCCGATCTGCCGCAATCGAAGCAGGTTCCTCGGGCAGATGGGGCGGGAAGCTTCTCGGCAGCCCATATTGGCGCTTGTTGCCGGGCAAGGCGATTGCAAAATGGCGGCACTATGAAAACCACATCTTCGCGCAGAACGACCAGTTCGCGAGCCACCGCACCTTCGCGGCCGCGCGGGCCCCAGACGAATGCGGTGCATGCCGGTGAAGGGAACAAGCATGGTGTGGGCGTGGGAGTGGGCACGCCGATCGCGCGCACTAGCACGTTCACGTTTTCTTCGACGGCGGAGATGAAGTTGTGGGCGGAAGGCAAGAGCAAAGCGTACATCTACACGCGCTATGGCAATCCCACGCTCGCGGTTGCGGAAGGAAAAATCGCGGCGCTGGAAGGCGCGGAAGCCGCGGTCGTCACCGCGTCGGGGATGGCGGCGATTTCGAGCGCGATGCTCGGCGCGCTGAAATGCGGCGATGAATTAATTTCCACCGCGCAACTCTACGGCGGAACTTATCGCTTGATGCGCGATGTGTTCCCCGACATGGGAATCAAAGTGCATCACGTGGGGACCGACCTTGCCGGAATTGAAGAGCTGGTCAATCCGCGCACGCGAGTCTTGTACGTGGAAAGTCCAACGAATCCTACTGTGCGTTTGGTCGATGTTGAGAAAGCTGCGCAGTTTGCGAAGAAGCACAAACTCGTTTCTATTATCGACAACACTTTTGCCACTCCCGTTCTACAGCAGCCCATCAAACTCGGGTACGACATGGTGGTGCACAGTGCAACGAAGGCGCTGGCTGGCCACTCTGATGTAATCGCGGGCGTGGCCGTCGGAAATAAGAAATGGATGGAGCGCGTGCAGCACATGGTGATTTATCTGGGCGGCTCCATGGACCCGGAAGCGGCGTACTTGCTGAATCGCGGGATTAAGACGCTGGGACTGCGCGTTCGAAAACAAGGCGAGAACGCCATGGCGGTTGCAAAATTCCTGGAGAAGCATCCGAAAGTGGCGCGTGTGTTTTATCCAGGGCTAGCTTCGCATCCGGATCACAAATTGGCGAAGCGGCAAATGCGCGGATTCGGCTCCATGCTGGCGTTTGATTTGAAAGGCAGCTTGCCGGCGGCGCGGCGCGTTTGCGATCGCGTGCAATTATTTTTACTCGCGGCCAGCCTTGGCGGCGTGGAATCGCTGGTGGTTTTGCCGGCTTATACTTCGCACTACAACATGACCGCGGAAGAGTTGGCGCGCGGCGGCGTGACTCCGGGGATGGTGCGCGTGTCGATCGGCATCGAGGATGCCGAAGATCTTATTGCGGATTTGCAGCAGGCGCTCGCTTAGGTCTCACTTTCCAGTTCTACAAAAAATTCTTAGGCTTTGACCGGTGCGGAGACAGGGACGGCGTATTCCTCTTTTACGGGGAGCATGGACTTCACGATGTCTTCGAGCTCGTGGGAGCTTTGCACATGTTCGGGATAATTGTGGACGCTCGTCTCGAAGGTGCCGCCGTGCTTGGCGCGGACGCTTTGCAGCTCTTCTTGCAGGCGCACGGCGATGCGCTTGGCGTTGAGCGTATCGGTTTCGGGGAGGACGAGGCCGAAAAGGTCGGGGGCGAGGCGATAGATCGAATCGGTGGGGCGAAGCTTGCGAGACATGGCTTTGGCGGCGTCGCCGAGGGCGGAAGTGTTGTCGGTGCCGGCGGAAGCGACGCCGAGCTTGACCCTGACAAGCAGCAGGGTGAGGTTGCGCTGCATGGTCATGGCGCGGCGAAAGTCCATGGTGAGGCGATCCCAGAAGTGATTGATGTCCGGCATGTTTTGCAGCAGATCGGCGCTGGCTTGCAGGCGCAGTTCGATATTGCGCTCGAGCTCTTCGAGAATTTGCTGCTTGAGCTTGCGGACGGTGCGTTGACGCTCGAGTAAGTAGCCGATGAAGAGAAGGGTGAGCACGCAGAAGCCGAAGAAGGCGACGCGGAGGGTCCACTTATTGGCGGCATCGGCGTGGACAAAAACGAGCGGGTACATGAAGACGGCCAAGCCGCTGGCCAGCACGAATACGAAGACGGACGCGACGATGGTGAGCTGCAGCTCGCGGCGTTCGAGACGGTCGAGTTCTTGCCGATTGATGGTCGCCATGCCTGTTTCCACCTGTCCGCTGAGAGACGGGCAGCGCCCGAAAAGCAATTCGGTGCGTCCTGGCAATGGTGGCGGGGAGGGGAGCTTGGCGCAATAGGCTCGCGGTACCGAGGTAGCGGAAGCGATAACTGCGGGAGCTGATTGGAAAGGTGCGTGCTTTGGAGGAACATGAGCGGACCTCCGGGCGAGAGTCTAGCGCAGAATGGGCGTGGTGCGGGGGGTGACAAAGATGGAAGGTGGCTTGACGGATAGTCAGGGGAACTTATACCATCTGGTCGCCGAAGTGATGCGAGTCCATTCTGGGTGCCAGGGGAAGTTGTCGGGGGAACCGGGAGTGCGTTGCGTATTTCTGGAACAGTCCGCGGGACTGGTCTGGTTCGTAGCGAACCGGAACCCCAATCGTCTTGCCTGTTGTTGAAGCCGCGAACGTTTCGTAACTTCAAATCCATCAACGAATTAGAGTGAGGTCCTGTCGATTGTTACAGGATATTCACATTCGTTTGACGCAACAGTAAGACGCGACTTCTATCTTCTGGCCGCACGGGTGGTTCGCATACTCACCGGTATTGCGTCGAATTTTGCTTCAAAGAGAGAGGCGATGAAAAAATTTGCAGCACTAACACTGTCGATTTTCTTGATCTATGGAACAGCGCTGGGGGATACACCGAAGGAGGCTGATGCGCCGCCTGCGAAAGCTGGCAAGGCTGCGAAAGCAAAAGCGGCGAAGAGCGCAGAAGCAACAGAAGCGAGGTTTGCCGCGGAGCTGGAGGAGCTGCGCCAGACACTGCAATCGCAGCAGGAGCAGTTGCAATTGTTGAAGGAAGAGCTGGCCAAGCGCGACCGGCAGATTGATGTGGCACGCGATGCAGCGGCGGCGGCGAATAGTCGTGCCATCGAGGCGACCAGCAAGGCCGCGGAAGCGGTGAGCACGAGCGCGGAAGTGAAGAGCGCGGCGAGCTCGCTGAATTCGACGGTGAGCGACTTGAAAGTGAGCAATGAATCACTGCGCACGACGGTAGCCACCGCGCAGGCAGACGCGAAGAAGGCGGAAGAAACCGGACCGGCGACGATTCGCTACAAGGGAGTGAACATCACGCCGGGGGGATTCCTCGCAGCGGAAACGGTGTCGCGCACACGCGCGGTGAGCGGCGACATCAATACGCCGTTCACGGGCATTCCGTATCCGGGGAACTCGCTGGCGCGAGTCTCGGAGAATAACTTCACGGCGCGGCAATCGCGGGCGACGTTGCTGGTGGACACAAAGGTGGGCAGCGCGAAGGTCACCGGATATTACGAGGGTGATTTCCTTGGGGCGGGCACGACATCGAACAACCGGCAGAGCAACAGCTACGTGTTCCGTCAGCGCCAAGTGTGGGGACAGGTAGCGCTCGAGAACGGGTTGTCGTTTACCGGCGGGCAGATGTGGACGCTGGCGACGGAAAACCGAAAGGGAATCCAGAACCGTCAGGAAGCGTTGCCAATGCAGATCGACCCGCAATACGTGGTGGGCTTCACGTGGGCGCGGCAGTACGCCTTCCGGGTGGTGAAGGACTTCGGCGGGAAAGTGGCGTTGGCGCTTTCCATCGAAGGACCGCAGGCTACCCTCGGCGGGCGTGGGTTCACAACGTTCACCAGCACTTCGGCGACGGGCGCGGTGACGACTGCGCAGAACTTCTTTATCAACGCGCCGGGAGCGAACGGCGGATTGTTCAACGCGTTCGATCCCACTGGCTATACCGTGAATAAGGCTCCGGACATTCTTGCCAAGGCCGCATTTGATCCGGGATTTGGGCACTACGAACTATTTGGGATCATCAGCACGTTCCGCAACCGGATCTTTCCTTGCGCGGTAGCGGGAACGAACGCGGGGAATACTCCAGCACCGGCGACACCAACGGTGGTGACTTGCCCAGTGACGGGAACGCCGGTACGGAGCGCCGTCGGCGCATTTAACGATACGCGAGTCGGCGGCGGTCTGGGCGCGAGCGCGCGTTTGCCGCTGTTGAACAAGAAGCTGGACTTTGTGGTGAAGGCAGTAGCGGGAGACGGCATCGGGCGTTATGGCTCGGCGCAGCTTGCGGATGAGACGTTCCGTCCGGACGGTACGGCGGCGCTGATTCGCACGGCGCACGGTTACGGCGGGCTTGAGTTCCACCCGCATGCCAAGCTGGACGTTTACCTCTATGGCGGATCAGAGTATGCGTGGCGCGCCGCGTACACCGGTTACACGACGATTGCGGTGACAGCGACTCCTGCGATTCCCGCAACGGCGACATCACCGGCAATTCCTGCAACCACGAACACGACGATTTCGCTGACGGGCATCGGCGGATACGGCTCGCCCGCTGCGAACAACAGCGGATGCAGCTCGGAAGGGCTACCGTCAAGCTCCTTCACACCTTCCGCAGGCGGGACGTGCGCGGGAGACATCCGAGTCATTACCGAAGGCACGCTCGGTTTCTGGCACAAGTTCTACACCGGGCCGAAGGGCGGCTTGCGCTGGGGCATCCAATATTCGTACTTCACGAAGAGCGGATGGTCGGGGAGCGGCGGTCTGCCGGCGGGTACACCGGGGATTTCGCCGAAAGCAACGGACAACATGATTTGGACGTCGTTCCGTTACTACATACCTTAAATCGGTAGAAGAGTAAAAAAGCAAAAGCGTGTAAGAAGAGGGCAGCTCGGCGTTAGCTGCCCTCTTCTCTTGTTTTCACGGTGCAGTAGGCAAACCGTTGTCCGACGGGCGAGCGCTGCCAGACCCCCCGGTTAAGAATGTGACTGGTCGTAAGTGCTGGCAGGCATTAGTGTTAGGCGGCGAACAAAGGAAGGTTAGGTTTCAACAGAAGCTGCGCCGATTGTAACAATGCTGTAACACAGGAGAGGGACACTGTCGCATCAGGCGGGTAAATCAATCGATGGAGAGAAATGCATGAAGCGAATCGCAGGAATTTTCCTGGTCGCCCTGGTTGTTGCCAGCGTGGCTTCGGCGCAAGCGCTGTTAATCAACGGAGCGGGCGCGACGTTCCCCAACCCGATTTATTCGAAATGGTTTGACGAATATCACAAGAACAATGGAAACATTCAGATTAATTATCAGTCGGTCGGCTCTGGCGCGGGAATTAAGCAGGTGACGGACGGCACTGTGGATTTCGGGGCGTCTGACGGGCCGATGAATGACGAGCAACTGAAGGCGTTTCAAGAGAAGCATGGATTTGGGATTTTGCATTTTCCGACAGTGCTGGGCGCCGTTGTCCCGATGTACAACATTCCGGGCGTGACGGCAGCGCTGGACTTTACTCCGGAGGCGCTGGCGGGAATTTTCCTGGGAAAGATCACGAAATGGAACGATCCGGCGATCGCCGGGGCGAACAAGGGAGTGAACCTGCCGGGGAACGATATTGTCGTCGTGCATCGTTCCGATGGTAGCGGGACGACATATGTGTGGACGGACTACCTTTCAAAGGTCAGCGAGGAATGGAAGAACAAAGTTGGGAAGGGCACGTCGGTGAATTGGCCGGTGGGACTTGGCGGGAAGGGGAATGAAGGCGTGACCGGACAGATCAAGAATGCGCCGAATTCGATTGGCTACGTGGAATTGATCTACGCCGTTTCGAACAATATTCCGTACGGAAATGTGAAGAATTCGTCTGGGAGTTTTATTAAGGCCGACCTTGCCGGTGTCAGCGAAGCCGCAGCGGCTGCCGCTAAGACGATGCCGGACGATTTTCGAGTGTCGATCACCGATCCAGCGGGTAAGAAGGCTTATCCGATTGCGAGCTTCACTTGGCTGCTGATTCCGGCGAAATTCTCGGACGCGGCGAAGCGTGACACCATGAAAGGCTTTCTGAACTGGATGCTGGCGGACGGGCAGAACTACGCGGAGCAGTTGTCTTACGCGAAGCTGCCGAAGGAAGTGATCGCTAAAGAAAAGAAGGCGCTCAGCAGCATTCAGTAGCGGCGCCGTTTTAAGGAAGCAATGGCTGCAACTACCTCGGTTCCGAGCGCGAGCCCGATTTCGGGCTCGCGGTCTTTTGTAAGGCGGCTGCGCGAAGGAGATGAAGTCGCGCGGCTGATTACCTTTTTGTTTGCGGTGTCGGTAGTGCTGGTCACTCTGTTGCTGATTTTCGCCTTGTGGCAGGGCTCGGCGCTGGCGCGGCACAAGTTTGGCTTGCAGTTCTTTTTCACTCGAGTGTGGGATCCGATCGCGGAGCAGTTCGGGGCGCTGCCGTTCATCTACGGCACCTTGATGACAGCGACGGTTTCTCTGGTGATTGCGGTGCCGCTGGGCATCGGGGCGGCGATTTTCCTGGCCGAGCTTGCGCCGGCGCGATTGTCGGACGCGCTGGAGTTCTTCATCGATTTGCTGGCTGCGGTGCCGAGCGTTATCTACGGACTGCTCGGCGTTTTTATCGTGGTGCCGTTGATGCGGGACTACGTGCAACCCGGGCTGAAGGCGACGCTCGGATTCCTGCCGCTATTTTCTGGGCCGGCATATGGGGTCGGGTTTCTGACGGCAGGAATCGTGCTGGCAATCATGGTAATCCCGTACATAATTTCAGTGTCCCGCGAGGTGCTGATGTCAGTACCGCGGGACCAGCGGGAGGCGGCGCTGGGACTGGGCTCGACGCGGTGGGAATCGACGTGGAAAGTGGTGGTGCCGTTTGCGCGCACGGGTATCATGGGATCGATCTTTCTGGCGCTTGCGCGCGCCCTGGGCGAAACGATGGCGGTGACGATGGTCATCGGGAATACGCCGACGATTAGCGCCTCGCTATTTTCGCCGGGGTACACGATTGCGGCGGTGATCGCAAATGAGTTCACGGAAGCGACCGGCGATCTTTACCTGCAGGCACTGGTTGAGCTGGGGTTGGTGCTGTTTCTGTTGACGTTTTTATTGAATGGTCTTGCGCGGCTGCTGATTGTGATCACCTCGCAGCGCGGCAGCGGGACGGCTCACGCATGAGCCCGCGGCTGCGCTGGCGGAAGTTCGTGAGCGGTTTCATGCTGGCAATGACAGGGGTTTGCGCGCTGGTGGCCGTCAGCGTTCTGTTTTTCATCCTTGGGTACCTCGTCTATCACGGAGGAACGTCGATCAATTGGAGCTTCTTCACGAAGCTGCCAACGCCGGTGGGGGAGACGGGCGGCGGGATGGCCAACGCGATCGTGGGCAGCGCGAAATTATTGCTGGCGGCCTCGCTGCTGGGCGTACCGATCGGCTTTCTGGGCGCGATTTACCTGGCGGAATTCAGCGGAAGCAAAGTGGCGTTCGTCGTGCGTTATGCGGCGGATTTGCTGAACGGCGTGCCATCGATCGTGATCGGGATTTTTGCGTACAGCCTCGTGGTGCTGCCGTTCAAACATTTCTCGACGCTGGCCGGCGGCTTCGCGCTCGGCTTGATGATGGTCCCCATCACGCTGCGCAGCACAGAGGAATTTCTGCTGGCGGTACCGCGCGCTCTGCGTGAAGCGGCAATGGCGCTGGGGGCGAGCAAGTGGAAGACGATTGTGACAGTAATCGTGCCCGCCGCGTATCGCGGCATTCTTACGGCGGTGCTGCTGGCGTTCGCGCGCGTGGCGGGAGAAACGGCGCCGCTGCTGTTCACAGCTTTTGGGAATCGATATTGGAGTCCCGGTTGGAATCAGCCGACGGCGTCGCTTCCGGTGATGATTTTCACGTATGCTGTCGCGCCATACGAGGATTGGCATCGCCAAGCGTGGGCGGCGGGGTTGGTTCTGCTGGGATTGATTCTAGTTATCAACATTGTTGCGCGGGCAATTCTGGCTCGCGGCATCGCGGTTCCGAGGGCGTAATATGCATGCATCCGTGAGGCCGGCAGTGTCTTTGAACATTACACCAAGCCAAACCGGGGCGATTGGTCGCGAACCGATAGCTGCTTTGCCGATGCGCATGAACATCAGCGAGTTGAACTTCTTCTACGGGCCGAAGCAAGTCTTGTTTGACATCGGCATGGGAGTAGCGGCGAGCAAGGTCACCGCGCTGATTGGGCCATCAGGTTGCGGGAAATCGACGTTGCTACGGACACTCAATCGCATGCATGAAACGGTGCGCAATGCGCGGCTGAAAGGGGAAATCCTTCTGGACGGGCAGAGCATTCTGGCGCAGGACGTTACGCAGTTGCGGAGGCGCGTGGGGATGGTGTTTCAGCGGCCGAATCCATTTCCGAAATCGATTTTTGAGAATGTTGCGTACGGGCTGCGTATTAACGGATCAAAACTGCCGATTTCCGAAGCCGTAGAAAAGAGCTTGCGGCACGCGGCGTTGTGGGACGAAGTGAAGGACCACCTGCAAAAGTCGGCGTATGAGCTTTCTGGCGGTCAACAACAGAGGCTGTGCATTGCGCGAGCGCTGGCGGTTGAGCCGGAGGTGCTTTTGCTGGATGAGCCCTGCTCAGCATTGGACCCCATCAGCACGGCGAAGATCGAGGAACTGCTCGTGCAGTTGAAGGACCTTTGCACGATTGTGACGGTGACCCACAACATGCAGCAGGCGGCGCGAATCAGCGATTTCACGGCGTTTTTGTTGACGGGGCAATTGATCGAGTTCAGCCCGACGCCACAGTTGTTCACCACGCCGGGGGACGCGCGGACTGAAGCGTATATCACCGGGCGCTTTGGGTGAGCTTGGGCAAGATTGAGTTCGGCCAGCGGTTCTAGGTTGAAGGGATCGATTCATGGAACGCCACTTCGAGCGAGATCTGAACGAGTTGAAAGAGCGGCTGCTGTGGATGGGCAGCCTGGCGGAGCGAGCCGTACATCAAGCGGTGCATTCGGTGCTGGATTCGGACGAGCAGTTGGCCAAGCGAGTGCTGGACGAAGAAGATGCGATCAACGAATTGCAGATGGAAATCGATGATCGCGTTGTGCAGCTTCTGGCGCTGCACCAGTTAATGGCGACAGACCTGCGGCTGGTGCTGGCGGTGTCTCGCATCAACAACGATCTCGAGCGCATTGGGGACCAGGCGGTGAACATCGCGCAAGCCTCGCTGCGCATTCTGCGGCACCCGCGTGTGAAGCCTTACGTGGACCTGCCGCGGATGAGCGAAGTTGCCGAAGAGATGATGCGCGATTCGCTGAACGCGCTGGTGCGCCGCGACGTGGAGCTGGCGCAAAAAGTTCTGGCGATGGACGACCAGGTGGATCAGTTCCGCGACCAGATCTTCCGCGAGTTGCTTAGCTACATGATGGGAGATTCGAGCGTGGTCTTTCCGGCGTTTGAGCTGATCCTGGTGGCGAAAAACCTGGAGCGCATCGGCGATCACGCAACGAACATCGCCGAGGATGTGATCTACATGGTGCAGGGGCAGGACGTGCGGCATCCTACAGTGGATCGGCGCTGACTCGCGGCGTCAGCCGCGAGAACCTCTGTGGTAGAGAGGCCGCGACTAAGCTGGTGGTTTGGCCTCTTGCTTTTGGTCGGCTGACTTGGACTCGTGCTTGGGTTGCGTCGGCGGGCCCTCTGGTTCACGGCAAGCTTTGCGTGCAGAATCCAGGTTCTCCTGCTTATAGTTCTTTTCCAAGATCATTACGCGAACTCCCTGTGCCTGAAACTCTTGCAGTTCTTTGCCCTTGTAGCTTGGCTTAGCCTTCTGGAAGTTTATGGCATCTACATGGTCATATTTTGCTCCAGGAGCTATCGGTATACCAATCAGGGCAGTCCAGAGGAGACGCCTTCCTACGGTGCCTTTATGCTTCACAACCAAGCATGGTTTAGTATTGCCTATGGGTTCAGGCGCGGCCTGTTTCTGTTCCTGACTCTGCGCTGGGATGGACGACACGAGAATCGCCAACGTAAACCAAGCGAAGTGCTTCATTTTCTTTCTCCTTGGTCGCTGCGGCTTAGCCGCTGACGCAGCCTAAGCGATATTGCGTTTGTTCAATCTTCACCCGGTCCCATGGTCTCCCGCATGGCCTGAAATGCGTCTGTCCTTCTTCGCATTTTCCCAATGACTGTCGGGATGCATGAGGACGACTCGCCTGAAATACATGATTTTCTCCGCCGGGTGAGATTGCGCGAACATTAGTGCTAACACGGTTAGCTACAATCCACCGGACCTTTGCGTTTGATCGCGACTGTAGCCATGCATTCTGCTTGTGGCAAGCGACATGGAGCGACAATCCCCTTCCGAAAGCGAATGTCGCACTTTGCCGCGTGGATGGACGCGTCCCCGACTCGCTGCGGCGTGGTATGGCGGCAGAGACCTGCGTTCCCAGAGAACCGGCAGGAACTTATTGTTGGCGCGCTCGCTGGCGCCAGATCAGCAGGGCCGCTGCCGCGAGTGAACTCAGGATGGAAAGAATGCCGACTATCGTGCGATCGACGGTCCGCGCGAAACGCACCGTAATACGGGATTTTCCGGCGGGTATGGAGATGATCATTTGGCCTGAGTCTTCTGCTGACGCGGGCTGAATGCGAGAGCCATTTACCTCAACTTGCCAGGCCGGATAGTTCAGCAGCCGCAGCGCTAACCGGGCGGGGCGGGGTGATTCGACGCGCACGATTTTGCGCTCCGGCGTCCAGCGTTCAACGACAATGTTCGACGGAGTTGCGGCGACGTTCGCGGCTTGGCTTTCGGCGTCTTCAGGTGGCGGGAGAACTTGCGCGCGCGGCGCCTTCGGTGGGAGGTTGTAATGGTCGTCGCCAATGGGGTCGTACTCGTCGGTGCCGTCGAAGCCTTCTCCGCTGGCGATAGCGGCGCGGAGGGTGGAGAAGCCTTCGTCGTCCCACCAGGTGTGCTGCGCCAGAAAGACCGCGGTGCCGGTAATGAGCGCAGCGACAGAGATAATCCAGAGCCAGCGAAGTCTTCGCCGCGAAAACGCCGCCGCTAGGAAGTAGACGAACGGAACAGTAAGAATCGACATCCAGCGCCATGGGAATTGTACGAAGCGCAACTTCGGGAGCAGTTGCCAAAGGACCGACGCAGGACGCAGCATCAGCGCTGTTGCAACGGCGGCCAAGAGGAGGAGCGCCCTCCAAAGCTGGCGGCCATTGCTGTTCCCGTCTGATTGGCTGCGTTCCCTGCGGGCGGCAATGGCAGCGATGCCGGTGAAAACAATGATCGCCACTGCGATGGTGGAAGCAATGTAATTGAAAAAAGTGTGCTCGGGGTCGTCGATGGCCGTGTACAAGAAATTCTCGGATGGAAGCAACCCGGGCGAGAGCGCTTGCGCGATATTGACCCAGCGCTGTTCGTACGCCGCAGGGACGATATAGAACGCGGCAAGGCCAAAGCCGAGCGCCAATCCGGCCGTGCAGCGGAGCAATGGCGTAAAGGATTTGCGGATCAGAGCCGCCCACGCGAAGAGCAACGTCACGGAATACGTGGCCATGACGCCTGCTGGGGCGTTGGAGAGCCAAACGGCGGCGAATATCGCGGAAAAGAAGACTAACGTCCGCAACCACGATCCGGCGCGAGCCTCTATAACCTCCGCAAGTTGCAGAGCCGCGAGAAAGAGCAGGGGAAAGAAAGCAGACGCCAGCAGTTCAGCGTAGTCGCTGCGGAAATAAATCATCAGCAGGGCGTTGGGGTTCGCGGTGTAGCAGGCGGCGGCGAAAAGCGCCGAACTTCGCGGCAACAGGCGGCGCGCAAACGCAAATGCGGATAGTCCGGCGAAAGTCTGCACCAAAACGATGAAGGCTACTGGCACGTAATCCCACGGAATGAAAAGGCTCAGCGCGGGAGCCAGCAGCCAAGAGAGCGGCGGGTAAAAAATAAACCGCGGCTCGCCGAAACCGTGATTGGCCCAGTCTGCCCAGCGGGGATAGAGAATTCCCTGCCTCCATTGCCCGGCGACGTCGAGCCAGGAGGTGGCGTGGAATTCGAAATCGTGGCCGGACGGGCTGCCGAGCCAGAAAAAGGGAGCCACGATCAGCAACGAAACGCAGAAAGAAAGAAGAAGAGCGAGCCGCCAGCCACCAGAAGGAGCGGCGCCGGGCTTGTCAGGAAGCTCGATAGGCGAGTTCATTCAGGGACAGTTGCTAGCTGGGGCATCAGGGACTCCCGGTCAGCGACGCGGCGCGCTGCGATCATCTCGATAGATCACGCCGTCTTTCATGACGAAGAACACCTTTTCGGTTTGACGGATGTTTTCGAGCGGATCGCCCTGGACAGCAACGATATCCGCGAGCTTGCCGGCTTCCAGCGTGCCAATCTTGTCCTGTAGGCCTAGAAGTTCGGCGTCGGCGAGCGCGGCGGAGCGCAGCGCATCGATGGGCTTCATGCCGAGACCGACCATCAAGTGAAACTCTTCGGCATTGCGGCCATGCTGATAGACGGCAGCATCCGTGCCGAAGCCGATCTTCACGCCTTTAGCCAAGGCGTGTTGGAACATTTGCGAGCGCGCGGCCAGCGCGGCTCGCGTTTTCGCAACAATCGCGGGAGGCAAATACAGGCCTTTGGCGATTTTTTCGCCCAAGCTCTCGCCGGCGATGAGCGTTGGTACAAGATATGTCCCGCGTTGCTTCATCATGTCGAGCGTTTCGTCTTCCATAAAGGAGCCATGCTCGATGGAGTCGATGCCCGCGCGGATGGCGCGCTTGGCGCCTTCATTGCCGTGCGCGTGTGCGGCGGTTTTGCGGCGCAGCGCGTGAGCCTCGTCGACGACAGCGTTCAGCTCTTCCTGGGTGAGTTGCGGCGTGTCGACATCGTCGGTGAGTGAAAGCACGCCGCCGGTCGCGCATACCTTAATAATGTCGGCGCCATACTTGTGGTCGAGACGCACGGCGTAACGAGCTTGATCCGACCCGTTGATGACACCGTCCAAGGGGTCGCTCTCTCTCCTGAAAAGCCCTTGCCGGAAGCCGCCGCCGTGGTCGCAATGGCCGCCCGTCGAGCCGAGCGCGTGCACGGTGACGAGCATGCGCGGTCCGGGCACGACCCCGTCTCGAATAGCGTTGCGCAAGCCAACATCGAGATAATCGCTGGAGCCGACGTCTCGCACGGTGGTGAAGCCCGCCATTAGGGTTATGCGTGCGTTCGCGCTGGCGTCCAGGGCTTGTTCGGCAACGGTTTTCTGTAACCGGTCGAGCGTGCTCTGCTTCCAATCGTCGGAAAACATCGAGGTGAGGTGCGTGTGAGCGTCGATGAAGCCGGGCAGGAGTGTGGCGTCACCGAGATCGATGGTTTCGGCGCCGGCGGGAACAGCGGCCTTCGCGCCGACACCGGCAATCTTCCCGTCTGTGATGACAATCAAGCCGGGAATTGACAGCGCGTTGCTTTTGCCGTCGAAAATCCGCGCGGCTTTCAGCACGTACGTCTTGCTTGCCTTCTGCGTTTGTCCCAGAGCGGGCAGCACCGGCACCGCCACCAAACCAACAAGCAGCCAGCCACACGATCTGCGCATGGATTCTCTCCTCTTCGGATCTTTCTCGATACGCTTCCCGCCTTGCCCGGAACGCACGACGATAGCTTGCTCGCGGAAAAAGTCAAGGATTGCATGGCGCGCTTTGCGCAGTGAAATCGCTTACTTGAAGCACGACATGGGCAGCGCGGCATTTTTCATGGTTTTCCACACTCTTCCGCAGGGGAGTCCTTCCGTACTATTGACCCCCTTACTATCTGCCCCGACACTGAGCGAGTATGGCCCGTTATTCCGCTTTTTTGGGGCGCAGGGTCGAGGTGCATTACCGCGCCGGCGACGTCCTGCTGCCAGCTTCGGGCATTTTTGTCGCTGATTCGGGTCGTTCCATCTTCCTCGAACAGAGCTTTGTGCAGCGCGGTCAGCAAAAACACTTCCGCTGGGAAATTCCGTATCAATATATTGTGCGTTTGGAAGAAAAGACCGGGGACGAAGAAGGTGGCGACCCAGGCAAGGCAAAAGCGCCTGCCGTGAGCAAGGAGCCAAACGAGCAAGTTTCTCGCGCCGCGGTCAGCGCTTCCGGCGGCGCGCCCGGACTGCTCCCGCTGCGAAATCGGCCAAAAACCGCTTAGATCATTCTCTCAAAGGCGGCTCTCCCGAATTAGCCAACGATTGGCTGGCAAATGCATTCCAGCATCTCTCGCCGACCTGTACAATCGACTCGGGTCCTAGCTTCGCGACACACCCCCGTATAGGAGACGTCTCGTGGAATCCGCCGCCAGTTCCAAAACAAAAGTTGGCCTGATTGGTCTTGGTTTAATGGGCCAGCCGATCGGCATGAATTTGTTGAAAGCCGGTTATCCCTTGACCATTTGGAATCGCACGATTTCGCGCGCGAATGAGTTGGTAGCTATGGGAGCAGCGCTGGCGACGTCCCCGAAAGAAGTCGCCGCGGCGTCGGATGTCCTGATAACCATTGTCAGCGACCCGCCGGCGCTGGAGAGCATCCTTTGGGGAACAAACGGCAAAGATTCCGGCGCACTGGCTGGCCTCAAACCGGGCAGCACTTACATCGACTCCAGCACTGTGTCGCCTGCGCTCGCGAGAAAAATTGCCTCGGCCTGCGCCGAACGCAAAGTGCGCTTCCTCGATGCGCCGGTCACCGGCGGCGACTGGGGCGCGAAGAAAGGCGAATTGGTTTTCATGGTGGGAGGGGACGCCGAGACGTTGAAGGCGGTTGAGCCCATACTCGGCGTACTGGGGAAGCGCTGGTTTCATCTCGGCCCGAACGGCGCCGGCCAAACGATCAAGCTGGCGATGAACCTGATTCTCGCGCTGCAAGTAGACGCGCTGGCCGAAGCGCTGGCGCTGGTCACCGGCGCCGGGCTGAAAGGCGAGGGTCTCGTGGAAGTGATGCAATCGAGCATGGCGCGCTCCGGAGTGCTGGACATAAAAGCGCCTAATCTTTTGAAAGGCGAGTACAAACCCAGCTTTCCGCTGCGACTGATGCACAAGGACCTAGGTTTGGCGCTCGACCTGGGCAATCAAATCGGCGTGGCGCTGCCCGCGACGGCAGCGGCGCGCGAGATCTATAGCTACGTAAAAGGCAGCGCGAAGGAAGATTTGGACTACTCGGCGGTGATGAAATTCTGGCGGCGTTAGCCTAAGACTTTCTCTTGCAGGGCTGGGGATTTCTGTCCAAGCAGGCCGACGGCTGCCTCGTAGAGCTTGGCGCGTAATTGATAGCGTTCGTTGGCGCGCGTGATGTAGCGCACCGCGATTTCGATACCGCCAATTACCGGCTTTATGTTGATCGCGGGCGCGGCAGTCTGCGAACTCACGTCTCGCGATCTCGCCGTGCCTTGCCATTCCTTTTCTGCCTGTTGCGCGCCTTCGGCAGTTGCTTCGACCACTTTTTTCTGAATGGCGGCCACGATGGGATAGGGATCTTGCCCCGCAGGCACGACGATCTGCAGCTCGTCCCAGAGCCACTGTCCCGATGTTGAAAAATTGAAGTAGTGGCCTTCGATCGCGAAGCTGTTTGTGAATGTCACGCGTCGTCCGGTGGGATGGCTGGAATCGGTCCAATTCCCGGTTTCGAGCAGAACCGTATGAAACATCCCGAGTTCGACTACTTCACCCGTCACGCCATTGATTTCTACCCAATCGCCCAGGCGGATTCCGTTTTTGCCCATTAGCACGAACCAGCCCAGAAATCCCACGATGAAATCCTTTAGCGCCACAGTCAGGCCGGCGCCTGCCAGCCCGAGAAACGTGCCGAGTTGACTCGGGGGCCCAAAGATGACCAGCAAAATGAACAGTACCGCGAAGACCTGCAGCGAAACGCGAGTAACGGTGCGCAACGTCTCCACTTGGCGCCGGTCGAGCGATGTCTTTCCCAGCAAATGCTCGAGCCACCCATCGAAGAACAGGCCGACCAACAGGATTCCAAGAATGATGGCAACACCGATCATGCCGCGGTGCAAAACGGCTCGTTGCTTCGCGGCTACGACAGAGATCCATTTGCCGTAAAGGTCAGCAAGCTGTTTCTCGTCTCCAATCCGTTTATCGAGGATCGTCAGCGCCTTCTGATCTCCGGCGCGGCGCTTGGTACTTTTTACAATGGCGGCGGATTCTTCCCGGCTGCGACTGGCCTGCTCCTGGGAACGAGGAGAGCTTTGGCCGAATTGCTCCGTTTGCTGATTGACTTGCTTCTCAAGTGCAGCGTGCTTTAGAGAAAGCGAAGTTACCGCGGACTCTGCGTCGTGCTTGGCGCGCCGTAACTGCAGTTGCTTCTGGTGCCACGCCGACCATCGCTGCAAACGGTGAATCAGGCCGCGGCCTTCCGCAGGCGCGCTGACGGTAACGCGCGTGGTGTCTGAAGCATGCGACGCAGCTTCGTGCTGTTCCACCATGGCCTGAATGCGGCCTTGTGGATCGCCTCCAGCATGAGTCAAGTCTTGCTTTGCCTCGTCGACCTCGTCTTGGTCCAGCTCAAGCTGGGCCTTGGCTAAGTCGAGCTGGTCGTCCAAAGCGTCTTTCTTGGTGCCGCTCCCTTTTGCTTCCGCGGCCGTCAGCGCGTCGACGCGCTTTTTGTCGGAATCCAGAGCGTCTTCTAATTTTTGCAGACGCGCCTGAATCGTTTTGGCTTGCGCGCTTAAGACGGGCGGGTGCTCCTGCGCGTCGTGCACCGCTGCGGCAAACGCGAGGTCCATCTCATGATCGCTGAGCCTTAAGGCTTCGTCTGCAAACGGCTTTTCCTCGGCGCTGGTCGCCATCTTGGCAAACTGCTGCGCTGTCTGCAGCGGCGTCTGGTCGACAAGTTCAGGCTCAGTAGGGTTCGGGACTGGCGCGACAAGACTCGGCGGCGCCGTGCGGGTGCGAACCAGGGCGTACACCGTGGCACCTAGCAGTAGGAGCAGAATGATGGCGGCTGAGCGTTGCTTTGATTTCATAGAACTCCCAATTCTAACCCTTACCGGCGGTTACGCCAGCGCTTAGCCGTTCGGCGCTGCATATGCTAGGGCGCTTTCGGCACAAGGGGCGAGCGCAAACCTTGTTCCGGCGGCTGCCCGTGGGTACTCTTCGGAAAGAGGATTCCATGCCCAATACGCGTCTGCCCAATTCCATTTTCTTCATGCTCGTTGTATTGGGGGCCGTACAGTCCACCTACTACGCACCGCGTATTCCGGAGATTCTCGGCTCGCACTTTGTACGGGGCGGGTTCGTCAATGCCTGGCAAACAAAGACGGCGTTTTTCTCAACGGAGCTGGCGATCATTGTACTGGCGACGCTCGTTTCCTTCGGTATTCCCCGTCTCATCGCGGCCGTGCCGATTTCATTGATCAACCTGCCGCATAAGGAATTCTGGCTCAGCCCCGAGCGGCGCGACGACTCGCTGTCCTATATTCGCGTGTGGTCCGCATGGTTTGGCTGCGCGCTCCTGGCCTTTTTGCTTTTTGTAATGGAGTTAGTCTTCCGCGCCAATTTGCGCACCCCGCCGCAGCTCAACACCGCTGCTTTCGTGCCCGCCATTCTTTCGTTCCTCGCCTTCGTCGCGATTTCAATCATTCGCCTCATTACGCACTTCTCGAAGGTCCCGCGATAGACGCCAGCTACAAAGAAAAACGCCTCCGGGAAACTCGGAGGCATTTTCGCTTATCGGTCTTGCGTCTCGTATTTCGGTATTTCTAGAGGTAATCGCGCGATGGGCCTTCCAGGAAGGCGCGCAGTTTGCGTGACCGCGAAGGATGCCGCAGCTTCCGCAGCGCTTTCGCCTCAATTTGGCGGATGCGTTCGCGTGTGACTGCGAAGGACTGGCCGACTTCCTCGAGCGTGTGCTCGCTCCCGTCGTCCAGACCGAAGCGCATCTTGATCACTTTTTCTTCGCGCGGCGTCAGCGTCTTCAGCACCGACGAGGTTTGTTCCTTCAAATTAAGGTTGATCACAGCATCAGAAGGCGACACCACCGCTTTGTCCTCGATGAAGTCGCCGAGGTGCGAATCTTCTTCTTCGCCGATAGGCGTCTCGAGTGAAATCGGCTCTTGCGCGATTTTCAAAATCTTGCGCACTTTGGACACCGGAATGTCCATGCGCTTGGCGATTTCTTCGCTGGTAGGCTCGCGGCCGAGTTCCTGCACTAGCTGGCGGCTCGTACGCACCAGCTTGTTGATCGTTTCGATCATGTGCACCGGAATGCGAATGGTGCGCGCCTGGTCGGCAATCGCGCGCGTGATGGCCTGGCGAATCCACCATGTCGCATAGGTCGAAAACTTATAGCCGCGGCGCCACTCGAACTTATCCACGGCCTTCATCAAGCCGATGTTGCCTTCCTGAATCAAATCCAGGAACTGCAGACCGCGGTTCGTATATTTCTTGGCGATGGAAACAACCAAGCGCAGGTTCGCCTCGATCAATTCCTTCTTGGCCTGCTCCGCTTCCGCTTCGCCGCGGTGAATGATCGTCAGCGTGCGCTTCAGTTCCGTGAGTCCGACTTCGCTGGCCTCTTCGATATCTTTCAGCTCGGTGCGGCGCGTACGCAGTTCCTTGCGTGCCTCGGCGGCTACATCGCCTTTGGCGACGTCCACGCGGCGCTCCAGGCGGCCCGCTTCGCGCTCCAGTGATTGCAGGCGCTCCACCGTGCCGCGCATCTTGTCAATCAGCCGTTTTTTCTCAAAGGGGTTGAAATCAATATCGCGAACAGCGAGTGAAATTTCCACGCGCGTGCGCGCCACATCCCATTTTGCATGGATATACGAACGTTTCTTGGCTTTCGGCGTCTTCTCCAGCCGGATCGCCTGCTTCAATGCGCTGTCATACAGCTTGGCGATTTTCTCGATGTGTTTGAGGGTCTGTTTGGTCTTGTTCGCGATCTTTTCTTCAGTGAGCTCTTCGTCATCGAACTGCACAATCTCCTTGATGGACCGAACGCCCTTGCGCAGATCATCGCCAACCGCGATGAGTTCCTTGATGACGATTGGCGACCGCGTGATCGCCTTCATGACCACAAGCTGCCCGCGCTCGATGCGCTTGGCGATGGTCACTTCGCCTTCACGCGTCAGCAGCGGGACCGTGCCCATTTCGCGCAGGTACATGCGCACCGGGTCGTTGGTTTTTTCCAACGAGCCGGGCGTTAAATCCAGATCGCTCTCGCCCTCGTGCGCCTCTTCCTTGACCACAACTTCGCGGTCGCCGCCTTCGCCGGACACTTCGACTGCGCGCGCGGCCTTGGCCGACGCCGCATCCTCATAAATCTCGATGCCGTTGCGCTCAAATGTCGTGAGAAGGTCGTCGATCTCTTCCGAGGAATGCACTTCGGCTGGAAGCGAATCGTTTACTTCGTCATACAGCAGGTAGCCGCGCTCTTTGCCGACCGCAATGAGCTGGCGTACCGCATCATATTTCTCTTCAAGACCTACTACCGCCACAAATCCCTCCCCAATTTCACCGTAAGTCCGCCGCGTTCGGCGTTATTCGGGGCAAATCTATTAGATTCGCTGAGACACAAACAGACTCGCTCGCTGGCGCGAACTGTGGGGTACTTTCCCCAGAAGATCGCTCTGTTCATTGACCGCCCTGCGGTCACCAAGAACGCATTTGGAGCCTTGTGCACGCGTAGTTGTCGCTCGCCCGTGCGTCGCCCGCGTCTCGCTCTTGGTGGTTGCCCCTGCCGCTAATCTCCTATGTTAGATGCACTTAGCGGCAAAACCGTCACTCGCGAAACCCTAGTACGCTACACGTTTAAGTCCGTTGGCGTCAATGATTTAATTGATGGAACGTTGTGAAAAAATAGCGACCCTCTAGCGGGCAGCCGCCAGCCGCCGCATCAGATCCTGCTTTTTTTGCAACAAATCCCGTAGTTCCGGCGCAGCGGGATTAGCTTCGATGCTCCGCTGCACGTCGGCAAGCTGTTTTTCGGCTTGCCTGTGGCGAAGCGCTTCCACGCAACTTTGCGCCTCCTCCCAGGTCAGCTCGCTGGTTTCTTCAAACAGGATTTCGTAGAGCAGCCTACGGTCGCGCTCCTCGAGCGCGGCGGCAATTTCGGTCGCTTGCACTGCCTGCCCGGAAAGGGTGGCGACAATCAGCGCGCCAAAGATCTTCTCAGTTTCAAGTCCATGATAGAGCTGGCCTTGGTGAAGCTGCTGCGCGAGCTCGCCGCGAAAGCCTTCGCCCTCCGCCAGCATGCGAATGAGTCGGCGTTCAATCGGCTTTGCAGCGCGCCCTACCAACTCCGGTTGCGTTTTCACCTCGCTGCGGCGCTCGGCTGCGGCCTTGCTCAGCGCCGCGCGAAGTACCGGTTCGTCCAGGCGAAGTTGCTGTGCGATGCGTGTGGCCCATTCCGAGCGCAGGATTCGGTTGGGAATCTTTTGCACGTACGGCAGCAGGAAATTGACCGCACGCAGCTTGCCTTCCGCGGTCGTCATGTCCATCTGTCGGGCTCGAGCAATCAAGTAATCGACGTACGGTGGCGACTCCTTTACCAGCTTCATGTAGGCATCCGCGCCCTGCTCGCGAATGAATTTGTCGGGATCGGCCTTGCCCGGCAACGCCAAAACGCGCACTTCAAAATCTTGCTCGAGCAGAATCGCGATGGAACGCTCAGTGGCCGCTTGGCCCGCGGTGTCCGGGTCGTAATTCACAATCACCCGCTTGGTGAAACGCCCGAGCAGCTTGATCTGCGGTTCCGCCAGGCTTGTGCCGCAACTTGCCACCACGTTGCTGATGCCTGCGCGCGCCACTGCAATCGCATCCATGTAGCCTTCTACTAAGACGGCGAAATCCGACCGCCGCAATGCTTCCTTTGCGCGGTCGAGGTGATAAAGCACATTGCTCTTCGAATAGATTGGCGTCTCGGGTGAGTTCAGATACTTCGGCTGATCATCGCCCAGCGCGCGGCAGCCAAACGCAACGATTTTTCCGGACTCATTTGCGATAGGAAACGTGATGCGGCGTCGAAACCGGTCAAATAGGCGCCCGCCCTCGCCGCGCGAAACCAAGCCCGACTCTGCCAGCAGCTTCTCCGCGTATTTCCCCTTCAGGTGCCGCAGCAGCACGTCGCCGCCGCTCGGTGCGTAGCCGATCCCGAAGCGATCGATGATCGCCTTGTCCAAGCCGCGATCCTCGAGATAAGCGCGCGCCAGCTTTCCTTCCGCTGTTCCCTGCAACTGATTGACGAAGAACGTCTGCGCTTCTCGGTGCATTTCCACTAGCGTCGTCCGCACGCTGCTCTGCGTGCGCTCCGCGGGCGAAGTGGGTTTCGGCTTGGGGATCGAGATGCCGCACTTTTCCGCGACCAGGCGCAGTGCATCCGGAAATTCGCAACGCTCCATTTCCATCACGAAATTGAAAATGTCCCCGCCCTTGCCGCAGCCAAAACAGTAGAAAATTTGTTTGATCGGGGAAACAGTGAAGGATGGCGTTTTTTCCTGATGGAAAGGGCAAAGCCCGCTGAAATCCTTTCCCGTTTTCTTGAGGCGCACATATTCGCCGACAACCCGAACAATGTCGGCTTGCTGCTTGACCTTCTCCGCAGTGGAACCCGCTTCCGCCATTAGAACCTAGGACCGCAATTCTACAACCGTGACTGCCTTGCCGCCCCGCTCTTCGGTTTCGAAAGATTGTCGCGCGACAAGCGGATGAGTCTTGAGGAACTCGCCAAGCCCTTTGCGCAAAGCGCCTGTGCCGTGCCCATGAATGATGCGCACGCGGGGAATGTGTGCCAAAGCTGCATCGTCAAGGAATTTGTCAACGCGCTCGGTCGCCTGTTCGACGGTCGAACCGATCAGATTGATTTCCTCCGTTGGCTCGCCCTCTCCTCGCTGGGAACGTACCGACACGCTAGCACTTGTCACCGAGGCAGGTCCTGCGGACGGTGTGCCTCGTTCAATGCTGACGATCTCGTCCACGGCCACTTTCATACGCAGGGGTCCAGCTTCGATTTCCGCCGAGGCGCCGTCCAGCCTTCGGAAGATCACCGCCTTGTTGAACCCGCGCACACGAATCCGCGCGCCGGGTTGCAGTCGCTCCGTGCCCACGGCTTCTACTTGTACAGATGTGCCAAGATCCGCTTGCGAATCCGCAAGCGTCTGCACCACCGCAGCGTTCAGCTCTTCCCGCGCTTCGCTGCGAACATCTTGCACCTTGCGCCGCGCGGATTTTTCCATTTGCCCGCGCAAGTCGCGTTCCTTCACCGCCTCGACCACACGTGCGACGTTCTCGTCGAAGCGCTTTTGCATCTCCACAAATTTCTCTTCGAGCTCTCTGATGCGCTTCTGTTGCCGCTCGACCCACTTGGTGCGCAACTTCGCGCGTTCGTCTTCCAAAGCGTGCCGTTCTGCGGTCATTTGCTGTTGCATGCGATCCAGCTCGTCGCGGCTGCGGTGCAAATACGCAATCAGGTCCGCGGCTTCTCGCGATTCCGGCGTAAGCAACGTCCTGGCGCGTTCGATAATCGAAGCCGCCAGCCCTAGCCGCTGGGCGATTGCAATGCCACTCGATCCGCCCGGCACGCCTACCATCAAACGGTACGTAGGCCGCAGGTGTACGTCATCGAACTCCACTGCTGCGTTCACCACGCCCCCCGTTGTCGAAGCGTATGTCTTCAAGCGATCGTGATGCGTGGTCGCCAAAACGATACAGTTCTTCGCGCGAAATTCATCCAGCAACGCCACCGCCAGCGCAGCACCCTCTTCCGGAGCCGTGCCCGTGCCCATCTCATCCGCCAGCACCAAAGACTGCGGCGTCGCGGCCTGCAGCATCGACTTCAAATTCAGCATGTGCGCCGAAAACGTGGAAAGATCTGCGGCGATCGACTGCTCGTCGCCAATGTCCACCAGCACGCGGTCAAACAGGGGCAGCACCGCGCGCTGCGCCGCAACGGGAATTCCCGATTGCGCGGACAGCACCGCGATGCCCGTGGTCTTCAGCGCCACGGTCTTGCCGCCGGTGTTCGGTCCGCTGATCACCAGAACGCGCTCGTCTCGTCCGAGCGCAAGGGACATCGGCACGATCGCGCGATTTTCGCGCCGCAGCTTGTCTTCCAGAACAGGATGCCGCGCCGCTTCCAGCCGCAACTCGCCTTGCGCGGTAAATTCCGGCATCGCCGCATCGAAATCCCGCGCGAACCGCGCCCGTGCAAAGACGCTGTCTAGTTCGGCAATCGTCTCCGCGGCAGCGATCAGCGGCCCGCGCAGCATCTGCAAGCGCTCCGTCAACTCACGCAGAATGCGCAGGATTTCTGCGCCTTCCTCTTCCGCAAGCTGTACAAGCTGGTTGTTCGTCTCCACCGTCTCGAACGGCTCGAGAAAAACCGTTTGCCCCGTTCCACTGGTGCCATGCACGATCCCGGGCACGCTTCGCCGGTTCTCCGCGCGTACCGGAATCACGAAGCGATCGTTGCGCAGCGTGACATAGTCCTCGCCGGCCTCCGCGTTTCGCGCGCGCAAGATTTGTTTCAGCGCTTTCTGAATTGATTCGCGCGTCTGCGTGATGCTCCCGCGAATCCTGCGCAACGCCGGAGACGCATCGTCGCTGATCTCCCGGTTTGGCAGCACGCAGCGGCGAATCGCCGCCAAGGCATCGCGAAAGTCGGCGAGAGACGTTGCGCGCGCCGCCAGCAGCGGAAACTTCACAGCCTCCTCGCGAAATTGCTGGCGCAGCCATCCCGCTGTCTCCAGCAGCGACGCCGCGTCCAGCAGCGCGCCCGCATCCAGCACTACTCCTGGGCCTTCGATGCGCTCGAGCCATTGCTGCGGGTCGGCCAATCCGCCAAACCCGAGTTCGCGCCCTGCGCGCAGCCATTCTTGCGCTTCACGAATTTGCGCGAACGCTGTTTCCAGTGCCGGCTGGTCAATGCCAGGCTCCAGCGCGTCCACGGCACGCTTGCCGAGCGCACACGTCGTGCGCAGCCGCAGCAACTCCCGCAGCTTGTCAAATTCCAAAACGTCTTGCGCTGTTCGTGCCATCGTTTGCTACGTCAATATCTCTTTTAGATGATGCGCCGCTTCCTTCGGCGTCGCGGCCACATGGATCAGCCGCCCATTGGCCTCGCCCCAGGGTGAGTGGTGGCCCAATTCCACTTCGCGAACACGTTCAATGATGGGTGACCAAAAATCTCCCAGCACCGCCAGCGGTTTCCCAGTCATGACCGACTTGTTGAGCATTTCCCAAACGACGGCAAGCTCCACCAAAGTCCCGGTGCCGCCTTTGCAGACCGCGAATCCGTGCGCCATTCGGATCAATTCAAACAGCCGCTCTTGCCAAGTCCCCACGCGCACTTCCACATCGATCCACGAATTAGCCCGTGCGCTGAAAAATTCAGCGGTCACACCGTAAGTTTTGCCTCCCCTTTCCTTCGCGCCGCGCGACACGGCCGCCATCACGCCGCCATAGCCGCCACTGCACACGGAAAACCCGTTAGTCGCCAGCATCCGGCCAAGCTCGCGGGCCTCCTCGTAGTCCGCATCGCTCTCCTGCGGCCGTGAACTCCCAAACACCGTGACGATCCGTTCTTCCTTCATTGAATCAATTCGCGCGCTTACCCGCGGGGCTGCGGGTCGGCAGCTTGCGATCAAATTCCTCAATCATTGCCAGGCACAATCCATCCAGCGCATCCGACGCTTCATGATTCTTTCCGCCCTGGTTGTTGCTCAGAAACGAAAAAATCAGCCGCCTCCCGCTCGGAGTCTCCGCAAACCCAGAGCGGGTCCGCACATGCTCGACCGAGCCTGTCTTCGCGTGAATGCGCCCTGCGCTGGGCGTGTTCTTCATCAATGCTTCCAGCGTCCCGTCGACTCCCGCCACCGGCAGTGACGCGTAGTACGGCGGAAACCACGGCTGACCCTCCGCGTACTTCAAGAGCGCCACAATCGCCCTTGGCGTGACCAAATCGTGCCGCGAAAGCCCGGAGCCATCCGTCTGAATCACATCTCCGGGAGCAATTCCCGCAGTGGCATAAAAATCCGCAGGAAACTTCATGAGCTCTTCCGGCGTGTTCCACACCGCGGTGGTTCGAGCCGCTGCCCGCAGCAGCATTTCCGTGTGCAAATTCTGGCTGATTTTATTCACCAGCTTCACGGCGTCACCGAGCGGTACCGACACGTGCTCAGCGAGCACCGCGCGCGGAGTTGCTGCGGTTGGTTCCGCAACATGCATCGACCGCGCAACTCCAGCAATTTTGACTCCACGTTCAGCCAAAAGCCGCGTCAACAGTGCCGCTGCGTGCTCCGCAGGATCGTGAATCGCCAGCACCAACTTGCGCGGCGTGCTGTGCGCCGGCATAGTCCCGCGAATCACCACAACCTTTGAATTTGGCTCCCTCGTCAAGGTTAAGTCCGACTTCGTCTCTGCCGCCGACGTAACCACATCGTTCCGCACAATAAAATCCGGCGTCGCCGGAGCGACCACAGCCTGCACCGGCGCGCCTGCCGATTCCCCCGCGGTCAGCGTCAGCGTCGCCGTATTGTCGTCCACCACAATCGCAGAAAGCGCCGCACCGTACTCCCAAACCATATCGTCGATTTCCCAACCGTTGGGATACGCCTCGCGCGGAAAAAAGCTGTCATCGCCGACCACATCTCCGGCAATTTCCTTCACACCTTTCGCTACGAACGCGTCAGCCAACTCTGCCAGCGCCTTTTCCGGCGGTCCGTCGAACTCCTCCTTCAAGTTATAAGGAAATTTTCGGTTAGACAGATTTGGATCACCTCGTCCCACCAGAAACAGATCGCCGGTCAGCGCGCCCCCCGGAGAAACCGTGCCGCGCGTTTCCAACGTAGTGTGGAAACGATAGTCCGGCCCCAGCTTGGCCAGGGCCAGCGCCGTGGTGAACAGCTTCATGTTCGAAGCCGGCACGAAATACTTGTCGGCGTTCAGCTCATAGAGCGTCTCGCCCGTTTCTGCATCGACGACCAGCAGCCCCCACTCGCCCTTGTTCGTGGGCGTCGACGCCAACAGCGGGTCAGCGCGTTCGCCAAACTTCCGTGTTGCCGCCGCAACGCGCGGCTTCTTAACTTTCGAAACCGCGGCAGAGGGAGGTTTCGAAGGGCGAACCTCCGCGGCAAGCAGAGAACCGCCAGGCAACACGCCGCACGCGACAGTCACCATCAGTGCAAAGCCGCCCCGCACCCTTCCTCCTGCTGGCAAATTGCGTTCCGGGAAAGTATAGTCGAAACAGCACATTTGCTTCGCTTGCAGCGCCGCTTGTGGAGGGTGCCACAGCGAAGACAACGTTGGAAAGCTCCGCGGGTTGCGCCCAGAACCTCGGAACGTAGAATCGCATCACCCAAAATTAAGCGAGGTGACTTGATGTGGAAGCCAATGATGTCCTCCGTTCTGGCGCTGGCTATTGGGTTGCCGCTCTCCGCGGCAGATAACAAGAAGGAAACAGAACGCCTGGAAAATTGCGGAATGGTGTTGAAGGAAATCCTCGACATTCCCGACGACATTCCGCAGGACCTGCTCGACAAGGCTGAATGCGTGATCGTGTACCCCTCCGTTCTGAAAGCCGCATTTGTTCTTGGGGGCAGCTATGGCCGCGGCGCAATGAGCTGCCGCACCGGCGAGCACTTCACCGGCCCTTGGAGCGCCCCGACGATGATGGCCCTTGAGGGCGGCAGCATCGGATTTCAGATCGGCGGCCAGGCCACAGACTTTGTGCTCCTCATAATGAACCCGCGCGGCGCCAGGGCTGTTCTTAGCAGCAAGGTCAAGCTTGGTGCCGATGCCTCCGCTGCGGCAGGACCAAAGGGCCGCAACGCCTCGGCCGAAACCGACGTCACTATGCGCGCCGAAGTCCTGACCTACTCCCGCGCCCGCGGTTTGTTCGCCGGCGTCTCTCTCTCGGGATCCTCCGTGCGTCCCGACAATGACGCCAACACCAGGATTTACGGAAGAAAGGTAGACGCCGAATCGATCATCTTCAAAGGAGCTGTAGCCGTTCCGCCTGCCGCGCAAAAGATGATTGCCTATCTCAATCAGAAATCCCCGAAGAACATGTCGGACCCCGCCTCGCTAAAGTAAGCTTTTCATTCGCAGGGCCCCGGCGCATCGCTGCCCCGGGGCCTTTCTTTTTAGAGAAATCGGTTGTTGCCGCACGGACAGGTTGACTTTTGCTCATTAATGACCTATAGTCATATACGGTCGCCGGTCAAAATGAAGAGCGAGCGTCACGCCTCAAAAAAATCTTCCACGCGCGCCTCCGCCCCTGCCTCGGACCGCCGCCAGCGCCGCAGCGCGGATATTCGCGAACGCCTCTTCCGTGCCGCCCTTAAGCTATTCGCCGAAAAGGGCTTTGCCGAAACTACCGTAGAAGACATCACTAACGCGGCCGACGTCGGCAAGGGCACCTTCTTCAACTATTTTCCCAGCAAAGATCACATCCTGATCGCCTTCAGCGAAATGCAAATTTCCAAGCTCCAAGCCGCGGTGGACAGCATGCGCGAGCACAACCAGCCGATACCCGAGTTCCTCACTGCACTAAGCGTGCGCATGACCGAAGAGCCCGCACGTGCTCCCGACGTCGTCCGCGCCATCCTGCAAGCCAATCTTTCGACTTCCACCGTGCGGAGCGCCATGCGCGAAAATCATGCTCGCGCCCACGGGCTTCTCACGCAAGTCGTGCAGCTCGGCCAGGAGCGCGGCGACTTCCGCCGCGACCTTCCCGCCGGCGAACTCGCCCACGTCTTTCGCCAGACTGTCTTCGGCACACTCTTGATTTGGTCGCTTTTTGGCGACGCCAGCTTGCCGAAGCGAATCCATACCGCACTCAATGTTCTTTGGAAGGGCCTGGCGCCCCGCGATGCGGCCGCGGTCTCGCCACCGCCGGTTTCCTCGTAGGAGAAGCTTTCGATGAATCGCAAACGCCTCATCGTCATCGTCACAATCGCCACCGCCCTCGCTGCGACTGTCTACGCTGCCGGCTGGTTCCATCGCGACTCCGCCCTACAAGGCTCCGGCACTGTCGAAGCCCGCAACATTCGCGTCGGCTCCAAAATTGCCGGCCGCATCGATCAAGTACTTGTTCGCGAAGGCGATCGCGTGAAGCCCGGCCAAGTGCTCGTTACGTTTGACGATAAAGAGCTGAGGGCCTCTCTCCAGCAATCGCGCGCCGCTGCGGAAAAAGCCCAGCGCGGTTACCGTCCAGAGGAAATCGCCGAAGCCCGCGCCGCCGCCGCACAAGCCAAGGCCGAATACGAGCAACGCAAGAACGGCTACCGCCAAGAAGACATCGCCGCGGCGCAAGCGGACCTCGATCGCGCCAAAGCCGACGAAAATCGCACCCATCTCGATTTTCAGCGCTACGACTCGCTGGCCAAAAAAGATTTAGTCTCCAAGCAGCAGCGCGACACCGCCGAAGCCGCCTGGCGCATCGCTGTAGCAACGGCCCAGAACGCGCAGCACAAGCTCGACGAATTGCAGCACGGGTATCGCCCTGAGGAAGTCGCCGCTGCGCAAGCCCGCTACCAGCAAGCGCAAGCCACACTGGAAAAACTCGAGCACGGCAACCGCCGCGAAGACATCGCAGCCGCCAAGGCCGCGCTCTCTTATGACGAAGCGCGCTTCCGCGAACGTCAAGTTGTTTCGCCCGCCGCCGCCATCATTGAAGTCCTCGACGTGCGCCCCGGCGATCTCGTCGCTCCAAACACTCCCGTAGCCACGCTGCTTGAGCAAGACCAGATTTACATCCGCATCTACATTCCGGAAACGGAGATCGGTCACGTCAAAGTCGGCCAGAAAGCCGAACTTCGCGTGGATTCTTTTCCGAACAAGGTCTTCGGCGGCGAAGTCGAGCAAATCAATCAACAAGCCGAATTCTTGCCCCGCAACGTGCAGACCCGCGAAGAGCGTGTGCATCAGGTTTTTGGCGTGAAGGTTCGCATCATCGATCCCGCCGGCCAAGTCCTCGCCGGAATGGCCGCCGACGTCAAACTGAAAGCTCCAATCTAAAATGGCCACGGCACCGCAATCCAACGGGCTGGCCATTTCCGCCGAACACCTCGTTCGTCGCTTCGGCCAGTTCACTGCCGTCAACGACGTCAGCTTTCAAGTACAGCGCGGCGAAATTTTTGGCTTCCTCGGCCCCAACGGCAGCGGCAAAACCACCGTGATCAAGATGCTCACTGGGCTTCTGCCCTTAACCGCCGGCAAAGCCTTGGTCGAAGGCATCGACGTCAGCACCGATCCGGAAGCCGTGCGCCAGAACATTGGCTACATGTCGCAACGTTTTAGTCTCTACGATGATCTCACCGTCACAGAAAATCTTCAGTTCTACGGCCGGATCTATGGCTTGCCGCCCGATCGTCTGAAGCGCCGCATGGACGAAATCGTCCAGCTCAACAGCCTCAGCCCGTACCTTGACCGTCTAGCAGCGCAGCTTTCCGGCGGATGGAAGCAGCGCCTCGCACTTGGCTGTGCCATGTTGCACGAGCCCAAACTCCTGTTCCTTGACGAGCCCACCGCCGGCATCGACCCCGTCGCCCGCCGCCAGCTCTGGGATCTCCTTTTCGAGCTTTCCGGCCACGGCATCACGTTTTTCGTCACCACGCACTACATGGACGAAGCCGAGCGCTGCAGCCACGTCGCGTACATCTATTACGGCCGGCTCATCGCGGACGGCACTCCCAATTCACTCCGCGAGTTGCCCGACGTGCAGCCTCACGGCACCAAGCGCGTCGAAGTCACCACGCCCGAGGTCACGCGCGCCCTGCGCTTCGCACGCCAACTTCCCGGCATTCGCAGCGCCACCATTTTCGGCCAGTCCATTCACGCGCTTGTGGAAGAGCATTTCGATCTCAACGATCTCCGCGAGCAGCTCCTCAAGAACGGAATCACCGTCGGCGAAATTCGCCCGCTCGCCCCCAGCCTCGAAGATGTTTTCGTGGAACTGACCTACAAACACCAGGCGGAAACGGAGGCGGCCCGTGTCTAACCTCTTCCGCGGTTTCCGCGCCGTCTTCTTCAAGGAAACGCTGCACGTCCGCCGCGATCCCTCCACGCTCTTCTTTTCCCTGGTCATTCCCCTGCTGCAAATGGTCGTGCTCGGCTTCGGAATCGACACCAACATCCGCCAGATCAATACCGTCGTCTTCAACGCCGACGGCCGCCGCGAAAGCCGCGAGCTCATCGACCGCCTCAAAAACTCCGACACCTTTCACATTCGCCGCTATGTGCAAAACGATCGCGACCTCAACGACGAGATCATCGCCGGTCGCGCGCGCGTCGGTATCAAGATCCCGGTCGACTACTCCGATCGTCTGCTGCACCAAACCGGCGCGCAAGTCCTCGTCCTCATCGACGGCTCCGATTCCTCTGTCGCCGGCCAGGCCATCAACGTCACCACCGCCATCGGCCTCGACGAATCCTTGCGCCGCGTTCTCAAAGATCGCGGCGCCATGGCTGTCGAAATGCGTCCCAAGCTGCTCTTCAATCCAGACTCGCGCTCGCCCAATTTCTTCCTCCCTGGCCTCACCGCCGTCCTGCTCCTGAACGTAACCACGTTCCTCACCGCCTTCTCCATTGTTCGCGAAAAAGAGCGCGGCACCCTCGAGCAGCTTTTCGTCACTCCCGTGCGCCCGCTCGGCCTACTCCTCGGCAAGCTCCTGCCTTACCTGGTCATCGGATTCGCGGAGTTGTGCGCCATCGTCACCTTCATGCGCTTCGTCTTCCAAGTTCCCATCCACGGAAACGTGCTGCTCCTCGGCCTCTTCTCCCTCCCGTATCTCTTCGTCTCTCTTTCCATCGGCATCCTCGTTTCCAGCAAAGCCAATTCGCAGTCCGAAGCCATACAACTTGCCTTCCTCACATTTCTACCCAGCATTTTCTTCTCCGGCTACATTTTCCCCCGCGAAACCATGCCCAAGTTTTTTTACGTCATCAGCTACTTCGTTCCCGCCAGCTACTACATCAACATCACGCGCGGCATCATCCTCCGTGGCGCCGGCCTCTCCCACCTCTGGCTCGATGCCCTCGCGCTCTTCGCCATGGGCACCCTTCTGCTCGTAGTAGCCGCCCGCCGCTTCCAAAAGAAAGTGATCATGGCTTAGCGTCGCGATGTGGAACTTCGAACATTCCGTGGAACGCAAAGCGGACAGAAATTTCGCCTGGCAGTTTTGGACCAACGTCAACAACTGGCCAGAAGTAGACTCATCCGTGGAATCCGCCTCGCTCGATGGCCCATTTCAATCCGGCACAAAGGGCAGCACTAAGCCGCGCGGCGGCGAGCCCATCCATTGGCAACTGGAGGACGTCCAGGACGGCTGCAGCGCCGTGGTTATGATCCACCTTCCGACTGCTGCCCTACGCTGCGCCTGGCGGTTCGAGGATTCCGGGATCCACGCAACGCGAATCACCCAGCGAGCCAGTATCGAGGGCCAGAAAGCGCAGGAATACGTTTCGACGGCAGCGCACGAACTGGAAAAAGGAATACCCGATGGTATGCGGAAGCTTGCCGAAACAATCGAACACGTGGCCTTGGGTTCGGCTCTAGGCCGCTGGCTCTGTCTGTTCTAATATTTGGGCGTTACGCCCAGGTTGTAGAAGAGAAACGAATCGATATCCCGGGTCTGCTCCAGCCTCTTGGTAGTGCTGCTCGCCGAGTGTCCGGAATTTGTATCAATGCGAATGAGCACAGGATTGTCATGGCTTGCCGCTGCCTGCAACGCCGCCCCATATTTGAAGGAATGCCCCGGAATCACGCGATCGTCATGATCGGCGGTGGTGATCAACGTCGCCGGGTACTTCACGCCCGAACGGATGTTGTGCAGAGGCGAATAGGCATACAGCGCTTTGAACTCTTGCTCGTTGTCGCTTGATCCATAGTCCGAGACCCAAGCCCACCCGATCGTGAATTTCTGAAAGCGCAGCATATCCATCACCCCTGCCAGCGCAACCGCCGCACGGAAAAGTTCAGGTCTCTGATTGATCACTGCGCCCATCAATAACCCGCCGTTCGAACCTCCTTGAATCGCAAGTTTCTCCCGCGAAGTGTACTTGTTTGCGATCAGCCACTCCCCCGCCGCGATGAAATCATCGAAAACGTTTTGCTTCTTCAGCTTCGATCCTGCCTCGTGCCATTTCTCCCCGTATTCTCCTCCGCCTCGAATGTTAGCCGACGCGTACACAAAACCCTGCTCCAGCAAAGCCAGGCGCAGCGCGCTGAATTCCGGAGAGACCGTAGCGTTGAATCCTCCATAGGCAAATAGCAGCACCGGATTGTTTCCGTCCAGCTTTAAGCCCCGCCGGTATACGAGAAACATCGGAACGCGTGTCCCATCTTTGCTTGCATAGAAAACTTCCTTCGTCTCATAGTCGTCCGTCTTAAAGCCTGGAATTTCGGGAGTCCGGAAGACGTTTGCCTTTTTGGAAGCAATGTCGTAGCGGAATATCGTGGGAGGAAAATTCAGTGAGGTGAAAGAAAAGAAAGCAATCTTGTCGTCGTGGTTGCCTCCAAAGCCCGAAGCCGTTCCCACACCCGGAAGCGCGATTTCATTCTCCTTCTGTCCTTCCAGGCTGTAGACATAAACTCTGCTCGTCACATCCTTCAAATAATCGGCGAAGATCTTGCCACCCGCGGTGGCCACCTCCTGCAACGTCTCCGGCTTTTCCGGAAGCACGTCCTTCCACGGGGAATCCTTGCTGGCCGGATCGTAGAGCGCCAACCGGTAATTCGGCGCATTTCGATTAGTCATTATCAGGAATTTGTCCCCAACATTGTCGATCACCTGAAACGAATCATCCGAAATCTCCGGCACGATCGCCGTTAATGTTTTTTCTGGCTTGGTTAGGTCGCGAAAGAAAAGTGCATTGCCCCTCGGGCCCTTTCCGCCGATGCCCAAAATCGCAAACCTCTCGTCCTCGGTTGTATCCAGAGAATAGAATTGCTCCGGTTTCGTTTTGTCTTCGTAGATCAGCTCGTCTTCCGATTGCGGCGTGCCCAACCGGTGATAGTAGATTTTCTGAAAATCGCTCTTGGAAGAAAGTTCATGCCCTGCTTCCGGCGTACTGAAGCGGCTATAGAAAAATCCCTTCCCAGCCCACGCCAGGGTCGAAAACTTAAGCCCTTTCAAATCGTCCGAAAGAACCTTTCGGTTCCCCACTTCCATGACATGCGCCTCTTCCCAGTCGGCGCCCCCCGTTGACACCGCATACGCGCAGTATTGACCGTTCCGGGAAACGGTAAGCGCATGTAGCCGAGTCGTGCCATCAGCGGAAAACTTGTTGGGATCCAGTAGGAGTTCCGGCGTCCTATCCAGGCCCGTTTGAACATAAAATACGTTCTGGTTCTGCAGTCCGTCGTTCTTCGAAAAGAAATAAAGTTTGCTTCGGCGGAACGGCTGTACATATTTCGGATAGTTGTAAACCTGCTCAAGCCGCTTCATCACTTGCGCTCGATATGGGATTTTCTCCAGGTAAGCGAAGGTCACTTCGTTTTCGGCCTTCACCCACCGCGCCGCTTCCTCGGAACGGTCGTCTTCAAGCCAGCGGTAGGGATCGCTCACCTTGACCCCATGATAGGTATCGGTTTGCTCCGTTTTTCGCGCCGCCGGATATTGCAAACTCTGCGCCAGCGATAGAGAAGCCGCTACGACGAGAATGCCCGCGAGAGCTCCCGCCCGGGTCGTCCTTGAGTTGTTTCTGGCCATACGTTCCGCCTCGGTGAAACGTGAAGTTTTTTGCTTGATCTCGGTCTGAAAAAAACTGCGAGAAGAAGTCAGTGGCACAAGCGTGGAAAACTTAGCACTTTGACCGTCTCGGGGTAAAGGATAGAAGCCAAGCAATTGAAGTCCAGGCAAGCGGAAAGATGTCGCGGCCCTGCGATCCCTCAGAGACGCCATGCGACGCCGCTCCGCTTTGATTCTGTTTCCACTCAGCGTATTCTGCTGTACTCGCTTCACCCCGACGGAGCTATCTTGTCCTGCCCGATTTGTGAGAAACGAAAAGGCGCGCGGTTTTGTCCGGCCAAAGGCGAAACGATCTGTGCCGTCTGCTGCGGTACCGGCCGCGAAGTAACCATTGATTGCACGCCTGATTGCCCGCACCTTCTCGCTGCCCATCGCTATGAGGACGAGCACCCCCGCTCGCTTCCACTCGACACGCCTTTGCTCGACGTCAATCTCCCGTCCGACGTCATTCACACCCAGCAGCAACTCATGGCCGCCCTCGCGTTCACCATTTCCAAATTCTGTGCGTCCCAGCGCGACGCAACCGATCCCGACGTCCTCGCCGCCATTCAAGCGCTGGCCGAAACCTACAAAACGCTGCGCACCGGTATCTACTACGAAAAGCCGCCAGATGCCCGCCTTCCGCGCGAGCTCTACGCCGCGCTCACCAGCTTCATCGCCGAAATGAAGCAGCAGCAAGCCGAACGCAGCGGCTTCTCCCTGAAAGACGCTGACATTTTCTATCTTCTGGTTTTTCTCTACCGCATGGGATTGCTGCGCACGAATGGCCGTCCGCGCTCGCGCCGTTATATCGAATTCCTCCGCGGCCAATTCCCCGAAGCCCAAGAACTAAAGCGCGAAGAAACCCGCATCATCGTCCCTTAATCGCCTTTGCGCTGCGGAGAGCGTGTCAGGACCTCAACCTAATGGCTTTTGCACCGAAACCTAAACGGTGTCGCTCCAACTAGAAGCTCTCAAGCAGCGCCCGCCTGCCAACCCAGCGAAAGCTGTGGCCGCTTCGTCTTCTGCGTCCTTTCCTCCCACGGTCGCGAGACGAACCCGTACTCCTGCCGGATCCTCGCCACCCGCTGCGACATTTGCCGACGGTACTCATCCGGCGCATACCCATTCTTCGCGTACCACTCTTCATACTGCTTCGCCAACTTCGGAAATTTCTCGCGCACGAAAGGCAGAAACTGCTTCGCCGACGATGGCATCAGAAACAGCACATTGGAAAAGAACCACTGCGCGCCGGCGTTCTTCGCCGCTGCAGCGAGCGCTTCCAACTCCCCTTCGCGATCCGTCATCCCAGGTATCAGCGGGCAAGCCGACACGCCCACGGCCAGCCCCGCCGCCCGCAACTGCGCGACTGCGGCCAACCGAAGGTCCGGCCGCGGCGCTCGCGGTTCGAGCAAACGCGCCAGGCGCGGCCGCAGCGTCGTAATCGTAATGTTCAGCGACAGCTCCGACCGCTCCGCAATCTTCTTGAAGAGGTCGATGTCCCGCACAATCTGGTTCGATTTCGTAATCAGCGAAACGCTCAGCCCCTCGCGTTTCGCCAACTCTTCCAGGCACGCGCGCGTCACTCGGTGCTCGCGCTCCGCCGGCTGATAAGGATCGGTCGCCGTACCAATGGCAATGTGCTCGGGGTACATTCCTCCCGAGCTTCGCGATGCGTAGGAATATTTGCGCATGTCCTGCGCCAGCAGCGGCGCCGCATCTTTTTTCACAAAAATCTTTTTCTCGAACTCTCCGCCGTCCAACTCCATGTATTCGTGCGTGTACCGCGCATAGCAGTATTTGCATGCAAACTCGCATCCCCGGTATGGGTTGATCGTCCATTCGAACGGCACGCGTTTCGAATCGCATCGATTCAAAATCGACTTCACCGGCAGCAGAAAATACTCCGGCCGCTCCGGCGAGCTGCGTTGCGTCTCCGCGCAGGGAGAATTGGCTGCGAGGCGGGCGATGCCAACCAGCGGCGCGGAAGCGTCCGCTCGAAATCGAACGGTTTCTTCCGCGCCACAACGAGCGGCGGCATCTCGGGTCCGGCTTTCGTCATGACGTTGGGCGCCATGGTCTTCCGGTGATGCCGGGGGGCAATCCGGCATGGGGCAACCCGAGATGCCGCCAGGACCAGTCACGATCGGGGCAAGATCAGATCCGGTCCGAGCTTTTGGGCCTGGTGCATCGGAAAAGGCTGAGAACAGCGTGGTTTGTTGAGCGGGGCGGCGCTGGACAAGAGCGACCGGCGTCGGATTGGAAAGAACTGGGGACATGGCCCACCTCACAGCGGCCCAGTGTTTCGCTTTTTCTTCGCTATGTCAAGGATTTTCTTTGCCTCTTCGCTCATTCTGCTTCCGGCGCTCTGTCCTTGCCTATTACGCAACGCCAGCGTCCTCTCGCCTTGCCCTCCGCTCGTCCCCTTGATTAAATCGCCTCACAACGTCCGTCGGACTCCATGCCATGGCACGCGGGCAGTATTTCTACGGACCTTGTTGGTGTTTCGCCCCTGCTGGCGCAGGTAACCATGGGCGGACATAACTCTGACTCGGGATTTCGACTCCAGACCTCTCTTCGCAAGGAGGATTCTGTAATGACCGCATTGGAAAAGATTATCAGCACGACCCCAGTTGCCCTGGCGCTGATCACCGCCTTGGGCTTTACTTCTCCGTCTGCGCGGGCGCAATCGCCACGCGCGTATTCCGGTCCAGGACGCTATGAGATCGAGTGCGTCGCAAGTGGTAAGGCTTTGGACGTGGATCTCCGGGATGGCCGCACTGTTCGGCAGTGGACCGCGGTCCACCAAGGCGACCAGCCCAATCCCCCGAACAACTCGCGAAACCAGCAATGGGACATTGAAGATGGCGGCCATGGCTATGTCCGAATCAGGTCCGCGGAAACCGGAATGGCTCTGGATGCCGCACAGCCAAACGCTCATGAAGCTATGCCAGTAATCCTCTCTCGCCCCAGCAGAGAAGAGACCCAGCTATGGAGAATCGACGATGCGGGCGAAGGCGAGGTGAAGATCACCTCTCGGCTCGGAAAGTCATTAGATTTGCCTGACGGGTCGCACAGCAACGGAACTCCCTTGCAAGTCTTCCCTTCAAACTCCGGCGATAATCAGAAGTTCCGCTTCTTTCGAATCAATGGACCCGGCTTCAGGGCCTATCCCGAACGAACCGCGCCAGACAGCACGGAGCGGGGTGGCTACGATTTAGGCTACAGTCTGGGCCTTGAGGATTCCAGGTCTCAGCTGCGGCGTACCTACGCGCGGCACAAAGGCAAATACAATCCGCAATTGGAAGAAGCCTTCATCGAAGGCTATTACGACGGATACGACAACGGACGCGAGGGCAGCGGTCGCATGCGTGACACAGACCGGGATCCCTATGAAACCGGATATCGCCTGGGTCGCCAGGACTCCCAAGAAAACAGAAGGCCAGACTATATGCGTTACGCCAATCGCTTTGATTCGCGTTCCGAGCCCCTCTTTAGAAGAGGCTATGCGGACGGCTATCACACCGCACCCTAGTGATCCGTAGAAGCAGTGTAATTCAGCATTTCGCCGAGCACCATTTGTACATCTCACCCGCGGCGCGATATCCTCAATCCGGAGGATTCATCCAAGCGCATGCCCTTGCGAGCACGGTCAGCTTTCTTCGGCGCGGTCATCGTAGTTGTAAGCTCTTACTCCTCCACTTGGGCGCAGGCGCCTTCTCCGACCAAGAAGCCGCCGTCCTCTCCTACCGCTGCGGCGGCTCCTTCTGCGCCACAGTCCAAGCACTACCCGATTCTTCTCCTGGCTTCCGGGAACAATCCCGCGTGGAGTCTGCGCATCGGCCAAAAAGGTCCGGAACGCCTCGATCGTCCCGGATACCCGCCCATCACCCTCGATCCCGCCGAGGTCGCGCACGAACCTTCTGGGGATTCATGGACTTACCATGCCAAAGACACCGGAATTGGCGTCGTCGTTGCGGTTCACTTGTCGCGCGAAACCTGTTCCGATGGTATGTCCGCAACGAAATATACGTTTCGTGCCGTGGTCGAGCATCCCCAGCTCGGTACCCTGAGTGGCTGCGCGCGCGTCGCCGCTGAGCTGTTTCCCCGCATCAGCAATCAGAGCGATGACGACTCTGACGACGACGCCAAGAAAAAGCCGGCCCCCGAGACCACTATAACCAACTTCAAGGCGCCAACCGCCGTCGCCTATATCAATTCCGCAGGCAAAATCGTCCTAAGTCGCGGAGCTGTGAAGAAAATCGTCGCGCTTGCTGGAACCGACCTTGCTCTTTCCCACGACGGGAAGAAACTGCTCTACGTCCGCTCGGACTCGAAATCAAGCTCCGACAGCACCATTGTGCTCTACGAGTTCGACACCGGCCGCTCGCGCGATTTGGTTCATGGCACAGTCCGCCAGCCCTTTTGGTCGCTCGATGATGCGCGAATCGCGTATCTCACGAATCAAGAGCAGAAATGGCAGGTTTGGACGCTCCAACTGGCAGCCCCAGAAATGCCTACGCCTCTTTACACCAGCAATGTCAGTGGTTTACAAGGCTGGGTGGACACGCACCTGCTTCTCGCCACCGACCTGCAAAGCGCCTACTGGATCGCCGACGACGGCAAACTCACACAGACTGTGCCCCTCCGGGACATGTATGGCCCCAACTTCGAGGTCCGCGACTCCGACACTATGCGGGTCAATCCAGGTAATCCCGACCTCCTTCTGGTATCCACCAATTACAGCACCGCGCCTCTAGGCGCTCCGGCCAATGCGAATCGCCCCGCCGGAGGGCTCCTTCTCTACGAGGTGCGCGCCAAGCGTCGCGTCGTCCTGACTCCGCCCGAACAATCCGCGAGTCACGGCGAATGGTCCCGAGACGGTGTCCAGATTTTCTATACTGTTCGTCTATCCTCGGGCGCATCAAGCACTTACCGCGTCTTCTGGGATGGGTCCGCTGCCAAGCGCTACATCGCCGCCACCGATTTCGTCGTAGGGCAATAACGTAACAGCTAAATCATCCAAAAGTATCCCACCCTCCATCATAGGCAACCAAAAATGTAACTCGTGGACTACTCGGGCGGGGTTGGCGTGAAGTGTAGGCCTACAGGAGGCCAGCGCGTCCGGCCCAGCGAGCGATGTAGCTCTTGAGAAAAGATGTAAACTCCTCGGCCTCCGGCGGCAGCTTCTTTCCGCGATTGCTGATCAGATGGAGATTCATCTCCACCACAGGATTGATCAGCCGGCTCATCACTATTTTCCGGTTTCGGCACGCTGGTATTCCGAACGACGGGATAATGGCTATGCCTTCGTCGGCTTCCACCATTGCAATCTGCGTATCCAGCAAGTTGATTGATGCACTCTGGCTCCATGCAACGCCTGCTTGCTCCAGGTGCTTTGTAATCACCTTCTGTATCGGGCTGTGAGGGTACAGCAAGATTAGCTTCTCTCCCTTCAGCGCGGACCACGTGATTGACGCTCGACGAAATGCGGGATCTTTATCCGGATGAATCACAATCAGGGGCGAACGAAGAAATGGGGTACGTCGAATGCCGGGTGTGAGCGCAAACGTACCCAGACCCATATCCAGTTTGCCGGCTTCTACCATTTCCAGGACCGTTGTCAGGCTCGCGTCAAACAATTGGATCCGCAGGTTGGGCCGGTGAGCGCGGAACTCCTTGATAGCTTGCGTAGCGATATTGGCAGAGATCAGCGGTGGCGCGCCCAAGGTTAATGACTGGCTGGCTCTGCTGGCGGAACGTCCGATGCGCGCCGTGGCCGCGTCCAATTCCTCTAAACTTTTGCGAACAACCGCGAACAATTCGTTGCCCGAGGCGGTCAGCCCAACATGGCGCGTCGTTCGGTCGAACAGCCGGAATCCAAGTTGGGTTTCCAGCTCTCGTATCAGAACGCTTAGGCCGGACGGCGTGATGAAGAGCGCTTGGGCCGCCCGCGAGAAGTTGCGATGCTGCGCTACCAAAAGAAAGGCCCGAAGCTGTCGCGAGGTAAAATCCATTAGTGAGTTTTCCTCAACAAATATTGAATTATTTGAACTTGTATCACAAAGCCGCCTGACTTCAAATAGCGCTGCCCTGAAGGGAGCACGGCGATGGCAGACTTCTTGAGCGAATTAACGGTCAAACCCGAAATGACTGCCACAGCTATCGAGTGCGACGCAGGGGAGGCTGTCTCTCGGCCATTGACACCCGTTCAGTGGCTCATCTGCGGCATTGCGTGCCTCGGTTTTGCCTTCGATCTCTACGAGACTCTGATGACCGCCCTCATCGTACGCCCCGTCCTATCTAGTCTCGGTAATTTCACAGCAGGTACTCCCGAATTCAATCTCTGGGTTGGCCTATTTTTCTTCCTGCCCGGTGCGGCGGGCGGCATCTTCGGTCTGTTGGGCGGGTATCTGACCGATCTTCTTGGAAGGCGCCGCGTGCTGGTCTGGAGCATCTTGCTGTACGCTTTCTCAGCCTGCGCCGCCAGCTTTGCCACCTCGCTGCCGTTGTTATTGCTTCTGCGATGCACTACCTGGATCGGCACCTGCGTCGAACAGGTCGCCGCGATCGCTTGGCTCGCGGAACTCTTTCAAAATCCCAAGCAGCGGCAAGCTGTGCTTGGATACACCCAGGTCGCGTTTGGCTTGGGAGGTATGATGGTTACGGCTGCTTACTATCTGGCGGTGACGTACGCCGAGCGCCTCCCTGCCATCTACGGCGCGCATGAACCCTGGCGCTACACCTTGCTTTCCGGGCTGATTCCCGCAATTCCGCTGATACTCGTCCGCCCCTTTTTGCCAGAGTCTCCGATGTGGCGTGCAAAGAAAGCCACAGGGACATTGAAAAGGCCAAGCATCCGGGAGCTGTTCCAGCCAGCTTTGCGCAAAACCACGCTGCTGGTGACGGTCATGATGGCGTGCAGTTTCGCCCTGCCGTTTGGCGCTCTTCAGCACATGCCCCGCATCATTCCGGGCCTGATATCCAATCAGAAACTCGCACCACGTCAGGTCGAGCAAACCGTGAGCCGCGTATACGTGATTCAGGAATTTGGCTCGCTTGCAGGTCGTCTGGCTTTCGCTTTTCTTGTTGTCTATGTCGTGAGGCAACGAAGGCTCCTACGCATTTTCGTGGGCCCGGCTACCGTCGTCTTCGGCGGCGTTTTCTTCTACGCCGTCACACACAGCTTGACGCTGCTGATACCTTCCATTTTCTGCGCGCAAGCTCTTTTCAACGGCGTGATGAGCTTTTGGGGGAATTACTTGCCCAGAATTTATCCGACGCACCTGCGAGGAACCGGCGAAAGTTTTGGCTACAACATTGGTGGGAGGGCCATCGGCATTTCCGCGGCCCTCTTCACCACTACACTCTCCAACGTTATGCCCGGCGGGAGCCCGTCGGCGCGAGTCGCATATTCGGCGGGAACGACCGCGGCATGCGCGCTGGCAATTCTTCTTGCCGGCAGTTTTTTGTTGCGTGAGCCAAAAAGTGATCAGCTGCCCGAGTAACACTACGTTGGGACCGCAGCGGGCGCTCTGACGCGCCGCAATCCTAAGGAGCATCCATGGAAAACAAAATGACCACAGCACCAGAGCCTGCCGCTTCTCCCTATCTTCTCGACAATGCCGGCAGAGAAGCGCCTGCGCGATTCGCTGCTCTCTCCGCGATGTTTGATCCGGGAACGTTCCGCCATCTGAAAGAGCGAGGCATAGCTCCCGGCTGGCGCTGTTGGGAAGTGGGTGGTGGCGGCGGCTCCATCGCCACTTGGCTTGCGCGCCGCGTGGGTCCCACAGGCCGCGTGCTCGTCACCGATATCGACCCGCGCTTTCTCGAGACGCTGAAGGTACCGAATCTCGAAGTGCGCCGCCACAATATCGTTACCGATCCCCTGCCCGAAGAAACTTTTGATTTGATCCACGCTCGTTTGGTGCTCGTGCACCTGCCCCAGTGGGAGACGGTGTTACAGCGCCTGATCTCCGTGCTCAACCCCGGAGGCTGGTTGCTGGATGAGGAATTCGATTCCCATTCCCTCCCACCGGCTCCGGCAGTCAGCCCCGGCGAGGTACTTCTGAAAACTCACACTGCAATGGCACGATTGATGGCCGACCGCGGCTTCGAGCGCCGGTACGGTCGGCTTCTCTTCACACGCCTCCGCGCCCTGGGCCTTACCGAAGTCGGCGCTGAAGCCCGGATGTTCATGGTGCAATCTTGCTCCGCTGGGGCCGCTCTCCTCCGCGCCAACTACGAGCAGCTCCATGGAACCCTGATCGATTCCGGCTACATAACCGAGCAAGAGTTCAGCCAGGATATGGCCTGCCTAGACGATCCCAGCTTTATGATGCCCTCCTCCATCATGTGGGCGGCCTGGGGCCGTCGGCGAGCTGACTTCCAAAGGAATCGCTAAGTCATTACAGATTGTGCGAAGCGGTGAGGAATTCCTTGGCTTTATTCTTCGAAGCTCCAAAATGTCCCCATTCCGGCTACACAAAGAGCTAACAAACTGATAGCTTGGAACGCTGGCCATTGGCCGATACGCTGCCTGCCCTGGCATTCCCGCACCGCCCCAGCCGCCGCGAACGCTATACTTTGACAATGGGTACCCCTGCGGCCCCGATCGAGCCCCGCCAGGTGGGCATCCTCATCCTCGATGACGATGTCCAAAGCCAGGGCGCTCTGAAGCAGATCCTCGATTCTGAGGGCTGGCGTGTGCGCGTAGTACCCGACATCAAGCTATTCCTGGCCGAGCTGCGCACCGGGGAGTGGTCCCTGGTCATCGCCAATGTAACCATCACCGGCACCGACAGCCCCCTTTTCGTCACGCTGCGCGAGCTAACCAACGTCCCGCCCGAAGAAGGCGGCCGACTCCGCGCTCTCTATCTGGTTCCCGATGTAAACGGCGAGCAGTATCTCGAGCCGCTGGAGCGTGCCAAGCTTCCGTACGTCCTGCGCCCTTTCCACCTTCACGATTTCCTAGAAAAAGTCAGCGATCTGCTCGTCGAAATCAGAGCTATCGAAGCTCCTCTGCGCCAGGTGCGCTACGAGTTCGGCGAGCTACGCAAAAAGAAGAAAAAAGCCGCCAAGTCCAACTCCATGTTCGCCAACCGCGATTCCTACTCCTACACGGAAGAGGAAATTACCGAATACGAGCGCGAGGAGGGCGAGGCGCTCAAGAACAAAAGGCCGAAGAGCCGTCTCAATCTGGGCGATCCGCACGGCTGAACCCGCGGTCAGTTGCGAGTTCTTGCTTGTTCGTCTAGCTGCTCATCCAGCCTCAGCACCGCACGGTAGAAGACTTCACCTCCATTCGCGATCTGCTCCGGCGAGCTGTATTCGAGTGGCGAATGGCTGACGCCGCCGCGGCTTGGTATGAAAATCATTCCCATAGGAGCGAAGCGCGCCACGTTTTGCGCGTCATGACCCGCCCCACTCGGCAGGTCCATCGCCGCCAGGCCCGCGTCTCGCGCAGAAACTCGAATCGCTTCCTTGAACGCACCAGCCGTAAGCGCGGGTGCGTGCAAATCCGGCTTACTGCAAGTGATCTGCACGTTTTCTTGTCTTCCAATTTCGACGGACAAGACAAACCCGTTGCGAACGCGCCCGGCCATCGTGAAGCCAAGCAGCAGGCCAGCTCCAAAGCCTAATCCTCGTCGTGTCCAAGATCGCATTCTCGCCCTCCAGCCGCGGCGGAGTCTGTCACACGCTCACAAATCCTGCAAGAAATCCGGCCCCCGGCGTTCTAAGGCTAAGTGGGTTCGGAATTGGTACGTACAGGAGGCTGTTATGCAACGTCTTTTCCTTTCGGTCGCCGTCACCGCGTTAGCCAGCATCGCCGCCCTTGGTAGTCTGGCCTTTATCTCGGCCGCGCCAAAATCTCACAAAGCGCCTTCGCGTGCCGAAGGCGACTGGCGCATCCTTGATCCCGTCACCTACGAAAACATTGCTATCTTTCCGGTGGTTAGCGGCTCCTCCCAAGACACCAGCAGCTTTCTGACGCTGGAAGAAGGTCTCGCCAGCGGTGAAGTGATCGTCAGCGAGCGCGGGGCTGCCGGCATGGTGCGTAACCGAGGCCAGGTTCGCGCCGAGCCGCAATACAGCTCCGGTGCCTCAGTGAACCAGCTCGTGCTCATTAATCGCAGCAAGCGCCCGCTGCTGCTGCTGGCTGGCGAACTGGTCAGCGGCGGAAAGCAGGATCGCATTATCGGCAAAGATCGCATCGTTCCCGTTGGCGCGGAACCATTGCCGCTCGATGTTTTCTGCGTCGAGCACGGCCGTTGGACGGGTAGTAGCTCGCAATTCAGTGCATCCAAGACCATCGTTCACCCGAGCGTCCGCGAGCAAGCCGCGGTCGAGCAAAAGCAAAACGAGGTGTGGGCGGCGGTTGCCGGGGGCTCCACAGCCGCTGCCAGTCTGTCCGCGGCGCCATCTGCTCAGCCGCGCCTGAGCTCCAGCGCTCTGGCGGATGCCATTGCCTCCGAAGCGCCGACGCAGTCTTACCGGAAAATCTACGAGTCCACCCGCGTGGGCGGTTCGGTGGACAGCTTCGTGGAGCAAGTGCAGCGGCGTTTCGCGCGCGCCACTTCCGGCCTGAAGGGTGAGCGCGTCGTCGGCGTGGTCGTCGCTTATGGCGGCGAAGTTGCCTGGAGCGACATCTTCGCTTCTGGCGATCTCTTCCATCAGTATTGGAGCAAGCTCCTGCGGAGTTATGCCGTCGAAGCGCTGGCGCGTCCCACGCTGCGCGAAACCGCGTCCCCTGATGATGCTCGCGAATTCCTGCGCCGGCCTAACGGCCGCGAAGTGCAGGAAACTGAAGCCGGCGTGTATCGCTGGCGCGAAATCACTGAAGGTTCGCTGGCGTTGATCGAGCTGGATGCGTTGCAACCTAAGATCGTGACATTGCACCGACTTTTGTTGCATCGCACATCGTGACTTGGCGCTGACTCTCTCCTTTGTTGCGGTCATCTTGATACTTGCTGGGCTAAAGCCCGGTCCCTACAACTTGCGCACGGCACTTTTATCTGGCGAATTGGCCAGCATTTGCGAAACGCTCAGACTCGAAACTGGATGGCGGAGCTGCGGCGCGATTTCCGCCAGTGGCTCCAATACGAAGCGGCGGAGATGGAGACGCGGGTGCGGCACTTGCAGCTCTGGCGTGTCGATCACTTCGTTGCCGTAGAGCAAGATGTCCATGTCGATCAGCCGCGGGCCTTTGGCGACTAGTTTCTTACTGCCCATTTGCGCTTCGATAGCGCGCAAGGCCTGCAACAACTCTAATGGCCCCAATTCCGTTTCCGCTTCCACGGCGCAGTTCAAAAACCAGGGCTGGTCTAAGTAGTCGACGGGTTCCGTTTCGTACATCGAAGAAACGCGCACAACCTGTGCGCCCGCCTTTGCTAGCGCCGCGATTGCGTCCTGCAAATTCTTGGCGCGGTCGCCCAGATTGGAGCCCAGCGATAGGTACGCCGCTTTTTTCACGCCACCCGACGCGAAGTTTTCATGTTGCGCCCATCTCCTCAACTACTGGCTCAGCCATGAGTAGTTAACCATAACGCCCCACCCCTCCCCCATTTTTTCGGATCTGTTCATTACAAAGGACTTTAAGTCTAATGAATTTGGATCTGTTCATTCTAACGGTACTTACGGGTGCATTTTGCGGATCTGCGGATTCTAAAGGACTTACGCGGAATTGCGATGATAACATGACATAGTATAGCACAAGTCGTAAATAGTGTAAATGAATTTCTGCGACCCAGGACTGCCGAGAGCAAGAGATGGCGCTAGCAAGAAATGCAGAACGGCGTTCCGCATTTTGGAGACCATGGGGTCCGCCCGAAACCTAAGGAGTGTTCTCCGGCATTACAAGCGACAAGGAACGACTCCTCGCCCGAATCGCTCGCATGTCGCTGTTTTTCGTCTCGGGATGCTTCAGGTAAATGGAAAAGTCAGAGTCAGAAGAGGCGGGGCTGACGGCGGGGTTGCTCGCGGTTGAAGTATTCGTAGGCGCGGGGGGTGGCTACGCGGCCGCGAGGCGTGCGGTCGATCATGCCGATTTGCATTAGGTAGGGCTCGTACATTTCTTCGATGGCGTCTTCTTCTTCGCTGAGGGCGGCGGCGAGGGTGCCGACGCCGACGGGGCCGCCTCCGTATTTATCGAGCAGGGCGAGCATTAGGTTGCGATCGACTTCGTCAAGACCGTTTTCGTCGATGCCGAGCATGGCGAGGGCTTCTTGCGCGACGGCGCGTGTGATGCGGCCGGCGGCGCGCACCTCGGCAAAATCACGGGCGCGGCGGAGGAGACGATTGGCGACGCGCGGTGTTCCGCGGCAGCGGCGGGCGATTTCTTCGGCGCCGCCTTCGTCCATCTCGATGGAGAGAATATTCGCGGAGCGATGCAGGATGATCAGCAGATCTGCCGGCTCGTAGAAGTCGAGGCGATGGACGATGCCGAAGCGCGACCGCAGCGGGGCGGTGATGAGTCCGGCGCGGGTGGTGGCGCCGATTAGCGTGAAGTGGCCGAGGGCGAAGGGGTGAATGCGCGCGCCGGGGCCCTGGCCGATGATGAGGTCGACGCGAAAGTCTTCCATGGCGGGGTAGAGGACTTCCTCGACGGCGGGTTGGAGGCGGTGGATTTCGTCGAGGAAGAAAACTTCCTTTGCCTCAAGGGAGGTGAGGATGGCGGTGAGGTCGCCTTTGCGCTCGAGAAGCGGTCCGGCGCTGGTCTTGATGGGGACGGCAAGCTCGTTGGCAATGATTTGCGCGAGGGTGGTCTTCCCGAGGCCTGGAGGGCCGTAAAGCAAGACGTGGTCGAGGGCTTCGCCGCGACTGCGGGCCGCCTCGATGGCGATCTGGATATTTTCTTTAACGCGCTTTTGGCCGATGTATTCGTCGAGGCGCTTGGGGCGAACGCTGGCTTCAATGCGGGCGTCTTCGTCGATGGCCTGACCCGAGACAATGCGACTGGGTTGCCGCTGGGCCATCATGCGCTTTGCGCTTGCGTCGGGCATGCAGGCAAAACAGTAACACAGAGTGCGCTGAGGGCCGAGCACCCTTCGAAGCTCAGGGTAAACAGAGAACACAGTGAAGTCCGAGGTGCGTTCCTATGCTCCGGCGCGGGTTGAGCGGCTTTTGGGGGCGCTTAGGGATTGCAGAGAGGCGCGCAAGAGCTTCTCGAAACTGGCAGTGCCGACTTCCTGCTTGGCTTCCGCGACGGCATTTTCCGCCGCGCGGGCGTCGTAGCCGAGATTGACCAGGGCGGACACTACGTCGGCTTCGGCTCCTGCGGGGGAGGATGCTGCGGGCTTCTGCGCTTCGATGGCGACGGCTTCGAGCTTGTCCTTGAGCTCCACAACTATGCGCTCGGCTGTTTTGCGGCCGACACCGGGGATGCGCGTTAGGCGCGCCAAGTCGCCGCCGCGAATGGCGGGGACTAATTCCTCGACGCTCATGCCGGACAAGATTTTGAGGGCGAGAGAGGGGCCGACGCCGGAGGCGGAGAGCAGCATCTCGAAAAAGTGCTTTTCGCGCGAGGAGAGGAAACCGTAAAGCGCCAGGGCGTCTTCACGAACGTGGGTGTGAATCAGCAGAGTGACTTCGGTGTGCAGCTCGCCGAGTGAAGCGAAAGTGGAGAGCGGAACCTGCACGAGGTAGCCGACGCCACCGACGTCCACGAGGACTTGATTCGGTCGCTTGTCGGTGAGACGTCCGCGAAGCTGGCCAATCATCGCAGAAGAGTATTCAGCACGGGGGCAGGAGTGTCAACGAAGGCCGCAGCCACGCGGGCGGCGTTTACCTAACGCGAACCTGGGCGATTGGTGCGGTAGTGTGGGCGGCGAGTGGGAAAAGACGGCGGGGTCTGCTAGAATGATGGCTTGCGTTTTGAACATTTTCGGTGGATTGAACAGGAATATTATGGCGATGAAGTGTGAATTGTGCGGCAAAGGGCCGCATTTTGGAAACGTGATCAGCCACGCAAACAACACGCGGCGGCGGCGGTGGAATCCGAATTTGCGTCGCGTGCGCGGATTGGTGAATGGCGCGAAAAAACAGATGCGGGTTTGCGCGGCGTGCATTCGCGCAGGCCGTGTGAAGAAAGCTGCCTGAGCACCTGACCTTGCAATCCCCTTTCTTGAATTTGCGCTCGAAGGGCGTGACGCGCGCAGCGGTGTTGTTGCCGCTGGCGGCGGTTCTCTTTACCGGAGCAGGCTGCAAGCAACACAAGCAGCCGTCGCCGGACGTGTGGGCGATGGTCAACGGACAGGATATCAAGCGCGATGATGTGGACAAGTATTACCGCACGCGCGTAAGCCCGGAGGGACAGGAGCCTTCGCAGGAAGAGGCGCTGTCGCTGAAGCTGAATGTGCTGGACGAGCTGATCAACAACGAGATTCTGCTGGAACGCGCGAAGAAGCTGAATCTGGAAGCCAGCGACGGGGAAGTCGAGGATAAATTCACGGAGCTGAAAAGCCCGTTTACGGAAGATGAGTTTCAGCGGCAGTTGAAAGATCGCGGCGTCTCGGCCGACGACTTGAAGCGCGATCTGCGGCGGCAGCTTTCCATTCAGAAATTGCTCAACCGCGAGGTCGTCGCGAAGATTTCGATCACGGATCAGGACGTCTCGGATTTCTACAACGCAAATAAGGCGCAGTTCAATGTGGCGGAGCCGCAGTATCGCATCGCGCAGATCGTTGTAACTCCGCGCAAAGAGCCGCAGGTGCGCAATCGCAAGAACGACGACGCTACGAATGAAGCCGAGGCGCAGCGCAAAGTCAAAATGCTGATGGACCGGCTGAACAGCGGCGCGGATTTCGCGCAATTGGCGATGGATTATTCCGAGGACATGAACACGACGACGACCGGCGGAGATTTGGGGTATGTGCCGGAGTCGGCGCTGAATCAGTCGGACCCGGCGCTGAAGAAAATGGTCGTGGGGATGAAGCCGGGGCAGGTGAGTCCGGTGCTGACAGTGAAGGACGGCTACCGGATTTTGAAGCTGGTGACGCGCGAATCGCCGGGGCAGCGCGGGATTACCGATCCGCAGGTACAGCAGACGATTCGCGACACGCTGCGCAATCGCAAAGAGCAGTTGTTGCGCGCGGCGTATCTCGCGATTGCGCGCGACGAAGCGCGCGTGAGCAATTATCTGGCCGAGCAAGTGATCGAAGCTGCCGGCAAACTCCCCGAAGCCGCGAAGACCGCCAAGCCAGTCAAGCCGTTTCAACCCTGACTTAGGTGTCAGCTTTCAGCAGTCAGTTCTCAGTTTGGAACCTGACCGCTGAGCGCAAAGTTTCAATCGATCCAGGCGAGGATTTCGCCCGCGTTTACGGGCTGACCTTCTTTCACTAAGAGGCGCTCGACCGTGCCATTCTTGGGCGAGCGGATTTCGTTTTGCATTTTCATGGCTTCCACTACCAGGAGGCCTTGCCCTGCCTGCACTGTCTCTCCGGTTCGAACCAGTACACGAATAATTTTTCCTGGCATGGGTGCAACAATTTGCTGGCGCCCTTCGGCTTCGAGAGTGCTGTGGCGGCGGCCGCGCCAAGCGCGCGGATCGATGACTTCGGCGGTGAAGTCGCGGTGGCCGGTTTGCAGCGTGAGCGCGCCAGAGGGAGTTGGGGTAACGCGAATTTCGTGCGACTCGCCGTTGAGGAGAATGGAGAAAATATTGGGCGCGACTTCGATTGCGTCGGCGTCTATGGCGTCGCCGTCGAGCGAGATGCGCCAACGGTTGGCGTCGCGCTCGAGATCGACGATGCGGCGCGTGTTGTTGATGAGCACTTCAAATTTCATGAATTGCGGTCCAGTTGGTCGCGGCGGGCTTCTTGTTTCCAGCGCGAGGGCTGATTGGCATCCTTGGTAGGGGATTGCTTCTCCCACTGGTTGGCTTGGTAGAGGGCGGCAGCGATGGTGGCGGCTTCTGCGGCGCTGCCCTCGTCTTCTGATGCGGTGCGTTTTTTTCGCGTGAGGAGCTGGTCGAGCCATTTGGTGTGAATTTCGCCGCGGAGGAAATCGGGCTCGGAGAGGATGCGGCGGAAGAGTACGGCGTTGGTCTTGATGCCGGTGACGACATATTCGTCGAGGGCGCGGCGCAGGCGGGCTATGGTTTCTTCACGGGAGTTTCCCCAAGCGATGAGTTTGCTGAGGAGAGGGTCGTATTCGTTGGGGACGGTCCAGCCTTCGTAGACGCCTTCGTCGAGGCGGATGCCCGGGCCGCTGGGCGCGCGGCGCGAGAGAATTTTTCCGGGCGACGGGAAGAAATTGTTATCGGGATCTTCGGCGTAGAGGCGAACTTCCATGGAATGGCCGCGGGGCGTGATGGTTTCCCATGCAAAGGGAAGGCGGTGACCGGCGGCGATGGCGATTTGGAGTTTGACAAGGTCGAGGCCGGTGACCTGCTCGGTCACGGGATGCTCGACTTGCAGGCGCGTGTTGACCTCGAGGAAATAGAAATTGAGATTGGCGTCGACGAGAAATTCGACGGTGCCGGCGTTGACGTAGCGGCCGGCGCGCGCGAGGCGCACTGCGGCATCGCCCATTTTCTTGCGGAGGTCGGGAGTGACGATCGGAGAAGGCGCTTCCTCGATCACTTTTTGGTGGCGGCGCTGCACGGAGCATTCGCGCTCGCCGAGGGAAACGACGCGGCCGTGAGAGTCGGCGAAGATTTGAATTTCGATGTGGCGGGGCTTGTCGAGATACTTTTCGAGATAGAGACGGGCGTCACCGAACGCGTTGTGCGCTTCGGAGGAGGCATCGCGCCAAGCCGAAGCGAAGTCGGGATCGCTCGCGACGAGGCGCATGCCTTTTCCGCCGCCGCCTGACACGGCTTTGAGAAGAACGGGGTAGCCCATGGATTGGGCTAGGGTCTGGGCCTCTTCTGGTTTTTCAATGGGATCGTTCGCGCCGGGGACGATGGGAACGTCGGAGCGGCGGGCAAGTTGACGGCCGGCGGTTTTCGAGCCGAGGGCTTCCATTGCTTCGGCGGACGGACCGATGAAGACGAGGCCGGCCTCTTCGCAGGCGCGGGGAAGCGCGGGATTTTCGGCGAGGAACCCGTACCCGGGATGGACGGCGTCGCAGCCGGAGCGGCGGGCGACGTCGATTATTTTGTCGATGCGGAGGTAACTTTCGCGGGAGGGCGCGGGGCCGATGGGGTAAGCTTCGTCGGCTAGGCGGACGTGGAGGGAAGCGCGGTCGGCTTCGCTAAAGACGGCGACGGAGCGGATGCCGAGTTCGCGGCAGGCGCGGAGGATGCGGACGGCGATTTCGCCGCGATTGGCGATTAGGATTTTGTTGAACATGCGGGTTTGCGATGCTGCGGAATTCTAGCATGCGAGTCCGGCCGGCCTAGGTGAGCGGGCGGGTTGCGTGTCTAATCGTTTGGGGTGTAAGAAGGTGCGGCGAAATTGCGGAAGGTTGAATTTTGCAGTGGGGCTTTAGGTTGAGGGCCTTCGGGCATCCTTGTCGGATGCCCTCAGGATGACACCGCATCTAGGCGGCGCGCGTCCATTGTGTTTGATGTAACGGCAGCGTGTCGGCTTGGGTTCGCGAATGGGGAGAACTATGAAGAGAAGATTGGCGGTGACGCTGGGCATCGTTGTGGCAATTGCGTTGAGCATGCCGGGTACGGAGGTCGGGCGCAGCATGCTGCGCCACTACAAAGGAGTGGTGCAGGCCGCACAGGATGGAGCGATTGCACCTGCGGAGAATTTGGTCGTCGAGGGGGTGCCGGCGATTCCGACTTCGTTGGTGGAGACTGCGGGGCGATATGGTTCGTTTCGAAATGCGACGCTTACGGATTGGAATCCGGCGCGGCGAGAGATGTTGATTGCGACGCGGTTTGCGGACACGCAACAATTGCATCTGGTAAAGGCGCCGGGCGGAGAACGGCAACAGCTTACGTTCTTTGCCGACGCGGTCACTAACGGGCGATTTCATCCGAATGGCGGCGATTACATTGTGTTCTCGAAAGATGTGGGCGGCGGAGAGTGGTATCAGCTTTATCGCTATGACGTGGCGAGCGGCGATGTGACGCTGCTGACGGATGGAAAGTCGCGGAACTTACCGGGGCCGTGGTCCTCCGGTGGGAATCAGATCGCGTATATGTCGACAAGGCGGACGGGGAAGGATACGGATTTGTGGGTGATGAATCCGGCCGATCCGAAGAGCGATCATTTGCTTACGAAGCTGGAGGGCGGAGGTTGGGGACCGGAAGACTGGTCGCCGGATGACTCGAGGATTTTGCTGAAGGAAGAAATTTCGCTGAACGAGACGTATCTGTGGCTAGTGGATACAAAGACGGGCGAGAAGGCGTCGCTCGTGCCCGGCGGAACCAAGCGCGGAGACAAGATCGCGTACGGCGAAGCAAGGTTCAGCAAAGACGGAAAAGGGATCTACGTGACGACAGATTTCGGGTCCGAGTACATGAACCTCGCCTACATGGAGCTAGGCCAGCCGGGAATCAAGTACCTGATTACCGGGCCGGGGGCGAAATGGGATGTCGAGCGATTTGATGTGTCGCACGATGGGCAATTTATCGCGTACGTCAAAGACGAAGATGGCGTCAGCGTCATTCACGTTCGGAGAACAGGGAACTAGGCGGAGATTCCTCTGCGGAATTTGCCCGCGGGAGTTGTGACCAGTTTGCGCTGGCATCGGAATGGACACGAGCTTGGGTTTTCGCTGACCAATGCGCGCGGTCCGGGCGATTGTTATTCCTACGATGTGACGACGGGGAAGTTGGAGCGGTGGACGGCGAGTGAAACGGCGGTGAAGACGGATGCGTTTCCGCAGGCGGAGCTGGTACGGTGGAAGAGTTTTGATGGTGCGGAGATTTCGGGATTCTTGTACAAGCCGCCGGCGAAGTTTACGGGGAAGCGGCCGGTGCTGGTGGTGATTCATGGCGGGCCGGAAGGGCAAACGCAGCCGACGTTTCTGGGGCGCAGCAACTATTACTTGAAGGAGCTGGGAATTGCGCTGATTTATCCGAACGTGCGCGGGTCGACAGGATATGGGAAGACCTTTTCGCGGTTGGACAATGGATTCAAGCGCGAGGACACGTACAAAGATATCGACGCGCTGTTTGACTGGATTGGGACACGGCCGGATTTGGATGCGGAGCGCATCGCGGTGACCGGCGGGAGTTACGGCGGGCACATGACGCTGGCAGTCTCGACGTTTTACAGCGACCGGATTCGTTGCTCGGTGGATATTGTGGGGATGTCGAACCTCGTGACATTCCTAGAGCACACGGAGGCGTACCGGCGGGATTTGCGGCGCGTGGAGTATGGGGATGAGCGCGATCCGAAAATGCGGCAGTTTTTGGAGAAGATCGCGCCGATGAACAACATCGAGAAGATCAAGAAGCCGATGTTTGTGATTGCGGGGAAGAACGATCCGCGGGTGCCGGTGAGCGAGTCGCAACAGATTGCCGATGCGCTGAAAAGGCAGGGGACGCCTGTGTGGCTGCTGATCGCGAAGGATGAAGGACACGGATACCGGAAGAAGGCCAATCAGGATTTTCAGTTTTATGCGACAGTGGAATTTTTGCGGGAGTATTTGCTTAAGTAGGAAGAAGATTTCACCACAGAGGGCACAGAGGAGGAAGAAATCCCTCGTCTCGTCTTGGTAATCAGAGTCAATGCTTCCTCGAGATTGCGGCGGGCGGAACGTTTCGTGCGCCCTTGGGTATTCACACCAGGGATTTCCTCCAGGTATGCGACGTACTAGCGACCACGTTTCAGAATCACGTATGTGAGTTTTCTTTTCACAGAGGGATGTTGCCGTGCTTTTTCTTGGGGTTGGTGTCGCGCTTGGTTTCCAGGGCACGGAGGGCGGTGATGATTCTGGCGCGGGTCGCGGCGGGCTCAATTACTGCGTCGATATAGCCGCGCTCGGCGGCTACGAAGGGATTGGCGAAGCGATCGCGGAATTCGGCGATTTTTTCGCGGCGCACGCCTTCGCGTTCGGATTCCGGAACTTTTTCCAGTTCACGTTTGTGGACGATGTTGACGGCGCCTTCGGGGCCCATCACGGCGATTTCCGCGGTGGGCCAGGCGAAATTGGCGTCGGTGCGAATGTGCTTGGAGGCCATGACGCAATAGGCCCCGCCGTAGGCTTTGCGCGTAATGATGGTGATTTTGGGCACGGTGGCCTCGGCGTAGGCGAAGAGCAGCTTCGCGCCGTGCTTGATGATGCCGCCGAATTCCTGCTGCGTGCCGGGGAGGAAGCCGGGTACGTCTTCAAAGGTGATCAGCGGAATGTTGAAGGCGTCGCAGAAGCGCACGAAGCGCGCGCCTTTCACGGAGGCGTTGATGTCCAGGACGCCGGCGAGGAAGGCCGGCTGGTTGGCGACGATGCCTACGGGTCGGCCGTCGAGGCGCGCGAAGCCGACGACTAAGTTTTTGGCGAAATGCTCGTGGACTTCGAAGAAGTAAGAGTCATCCACGGTGGAGTGAATCGCGTCCTTGATGTCGTAGGGCTTCTGCGGGTCGTCGGGAACGAGCGTGTTGAGGGCTTCATCGCGGCGATCGCCTGGGTCGGAGGTGGGGCGGCGCGGCGGGTCATCGACATTGTTCGAAGGAAGAAAGCTGAGCAACTCGCGAATCATGGCGAGGCAGTCGGCATCGTCCGGAGCGATGAAGTGCGCGACGCCGCTGGTGGCGTTGTGAGTCATTGCGCCACCGAGCTCCTGCTTGGTGACTTCCTCGTGGGTGACGGTCTTGATGACGTCGGGGCCGGTGACGAACATGTAAGAAGTGTCGCGGGTCATGAAGATGAAGTCAGTGATGGCGGGGGAATAGACAGCGCCGCCTGCACAGGGACCCATGACCGCGCTGATTTGCGGGATCACGCCGCTGGCGAGTGTGTTGCGGAGAAAAATGTCAGCGTAGCCGGCGAGAGAAGCGACACCTTCCTGGATGCGCGCACCACCAGAATCGTTGAGGCCAATCACCGGGGCGCCGGCGCGCATGGCCTGATCCATAATTTTGCAGATTTTCAGAGCATTGGTTTCGGACAGCGAACCGCCGAAGACGGTGAAGTCTTGGGCAAAAACGTAGACGAGACGGCCATCGATGCGGCCGAAGCCGGTGACGAAGCCATCGCCGGCGGGCCGCTGCTCGTCCATAGCGAAATCGGTGCAGCGATGTCGCACGAATTTATCGAGCTCTTCAAAGGTGTTTTCGTCGAGGAGTAGATGGATGCGTTCGCGCGCGGTGAGCTTGCCGGCTTTGTGTTCGCGTTCGCGGCGTTCCGGACCGCCACCGGCTTCCGCTTCCGCATCGAGTTTGCGGAGCTCTTCCATACGGTCGTGATGATTGCTGAGCGACTGCGAAACGCGCTTAGGTTCAGCCAACGGAACCTCCCGGAGGCGCCGATTCCTTGACGCCGAAGATGCGCACGGCGAGATGCGTGGCTAGCCACACGGTGCCGAGAAGGAGAACCACGCCGAGAAGCAGCTCTGCGGCGATGGCGACGGCGCGCTGCAGCGGCGATTGGATGGAGGTAACGTAAACCGTAGTGCGGACGAGGGTGAACATCGCGGCCAGAGTCATGGCTACGATCAGGACGGTGGTCAGGACGGAGGCGAGGATTCGTTTCATGGGTCTAAGCCACTGTAGAAGGATAGCGCAATGGTTGAGAAATCAGAACGACGAGCCCGCGCACATTCAAATCGCGCCGAGCTGGAGCGCAGCATGCTGCGCGCCCCTATAACTTTGTTTCAGCGTAAACCGGACCAGTCGTCGGCTACCAGGATCGAGTCAGTGGGATTGGAGGGGTCGTACTTGATGCTGGCGGGCTGGCCGGCGACCAGCTTGTCGAGCCGTACCTGGCTTTCAAGGCCGGTGATGTCTTGCGCGGTGTGATAAGTGACGCCGGAAATGGCGTAGCTGTAGGAGACGAGCTGCCGCGGGCTCAAGTTGGCGAGCGGCCGGGCGCGGGAGCCGAAGAGGCGCTTGGTCTCGCGAGGCTCGGGAGGATGCGCGACGAGTTCGACTACCTGACCTTCAGCGATGCGCCCTATTTGATTCAAATGCAGGCGGCGCTTGCGCTCGATTTCCTCGGGATCTTCGGCGGGACGAAAAAACGCGTAGGCAATCATCGAGATGGCGGCAACGGCCGCGCCACCCATCGCGAGTATGAGTTTCCAATCCGACGACACTGTATTCAATGAGACGGCTCCGTGATTTGCGCGGGATCTATGCAGGCACTGACCGATCTAAAGACCGGCCACTACACTCGAGGGTCCCAGCGGGTGCAACCCCACGGAGGCAATTCTACCGAAGCGAGATGGTAAGAGACTACTGCGGCGGGGGAGCATGCACCGGATTACGCAACACTCCTATTCCGGCAACGCTGACCTCGACAACATCGCCAGCGACGAGCGGGCCCACGCCGGCAGGCGTACCGGTGGCGATCACGTCGCCGGGATAAAGCGTCATCATGCGGGAGATCCAGCGGACGAGAAAAGCGCAAGTATAAATCATGAGCGAAGTGTTGCCTGATTGGCGCACTGCGCCGTTGACGCGAGTCTCGACGAGAACGTTGGTGGGATCGAGCTCGGTTTCGATGTGCGGCCCAACCGGGCAAAAAGTGTCGAAGCCTTTGCCGCGCGTGAATTGCACGTCGCTCTTCTGGATGTCGCGCGCGGTCACGTCGTTGAGGCAGGTGTAGCCAAAGACGTGAGACAAGGCGTCATCGGAATCGCGGAGGTGCGAGCAACTGCGGCTGATGACAATCGCGAGCTCGCCTTCGTGCTCGACGCGCTGAGCGTAAGGTGTGAGGACGATGGGCTCGAGGGGGCCGACGATGGAGGAAGGAGGCTTGAGAAACATCAGGGGCTCTTTGGGGACTTCGTTCCCGAGTTCAGCGGAGTGCGCGGCATAGTTGCGGCCAATGCAGACGATTTTGCTGGGATCGATCGGCGCGACCAAGCGCACTGCGCCGACAGGCCACGCGCGGGAAGAGGAAGACCACTCGGCCCAAGGCGCGCCAGAGATTTCATTGACCTGGTCCGCGTCGAGGATGCCATAGAGTGGAGCAGAGACAGCGCGGTCAAGAGGAACGAAGCGGCAGAATTTCATTCAGGGTCAGCTCACGTGGTGGTTTGAACGCTAGTGTGAAACGTCTGATTCGCGAGCTCTCCAAATGCAGGTGCCAATCCAGGAGAGCGTGGCCAAAATCATGTAGAGAATCGCGCCCAGCGTGAAGAGCTGCACGGGGCTGTACCGTGGGGCGAGTCCCCAAAAGTAGACACAGAGCAGGCGGTAGGTGAGGGCCATGATGCTCAAGGCAATGAGGCCCGATGCCAGAAGCGGTCCGGGAAGACGCAAGAAACGGAGGACCGGAACAGCAAAGAAAAGGGCTAGGGCCGTGGCGGCGGCGAGGTTGCGCTCCAGCGCGAAGCGCTCGAGGGAAGGAGCGCGGTTGGCCACGAAAAGCCAAGCCACCAGAACCATGGCCATTCCGACGCCGGAATACACACCGGTGCGAATGGCCGCGTTCTTGAAAACGTGGAGCTTGCGATAGCCCGGGAGATGAGCACGGACAGCAATCAAAGCGAGGCCCCAAAAGCTTGCCAAATACAAAACCCGGATCTACGAAGAAGGTTGCGCGACTTCGGCGGCGACGGGAGCGGATGGCGCGCTTTCGTTGCCGGAGCGGTCGACAGCGGTCACGGAGTACCAATAGAGGTGACCGGGCTGTACAGAGGTATCACGATACGCCGGGGAGAGCAACAGATCGGGTGTAAGAAGCTGTCCCGGCGTGTCTTGCTGCTTACTTCTATAGACGTGGTAACCGGCTAAGTCGGTTTCGGTATTGATGGACCAGGAGAGGTCGACTTCAGATGGGGCGTTTGGATCAGGGCTGACAACGGCGGCGACCACGCCTTGCGGGACGGCGGGCGGGAAGATGTCGCGAGGAGTCACGATCGCGGGGACGGAGTCACTGGACTCAACGGCGCTGCCATCACCAGAAATGACAGCGCGAATGGCGTAGAGATAGGTTTTGCCGAAGTCGAAGGCGGTGTCGCGGTACATCGGGCTGGTGGCTGAGCCCAGGAGGCTGAGAGGGGATTTCCATTTGGCCTGAGAGAGATCGTTTGCCGCGGCGCCGGCGGAGGCAGGGTCGATTTCGCCGCGGTAGACGCGGTATTCGGAAATTGCAGGGAGCGGATCGCCGCCGGAGGTGCGCGTTGGAGGAGACCAAGAAAGCTCGACGGTGGACTCGGTGACGGCGGGATGAACTGACGTGATACGTTCGGGCACGGGACGAATCCGCACGATCGCAGTGTTGGAGTCGGCAGAGGCACGCTTGCGGGAGGCGCGAGTTCGTACACGATAGGCGAGTGCCGCACCAGGGTAAGCGCGAAGCTCATCAGGAGAAATGCGGGTAATGATTTGCACTTTATCCGCGGCGCGATAGTCGCCAACGAGTGCCCCGGGAATCGTTTCGATCAGGCGAAATGATTTTGCGTCGGGAGAACCGTCGGACTTGAGCGAACCGCGCAGGATTTCGATGGCGGGAGTCTCGGCGAGGCGCTCGCCAGTGACGGTTTTGGCCGGCAGGGTGAAGGTGAGCTGGATGGCGTCACCGGCTTGCCGCGCGGAAAGATCGGTAATCGCAACGGGGATGGGAGGAGAAGGCGGAGTGGGTTCGCCAGGCGCGCCGCAACTGCCCACAAGCAAGAAAACGAAGAGTGAAACGCGAATCTCAAGATTCGGAATCCGCTGCCGCCGAATCCTGAGTGGGTTCCGCGAGTTTCGAGTTTCCATTTTCGAGTTTCGGATTTTACAAGATGTAGCGGCTCAGGTCCTGGTTCTTGACGATTTCGGCGAGCTGCTTGTTCACGTAGGCGGAGTCCACTTTGACGTTTTTCTTCTTGAGGTCCGGTGCTTCGAAGGACAACTCGTCCAGAACCTTTTCGAGAATGGTGTGGAGGCGCCGGGCGCCGATGTTCTCCGTCTGCTCATTGACGACCGTTGCGAACTTGGCGATGGTGTCGACGGCGTCGTCGGTGATGTTCAGCTTCACGCCCTCGGTTTCGAGCAGCGCAACGTACTGCTTGATGAGCGCGTTCTTGGGTTCGGTGAGAATGCGGACGAAGTCTTCTTCCTTTAGCGATTGCAGCTCGACGCGAATGGGCAAGCGGCCTTGCAGCTCGGGGATCAGGTCCGAGGGCTTAGTGACGTGGAAGGCGCCGGCGGCGATGAACAGGATGTGGTCGGTGCGAATCATGCCGTAGCGGGTGTTGACGGTGGTGCCTTCAATGATGGGCAAAATGTCGCGCTGCACACCCTCGCGGGAGACATCCGGGCCGTGGCCGGATTCGCGTCCTGCGACTTTATCGATTTCGTCGATGAAGATGATGCCCATTTGTTCGGCGCGCTCGACGGCGGTGCGCGTGACCTGATCCATATCGAGCAGCTTGTTCTCTTCCTCTTGAATGAGGTACTCGAAGGCATCGGCGACGCTCATCTTGCGCTTCTTTTTCTGCTGACCGAACATGCCGGAGAGCATGTCCTTGATGTTGACGTCCATCTCCTCGACGCCCTGATTGGAGATGATTTCAAATGAGGGCATGGAGCGTTCGCGCACTTCGATATCCACCATGCGCTGATCGAGCTTGCCTTCGCGGAGCTGTGCGCGCAGTTTGTCCCGAGTGCGCTGCGTTTGCTCGCGCTGCTGCGCAAGCTCCACTTCGCTGGTGCCCTGCGCGGGCGGAGACAAAGGGGGCAAAAGCAGGTCGAGCACGCGCTCTTCAGCGGTTTGCTCGGCGCGATCCGCGACTTCATCGAGCTTTTCCTCGCGCACCATATCAATCGAGGTTTCTACCAGGTCGCGCACCATGGATTCCACGTCGCGGCCAACGTAACCGACTTCGGTGTATTTGGAGGCTTCGACTTTCACGAACGGGCAACCGGCGAGGCGGGCGAGGCGACGCGCGATTTCCGTTTTGCCGACGCCGGTCGGGCCGATCATCAGAATATTTTTAGGCAGGACGTCTTCCGCAATCTCGGGTGGAAGTTTCTGGCGGCGCACGCGATTGCGTAGGGCTACGGCGACCGCGCGCTTCGCGGCGTTCTGCCCGACGATGTACTTGTCCAGCTCCGCGACGATTTCGCGCGGAGTCATGTCGTCGAGCGCAGGAAGAAGCTCCTCGGCTTCCTCCGGCGCGGCGCCATTGCCGCCGGGCACCAAAATTATTTCTTTTTCAGACTTGCTTGGCATCAATCCTTCTGTTCCAACCCTCGTGACTGGTTAACCATTCCATCTTACCTAAGATGCGGACACAACGCTTCAGTCCAACGGTTTTGGAGTACGGGTGCGAAATCCCTGCTTCTGCCATGTGATCGCACTCCAAATAACCTCTACAGCTCCTCCACCGTAAAGTTCGCGTTAGTGTAAATGCAAATCTCACTGGCGATGCGCATGGCTTCCATGGCCAGATCCTTTGGGCTCAGCTTGGAATGCTTGAGCATGGCGCGTGCGGCCGCGAGTGCATAGCTACCGCCGGAGCCGATGGCGCAAAGCCCGTCGTCGGGCTCGATCACGTCGCCATTTCCGGAGAGAAGAAAGGTGGATTTGGAATCGGCAACGATGAGCAGCGCTTCCAGGTGGCGCAGCGCGCGGTCCTTGCGCCAATCCTTGGCCAGTTCGACAGCGGCCTTCTGCAAATTGCCGGAATGTTCCTGGAGCTTGCCCTCAAACCGCTCAAAGAGCGAGATGGCGTCGGCTGTCGAGCCCGCAAAGCCCGCGATGACTTTGTCGTTGAACAGGCGCCGGGTCTTGCGGGCTGTGTGCTTCATGACGTGATCGCCCATGGTCACCTGGCCATCGGCGATGAGCACGGCTTTATTCTCTTTGCGCACGCACAGCACAGTAGTGCCATGCATCAGTGCGCTTCCCTGGCGATTCGGCATTCGACCATTATACCGCAGACCGCCGAATGACTCCCGCTCGGACAAAATTCCGTATCTCAAAAACGGAAAAGACCCATACGTTTGTGCGGTCTTCCTGGGTGGCGTACACTAAATGATTCGCAGCCCCGTCTAATTCGGAGTGAGGATTCCTTGAAAACAATTGCTCGTAGTCGTGGTTGTCTCTTTGCCGGTGCCTTGGTGTCGCTGGCCATTGCTGGAGCGCTGAAGAGTCCGGCAGCAAGGGCCATGCCTCCCGACGCGCCGAAGGCCAAGCGCTCTCCGTTGCTGGCGGTGATGCAAGCAGAGCTGGACCGCTCGTTCAAGACGCTGAGCGTCCAGGATCCGGCGGCGTACTTCATCGGGTACACCATCACGGACACACAGCGCGCAGATGTTTCGGGTTCGAACGGAGCGCTGCTCTCCAGCAACGAAAATCGCAACCGCTGGCTGGAAGTTGCGGTTCGAACCGGAAGCTACGATCTGGATAACACTCACAAGATTGGCGAGCGGCAAGCGCAGAATGGCGGGCCGGGAACGGCCGTGCCGATCGATGACGACCCGGAGGTAATGCGGCGCGAAATTTGGCTCGAAACGGACAAGCAGTACAGGTCCGCCGCGGAATGGCTCATCAAGATCAAGACCGGGCGAGAAGTGAAAGTCGAAACCGCGGAAGGGCGCGCGCCGGACTTCACGCACGAGCAGCCGCACACCTCCATCGGCCCGGAGAATTCTTTCGTGCTCGAGCGCAAACCCTGGGAAGAAAAAGTGCGCGCGTACACCAAGGCCTTTCGCGATTCGCCGGCGGTGATCAATTCCATTGTGACGTTTTCGGCGCAGGCGCAGAACGCGTATCACGTAACGAGCGAAGGCACGCAATTGCAATTTGGGCAGATTCGCTACCGGCTGGAGCTCTTTATTCAGGGCAAAGCGCCGGACGGCATGGACCTGAACCGCTACTACAATTTTGATTGGGTGAATCCTTCCGATGCGCCTGACGACAAGACGGTTTATACCGCAGAGGCAACGATGCGCAAGGAGTTGGAAGGATTGGTCGCTGCGCCGATAAACGAGCCTTCTGTGGGCCCGGCGCTGCTGACCGGGCGAGCTGCGGCCGTCTTTTTCCATGAGGTTTTTGGGCATCGTGCGGAGGGCCACCGCCAGAAAGATGTGGCCGAAGGGCAGACCTTCGCGAAAAAGATTGGTGAGCAGATTTTGCCCGCGTTCCTGAGCATTGTTGACGACACCACCATGCGCAAGCTGGGGCCGAATGACTTACTTGGCTATTACGAATATGACGATGAAGGCGTGAGGGCACATCGCGTTGTTCTGGTGGACCACGGCGTGTTGAAGGATTTCGAAATGTCGCGCTCGCCGCTGGTGGGCTTTCCACATTCGAACGGCCATGGCCGGCGCCAGCTCGGCGCTTCGCCCGTTTCGCGGCAAGGCAACTTGATCGTAGAAAGCAGCAAGACCATGACCGACGCGCAGCTTCGCGCGAAGCTGATCGAGTTGATTAAGCAACAGGGCAAGCAATTCGGCTTGCTGATCGACGACATTGCCGGCGGATTCACGTTCACCGGCCGTGGACAGCCGCAAGCATTTCAGGTGCTGCCGCTGGTGGTTTACAAAGTCTACGCGGACGGCCGGCCCGACGAGCTAGTGCGCGGGGTGGACATTGTGGGAACGCCGCTCGCGGCGTTGACGAAGATCGTGGCTACCGGCGACAAGCAGGAAGTATTTAACGGCTATTGTGGTGCCGAATCAGGCTCGGTGCCGGTGGCGGCGGCGTCGCCCGCGATCTTGACGTCCGAGCTGGAGGTGCAGAAGAAGGAAAGCTCCACGGACCGGCCGCCGATTTTGCCGGCGCCCGCGCACGACATTATCAAGACGGGAGGCCAGCAATGAGCTGCCTGCGAATATCGAAGGTATTTGCCTACGCGGCGATTTTGCTGGGCTGCATTGCTCCCGCGCGTGTCGCTCGCGCGGCACAAGCGACGCAGGACAGTGACCAGACGCTGCGCGCCATGCGCGACGAAATGGCGCGCTCGAAGACGCGGTTGGAGCTGAAAATTCCCGGCACGGACCGGCCGGTGCGTCCCTACTACGTTGAGTACCGCCTGCTCGACCTGGATGTGCGGGAAATTGTGGCGGAGTTTGGCACCCTGCTGACCACTACGCGCGGGCGCAATCGCTTTATGAACGTGGAAGCGCGCGTCGGCAACTACAAGCTGGACAGTTCCAATTTCATCAGTGATGAGGGCTTCCGCGGCTTCATCGGCTCGCAGGGCTCGGTCGGCATCGACCGCGATTACGATTCGCTGCGCCAGGATCTGTGGATCGCCACGGACCAGGCATTCAAGCAAGCTGTTGAGACATACTCGCGCAAGCAGGCCTATCTGAGCAGCTTGGCGCGGCAATCGAACATCGACGATTTCTCGAAGGCCGAGCCGATCCAGCAGCTCGAGCCGCTCGTCACTCCCGACTGGGGGAATCGCAACTGGGAGCAGGAAGCGCGTCAGTCTTCGGCTACGCTTCGTTTGTTTCCGGATATTTACGAAACGCGCGTCACCTACTATTTGGTGTACGCCACCGAATACCTGCTGACCAGCGAAGGCACCGAAATTCGCACCAACCGCACGTATGCCGCGGTGGAAGCGGGCATGAACACGCTTGCGAGCGACGGCATGCCGCTCAACCATCTTTACGCATCGTACGCGCCTAGACCTGCCGATTTGCCGAATGTCGACGCAGTGCGCAAAGGTCTGAACGTCTCGGCCAGCGAGTTGATGGCACTGCGCGGGGCGCCTCCCGCGCAGGATTACACCGGACCGGTGCTCTTTGAGGCGCGCGCCGCGGCGCCACTTCTTGCCCAGATACTCGGCCCCGCGATGAATGGTTCGCGCCCGCCGCTGGCGTTTCAGCCCGTGGTCGAGCAGATGCTGAGCGGCCTAGGCGGCAAGAGCGACTGGAGCGGCCGAATTGGCTCGCGGGTGTTGCCGCCGGCCGTAAGCCTCGTCGATGATCCGGGCGCCAAGGATTTTCATGGCACGCCACTGTTAGGTGGATATGCCGTGGACGACGAAGGCGTCCGCGCCCAGAAAGTCACCGTGGTGGACAAGGGCAATTTGAAGCAACTGCTGATGTCGCGCCGGCCCGGCCCGGATTCGGAGAGTTCCAATGGCCACGGGCGTTCCGGATTTCTGGGCGACGCCAAAGCCACCATGAGCAATCTCCTGTTGAACGCCTCCGAAACGGTCCCGCCTGCGGAGCTGAAAAAGAAATTCCTGGACGAATGCCGTTCGGAAAAGCTGGACTACTGCATCATCGTACGAGAGATGGACAATCCGGCGCTCAGCCTTTTACATCAGGAAGATTTTTCAGAGCTGCTCGCCAGCTTCGGCGGAGGCGCCGGAACCGGCGACCGCTTGCCGCTGCTGGCCTACCGGGTTTATCCGGCCGACGGCCGCGAAGAAATCATTCGCGGCGCGCGCATCATCGGACTGAACTCGCGAGCTCTTCGGAATCTCGCGGGCATTGGCAACGACAACTTCGTGTACAACTATATGCAGAGCCAGATTGCCGGCTTCGCAGGCACGGCGCTGGGCGCATTCGGGTCGGCGCAAGGCGGTCTGCCTGCCTCGGTCGTGGCTCCGTCGCTGCTCTTTGAAGAGTTGGAAGTGCGCGGCGCGCGCGGAGAGCCGAAGCGGCTGCCCCTGTTGCCGGCGCCGCCGCTGAGCGCCGCGAAATAATTGCTTGCAGGCGTGTTGCCCACAAACTCATGAATGACCTCACACGGCGCGGATTCATTCTTGGATCGGCGACGCTGGCTTCCTATGGATTGCTGGTCGGTGTGCAGCGCGCGTGCTTTTCGGCCTTCGCTGATGACCAGCAGGATGAAAGCAATCAAGGCGCGGTGACCATCGTTCAATTTGCAGACGATGGCACGCGGATCGGGGCAAAATCTGTCGCAAAGCTCCGCCGCGCCATCAAGGAATGGAAGAAACTGCTGACTCCCGGGCAATACGAGGTCACGCGCCGCGCGGCGACGGAATTTGCCTACAGCGGTGATTTGTACGATCAACATGCGCCGGGGCTGTACCGGTGCGTCTGCTGCGGAAACGCCCTGTTCGATTCTGGCTCGAAGTTCGACTCTGGCACCGGCTGGCCGAGCTTCTGGAAACCAATTGCTTCCGAAAATGTCTACGAAAGAACCGATACGAGTTATGGCGTCGTGTGCAAAGAAGTGAAATGCACCCTCTGCGACGCCCATCTCGGCCACGTGTTCACGGATGGACCGGAACCCACAGGCCTGCGCTACTGCATGAATTCCGCGGCGCTGCGTTTTCTGCCAAGAAGCAATTCCTGACCGGTTGTGTTCTCCAAATGATGGGGCTTGCTTATTGTTTTGCGTCCGCGGGTAAGTCTTCGTGATCATTGATTGACAACCGCTCGACCTTTAGCGGCAGCGTTAAGTGTCAGGGGCAAGTGTCCGATTTGAATACACGCGGGGAAGGGCAGCGGAACGTTCGGTGGGCAGCACCCAAGGCAGCGAAATTAGGCGGACTGCGATAGTCTAAGCGGACCGTGATGACCGCTAGCGTCCTAGAGGAAGTGAAGGAGAAGAAGCGCGCGGCGCTGTTGAGCGTGGCCTCGGCGCTTGTGCTGGTCTCGCTCAAGACTTTCCTCGTGCTCCGCACCGGCAGCTTGGGCGTGCTGTCGGAGGCGCTGCACTCCGGGCTCGACCTGGTGGCCGCTATCATTACGTTCTTGTCCGTGCGCGTCTCGGATGAGCCCGCAGACGAACGACATCCCTACGGTCACGGAAAATTCGAAAATTTTTCCGCTTTCGTTGAGACCGGGCTGCTGTTGCTGACCGCCCTTTACATCATTTACGAAGCGTTTAGCCGCCTGTTTTTCCGCAGCGTGCACATTGAGCCGAGCATCACGGCCGTCGTGATCTTGTTCTGTGCGCTTGGCATTGACCTCACGCGCGCCCGGGCGCTTACGCATGTGGCTAAGAAATACTCCAGCGAAGCGCTGGAAGCCGACGCGCTGCATTTCTCAACCGATGTGTGGAGCACGGCCGTGGTCATCGCCGGATTCGGGTTGGTCTGGGCCGGCGAGATTTGGAACTTGCCCTATCTGATTTATGCTGACGCGCTGGCTGGACTGGCGGTTGCCGCGGTGATCCTGTGGGTCGGGTCGCAGCTCGGCCGTCGTACGATCGACGCGCTGCTTGATGCCGCGCCCGAAGGATTGCAGCAAGAGATCGCCCGTGCCATTGCCCGTATGGACGGCGTCCTGGACGTGGATCGCGTGCGGGTGCGGCGCGCAGGCAACCACCACTTCGTGGACGCCACTGTGAGCGTGGCGCGCACGGCCAGCCTCGAACAGGTTCACGCGCTCAGCGACGCTATCGAAAAGCGCGTCGGCGAAATCGTTCCGTCCGACGTGATGGTGCATGCGGAGCCACGCGCGCCGCAGGGTGAACATTTGTTTGAAGCCATTCGCGCGGTGGCGCAGCGCATGGGACTGGCGGTTCACGATCTAAGCGCGCTGCAACAGCAAGGGCAGCTTTTCGTGGAGTTGCATCTTGAAGTGGATGAGAATTTAAGCTTGCGTGAAGCGCACCGCCAAGCCACCGAACTTGAAGAAGGAATTCGTGAGCTGCGCGACGGTCCCATTGATGTGAACATTCACATTGAGCCGCTCGGACGACACATCGCGACGCCCGATGCCGGCGCCGGGGAGATGAAGCAGCTATCGCGCGCGGTGGAGCAATTCTTAAACGGCTTGCCCGCGGAGTTCGACGAGTTGGTGAACTGCCACGATGTGCGCACACGCCAGGTCGAGCACCACATTTTGGTTTCCTGCCACTGCACAATGAAAGGCGCGCTGCCCATCACGCAGATTCACGACGTGACAGCGGCGCTTGAAGACCGCGTGAAGGAACGTTTCCCCCAGATTCACCGCGTCACCATTCACCCCGAGCCCGTCGAAGGCTAGTCCGCGGGCGCGCTCCGCGCAAAGACTTGCGCGGCCAATGCCAGCAGCGCTGGATAACACACCAGCACATACCGCGGTTCTGGTGTTTCGAGTGTGGTGAGAAACAAAGTGCGCAGCAGGATGAAGGTTGTGAGCAGCGCGATGGCCCCTCGTGCCGCAGGTGCTCGCCGCCACAAGCGCGCCGCGCCCCAAAGCGCCAAGGCAATATAGCCGATGTTGAGCAGGAACAAGCCGATGGTGACGGATTGATCGATGGGATCGTCTTCCCAGGATTGCGCCAGCGGGAAAACCGTACCGGAGAACGGCAGCAGTTCGATGCGTGGCGTGAACCACAGGGTCAGGGCGCGTGCCGCGGGGAGCCAAAGGCAGGTGCGTAGAGGATGACGTGCGGTGCGTTCGCGCGCGAGCTGTGCGAAAGCAGCGTCTTCCTCCGGAGTGAGTGTGAGGTCGTCGTTGTATTGATCGAGGATCATCGCGACGCGCTCTTTTTCGGCGGGCGTGTCGAAAGCGCGCGCGGGGATTTCGTTCACATCGATGGTTTCTTCGTTGAGCTTCCAGGGCACGAGATAGACGTCACGAAAACGATAGAGCCACGTCTTTTCCCAGCTCATCAAGCCGTAAGGAACCAGCTCGCCCGGGAGGTTGGAATTTTTCGGTGCAAGAGGCTGAAACTCGTGCAGAGTGACGGCGTTGCGAATCGTCCAGGGCACGAGAGGAACAGCGCAGAGCGCACCCATCAGGACGGTAGTTTTTAGCCAGCGCAGACTTTCGCGCTGCCGGATGAGAATCGAGCCGAGCACCAGCCAAGCTGCCAGCAGAAGCAGCGGCGCCTCCGGGCGAAATAGAGTGCACAGGCCAACCAGCAGCGCGGCGCAGGCCGCCAGGTGCCAATAGTCGTTGCCGACAATCCAGTGCCTTTCGACGAGCCGCCAGCCGCGGTTTTGCGCGCGGGTGACGAGGAGGCAGAGTGGCAACAATGCTGCCGTGGTGAAAAATGTCGCGAATACTTCCGTCAGCGGAACAGCTACGTAATTTGCGGTGAAGGGGCATAGCGCAGCGAGCCATAACGCTGCAATGAATACGCGATGCGGCCGGACCCGATCGTTGGCGATGAGCACAAGTAAAGCCGCAAGGCCGGCAGTCAGCAGGCAGGTCAGTAAATCCACCACGACCTGCGCGATCATCACCCACAGTCGCGCGGCTTCCCCGGTTCGCCCGCAGAGTGCGTAGATCAGCGCCAAAAATGCGGGGTAGCCGGGCATGCGCATGTCCACAGGCATGACTTGATCGTGGACATTCATCGCGTAGACGTGATGCTGGAGCCAGTTGCTGGCGATTTGTTCGTAGAGGACGGTGTCGCCGGAATTCGCCGGGTATTTCAGGACTAGAAAAAGCCGCAGGCAAAGACCGGCGACCAGCGCGACAACGGTATTGGAGAAAATTCGCTTCATCGATGGAACGCATCTTACAATAGAGCGCAGGGCAATAGAGCACCGCAGTCGAGGGAGACGCACGCAGCCCGGCACGATGTCTAGGCCCCTGCCTTGCCGCCGGGCTGAAAATGTTCATGAAGGAACGACGACCTATATTTTATGACGCGGAGCGCGTCCGCTGGCGCCGCACGCGCCGCGTGCTGGAAATTTCTGGCGTGCTGCTGACGCTGCTGTTGGCCTATTTTTTTGTGACCATCGCGGTCAGCGTGGAGCTCCCCGCGGGACTCCTGCCGGAGACGCGTCCCGCGTATCGCGCCTTAAAGGTCAAAAGCAAGAAAGTCCCTGCGCGGGAAGGGCGCCATCGCCGCATCTCGAATATCGGCACCGTACCGGCCAGTTACGATCCTCTGCGCGCCGCGTTTTTTGTGAGCTGGGACGCCGCCAGCTTTGCTTCTCTAAAGAAGCACTACAAAGACATCGACGTTCTCATTCCTGACCAACTGCACGCCGTGACACCCGATGGCGCGCTAACAATTGTGGACTACGAACGCTATCAGACGGTGAAAGCGAGCCCAACCCAAGCCATAGCCCTCCTGAAGGACGACAAGCTGCACCGCTGGATGAAGTCGGCCAACGTCGAGCTGCCGCTGATGGGTTTGCTCGACAATTACGATGGCCAGACCTGGCGCGTCAAGGAAATGGCCGCCATGCTCGGCAGCAAAACGGCGCGGCAGAAGCTGGTTCGCGATGCCGTGGACTACACCGTCGGAGCTCACCAGGCCGGCGTAGTGGTCGACTTCGAGGAAGTTCCCGACGCTACGCAGCCGCACTTTCGCGAATTTGCCGCGGAGCTCGGCCCCGCGCTGCACTCGGTTGGGTTGAAATTGATGATCGCGCTTCCCGCGCGCGACGACTCGTACGACTACAAATTCTTCGGCAAAGAATGCGACGCCATCGTGCTGATGAACTACGACCAGCACTGGCTGACTTCGCCGCCCGGCCCGGTCGCCGCGCAGGACTGGTTCGTCGAGAACCTTCGGCAGGTCCTCGAAGATGTGCCGGCGCAGAAAGTCGTGGTAGGCATCGCCAACTACGCGTACGACTGGTCCGAAGCGCCGAAAAAAGCGAACGAGGCCGCGAAAGAGATGAGCGTGCAAGAGGCGCTGCTGCACGCTTATGAATCGGAGACCGACGTTGAGTTTGACGCGGCGTCGCTGAATCCTCATTACTCCTATTCGGACGACCACAACCACACGCACCAGGTCTGGATGCTCGACGCCGTCACCGCTTACAACCAGTTGCGCGCCAGCGAGCGCGTGGGCGTGCAGGGCACGGCGCTGTGGAGGCTTGGCTCATCCGACAGCTCCATTTGGCCGGTTTGGGATTCGCCGCGCCCGGATGATACCGTGCGCGAAAAACTCAAAGACATACCGCCGGGCCCAGACTTGATTCTAGAAGGCGACGGCGACGTGTGGCACTTTACCGATACACCCAAGAGCGGCCGCCGCAGCTTTGTATACGATCGGCCGAGCGATCTCTTCACCAGCGAGAAATACGACGCCTACCCGCTTTCCTACAACATCGATCAAATCGGCGCGGCAGACAACAAAATCGCGTTAACCTTCGACGATGGCCCGGATATCCGCTGGACGCCGAAAATCCTGGACATCCTCAAGGAAAAGAAAGTACCCGCCACATTTTTTGTGATCGGCGTGGACGCCAGCCAATGGCCGCAGATCGTCAAGCGCGAATACGCCGAGGGCCACGAAATCGGCAATCACACCTATACGCATCCGAGTTTTGACGACATCTCCAAGACGGAACTGCACTGGCAATTGAACCTGACGCAGCGGCTGATCGAGAGCACCATCGGCGTGAAGTCAATTCTCTTCCGTCCGCCCTACGGCATCGATCATCAGCCCGAATATGCGGAAGAAGTGGCGCAGTTGCCTCTCGCGCAAGACATGGGGTACTTGATCATCGGGCAGAAAATCGATGCACACGACTGGCGGCAAGTGGACGGCAAGCAGATTCCCGCGCAGGAAATCGTCGATAACGTTCTGCGGCAAGCGCAGATGGGCAACATCGTCCTCTTTCACGACGGCGGCGGCGAGCGCGCGAACACCGTGGCTGCCTTGCCCCAGGTGATCGACAAGCTGCGCGAAGAAGGTTATCAGTTTGTCTCCGTGCCGGACCTAATCGGCAAGAAACGTGCCGAAGTGATGATGCCGCTCTCCGCCGAAGAAAAGCTCGAAGCGCGCGCCGACGGATTTATTTTCGGAATCTGGCACTGGTTCCGGCTCAGCATCGCCACCATCTTCATTGTGGGCATTGTGATGGTCAGCGGTCGCGCCCTGATTATCGGCATATTGGCGTTGATCGAAAAATGGCGGCCCGATCACCTGGTCATGCCCAACCCCCCGCCCGGTGTTACCGTGCTGATTCCCGCTCACAATGAAGAAACCGTGATCGTGCAGACGGTGAAATCCGTGCTGGCTTCGGATTTAAAGGATTTACAAGTCATCGTGGTCAACGACGGATCGAGTGACCGCACCGGCGAATTGCTGGACGGAAATTTCGGACAGGATTCCCGCGTGCGCATCATTCACCAAGTCAACCGCGGGAAAGCGGCGGCGCTTAGCCGCGCGCTCGGCGAAGTGCAGGCCGAAATCGTCGTCACCATCGATGCCGATACGGAAGTCGAACCCAACGCTATCGGCAAACTGCTGCGCCATTTCTCCGATGAAAAAGTGGGCGCGGTGGCCGGCAACGTGAAAGTCGGAAACCGTTCGCGCTGGCTGACGCGCTGGCAAGCGCTCGAGTACATCACCAGCCAAAATATGGAGAAGCGCGCCTTCGATCTGCTCAACTGCATTACCGTCGTACCCGGCGCACTAGGTGCGTGGCGCAAAAAAGCGATTGAAGCCGCTGGAGGCATCACCGCGGACACCGTAGCTGAAGACGCAGACCTCACCATTGCCATCCGCCGCCTCGGCTGGCACATCGACTACGAAGAAGAAGCCATCGCCTGGACTGAAGCGCCGGAAACCCCTGGCATGCTGATCCGCCAGCGATTCCGCTGGACCTTCGGTACGTTACAATCCTTCTGGAAGCACAGCGACACGCTGTTCCGGCCCAAGTACGGCACGCTCGGCTTAATTGCACTTCCGAATATTTTCGTCTTCCAACTCCTGCTGCCGCTGATCTCCCCAATAATCGATTTGCTCTTTCTCGGCGCCGTGATTGCCTGGGGCCTCGCGCAGTATCACATCGTGCGCTTGCCGCTGCTCTCGGCGACGGCGACGGCCGACCTCGAGCGCTCCGTTTTATTCTTCCTCGGCTTCCTGCTGATCGATATGCTGACCTGCGTCCTCGCGTTCGCTCTCGAAAAGAAAGAAGACTGGACCCTGCTCGTACCTGTGCTGCTGCAGCGCTTCTACTATCGCCAGCTCATGTACGTGGTCCTATTCCGCTCCGTGAAAGAAGCCGTCAGCGGCCGCCCGGTCGGCTGGCGCGGCGTGGAACCGGAAGCCCCGCGCACCGTCGCCCCCGCCTGAGTCTACTGCTCACGAACCCGCCCTACTGCCGTCTGAGTCGCTAGGGGTAGCTCGCCATTTGGGGTGTGGAGGTGCTGGTGCTTGCCAGAATCGCCGCCGCTTGTGCCTGCGTAGCTCTGACCGTAACGCCGGCCGTCCGTTCTGAACAAGATCGCCCGCGCGAGCATTTTGCTAATGCGGACATCTCGTACGACTGGGTCACCAACAGCCGTGGCGACAAGCTGCGCACTTTTGTGATGCGCCCGAAGAACCTCAGCGGCAAGGTTCCCGTCATTTTCTTTGTCGGATGGCTCAGTTGCGACAGCGTAGAGTACGCGAACGGGGAAACCGACGGCTTCGGCACTCTAATGCGGCGGCTGATCGATCAATCCGGGTATGCCACCGTGCGCATGGACAAGCCCGGCGTAGGTGAAAGCCAGGGAACGCCGTGCAACAAAGCGGATTATCAGGGCGAACTCGAAGGCTACCAGGCCGCCTTCGACTCCGTGAGCAAGTACGACTTCATCGACACCCAACGAATTTTTGTTGCGGGTCTCAGCAACGGCGGGGGCGTAGGACCTCTCGTGTCACGCGACCACCACATCGCGGGGTTCATCGCCGCAAGTTCCTGGGGTCGCACCTGGTACGAGCACATGCTTGAAAACGAGCGCGTGCGCCTGACCACCGACGGCAAATCCCCAGCAGAAGTGAATGATGCTGTGAAGGCGTTCAGCCAATTTTACGATTTGTACTTGATTCAAGGCCAGACGCCGGGCGAGATCATTCGCCAGCATCCGCAACGGAAATCCCTGTGGTACGACGAGCCGGATGGTCAATACGGGCGGCCAGCCTCTTTCTACCAGCAGCTCCAGGCGCTCAATCTCGGGCAACTCTGGCAGAAGGTCGAGGTCCCCGTGCTGGTCATTCACGGCTCGAGTGACACAATTATGAGCCGCGCCGACAGCTCGGCGATCGCCGAAATCGTCAACGGCGTACATCGAGGCCGCGCTCGCTTTGTCGATGTGCCGGGCATGGGCCACGACTTTACAGTCAATATGAAGTTCCATGCCGACCTGATCCCTCTGATTCTGGATTGGATGAAGGAGGCGTTACATGCGCGAAACTGAAAACACCACCTGAGATCCTCACGAAAGTTATTTCGCGCGGTTTTCACGTAACCCAGAGTTGTTGTAGGATAACGCTCTACCGCTAGGAGGTTTTATGGCCGTCACCTTCACTCTCAACGGAAAGTCCCGGACCGTCGACGTCAGTCCGGATATGCCGCTCCTCTGGGTCTTGCGGGACACTTTGAACATGACCGGCACGAAATTCGGGTGCGGCATGGCCCTTTGCGGTGCCTGCACCGTGCACATCAACGGCGAAATGACGCGTTCCTGTATCACCCCGATTTCCAGCGTGGCTGGGAAGAAAGTCACCACTATCGAAGGCTTGTCCAAGGATGGCAGCCATCCCGTACAGCAGGCCTGGATTGCCGAGGATGTTCCGCAGTGTGGGTATTGCCAGTCCGGTCAAATCATGTCTGCGGTCGCACTGCTAGCCAAGAAACCCAATCCGACTGACGCCGATATCGACGACTTCATGAGCGGCAACATCTGCCGCTGCGGTACCTATCAGCGCATTCGCAAAGCCATCCACCGCGCCGCGGCCACGCCCGCAAGCAAGGCCAAATCCGCTTAACCCTCAGCCTTCCTGCTCAAACGAAATCGAGGTGCGCCATGACTACTGCCCCCGTTCTGAATCGCCGTGAGTTTCTGAAGACCGGAGCCGCCGGAGGCGCGGCGCTGGTGGTCGCCTTTCATCTTCCCGGCTCGGCCTTTGCCGCCGCACAGGATCAGGAAAAAAAGACGCCCAATCCGCTAAACGCCTGGGTGCGCATCACGCCGGACAATCGCGTGACGCTCATCCTCGGCAAATCCGAAATGGGCCAGGGAGCCATGACCGCGCTGCCCATGATTCTCGCGGAAGAGCTATATCTCGATTGGAAGCAGGTCAGCGTCGAACAAGCGCCCACGAATCCGAAAATTTATGACCACGGCACTGGCGGAAGCGGCAGCGTCGCCGGTTCCTGGCTGCCGCTGCGGCGTGCAGGCGCGGCCGCGCGAGAAATGCTCGTCACCGCTGCGGCGCAGCACTGGAACGTGAGTCGCGACACTTGCAAGGCCCAGAACGGCGGCGTGATCCACGGCGCCCGCAAGCAATTCTTGACCTATGGGGAACTCGCCGAAGACGCGGCTAAGTTGCCGGTCCCGGACTTCAACACCGTTCCGCTGAAAAATTCCGACGACTTCACCATCGTTGGCCACGACCGCAAGCGCTTCGAGGCCGCGGCCAAGTCCACAGGCGCGGCGAAATTCGGCATCGACTCTCGCATGCCGGGCATGGAGTACGCCGTCATTGCCCGCTGCCCGGTATTCGGCGGCAAGGTCGCAAAGTTTGACGCCACGAAGGCCAAGGCTGTTCCTGGCGTCCGCGACGTCATCTCCATCGACGCTGTCGGTGAAGGTGCGTTCACCTCCGGCGGCGTTGTCGTCCTCGCGGATAATTCCTGGGCCGCCATCCAGGGCCGCAAAGCGCTGAACATTGCTTGGGACGAAGGCCCCAACGCCGAAGAATCGAGCGAGTCGCTGCGCAAGCACTTCGTCGAAAACGCCGCGAAGCCCGGGAAAGCCGTGCGCAATGATGGTGATGCGGATGCCGCTCTCAGCTCGGCGACGAAGAAAGTCGAAGCGGTGTACGAGCTTCCCTTCGCTGCGCATGCCTGCATGGAGCCGATGAATTGCACAGTGCACATCCGGCCGGACGGCGCGGAAGCATGGGTTCCCACGCAAGCTCCGCAATGGGCACAGGGCGTGATCGCGAAGGTTTCCGGGCTTCCGCCGGAAAATGTGGATGTGCACACCACTCTGATGGGCGGCGGCTTTGGCCGGCGCTACCAAGCCGACTTCGTGATGGAGGCTGCGCAAGTCGCCAAAGCCACCGGCAAGCCCGTCCAGGTTTTGTGGACCCGCGAAGATGACATGCAGCACGATTTCTATCGCCCCGCGTCGTATCACCGCATGCAGGGCGCTGTGGACGCCCAAGGGAAGGTCGCGGCGTGGAAGCATTTTCAGAGTTCCACATCCATCGCCGCGGTTTGGGACAAGGACGGCAAAGATAAGCCCGAAGCCAGCGAATTCGCCACCGCCGCGTTCATCCCGTATGAGACGCCGAATTTCCGCGTCGAATATGCTCTGGCGCATTCCGGCGTTCCCCGCGCTTGGTGGCGCTCCGTCGAGCATTCCAGCAGCGGCTTCGTCGTCGAAACCTTTGTCGACGAGCTCGCTGCAGCGGCGGGCATGGATCCGCTGAAATTCCGGTTGCAACTGATCGGCGACGCCCGCAAGATTCCCGATTTTACGAATCCAAAGGATAACAAGCCGCTTGACACCGCTCGGCTCAAAGGCGTGCTGCAACTCGCGGCGGAAAAAGCCGAATGGGGCAAACCGCTCCCCACGGGCGTCGCTCGCGGCATCGCCGGATACTTTTCCTTCGAGTCCTATACCGCGGCGGTGGCCGAGGTCAGCGTGAAGAATGGCGCGGTCCAAGTGCACCGCATCGTCTACGCCGTCGATTGCGGCCGCCCGGTTAATCCGAGTGGAGTCGTAGCGCAAGTCGAAAGCGCCGCCGTTTACGCCCTCTCCGCCATGATGAAAAACGCCATCACCATCGAGCGCGGCCGCGTCAAGCAAGCCAACTTCAACGATTACGACATGCCCCGCATGAAAGAAATGCCGAAAATCGAAGTGCACGTAGTCACGAGCAAGGAAGATCCCACAGGCATAGGCGAACCCGGCCTACCGGTAGTAGCCCCGGCCGTCGGCAACGCCGTCTTCGCCGCCACGGGCAAGCGCCTCCGCCGCCTACCCATTCGCGCCGAAGACCTAGCCTAACGTTGCAGCGTATTCATCTCCTGTAGCGCAGGGCGGAGTCTTCGGAGCCCTGCGGCTTTTCTCAAAAATGACCGCCGCGTGTTGATCGCCGCTATAGCGTAAACAGAAGCTCTCCCCGCAGTTCGCGCTTCGGCCAGCTGCGCACTAAGTGGCACAGGCATTTCTGCCTGTGCTCTGACGACCGAACCCGCAAAGAGGTCCCGACGCAACGCCGGACCTACCACACCAAAATTCAAGGCTCCTAGCCCCCACCCATCCAACCAATGCAAAATAACCTGTGCCCATCGCCCTCCTTGCCATTGCGTCTGTCTCACTAGCCGTCTGGCTCTACCTGGCGATCGCGCGAGGCCGGTTCTGGCGTCTCAACCAATTCAACGACGACCTTGCAAACCACGAAGCACCGAGCGCCTGGCCGTCCGTGATCGCCATCGTCCCCGCCCGCAACGAAGCCGCAACCATCGCGCAAGCGCTAGCGAGTCTGCTCAAGCAAAATTACGCCGGCGAATTCTCCGTGATCGCCGTAGACGACCACAGCGAAGACGGCACCGCGCAAATCGCGAAGCAAGCAGCCCGCGATCTCAACGCCGAGCCGCGAATCGAAATCCGCAGCGCAACACCACTCCCCGCCGGCTGGACCGGCAAGCTCTGGGCCCTGAACGAAGGAGTCAGCCCCGCCGGCGCGGCAGCGTCGGGCAACCGTAGGGGCGCAGCACCGCTGCGCCCCAGCTTGGCAACCCATTATTATTGGTTCACCGACGCCGATGTTTCCCATGCCCCAGACACCCTGCAGCGCCTAGTAACCCGCGCCGAACGCAACCACCTCGACCTCACCTCGCTAATGGTCCTGCTGCAAGCCAAAACTCTGCCCGAGCGTGCCCTAATCCCCGCCTTCCTCTTCTTCTTCCTGAAACTCTATCCCCCAAGCTGGACAGCAAATCCGAAAGCCCGCACCGCCGGAGCAGCCGGCGGCTGCATCCTCCTCCGCAGCGAAGCATTGCAGCGCATCGGCGGCCTAGCCGCAATCCGCAGCGAAGTCATCGACGACTGCGCCCTAGCCCACGCCGTAAAAAGCAGCAACGGCCGCATCTGGATGGGCCTAACCCGCACCAACGTAAGCCTCCGCGCCTACACCGCTTTCCGCGAAATCCGCGACATGATCGCCCGCACCGCCTTCACCCAACTCCAATACTCCCCGCTGCTTCTCATCGGCACGCTCCTAGCGATGTTCATTACCTATCTCGCGCCCATCGCGCTCCTCTTCGCCCACGATTCCGCCCCGAGAATCCTCGCCGCCTCCACCTGGCTGCTAATGTCCCTCCTCTATCTCCCAACCATCCGCTTCTATCGCCTATCCCCAATCTGGGCCGCAACTCTCCCTTTCACCGCCCTCTTCTACACCTACGCCACATGCCTCTCCGCCGCCCGCTACTACCTCGGTCGCGGCGCCCAATGGAAAGGCCGCTCACAAACCTCACGATTGAGTCAGTGAGTCTAGAGTGTTTTTTTTCTTTCTGGCGCGGAGTTTGAGGAATTCGGGCTCGATCCAAACACTATTCAAGCGTTTCGGTTCCAGTTCGACGAACCCGTATTTGCCGAACCCTCGGATGGTGTAGACCTTATCCAAGCATGCTCCTGAATAGTTTTACCGTTCCAAGCTCATCCTTTACACCAGGAGCGAAAGTTATGCGTGGAAGCCCGATGACTCTAACTTTGTCTCCGACTCCGAATTTCCGGTGGTGTCCTGGCTTGGATGCTCGCGATAGGTCAAATCAAGCCCAAAACCGCCTCCACCCTCGCCTACCTGGGCCAAACCCTCGTCCAAAACCTGCACCTCGCCCAGAATGAATACATCAATGCCTTCGGCACAAACTCGTGGCGCGAAACCGTCCGCGCCTCCCATAACCAAGCACATGTCGCCCGATTCCCAATCCCCGCCGCCAGCCCCCACTCCTACCCCATCCTCGGCCACATCCCCCGAATCCGAGCAGGATCCGCTCATCCCGGGTAACTAGCTTTAGAATGAACACTTGCAAAAGTGTATGAAAACAAGCCACTTTAACTGTGTTTAGAATCAACACTTATGTGAAACACGGGGGGAGGGGTCACTTTCAAGGCCGCACCTTTGGCCCTGAGGCTTTTCCCGCAGTCCAGCACCACCTGTAGCGCAGGGCGGAGTCTGCGGAGCCCTGCGGCTTTTCCTTCCCACGCTTTAGTCCTACACCCATCGATATTTTGCTCGACCGAATCGAATTTTGATATCCTTGAAATGTTAGGTACAGGGCTGTATCCCGAATCTAGGGAACGGTACCGGAGGCCATCATGAGTGTCCTTCCGAATGCGGGCAACGGCAAAGTCACCGTGCCCGAACTCCTGCAGCGAAAAGCATCGGCTGCAGGTTCCCCCCACAATCTCAAAAAAATCGTCTGCTTAACGGCGTACGACTATCCGACTGCGCGCTTGCTAGACGAAGCGGGCGTGGACGTCATCCTGGTGGGCGATTCGCTGGCCATGGTCGTGCTTGGTTACGACAGTACGCTGCCGGTCACGCTCGACGAAATGCTCCATCACGCGCGAGCGGTGCGGCGCGGCACCAAGCGCGCTCTCCTCGTCGCCGACATGCCTTTCGGCAGCTATCACTCCGACACCGCTGAATCGCTGCGCAACGCCGTACGCTTCGTAAAAGAAGCCGGCGTCGAAGCCGTGAAAGTAGAAGGCGGCGAGCGGCGCCTAGAACTGATTGCGCGGCTGACCGAAGCGGAAATTCCGGTGATGGGCCACATCGGCCTCACGCCTCAATCCGTGAACGCGCTCGGCGGCTATCGCGTCCAAGGCAAAACCACCGACTCCGCGGAGCAATTGCTGCGCGACGCGCGCGCCGTGGAGGCGGCCGGCGCCTTTGCAGTCGTGCTCGAAGCCGTGCCGCGCGAGCTCGCCGCGCAGATTACCCGCGAGCTGCGCATTCCCACTATCGGCATAGGCGCCGGCCCCGACTGCGACGGCCAAATTCTAGTCGTGCACGATATGCTCGGCCTCACTTTCGACCAAACCCCAAAATTTGCGCGCAAGTATGCGAATGTCGGCGAAGTCATTTCCAACGCCGTGCGCGGCTATTGTGACGATGTGCGCGGCGGCGCCTTCCCATCCGACAGCGAGTCCTATCATTCGGGCAAGACGGTGAAGGACGACAAGCCAGTTCGTATTTCTATTTGCTAGATCGCGCAACAAGAAATCGCAACACGAAACCCATTTGTGAGGGAGTGCGATGTCTCCAGAAGAAATGCGCCTGCTGTACGACTACAACGCGTGGGCAAATCGCCGCTCGCTGAGCGCCGCCGCTGCGCTGACGCCGGAGCGATTCACGAAGCCCATGGGCTCCAGCTTTTCTTCCGTGCGTGACACGCTGGCCCACATTTTCGGCGCGGAATGGATTTGGCTCGAACGCTTTCAGGGCCGCTCCCCATCCTCGCTTCCGGACACCGCGCAATATCCCGACATCGCAAGCCTGGGCGAGCGCTGGGGAGAATTCGAGCCGCGCCTTCTCAATTTCGCTCGCAACCTGACGCAAAGCGATCTCGACCGCGTAATAGAATATAAAACGCTGAAGTTCGGCGTGTACAGCAATCCGCTATGGCAATCGATGCAGCACCTGGTCAATCACGGCAGCTACCATCGCGGGCAAGTCACCACGTTGTTGCGTCAGCACGGCGCGCCAGCGATCCTGACGGACTTGATGCATTTCTACCGCGAGCGCGCGGTCGCCGCCAAAGCCTAAGTCTTCTCTCGCCGCCAATTGTGGAGACAATCCGAACCATCGCCTGGATGAAAGAAGCCGCGCGGCAAGCGCGCTCGGAGAGCCGCATCATCGGCTTCGTCCCCACCATGGGCGCTCTGCACGCTGGGCACACGGCACTGGTGCAGCGCGCGAAGCAGAAATGCGCCCCCGTGATCGCGTCAATTTTCGTGAACCCGAAACAATTTGCTCCCAAGGAAGATTTCGCAAAATATCCGCGCACGCTCGAATCGGATTCCGAAAAATTATCCGCAGCTGGTGCCGATGCCCTGTTCCTACCCGACGTCGCCGAAATTTATCCCACCGGCTTCCGCACCTACGTCACCGTCGAAGGACTCAGCGACCGGCTGGAAGGCCGCTCGCGGCCGGGTCATTTTCGCGGCGTCGCCACCGTCGTCATGAAATTGCTTGAGATCGTGCAGCCAAATTTTGCCTATTTCGGACGCAAGGACGCGCAGCAGGTGCGCATCATCTCTCAGATGGCGCGCGATCTAAATCTCGATACAGAAATTGTGGTTTGCCCAATCGTGCGCGAGCCAGACGGCCTGGCTCTTTCTTCGCGTAACGCGTATCTGAACGCCGAGGAGCGCCGCGCCGCCACCGTTCTGCACCGCGCGCTGGAGGCGGCACGCGAAGAACTGCGTGCCGGAACACGCGACTCACTGCAATTGCAAGCGGTAATGCGGCGCGTGCTGGAAGCCGAGGCGGTGTCCGCGGTGGATTACGCGGAAGTCGTGGATGCCGACGCATTTGAGCCAGTTACGCGCGTCGACCGCCCTTGCTACGCTCTGCTCGCTGTATTCATCGGCAAGACCCGCCTCATCGACAACCTGTACATTGAGCCAGTTGGCGATTCCGGAGAACTCGCCTACCATCTGTAGCCAATGTGATACTCCGCCGGAGTATCGCGCCCCTGTTATTCTCGGCCCAATGCAGCAAACCACCTGGAGGTGACAGAGATGAATTTTCGTACGCGATTTTCTGTATCTCTCATGGCCCTTTGTTTGGCCCTGGCCGCTCCGACCCATGCAGCAACCTCGGTTCCGGCGGGCACGGCAATCACGGTTACCATCGATCAGTCCATCAGCTCGAAAAACGCCAAGGTTGGGCAGGGCGTCGTGGCCACCGTGGCGCAAGACGTGACCGCCAACGGCAAAGTGGTGATCCCCAAAGGCTCGCACGCCAAGCTGGTAGTCAGCAGCGCGCAAGCTTCCGGAAGATTGTCCACTCCCGCCAAACTTTGGTTGCGGCTGAAGAGCGTTGAAGTTCACGGAAAAACTTACACGATTGCAACGAGCTCCACCGGAAGAACCATGGGAGGCAAGGGCAAGCGCGACGCAGGATTTATCGGCGGAGGAGCGGCTGGCGGTGCGCTCATCGGCGCCCTCGCCGGTGGCGGCAAAGGTGCTGCGATTGGCGCGGCCGCTGGAGCAGGAGCCGGGACCGCCGGCGCCGCGGCCACGGGAAAGAAAGAAGTCGAGTTCCCCGCCGAGACGCGGCTAAGTTTTACGACCCGCGCCGCGGTCTCCATCAATTAATTACATCAAGTTCGTTTAGCGGCGGCTGAAACGCCACCGCTATTTTGAGAGGCCACGGCGAGTGCTTCGGCGGCGTGGCCTTTCGCTTTTACATTGTCCCAGACGTGCTCGATTTTTCCGTCGGCGCCAATCAGAAACGAGCTGCGCACAATTCCCAGGAACGATTTGCCCAGGAATTTCTTCATGCGCCGCGCGCCGTACGCCTCGATCATTTTAAAATCGGGATCGCTCAGCAGCGGAAAGTTCAATTTGTACTTTTCCTTGAAGCTTGTCAGCGCCTTTACGGGATCGCCGCTGACCCCCAGAATCGCCACATTCACCTTCTCAAATTGCCTCTTTGCGTCACGAAACTCGGACGCCTCGACCGTTCAACCCGTGGTGTTCGCCTTCGGAAAGAAAAAGAGTAGCACGCGCTTCCCGCGAAAATCGGATAGCGAGACGTCTTGGCCGTCGTCGGCCTTAACGTGAAATTCTGGAGCTTTGTCGCCAGCCTTCAGCATTTGCAATCACCTCGAGGTTTTCTTGGAGTGCGGCAGTCTGGCTGCCGCTTTTACGATGCGAGCAATATTACAAGCTGCTCTAACACAAGCTATTCTACGAAAGAAGCTTCTTCAAAATATCATTCACCGCCTGCGGATTCGCCTGCCCCCGCGTAGCCCGCATCACTTGGCCTACAAAAAACTTGAACACCCCTTCGTTCCCGGATTTGTATTTTGCTACGTTGTCAGGATTTTTCGCGATCACTTCGCGCGCCGCTTGTTCGATCGCGGAAGTGTCGCTGATTTGCGTCAGGCCCTCCGCCGCCACAATTTCGCCTGCGCTCCGCCCACTCTCAAACATGGTGGCAAGCACCTTCTTCCCGACTGCGCCGGTGATCTGCCCCGACTCCACCAGCTTGAGCAACTCTGCCAACGCAGCTGGTGTAATGCGACTATCAGCGAATGCCCTGCGAGCCTCGGAGAGCCGTCCGATCAGTTCGGTCTGTATCCAGTTTGCTGAGCTCTTTCCTGGCGCTCCAGCCGCGACAACTGCTTCGAAATAATCTGAAAGAGTCCGTGAGGTGGTCAGCACTTCCGCGTCATAAGCCGTAATTCCGTACTCCCGGACGAAGCGTTGCTGTTTCGCGTGCGGCAGCTCCGGCAGCGCGCCGCGGATTTCCTCGCGCCACGCCGCGCTCACGTGCACCGGCAATAAGTCCGGCTCGGGGAAATAACGGTAATCATGCGCTTTCTCCTTGGAGCGCATGGAATCGGTGCGGTTCGCGGACTGATTCCACAACCGCGTCTCCTGCGAAATGCGCCCGCCGCTTTCAAGCACGCCGATGTGCCGTTCGATTTCGTATTCGAGGGCCCTTTGCAGAAAGCGGAAAGAGTTGAGATTTTTTACTTCCACCTTGGTGCCGAACTCCTGCGAGCCGCGCGGGCGCACGCTGACGTTGGCGTCGCAGCGCAGCGAGCCTTCTTCCATGTTGCAGTCGCTGACCCCAGTGTAGAGCAGGATCTGGCGCAGCGTGGTCAGATACACGTAAGCCTCTTCCGGCGCGCGCATGTCCGGCTCGGAGACGATTTCGCAGAGCGGCGTGCCGCAGCGGTTGTAATCGATGTACGCCTTAGTGGCCGATTGTGAAAAACCTTCGTGCAAATTCTTGGCCGCATCTTCTTCCAGGTGCAGCCGCGTGATGCCAAAGCGCTTCTTTGCGCCTGCCTGCCCGGGCAGGCCGCCGTGTTCGACTTCGATCCAACCGCCGGTGGCCAGCGGCAGTTCGTACTGCGAGATTTGATAGCCCTTGGGTAGGTCCGGATAAAAGTAGTTCTTCCGCGCAAAGCGCGAATGCTCGTGCACCGCGCAGTTCAAGGCCAGCGACGCGCGCGTCGCCATTTCCACCACGCGCTTGTTCAGCACCGGCAGCGTCCCGGGAAGCCCGAGGCAAACCGGGCAGGTGTTGCTGTTCGGCGCGTCGCCGAACCGTGTCGAGCACGCGCAGAAAATCTTGGAATTGGTCAGAAGCTGAACGTGCACTTCCAACCCGATCACCGGCTCGTACTTGGCGAGCACTTCGGGAGGGATACCTGCCGTTTCTGGCGCGGATTTCACCATCGAGAAGGGAATTATAGCATTGGCAGGTTAGCCGCAAACGCGACGATTGGCGGACACTGATTCTCGGCTCCGGGCACGATCTGTGACGCAATCAATCAACGAAGAGGCTAACTACGGCGCTTAGAACGTCTACTGCGTCAGGATTTTTTCAAAGAACGCGAGCGCGCGCGGATCGTGCGACTGTCCCAGCCAGAACATCGCCTGCTTGCGCACTTCGCGGTTGTGGTTGGTCTGCGCGACTTCGATCAGTTTGGGCACTCCTTCGTCTTTCGGGAGTTGGCTCAGCGCGAAAACCGCTTTCTTCTTCACGTCCGTGTCAGGATCATTTTCGATAGCCCCGGTGATGGCGCTAACGGCTTTCTGTCCGGCCTTCTGCGCCAGCCAGAATAATGCTTGCCCGCGCACGTGCGTGCTCTGATCGTCGTGGGCCATGCGGATCATTTCTTCCACCGCGCCCTGCTCGTGGCTCACCGAGAGAGCGAATGTGACCTGCGCGCGCACTTCCGAACTGGGATCGCTCTTGGCCATTTTTTGCAGCACGGCGAATCCGGCCTTTTCTCTTGCGGCGCCGAGCCAGAAGGCTGTTTGCTTTCGCAGAGATTCGGGCTCGTCGGTGCGCGTGAAGGATTCTAAAGCGCGGTCGGCTCCCGGATCGCCGTGAAGCGCGATGGCAGTTAATGCGCCATGCGAAACGTGGTCGTCATCATGAGCGTCCAGGTCCGTACCTTGCACAAAGGTTTCAAGCAGCTCGACGCTTTCCGCAGGCTTCACTCCGCTGAGCCACACGAAAGGCAGTCCCCCCGCATCGAGGGAGCATTCCATCGACACGACTCGAATCTTCGTGATGCGTTTATTTTCGGCCCGGAATAGCACTGCGACGGAGCGCGGCGCCTCCAGTTTCGCTGTCCCTGCATCTCCTCTCGAGGTCATGTTCGTTCCGTTGCCGCGATCCTCAAGCCGGCAATGCCCGCACCCATTTCGCCACGAGCCCTGATAGTCCCCGCAGCACATCGCTCGCTCTCGCCCCATCTGCGGCACCGCGTAGCCCAGCCATTGCGGCTCCTCGGCCCTCGTTGCCCATGCCTTTACTTCCGCCGCGAGTTGCCCAGTCAGCGCTTTTCTTTCCATGCGCGCATTTTCCACTTGCGGCGCACCGCTGCTTTGCGCCGTGACCGCGGGAGCTGCTGTCGCCGCTGCGATGAACAACGCGAGGCCCAGAATGATTGCGCGCATGTTCGTTCCTCCACTTCGCCCGCTCTTCTAATTCTTCTGCAAGATCTCCATCAAATAGTCCGTAGCTTCCTTGGAGTGCATGATAGAAAGCTTGGAAACCGCCGTTCTCTTGAGCTCGGGATCTTTTTCGCCGCGGGCGATGGCCACGATTGCCGCGGCGTTTCCCTGCAGGAAAAAGGAATTCAGCACTTCTTCCCTAATGCCGCGATCGGTCTCTTTGCTGTAAATGCCCTGGAGCGCCTTGGCTGAATCTTCGGAATGAATCAGCCCGAGATTGCGAACGGCGACGCGGCGCAGCTCCGGGTCTTTTTCGCTTTGCGCGGCTTCCAGAAGCTTCGGCGCGTCGCCGGCAAGGAAAAAAGCCTGCAGCAATTCGCGGCGCACGGCGGGAGAATTATCGCTGCGATAGAGTTGCTGCAATTCGTTTTGCGCGTGGACCAGACCGAGCTGGCGGATCGCTTCCCGCTTCACTTCGTCGTCTTTTTCATTCTTGGCGGCTTCAAACAGGTGCTCGCGATCCCCTCCAATCATGTACGCGCGCAGAATGGCCCTCTTGATCGATGGGTCGGAAGTCGTGGCATAGACCTCCGCCAGCGTCTTGCGGGACTCCGCTCCGCCGAACATTGCCAGATATTGGATGGCTTTGCGTTGGAGATCGGGATTGCTTTGGCCGCGCGCAATCTTGCCCAGAATTTCGCGCGCCTGCGGCGAGCCGCTTTGCGCCAAGACAAAGAGTGCTTGGGATTTTTCTTTGGGAGATCCGGAGCCGCTTTCGAGGACCTTGCCGAGCAGCGGCACGGCGCGATCGGGGTCGCTATTCATGATTCCGCGAAGGGCCAGCATCCTGAGCTCATCATCTTTCTGAGCTTCCGGGTGAACGGGCTGCCCGGCGGATTGGCGGACTTCAAGTTCCAGCGCGTTGGCGTCTTTCTGCCAGCGGCTTTGTGGGAAGCGGCGCTTGATCTCGGCAATGTTGGCGAGGGCGGTGTCGCGCTTGCCGAGACGATTTTCGGCGTAGGCCTTCCAATAGAGAGCGGCGTCGGTCTGGGGGCCATGCATCTGCGCCAACTGGTCGAACTTGGATTCAGCACGCTCATAGCGGTCTTCGTCCAGCGCTTCGCGGCCTTCGTCGTACAGCTCGGTCAAGCGCTCGAGGCGTTCTTGCTCACGGTCTCGTTTTTCCTCCTCGCGGTCGCGCTTTTCCTGCTCCTGGTCCTGACGACCCTGCTCGAAATCGTTGGCTTCTTCGTCGCGGTCGGTAGCGTCACTTGCCTGACTTTGTGCGGCGGAAGCGGATTGCGGCGCGGCAATAGAGGCGCTGAATGCAGCCGCGGCATGCGGTGCAAAGCTCGGCATCGCCAGCAGAAACGCCACTACAATCCAAGCTCTATTTCTCATTACGGACAAATCTCCCTTGCTCATACCTTGTTCCTTTCGTTTTTCGCGGAACCGTTTGGCTGTGCGGGCGCGTTCCCCGACTCCCCGCGTTGCTGCAGTTCCTTGCCGACCACACGAACCTTGAAGAGAATGCCGCGCGCTTCGATGCGCAGGCGAATGCCTTCCAACTGCGCCGGAGTTACTTGCTGCGGGCTGTGCGCGACGTCGAGAAGAACACGCTCGAGCTCATCGAGTAGGCCGGCAAGCGCGGAATCTCCCTGTTCCAGCGCCGTTTGCCGATACAGCCGATTTTCCTCGAGCAAGTTTTCCGCGCGGCGCTGCTCACCGGAGATGTTGACCTGCTGCCCTGCGCTCTGCGGCCCGCTGTTAGCCAGCTCGACCAGGACCATTTCCGAGCGGCCGAGATGCTCGCCGACGGCCATGACCAGAATTCGCTCGCGAACCTTTGTTTGGTCCACGGCCACCGGAGCAATGGGAGTGCCTGGCCTAGTAAGGCGGCCGGCGATGAACGCGGCGAGTACGAGCGCGGCAATCGCGCCCGCGGCAACCCAGCGGCGCGGCGCGAGCCACTGAACGGTGTTCGGTTCGCTAAAGAGAAAGTCCCACCAGTACCTGCGGCGCTGCGGCAGGCGCGGCGAAATCTGCTGCCAGACCCGTTGGCCGTAGTCTTCTCCAGGTTCAGGTACGGGGATGGTGTTGAGTGCGGCGAGCAACGCATCGATGCGCTCGAGTTCCGCCTGACATTCCGGGCAATCTCCCAGATGCGTGGCAATCGTCTCTCGGCCGGCGGCTTCTCCATCGTGATACGCGATCAATTCTTCCTCTTTCGGATGTTTCATAATTCTGTCCCCATCGCTCTCGCTTGTCCTCGCTGCTCCACAAACGGTTCCAATGCCTTGCGAAGTTTTTGCACCGAGCGAAAGACCGTGTTTTTTGCGGCGCTGCTGCTCGACTTCAGCGCATCGGCGATTTCTTCGATTCCCGAGCCTCCCCAGTGGCGCATGACAAAAGCGGTTCGCTCAGCAGGAGTAAGCTGGCTGAGCGCGAGGCGCATTTGCACGGCAAGCTGGCTGCTCTGCGCCAGACGCTCCGGTGAAGGCGCACCGTCGGGTACTGTGCTCATCAAGTCGATCTCCGCGCCTTCCTGGGTTTCTCTGGCTGGCAATGCGCGGTTCGAATCTTCGCTCTTTTTCTGGCGCATGCGGTCGATCGCATAGTTCGCCGCGATGCGATAAACCCAGGTGCCAAAATTCGCGCGCGAAGCAAACTGACTGAGTTTTTGGTACGCGCGCAAAAAAGCCTCCTGAACCACTTCCTCGGCGTCATGCTGGTTTCCCGTCATGCGATAAGCCAGCCGGTACACATTGCGGCTGTGCCGTTCCACCAGAATGCGAAATGCTTCGCGATCGCCCGTGAGCGTCCGCTCGACGGCGATGGCGTCGCTTTCCACGGTGGTCTCGACGCTCGGCCTCATCCGCTTCATTAGACAGGATTTCCGGGTCGCGGTTAGGTCGGCTTTGGGGCTTTTCCGCCGAAAGGAGCCCGAAGGAGGCGGTCCGGCCTTTGGTCGCGCCCTGAATGGAAATACCGTATCATTACAAAGGTTTTGCGGGGTTAGCCGGACCGATTACAGGCTGCTCGCAGCGAGGAGCGGAATTGATTGCACGGTACACCCGTGAAGACATGGGCCGCGTCTGGAGCGATTCGAACAAGTTCGCGCGCTGGCTGGACGTCGAGTTAGCGGCTACCGAGACGCTTGCCGAGGCCGGGCAGGTGCCGAAGGAGTCTGCGGCAGCGATTCGCGCGCGGGCGAAGGTGGATGTTGCGCGGATTCTGGAGCTGGAATCGCGCGTAAAGCATGACGTGATCGCGTTCACCATGGCTGTCGGGGAATCGATCGGCGATCCGTCGGCGGCGCGCTGGCTGCACTATGGTTTGACGTCGAACGACGTGGTCGACACGGCGCAGGCGCTGCTCGTCCGCGATGCCTCGCACCTCATCGAACGCGGCCTCGTTCTTTTCGGTGAAGTGCTCGATTTGCGCGCACACGAATTTCGATACACTCCGCAAATCGGTCGCACGCACGGCATTCACGCGGAACCCATCACCTTCGGACTGAAAATCGCCAACTGGTTCGCGGAAAATCAGCGCAACATCGCTCGATTCCGGGACGCCGCCGCGCAAATGGCCGTGGGAAAGATTTCTGGCGCGGTCGGCAACGCCTCGCATCTCGGCCCGGAAGTCGAGGAGCGCATTTGCACGAAACTCGGTTTGCAGGTTGTGCCGGTATCCTCGCAGGTGATTCAGCGCGACCGCCACGCGCACTATATGAGCTCGCTCGCGCTGATTGCGGCGACTCTCGAGAAAATCGCGCTCGAAATTCGTCACTTGCAGCGCACTGAGGTGCGCGAGGCCGAAGAACCGTTTGGCGGGGAGCAGCGCGGCAGCTCCGCAATGCCCCACAAACGTAACCCCGTCGCCTCCGAACAAATCGGGGGCCTTGCCCGCCTGGTGCGTTCCAACATGCTCGCTGCTCACGAAAACATAGCCCTCTGGCACGAGCGTGACATTTCCCACAGCTCAGTCGAGCGTGTCATTTTCCCGGACTCGACTATTTTGGTGGACTACATGCTGGCGAAGATGACCGCGATTGTTGCGGACATGCGCGTGTTTCCGGAGCGCATGCAGCGCAATCTGGAATTGACGCATGGCCTCGTGTACTCGGGCCAACTGCTGCAGGATTTAGTGGAGAAGGGCATGCCGCGCGACGATGCGTACAAAGCCGTGCAGGAAAACGCGATGGCAGCGTGGGAGACAGATTCGAATTTTCGCGAACGCGTCGCCGGCGATACGCGCATAACAAAATATCTCGACGCGAAGGCGCTGGCGCATGCATTTGATTTGCAGCGGCAGCTTCGTTACGTCGATGCGATTTTTGCGCGCGTCTTTGCGGAGAAGGCGCCGGAAAAATCTGCAGCAGGCTCCGCCGGGAAAAAATAAAGCGCCCCGGGGTAACCGGGGCGCCCTCTTGCCTCTTCTTGCTGCCAGTTGCGTAGCAGCAAGCTGCGGAGGCGGAAGATCTACTCGACGCGCTGGACGTAGCGCGCTTCCGTTGTATCCACTTTGATTTTGTCGCCCTCGTTTACGAAGGGCGGAACCTGCACTACCAAACCGGTTTCCAATGTGGCCGGCTTGCCCACCGCGCTGGCCGTGGCTTTTTGCAGCGTGGGTTCGGTGTGTACTACCTTGAGGTCCATAGTGTCGGGCAGGTCGACGCCGATCGGTTTTTCCTCGAAAAATTCCACTTTTACAATGGTGTTGGGAATCAAGTAGTAGACCGTATCGCCAAGCAGTTCGCGGGTCAGGTGCATTTGCTCGTAGGTTTCCGTGTTCATGAAGTGGAAATCGTCGCCCTCGTTGTAGAGGTACTCGAATTCGACTTCGTCGAGAATGGCGCGATCCACAAATTCTTCGGCGCGGAAGCGATAGTCAATCATCGTGCCGCTCTTAAGATTTTTCATGCGCGTTTGCATGGAGCCGCGCTTATTACCTGGAGTGCGGTGATCGACGCTGAAGATGGTGAAAAGCTGGCCCTCGTGCTGGATGACCATGCCGGGGCGAAGTTGTGTGGCTTTGACGCTGCTCATAGTTTTCACGGCCGTGGAGCGGCCGGAGGCTCCTAGAAATTGCGATTTCGGAAATTCCAGCTGGCGGCCTGCTGAACTGCTTACGGCTGCACGCGGAATGACTCGAGGCGCGCCGGAAAAACTAAAACGCGTCCGGCGCGAACAAACAGTATAGACGGGCCAATTCTACGCGGTCAATCGTCGCCTCTTTTCGCGGCTTTAGTGCGCTGGGCGGCGGCTTGGGCCATTATTTTTTCGATTTCGGTGGGATCGCGAGGCAGGCGCTCGCTGAGCAGCTTATAGCCGGTTTCGGTGATGAGCACGTCATCTTCGATGCGCACGCCGAGGTTTTCTTCAGGGATATAAATGCCCGGCTCCATGGTGACGACCATGCCGGGTTGGAGAGGTTTGCAATATTCGCCGGGATCGTGGACGTTGAGCCCAATGTTGTGGCCAAGACCATGAATGTAATACTGGCCGAGCGGTTTTCCGTGCAGATCCTTTCCGTGCGAATTGATGTAGTCATGGGAAATCTTGTTGACGCTTTTGTCGCCCTTCTGACAGAGGTCCATGCCGGGCTTGAGGGCGGCGAGGGCGGCGTTTTGCGCGCCAAGCACAATATTGTAAATCTCGAGCTGGCGCGGCGTGAATTTCCCATTGGCCGGGATGGTGCGGGTGATGTCCGCAGAGTAGCCGGAGTACTGCGCTCCAACGTCAAGGACGACGATGTCGCCGTCTTCAATCTTGCGGGAGAGTCTGTCGTAATGCAGCGCGGTGGAATTTGGCCCGGCACCCACGATGGGAGCATACCCTTCCGCTTCGGAGCCGCCCGTGGCGTGCACTTCCACCATTTTTGCACCGACCTGGTATTCGTAGAGTCCAGGACGCATCATGCGCATGGCTTCCAGGTGTGAGTCGAGCGTCAGGTCAATGGCGCGCTGAAGGAAAGCGATTTCACCGGGGGACTTGATCTGGCGCATGGCGCTGATTTGCGCGCGGATGTCTTTCAGCTTGATCTGCGGCGCGGCTTGTTGGAGCCAGTCCACCACTTCTTTTTCATGCGGGTAGCCGCCCAACTCTTTTTCATAGGGAAGAATCGTGTAGAAGGAGGGATAGGTTTTCGCGAGGGCATCGACTTCGGCGCGCATTTCCGGGAAGGGCTTCACCGCCGAGAAGCCGGTGCGGGCTTCGATGCCGGGATCGGCGGGAGACATGCGCACGCCGTTCCACTTTTCTTTTTGAGGATTCTTGGCGGGAAGGTAGAGGATTTCGCGCGGGCCATTCGATGCGTCATTGGTCGATGATTTCGCGGCCGGGAGAATTGCCAGCCCCGCGCCTTCTTCGTTGTGGCCGGTCAGGTAATAAAAATTTTCTTCCTGCTTGAAGATGTAGGTTTGCGAAGACTCCTCGCGTCCGGTAAGGCCCCACAGAACGATAGGAGATTCAGCCTGTGCGGCGAGCTTGGCGCGGCGCTCGGCGTAGACGCTATTGGGCTCGCGGTCGCGGCGTTCCTGCGCGTGTGCGGAGGGCGCGGCAAAGCAAACGCCGAGACAAATCAAAATTGAGAGAATCGCCGAAGAGGCAAACTCGTATCTTCGGCGTGGGCGCCGTGGCGGGAGACTATGCATCGATAGACCTTGCGTGATTACACCTCGCCTGAATGTTTTGGGAACCCGCAGGGCAATCGGGTTGCGCCTTCGCCGACTCGCTGGTGCTGAGGCAGAGCAGATGGATTGTATCCGAAACTTGGACGCACCTGAAATCCGAGCGACGCCGGCGCAGGGGCGAGTGACGAGTGGCGAGTGAAGCCTGCAATTCCTTGTAAGGGCTGAAGCCTAATTTTCTTGTGTACGCTTTTTCGCGGTGCCTGAAGGCACCGCTCCCCTGACTGAAAGTCAGGGGCTTCCACCTGCAGACAAAGAGGTCCGGAGCGCTCGCTTTGCTCGCTAGCCGGGCTGAAGCCCGGCCGCTACAAGATACGGGAGCGGCTCGGTGCGCCGAGCGTTCCGGGTATTTTAGGTTGTCGATTGGGGCGCAAAGGAGTAGAGTCCCAGAAACTCTGTGGAGGTTCTTCCCATGAACTCACTTCATTTGCGCTGGCGCGGGTTGATTCTTGCCGTGGTGGTGTGTCTGACTTGCGGACTCTTCGCGGTTGCCGCGGACGAGCCAACTCTGACCAAGGAGCAGATTAAGCAGTTCCTTCTCACCGCCAAGGTGGTGAACAGTCACGACGCAAAGAAAGGCATCACCCACACCTCGCGCCTTACGCTCTCCGACGGCACGGTTACCCACGACGCCTCTTTCCAAGGTCTTGATGAACACAAACGCGAGATGAAGCTTGCCAGCGGCGCAATCGAACTGAACTTCGTGGACTCCTACAAGTACAATCTCGCTGCTTATGCGCTGGCTGAGTTGATTGGCATGGACGACATGGTGCCGGTGTATGTCGAACGCAAATGGGCAGGCAATACAGGCTCGCTGAGTTGGTGGTTGGTGGTGAAGATGGATGAGGCGGAGCGCCACAAGCAGAAATTAACGCCGCCGGATCCAGATGCCTGGAACAATCAGATGTACAAGGTTCGGGTCTTCGATCAATTGGTCTCCGATGCCGATCCCAACCTGACCAACGTGCTAATCGGCGAGAATTGGAAGATTTGGAGGATTGATTTCACCCGCGCATTTCGCCTCAACAAGGATGTGAAAGAACCTAAAGACTTAGTACGCTGCGACCGGCAATTGTTGGAGAAACTGAAGGCGCTGGACGGGAACGCGCTAACAGAAAAAACCAGCCACTATCTCACCAAGGATGAAGTGAAAGCGGTGATGGCGCGACGGGACAAAATTGTGGCGCAGTTCCAGAAGATGATCGCTGAAAAAGGTGAGAACGAAGTGCTGTACTGAATTATCTGAGCACGGAAGTAAACTGCACCGCTCAACTGGGGGAGTAGGGATGCAGCGGAGGCGTTGGATTGGAAGCCCGAGTGGGAAAGAAAGCAGCTTGCTCTTTTGGGTCCCCCGGGTCTAGTGTTCGTGCTGCACATTACGTCTTTACCGGTGATCCCGGTAATAAGGAGAGAAAAAATGCTGAAGAAGCGACTCACTCTGCTGTTCGCGTTGGTACTTACCTTCCCGCTGGCGGCGGCGGTGTTCGGGCAAAAGGCTCCCGCCAAGTCGAAGGAGGCGCGCTGGGAAGGTAGAGTTGAAAGAAGCAGTAAGGAGCAGTCTACTCTGACTATTCGCAAGTCGGGTTCGAGTGTAGAGAAGACCTGTGCGTTCGACAGCTCGACGAAATGGGTCAGTCAGTATCACGCCGACAAGAAGGTCAACGACATTGACGCCAGCCAGGTTAAAGACGGGGACTACGTGATTTGCAAGGGCACTTATGACAAGCCCGGCGTACTCCACGCAACTCTAATCTCTAAGCGGCTCTCCCACTCCGCCCCGTAGACGAGTTGGATCTTGTAACGCAAGTTGAAACGCCCGAGCTCTTGTAGGTATCGGGGTTCACTTAGTAACCAGATCGCGGAGCCTTCCTGTGATGGCTCCGCGATTGTGCTTCCATGCGGTCTATCACGAACCGCGACCGTGCCAAGGTTTTGGTCAGGCCGCCTGCGTGGCGGCCTTTGCCACGTTTGCGGGTTCCTCTATGCGTATTTGCAGTTCGTTGACTTGTCCAAGTCTGGCAGCCTAAGATGCACCGCAATAGAGGACGCCCTGCGGAACTCAATGCTTTCGCTAAAATTCTGCTGCTTGGTTATAGGAGGCAGGAAAATGGTCCGCCCTCCGGTCTGTGTTTCTCCCCACCGCGCTTGTATTTCCGTCCTCCTGGTCCTGGTGTCGGCGATGCTAGCGTGGGCGGGACCAGCAAAGGCTCCAGCGGAACCGCGGGAATCCGTAGTCGCCATCGGCGATGTCCACAATGATTTAGACGATTTCGTCGCCATTCTCCGGCGCACCGGACTTATCGATAAGCAGAACCATTGGACAGGCGGTAAGACAACATTCGTTCAGGTCGGGGATCTCTTGGATCGCGGCCCCAAGCCGCGCGAGGTCATGGACCTGATGATGGCACTCGAGAAGGAAGCGGGGCAAGCAGGTGGCAAGGTCATAAGCCTCCTCGGTAACCACGAGCTAATGAATATCATGGGCGACCTGCGTTACGTCACTCCCGCGAACTATGCCAGTTTTGCGGATGGCAATTCCGAGAAGCGGCAGAGGGCTGCGTATGACGAGTATGTGAAATGGAGGAGTAGCCACGCATCGTTACTAGCCGAGCTTCCCCATCCGATGGAGTTGACGGAGGCGGAATGGATGGCGCGTCATCCCGCAGGTTTCATTGAACAGCGCGAGGCGTTTGGTCCAACGGGAGAATACGGCAAGTGGCTGCGAGGACATGCTGCCGTGGCCGAGATTGAAGGAACCATCTTCTTGCACGGGGGAATTCATCCTGATCTAGCCAAGACCAAACTTGATGCGATCAATAGCCGGATCCGCGACGAAATCAAGGGATTCGACGCCTCGAAACAGTATCTGCAGAATGAAAAGTTGATCCTGCCATTCTTTAATTTGCAGGAAATCAGCAACGTGCTTCAAGCGGAAGTCATTGCCGAGATCAAGTCCCATGTCTCCGCCAATGCTGAACGCCAGGCTCAGATCCAGGAGTTCTTGAGGCATCAAGATTGGTTAAGCGTGCGAGTGGATGGCCCACTGTGGTTTCGCGGTTACGACAAGTGGAGCGAAGAAGAGGGTGCACCGCAGGCGAGCAAGGTCTTGGAGAGTTACAAGGCAACACACCTTGTGGTGGGGCACACGGTGCAGAACAGCGGCCGCATCCGGCCCCGCTTTGGCAACAAAGTGTTCCTGATCGACACCGGCATGCTCAGCAGCTACTACCCTGGGGGCAGGCCGTCAGCTCTGGAAATCTGCGGCGATAGCAAATTCATCGCTGTGTATCTGGACCAGCAGATAGTGCTTCTCGATTCCCCTGGGTCTTCGCCTCAAAGCGGAGGGCCTGGGGCGGGGAATGGGACAACGGTTTCGGAAAAGGTAGCCGTCTTGCCCGCCGACCGTATATGTTCCGGAACGACGGGCGCACCCCAATGAGACAGACAGGTTACGAAGGAAGGTTCTGCGGATGAAACGGTGGATTGAGCGCGCTCTGAACGTCGGCCCCGGAGATTTGGGGCGTGGCGTACTCTTGTGCTCCTGCCTGTTCTTAGTTATCGCCAGCTACAAAATCGGCAGCGTGGCGGGAGCTGCGTTATTCCTGTCGCGTTTCCAGGCGAGTCAGCTTGCCTACGCCGACATCTCCAGCGCGGTGCTGGTCGCGGTGGTCATAGCGGGCTACGTGCTTATTGCGCGGCGGGTTCTTCTCCGCGATCTGCTCGTCGGCAGCATGGTATTTTTCTCCAGCACTTGCGCGGTGTTTTGGGGGCTAGCCCATTACTATTCCCACCTGATCTGGGTTTTTCCTGCCTTTTACGTATGGGTAAAAATTTTCGGCGTACTGGGGGCTACGCAGATCTGGACGCTGGCGAATTACGTTCTGACAACGCGCGAGGCCAAGCGCGTTTTTGGGATGGTGGGCGCGGGCGGCATTGCGGGAGGGATTTTTGCGGGTTTCCTTTCCAAGACCGTGGCCGGAAGGGTCGGAACGGAAAGCCTGCTGCTGGCTATGACGCTGTTCGTTTTGATCTGCGCCGGTCTGGTGATCTTGGTCTGGCGCAGCGGGCGAGTGTTGGTGGGTGACGCGCAGCGTACAGCCGGAAGATCCGCCGAAACAGCCCAACGGAACATGTCCGCTAGCTTGAAGTTGTTGTTTGCTTCGCCTTATTTGGGGGCCATCGCAGCGGTCATCTGCATTTCGCAGTTGGTAACCACATTAACGAACTGGCAGTTCCTGGCCATTGGTAAGCAGTTCCTGGTAAAGAAAGACGTAATGGCTGTTTTTTTTGGTGACTTTTATTTTTACGCGGGCGTGCTGGGGCTGTTGTTTCAGTTGCTGTTGACCGCAAGATTTTTGCGCCGATTCGGTATAGGCACGGCGCTGTTCGTGCTTCCCGTTACTGTATTCATGGGTTCGGCCGGTCTGCTGGTTCTCGGCACGCTGGCTTCCGCGGTGGCGCTGAAGGGCGGCGACACGGTGTTGCGCTATTCGGTGGACAGGTCTACGGCCGAGTTGCTCTACCTGCCGATCCCTGCTGGTGTGAAGTTACAGGTGAAATGGTTCATCGATACCGTCATCTGGCGCCTGGGTGATGGGCTGTCTGGGGTAATCGTCCTCATCTTTGCCACTTGGTTGCAGTTCTCCCCGCGTCAAATCAGCTGGGTGGTGCTGCTGCTGGCCAGCGGCTGGCTCGTGGCAGTTTCTGTCGCGCGGCGACAATACGTCGCTACGCTGAGGGAAAGCATTAGCCAGCATCGCTTCGACGTGGAACAAGCCAGCGCGCCAGTGCTGGACCGGTCGACTACGGACCTTCTGGCCACCAATCTTTCCGCATCCGATCCCAAGGACATTCTTTACGCGCTGTCCCTTTTTGAAGTGGAACAGCAAAGAGCCGCGCATCCGGGGATACGGGCTTTGCTGAATCATTCCGCACCGGAAGTGCGGCAGAAGGCAATCGCCATTCTCTCGGCGGCGGGCGACAAAGCCGCGGTTTCAGAAGTGCAACGACTCCTGCGGGACCCGGAGCTCAGTGTGCGCACCGAAGCCCTGCTTTTTCTGAGCCACCATGGACATATCGATCCTCTGACTGTCATAGAGCAACTTGGCGATTTCCCCGACTTCTCGGTCCGGTCGGCAGTCGTCGCCTTTCTGGCGCAGCCCGGCGAGGCTCAGAACTTGGAAGCCGCGCGAAATATCCTGGACTCTATGGTCAACGAAGCAGGAGAAGAAGGCCTGCGTAACCGGGTGGAAGCCGCCCGGCTGCTCGGCGAGTTGCCGGACTGTTTCGATCCTTTACTCTCCAAGCTTCTTGCCGATTCCGACACTCACGTGGTGTGCGAGGCCATCCATTCGGTCGGAATGCTGCGCAAGCGCCGGCTAGTCCCTGAGCTATTAGACCGGCTCGCAGACCATAGACTCGCCCCCGCGGCTGCGCAGGCACTGGGCAGATTCGGGGACTCCATTGTAGGAGGGTTACGCGACCACCTTTGTGATTCCGCCGTTCCCATCCAAGCACGCAGAGAAATTCCGAGCGTACTGGTGGCTCTCGGAACGTCAGCCGCCGCAAGCGTACTGCTTGACAACCTGCTGCAAGGCGATACCACGTTGCGCTTTCGCACGATTGCCGCTCTAAACAAACTTTGCCGGCTGAATCCCCAGATCGTGCTGGACGCTCAGATGCTGGAGACCGTATTGGCGGCCGAGATTCTGGGGCACTACCGGTCATACCAGATTTTGGCTACCATCGGGGCTACGACAGACGGCGTCGATCCTCTCGCGCGAGCGCTGAAGGAGGCCATGCAACAGGAACTGGAGCGCATCTTTCGTTTGCTGAATTTGCTGCATCCCCGGCTCGATTTGCACAGTGCCTATGTAGGTCTGCAGTCCACGAGCGTCGCCGTGCACGACAATGCCTTGGAATTCCTCGATAACGTCTTAAAATCGCAATTGCGAGACATGCTCGTGCCTTTGCTGGATAGCAAGGTCACTGTGGCAGAACGAGCGCAGATCGCACAACGGCTGGTGCGCGTCAAAATCGAAAGCCAGGAACAGGCCGTGGCAGAACTCGTTGCTAGCGACGATCCATGGTTGAAGTCGTGCGGGGCTTACGCCATCGGAGCCCTGGGGATAAAATCTTTGGAAGACCAATTAGACCGGTGCCTGAACGAATCGGACCCTTTGCTGCGCGAAACGGCGCGTGCCGCGAAACTCCGCCTGGAAGCTCTCGCCGCGAAGTCTTGACCCTTCGCGGCCCGGCGTAAATCCCTCACGCTGCGGGGCCGCCGCGCGCTGCGCGTAGAAAGGCTAACGCCTCTGCGCCGCGGCCAGGTCCCCGGGGCATTACATCTCGAAAAAAGTCATCGTGGCAGCCGCAGGTCTATGCGCGACGCGTGCAGCACGCCTTTATCGTCGACATGGCCCAGCACAATCACAAACGAGCCTTCCTTGACCTCGTCCTGCTGCCCGGGCTTTCCGAGCTTCGTCCATGCGGTCGAGTTGTCGTAGGCGATCTTCCTTTCATCTTTCGACGGGGCGGCGCCGCCACGGATGTCCATCTGCGACAAGTCTTTATAAATTCTGACGACGTGGCCCTGCCATTTCGTCTGTTTTTTCGCGGCCGATGCTTCTTTCTTTTCGGCCGCGGCCTGGTTGGCTCGCGCAGGCATGGCAGCAAATACCGCTCCCGCAAGTACTATGGAAAGTAAAGTTAGGGAACCCTTCATTGAAATCCTCCATGTTCGAATAACCGCTGGATCTCGGCCGACTACAAAGAGAAGGAACACGTGGGGAGAGAATAGTTCGGGGGTAGGGAAGTGTAAAGAAGAATCTGCCGCAAACCGCCTGCGCTATTAGAATTCCAAATCGGGGGAATCACAATATCCGCTTTGACAGGCCAAACGGTTTGGGAGTAGCATCCTTGGCATCAAGCCATTTTGGCTCTAGCAAGTTTTTCTTTCTTCAATAGTCGAGAACAAAGGAACGGTGCGTCCAGGTGCCGTGTGGCGGCGCTTTTGGGGGAGTGGTCACTTTAAGGCAGGGGCGGGTGGTCTGCAGAAGTCAGGTTTACGGCGCCGGCAATTTGGGGTGGATGGGCGCTGGAAGGCTGCTCTGAAAATCGATCAGGGGGTGGAAGTATGAGGCGATTGTTACTCGCAGTGGTTATGATTTTGACTTTGGGTGTTGCGGGAAATGCGCAAACATTTCGCGGAGCCATCAATGGGACGGTAACGGACCCGTCCGGTGGCGTGGTGCCGAACGCGCAGGTGAAGGCGACGGAAAGCTCAACAGGGATTGATCACACGACGGTGACGACCACGGAAGGTCAGTTTGCGTTTCAGGACCTTCCGCTGGGGGCCTATAAGGTTACGGTAACGGCTGCAGGCTTTCCCGCTAATACTGTGGACAATGTCACGGTGACGGCAGGTTCGATCTACACGCTAAACGTCAAGCTTACATTGCAATCGACGACTACAACGGTGGAAGTCTCGGCTGCGGCCGTTACGCTGGATACAACGACGCAGACCCAGACCATGACCCTTCCCGAGGACATCGTCCAAAATATGCCGCTGAATGGACGTGACTTTACGCAGATGATCTCTGTTTCGCCGGGGTTTGGCGGCTATAACGTGGGCGGATTCGGTTCTCTTAATGGCACGCGCGCGAACCAGATCAATTGGCAGATCGATGGCGTGGATAATAACGATTTCTGGCACAACATTCCCGCGGTGAATCAGGGTGGGGTGTCCGGTATCGCCGGCGTGGTGCTGCCGATTGACTCGATCGTGGAATTCTCGGCACAGACCCAGTCAGGCTCGGAGGCGGGACGGAATGCGGGTGGCACAGTGAACTTGGTCACCAAGTCTGGCGGCAATGTACTTCACGGCTCTGTGTACTATTACAACCGAAATGAGTTTTATGGCGCCGGATCGCCGTTCCTGCCGTCAGGGACAAAAACTCCACGGTTGCGCAACGAAAACTACGGATTCGCGGTGGGCGGCCCAATTATCAAGAATAAGACGTTCTACTTTGCGAGTTATGAGAAGCAGGACTTCATCATCGGCCTTTCGGGATTGGCGACAGAGCCCTCCGATGCATGGATTTCGCTAGCGACGGACTTGCTCAATAATCCCGGACAAAAGTACGGCTCGTACGCTCCTGTGCCGGCAAGCACGCTGTCTAAGAACCTAATTGGCGCGAACGGCTTCTGGCCCAGGAACGTGATAGGCGGCCTGCCTGCGACCCTAGGGAACTTCTTCAGTTCCATCGCTGAGACCGGCTACAGCTACAATGGCGTGGCCAGGATTGACCATCAATTCTCTGACAAGCACCACCTGTACCTGCGGTGGTTCGGCGGGCAGGGCAACCAGATCGCCCCTCTGGGAGGAAGTCCAGCGCTTGGCACAGCCAGTTCCAACTTGAAGGACTACTTCGAAGTCGCTCCTATCCACGTATTTAACTACTCGGCCGTCCTGAACTCTACGGTCACGAATAAGCTGACCAATCAGCTGCTCTTCGGCGCAAACTACTTCAACCAAATCTTCCATGACTTCAACAATGGCTTTAACACCAAGACGATGGGCTTGTTCCTGAGCCCTGACGCGACGAATAACGGACAATATATCCTTGGGGCTCCGAATATCGTTATCGGTCCAAAGGGCGGCATATTTGAACAAATTGGGCTTACGCCGCCGGAAGGACGAAATGACCTTACTTGGCACATAACAGACATTATTTCTCACAGTATGGGAACTCACCAGTTGCGCTACGGAGCGGAAGTCCGTCAAGCGCACCTGAACGAGTTCTATCATCGGCGCGGGACTGGGAAGTTCATCTTTGACGGATTGCAGGGACCCTGGAGCGGTGCTACAGGATGCGGCGCTGCGACTGTTCCTGCAGCTTGCACCACACTAGCGAGTAACAATCAGCTTCCCGGCGCTGAAGCTCTGGCTGATTATCTGGCTGGACGCGTAGCGGGACCCACCCCCGCTTTCCCCGACTTAGTAGGATCCACGATCGCGGTTGGGGATATCGAGCGTTTTGTCGTGGTGAACGCCTACAACCTCTACTTCCAAGACAACTGGCAAGCAACGCGGAACCTGAGCTTGAATTTCGGTCTGCGGTACGAATACTTCGGGCCGATGCATAGCGATAAAAAGGACATCGCGAACTTCATTCCGGGACAGGGATTCCGCGTTCAGGGAGCGGGCCTCGACTCCCTCTTCCCGCCGGATAGGAACAACTTCGCGCCGCGAATCGGCTTTGCGTATCAGCCGGCCCGCTGGAGTAACCTCGTGGTGCGCGGTGGAATTGGTGTCTTTTACGACCAGATCAACCTTAACCCCTTCTTGGACTTCCGCCCGCCCATCGCCGCGCCGCAGGGAATTGAGGGCAACCCGTTCGGTGCCACGCCTGTTTCGACCTACGGCCGCAGTACTTATAACTGGGAAACGGCCCAGGCTGGTGGGGCAGCGATCTTTCCGGGAGTCAGTCCCTGCATCGATCCAAATTGCGCGGCGCCTACTGATCCAAAAGGGCTGGGCGCCTATTCGGTGAGCCAGAACTTCCGCACACCTTACTTCTTTAACTACAACCTGCAGGTAGAGAAAGGCTTCGGCAACTTTGCCGTATTGCAAATCGGCTATGTAGGCAGCCAGGGGCGCAAGCTGAACCTCGTATCCAATATCAATCAGGGCAATGCCTTTCCGAACTTTGGCAACATTTTGCAACTGAACACCATAGGGACTTCCAACTACAACTCGTTGCAGGCAGTCTACAGGATCAGGAGTTGGCATGGGCTCACGTCGCAATTCGCCTATACCTGGGCTCATGCTCTTGATGAGATCAGTCAGTACCGCGCCGCGATTGTGGATGATGCCTTCAACCGCAAACTGGACTATGGGAATAGCGATTTCGACACCAGACATCTCTTTACGGTGAGCGCGACGTATGACATCCCGCGGGCTTCGTGGGCTCAAGGCGCCTGGTCAAGCCGAGCTGTTAACGGCTGGCAGTTGAGCAGCGTGATGAACTTCCACACCGGACAGCCATCCGACGAGAACCGGCTGGGCTTGGACCTAATCGGCGACCCGTACAAGGGTGTGGATCACAAGTTCTCCGCGGGGACGCAATGGTGGAATCCCGCAGCGTTCGCCGTACCTGTATCCGGGGTCGGCAACCTCGCTCGCAATAAGTTCTATGGGCCAGGCTTCGGATCTGTGGATTTTTCGGTTATCAAGAACGTTCCGATTACCGAGCGAGTTAAAGTACAGCTTCGGGCGGACATGTTTAATCTCTTCAACAGGGTCAACCTCGCCTCTGGAGTTGGGGCCGTGGGCAGTAGCTGCGGGACAACGGTGCCTGGCGCACCTTGCAACACTAGCGCGGGCTTCGGTTTCGTGAGCGACACGATCGGTGACTTCAATGGCGCGCCGGGGCTTGGCCCCGGTGAAGCGTTCAACTTGCAGCTCGTGGCGAAGATTATCTTCTAACGAGTTTCTTCAAACTGTTCCTGGTGCGCGGGGGTTTCGGCCCTCGCGCATTTTTTTTGGCATCGCGGCGCGGTCTCCTGGACATTTGGCCGGTAATTAGTTGTGCAAATGGGCTTGCTTTGGCGTTTTCTCCTTCGGAATGTCTGCTAGGCTGAAATTACGCAAGTACTTATGGTTGCGCGAGATCCCCTTTCGGGAATGGCGCGTGGCTTGACGTAGTTAGGTCGCAGCAGGGTCCCCAAAAATCGCGGAACACGCTCGGGCCAGAGGATTTGGCTGGACGGGTTTGTGGCCGCTTGCAGGCGAAGAGGAGAACTGACGTGAAAAAGGCAACGTTTTGCCTGGTAGTGACGGGAATCTTGGGTTCGGCGGCGCCAGCACTGGCGCAGACCGCTGGCTCAGCACCAATAGCGTCGAGCGTGTCGCGCACGACGAAGGCGGTGAACTTCCGGCGGGCGGGCGGGTCGACCAAGCTTAGTTTTCAAGGTACGGAACTGCTGCAAATGGCGTCGGGCGAAGCGAAGGTGGACAGCAAGAGCAACCGGATTGAGATCGACGCGAAATTCGAGAATTTGGAACAGGCGACGAAGTTTGGGCTGGAATACCTGACGTATGTGATGTGGGCCGTCTCACCGCAGGGACGCGCGGTGAATCTGGGCGAAGTGGTGCTGAATCACGGCAGCGGGCACGTGAAGGCGATCAGCGACATGCAGACGTTCGGGATGATCGTGACGGCGGAGCCGTATTTTGCGGTGACGCAGCCGGGGAATGTGGTGGTGCTGGAGAACGTGATTCCGGCGGACACGATGTCGAAGGTCGAAAATATCGATGCGAGGTATGAGTTGCTGGGGCGCGGGATTTACTCGTCATCGAACACGAAGATTGAGAATGCGATTTTCGGGATCGATCGCAAAACTCCGCTGGAGTTGTTCGAGGCGCGCAATGCGGTGAGAATCGCGCGCATCGCGCTGGCGGATAAATACGCGGCATCGATCATGGGCAAGGCGGAACAACAACTGAAGGGCGCGGAGGACGTTTATCGCTCCGGGCGCGACAAGAAATCGGTGGACGCGGCGGCGCGCGAAGTGGTGGAGACGGCGGAAGAGGCGCGCGTGATGGCCGTGAAGCAGAAGGCGGAGGAAGATGCGCAGGCTTCCGTGGCGGCGGAGAAGAGGGCCGCGCTGGAACGCGAAGCCAGGGCACGTGCCGACGCGGCCGCAGAAGTGAAGCGGCGCCAGGAAGCGGATCAGGCGCGGGCGGCGGCAGAAGCGGCGAAAGCTGAAGCAGTGCGCATGAAACAAGAAGCGGAGCAGGCATCGCAAGATGCCGTTCGGCAAAAGCAGGAAGCCGAGCAAGCTCGCGCGGCGGCTCAGCAGCAGCAGCAAGTGGCTCAGGCGGCGGCAGAGCAGGCGGCGCGGGACAGGGCCGCTGCGGTCTCGCAGCAAAGAGCCGCGGAAGCCGAGACGGAGAAGGCGCGGCAGGCCGCGGCACAGGCCGAAGCGGAGAAGGCGCAGCTTCGCTCGCAGTTGCTTTCGCAATTGAATTCGATTTTGCAGACGCGGGATTCGGCGCGCGGGCTGATCGTGAATATGTCGGATGTGCTGTTTGACACTGGAAGCTACACGCTGAGACCGGGGGCGCGCGAGAAGTTGGCGAAGATTTCCGGCATCGTGCTGGCGCATCCGGGGCTGAATTTGCAGATCGAAGGGCACACGGACAGCGTGGGAAGCGATGAGTTCAATCAAGCGCTTTCGGAGCGGCGAGCGGATTCGGTACGAGATTTTCTTGCGGAGCAGGGCGTGCCGGGCTCGGCGATTAGCGCACGCGGGTTCGGGAAGACGCAGCCGGTCGCAGGGAATGATACGGCGGAGGGGCGGCAGCGGAATCGTCGCGTGGAGCTGGTGGTGAATGGCGATGCGATTGGGAATGGGAATGCTAGCGCGGCGGTGACGTCGAATCAGTAGCGACGATTTTTCTCTCGAGTGCTAGACGCCGACTATGAAATTTCCGTCTGCGACGTAGCCGTAGGCCATGCGCGGAGTGTTGAAGGCGAAGCCGGGGTTTCCTTTGCCGTCGAGAAGGATGAGGCCGCCGGTGGCGTGAGTGCGCGTGGCGAGAATGCTCACGGCCTCGCGAGCGGCGAGAGAGGCTACATCCGGTGTCGACGGCTTCGGCAGAATGGACGAAGAAGGGTTGGGATCGGAACCGACCGGATGGCGCAGGAAGTCGGCGGCCGCTTTTGCCAATACTACCTTCATGATCGCTTCACCGTAGCCGGTGCAGGAAACGCCGCCGGCCTCCACATCGGCGTAGCAGCCACAGCCAATCAGCGGTGAGTCTCCCACGCGACCTGGAAGTTTGCAGCAGGTGCCGCCGGTGCTGGTGGCGGCGAACAAGCGACCTTTGCTATCGAGAGCAACGGCGCCAACGGTGCCCTGGTTATGGCCGCGGTGATGCGCGGCGGCGTGCTTGCTGTTGCGGCACTTCAGCCAAGCGTCGCGCTCAGACTCTGCAATGAGTTCTTCCGGCGCGCACAGTGTCAGCCCTTGGTCAGCGGCAAAACGTTCGGCGCCTTCACCGACGAGCATCATGTGTGGGCAATTTTCGAGAACCTGGCGCGCGAGGCGGATGGGATTGCGAATGCGGCGGAGCGCCGCGACGGAGCCTACGCGCAACGTGGCGCCATCCATGACGATGGCGTCGCATTCCACGTAGCCGTCGAGCGTCAGATGCGAGCCGAAACCGGCGTCGAAGACGGGGTCGTCTTCCAGAACTACGACAGCGGCTTCCACCGCGTCGAGGGCCGAGCCGTCGTGGTTTAGAGTGGACCAGCCTGCGGCAAGGGCACGCTGGCAACCGGCTTTGCACGCGTCGACAGCTTCATCGGGAATGTCCCAAGCGCCGCCGTGAACGATGAGCGAAGGTTTCATAGGGGATGAGAATGGCAAAGCGAAAGGGCGGTTGTCCAGGAAACGTGGGCGATATTTTGGCCATGAGGGACTGCTGCTAGACGAAGAAATCGAGCAGGACCAGCAAGGGTCCGAGAAAGGCGAGAATCATGCCGCCGCTGATGGGGTTACGAGGAATACGGCGAAGCGAGCGGACAAAACTTACAGGCACGGCTTTGAGGCGTGACTCCGGGCGTGGGCCGTAGAAGGGTCCAACCACGGTATAGCGAGAAAAACTGCGGCGCACAGCGCAAGTTTCGTCCTGGATCCACACGGAAACTTCATCGCGGCCGCGCCAGACGAGGGCCCCGCCAAACATGAAGATCAAGTAGCCCACAAACGTGAGAAGTCCGAGAGCCGAGCCTTCACCCCAATACATATTTCCTCGCAGGCTGACCGCTTTGGTTAAGACGCGAAAATGAGCCGCGGCGTTACTCGTCTTCGTGAATGGTGACGAGGCGCACGACTTCAAACTCTTTGGGTCCGGCGGGGGTGGAGACCTGAACCTCATCGCCCACCTTACGGTTGAGCAGAGCTCGGCCGATGGGCGATGTTGTGGAGATAAATCCCTTTTCGGCGTCAGCTTCCTCGGTACTGACCAGCTTGTATTCGATTTTGACGTCACGCCGAGTGTCGAGCACGACAATGCGCGAGCCGTAGCCCGCGCGATCCTTGGGGATGTTGGTTAGGTTGAGCATGCCTAAGTCGCCCATGCGCTTTTTCAGCTGGCCGATGCGCGCGTTCACAAAGCCCTGGCGCTCCTTGGCAAATTTGTACTCGGCGTTTTCCGAGAGGTCGCCGTGGGCGCGGGCAACGGCGATTTCCTTGGGAAGGTCGACGCTGAGTTCGTGCTCGAGCGCGCTAAGCTCATCCTGAATTTTTTGCTTAATCTTCTTCAATGGGTCAGACATGGCGAATTGAGACCTATCCAAGCAGGGCGAACCAAATTCGGTCAGAGGCCCTACGCAAACAATCAATTATACCCGCGCTACCACCAATTATAGATGGGGGCAATTATAGATGGGGTCGAATTACTGCCACAAGACGCGTGCCGGTTTGTAGCACAGGAGCGAGGAAAAACACTAGGGCACGAGGAACCTTCGAAGGCGGCGTTCACCAGGACTGGCCCTAACGGCTGCATTAGGGGAGGCGCTATGGGCTTGCCGCGGGTTGCGTCGAGAGACGCGCGCGACCTATTCGACCGTGACTTGGAGTGACTGCGCCTCGGTATTGCCCGAGGCGTCGCTGATGGTGAGCGTGAAGGTGGTGCTTTTTGGCGGCGAGACGCTGACGCAATGCGCGTAGGAAGGCCAAACCGCATTTGGCTGAGGCTCGAGTTTTACCGTTTTGGCGTTGGCTACGCCATAGCAGAGTTGCACGCTCTCTCCCTTGTGGATGCTGCCGGGGCTCGCATAGAAACTTTGTATGGCAAGGTCCTTGCCGCCGAGCCGTTCCAGGGTGACGCGGTCGTATTCCAGTTGTTTCCGGGAGCTCTCTTCGCGCGCTCGGCGTTCAATCGATTGGTTGTCCTGCCAGCGGGAAAACAAGGTCCAAACCAAAAGTAGGAGCACGATACCCACTAGGAACGAAGAATAAAGCAGGGGGTTCTTGAAGGCGTTTCTCGCGGAAGGCTGAGGTCCCTGAGCGTCAGCGAGCATGCTTGCCTGTTTTAACGATCGAAGAGGTTAGCATTTGATTTAGCTTACTTTCGATTTTGCCGCCGATAGAAGTATCGTACGGCCAGGCACGCAACTTGGAGCAAGTGAGTAGGCTCAAGATTTCGTGAACGTCCAACGGGTGACCGCTTCCGTGAAATTTTCTGCGTGCTCGTCTTGGCCGAAGACCGTTTGCGGAATGACGCGAAAGATGGAGCCGCCGGAAGACTCGAGCAGAGGCCCGACATCGCCGCCATACTTGTGGTTATAGACGGTGACTAGTTGCTTCCAGACTGCGCGATCGGTCACTTCTTGCACGATGCCTTCGAGGATTACCGCTTCGTCGGCTTTTTCGGTGCCAACGGCGCAGCGAGGGTTGTCGGCGATATTTTTTGCCTTGCGCGTGCGACGTCCAGTACTGAACCAGAAGGCGTCCTGCCACCAAATGCCCCAGACAAGCATGAGATGTGGCCGCCCATCGGGCCGAGAGGTGGCGATCCAGTAGTTGTGAGAATTTTCCAGGCGTTCGAGCGCCCAAGACCATGGTTTGAGGCCGGAGGAAGCGTCGCTGGGCTTCTCCAGCGCATCTGGCCAGTACGGATGACTCGCTTTTGGTTCAAGCATGAGGCACGCCCCGCCGAAGGCGGGGAATCGGGCACATTCTAGCAAGCAGAACGAGGATTATGAATTCGTTTTGCGGCTCTAGCGAGAAAAACGCAAACGGCCTTCTTCACCTTGCTTGGTACGCAGGGTTTATGAAACGAAGGCGCAGCCGACGCGGAAGCTGCCTTGCGTGGTGCGCTGAAACCATACGGGCTTAAGGCTGACACGGACAGGAGGAAGAATGGGTACGTGCAGAACCGCCAAGACGTTTTCTGGAAGATCTTCCTGGGTGTCCAGTTCGATTGCCACCCCTCCGAAACCGAGATCGAGAACGCGGGCGCGGCGGGTGCCTTGTTCGCCGAGCGTGGCATAAGCGTTCGTGCCGGCCATCGAGACGCGCTCGGCCTTGCGCTGAACTGCATAAGCGCGCGGAGGCGGAGCTTGGGAAGGCGTGGACGTTTTCGAGGCAGCCGATACGTCGGGAGTTTCAGGCTTGGGTTCGGAGCGTTCCGGCGCGCGTCCAGATTCAATGGAAATCGGCGGCGGCGGCGTTGTGGAGCGGTCTGGCGCTTGAGTTGGCTCTGCTGAAGGGGAGTCGGACTGCGTGCGAGTTCCGCCGTTAGTGGACCTGCCGTGGTTTGCGTGCTTGAGACGATAAAGGCGTTCATCGGCAACGCGGATTAACTGATCAGCCTGCTCGCCATCCTGCGGGTAAGTGGCGACGCCATGGTCCATGCTAACGCCGACGCTTAATTGCAAGGGCTGAAGCATTTCGGTAAAAACCGTCTCCACACGGCGGCTAAGCGCTAATGCTTGTTCCGCGTCTGTTTGTGGCAAGAGAAGAGCGAACTCATCTCCGCCGATGCGGAAGGCAGAATCGGAGGTACGGAGAGCCTTTTTGAGCGTAGCGGCGGCGGCGCGCAGAACTTCATCGCCGCGAGGATGGCCATGCTTATCGTTCACTTCCTTGAAGCGATGCAGATCGAGAACTACCAGACCCAACGGCGAGCCGTAGCGTCGGCCGCGATTGAGCTCTTTTTCAAACGTTTCGCTGAAGAGACGGCGGTTGTAGAGTCCGGTGAGTGGATCCGTGACGGCATTTAGTTGCAATGTCTTAAGCTCATCGTATTCGATAACAATCGGGACGCGGAACAGTCCGGCGGAAGCGAGGACGTCCATCAAGGCGGTTTTTAGGGCGACTTGGCGGCCGAGGTTTTCACTCAGTTCGCGGCGACGCAGAAGCATTTCGTCCCACAACTGAATGCATTGACTCTCGCGCAGATCGAGGTGAGTGATAGCGCGAATGTAGCGTTGCAGGAATTGTCCGCGCGCGGGCAGGTCAAGGCTTTCGAGCGTGTCGGCAAGTAGCTCGAGGTAGGAATCCTCTACTGGCAGACGAGGGGGCACAGGGGCGCCAGGGCTGGGCATAGCTGGGTCGTTACCTGACCTCTGCTGATCCCCGCGGGGTGTGGGGAGAGAACGAAACTTCTCTGCTGCAAGGGAGCAAGTGGCGGTCCATCCGTACCATAACGGAGCCGCCGGACGCGCCCCACATTCGACAGAGGCACGAACTCGACAAGTAATCCTATCCTAAAGCAAACAATAAAGATAGGTTGTACTTGCGAGAAAGGCGAACTTTGGGGACAGGCGGACCCAACTCGATGTAACAAAACTACCCAGAACAATGGGATTGCAAAAGAGCAGTTAATTACTCAAGTGGCCTTAGAAATTCCAACCCGAATAGGCGAATATCGCCAGCGGAAGACTGCCGAAGGATCTTAGCGGAGATTGGGGGTGTCTCGTTGGGAACGACGCTGGAGGAAGAATGGGGTGAGGGAGCTGGCACGGTGATGCTGACGACCTGGTCCGGGCGGAGGAAATGCGTCGAAGCGATACAGGCACCCGTCGCGCTGATGTTGAGCGTCTTCGTGAGCTCAATGAATTCAACACCGGAAGTGTCGACACCCCGAAGAAAAACGGGTACTTGGAGGCGGATACGCGGCGACCGGCGGCGCTGAACAGGATCCAGGCGCTCGCCTTTGTTGTCTATTTGGATTTCCAAACTTCCCCCGTAGTACCAGTGAACTAGTACGATTGTGCATATTCAATGCCAGGGAATAAGCTCGGGGCAAGCGCCTGTAAGTAGCAATGGGCACTAGCAGTTAAGTAGCGCAGCAAAAGACGTGGGAGATAGGGTAAGCCACCAAGGTTACTTTGCGGGCCATGCTGCTTCCCCAAATGTGCAAATGGAACGCTTTTCCCATTGACAGTGGAGTAGGTGGTTTGGGAGTATGACGGCACCGCAGAAAGGGAAAATTTTTTCCCACAAGTGTGGGTGGCCTCAAAGCACCGCAAATGAGTGGAACAATTGTAAATCCGCCGCTAGCCGATTCGCGTGGGGCAACAGGGTATTCAAGAGCGCTGGTTGTCGGGCTTCTTGACACGCTGGATGCTGCGTTGGTCATCGCGGAGCGCAGTGGACGAATCGTGTTGATAAACATCCGAGCGCGCAAGTCGCTAGGCCTTGAAGGTAGGGCGGAGCCGGAAATCAACCTGTTTACTGAATTGTTGCAATCTGACGCGAAGCAGATCTTCCGGGAGATTGAAAGCGGGAAGCATGAAGTCCGCCTGGAGGTAGCGCGTGGCGGCGAGGGATTCTCCGCCGTGGTGCAATGGATGCCAGAGCCGGACTGGGTCGTAGTGCAATTCCAACAGCAGCAAGAGATACAGCCGGCGCCCGACCCGGCGACACAGATTACGGTGCAGGAGCTTCTGCAAGAACGCGAGATCACGTACCGCAACCTTCTGGCGGCGTATCTGAAGCTACAGGAAGTGAACCGGCAGAAAACCGTGTTCTTGGCTTCCGCGGCGCACGAGTTGAAGACGCCACTGGCGGTGATCAAGGGCTACTACGATTTGATGTTGGCCGGTTCGCTGGGACGATTGTCAGACAAGCAAAAAGACATACTGGAAGAATCCAAGGAAAGCTGCGAGAGGCTTGTTCGTCTGGTGTCGATGTTCTTGAATTACTCGGCGCTTGAAAGCGGAAAGCTCGTGCTGCAGCTTCGCGAAAATGATTTGCGCGATTGCCTGGAGGAGGTAGCGAAGAGATGGTCAGAAGCATTTCAGCGCAAGGGAGTGAAGCTTGAGGCTTTATTCGATCCTTCGATACCAAATTTCCGATTTGACTACCAGAAGGTGCAACAAGCAGCGGCGAATTTGCTGGACAACGCGTTGAAGCACACTCCGGCCGGCGGCATGGTGACGCTCCATGCAGGGCCGCACTTTTGGGAACGGCGCGTGGAGGAAGTCGCACCAATCCAGGAGCGGAGGCGGTTTCGCTTGCCGCGCCCCAATAGCGTTGAAGTTTCCGTAGCGGATAGTGGGCCAGGGATTCCGGCGGAACATCACCAGGAAATCTTCGAGGATTTTGTGCGCGTGGACCGCAACACGACAGGGATGGGTTTAGGGCTGGCGATTGCGAAGCGGCTGATCCAGGCCCATCGCGGGAAAATATGGGTGGAAAGCGAGCCGGCGGGCGGCAGCAAATTTACGTTTCTACTGCCCATGGATCAAAGTTGATCGGCCGCAGTTTTTGCAATTCGGATGAGTGGGAGTGAAGGAGATTTCGATGGCTGTTAAAGAAAAGATTCTGGTAGTCGATGATGAACCGAGCATAAGAAAGTACTTACAGACGCTGCTTGAGGTGGATGGGTTCGATGTGGAGACGGTCGGGTCCGGCAGAGAGGCCCTTGGAAAGATAAACGCCGGGGAGCGGCCGGATTTCATTATCCTGGACGTTTTGATGCCGGAGATGAACGGGCTGGACACGCTGAAGGAATTGATGCAACTGGACCGCAGCCTAAACGTGATCATGTTGAGCTGTTCGAATGAGGTTGGCACGGTGGTAGAGGCGATTCGTATCGGCGCGCATGATTACTTAACCAAGCCTTTCGAGAAGTCCGAGCTTGATGCGGCGATGCTGAAGTCGCGGCAGAAGAAGCAACTGACGCAGGAAAATCAGGCGCTGCGCGACTATTGCGACCAGGTGACGGAAGACTTGAGTTTCTTGGCGGCTAGTCCGCAGATGGTGCGAATCCGGCAGCAAATTTTGCAAATCGCGCCGGTGGACGTGCCGGTATTCATCTGCGGAGAAAGCGGCGTTGGAAAAGAAGTTGTTTCGCGCATGATTCATTTGCGATCCAAACGGCGCAATCAGCCATTTGTGAAGGTGAACTGTGCGGCGCTGCCTGGCGAGTTGTTGGAGTCCGAACTTTTTGGGTTTGAGCAAGGAGCATTCACAGGGGCGGTCCGCGCCAAGCCTGGGAAGTTCGAATTGGCCAACAAGGGCACCATCTTCCTGGATGAAATTGCGGAGATGAGCACGCATCTGCAGGCAAAGCTCTTGCATGTACTGCAAGACCATCAGTATTCGCGGCTGGGCGGGCGGCACATGATTGACACGGATGTGCGAGTGCTTGCAGCCACCAACGTCGATGTGCAGGAAGCGATGAAGACCGGGCGCTTTCGCGAGGATTTGTACTACCGATTGAATGTGCTTTCTATTCTGGTGCCACCGCTGCGTGAAAGGACCGCGGAGATACCTCTGCTGTTCCGCCATTTCCTTGAGAAATACAGCGAGAAATTTGGAAAGCCGTTGCACGGACCGTCGAAGCACTTGCTGGATGCGGCTCTGAATTATCCGTGGCCTGGGAACCTGCGCGAGCTCGAAAATTTCGTGAAACGCTATGTGATCCTTGAGGATGACGAAGGCAGCCTGCGCGAATTGGTCGAGATGTCGTCGGCGCGGCAGCGAACCTCGCCCCGACAAGAGCCGGCGCCGCCACGAGAACAGGGGCTGAAGGCTTTGGTGCGCGGATTAAAGGACGAGGCGGAGATGGAAGCGATCGCCGATGCGCTGGAAAAGACGCGTTGGTGCCGCAAGGACGCGGCGAAGATGCTGGGCATCAGTTACAAAGCGCTGCTCTACAAAATGCGGCAATTCAATTTAGATACGCCGAGAACGCGACGGTCGACGCCGGCAGCGGCTACGGCTGAAGAAACGGCACCAGTGGGCGCCATTCGGAACCCGTAGGCGCCAAAGAGATGTATTTGACAGCGGTGCGCAAAGCCAATCGAGGCAGGGACCGTGAGGCCTGTAGGTACCGGGCCAATTTTCCCATAGCGCAAGAGACGCGATTCCGGTATTGTCACCCGATATTAAAACGAATTAGGCTGGGGAGAACTCGGCTGGACGCCACAGTCACCGACTAAGGCGGAGCAAAGAAAAGGGGCGCAGAGGATCACCGTGCCCGCCGCGGGGGAGCCAGGAGGATGGGGGTAATGACGGAACGGCGCATTGCACGGCGTTACGATTTATCGTTGCCCGTTATTATTCGTGTGCCGACGGAGCGCATTGCGGACAGCCAAAAAGGCAAAACGCGGGACGTTTCAACACGAGGCGTTTACTTCGTGTTGGATCAGGATCTGGAACCGGGTTCGGAACTGGACATTACCCTAACGCTTCCCGCGGAGATTACGCATGGCTCGGATGTTTTCGTGCGGGCGCTGGGGAAGGTCGTCCGCGTAGAGAAACGCATGGAAGACGGAAGCTCGCGGATGGGTGTCGCGGCGGTGATCGAGCGGTATGACATCGTTCGCGGCGAAAATGGGAAGGCCTAGTTGGGCGCTATTATCTCCCTTAGAAGGCCTGCATTCCTTCAATTGACCGGTAACGTCTACTAGCGATCCCTGCTTCAGTTCTTGAACCGTCAGCCTCAGCCTGTTCCAGTTTCACTTGCCCGCCAGGGCAATCGAGTTGGCGTGGAGAGAAACTGTTGTCGCAGTTCGGACACTTTTTTCTTGTTCTTCCGTTGTCCTGGCACCGGGGGCTGTTCTAGTACCCGAGCGCAGCCTCACCCGTAAGTTATTGTTGATTAGTAGCTTAGCAGCCCAATGCGCGGGCTCTAGCCGCGCCCGGTGGAGCGGGTCATTGGGCCTGTAGGTGCATCGTCAGAGGTGGTCAAGTCATTGCGCCGACATGCCACCGGTTATCAAAAACAGGTCCGAGTTACTCGGCGGCTCCAGCCATGTGCCCCCCGATGAAATAGTATTTGGCCGCTCCCCGGAGATGTCTGTTGTCCACAAGCGCGTGGAAAAGATCTGCCATACCAATGTCCCGGTATTGTTGTGCGGAGATCCTGGTACGGGCAAAGAGACGGCTGCTCGATGGATGCACTTCCGTTCGCCCTACAAAGAGGGAAAGTTTGTAAAGGTGAATTGTGCGGCGATTCCCGGTGCATTGCTGGAAAGCGAGCTGTTTGGGTACGAAAAGGGAGCGTTCACGGGGGCGCACGCCTTAAAGCCGGGACGCGTCGAAGTCGCGGATAAAGGCACATTGTTTCTGGACGAAATCGCTGATTTAGATATGGGTCTACAGAGCAAATTGCTTCATTTCGTGCAGGACGGAACGTTTTCGCGGATTGGCGGGGAATCGGAGAAGTTTGTTGAGGCCAGAATCATCTGCTCGACGAACCGCGATTTGGAGCGGGAGATCGAGGCGGGTAGATTCCGCCCAGATTTATACTATCGGATCAGCGTATTCCAGATAAGGCTGCCCAGGCTGAGTGAACGCAGAGAAGACGTGCCTGCGCTGGCACAGTATTTTCGCGCGTTGTATCAGAGGCAGTTTGCAAAGGAGTGCGATCCACTGGGGGCGGAAATGCTGAATTACTTGGAGAATTTGCCCTGGCCGGGAAACGTCCGCGAGCTGTCGAACTGCATTGCTAGATACGTATTGATTGGCCAAGATGCATTCGCTGTTCAAGATTTTCCGAATAAGAGGGCGATCTCTAGTTCCGCTGACTCCGCCACCGCTCCAGGGTTGCCCTTAAGGAGTATTGCCAAAGAAGCAATTCGCGAACTGGAACGGAACGTCATCTTAGAAGCTCTGCGTACGAATCAGTGGAATCGTCGTAAAACAGCGGAAGCGCTGAAGATCAGCTATCGCGCTCTTATTTACAAAATTCGCGACGCCGGGCTGGTATCCCGCCGCGGCGGTCTTGTGCGGCCTCACTCCGAGCCTCTCTCTCTCCCTGGAACTTCCCCAGCAGACTAGTCCGTTGTGAGTCGGCCACAAGTCTTTTGGCACAAAGAGCAACTGCGCTCATGGCCCATCCCTGTCTTTGACCTGTCCGAAGGCAATGAGTGTGTACAGGCAGTTCGCCTGCTCCGAATTAGGTCCTCACGCCAGTATACCCAGCGCAAGTGCGCAGCCTACCCTCCACAATGACGAAAGCTGGGGGGAAAACGGTCATGGAATGCACGAAGTTGCCGCTGCAAGGCGAAGAGTTTCGCCGCAAGACAACGCTTTCCTTTTACAGTTCGCTTTTGCTTTTGGCAACTATGCTGCCGCTGATTGGCGGTTGCTCAGGCGTTGTTAGCGGTCAAACGTCGCCGAACACGCCACCTCCGCAGAGCTTCAGCATATCGGGGACAATCAGTCCTGCGACCGGTGGAAGCGGAACGATAGTAGCGTTAAGCGGGACAGCAAGCGCAAATGCAACCGCGGACAGTTCCGGCAATTACACATTCACCGGACTGGCCAACGGAGCGTACATCATTAACCCGAGCCATGCGGGCTACGCGATCGGCCCAAGCAGTCAGAGCGTGACGATCAGTGGCGCGAACGTTACCGGGGTAAACTTCACTGCAACAGTACAGACCGGCCAAACCTTCAGCATCTCTGGAACGATCAGTCCAACCGCTGGCGGAAGTGGCGCCACGGTGACCCTGAGTGGCGCTGGGAATGCGACGACGACTGCGAGCAGTTCTGGCGCCTATACATTTACCGGTTTAGCGAATGGAACCTACACGGTCACTCCGAGCCGCGCGGGTTACACCTTCACGCCGAGCAGCCAAAATGCTTCAGTAAACGGCGCCAACGTTACTGGAGTCAATTTCACGGCTGCGGTGCAGGTCGGTCAGACGTTTAGTATCTCTGGAAGCATCAGCCCAGCCGCTGGGGGAAGTGGAGCTACAGTGACCCTGAGCGGTGCGGCGTCCGCGACGACGACCGCAAACAGCACCGGTGCTTACACATTTGCCGGCTTGGCAAATGGAACTTATGCGATTACGCCGAGCCGTACGGGTTATACGTTTAGCCCGACCAGTCAGACGGCTACCGTCAATGGGACGAACGTGACTGGAGTGAACTTTACTAACACCGCGCAAACGTTCAGCATCACTGGCACGCTAAGCCCAACACTGGGCGGAAGCGGCGCAACATTGACGCTGAGCGGTGCGGGAAACGCTATCGCTACAGCCGGCAGCTCTGGCGCTTACTCGTTCAATGGATTGGCGAACGGTTCGTACACAGTGACGCCCAGTAACACAGGGTATACGTTCACACCCCCGAGCCAAAACGCGACGTTGAACGGCGCGAATATTACAGGGATTAATTTCACCGCTGTACTTACGCAGACCCATACGGCGACCGCGAGTTGGACGGCGAGCACCTCAGTTGTATCGGGTTACAACGTTTACCGTGGTACGGTGACCGGGGGTCCGTATACGAAGCTGAACGGCCCACTGATTGGCGCACTGACCTACGCGGATACAACGGTACAGAGCGGTCGCACCTATTTTTATGTGACCGCTTCGGTGGACGGCAGCGGGAATGAAAGTGTCTTTTCTAATGAGGGGACAGCAGTGATACCCTAGGTGGCTCCTTTGGCGCGGAGGCACTTCTCCGGAGCGCCTTGGTGCCGCCTGAGGATGTTTGAAATTTCCTGCGCTGGATGCCTGATACGGCACGGCTTTTTGCGGGCGTACAGTATCACTACCTGTACTTAAACTAGACGTTCAACCAGTATTCGGGTCCCTAAACCGGCCTTATCCTGTCGCACAGGCGTAGGTCTGGAGATAGCTCGTTATGATTCGCGTACATGTTGACACCGGGGCCCAACTGGAATTCCGCACAAAGGTCAGCGCTGCAATCCAAGGCCTGCTGACAGCGGTCTTTTTCGCGCCGCTGGCGCTCATAGCCGGATGCTCGGGCGTGGTCAGTAACAGTTCTCCGTCAACCCCGCCGCCGCAAGGGCAAATTTACAGCGTCTCTGGGACGATCAGCCCTACAACTGGCGGAAGCGGAGCGACCGTTGCGCTAAGCGGAGCGGCGAGCGCCACAGCGACGGCCAATTCCTCAGGTGCCTACACATTTACTGGGTTGGCCAAGGGGACATACGCGGTGACGCCGAGCCGCACGGGCTACACATTTAACCCCACCAGCCAGAGTACGACGGTGAATGGGGCGAACGTGACGGGAATAAATTTCACTGCCACGCCAGCGCAGACGCACACAGCGACGGCGAGCTGGACAGCGAGCACGTCGGCTGTCTCTGGCTACAATGTGTACCGCGGAACCGTGAGCGGAGGTCCGTACACTAAACTGAACGGACCTCTAATTATGTTCCTGACCTACACAGACACGACAGTACTGAGCGGCCAGACTTACTTTTTCGTGACCACTTCGGTAGATGGGGGCGGGAACGAAAGCGTCTTTTCCAACGAAGTGGGGGCAGTCGTTCCCTAGCGCAAGCGCAATAATTTTACTCAGCAAAGCGGAAGCGGCCAGCTATGACCGCCGCTTTTTGTTCGCGGCGAAGCGAATCTGTCCAAAGCCGATCAAATGCCCGCTGTGTTCAGTTGGAGCTCAGATCTGCAAGCGCCTGGCGGATTTCATCGGCTCGCTTCGATTTGGGATCAATTAGGAGAGCCTGCTGAAAGCTCTGTCTGGCGAGCGAAACCTTACTCACTCGCTGGTACGCTAAGCCTAAGTGGTAGCGATAGGTGGCGTTCTGAGGAACCTGCTTAACGGCTTCCTGCAAAAGTTCGATAGCCGGGTCATAGATGCCCTTCTGATAGTATGCCCACGCCAGAGTATCGGCGGCATTGGGGGATTCCGGCATCCCGCGCCTGGCTATTTGAGCCAGAGATAGAGCGTAATTCGTATCGCCACCACGCTCCAAAAGAAGGTAGCTCAAGTTGTTTGCAGCGGTGGCATTCCTCGGTTCGAGGTCAAGGGCCTGTTTATAAAGCTCCTCGGCATGCTGCCAGTTGCCGCGTGCTTCTTCCAGGGCACCCAGAGCGACGTATGGTTTCACTTCTTTTGCGTGTTCGCGAATCAGCCGCTGGTAAATGGACGCGGCCTCATCGAGCTGACCGGTCTCCTGTTGCGTCTGCCCGAGAACAAAGAGGGCGTTTAGATTCGTAGAATCGAGCTCGATAGCTTTTTTCAGTTCAATCTTGGCTTCTTCGACCTTGCGGGCAGAGAGCAAAACTTGCGCAAGTAAGAAGTGGAAGCTGCTGTTTCCTGGAACCTGCACGATCTGAGCCTGTACGCGACTCAACAGCTTCTCCGGCTGCTTCTGCGCCATCAGGAGATTGGCGAGATCCTGTAGTGCTTCTGTTTGGCCGGGATCAAGCTGGAGAGCCTGTTCATAGAGCTTCTCTGCATCGGGAAAACGCTTTTGCAGGAGGCGCACGTCGCCGAGGCGGGTGTAGGCAATGGCGTTCTTAGGTTCAAGCTCGATGGTGTGCTGCAAGTCCTTCTCCGCGCCTGCGACATCGGATTTGCTCACACGAACCGTGCCTCGCATCAAATAGCCTTGAGGAGCCGAGGGCGCATACTGCAGCCATGCCGAGGCGCTTTGATCGAGCAGAGCCATATCTCTCTTTCGAAGCGCCAGATTTGCGAGTGCCTCATGCGCTTCGAGCAGCGAAGGACGTAGCTTGACTGCAGCACGGAATTCTTTCTCGGCGCCGTCAAGGTTGCCGGTCTTGCCGTAAGAAGATCCAAGTTCAAAATGAGCGGCAGCATTTTCTGGACTGTTTTTGACCGCCTGCTCGAGCGAGGGTATGGCTTCCGCAGCCTTTTGGTCCAGGTTCAAGAGTCGCCCTTTCAAGACCAGAGCGTCAGTATCCTTCGAATTCTCTTTCAAAATCTCTTCATCGATCTTGAGAGCCTGTTCAAACTGCTTGTTCTGAGTCAATAGCTGCACATAGCGCTTTTTTACAACGAGATCGTGCGGGTGCTGCTTAAGCAGAGAGGCAAACTCTGATAATGCTTTCTGCGTTTCCCTTTCGCCGATATACAAACCACCCAGAAGGCGGTACGCATTTGGATCGTTGGGTATAGCTTTCTTGGTTTCCTGGAGAGCTTGCTCTGCCTGCTCCTTTTTACCCGAAACCAGGAAAAAAGCTGCGAGGGACGTACGTGCTACCGCATTCTCCGGTGCAATCTCTACCGCGCGACGATATTCAGCTTCTGCTTCCGGCCACCGCCGCTGCCTTTGATAAAAGCCGCCGAGGGCCAAACGTGCCGGCAAGGACTTTGGATCGGTAACGGTTGCTTTCCGAAAGGTCTCCTCAGCGAGCTGCAGCTGTTTGGCGCGCTCTTGCATGAGCGCCAATGTTAGATAAGGTTCGGATTTATCTGGCGCCATTCCGACGGCTTTCTGTGCTTCTTCCAAAGCGGCTTGCAAATTGCCGAGCTCCGCATCACTACTCGCCAACAGGAGTTGCGCTCCGACTTCATTGGGATTTTGTTTCAGAATGTCATCGGCATGCTGCTTGGCGTCCTCGAAACGTCGAGCTCCGAAAAGTAAGTTTCCGAGATCCAACTGCGCGTGCCAATTTTGTGGAGCCAAATCTAGAGTGATCTGCAATTCGCGGTAGGCATTTGGCCAGAGTCCCTGTTGGAGGAAGCACCGTGCCAATTGGTAGTGGGCATCTGCGAAGTTCTTGTCGATCTGGAGTGCGTTTTGAAACTGAATTGCTGCTTCCTGATACTTACCCTTTTGGGCGTATTTCAGGCCGCTGTCGTAATATTTCTGCATCCGAACCTTCGGGCTGCGAAAGCAACCAGTGGATGGGAGCAGCAGCAGCAAAGCAAGTAAGCAAAGAAGAAGTCTGGCGGAACTTTTCATTGTGCACGTCTCCCCGATGGGTATGGCAATTGAGGGGCCAAGCGGAGCCGAGTGTCGGCATATCCAAGTAGCGCATTATCTTATAGATAGCAACAACGCTCCGAGTCCTGCAAGAACATTTGATACTCGGACAGGCTGAACGCTGGCCTTCCCTGGAGAAGCATCCATGGCACAACTCCTTTTTAACTAGTACTTTACGGTGCCGCAGCCTAGATTCCATTCTTTGCCTTATGCCAGATGTCCTGACCTAAACGTCCTATTATGAATGAGATGGTAAATCAATAACGCCGAGGTCACAAAACCGGAACAGAACGGCTGTGAATTGGCAACTTTGTGGAACTTCTCTGGACTTTTTGGAACCCCAGCGTTTCTCGGCGATCTCCTGGAATCAGCTAAGACCCACAACCTAAAGCTCTTATTCTGCCCTGATTCGGTAGAGGAAGGTGTTCTGCTTGGCAAGCACCGTGCTTTTCCTACCCGCGCTGGTCCGTTTATTGGTCGGTTTGGGCTTTCTTAGGACACCTGTGATTCTGAACGAGCTAAACGCATGGGGCGGCAACGGCACCCACGTAATGCCGAGCGGAGGGGGCAAACTGTACATTTCTGGCATAAGCGCGGAAATGCAGCCTGTGCAACGGCTGATTTCTGAGATTGCGCCAACAGACATACCGGTCCTATTGCTTGGAGAAAGCGGTACCGGCAAAGAAGTCGCGGCGATGCAGATTCACAGCTTGTCGCAATACCAAGGCCTGTGCTTTGTGAAAGTAGCGTGTTCGACCGTAATGCCCGAGTCGCTGGAAAGTCACTTTGGTCCCTCTGCAAATGGCGACAAGAACGGCGACCGCACGGGAACGCTCTTCTTGGATGAGATAGGAGAACTTGACCAGGATTGCCAGCGGCGCCTCCTCCATTCTATTCCGGACGGTAGCAATGTTCCGGCCGGTCAATCACTCGGCGGCCGGATCGTTTCGTGTAGCACACGCGATTTAGAAAGTGATGTTCACCACGGGAAGTTTCGCAGTGAGCTTTTTTATCGACTTAGTGGAGTTTGCGTGCAACTTCCGCCGCTCCGCCGGCGCCAGGATGACATTCCGCTGCTCGTGCGCCATTTTCTGAGCAAGTACGCGAGGATCTTCCACCGCGCAGAAATGACGCTCAGCGATCGTGTGATGCAACTTCTGGTTGAGCACCCCTGGCCGGGGAACATCCGTCAGTTGGAAAATGTGATTAAAAGAATTGTGGCTTTGGAGAATGAGGACCTCGGGATCGTGGACTTAAAGGTATCGCCGATGCTTTCCGCCCTGCCCAACGCCGCTATTGCGGCGCCCTCACGCTCACTCAAAGCAGCTTCGCGAGCAGCATCGAGACAAGCGGAACGTGAACTCATCCTGCAGACATTGGAGAGGACTCACTGGAATCGGAAGAGAGCAGCCGAAGCGCTGCAGATCAGTTACAAATCGCTGCTGTTTAAGCTTAAGCAAATCCAGGTACCTGAGTCGAAGGAGGTCTGAAACATGCGAGACGTAATGAGGAAAAAGAGTTTATTTTCGCTGATCCTGAGTTTGACCGTCCCAGTAATCACGACGTGCGCTCAAAGTCCGTCAATTAAGGGACCAGATACCAAGGTCGAGATAGCGAAGGATCACCCAGCGCCGAGCAGCGCTGCGGTGGATACGGCTATTAAACCGGCGACCGACGATCCTAACTATGTTATCGGCTCGGAGGACGAACTGATTGTCAGTGTGTGGAAAGAGCCGGATATTTCCCGTACTGTGCCGGTGCGGCCGGACGGCAAGATCTCGTTAGCACTGTTGAATGATGTTCAGGCAACGGGTTTGACACCGATGCAGTTAGGGTCCGCGATAACCGAGAGGCTGAAGAATTTCATTTCCGAGCCTCAGGTAACCGTAATTGTAACTAGGATAAACAGCCACCGGATCTTCGTCGTGGGCGAGGTATCGAGGACGGGGACATACACACTCCTACCTAACATGACGGCGCTTGATGCTATTTCGACGGCAGGCGGATTTACGCCATTTGCCAAGCGAACAAAAATCTACATTCTTCGGAAGGAAAACGGAGCGGTGACGAGTATTCCTTTCAATTACAAGCAAGCCTTGCATAGTCGTCGACCGGAACTCGATATTACGTTGAAGCCTGGGGACAGGATTGTGGTGCCTTAGGAGGAGAAATGCTTAAGAAGCTTTTCACGATAGGGATGCTGGTCAGCGTCTCGGTTTGCACTTTGACAGCCGAAGCGCAGGAAACGGGAGACGCCCCGAAGCCCGCGATGGCGGGCGACAATTCGGCGGCTTTGCAGGTCAGCGGAACGCAAGATGTGCCGGATACTCGGCCACCGGCGGGTGCGCAGGACCTCTCTCTGGGAACTCACACGAGCCATAGTTTCTTATTGCCCAGCTTCGGGGTGATAACACAAGCGCAGGCAAATCCTAATGCTTTCGGTCAAACGAATGCTCCGGCATGGATTTCGATGAGCTTTATCAGTGGGCGAATAGGTGTAAACAAGATCTCCGGGCGATCGGAATTATTGCTCGACTACCTAGCGGGAGGAGGTTTTTCAAGTTACTCAAACGAAGGGAACTCAGTGATTCAGAGTCTGGACGTTTCGGAGACTTTGCATTGGGGACGGTGGTCGCAGATGTTCGGCGATCAGTTTACTGATCTTCCCGCATCGTCCTTCGGTTTCGGGGGATTCGGTGGGCTTAATAGTTTTGGAGTGCCATTAGGTGCAGTGGGGTTGGCCCCCGGATTTCGGCAGGATATCCTCCCGAATCAGTCAATTATGACGAACGGAGCACGAAGGATTAGCAATACCGCAATCGCGCAAACGACTTACGCTTTGGGTTATCGTTCTTCGCTGAGTTTTGTCGGCGCTTACTCGCAACTCCACTTTCTGGATGGTGGACTGCAGGATAGTAATGGCGCCTCCTTCCGGGGCGGCTATAACTATCTGTTGAGTCCGAAAAATTCAATGTCCGTATCTTATGGATTCAGCCGGCTACGGCTATCGAACTCACCACAAGGGATAGACGACCACAACGTCCAGGCTTCTTTCGCTCGTAGAATCACGGGCCGTTTGGCTTTTCAGGTAGGAGCGGGGCCTGATATCCAGATTGTTCGCGGACCCATTGCTGGCCCGAGCACGATTGTGACGTGGGTGGCGTCAGCCGGGCTGATAGGGGGCAACCAGTTCCAGTTTCGACATATGCAAGTAGGCCTTAACTACTCCCACTTTTTGAACGGAGGGAGCGGCATCTTAGCGGGTGCACAAACCGATATGGTTTCCGGACAGCTTAGCCGCACTCTTGGGCGGTGGGGCATTGGTGCTTTCGTGGGGTATTCTAGAAATGAATCCCTGCAACAAACCATCCTCAATGCTAATCGAATTTCTCCGCAGGGCTGGTTCGCCGGAGCCCAAGCCAGCCGGCACTTTGCGCGCTACGGGAGCCTATTCTTTTCCTACAATGCTTCGAAACAGTCGAGCCTTGCGGCGGTCTGCTCCCTTCCAGCATGCCGAACGAATGGGTTAATCCAGACGATTTCAATAGGTTACAACTGGGGATTGCGGCCGATCGTACTGGAATGAACACGGCCTGCACGTGCAAGAGAGGAACTACGCTGGGATGATAGTGCACCGCGAACTGACCCTTGAAGATTATTTGTCGATCCTGCGCCGGCGCATTTGGATCATCGTGGTCCCCGCAGCGGTCTTTGCGATTGGCGCGTATACGATTTCCTTATTTCTCGCGAGCCGATACACATCGGAGACAGTTGTCCTCGTGGAAGAGCAGGCAGTACCCGAAAGCCTTGTAAAGCCCGTAATAGGCGGTGACGTGAATCAGCGGCTAGCGACGATGCAAGAACAGATCCTTAGCCGGACGAGGCTTCAACAGATCATCGAGAAAGTTGGTTTGTACAAAGAACAAGCCAGCCGCATCTCGATGGAAGACATGGTCGCCCGACTTCGCAAGTCCATCACGGTCAGTCCGGTGCGACCGATGGCGGAAACTCGGGCCAGTGGGCTTCCGGGGTTTACCGTAAGCGTGGTCGCGGGTCAAGCCTATGTCGCCCAGCAGATCTGCACCGAGATTACGTCGTTCTTCATGCAGCAGAACGTATTGATCCGAGAGCGGCGAGCCGAAGATACGACTCAGTTTCTTACTAAACAGCTGAACGAATCCAAGCGGAAATTAGATGAACAGGATTCCAAGCTTGCTGATTTTCAGCGGCGCTACATGGGCGAACTCCCCGACCAAATGCAGACCAATTTCAGCCTGTTAACGGGACTGGCGTCTCAACTTGAAGCTACATCCCAAGCACTCAACAGAGCTCAGCAAGACAAGATGTTCGTTCAGAACATGCTGGATCAGCAGCCATTAGCACGAACTGCGGTGTCCGCCCCAGCGGACCCCAATATATTACAGAAACAGCTCGAGAGTCTGCAAAACCGCTTGGCGGCGCTGCAGGCTCAATATACAGATGCGCATCCCGATGTCCGGCGGCTCAAAAAGGATATAGCGCAACTGCAGAGAAAAATAGAGGAAGAATCCCCAAGTCATAGTTCTGAACCGGCTGCCGTGGAAAAAGACGCGGTCGTGGCAGAAACGCCGCGTGTACAGCAGCTTCGGGCCCAGCTTTATCAGATAAACCGCACAATCCAAGAAAAAACGGCGGAACAATCCCGTGTTCAGCAAGAGATCAGCAAATTGCAAGGCAAGCTGCAACTCACGCCGGCTATTGCGCAGGAATATAAGGCTCTTACCCGCGATTATCAAACGGCTGTGAGCGTCTATAATGATCTGCTGAAAAAGCAGAGCGATTCGGAAATGGCAACAGACCTGGAGAGGAGACAGCAGGGCGAGCAGTTTCGAGTCTTAGATCCGCCCAGCCTGCCGCAGAGACCGACTTACCCGAATCGTCCGGTTTTTGCCTTTGGTGGATTTGTCGGTGGACTGGCGTTTGGCCTGGCGGTTGTTTTTGCCCTTGAGGCTCAGGATACGACCTTTCGCACGGAGCGAGATGTGGAGCGCATGCTCAAACTGCCGGCACTGGCCATGATTCCTCTTCTGGAGATGCCGAAGGGCAGCAACAACAATCTGAAGGCTACTGTTCCGCAGCGTTCTGAGACAGCGATTTCAGGTACGGTGAGCTAATCGGATATGTATAAGAACTTCTTTGGGCTCAAAGAACTGCCTTTCAATTTCAGCCCCGACCCGCGCTACCTGTACTGGACACCGGCGGCGCAAGAAGCCTTGTCGGCTCTAACTTATGGGATTGAGAGCCGCAAAGGCTTCATCTTGTTAACCGGCGAAGTCGGAACAGGGAAAACTACGCTTCTGAACGGGTTGCTGGAGTGGCTGCGCGAGCACGATATCGCTACGGCATTTGTCTTCAATTCTCAACTGTCAAGTACAAAACAGCTTTTTGACTTCATGATGGCGGATTTCGGGATTACCTGCGAATCCCGTTTGAAGAGCCATGTTTTATTGAAACTTAACCAATGGCTGCTCGATCGATATCGCGCGGGAAAAACAACGGTTCTAATCGTGGATGAGGCGCAAAACCTTTCGGAGCAGTTGCTTGAAGAGATCAGGCTCCTTACCAATCTCGAAACTTCGACGGAAAAACTGCTGCAGATCGTGCTATCTGGCCAGCCAGAGCTTGACGACAAACTGAATCGGCCGCAGTTAAGACAACTGCTGCAGAGAATTGTTTTTCGATGCCGAACGGTCCCGCTAACTCAAGAGGAAATTCATGGCTACGTAACCGAGCGCCTGAGAATTGCCGGTGCCAACGGTACGCCGGTTTTCTCCAAAGAAGCATTGGACGCCATTCAGAAATACTCGAAAGGCATCCCTAGGATTATCAATCTTCTGTGCGAGCATTCGCTGATCAACTCCTTTGCAGAGCGACTGAAGCCGATACCTGCGAAGGTGGTGGAAGAAATCGCGCGCGAGTTTACGCTCGGGGAGTTTGCGCCGACACCGCGACCAGTCGTTCGATTGAGTGCCGACAGGGAGCCGGGCGAACGCGTGGAAGGTTTGCTTCGGGATTTGTTTACGTATTTGAGGCCAGGGGACCAGCCCCAGCCGCTGACTGGAACTTCTCGCGAAAGGAAGTCATGAGCAAGGTCCACGAGGCTCTGAAGAGGGCGGAAGAAGAAAGGTCGTCGTCGGCGCTGCAGGTGGCAGAAAGCAAGAGTAGCAGCGCAGAGGCGAGCGCAACAGTTTTCGTTGCGCCGGCTGGAGATCGAAGGCCCTCGGCCGTCGCAAGCTCTTCCCCAGCCGGACAGCTGGGACGCGATGATGTAGCTGTAATGTGCGATGGGCCTGCGAGCAATGTAACACCGGTGCCCGTGTGCGCCGAGGCTCCGAGCCCTCCCATTACAATCGCGAAGGCACCAACGCTTCCTGTGCCATCAGAACACCGGCCACATACACCCGCAGTCGGCAGAGACCCGAGAACTGGCCAATTCCTTCGGTTTGAAGATCTGCTGAAGAGCTGCGCCAAGCCTGTGTGGGCTCTCGACCCGAGGACGGTCGCTTTTTCTGAAGCGAATGAGGGGCTATCATGTGCCGAGCAGTTTAGAACGCTACGGAGCCGCCTTTATCACCTGCGGGAAACAGCGCCACTGAAGAAGATTCTTGTAACCAGCGCATTGGCGGCTGAGGGAAAAACCTTTGTTGCCACCAATCTCGCCCAGGCGATTGCCAGGGAACGTGATCGCAAGGTTCTGTTAATCGATTCGGATCTTCGCAGTCCGGCGTTACACAAACCGCTGGGAGCCCCTTTGACACCGGGACTCTCCGATTACCTTCGAGGCGAGGCGAGCGATCCCGAAATAATTCAGCACGGTCAGGAAGGGAACCTTTGTTTTATCGCCGCGGGAAGTCCAGGAAGCGACCCAAGCGAATTACTGTCCAACGGAGCTCTTGACAAGCTGCTCGATCGGCTTGCTCCTCTCTTTGACTGGGTCATCATCGATTCTCCGCCGTGTTTGCCTGTGGCGGATGCCAATGTTTTGGCCGGCATTTGCGACGGCGTCCTGCTGGTCCTTCGGGCGCGATCCACTCCTTCTGCCGCGGCCACCAAGGCGCGAAAAGAGCTTCAAAAGCGAAAGGTGATCGGTGTTGTAATGAACGCCATCAAAAATGCTGAAACGTACGGCGGGTATTACGATGGGTATGGGACGATGAACCCCGCAAAGAGTACAGGGCAGAACCTAAGGGCTACCCGTAAGAAGTAACCGCTCTGATTAAGCGAAGTAGAGTAAACCCAAGGTGAATTCATTTTCCCGGCAGTTTTTTGATCGTAAAGCACCCCGCGGCGGCTGAAAAGACTGAACTTAGGAGAATGGAACAACGAATCTTGAGCGGCCCTAGGCAGGCCTTCCCCATGGTCATGCCAGCCACAGCGGGGTTCTTACGTCTTTTGTGCTTCTTTGCGATCCCCTGAAACTCAGTTCCGATGACATCCCTAACGTTTGTACGCTGTCCCGCCGGTGCAGTTCAAGTTTCGTCGCATACTTGCTACAGATGACTCCTCCGGGAGGGTTGTCCTCCACAGGATTGTGTCTGCCGGATAATGTGGCGACCGCAGCCGAATGCCTGGTTTATGCCCCCAGCGGCGGCACAGTGGTGACGGCTCCGGTGCTGGCTGGATTGCCGAAGGGTCGGCACCTTCACTCCGACACTCAGCGGGGACGCCGTCCTCTACCTCGTTGACATCACAACTGAAATTCGAGGCATGATTGTGGTGCAGTAGGTTTGCTCCGAACCGACAGTTAGTCCTACAGTCTGCTTTCGCACGTCAAAGTGCTAATTCGGCATAGTCGTGAGAGAATCTAGGTTCGGCGCGACTGGGGCATGCGTGAGGAGGAGGACAGGAATACTTTTGGGAACGGCTAGCCTGCTTCTGCTAACAGGGATCGTCCTTTCCTATAGCGGCGCGCTGGCGGCGAGGGTGACCGTAAGTTGGTCCTATGATTATACGCCGCAGCCGGCCTGCAGCGTCGTGCGGGCGAAAGACTGCATCGACCACTTCGAGATTATCGATTATACCAATCCAGAGAAACCGCAACTCCTGAGCACGGTCGCGAATCCCCAAAACGCCGACGGTAAAGTTGACAACATCTCCGACAGCTTTTCCTATGGGCCGCCGTTCGGGCTGAGGACCATCGTGGTCGTGGCGGTGGCGCGGGATGCGAAGGGGACCGTGATCGGATCCAATCCGTATGCGGCCCGCAAGGACGTGGAGATCAAGCGCAAAGTCGGCCGTGCCAGGAAATTACCCGGCTCCGAGATCGGCCGCGGAGAGCCCAGACCGCATTTCCGATCGCCACTTGAGGAATAAGCACGTCCTTGCACAAGTCCGGATCTTAAACGGACCTGCTTTCCTCGGTCTCATCGACGCGGTGCCGGGTTTGCAACAAATGCCCGGCCGTCTCCGACGCAAACAAATTACCAAAAAACGCAAGGTGTTCATCGGCAACCGCTCCCCAACTCCGCACAGGAAACGCGCCGGCTGGCAGTCTCCTCGTCCCGTAGCTTTGTACAGCGTTTGCCATGGCCTTAATGTCACCAGGTTTTGCATAGAAAACGTTTTCGTCTACGGATAGCCCACTCCCATCCATGCTCGTCGTGACCGTCAACAGCCCTTGCTGCGCTGCGGCCAGGAAACTCCCTCTCTTTGGATGTAGACCATCAACAAAGGGCAGAATGCAAGCATCTGACATTGCCAGGTAGTTTGCGACTTCACTACGATCCAGATGGCCCTTGATCTTGACGGAATGCAAGAGATCCTCTTTAGCGATCTCCGCGAGTAACTGCTGGTGGTAGGAATTGGAACTTGACAGCTCTCCAAGAACCAGGAGTTTAGCAGGCACGCCTTGGCGTCTTAAGTACTTCAGTACATCAAGTACTTGCTCGAAACCCTTAGACGGGTGAATGAATCCAAAGTAGCTCAGCAGAACATCGTTCTTAGATATTCCAGCATGTTCCCGCAGTTTCTGTAATTGGTCCATGCCCATCTTAGAAATGGGAATGTTGGAAGCGATCGGAATTGGCGTGCATGGGATCCGTCTGACGCGTGGCGAAAAGTTGTGAATCTGATCCCTATACGATTCCGCCACGACAATGATTGCGTCGCTCCAAGAGCAGGAAAGCCAGTGGCGAAGGGGTCTAAAAAGGCCGGGTATCGAACTCTTCTTAACGCTGAGAGACTCGTGCTGCGTAACTACGATCTTAATTGATCTCGACCAAATTTTGATCATTGGCACTAACAGATCGAATAGTCTGTGCGGGTGATACTCAGTCGTCGGAAATTGAAAATGAACAATATCGGGCTGAGTTCTCAAGATGTTCCGCAGAACCCTGCTCGCATTCAGCAGAGACCAGTCTTTCACTATGGGAAGAACCGTTGGGTTACCGGAACGACATGGTGTTCCCAAATAGGCAGAAGTAATCACGGAAATTTCAGCACCGCGCGAAGCGAGCGCGTTAGAGAGCAATTCCGTATAGTCGCCAACCCCGCACCGGGCGGGTGGGTACGTGCCTGTCACCATGCAAATACGAGGGAAAGACATGATACTGACAAGGCTTCCTAATTAGCCGATTAATACCGCGTCCCAAGAAAGACAGCGGGTACTCACACGGTCTCTCGGGTGACGGCTCACAACTGATTCAGTACCGTCCGGCTCGGTCATGCCTTGCTTACGTACCAGCACATGGCATTCCCACGGAGAACTTAGGTCTCACAGAGCAGAAATCCCAGTATAGTTATGAAAATACAAGACTTACTGTACTACTTATCGGCTTGCTGTATGACAGCTACTCCTAAACGACCTCACCTAAAGAACGTTCTGGCTTCTTATTGCCCAAACGTTGCCCACAAGGGATAAAAACACTCCATTGTCCCTAGCTAACGCTTCTGTCAATTCTCGTAAAAATCAGATTCTACGAGACTTATGCTTGAGACAACAGGGGAACCCATCGTGCTGCCCTCTCTCCGATGGTGTCCTTCGGCTACCGACGAGCGATATCTTTGGGCCTTTGGAGCTCACTCCTTGTGTTACTGGCTTTAGCTTACGGGAACTTCGTCCGGCAGGTCTCCTACGCTTGGCAGCACAACGAAGAATATTCTTTTGGGATTTTGATCCCCCCAATGGTCGCCTACTTGATTTGGAAACGAAGACATAGGATCTCGAACACCGTGACCTCGACGTGGTTCCCTGGTTTGCTCCTAGCCACAATGGGATGTGGTTTGCAGGTCTTGGCTAGCCGGAGCGGAACTTTGCTCGCGTCTGGGGTCGCTCTCATCGTGACAATCGCAGGAGTTTCAGGGTATTTGTGGGGTAAACAGCGATTGGCTCTCATCGCCGGCCCCGTTGTGCTGCTAATCCTTATGGTCCCGCTTCCTTCCTACGCGGTGGGCGAGGTTTCCTGGTACCTGCAATCCGCGGCCAGCACACTATCCGGAGCGATTCTCGGATTCCTCGGGGTACCCGTGTACCAGGATGGCAATCTGTTGCGACTCTCAAACTATGTCCTTGAGGTTAAGCAAGCCTGCAGCGGCTCCCGATCTATTTTCGCACTGTTGGCTCTAGCATGTGCAATCGGCTTGATCATGAATGAAAAGTATTGGGCTCGGATTTTGCTGGTGATCGTCGCGCCCTTCCTGGCACTTGGAGCCAACGTCATGCGAATTGTTGGCACTGGACTGATCGCCACGGAGTGGGGATCTCTGGTCGCCAATGAATCTTTGCACCAGGCCTTGGGCATCGCCGTTTTCCTGATTGCTGTGCTGGGCTTACTGGGCATGCAAAATCTTCTGCGATGGGTCTCATGCAAAAACGCTTAATTCCTTTGATTGCCCTGTTTGCTGTGACGTTCGCTGCTGTACAAGGCGCCGAAAAATCGCGCGAACAGCAGAGGAAACAGCCAGACTGGAGTGCGGTCCCTTACGCATTCGATGGATGGCAGGGGCTGGATACCAGCTTTGACCCAGTGTATGGCCGCGATCCCGCAGATTTGAGCTTGTTACGAGTCTACACCAAGGGAAATCAAGTTCCCGTAATCGTTTACGCGGGATTCTACAGTGATCTAGCCACCATCCTGGAAGTTCACACGCCCGAGCTCTGCTATCCGGCACAAGGCTGGGCCATTTTGCCCGTGGCTCCGCCCTCAGGGGGAGCATTCCGCGGACAACCAATTACTGCTAGGGAAATTAAGGCGGAGCGGCTCGGATCGAGCCGCCTGGTGACTTGGTGGTACAACGCGGGGTCGCGACCCTTTGAGACCCGCATCCGCTATGTCTACGCCATGTTGATGATGTCCGTGCTCACAGGACGAACGGATGGTTCCTTAGTGAGAATAGAAAGCCCGATTGATGCCGGGGGAGAAGCCGCGGCCCAGGCGAGGATTGAAGATTTTCGCAAGAGCTTTCTTCCGATGCTCGAAAAGGCGCTGCCCTAGCACGAGCAAATTGCGGTCAATCGGTAAAGATGAACACGCCAGAAAAGACGATTCTCCATCGACCAGCCCAGCCGGGCGCTCGGTCCAGACACATCATGAGTGTGGATGTCGAAGACTATTTCATGGTCGAGGCATTTGCTCGTTCTGTTGCTCGGAGCAGTTGGCCGGAATGGTCCTCGCGCGTGGTTGCCAATACCCATCGCGTGCTGGATCTATTTGATCAATATCAAGTCAAGGGAACCTTCTTCTTTCTTGGATGGGTTGCGGACAAGTTTCCCCGTCTGGTCCGCGATGTCCATGCGCGCGGACACGAGCTTGCGTGTCACAGCTACTGGCATCGTACCGTTTATTCGCTGACACCGGAGGAATTCCGGAGGGACACTCGCGCAGCCGTTCGAGCCATTGAGAACGCAGCTGGGGTAAAGGTGAGAGGTTACCGCGCACCGAGTTGGTCGATCACACGAGACTGCATGTGGGCCCTTGATATTCTTGCTGAGGAGGGCTTTAGCTACGATTCAAGCATCTATCCTATCTTTCACGATTTATATGGGGTTCCCGGCGGCGAAAGATTTCCTCACGAACTCAAATGCAAGAATGGGAGAGCCTTGAAAGAGTATCCGCCCGCAACGGTCCGCTTGTTTGGCCAGAATTTGCCCGGCGCCGGCGGTGGCTATTTGCGAATTCTCCCTATGGCTTACACCCGCTGGGTCTTCCGGAAGTTTGAGCAGGAATACGGCGAACGCGTCGTGGTCTACATACATCCATGGGAACTTGATCCGCAGCAGCCGCGCGTGAAAGAAAAGATAAAATCGCGGCTTCGCCATTACACGAACATCAGTGGCATGGAGAAAAGGCTCGAAAATTTGCTCCAGAGGCACGATTTCGACTGCTTTCGCGACCTTTATGATAAAGAGAAGAGAACCGCCTCCCCTTCCCAAGCCTCTCGAATCGCAAGACCGGAACCCGCCACGGGCTTTACAAACACAGCGAGGGCACGTTAGAGGCCGCAATGTTGCATCTAACATATCATGAGCTTGAATTACAGAATGCGCGCGATGTTTACCGGGTGAGCTGCGCTCAATTCGAGCAACATTTGACCGTGCTTCGCGGGCTTGATAGCGCCTATTGTAAGCATCACGTGACCTTCGATGATGGGCACATATCGAACTATGATCTCGCTTTACCTCTTCTCGAGAAGTATCGCATCCAATCGATTTTCTTTATTACCACAGAGTGGATAGGAGCACAGGACCGGATGTCGGTACAGCACTTGAGAGAGCTGCTGGTACAGGGGCATCAAGTTGAATCTCATAGCTGTTCGCACGCATTTCTTCCCGGTTGCTCGGACTCACGATTACTCAATGAATTACAGGGCTCTCGCCGAAGGCTGGAAGATGTTCTAGGCTCAGCTGTAACTGCCGCTTCTCTACCGTATGGACGCTGGGACCGTCGTGTACTTCGGGCGTGCCTGAAGGCCGGCTACACTCAAGTTTATACCTCCGACCCTTGGCTCTCGGCGACGGCGCGCGAAGGTATCGAGGTGGCAGGAAGGTTAACGCTTCGTAATTCCGTGGATGCGGTTCAACTCCGGCGGCTGCTAACAGCGAAGGGGTTAACTAGGGCGCGCTTGCAGATGCCGTTCAGGATGAAGCAGGCATTGAAAGTGTGCATTGGCGACCGGATGTACCATCGCGTGTGGCACGCTTTTGCGAACCGGAACGAGTACGTTGTATCCACCAGCTATGAAAAGCAGTAGCGATCCGAGGGCCGGAATGCGCGTCCTACAACTTCTCAGCAGCGCGGGCATTTATGGCGCTGAGAAAATGGTCGTAAACCTTGCGAAAGGGCTGGACCAGATGGGCTGCCAGTGCGTTCTGGGTGTATTTGACAACATGCATGTGGAATCGTCCGACGTCGTAAGTTACATGCAACAACAGAATCTTCCTGTCGTCGTCATTCCGTGCAAGGGAAAGATAGATGGTACGACGGCGAGTGCAATCCATGGCTGCATTAATGATTATGATATCAACCTAATTCACAGTCATGGCTATAAGACAGACGCCTATGGATATCTCGCCGCCCGGAACACTGGGGTACCGATAGTGGCGACTTCGCATCTTTGGACGCGTCGAACCACCCCTCTGCGCTTATATGCATATATCGATCAACTCATTCTTCGTCGCTTTAACCATGTCGTTGCGGTTTCCGACGAGATCGCGACCGAGATTCGTGCCGCTGGAGTTTCTTCTGACAAGGTTTCCGTAATTGATAATGGAGTCGACCTTGAGGCTTTTCAGAAGCCATCTCTGAAGGTCAGAGCAGAGTTTGGAGAGAGCGGCATGCGAATTGTGGGTGGCGTGGGACGTCTTGTAGATCAGAAGGGATTTGATTACCTGCTACGTGCCGTACCCCGGATTCTAGAGAGATTTCCAAACACAAAGTTCCTAATCGTCGGGGAGGGCACAGAGCGAGCGAAGCTCGAGGCTCTTGCATCGGAGCTGAACATCTCAAGGCAAGTGCAATTCTTGGGAGTTCGCAGCGACATGCCCAGCGTATATGCCTCCTTCGATGTATTCGTTCTTCCCTCCGTGAATGAAGGAATGCCTATCGCGCTGATTGAAGCCATGGCTTCGGCCAAACCAGTCGTGGCAACTCGCGTGGCGGCCGTGCCGAAGATTGTTGTGCACGGGGAAACTGGTTTGCTGATCGAGCCGAAGAATCCAGAGGCGTTGAGCAACGCCATTTGCTTGCTACTCGAGAATTCCGCCCTTTGCGAAAGACTCAGTAAGGCGGCCCTCGCCAGGATCCAACAACAGTTTTCTTCGGAAGTAATGGCCCAACGCTATTTGCGACTGTACCACCAACTTCGAATCAACGATGGGCGGATCGCTGACAGAGCGTTATGCAAAAACTGAGTTGCTTGAAGGCTGAAGAATGCGGCACCACAGGTGCTGCAGTGCCGTATGAGAAGTCGATGACATTTTCGATCATAATTCCCGCACTGAACGAAGAACACGTGATTGGTCAGTGTTTGAACTCAATTGCTCGTCTTGAATTTCCTCGTCAGAAGTTCGAAATCATCGTGGTGGACAATGGTTCGTCAGACCGCACCCGAGAGATTGCGGAGTCTTATCACGAGGCCGTGAATATTACGGTGCTGCTGCATCCTAAAATCAACATTTCAAGCCTGCGAAACGCTGGCGCAGCCGCCTCAAATGGAGAATACCTGATATTTCTAGATGCTGACATGGTGGTTCATGAGCATTGGCTGCAGAGGGCAGCGAAGTTATTCGTTTCGTCGAAAGCAGAAATCATCGGTGGCTTCTATGAGGTTCCGGAGAATTCCTCGTGGGTCGCACGTGTTTGGTTTACGCGGAAAATGAAAGAGGTCAACCTCTCGCCTTCCTACGCTGCCTCGGGAAATCTCATGATCAGACGCTCCCAATTCGACGCGATAGGCGGATTCGACGAGAGCCTAGCAACCAGCGAGGACTGTGATTTTTGCTGCCGCGCCCGTGCGCTCGGATTGAGTATCGCCCAGTATAGAACCATTGCAGTTGTGCATCTAGGATCGCCGCAGACACTTCAGACCTTTTTCCGGCGCGAGATATGGCACGGATCTTCCGTGTTTCGAGTATTTCTGCTCAATTTCAGCAGCTTCCAGAATGGAAAACCCGTATTTTTTGCAATTTATACTCTCCTTTGCCTGCTGATGATCATCATCACGGGGATTATTTCCGCGTATCGCGGCAACATTTCGCTGGCGTCTCTCTTCGTTGGCATGCTGCTGCTTCCGCCGTCAGTGCTCGCGTTGGGAGATGTCCGGCGCACGAGATGGCAAGACTTCCCGGCGCTGTTTGTCCTATATCTGGTATATGGAATAGCGCGGGCGATCAGTCTGTTGGGATTTCGCCAGAAGCGCATTGCTCGACAGGATCATGGCGAGATGCAGACCACCTCGCCCTAAGACTAAGAAGAATGATTCCTAGTCAGGTGAGAGGACAAAGTTCATGTTTTTCCGAGTAAAAGATCGATTGCAGCGGACCCGATTTAACCTCCTTTGTCGTCCCATCTTTAGTACACCTCCCCTAAAGATGCGAACCACTAACGTCTGTCTCATAAGCCAAGTCTCTCACCGCGACCTCGTGATGTATCTGATCGCAATCAAGTCCTTTTGTCGATTTTGCGACGTTGGCCAAATAGTGGTTCTGAATGACGGATCACTGACCAGCACGGATCTCGCATTGATAAGTGAGCATCTGCCAGCGATTCGCATCCTCGGTTTTAAGGATGTCGGCCCGGCCGCAACGCCGAAAGGTGGGTGCTGGGAAAGGCTCTTACTGATTGCCGACTTTGTGGGCGATGGGTATGTCATCCAAATCGATTCGGATTCATTGACCCTCAATGAGATCCCCGAGGTTTTAAATCAGGTTGCACAGAACTGCAGCTTCACCTTGCTGGGAGCAGGTTCTTTCCCAGGGGTCGAGTCAATGCTGGACGCGTGCCATCGGGCAAAACAGAACAATCCACGTAGTATGGAACCCCAAGCTGTCGGCGAGCGGTCGCTAGACCGGTTTCCCAATTGCTCCAATCTCAAGTATGTGCGCGGGAATGCGGCGTTCGCAGGTTTCGCCCGGAACTCCTTTACCAGGAGCGATGTTGAGTACTTTTCAAAAAGTATGGAAGCCATTTGCGGTGCCGATAAGTGGCATGAATGGGGAAGCGAACAGGTAACTTCAAATCTCATCATCGCAAACTCTACTAGGGCATCCGTCCTGCTACATCCGAAATATACGTCCTATTACGCACTGGCCGGCGTCGACTACGCGCAATCTTCGTTCATTCATTTCATGGGCACCCACCGATTTGAGAACGGTTGTTATTCGACCTTCGCTACCCGGACGATTCGCCAGTTGATGTGCGGCACCCTGAATCGATCAGATTTTGAACAAGACACATTGATGAAAGCGAGCGCTAATAAGTCGCCTACTCGGCAGGCTCGGTGAATTGAAACCTCGCCTCCCAAGACACTAAACAGGAACAAAAACGACACTTCATGCTGCCAGTTCATATACATCTCGGGCTCGCAGGATTCGTACCAACGGCACTTTACATCGTCATGTGCGTTACGTTCCTGTTGTCTATCTGCTGGAAGCCGCAGGTAGGAATATACGTAATGACCCTTTTGCTTCCTCTTCAAACCCTTCGGTACAAGGTCCACGAGATGTTTCTCGGGTCTCAATTCATCGACTTATTGTTGCTGGGCGTTGTTCTGGGTCTCGCTTTGAGGGGGCAAGCGATCATTCCCAAGGTGCCGATAGCCAAGTTCCTCTTGCTTGTGGCTGTTTTCTACTATTTTTCTCTTTGGGAAGGATCTTACTTCATAAACGCGCCGCTACCCCTATGGATCACGGATTCCAGGTTTTCCGACTGGAAGAATTATGTGGAGATGTTTTTCCTTGCGATGCTTGTCAGTAGTGCCATACGAGAGGAGAAACAGGTTCGCACGCTCTTGCTTGTGATGGCTGTTTCAGTGCTCATTTTGAACCGCAACTATATAATGATGCTCAATCAGCGAGATCTGTCTCATTTTTCATATGAAAGACGTGACGAAGGCCTTATCGGCTATGCTGGCGTCAACGGCTTGGCGGCTTTTGAAGCGATGGTCTTCTCTGTCCTCTTGGCCGGCTACGGCTACGCACGACGCATCTGGCTGAAGATGGCGTTGGGAATATTGGCAGCTACTTCCATCTATTGTCTGTTGTACTCGTTCTCGCGAGGAGGCTATGCAGGGGCCCTGGCGGGACTAATCGCCGTAGGTCTCCTTAAGACTCGAAAGTTCCTCATCCTGGCAGCTTTAATCTTGCTGTCGTGGCAAACGCTGCTCCCGGCATCGGTTCAAGAGCGCATTAACATGACTACGGAGACCGATGGGGCCGGTCAACTCACCGATCATTCTGCAGAACAGCGACTAGTGCTATGGGAGGATGCATTTGAGCTCTTTAAGCTCAATCCCGTTACCGGATCTGGCTTTCAGAGTTATCAGTACTTGGGTCGGGTTGGCCCTTACCGAGATACACACAACTACTTTCTTAAGGTTCTCGCCGAAACCGGCATTGTCGGCATGTTTCTGTTCCTGGCTCTTCTTTGGAAATTGTTCCGCCTCGGCTTGCATCTATTTACACAGGCGGAGAGTCCCTTATGGTCTGGCTTGGGACTGGGATTTGTGGCGCTGATGTTCAGCGCTATGGTACTGAATTGTTTTGGCGATCGATGGACATATCAACAAGTCGACGGATACGTGTGGATTCTTCTGGGATGCGTCATAACCGGGCTTAGGATCACAAACGAAGGGCGTGAAGTTGACAAATTGGAACAGCCGAATGAAGTTATGATCTCGAATGACCTTGAACCCGCACTTGAGCGGTGAAGGTGACTCACTGTGCCCAAATCCCTTCTTCGCCAGCTTGTCAGCTTCATTCGCGCATTCGGCTTAACCGGGGGCATACGCCTTTGGTGTACCCTCATCGTGCAATGCTCCTTCTCCTCGCGGAGCACCTTAAGTCTTCGACTTCCAGGAAACTCGACTCCGGTGCATCTCCGACGGCAAGATCTACCGATCTTTTGGCAGATTATGGTGATGCGGGAGTACGATTTGCAGTCGCTTCCGCAGATTGGGCGAGTTAGGGCGACCTATAAGGCAATCCTGTCTGAGGGGAAGAAACCCGTTATTGTCGACTGTGGAGGTCACGTTGGACTCTCAGCAGTCTGGTTCGCGACGCACTACCCGGATGCTTTGGTGTATGTTGTTGAGCCAGACGCATCGAATTTCAAAATTCTTCAGCGCAACACTATGGCTTACCCAAATGTGGTCCCATTGCATGGGGGTGTGTGGGATCACTCGTGCCGTTTGACAATCTCGAATCCCCAAGCCGGCAGTGCATCGTTTCGTCTTCAGGAGGTACCAGACTGCTCGAGCCTGGGGCAGTCCAACTCATTGCGTGGGTACACCATCGAAGGAATTAGTGAGCCCGGAGAACTTAGGCGTCTGTTCCTTGTGAAGATTGATATCGAAGGTGCAGAAGCTGAATTGTTTCAGGGAGCCGCGGAATGGCTTCACAGCCCCGCACTGGTGATTATAGAGCTGCATGACTGGCTCCTGCCTTGGCAAGGCACGAGTAGAAACTTGTTCAGGAAACTAGCCGAGAATAACTTCGACGCGGTTCTTAGAGGCGAGAACTTGCTTCTTTTCCAAGCCTGAAGTTTTTCAGTTCGCAGGGCTCGAGTCAAAGCTTCTAAATGGATGCTAGAGCGGGGAACTCAAGTGACTCAAACGCCGTCCCCTGGGTCCAGACCTCATTCCTGCTACGCCCACTACCGGCTCGTACAGATTTCCGTGGAGCGCTGCCATCACCGGGGGTAGCGCACCGCTCGTCCTTCCATTTGTTGTCCGCTTCCAACGTGCCATGCAAATCATTGAACTACAACAATAAGATTTGTAGGCGGCGCTGGCAGAGCAGCAGCACTAGCGCTTGTAAATTCATACGCACCAATCGACGGTGGGGATGGATGGAGCAGCCCCGCGAAATCGGAAGTCAAGCCGCCTATGGCAATCCCCGCTCCGTTAGCCGGGCTGCTAGCTGATAGCAACTGGAAGTTAGCTGCGGCGGGATTTGTCAGTTGAGGGTTAACGTTCAAGTCGCCTGTCAACGTGCAGGGCGGCGCGCCCAGACCGTACCATAGGTTGTTAGAACCCGAATAACTCGGACAGTTTGTGTTGAGTGTGTATGTCTCGCCCGAGGTCTGAAAAATGAGGTTGTTGCGGAAGCGAGTCATCGAGTTATTGAAGTCAAATACACCAGCCGCCGAGTTCTTAATGGAGCCACAGTTGTACATCGTGTTGTTGTAGATTTCTACGGGTACCGTTCCACTACTGCTCCCGCGAATGCAGGTATAGACGGATCCGCCGTCAACCGGGTCTGGTCCTTGTCCGGCGTTATAAATCACGTTATTGTATGCCTCTACCGGTCCGTTATTAGGGTTGACTGTTGCGAAGTTAATACCGTCGCATCGAGTGTCGTGGACAAGATTGTCATGCACATGAAGGTCGAACTGGTCACTTCCCCCGGTCGAATAGAACTGAATCCCCCGGCATCCCAACACGTTGTGCACTGAGTTCCAGCCTAGCCAATTATGATTAAGGTCTGTAGAGAGGTACACCGCATGGTAAGTTTTTACTGAGGTGGACTTCCCGGCATCATGAACGTGATTCCCATACAGGAACGTAAATGAACTCGAATTCGACGTAACGCAAGCTGTCGAGCCATCTCCATTGGGACAGCTTATGTCATTCCCCACAAATCTCAAGTTCCCCGTCCCATTAGAAATCGAGATAGCTGCATTCGACCCACGTAGTATGAAGCCCGATATAATCCAGTACGACCCGCCGCTCGAACATGCGCTGTATCCAGTGCAGAAGCGGACGCCATCGTTGCCGGTTGTCGCTCCAATAGTTGCCGTGGCCCCTGGATAAACGGCCAGCGCTATGGGATTGGCAGCGGTGCCCGTTCCGGTTGCTGTTAAGGACGCAAAGCCATCCGTGGCAGTTTGGCTGACTCCGTTCTCCACGTAAGTGACATCCCCGGCTGAAATTTGTCTTCCTTTTACTATTGTTGCCCAACATCCTCCGGAAAATGTACCGGGATTATTATCATTTCCAGATGTTGAGACGCAGTGGATGTTTCCGGTGGACCTGACCGTGAACTGGGACGGTATCTGCGTCCCTCCACTAATGTTTTCCCTCACGGCTGTCGAGGCTTGCCCATTGGCGGTGACAACGAAAGTCCCCGTGCCAGGTGTGCAACTGGAACCAACCTGTACGACGATCTTCTGGTACCAAAGATATGATGTCCCCCAACTCACTACGCGCAGACAGTTAAGCCCATTCCACGTGATCGTCGAAGTTCCTTGCGTGGCGCCAAAGTTGTTACCATAGATCGTTACGTACGCCCCGGCGAATCCGGAGACGTTCTCCCCACCCGCGTTTGGGCCGCTCGTGAGATCGGTGAAGAAAATGCTCGGCCCAGGCCCAGGCGGAATCGTCTGCGCTCTGGTGACTGAAGCGCCGGCGATAACGACTACCGCCAGAAGCAGCGTGCACCACCTGACGGCTCTTGTGATTGACGATCCCATGGCTGAGAACTCCGAATGTATCATGATTTTTCCTTGTCTATTCCTCTGCCGCTTGCTGGAGATACAGGCGGAGGCCTGTCGCTCTACGACCTGAAATCCCCCTATCGCAGACAGGCGGCTCAGTCCGTATGCAAGTCTCTGCTCTGTAAGCAGGCGGCGCCACTGGCAAAAGGACCGAAAAACGGACAGGTTGTTGCCCTGTACTTCGCTGTTTCTACACATTTGTGCCTGGCATAACGCTTCGGCAGCGATAAGGGTCCAGGCGGAAATTATTGTGGGCAGGAGACCCGCGGCAAGAACCCGGTCAATTTAGGTGCCAGGTACCCCACACATTTGTGTGGGGTTATATAGGTGTATGGGGTTAGATAGGGCGGTACCCACGACGACGAAACTCACGAATTTCCAGCGTCGTCGGGAATGTAAAATAGGAACTCTCGTTTGAGTTCAGCGCTCTACTTGATTGCGAGTGCGACGCTATCTGCCGGAGAACATCGGCCATGCAATGCGCTCCGTGCCGTTTGGAGCGCCGAATCACACAGTCGAGCGATTCTCCCGGCGTGATAGCCTGCTCGTCCTGAAAGAGCGCTTCGCCCTCATCGACCTTCGCAACCATGTAGTGGATCGTAAGCCCTACCCTCTTTTCCCCATGGTACATCTGCCAAAAGGTCGGCATCATGCCTCTGTATTTTGGCAGAGGTGCATGATGAATGTTTATCGCTCCTTTGGGAGCGATGGATAGCAGTGGTTCTTTCACAATAAACGGGCAGGCGACAGAGACTAGGACATCCGGCGAACGCCGCCGTACTTTCTCAACAAACTCCGCTGCATTCGGATTATCTATCCTGGCGCAGGGGATGCTGTAGGCTTGGCACAATTGTGAAAGCGAAGCATATTTTCCAGCGCCCGTCCTCTTCGGGAAAGCCCCAAGTAGCCTCGATCCTATCAACCGCCAAACCAGACGTCCCATCCCCCACACTCCGTAGAGCTGCGTCAACTCCTTCAGCATTTGCATTCGTGGGCGCTTACCCATCGTCGGCGAGCTGGAAATCTGCACAATCTCGAACTCGGAAGCATAGCTGCAGACAAACTCCTCGAAAAACGGGAAAACGTACAGCGGATCGTCTTGAGTGAGAAATTCAACGCGCATGGTAGGTCAGGTTCTTACTGTCTCCCACACGACGTACTTCTTCCCGCGCAAGATTTCCAGGACACTTAGGAAGGCAGCGGCGTTTAGAGTGCAGAAATACAGCGGAATACCCAATGGCTTCCAAACACGCTGAAGAGGGACGACTAACGAAAGAAATGTCACGGCATAGAACGCGGCCTGAGCCAGCAGCAAGGCGCGGTAAAAGGGCGCTCGCGCCAAAAAAAGGTTGCTCGTGAAAATCAGCAACAGGAAGAACGGAACCAACCAGCGCAGCAGCTTATGCGACCAAAGCTGAAAAGATACCCAGCCAAACTTCCAAGGCATAAGCAGGCTGGGAACGCTTAGCAAGCCGCGCATGCCGCGGGTCACAACTCGCACACGCATCGAGAATTCCTCTGACGTGGACTGCGTCGTCTCCTCATACGCAAGCGCGCGATCCTCAAAGACAACTCGATAGCCCTGCTGGATAACGTGCAGCGGTTGGACTAGATCACTGATCACCTCGGGCGCAAGGGCTGTGTAGGCCTCCCGTCGCACGGAATAAATACAGCCGCAGCAGCCGCTGATCGTGCGAATCCGCGATTGCATGGTCTTTATAAAGTTTTCGTAGTTCCAAAATGCCACCGTACCCAGTCCAGTGGGCGATTTGCCGCCCGAATCGAAATATTGATATCTGCCGCTCACTGCCGCTACGCGCGGGTCAGAATAATTACAGGCTAGAAAGAGCAAGGCTTGGGGATGATAGATTGTGGTAGCGTCCGAGAAAACCAGGACCTCGCCTCGCGCATGTGCTACGCCTTCATTCTGTGCGTTTGTCTTGCCCTTGCGTCCCGCAACGTGCAATAAACGAACTCTGGGATCCGACATGGATTGCACGATCTCGTCTGTTCGATCTGTGGAGCCGTCTGATAAGACGAGGATCTCCAGTCTCTCCCGAGGGTAATCGAGAGCTAGTGTGCGCTCAATCTTTTCTTGGATTCCCGCTTCTTCGTTGTAAGCTGCAATAAGGACAGATAGATTGGGTGTGTAACCCGGCTCTGGACTACGGCGAGAAAACAGCCGGGAAATGATGACAAGAAACAGCGGGTATCCCAAATAAATGTAAATGAGGACACCCACCGACGCCCAGTATATGGCTTCAAAGGCCGGCAACATTTTTCTTCTGCCTCGCGATTAAGAGCTGGTCATAGTGCCGTACGAGTTGATCGATCATCCTCTTGGCTGTGAACCTCGCCTCAACAATCTCCTTACTCGCCGATCCCATTTCACTCGCCAAATTCGGATCACGCAGTAGTCTGAGGATTCGGTCCGCTGCAGTATCAGCATCCTCGCTCTCGGTGACGAATCCACTGCTCCCTTCCTCAATTGCCTCGGGATTTCCGCCGACCCTCGTCGCCACACAAGGCAAGCCGCAAGCCATGGCTTCGATGAGCGCATTTGAGAACCCTTCACTTCGGGATGGCAGGAAAAACACATCTCCGATTTTCAGAAAGGAAGCGACATTTTCCGTCTGGCCAACGAACCGAACATTCTGCTGTATGCCCAACTCTGCGATCTGCGTCTGGATCGTCTGAAAATATTCCGGATCGGCGTTAGCTCCAATAATCACAAACACCACCTTAGGAATCTCCAGCGCTACTCGCGCGGCGACCTTCACGAGGACGTCAATTCCCTTTACCTCGCGAATGTGCCCCACGGTCAGCACCACTGGCGCGCCAGTCTCTAAACTGAGTTGCTTACGCAGGCTGTGGACGCCGTTTGGTTGCGTAAGGCTCTCCAGTTCCACTCCGTTGTACAACGTGGCCACTGTCGATTCCTGCAAGCCGTCGTTTTCGATGCAATAGCGGCGCACTTCTTCGGAGACGGTCAGAACCAGATCGAATCTAGATCTCATCAGCCGGTAGGCAAAATGATGTTTAGGTGCGCGCAGGATTCCCATGTCCCGCCGGCTCGAGACCAGTGCGGGTCCGGCCTTCATCCGAGAGACCAATCCTCCCCACAAATCCGCTGTTTCGTGGAAGGTGTGAACGATATCAACTCTTTCTTCGCGAATGAATCTGCGGATCTTCCGAGCGATTCGCAGCGCGTTCCAGTCGTACGTGCGCCGCAAAGGAAGCACGTAGTGCGGGCAGGGCATATTGCGAAACAGCTCCACTTTTTCGTCTATCCGAAAGGTGATCAAAGTGCAGCGGAAACGATCTCTGGGAAGCAAACGGATTGTCCTGAGAATCGCCCGTTCCGCTCCCCCCGCTTCGCATAACTGGTCAATCAGAAAAAGAACGTGAACCGGTTTTCGCCCCGTGGCCGGCCGCTCTGTATCGCGATTGGTCATGTGGAAAAAACTTCCGCCATGGCCGAGGATTCAATTCCTACCGGCGAATCAGCTGCTTGTGCTTCTTCTCTCTCCCGCTGTACCAGCCACAAACCGCGAGCCGCCATACCCAGAAAAACCCACAAAAATCCATTCACCTGGAGATACGACCACCGGTCACGATACATGACCGGCGGCGCATAAGTGGAGATTCTCAAATGCATGCTTAGCTGCTTGCTGCTCCGATTATTTACTCGTTCCAGCCAGCGCCGAAAATTCAGTCCACTTCCGCGCAGCAGTTGTCTCAAAATTACTTTCCCTGCGATACTCTGCAATTCACTTCATGAAGTCTCTGCGCTCGCTGTTTCCAATCGAATTCGGATTCAACTCGGCGGCGACCAGCCGCTCCGATCGTGTGGCGAAGCTTGGGATTCCTCAAAAGCTCTCGTAGTACACCTTCCAGCTCTGCTGAATTATCTGGATCGACCAAAAAACCCGTCACGCCATCCACAACTGCCTCTATTGCTCCGCCGGATCGGCCCCCGATGACCGGTTTTCCCGCCGCGTTTGCCTCTAGGAAGACGATCCCAAATCCTTCGACATCGCCATCTGCCTCTTCACGGTTTGCCAGGAGCATGACGTCACACAAATTGTATAAGCTTGGCAGGGTCTCGCAGGGAATATATCCGGTGAAGGTTACTCTTCCTTGTATTCCGAGTTCTTCGCTAAACTGGCGCAGTTTCTGCTCCTCGGGTCCGGTTCCCGCAATGAGGTAATGGGCTTCCGGAAATTCCCGGCACACTCTTGCAAATGCTTGCAGCGCTGCTCGATGGCCCTTCCGGGGCACCAAGCGCGCGACTGTAAGAACCACTGTCTTGCCCTTAAAGTTGTAGGGTGCCATCGACTTTCTATCGGTCGGCGCTGGCCGGAATCGAACTGCGTCGACACCCGGAGTAATCTTCACAATGCGATCCTCGCTTACTCCAATGCGCAGGAGCTGCTTCCTGGTGAACTCCGAATTGGCGACTACCGCTGCGGCTCCTTTGTAGATGCGGTCGCGTACGCGCGGTTGATATCGGTAGCGATCAGTCTGCGTAATCTCTTCACCGTGGGAGTAGATAACGTAGGGTATGCCGGTCAACCTGTTGATGATCCATGCGATGAGACCCGGCGGATAAAGATCTCCTGCATGAATGATTTGAGGAGAGTCTCGCAAGATGCGCCAGCAGGCTTGAAAGAACGGGAAGATTCCCTTCGGCAATTCGTGATATTTCCACGATTTCAAGGGCTTGAACCTTCGGTGGATTCGAAAGGAGGTCGAGGATTGCTTCTTATCGAAGGACTCCCATCCCGGCACTTTTTTTGTGAGGATGACGACTTTTGCTCCTCCCAAGGCCACCAGTTCGCGAAAGACATTGTAGTAATATTCGCGTGAACCGCCGGCATGAGGAGAAAATGAGTCGGTAAGAAGCAGGATACGGATTGGCTCCCCCTTCTTCCAAGCTTCCCCTAGGCCAAGGCTACTTTCAGGCCCTGCTTTGCAGGTCGAAGCCGGAGTTTCCTTCTCGACTGCTTGTATGGCCGACTTACCCATAGGGAATGCTATTGCGCCCCCCGCCGCAGCAACACGACTTTGATCGTCTCGAAAAGTACGGCGCAATCCACCAACAACGAAAGGTTCTTCAGATAAAAAAGATCGAGTTCGAGTTTGTCCCTGGCGTCATCAATATTTGAGCCATACCGAAGCCGGACCTGCGCCCAGCCGGTCAGCCCCGGACGAGCCGAGTGCCTCAGATTGAAATACGGTATCTTCTCCTCCAACATCTTGCAGAATATCGGACGTTCCGGTCGGGGACCCACAAGACTCATCTCCCCGCGCAAGACGTTGAATAGTTGAGGAAGCTCATCCAGGCGCGCTTTCCGAATGAATTTGCCGACTTTGGTGATGCGGCGGTCCTGTCGGCTGGCCCATTGTGGGCCGTCTTTCTCCGCATCCTGCACCATCGAGCGAAACTTGATCAACTCAAATTCACGCCCCTTGTACCCCACCCGCATCTGCCGTAAAAAGATTGGCCGGCCGGATTCCAAATAGATCGCGAGCGCGACTAACGGCAAAATCGGTGCGCTGAGAATCAGAAGTACGGAAGATGCCAAGATGTCAATGGCGCGTTTGGAGGCAAGCAGCCACGGCGATTTTTTGAAACCGTCGGAAAGAATCAGCCAACTGGGAGAGAGATGCTCCAGTGCGATCCGTCCCGAGAGGCGTTCGAAACAGTTATGAACGTCTTCTACGCCCACGCCCGCAAGTTTAAGATGGAGCAGTTCGCGTACAGGCGTGCCTCCCCGGCGTTCTTTGAGCGATAAAACCACGCGGTCGACCTTTTCCGCCTGCACGATCTCTTCAAGATCGGCCGTGGCTCCGATGATCTTGGGATTGACCAAAGACTTCCCAATGTCCATCCCCTTTTCATCCAGGAATCCCACAACTTTCATGTTGTATTCAGGATGGGCGAGAATGTGTTTCACGAGGGAGACTCCAGCATCTCCAGTTCCGATCATGAGAATTCGTTCGTTGCCGTGGGCCAAGAGGTTCGTTGCATTTGCCGAAAGCCGCCAACCCAACAGAAACGCCAAGCTCAAGGGTGATGCCAGAACCGTGATGCCCCGTCCCAAGCTAGCATCTGGAGTCAGGAAATAGATTACTGAGAGGACCATGCAGGCCGCGCCGAGTGCTTGCATCATGTGGACTAGCAGATCGATGCGTCGGCGAACGATGTGGAAGTCATAGAGATCGTTGAAATAGAGCGAAGTCTCACAGACTGCAACCACCAAAGCTATCCTCGCCCAATACGAAACGTCGTTCATTTCCGTTGTCAGCGAGGCACGCAGTCGTAGAGCAGAAGCAAAGATGAGAATGAAAACGAACGCGACCGAGTCCACTCCGATGAGCAGGAGTGTTCGCGCGGGAACCTGATGGGAGCCAATCCGTGGCATTGCTGCTCTAGACGGTCAAATCCGTGTTGTTGGTCGGTCTAACGACGGCTCGCCATGCGCAAGCCGACCATACAAGAGCGGCAATTCTCGCACCAGTTCAAAGTCATGTAAGCCTATTGTTTACAATGAAAACTCAACCTGCTTTGTCCAGTTTTTCAGGCAATTTAGGAAGGAGACTTCCACTTTTGTGTGATCTATCGTCCTTCGCCAGTTCCGGCTGACGTGAAAAACAATGCCCCGGAAAGGAAATCATCGGGACAATTCGCGGGCATTCCGCCGAGTGTTCCGCCAGTATCACCTTTGTTTTCTGCAGCTTCTCATCCGCTTGATGCCTAACCTCCGCGCACGAGTGGCACCCTGATTGCTCCCTCCTAAGCCGAAACACCTGACTAAATTTGTCATTTCTTTCGATTTCGGAGAGTTCATCGCATGCGCGTGTTGGTGACTGGACACCTAGGGTACATCGGGACTATTTTGGCTCAATTGCTGGCCGAAGCCGGCCACCAAGTCGTCGGTTTGGACAGCGGCCTGTTCGAGCAATGCACGTTTGGCGCGCCTCCCCCCCAGTTTCCCTCGATTCGCAAAGACATCCGGGACGTCTCGCCTGCCGACTTGGAGGGCTTTGACGCGGTACTCCATCTTGCGGGGCTTTCCAACGACCCTCTTGGCAACCTCAATCCGGACCTGACCTACGAGATTAATCACAAAGCTTCCGTTCATCTCGCCGAGTGCGCAAAGCGGTCCGGCGTGGAGCGCTTTGTTTTCTCCTCCTCATGCAGCACCTATGGCGCCGCCGGTGACAAGATCCTTGACGAATCCGCCGAATTCAACCCTGTCACACCCTACGGCACATCGAAGGTTTTGGTCGAGCGCGATGTCGCCAAACTGGCGGACACCGGTTTCAGTCCAACCTTTCTGCGCAACGCCACGGCCTACGGCGTTTCTCCCCGGCTGCGTTTCGATCTCGTGCTGAACAATTTGGTCGCTTGGGCCTTCACAACCGGCCGCGTCTATATCAAGAGCGACGGCACGCCGTGGCGTCCAATCGTTCACATCGAGGACATCTCTCGCGCGTTTCTGGCCGTCTTGGAAGCGCCTCGCGAGCTCGTGCACAACCAGGCCTTCAACGTCGGCCGCAGCGAAGAGAACTATCAGATTCGAGACTTGGCGGAAATCGTGAAGGAAACCGTCCCCGGATGCCAAATTGAATATGCCGCGGATGCCGGCCCCGACAAGCGGTGTTACCGCGCTGACTTCAGCCGCATCTCTCGCACGCTTTCCAATTTCCAGCCGCAATGGGACGCGCGTAAGGGTGCTCGTGAATTGTATGCGGCCTACCAAAAAGTCGACTTGCGCCTCGAGGACTTTGAAGGCGCACGGTACAAACGCATCGATCACATCCAGGGCTTGCTGGCGTCGAGGCGCCTGGACTCAACTTTACGCTGGCAGTCAGCCGGTGTCGCGAGCGTACTGCAAGCGACCGCCGATTAGTGCGCTTACTTGCAAACAGGTGAGAAGTGATTTTTCGGGAGACCAAGTTGCCGGGTGCTTTCGTGATCGAAGCGGAAAGGCTTGAAGACGAGCGCGGGTTCTTCACTCGCACGTTCTGTCGCGAGGAATTCGTGGCTCACGGTCTGAACGCTCACATTGCGCAATGCAACGTCTCGTTTAACAAACGTAAAGGAACGTTGCGCGGGATGCATTACCAAGTCCCGCCATTTGCTGAGGCCAAATTGGTGCGCTGTACAGAGGGAGCAATCTTTGACGTCATTATCGATCTGCGTGAGTCCTCGGCGACTTTCCGGCAGCACTTGACGGTCGAACTTTGCGCGGGAACTGGCAAAATGCTGTACGTCCCGGAAGGATTTGCTCACGGTTTTCAAACCCTTCTCGACGACACCGAGGTTTTCTACCAGATGTCCCAGCCTTACGCTCCTGAGTGTGCCCGCGGAATACGCTGGAACGACCCTTCGTTCGGCATCGACTGGCCATCCGCGGAGCGAACGATTCTTGAGCGCGATCGCAACTATGTGGACTTCCTCAATCGCGAGGGTGACTTAGGTCAATGAGCTCGGCCAAAATCCACACCGCGTCAGCCTGCACTAGTCTCGGTGCTGAGCTGCACCGTTTGATAGCGGATCTCTATCCGATCTGCCGCAGTATTACCGGCGAAGGCCTGCGCGATACTCTGCGCCTGGTCGCAAAGCACGTCCTTTTGACGGTCAGCGAAGTGCCGACAGGCACGGAGGTCTTCGATTGGACTGTGCCCAAAGAATGGAATATCCGTGATGGCTATGTGAGGAACTCTCGTGGCGAGCGCGTCATCGATTTCCAAGCCTCAAATCTCCACGTCGTCAATTACAGCGTTCCGGTTCGCCGGAAGATGCGCCTTGCGGAATTGAAGACTCACCTGTTCACTTTGCCGGACCGTCCCGATTGGATTCCATACCGCACCTCCTATTACAAAGAAAGTTGGGGCTTTTGTCTGAGCCAGCGCCAGCTCGACCTCCTGCCCGACGACGAATACGAAGTCGTCATCGACTCCACGCTGCAGCCTGGCCGCTTGACCTACGGAGAATGCTTTCTCCCCGGCGATCTGCCCGATGAAATCGTTCTCTCGACACACTGTTGCCATCCCTCGATGTGCAACGACAATCTTTCCGGCATTGCAATCGCCGCATTCCTCGCGAAACATTTGTCCGCGCATCCGCGCAGGTATTCCTACCGGTTCTTGTTCATTCCAGGAACCATTGGCGCCATCACCTGGTTAGCTTTGAACGAAGAAAAGCTTTCTCGCATCCGGCACGGGTTGGTGCTCACCGGTCTGGGGGATGAAGGAAAACTGCATTACAAGAGAAGCCGGCAAGGTAACGCCGAAATTGACCGGGCCGCAGCCCACGTGCTGCAGCACGGTTCTTATGAGCATCACCTGCTCGATTTCTCGCCGTACGGCTATGATGAGCGGCAATTCTGCTCGCCGGGAATCAATCTGCCCGTGGGACGATTTTCGCGCAGCCCGCACGGCACATTTCCGGAGTATCACACCTCGGCCGACAATCTGGACTTTGTTCGTCCAGAGAGACTCGCCGAATCATTTGACGTTTGTCTCCGAACCCTGGCTCTACTCGAACGAAACGGAACTTTCTTGAATTTGAGCCCGAAATGCGAACCGCAGCTCGGAAGGCGCGGCCTGTACTCGATGATTGGCGGTGCGGACAATGCTGGCGCGCGTGAATCAGCCATGCTGTGGGTTCTGAGTCTCTCGGATGGCAGCCATTCGCTTTTGGATATTGCGGAGCGCTCCAAGCTGACGTTCGACACCATCTCCGATGCTGCGGCGGATTTGCAGGAGAAAGGTCTTTTGCGCGAATGTCTCGAGTTTGCGCCGCCGATGCGCGCTGAGTCACTCGAAAGGACAGAACCATGAATGCGATTTACATCGATACGACGAATAACGACGAACAGCGGCGCGAATTGTTGTACAACGGCCAGCTAATCGTCCACTCGCCCACGCCTGGTTCTCTCGCTCTCATCGAGGTTGCACGCCAGATGCTTGCAGAGGCATTTGCCGGCGAGGACCCTCAGACGGCACAGTTTCACATGCCCGTCGAGCGCTATGCCGCGATACTCGCCGAGCTCAAACCCAAGTTCATCCACCACCCCAAATCAAAAGACTGTATCCAGGGAATCCTGCGCGACATGGGCTGTGATCTCAGCAAGACGTACTTCGATGTGCCGCGCATGCGTACCTCCACCAGCGATAAATATCTCACCAGCGGCATCGCCTACGCTTTCCACCCTCATCGCGATACCTGGTACTCGGCCCCGATGTGCCAAATCAACTGGTGGATACCCATTTATCCGGTCGTTTCCGAAAACGCCATGGCCTTTCACCCGCGCTACTGGAGTCAGCCGGTGCGCAACAGCTCCGCAACCTACAACTATGACGAGTGGAACCGCACCAGCCGCCAGAACGCCGCTCAGTTTCTGAAAGAGGACACTCGCAAGCAGCCTCGCCCAGAAGAACCCATTGAACTCGACCCCCAGATCCGTGTGATTACACCTCCAGGGGGCATGCTGCTTTTCTCCGGCGCGCAAATGCACTCCAGCGTACCCAACACCTCCGGCCGCACTCGCCTCAGCATCGATTTCCGCACGGTGCACATTGATGACGTAGTTTCGCGCCGCGGCGCTCCCAACGTTGATTCCGAGTCCACCGGCACCTGCATGCACGATTATCTGCGCGGTACCGACCTCGCCCATGTGTCGGAAGAACTTTACGCGTTGTACCAGACGCAGCCGCCCCTTGTGGGTCCGGGCGAGCTGCAGGCCGCTGCCGTTTGAAGAGTCCGGGACGAACAGAATGACCACAGCAGACCAACTCGTGAATAGCGCGGACGCGGCAACGAAAATGCTGCAGGATCGCGTTGCCATCGTAACCGGCGCAAGCTCGGGAATCGGAAAGGCCATCGCACTGGCTTTGGCCGCCCAGGGCGCTCGCCCCTACTTGATCGGCCGCAACACGCATACTCTTGAACTCGTGCTGCAAATAGCCCGCAAGCATTCACCGAAGGCTCGGCTGTATCGTACGGATCTCACGCGCGAGGAAGATATCCGCGCCTTGGTCGCTGACGTTGACCGTGATTACGGTCGACTCGACGTTCTGGTGCACTGCGCAGGGGCCATCCACCATGGTGAACATGCGAATGCTTCTGTTTCCGAGCTAGATACCCTTTATCGCGCTAATGTCCGCGGACCCTACCTGCTGACGCAATTGGCCCTGCCCCTGCTTCGAGTCGGGCCTGGCCAAATTGTTTTCGTCAATTCCAGCAGCGGTTTGAAGGCTCGCGCTCGCGCCGGCCAGTTTTCTGCCACGCAGCATGCCATGAAGGCGATTGCCGACAGCCTTCGTGACGAAGTGAATGCCGACGGGATTCGCGTTCTGAGTGTTTTTCCGGGACGCACGGCCACACCTCGTACCGAGAGGCTTTTCCATGAGGAAGGCCAGGCCTACCGGCCGGAGTTGCTGATGCAGCCGGAGGATGTGGCCACTATGGTGCTCCATGTGCTCAATCTGCCGCGCAGCGCGGAAGTCACCGAAGTCGCCATGCGGCCGCTGTACAAGTCCTATTGAGACATGCGATGAGCCAAACGCCTAATTCCAGATGCCGGTTTTGCGCAACCAAGCTCGAGCACACATTTGTGGATCTTGGTATGTCGCCGTTGTGTGAGAGCTATCTCAGTCCGAACCATCTGAACCAGATGGAGCCATTTTATCCGCTGCACGTCTACGTCTGCGCCAACTGCTTCCTGGTACAGCTCGAGGCTTACGTGAGCCCGGAGCACATTTTCACCGACTACGCCTATTTTTCCTCGTACTCCGACTCCTGGCTTGCTCACGCCAAGGCCTACACGGATCAGATGACAGAGCGTTTTTCGATCGACCAGAACAGGCTCGTCGTGGAAGTGGCTAGTAACGACGGATACCTGCTTCAATACTTCGTCCAGAAGGGCGTGCCGGTCCTCGGCATCGAGCCTGCCGCGAATGTTGCCCCTGAAGCTGTCAAAAAGGGCGTCACCACCCTGGTGAAGTTCTTTGGCACAGAAACGGCTCGCGAGCTCGCTGCAGCCGGCAGGCAGGCCGACCTGCTCCTCGGCAACAACGTCCTCGCACAGGTTCCTGATCTGAACGATTTTGTCGCTGGTATGAACATCCTGCTCAAGCCCCGCGGCGTCATCACCATGGAATTCCCGCATCTTCAGCGGCTGATGGAAGAGAATCAGTTCGATACCATTTACCACGAACACTTCTCGTATTTTTCTTTCCTCACGGCCGAAAGGATTTTTGCCGCGCACGGCCTAACGCTCTTTGACGTGGAAGAGTTGCCCACGCATGGCGGCTCGCTACGCATCTTTGCTCGGCGTGCCGAAGACTCCTCACACCCGGTGACCTCGCGCGTCTGCGGACTGCGCGCGCGAGAGGAAAAGTTGGGGTACGCACAAATCGAAACCTACTCCCGGTTCGCCGATCAGGTGAAGGAAACCAAGCGCAAGCTGCTCGAATTCCTCATCCAAGCCAAGCGCAGCGGAAAAAAAATCGCCGGCTACGGCGCGCCTGGCAAGGGCAACACCCTACTGAATTATTGTTCCATTCGCACCGACTTCATCGACTACACCGTCGATCGCAATCCGCATAAGCACGGCAAATTCTTGCCCGGAACGCGCATCCCCATCTATCCGCCGGACCAGATTCGCCGCACACAGCCGGATTACCTGCTCATTCTCCCGTGGAATCTCAAGCAAGAAATCATGCAGCAGAATGCATTCATTCGGGACTGGGGAGGCAAGTTCGTCGTGCCTATCCCGGAAGTGAAGGTTTACTCGTGATCTCGTCGCTCGAACACGGTTCGTCCCCCGGACGGATCTCAAGGAGAAGGCTTCCATGAAAGTGGTCATCTTCTGCGGCGGGCTTGGGATGCGGTTGCGCGAATATGCGGACAATGTGCCCAAACCCATGGTGCCAATTGGCTACCGGCCCGTCCTGTGGCACGTGATGAAGTACTACGCGCATTATGGCCACAAGGATTTTATCTTGTGCCTGGGTCACCGCGCGGACGTCATCAAGCAATACTTCTTGCATTACGACGAGTGCGTCTCCAACGACTTTTCGCTCTCGAACGGCGGAAAAGACCTCCAGCTGTTCAACAGCGACATCCACGACTGGAACATCACCTTCGCCGAAACGGGAATACACTCGAATATCGGCCAGCGCCTGAAGGCCGTTGAGCGCTACCTCGCCGGTGAGCAGGTGTTCCTCGCCAATTACGCTGACGGCCTCACCGATATGCCACTCCCAAGACTCATTGAGTTCTCCCGGCATCACGACAGAATTGCCACGTTTGTTTCAGCCAAGCCGAATCTCACCTATCACCTCATTTCCGCCGATCCTGACGGTTTCGTCAGCGAGGTCAAATCCATACGCGATACCGAGCTTCGCATCAACTGCGGATATTTTGTCTTCAAGCGGGAAATCTTCCAGTACATTCGCAACGGAGAGGAGCTCGTCCTCGAGCCCTTTCAGCGTCTCATGGCGCAAAAGCAGTTGGTGGCCTACTGCCACGACGGTTTTTACGCTTCCATGGATACTTTCAAGGACAAGCAACAACTGGACGACTTATACGCTCGGAGCGAGGCGCCATGGGAGGTCTGGAAAAATGCGCGGCAACGCGAGGAGGCGGCGATTTCCGTTGATGCCGTTACGGATGCAACCTAGGAATCGTTCGCACGTGATGATGAATCTTCGTCTGGCGGAGCTCGGCAAGCAGCCGCTTCACGTCCTTTGCCTTGGCGCACACTCCGACGATATCGAAATCGGTTGCGGTGGAACCATTCTGCGCCTGCTCGAAGTGCAACCCACGGTGCGCGTCGACTGGATCGTCTTCAGCTCCAGCGCGCCTCGTCGCCGCGAGGCGCTACGCAGTGCCGGTCTTTTCTTGAAGGGCGGGAGGTTCAAAAACATTACCATTCGCTCCTATCGCGACGGTTTTTTTCCTTACCTGGGCGCGAAAATCAAAGAGGAATTCGAGCGCCTCAAGAGACGCATCAATCCCAGCTTGGTCTTCACCCACTATCGTCATGACTTGCACCAGGACCATCGCCTGCTCAATGAACTGACCTGGAACACGTTTCGCAATCACCTCATCCTGGAATACGAAATTCCCAAATACGACGGAGATTTGGGTTCCCCCAATGTATTTTCTCCGTTGGACGAATCGACGTGTCGGAAAAAGGCCGCCTTTCTTCAGCAGACCTTCCGCACGCAGGCATCGAAGCAGTGGTTTTCGGATGACACCTTCCTGGCCCTGATGCGGCTGCGCGGGGTAGAGGCAAGTTCCCCAACAGGTTTCGCTGAGGCTTTCCATGCAAGAAAGATCAACTTGCGGTTGCAATGAGATTTGTGTTTGCTGTGGCCCCCGCGCGGCGGCCGCAGATGGGGGCTACACGAGGTGGACGAATGAATTCTGAATGGCTTGCAGACTTCTGGCGCTATCGCGAGCTGCTTTATTTCCTGGCTTGGCGCGATGTCAAGGTCCGCTACAAACAGGCTGCGCTCGGCGCTTCTTGGGCGATTATCCAGCCCTTGTTTACCATGATCATCTTCACGCTCTTTTTTGGCCGCCTTGCTGGCGTTCCCAGCGACGGCATCCCCTATCCTCTGTTTTCGTTCTGTGCCTTGGTTCCCTGGACCTACTTCTCCACTACTCTGAGCCAGGCGGGAAACAGCCTGGTCAGCAACGCCCCGCTCGTCACCAAGGTTTATTTCCCGCGGGCTCTGTTGCCTGCGGCATCTGTCCTCAGCGGCCTGGTGGATTTTCTGGTTGGCGCCTCATTTCTCGTTCTGATGATGATGTATTACCGCGTAAAGCCCGGATGGTCTCTTTTCCTGGCGCCCTTCTTCGTTGCCGGTATGGTGCTGCTGGCATTTAGCGTCAGCATGTTTCTCGCCGCACTCAACGTCCGCTATCGCGACGTCAAATATGCCTTGCCATTCATCATTCAGATCTGGCTGTTGGTGACCCCCATCATTTATCCCGTGTCGTTTTTGCCCGCCAAATGGAAGCACTTCCTTGCTTTCAATCCCATGGCTGGCCTTCTCGAAGGATTCCGCTCGTCTCTGTTCACCACGCGGCGCATAGACTGGGGTCTGGTGGGCATCTCCGTGGTCACTACTGTGGTTCTACTGTTTATTGGTGCGATTTATTTTCGCAAGACTGAAAGATCCTTTGCGGACATGGTCTGAAGCGCAGAAGGGAGCTGTGTAGTCTCGTTCGGGTTGCACTATGAGCCAAGCAATTGCTGTTGAAAAACTCTCCAAAAAGTTCGTCCTGGGCGCGCTTCAGCGCGACACCATGTTGCGCGAGCGCCTGGTCAGTTTGCTGCGTTCGCCTTTCCGCGGACGCTCTGCTTCCCCCAATATCTTGTGGGCCCTGCGCGATGTCTCCTTCCGCGTCGATGCCGGTGAAGTTGTCGGCATCATCGGTCGCAATGGCGCCGGCAAGAGCACGCTCTTGAAAGTTCTGTCGAAAATCACCTATCCCACTTCCGGCACCGTTCAAGTGGGGGGCCGCGTCGCCTCTCTCCTCGAAGTTGGCACCGGTTTCCACGAAGAGCTCACCGGTCGCGAAAATATCTACTTGAACGGTTCCATCCTAGGCATGAAACACGGCGAAGTCGCGGCCAAACTGGATTCCATAGTGGACTTTGCCGGCGTCGCGCAATTCCTGGATACGCCGATTAAACGTTACTCCACGGGTATGCGCCTGCGGCTTGGTTTTGCGGTTGCCGCTCACCTCGATCCCGATGTGCTCATTGTGGATGAGGTGCTGGCTGTTGGCGACGCGGGCTTCCAGCGCAAATGCCTCAATACCATGGAAGGCCTCCGCAGTGGTGGTCGCACCGTCCTTTTCGTTTCTCACAATATGGCCGCCGTCGAGAACCTTTGCTCCCGGTGCATCTGGATTGATGGTGGACAGGTGTGCATGGACGGCTCTCCTCGCGAAGTCATCGAAGCCTACATGAACACCTTCGCGAACGCCCGCGAAGCAATGGCCGACTTGCGTTCCGTGCAGAATCGCCGCGGCTCGGGCGAAATCCGCTACACGGGCGTCGAGTACCTAACGTCTACCGGTGAGCCTCTCCAAGTCGTCCGCAGCGGAGACAGCTTCGTCATCCGTTTTCACTATCATGCCCACAAGCCGGTCGCTTACCCCAGCTTCGGCCTCCGTCTTTACACGGAGTTCGGCACCCTCATTACCGACACCAGCACCTGGCATCACGGGATTGATATACCGCTCGTTCTTCCCGGCGATGGCTACGTGGATCTGCACATTGATTTCCTAAATCTCCTCCCCGCCCGCTATTATTTCTCGCTGTGGATCACCGGCGCGGCTTCTCCCGTCCACGACAACGTCGAGCATTGCGCCCAGCTCGACGTAGAGTTGGCCAATGTCTATTCTTCCGGAAGAATGCTGGACAGCCGCTCCGGCATCGTCTTTTTTCCGCAGCGCTGGAAGGTGCATGAAGCGATCCTAGCCGGCGCGGCCTGCAAGGCGGGCGAGAAATGAGCGAGGATCCCCTGGTCAGTGTAGTCACTCCCGTTTATAACGGAGCGGAGTTCTTGCCGCAGTGCATCGAAAGTGTCTTAGCCCAGACCTATCAAAATTGGGACTATACGATTGTGAATAACTGCAGCACGGATGGCACGCTCGCGGTGTGTTTAAAGTATGCAGAGTCCGATCCGCGCATCAGGGTAATCAATGCTTCGAATTTCTTGAGAATTATAGAAAACCATAATCGCGCCCTGAGTTATGTTTCTCCGCATGCCAAGTATTGTAAGGTTGTATTTGCCGATGATTGGTTGTTTCCTTCTTGTCTCCAAGATTTAGTAGCGAACGCTGAACAACATCCTTCTGTAGGTGTAGTGTCGTCTTACGCGCTAGAAGTCGATCGCGTTTTGTGGGCCGGCCTGCCTTTCCCTAGCCACGTGGTGGACGGTCGAGAGATTTGCCGACGCAAATTGGCTGGCGGGGTGGACGTGTTTGGAACGCTCACAGCCCAATTAATACGAGCCGACCTGGTTCGAAAGCGCACGCCATTCTTCAACGAGCAGAATCTCCACGCCGACACTGAAGCGTGCCTTAGTGTCTTGCAAGAAAGCGACTTCGGATTTGTTCACCAAGTCTTGAGCTATTCTCGGCCCCGGCCGCATTCAAATAATGTATTCGCAAATAGCTTTGAAACGCGTGCTTTGGGAGGCCTAATAACGTTCCTAAAGTACGGCCCGATTTATCTGAACCGCGATGAATACGATTGCTACCTCAAGAGTCGGCTGACGGAATATCGTCGCGTCTTGGCCAAGAACGTGCTCCGGTGTCGATCGACGGCGTTCTGGCGCTATCACAGAGAAGCCTTGAGTGCTATTGGTTGCAAGGTCGATCCGTTCCTCTTGGCAGTGTCGGTGTGCCGTGAACTGGTCAGGATGATGTTACGACCCACAACCAGCGCTAGGGAGATGACGAGATGGTGGCGCGAGGCTGTCTCGCGGTTCGGCCAGCCTCGATCATCTGAGGTACGGTTTCCGTGACTTGGAAATTAGCGAGCGAAGATCTTCAGAAATCCACGCAGGGCCTGAGTCTTCTCGCAGGAGAACTGATTGAGGTGCGCAGCCGTGAAGAGATTCTTTCAACCCTCGATCAGAGCGGCAAGCTGAACGCCATGCCTTTCATGCCTGAGATGCTGCAGTACTGTGGCAAGCGCTTCCGTGTGTTCAAGCGCGCCGACAAGACTTGCGACAACATTAAGGAATGGAGTTTGCGCCGTGTTAAAAACGCAGTTCATCTCACCGGGGTTAGATGCGATGGTTCTCTGCACGGCAATTGCGACGCCGGTTGTCTCATCTTCTGGAATGAGAAGTGGCTCAAAAGAGTCCAACCTGATTTCCTGATTGCGTCGCAGATATCCGAGCCACAGCTACCCTCGTTGCAGTCTCCACCGCCCCCTACCGCAGAGCCGCTTTCGTGCACCGAACAGCGCCTCCGCGAATCCGTCCTTCGCCCCGATCCCTCCGCCCCAGGCAACACCCTTTATACTTGCCAGGCCACCGAACTCCGCGAATTCACTTCCCATCTCCATTGGTGGGACCTCCGTCAGTATCTTCGCGACATCCGCTCCGGCAATCTCCGCCGCGGCATCGGCCATTCCAAATCTGAAGATGTTTTGGAAACCGTCCTCAGCATCCTGGAAGTCGTCCGCGCTCTGATCATAACCACGTTCAACAAATTGCAAGAGCTTCGCAGCGGTGTGCGGTACCCACACATTGGAGGCTCGCTGGATACCACGCCAACTTCTGAACTGAATCTGCAGCCTGGGGAATTCGTTCAAGTTCGCTCCAAACACGAAATCCTCGCCACTTTGGATCGCAGAAGCAGGAACCGCGGACTCTTGTTCGATTCAGAGATGGTCCGCTATTGCGGCGGTAACTTTCGCGTCCTCAAGCGCGTCAACCAGATCGTGGATGAGCGGACCGGAAAAATGATGAAGATGAAATCTCCATGCATCATCCTCGAAGGTGTTGCGTGTGTTTCCGAATACCACCGCTTGTGCCCTCGAGCCATTTATCACTATTGGCGTGAAGCTTGGCTCCAGAGAGTCGGATAACTGGGCTCTTCCAGAAGCGCTAGACGTCCAGCAACCTGTCCACCCGCGACGAGACTCCTTAGGAAAAGGTGTGCAACAGTTTTCCCTCTCCGCCCCCCTCTGTCAGCTTAATCTCCTTCTTCTTAGTGCCTTAGCCCTCTACTGGTTTGGATTGTAACTTGCACGTGTGCACGGCATGGATGTTCGTGGGTATCCGTGCGCCGTGCCGGCACGCTAAACCTATTCATTACCGGGCCTGTGCCGATCCTCTTCGGAGCAGCGTGTGCGCCGAAGTGCTCGTGAATCTTGAAAACAGATTTCGGCCTGGTCTGACGCGGATGTGTACTCGAAGGGCGGTCTTTGGCATGGGCTCGACGTTTCTCCGGTTCGCTGGAAAGTACTTGAAAACGCAACCGTTTCCGAGGACATTAAGCCGTCCTCGTTTGCTTTCTAGCGCGACCCAACCAAATGTAATTAGCGGGACCACTGAGACAGTTCTCGTTTGACTATTCGACTGCGAATTGCTGTTCACAATGATCCGGGGGTGGTCCACTCATGAAGAAGCTGACCTGGTTGCCGGCCTTCCTGCTCTTCTGCGCGTCTGCCTACGGGCAAGGCGTGGACGTGTTGGTTCAGCGCTACGACAATGGCCGTACCGGGCAAAATTTGGCCGAGACTGCGCTCACCGTCAGCAATGTTAATTCCACGACCTTCGGGAAGGTTTACACGCTGCCCGTAGACGGCTTTGTCTACGCGCAACCCCTCTACAAATCGAACCTTTTCATCTCCGGCAAGGGCACCTTTAACGTCGTTTTTATCGCCACTCAGCACGACAGCGTTTACGCCTTCGATGCGGATACCGCTACTCCTCTTTGGCAGGCCAGCTTTCTTGGCCTCGGCATAACCCCGCAGCCCTCCGGTACTCCCGCGACTCAAGATGTGCTTTCTGAAGTTGGAATCACGGGCACCCCCGTAATTGACCCGGCGACCAACACCATGTACGTCGTGGCGAAGACCATCGAGAGCGGTGCCTCGATATTCCGAATTCACGCTCTGGATATCCGAACGGGAGTAGAGAGGCTTTCCCCGGTCCTCATACAAGCATCCGTACCTGGAACCGGCAATGGCAGCACCGGTGGCATACTCAGTTTCAACGCCACGTATCAGTTTCAACGCCCCGGCCTGGTGCTCGCAAACGGCACTGTATATGTCGCTTTCGGTAGCAGCGCGGACATTCCTCCATATACGGGTTGGGTGCTCGGATACAATCCAGCCACTCTCGCCCAGGTAGCCGTTTTTTGTGTGGACCCCAACGGATTGGGCGGCGGAATCTGGGCTCCCGGTGAAGCACCTCCCGTCGATTCCAGTGGAAACATCTTCGTAAACACGGGGAACGGTGATTTCAACGGCAGCACGAATTTCGGAGACTCCATTATCAAGCTCTCTCCCGGTCTGTCCCTCTTGGATTACTTTGCGCCTTTCAATCAAGCGGCCCTGAGTTCTGCCGATTTAGACATCGCCGCCGCCGGATTCATTTTGCTGCCGGATTCGGCGGGAACCGTCGCTCATCCACACATCCTTGTTGGCGGAGGTAAAGACGGAACCATTTACGTTCTCGATCGCGATCGTATGGGCAATTTCAACGGCTCCTATAGCAGTCCTGATAGTCAGATTATTCAAGAAATCTGGAATCAGATCGGTGGTATTCAGACAAACCCAAAAGCAGCTACTCTGTCCTACGTCCAAAACAATTACACCACCCCCGCATTCTGGCAAAACCATCTGTATTGGTGCGGCGCCGACGACCGCTGCAAAATGTTTAATCTGAGCAACGGTCTGCTAACCACCACTCCAGTATCACAAGCATCCACGATCTTTCCGTTCGCCGGCGGACAGCCGGTGATCACTGCCGGCAGCGCCTCGGCTACCAGCGCCATTCTGTGGGTCATGGAGAATGGTTCTTCGAGTGGAGTCTTGCACGCCTACAACGCCTCGAACCTCGCCTCCGAGCTCTACAACAGCAACCAAGCTCCAAGCAATCGCGATACGGCCGGTCAGGGAATCAAATTCGCCGTTCCCACCGTCGCCAACGGGAAAGTTTTTGCCGGTGCTCAGTTTCAGGTCGATGCTTATGGGCTGCTGGCCTCCGCTCCCGCGCGGCTCCCCGCGCCCGTATTCAGTCCTGTCCAAGGGATATACAACACTCCCATACAAGTTTCCATCAGCGATTCGAATTCCGCCGCCACCCTTTACTACACGCTCGATGGAAGCATTCCCACCAGTTCCTCTGCGATTTATTCGGGTCCAATCGCCATCGGCAATACAACCACGATGCGTGCCATCGCCGTGCTGAGCGGCTTCCTTACCAGCCCGATTGCCACCGGTACCTTTACCATCGGTACTCTGTCAGCGACGGGCGGTTTTGTTCAGGGCAATTACGCCACTCCGCAGGGCAACTTCCCTTCGGTGACCGTACCTTTCACGGCTCCACAAGTCACCGGAGATCTCAACGTCGTTGTCGTCGGCTGGAACGACAGCACCGCAACCATCATCAATGTACGAGATACGATGAACAATTCTTATCTCCCGGCCGTGGGCCCCACTGTTCAGACCGGTATCGGCTCTCAAGCCATTTATTACGCCAAGAGCATAGTTTCAGCGGCAGCGAATGCGAATTCTGTCACTGTAACCTTCACCGGGGTGGGCGCGCGTCATCCTGACATTCGAATCGCCGAATACAATGGGCTCGACGCTGCCAGCCCACTGGACCAGAGTGCTGCGGCTCAGGGCAATAGTCTAACTACGGACAGCGGCCTTTCGGGAACAACCACCAGCGTTACCGAGCTCGTTGTTGCCGCGAATTTGGTTGCGACCCTCACCGCGGGCCCCGGTCCAGGATTTAGCAATCGCATGATCACTGTTCCCGATGGCGACATTCTCGAGGACAGGGTCGTTACCGGTATCGGTTCGTACCATGCTACTGCTCCGCTAAATTCACCTGGCGCATGGATCATGCAGATGGTCACTTTCAAGGCCGCCAGTCTTGACAACTCCCCTCCAACAGCTCCTTCCAATCTAAGCGCTACACCCCTTGCACCCAATCGCATCGACCTTTCGTGGACGGCGTCCACCGACAACGTCGGAGTCACTGCCTACGTAATCGAGCGCTGCTCAGGCACGAACTGCTCCAGTTTCGCGCAACTTTCGGCCGTAAGTGGGACCACACTCACGTACGCGGACACGAGAACGTATCCTTTCCTAACCAGCCAGACCTATCGCGTTTATGCCCGCGATGCCGCTGGTAATGTCAGCCCGTTCTCAAACACCGCCACTGCCACCGCTCCGCCAGACACGACACCCCCCACCGCCCCCGGAAATTTGACAGCCACTGCAGTCAGCAACTCGCAAATTAATCTAGCCTGGGCCGCCTCTACCGATAATGTCGGGGTTACCGCCTATACTGTGGAACGCTGCCAGGGCTCCGGTTGCGTAAACTTTGCGTCGATTGCATCGCTGCCTGCAACGAGCTACTCCGACACGGGCCTCTTAGCAGCTACTTCCTACACTTACCGGGTTTGGGCTGTCGATGCATCCGGCAATGCCAGTGCTTATTCCAACACTGCCGCCGCCACGACCCTGGCTGGCCCCCCGCCGCCGCCCCCGACTCTTACCCTTGTCCAACAGGTCGCCAAAACCGCCGGCACTGGTGTCAGTTCCACCACCCAGACCTTTCCGGCAACAAGCGCTTCTGGCAACTTAATCGTGGTAAGTGTGAAATGGGGCGGCCAGAATGTTTCCGTTCTGTCCGTCACTGACAGCAAATCCAACGGTTACCAGACCGCTGTCGGACCCACAAACTGGAGCGGCACCGCCAAGCGCGCCCAAACTTTCTACGCCAAGAATATTCTGGGTGGCGGCGCCCCTATTACCGTGACCGTTACGCTCACAGGGAATGCCGCCAGCTCGTTGCTGGTATATCAACTCGAATACTCCGGCGCGGATAAGAATGCTCCGATCGACGTTGCCACGGCGGCAATCGGCACCGCTACAGCTGTGAACAGCGGTGCGATCAGCACGAACTTCGCCAATGACCTGATTTATGGCTTTTCGGTCAGCGACACCGGAGTTCTCAGCCCAGGATCCAGCTTTACTGCTGAGTCCACGTTCCTGAGCAATCTGGTGGAAGACCGCATGGTGAATGTCACCGGCTCCTACAGCGCCCCTGCTACAAATTCGGAAGCTTCCAATTGGGTGATGCAGATGGTTGCGATCAAAGCCGTGGCACCGGTGTCCCCAACAGCTCCTGCCAACCTGAGCGCCACTGCGGCCGGTCCGGACACGGTCAATCTTTCCTGGACCGCCGCCACCGAAACGGGCGGCACTATCAGTCAGTACCTGATTGAGCGTTGCGTCGGAGCCAGTTGCAGCAATTTCGCGCAGGTCGGTACCACTTCCGGAACGGCCTACAGCGATGCCGGCACGCTGGGCTCCACCAGTTACACCTACCGCGTTCGCGCGCAGGACACCGCGAACAATACGGGACCTTACTCCAACACGGCCACCGCAGTCACTGCATCCCCCACGTTTACCGCGCCCTCCAATTTGGTCGCTACCGCTTCGGGACCTGCCCAGATCAATCTGTCCTGGACGGCCGGCACAGAGACCGGCGGCACGATCACCCAGTATCTGATCGAGCGCTGCCAGGGTCTCAGTTGCTCCGACGTCTCAAGCAACTTCACGCAAATTGGATTCTCCACGACGCTGACGTTCAGTGACGCGGGCCTCCTCGGGTCGACCAGCTACTCATATCGTGTACGCCCCACCGACGCCTCGAACAACCTCGGGCCATATTCGAATACATTCTCCGCAACCACCGCGGCTCCAACGTTCACGTCTCCTTCCAACTTGGCGGCCACGGCTGCAGGCAGCACACAAATTAATCTCACGTGGACGGCGGCCACCGAAATCGGCGGCACTATTACCCAGTACCTTATCGAGCGGTGCGCCGGACCCAACTGCGGAAGTACTCCCAGCAACTTCGCGCAGGTGAATACTTCAGCCACCACTTCGTTCAGCGATACGGGGTTGACCTCCTCAACCAATTACAGTTATCGCGTCCGCGCCACGGACGCTTCCAACAATCTCAGTCTGTACTCCAACATCTCCTCGGCCACCACTTCGCTGAATTCTCCTACCGCTCCGTCGAACTTGACTGCCCTCCCCTCAGGTCCCGTGCAGAGCAATCTCTCGTGGGGCGCTTCCACCGAAAGCGGCGGCACCATCAGCCAGTATCTGATCGAGCGCTGTACGGGAGTCAATTGCGCCAACATAGCAACTAACTTCGCGCAAGTTGGAACTTCGACGGGCCTCTCATTCAATGACACCGGTCTGCTCGGCTCCACGAGCTACAGCTATCGTGTGCGTGCTCAAGACACCCTGAACAACAGTGGTCCGTATTCCAATATCGCTACTGCGGTCACCGCGCCACCCACGTTCACGCCGCCTTCGAATCTCCTGGCGACCGCTTCGGGCCCTGTTCAGATTAATCTGGCTTGGACGGCAGCAACGGAAACCGGCGGCACCCTTAGTCAGTATCTCGTTGAGCGCTGCTTGGGAGCCACCTGCAGCAACTTCGCTCAGGTGGGCACCTCGGCAACCACGAGTTTCAGCGACACGACCGGCCTGCTCGGTTCCACCACCTACAGCTATCAGGTTCGCGCCACCGACGCCGCCAACAATCTCAGTGCGTACTCCAATACATCATCTGCAGCCACGGCGCCGCCTACATTCACCGCTCCATCAAACCTGACCGCGACGCCAATGGGCAGCACGCAGATCAACCTTGCTTGGACGGCGGCCACAGAAACGGGCGGCACCCTCACTCAGTATCTGATCGAGAGCTGCCAAGGGTCCGGCTGCAGCAACTTCGCGCAGATCGGTATTTCGATCTCGACCAGCTTTAACAATACGGGCCTCCTGACCGGAATAACGTACAGCTATCGCGTGCGCGCTACAGATGCGGCAAGCAACCTCGGGCCCTATTCGAATGTCGCGGGCGCCACTACGTCCGTGGTTCAGCCGCCCATCACCTTTGTGCAGGGTAATTTCGCCGCGCCACAATCTCCCCAAACCTTGGTGAGCGTAACGTTCACTGCTGCGCAAATCGCGGGAGACTTGAACGTTCTGGCCATTGGCTGGAATGATGCCACGGCCACCGTAACCGGCGTGACGGATACTTCGGGCAATCAGTACACGCCGGCTCTGCTGCCCACCGTACAGGCCGGGACAGCCTCGCAGGTCATCTACTATGCCAGGAACATCGCTGCCGCCGCCGCCGGAACCAATCAAGTCAACGTAACCTTCAGCGTCGCCGCTGTTTACCCGGACATTCGCATCTTGGAATACGGCGGCATCGACACGGTCAGTCCCCTGGACGTTGCCGTCGGCGCACAGGGGAGCAGCTCTTCCAGCTCCAGCGGCGCTGTAACAACCACCAATGCCAACGACCTCATCATTGGTGCCAATCTCGTGCAAACCGGTACCAGCGGCCCAGGTTCGGGATTTACCAGCCGCATGATTACCACCCCGGATAGCGATATCGCCGAGGATCGCATCGTCACCGCAACCGGCAGCTACACAGCCACGGCCCTTGTCAGTCCGTCGGGGCAGTGGATCATGCAGCTTGTGGCCTTCAAACGCCACCCATAGGAAATAGCCCTGCGGCGCATCGTGGCAGTGCCCTTTACTCGCTGCGATGCGTGCCGCTACAATCCTGCGCCATTATGAAGCGCGATCGTCGAAATCTGTCTTCACTCGATAATTCGAAAATAGCTCGTGGTTGCCCGCTTCTCGTTAGCGCGCTTCTCATCTTATTCTTTGAAGCTCATTTCGCTTCCGCTGGACATCCGCAGCAACAGGACGACGCACTGCATCCGCGCGAAAACCTCGTCCTGGAAAACGTTCCGCCAATCCCTATGCCCCTGGTTGGTTCCGCGGGACGCTACACCACGTTCCGCGAGGCCGCTCTTGCCGATTGGCATCCAAGCCAACGCGAGATGGTCATCAGCACGCGTTTCGCGGAGGTTCCGCAGCTCCATTTGCTCGCCTCCCCCAATGGCGCCCGGCAACAGCTGACCTTCCTGGACGAGGAAATCACCACAGCTCGCTTCGATCCGGAAGGTGAGTCCGTCATCTTCGTGAAAAACGAAAACGGCAATGGACAAGATCAGCTCTATCGCTACGAGTTAGCCACCGGGCGCATTCGCCTGATGACGGATGGCAAGTCGTCCAATTGGTTGGGCGCGTGGTCTAGGCGTGGCGGCAAACTTGCCTACACATCCACCAAGCGCAACGGGGAAGACGCGGATCTGTGGGTCATGAATCCGGACGATGCACGTACGAATCGCTTGCTGCTCCAGCTTGTCGGGGGCGGATGGCGCGCATTGGATTGGTCGCCCGACGACAGGATCGTCTTGTTGCTTCAAGAAGTTTCCCCAGGAGAATCTTACCTGTGGCTCGTCGACGTAGCCCGCCGCCAGCAGTCGGCGCTGACTCCGCATGGTGCCGGTGAAAAAGCTTGGTACGTGCATGCGCGATTCAGTAAAGACGGTAAGGGCATCTATGCCATCACGGACAAAGATTCCCACTCCCGCCGTCTGGCCTACATCGATTTGGCCGAAAAGCAACCCGCCTACCTGACGGGCGAGACTCACGCGAATGTGGATGAGTTTGACTTGTCACCGGACGGCGCCCACATTGCCTTCCTCACCGCCGAGGACGGTCTCAGTCGCCTGCGCGTCATGGATACAAAAACTGGGAAAGAAATCACCCTCCCTCAACTTCCTGCAGGTGTCGTCCAGGGAATCCGCTGGCGCGGCGACGGGCAGGAGCTCGGATTCAGCCTGAACACGCCTCGCCGCACAAACGATTGTTATTCGCTGGATTTGGCTGGCGGCAAGCTGGAGCGTTGGACCGTCGGCGAATCGACCCTGAAAACAGATTCTTTTTCGGAACCCGAACTCGTTCATTGGAAGAGTTCTCGAGGAGAGTCGCTCTCGGGCTACCTGTACAGGCCGCCGCCGAAGTTTTGGGGCAAGCGGCCAGTGCTCGTAATGATCCAAACGGAACCCGCTCGCCCTCGGTTTGTGGGCCGAAACAACTATTTCCTGAACGAGCTCGGCGTCGCCCTGATCTATCCTGCTTTTGAAAACTGGCCGCCGCGCGGCAAAGAGTCTTCTCGATCGGGTGGCGCCGACCCTCGCGACACGTATAATCATCTGGGGGCGCTTTTCGATTGGATCGCCACGCGCGCGGATCTCGACTCCGGCCACGTGGCGATAATGGGCCAACTCCATGGCGATCGCGCCGCGCTCGAGATAGCCAAACTCTATCCCGAACGCGTCCGCTGTGCCATTGACGCGCCGGACAGCTTCACTGCGTTGACCGCCGCAGAAGCGCGTCGTCTCGAGCACACCGAAAAAATCACCAAGCCCGTTTTCGTCGTCGCTGGAGAAAACGACCCTCTGATGCCGGTGAGCGAATCGCAGCAAATCGTCTCCGCGTTGAAGAAACAAGGCACACCGGTCTGGATGCTAATGGCTAAGGACGAAGGCCACGGTTTTCGCAAGAAGTGGAATCAGGACTTTCAGTTCTACGCCGTGATTCTTTTTCTCGAGCGCTACATGTTGAAATGAACACGCCGCGCGCCACCTTCGGGCAGCGCTGCGCACTTGGCATTTTATGTCACATCGGAACTCACTTAGTCCGTCAGCACAGCTTCTGATAATAGCCACGATTCTCATTTCCAGTTTTTCCTGCTTTATACGGCCGAGCTCCAGCACGCTGGCCCTGCCCGCGCACGCGCTACTTAACCTCGCTTCAGCGAACCCCTTTGTTTCGCACGCATCTTCCCCGGAAGGCGCCTACGCCTTTCCGCTCAAAGTGTCCGTGAACCGCCGCTATCTTGTAGATCAGCACGGTCGGCCCTTTCGCATCCATGGCGACTCCGCCCAATCGCTCATCGCCAATTTGACGTACGCGGAGGCTGATACCTATCTCACCGACCGGCGCAGCAAAGGATTCAACACGGTCAACATCAATTTGCTGGAACGTAAGTTTGCCATCAACGCGCCCAAAAACCGGCGTGGGGATTCTCCATTCACGGTGCCCGATAGTTTCGCCACACCCAATGAAACCTATTTCGATTTTGCCGATTCCATCGTCGATTTGGCGGCTTCCAAAGGCATGCTCGTAAGTCTTGCTGCGATGTATCTTGGTTATGGTGGCGGCTCTGAGGGTTGGTGGTCCGTACTGACCCACGCAGTCAATACGCAAGACGTTTGCTACCGGTTTGGGTTCTACCTCGGGAAACACTATAAAAATCGTGCCAACATTCTCTGGGTAATTGGCGGAGATTTTACGCCACCGCCCGGTTCGGAAGGCGAAAAACGCCTTCACAAATTCATGGAAGGCATCAAGGCTGCCGGCGCCTCGCAGTTGTGGTCGGGAGACTGGAAGGCCCCCTGCATCTCTACGGACGTGCGCGCTTTCGCTTCCGACATGGACGTGAACGCGGTCTACACCTACGGAATCAGCGAACACGATGGCTTAACCTATGGTGAATCGCACGCCGCCTACAGCTACTCACCCGCACGCCCCGCTTACCTGAAGGAAACTGGTTACGAAGAGGAGATACATGTGCCAGGCGACGCGGCCTCCGTTCGCAAGTACGAATACTGGGCCGCTCTCAGTGGCGCCACTGCCGGAGCCTTTTTCGGTCATCGCGATATCTGGGAGTTCGCAACGTCCAGCTGGTCTTCGGGCCTCGCCCCGGACCATAGTCCTTGGCAAACGGCTCTAAGTTCTCCCGGGACTTTTGATATGAGGCGCCTCGGCGAGCTGCTGGATTCGGTAGCATGGTACAAATTGGTGCCCTCCGGCATGGCGGGAATGAGAACTTTGGTCACAGCGGGAGGCGGCACTTATGGCAAGCGAGACTACGTCACGGCCGCTGCCGCTGCGGACGGAAGCTTGCTCCTAGCCTATCTTCCCCCGGAGGTAAGCTCGGCGGGGGTGACCATCAACATGGAGGCACTCGCAGGGCCGGCCCGCGCCCGCTGGTTCGATCCCACTTCGGGGATCTACATCGATATAGCAGGGGGTTCGCTCCGCAATTCTGCCAGCAGGACGTTTACAATTCCGGGCAACAACGCCGCGGGGGCCAGAGACTGGGTTCTCGTCCTCGAAACGAGCAAGAACGCCGGGCGCTGAATCCAATCGAAATGCAACGGCGCGCGAGTGGCCGACCGCTTCACTGGGCCGGTGCGTCCAGAAGACCCACGCGGTGGATGGAACCGCACGGACAACACGGCCGCATCACGCCCTTGCGGGACGGCAAGGCCGCCGAGCGTATCGTCGAGATCCTTTTACAGCTGGCAGCGAAGCCGGAAATCTAGTTCCACCGTTGCGTGTTCCCCGGGGAGTCTTTAGCCGAGACGTCTTCAATCGCCAAGTTTTCGGAATCTTTCACTTGCCGAAGCATCGTTTCCGTCTGATGGTCGGAATATTTGAGGTAGGCGTAGGTTCAATTAGCAATCGCAATGGTAGCTACGGAGGTATTAGCCCATCACCGATGCGTTGAAGGCGCATAGCCGCCTTCTGCCTGATTGCTTTGAATTTGGCGTGCGAACCGCTGTTTCGCGGATACACGTCAAAATTTCTTCTGGGGTTGGGACATCGAGGAGCGTTTGGCTAACGTGCCGCCATCGCTCGCGGCCATCAACATCAACGAGTAGAGTAGTATCCAGTGCGATGTCCTGTCCGTCCATTCCGGCGCCGCGATGAACGAGACCGTAAGACCTGATCACCTGCGAACCAGGGTCGCTCAGGATATCGAACTGATGGTTCACAACGCTGTTCCAGACAAGGAGCGCGTGTTCGCTGTCATCAACGCTGATAGCAATAACCCGTGTGTTGAGGGAACCGAATTCTTTGGTATGCCGCGCGAACTCGCGCAGTTGGCCCGTGCAGTAAGGTCACCAGTACCCCCGATAGAAAATCAGAAGCACGCGTTTGCCGCGCATTGACGAAAGACGAACGGTTTTACCTTGCTGGTCCTTGAGCGCAAAATTTGGCGCCGGCTGGCCCTCGGCGGAAGCGATTTGAGGCCTAGGCAGGACTTGTTGTGCGACAGCAAGAATTGCGAGGATCAAGAATTCGATCATTCCAGTTCGTGCAGCTAGCAGCATAGTGCCGAATTGTACCGTAGTTTGATATGAGCGAAGCAGGAACTCGCCCGGCGTCCGTTGACTGAACGATATGGCAGACCTAATATCCTCCGTAAGTCCATTTCCGAGGGCCGCTGCATGATTGGCTCAACCGTTTCACATTACCGGATTATTGAGAAGTTAGGTGGCGGTGGTATGGGCGTGGTCTACAAGGCCGAAGACATCACGCTGGGCCGTTTTGTTGCGCTGAAATTCCTTCCTGAGGATCTTGCCCACGACCGCGCTGCACTCGAACGCTTCCGGCGGGAAGCAAAAGCCGCCTCCGCACTCAATCATGCGAACATCTGCACGATTTACGACGTCGGCGAAGAGAACGGTCTTGCTTTCATAGTCATGGAGTTCCTGGATGGCGTAACGCTTAAGCACCGTATCGGGAGCAAGCCACTTCCGCTGGAGCAAGTGTTGCACCTGGGAACCGAGATTGCCGACGCTCTCGATGCGGCACACGCCGAAGGCATCATCCATCGGGACATCAAACCAGCGAACATTTTCGTAACAAAGCGCAGCCACGCCAAAGTTCTCGATTTTGGTCTAGCCAAGCTGGCCCCGGTCGCCAAAGGTGTCGGCGTTTCCGCGATGCCGACGGTCACGGCGGAAGAAATGCTGACTAGCCCGGGCACAACGTTAGGCACCATCGCCTACATGTCTCCCGAGCAGGCACGTGGAGAAGAACTCGATGCTCGCACTGATTTGTTCTCGTTCGGCGCCGTGCTCTACGAGATGGCAACTGGCCGGATGGCATTTCCCGGCAACTCCGCTGCACTGATTCACGACGCGATTCTTCACCGTGTCCCAGTTCCAGTATCACGACTCAACCCTGAACTTCCGCCAAAATTTGATGAAATTATCGGCAAAGCGCTGGAGAAAGACCGCAATCTGCGCTACCAGAATGCCAGCGAGATGCGTGCGGACTTGCAGCGGTTGAACCGAGATGTGGAGTTGACCGAGTTGCGTCTTGCGGATACATCCGCCAGCATCCCTGCCGCCGTGCCGAGAGCACGCAGTAAGCGAATGGCTGTCGTGACTACAATTGCCATCCTGGCGATTGCGGCGGCGGCTGGAATTGTCTTGTGGCGATTCTCTTTGTCAAAGCGTTCCGGAGCGCGCGTGCTGATGCAACGCAGCATCACCGCGAATCCACCCGAAAATCCAGTGTATGCGGCGGCCATTTCCCCCGATGGCAGATACTTGGCCTATGCGGACTTCACCGGCGTCTTTGTTCGCCTGTTCGAGACCGGAGAAACACATTCTCTTCCCTTACCGCAAAGTTTTTGCTTCCGGTGAGCAAGCCTTTCATGGTTCCGGGACGGAACCAAATTGGCTGCGGTCGGACCTGGAGAGTCGAGTGAAACTACGGGCATCTGGGCCATCTCGATTCTTGGAAGTGCCCCGCGCAAGCTACGCGAGGATGCAGGACGGGCATCCGTATCGCCGGATGGCTCACAGATCGCTTATATCAGGGGCAGGGCGGAATCTGAGATTTGGCTAATGGATGGTAATGGCGAGAATTCCAGAAAACTGCGCGAGGGCGCGCACGGAGACCGTTTTTTACAAGTGCAGTGGTCACCCGCCGGAGACCGTATCGCCACCCTCAAGTCGCGACCAGAGCGCGATAACCCAGCTGCAATTATCGAGACGGTGCCTGGGACAAGAGGAGCTGAAACAACGATTCTTTCGGCGACCGGTGTGCGCAGCTTCTGTTGGCCCTCGGACGGGCGAATCATCTATTCAATGGAAGAGCCGCCGCCGAACGAAAGGGACACGAACTTGTGGGAACTCCGAGTGGATTCGTCAACTGCGAAACCGATTGGGAATCCTCGGCGGATCACAAACTGGGCCGGGTTGTCGCTGTCGGACCTGAGCCTCAGCTCAGACAGCAAACACCTCGGATTAGTGAACGCTGGAAATCGGAGTGATCTGTACGTGGCAGCAGTTGATGGCCGAGGTGGCGTGGGATCTCCGCAGCGATTGACGCTTGAGGGAAGAAACAACATACCTTCGACTTGGACACCGGATGGGCAAACGCTTTTTTTCTACTCCGACCGCAACGGAATCTGGAACATCTTCCGGCAGAGCTTGCACGAGCGAAATGCCCGAGATTTCGCTGTGGGACCCGGCGAGCAGACCGAGCCTCGGCTTAGCCCCGACGCTGCGTGGGTTTTGTTCTGGAATCATGTCGAGAAAAAAGGCCAGCCGCCGTCCTCTATGCGCTTGCTGCGCGTACCAATTTCGGGCGGAGCCCCTGAGCCAGTGATTGAAGCAAGTAGTGGAGCGGCAGTGCGATGTGCGCTCGGACACTCGGCGTGTGTGTTGAGTGAGTTTGACACGTCGCCCGGTAAATTAATATTCAGTATAGTGGAGCCCGTTCAAAACAGAAAAAGCGAACTGGTGAGGTTTGAAGCCGATCCGAATGGATCGCCAGCTTGGGATCTATCACCCGATGGTTCGACTATAGCCATCGTCGATCTTGATGCACACAAAGATAGCATTCGCGTGGTAGAGCTGAAGAATGGATCTTCGCGCTTAATAGCCTTGCATGGTTCGGAGCGCCTTTCGGGGATTACTTGGTTCGCGGACGGAAAGGGATGGTTCGTTACGAGCTCTTCGGTGCGTGGGGCAACAATCTTTCGTGTTAGCTCGAATGGCCAGGTCTCCGAATTATGGACAACAAGCTCAATTCTTGGTGTGCCGTTGGCTTCACCGGACGGCAAGAATCTCGCCTTTACGATTTCAACATACAACAGCAACGCTTGGGTGGTCGAGAACTTCTGATTTTCAGAATAAGAGTTTCAGGTTAAACCGGTATCCGCGTGATTTGGATCTACTGGGTTTCGGATTCTGAGTAGAGAGAACGGCATAGTCCCGATTGAGATCGGGATTTAAGTTGGCTCCCCGGGCTAGATTCGAACTAGCAACCCTTCGGTTAACAGCCGAAATGATTGAAAATCTAAGTGCCCTATCTGGTGTCGCTTACAAGAAATGGAGAGCCATTCTTGCCTCTTTAGCTGCACCCAATCCTGCACCCTAGGCGAATCGCCAGGCTTAAGGCGGGAAATTCATGCGGCGCAGCAGGTCCCGGAAACGCGGGTCAGGACGCAAGTTATCGAACCGCGGCTCGACGTTCAGCCATGCCATCCATGCAGCTCGCTCTTCATATGCCCTCTCCAGGCACCGGAAAGCTTCCTCTCTTTGGTCCAAAGCCGTGTAGATGCGGGCCACGACATACGGCGACAAATATTGGGTTCTGGAGAACTCCTGCAACTGCAACTCGTCCAATATCTTCTGCGCCTCGTCTCGATATCCGGCTGCAGCATACGCTTCTGCAAGGGATGCGGCGTACGACGCCGTGCCCGCCGATAACTCAAGCCCCTTTTTCATAGCGGCAAGGGTGGACTCATGCTTTGACTTATATAGGTACGCATGCCCAAGCAACATATGAGCCTGTGCCAGGTTGGGATCCAATCTCAGCGCCTTCTCGCACTGCTCAATAGCCTGATCATATCGGCGCGAAAACCAGTAGATGAACCCTAAGGCCCAATGGACAATACTGGACAGCGGATCTAGACGAATGGCGCGTTTAAGCTCGGTGTAACCCTCCTCGTGTCGTCCCATCATGCCCAGATAAAAACCAAACCACAGATGCGCCGTGGCGTAACGTGGGTTCAGTTCAATGGAGCGCTCAAATTCTCTTTCCGCAACGACGAAATCATAGTCATACCACGCCGTTGCCCAGGCCAACGACGCATGGGCTTCGGGTAGGTCAGGCTCCAGTGCAAGCGCTCGCACCGCCAGCCCCTTGGCTTTGCCACAACCCTCGCCCGGCGAGACGAAACCCAAGGCACCGAGTGTCGAGAGACAATCGGCGAGGCCTGCGTAAGCGGCGGCATAGGTCGGGTCCCTTGAAATCGCTTGCTGGAAAGACTGCACACTTTTGGGGAGTGCTTCCCTGCTGCGCCGATTCCAGTAATAACGACCTTTGAGGTAGGCTTCGTATGCTTCCGGGTCGACGGGCTGCGCTTGCGCGAAGTTTGCCCGCTCCTGCGTTGTCAATTTGACCTGAACTTCGCGTGCGATGGCTTGGGCGAGTTCGGCCTGCAAGGTGAGCACATCGCGCAGATCCCGGTCGTAACTCTCCGCCCACAGGTGCGTGTCGGTCGGTGCGTGCAGAAGCTGAGCTGAGATGCGCAGCCGCTCGCCCGATCGCTGCACCGTCCCCCCCACGATCCCGTCCACTTCTAGTTCCCGGGCAATCTCTCGGAGCGGCCGGTGAACACACTTGTAGTGCATCACCGTGGTCCGCGATACGACGCGCAGCGCACCGATCTTGGCCAGGGTCGTAATGAGTGCCTCCGTTAGTCCTTCCGCAAAATATTCCTGCTCGGCGTCGCGCGACAGATTTTCCAGTGGCAGAACCGCAAGCGACTCGATACGGCCTGGGCTGGCGGCGAGTGTTCCGATGAAGCGATAGCCGCGACGTGCGAGGGTTTCGATGAAACGCGGATTCTCAGCCGAGTCGCCTAGCGCTTCGCGGAGCCGCTTGATGGCGTTGTAAAGACCTTGCTCAAAGTCAACAAACGTGTCAGCCGGCCAGATCCTCTTCTGCAGCTCCTCCCGGGTCACGACCTCGCCCGGGTGCTCGAGCAGCGTTTGCAGGATCTGAAAGGGCTGTTCCTGGAGTTTGACCTTGGTGCCCTGTTTGTGCAGCTCTGCGCTCTGCACATCCACTTCGAACACGCCGAAGCGAACGGTCCCTCGCGATGACTGGGAGGTTCCCATGGAGGCCAACACTCTGCTTTGGCAGCAGAGTCTATCACTTCCGAGAGAAGTGAACTCGTTGTTCGTCCACATACAGGGTGTCCAGCCAATTGCGATACAGAGAGAAAACAGGAACAGGACAGACACCCGTTATTGAACTACCCGGTCATTCGCGCGAGTCTCGGCAGCATCGGCGCTGATTCGTTGCTTAGGGAGGACAAGACCATGAGCTACAAAATGAGAAGAACTGGGATTTTGGGCTGGATATTCGTCCTGCTCCTGTGCCTGAGTCTTGGGACTTTGCGCAGCACTGCGGTGACCTTGCCGTGCACCCTACCCGTTATCCAAAGCATTGCTCCCTCTGAGGCAACGATCGCATCGGCCACCGAACAGTCGTACCCGGTCTCATACTGCGACGTGCGCGGCTACGTGACGACCACGAACCCCGGTCCCAATCAGGTGAACTTCGAACTTGGTCTGCCTGCCGCATGGAATGAGCGGTTCCTGTTTATCGGCAACGGCGTTTTCGCCGGCAGTCTCGACTTTCCCCAAGTCTTCTTCGACCTCCTCGACCCATTCCCTCTCCAGACTCATGTGGCCGCCGGCTTTGCCACCGTGATCACGGATACGGGCCACCAAGGGACTGGTGACTTCCCCTCGCTCGACGGTAGTTGGGCCCTGAACGACATCGCCAAGCAGAATGATTGGCTTTTTCGGAGCGTTCACGTCGTTGCCCTGGCGAGCAAATCGATGGTCCGCGCGTTCTACGGATCGCAGATGCATTCCTACTTTACTGGTTGCTCCACGGGCGGCCGTCAGGCGCTGGTTGAGGCGCAACAGTATCCCGCCGACTTCGATGGCATTATCGCCGGTGATCCCGCTCTAGGTGCGGTTCCGCTCGGCCACAATTGGAATGCGCAGCACATCGCCTCAAACGCCGAGGGATACATTCCGCCCGAAAAGCTGGCCCTGGTGGATGCGGCCGTCATGCAAAGCTGCGATACCGCAGACGGCGTGTTAGACGGCCTGATCCAGGACCCGCGCAGGTGCACTTTCGACCCCACCAGTCTGCTCTGCACCCATGGAGACGAAGCGGGGTGTCTGACCACTGGCCAGGTGGCGACGCTCCAAGCGATTTACGCGGGCGCATCCACGCCCGGCGGCCGCCAAGTCTATCCGGGTTTCACCAAAAGCGATCCTATTGGCAATCCAGCTCTAGTCTTTGGAGAGGATGGCTGGACCTTTTTCATCACAGGTTTCCAGGCGCCGAACGCCCCGGGAACAGGCGAGCCCTGGGTGGGCGCGGATTTTCCTCCGGTTAATTTCTTTTACCAAGACCAGTTCCTCAAATACTTTGTGTTCGGCGACCCCGCCTACAATTTCCTCGACTTTAAATTCAATAGCCGTGACTTAGCAAGGACCGAGGCTGTGCTCAATCGCGGCGGAGCTGCCGCAACCAACCCGGACCTGTCGAAGTTCCAGCGTCGCGGTGGAAAGCTGATTCTCTTTCACGGGTGGAGTGACCCTGCGATCAGCCCACTGGCAACACTGCAATACTACAAGTCCCTGATTCGGCCCAACAACGGGCTTCACGATACGCAGGATTTTGCGCTGCTCTTCATGGTCCCCGGTATGCGGCATTGCATTGGCAGCGGCGGCCCCGGCCCCAATGTCTTTGATCCGTTGAAGTCGCTAATTGATTGGGTCGAGAAGGACGTGGTGCCCGAACGGATCCTCGCAGTCCATTTTAAAGACAACGATCCCATGAGCGGCATCATCACGCGCACGATGCCCCTGTGCCCCTATCCGGAAAAAGCGGTGTTCAAAGGTCGTGATGTCAATGAGGCCTCCAATTGGACCTGCAAACTCCGTTCCCGGTACGACCCGCGCGACGACGAGTAGCGCTCATTCTTGCACCCAAAGAGAATTTTTGACGGGCGGAAACACGGCGGCGCAAATCACAGTATCTGAAGAAGAAGTCGTAGCCCTCGGCTTGAATGTGAACAGGAAATCATTCGGCTTACTACCGAATGTTATTTGACCAAAAACCGGCGCTCAAGAAACTTCAAGTATTTGAAAATGAAGAATTTGGCTCCCCGGGCTAGATTCGAACTAGCAACCCTTCGGTTAACAGCCGAATGCTCTACCATTGAGCTACCGGGGAACTGAGCAGAACTGTTCCATTCTAATATACCGACGCCGTGGAACCAACTTGGCCAGAGTCTGACCGACCTTCCTAGGCGGGCAAGGCCCTTCGGCATGCGGCCTCGATTTTTTGAGCAAGCGGGCAGCGTTGTACAACTCCGCCAAACCGGTCCGATGCTAAAAGCGATAATTTATCGCGGCAACGGCTTGGAAACTGTTTTGTCCTGACGAATACAGTTGCGAACGCACGTAGTCGCCCTCGAATCGCAACCAGATTTGCTGTCGCAACCTTCTCTCCGCGCCTCCGCCGAGTTGCACGGCAAATCCGTTGTTGCTAAACGCCGTTTGCGGAAACATGTGGATTCCGCCCACGAGTGCGTGCACAAAAGGTTGTAGCTTGCGATTACCCGTGCTCAGTTTAACTCCCGCGCCATAGAAGACGTATTTTGCAGCCGCGCTGCTGGAACTCTGCGAGCCGAACGCCGACGTCACGCTCCCCTCTACGGCGAGATGGTCGCGTACGTAGTAACTGACCGTCGTGTTAAGCCCGCTCATCGTCGCGTCGAACAGTGACGACCGGAATCGTACAAAAGCATATCCAAGGCCCAGCTCCCAGGTGCCCTGCACGGCATCCTCGCGAATCGTTTGCGGCCGAGGCTGCGGTTGCGGCACCGGAAAAGCCGCGCTGAGCGAAGGAGCAGTCGCCAACGCCGCCGCACTCACTTCTTGAGCGGCAACTTCAGCCGTTGGAATGAACCACGGCAACGCAAATGCGATCAGCCACTTCATGATTTTTCGCTCACGCCGACCAGACTGCTCCATCGGATGTCCGCAGCGGCGTTTTGCGTTGCCTACGTTAGGAAATTCCTTTATCGTTAGGTTTTCTTTTGCCGCCAAAAGGCGCTGCGTCTAGCCTGCTGCAAGCGAAAAACGGAGAAACCTGTGAAGAAGAAGATTCGCGCCATCCAATATGGTGTCGGCCCGATTGGTGCCTCTATCGCGCGTCTGATGCGTGAAAAGCAGGCCATCGAAATCTGCGGCGCAATCGATACGGACCCCGCAAAAGTTGGCCGCGATTTGGGCGAGGTAGTCGGCGCCAGCGACGCGCCTTGGGGCGTAAAGATTTCTGCCGATGCCGACGATGTTTTGGAACAAGCGGTTGATGTGGTCATTCACTCCACTTCGTCATCTCTTCAAAAAGTGATGGACCAGTTGCTTGCCTGCCTTAAAGCAGAATCGTGCGTAGTCTCCACCTGCGAGGAGCTTTCCTATCCTTACCGCACACATCCGGACCTGGCGGCCAAACTCGACGCCGAGGCAAAAGATTGGGGCGTCGCCCTGGTCGGAACGGGCGTGAATCCCGGCTTTGTGATGGACAAATTGGTGGTGACACTTGCTGCCGTGTCGCAGCGCATCGAGCATGCCAAGGCACTGCGCATCGTCGATGCCTCCAAGCGCCGCTTGCCCCTGCAAAAGAAAATCGGCGCTGGCATGAGCGTCGATGAATTTCGCGGACAAGTCGCTGCCGGAATCATTAAGCATGTCGGACTGCCGGAGTCGGTCGCGATGATAGCCGACAGTTTGAATCTTCCCGTCGACCAGGTCACTGAAACCATCGAGCCTGTGGTCGCTCGTGAACGTGTACAAACTGAATTCCTCACCGTGGAGGCGGGGCAAGCCGCGGGTGTGCACCAAATCGCTCGCGGGTTAGGCGCGGGGAAGGAATTGGTTTATCTCGAACTGCAGATGTACGTCGGAGCGAAAGATCCAGCCGATACGATCGAGCTACAAGGGCATCCGAACATCACCTTGGTGATTCCAGGCGGTTCTCACGGCGATATAGCCACCGCATCGGTCGTCGTTAACTCCATTCCGGTAATTCTGGATGCTCCCGCGGGATTGCGCACCGCGCGCGATCTTCCCATCGGCTTCTTCTCCCCAAACGCAAAACCCTGAGCTGCTGCCGAACCGGATCCTCCAGTGCGCCCAGAAAGGGCGAGGATTTCGACCGCGGGCGCGCCTTACTCGGACGTGTGGCCACACTGCTACGAAATTTGCGAAAGCAAATGCCGGGCCCGTGCCGCGAAGAAGCTGGCCCCGCCGTACATCAGTGCGAGCAGCGAAAACCCCGCGACAATATTAATTCGTTGCGCGATCCAGCCCAGCGAAAAGCTCATGAGAAGTTGCAGAATGGTCGTCAAGACGGCCATCGCGGACTGCGTGCGTCCCATGAAATGACGCGGCACGATGGACATTATCGAAGATTGCGCCACCACGCCCGCAAGCGCGCGGCAAAGTCCAAACAGCGCCTGCAGGGCCACTGCTCCGATGAGAAAGGACGCGAACGGAACAACCATGTGCCCCGTCGCCAAGCCCACCATTGCCGCAACGTAAAGTGTGAGCCGCAGCTTCTGCGACAGTTGGCTGGCGATGAGTCCTCCGGTGACCGCACCGGCGGCCCAGCCGGCTTCGAGAAAACCGAGTCCTCGCGCGCCTGCGTGCAGGATGTCGTTCGCCAGCGCCACGAGCACAACGTTGGCGCTCACAACTCCCGCCATCATGATCGAATGCGTCACGCCCAGTGCGCGCACCACGGGCTGCTTCCGCAAATAAGCAAAGCCCTCTTTGAGGTCAGAATAGACCGCAAGTGAGAGCCCAGCCTCCGCGATTTCGGGATTCTCTCCCGTTTCCAACGCCTCGGCGGTTGCCTCGGTGGCTTCAGAGTATTCGCGCGGGTATCGCTGACTTTCGCGAGGAGAAATGTAGCCGCGCCGCACTTGGTACAAACAAAATGCGGAGATAAAATACGTGGCGCCATCAATGGCCAAAATCCCCGCGATGCCCGCGCTGTCGTAAATGAATCCCACAAACGCGCCTGCGATCAGCATGCCGCTTTGCACGCCGATCAGCACGGCAGCGTTCGCGCCTGCGAACTGACTTGGCGGAATCACTTCCTGCACCAACGCATTCACCGTGGCCCAATACATCGCCGAGCCCGTTCCGGTGATGAGCGTCATCGCGTACAGATGCCAAAGCTCCAGGTGCCCGCGCCAGGCGATGTATGCCGCGGCGAGTACTGCAACTCCGCGAGCGAAGTCCAGGAGAACACCGAGATAGCGGCGATCCAGCCTGTCAATCAGCACGCCGCCGAGAAACGGCACCAGCAAACCCGGCAGCGTAACGACGATGACTTGCAGGCTTACTTTTACTGTCGAGTGCGTGGAAGAAAGGATGTACCAGCTCACTCCGGTGAAATTCATGCCGCTGCCGAACAGCGACACAAACATGGCGAGGAAAAAATAGCGGAAGCCGCGTTGCGCCCAGATGAGCGTCCAGTCGACTCGGGTGGTTGCGGGGCTTGCCATCGAACCTACTAGCTTACTATCGTAGGCAGTACCTAATGGCGGGGTTCGCGAGAATTTACATTCTGTAAAGATCGGAATTTATGGGCAATGAAGCGAATTGCGTAGCGAAGTTTGGCAAGCAGAAGGCGCGCGGGAAAGCTCAGCTCGAGACTTCCGAACTTATTTTCCGCAGCGAAGACGGCGCGATGCGATTGAAGTTCACGTTTGCCGACATCAAGTCGGCCGCCGCCACTGATGGACAGCTTTGCGTGGAAGTTCCCGAAGGAGCGGCGATATTCGAGCTGGGCGCAAACGCCGCAAAATGGTGCGAGAAGATTCTTCATCCGAAAACGCGGGTGGAAAAATTAGGCATCAAGCCGAATGCTGCGGTCTCTTTGATCGGCAACTTTGATGCTGATTTTCTCTCCGAGCTGCGCACATGTACGAAAAGTGTGAGCAATGGAAAAGTTGCTGCCGACACGGAGTGGATTTTTTTCGCCGCCGATTCCGCCAAGGATCTGTCGCGGGTCTCCAAACTTGCAAAGAATCTGAAAGGCGCGGCGGCATTGTGGATCGTCTACCCAAAGGGCCAAAAGCAAATCACGGAGAACGACGTCCTCGCCGGCGGCCGCAAATGCGGACTGAAAGATGTGAAGGTCGTCGGCTTCTCGCCGACAGACACGGCTCTGAAGTTCGTGATACCTGTCGAGAGGCGCTGAGCGCCGGCATCATCTTCACATCGGAAACTCGCGTCCATTTTCACTCGCCAATACTTTGCTGGCGCTCTAATCTAAAATAATTCACATGAGCCTGCTCGACGTGCGCAACCTAACCGTGGACTTGCCCACCGCCGCCGGTTGGATCCGGCCGGTGAACGACGTCTCGTTCCGGCTCGCTCCGGCGGAGTCCCTCGGGCTCGTCGGCGAATCGGGCAGCGGCAAGACGATGCTGGCGCTGGCTTTGATGGGCTTGCTGCCGCCGGGAGCGCGTGTCGCGGGTTCTGCGGTGCTGGGGCGCGGCGATGCCAACGAAAGAAACTTGGCTCAGATGAATGAGAAAGCGTGGCGCGCGGTGCGTGGCCGCGAAATCGCGATGGTTTTTCAGGAGCCGATGACTTCCCTGAATCCGGTGATGCGCATCGGCGCGCAAGTCGAGGAAGCCATTTGCGCTCACGAGCCAACCCTCTCTAAGGACCAAGTGCGCCGTCGCGTCCTCGAAGCGCTGAGCCACGCGTCTGTGCCCGAGCCTGAGACCCGGGCCGAACAGTTTCCGCATCAGCTTTCCGGCGGCCTGCGCCAGCGCGCGATGATCGCCATGGCGCTTGCCGCGCATCCCCGACTGTTGATTGCCGACGAGCCAACGACCGCCTTGGACGTCACGGTGCAGAAGCAGATCCTCGATCTCCTGGATCGTTTGCGGCGCGAACTCAAGCTTGGCCTCGTCTTTATTACGCATGATTTGGGTGTGGTGGCGCAGGTGGCGGACCGCGTCGCGGTGATGTATGCGGGGCGAATCGTGGAAGAAGGGCCGGCTGGGGAGGTGCTGCGCGCTCCGCGGCACCCTTATACGCAAGGGCTGCTGGCGGCTTCTCCGTCGCTGGAGAAGAGGAAATTGACGCCGATTCCCGGCACAGTGCCGCAGCTTATCGCGCTGCCTCCAGGATGCGCCTTTGAGCCGCGCTGCGGGTTTCGCCGGACCGAATGCACGGCGGCCGTCCCCGCGCTCCGCAGCGCCTCTGCGAGCCACACAGCGCGCTGCGTGCTGGTTTAAGCTGGGCAACCGAGCGCACCCCCTCCCCCCGGGTTTTTCACAAGTGTTCATTCTAAAGGGAGTTAAAGTCCTTTGTTTTGATACACTTTTGCAAGTGTTGATTCTACAGGTACTTATTTGCACAAAAATTGTGCAATTCGACGAGGGGGGTGAGGGTGCGGGGGAGAGCGGTTGGCGGAAGGGGCAATCAGAATAGGCGGACAAAGAACCTCGCTTTCCGCGGTCCTCCTCCGCTTTGAGAAGAAAGAATACCGCATCCGTTACTATTTGTCAAGTGGGAAATTAAAGGCTGCGGATTGAGTGGTTTGGGAGCGGGCCTGCCCAGCGAGCCAAGAGAAACCGACTTCTGGTAAGTGAGGCCACTTCTCCGGTTACGGCTGCGTTAATCGGACATTGAGTCCTTGTCGCTGGAAACAAATCCTATTGTCGGCGGAGCTACCTATTGGACCCCGAAATTCACTTGGAGAGAGTGGATGTCGCCACCTGTTTTGGCTTGAAGTGTGCCTGGCATCGTTCCCGTAATCACCTGCGTCAGCGCAGAGGATGTCGAACTCTGGTTGTTGACGTCTCCGCCGTACGTGGCGGTTATCCGGTAAAGACCAGGATTGTTGATATACCCGGGCCCGCCGACCTGAGCCTGGCCGTTAGAGATAGGAAAGCCCGCGATGGGGCTACCAAAATTGTAGAAGGTAACGTTCCCTGTGAGGGGTCTGCTGGAGGTTACCGTTGCGGTGATTACGAAGGGCTGGTTCTGCGCGACTTTGGGGTTCGAGGTGGAGAGGGTTATCGATGTAGATGCTGGAGATGCACCACCGCCAGCACCTGCTCCACTGCCTCCTGATGGAGAAGCGCTGCTTCCACCGCCGCAGCCAAGTGCGAACGTCAGGAGGCAGACCAAGCCGAGGCTGCAGACTGCACGCTTCCTTTTGAGGCCCCACGGGGACAGAAACAGAAAACAGGAGGCCAAGCCACTTGCGAGACTGATCGTCCAGTACTTGCCGGCTTGGGAGTTCAACAAGCCCGCATGATGCATGTTATTGAGAATCACGCTGGCTGAGGTGCTGGAGACCGGACTGAAGGAGATCGTCGCAGTCGCTGGAGCGCCATTCAAGCTAACTTGCTGTGGGTTCAACGTGATGGTGTATCCCGAAATCGCGGGTGCAACAAGTGACAGATTCACTGTGCTAGGTATTGAACTTGCGGGGGCAATAGTGACCTGACCCGAAGCGGCCTGACCAGCTACGGGCTGCAAGCTCAATCCGTTGACGGGACCCAGAGTGAAATCCGGGATGACGACAGTGACAAGCTGGCTGAATGCAGAGATGCCCGCATAATGGCTATCGCCACCGTAGCTAATCATGAAGGATTCGCCGAATTGGGGTGTCATGGTCGCAGTTACCTGGATTTCCCAATTTCCACTAGCCCCCGCGGCCGTCGTGATCGAAGCATTGCTTATCGCCCCATCGTAAGTCCCAGTCAAAGAGACGGCTCCTGTCGGTTTGAGCGCAGCATTTGTTGCGACTACCGAAGTGTCGATGGTGCCGGTAATCGTGACCGTCTGGCCATAATTTACGTTCGCCGGGCTGGCGTTGACAGCGGCGGTGGTGGGGTTGAGGACATTGACCGCCACCGAGGCGGTGGAGGGAGCGAAGTTGGTATCGCCGCTGTACTGTGCAACCAGGGTGCGTTGCCCCGCGGTGGGCATAGTCACGCTCCCATTAGCGAAGAACGCCGGTTGACAGGCTGCGCCGCAGCCGCCACTTATCGTAACGGGGCTGCCGAGTTGGCTGCTACCGTCAAAGAAGGTTACGGTGCCGGTAGGAGAGACGCCTCTGATGACCTGCGTGTAACCGGTGAAGCTTACGAAAGAGGAGTGGCCAGCAACAACGGGTGGGAAAATCTGGCCGTTAATGGATGTGACGGCGGGATTAACGGTAAAGGACTCTGTGCTGGAATTTGCGATGTAGCTGTTATCGCCCGAGTATTTCGCGATTAGCGAGTACGTGCCGCCCGTAAGGGTTGGTGCGAGGTCGCGGGTGTATCCGGCGCTGTTCAGCGGGAAGGTTCCAGCGTCCACAGCGGCGCCGTTGCCAGTCAGGGCGACGGTTCCGGTCGGGCAAGTGAGCTGGTTCACTTGGGCACAAAGAGGTGCAGGGGGCCCGCTGGGATTGGCCGTGGCGCTGGAGTTAGTCACGTACACGCGAATGATGTAATTGGAGCCATAGGTGACGGAATTGGCGTTGCCGCTCACCAGGGTTCCCGTGGAATCGAATGTTGGGACGACGATAAAGGTTTGGCTGTTTTCCTGGCTGACGGTGACCTGCACGGGCGTGGAGTCGCTCGGAGCGTTGATGCCGTCGCCGGCATAGTGAGCGGTTACGTTGTAGATGCCGCCCGGGAGGCTTTGGGTGGTTGCGTTCGTCACGGCTCCAGTGCTGCTAAGTGTGAAACGGTCTAGACCCTGGGTCGTGGCGGGTGGGCCGACGAAGGAAGCGATCAAGGAAACATCGCCGGTCGGAGTGCCGGTTCCCGTGTTGGCCGTAACCGTGACGTTTACGGCCACGTTTTCGGCGGAGCCGTGTTTGATTCCTGTGGTCGGAGACAGCGTGAGCGTCGTAGTGGTCCCGACGCTGGACGCGGTGCCCCAAATGCTGGCGAGGTTATTCACATTGACGGAGCCAAGGCCGGTGGTCATGTCGTAGCCGGCTGTCGCGGTCCAGGCCTCGGTAGTATGGGCCGGGTCGATGAGCACGCCATTGCCGCCAGCGGCGGCGGTGCTGCAGTCCGGTGAACCTCCCTGGCAGGGCACGCTGTTGGTACCGACGCCGAGCTTGCCGGTAGGCAAGAAGGTGTTTCCTTTGGTGACGTCGTTAAACACACAGTTTGCGGCCTCGGCCAGACTCGAAGTGCAGCTTGCGCCGGACGTTTTGGCCAAGGCGTACAAGACGTTATTGGCGTTGCCCTGGCGAGGGGCGGGATTGCTGGTGTTCGACTGCTTCTGGTTGACGAGCGCAATGACGCCCGCAAAGGCAGGCGCGGAAGCCGAAGTGCCGCCGACCAATTCGACGCTGACGGAACCAGAGTTGACATAACAGGGGCCTATGCGGTCGCTTTGGCACAGGACATAGGCGGTTCCGTTGAAGCCCACGCTGGCGAACAGAGAAACATCTGGCTGATCGCGGTGACTATCGTTGGGCATGCCCGCCACGCCCAACTGCCATTTGGGTTTTGGATAAATCGCGCTGGGACCACCGCTGCCGGCGACGATGTTCACGGAGCCCTGGGGAGCGGATGAGCCGCAATCGGTCAATCCAATCTGGGCACAATTCTGGCTCCAGGGGATCTCTGGGATGTAGCTCTTGGCGGATGTCCCCGTCGCATTATTGGTGGTGCTCCAGTAGGTCGGCCAGTTGTTGACCTGATCAAAATCGGTGCCACCCACGGAGACATTGTAGGGAGTGGAGGCTAATCCACTAACTGCTAGCCCATGAGTTGCGGGCTGCGCCTTATTGAAATCGTCGCAACCGGCGGAGCCGCCATCCCCAGACGAAACCATCACGGTGATACCTTGCGCCGCAGCCTGCTGCCAGAGAGTACTGTAGAAGGCGTTGCCTGCGGAGCCGAGAGAACTTTCGCAAGCTCCGTAGCTTTCGCTCATAACCGCAGCGACGTTGTGTTCGACGATATAAAGCGCGGACAAATCGATGCCCGCCGACGCAGGAGTCGAGGCGGACACGACAAATTTTATGGTAGCTCCAGGCGCGACAGCTCCCGACCACTGGACATCGAGATCGGCCTCTGTTTCTTCGTCGATTGAAGTGATACCCGGATCCGTGCCGTTCAATACGATATTGGTGGTATCAAAGTTGGGCGAGAGCCCGAACATGCTGCGGAACTGTTGCACGTCCTGAACATTGAGATTGGTTTCGCCGACGATGGCAATGGTTTGACCGGTGCCGTCGTTCCCCGCCGTCAACAGGGGCTTTGTGTTGTAGATCGTGGCAAAATCGCCGGGGCCCAAGCCGTAGAAATTCCCGGAACCAAAAGGCTTGGGGAAGGTCAAGAGCGGCTGTAAGCCCGGTTCCCCGAGATTGCGGCGGAATTCTCCAAGGACGTTGGCGTGCGATCTTTTCGGGAAATCGTGAAGCGACACGACCCCTGCGACAACTGGAGCCAGCGCCGCCGGAATTTGCGGATCAGCGACGTTGGCTGTGTGCTCTTCTCCGTTCATCACGAAGCGGTGGATTTCTGTATGAAACGCACTTCGCACTTGGCCGGCATTCCCGGAAAACTCGATGACCATGCGACCTGGACCCGCATTGATCTGCGAGAATCCCTGCGAAGCGAGCCACGCGGTCACGGCTTGGATGTCCGCGTCGGCTGGACCGTACTGTGTTCCGAACTGTTCAGGTGTCAACCAACGATGGTAATTGGGCGTGAGCCTGTTCTGCTGGTCTTCCAGATATTGCTGGAGCGCGCTGTCCTGCTCGGGACTGCGCTGCAGGAGAAGGAGCATGCGTGAGAGAAGTTGAGAGTCGGGGACTGCGCCGTGATCGTATTCGGCGCGTGCGAGGGGGTGAGTGTTGCCGCGGAGAAGCACGTTATTTTGCGGATTCACGGCCTGAGTCACGCGAGCGGGAAAGCTTGTGGATTGGGCGTGACTAATGGAATTTTGCGACGCGAAAACTACACCGAGCACTACAACCATTCGGTGAAGGCTGGGCCACCGGATGTACATGGACCACCCCAAGAAATAAAATTTGACCACGCTGATGGCGGGAAATCTGACACCCGCCAGATCCTCTGAACCTTCAGAAGAACGGCGGCCGAGGACGGAGACGCCTAAAAGCGGTGCATAACATACCACATCTAGTGGCTTGCGAGGTACTTACGCAGAGGAGCTACAGGTGGTAGGCCCCGCGCAGGGCGCTCCTGTCGGGAGGGCAAATAAAAGCAGCGAAAAAATTAAAGCCGAAGATTTTCGCGGCACTGGCGCGGGAACACTGTAGGATTTCTGGCCATGAGCAGTCTTCTGGAAGCTCGCGAACTGAGGAAGAGCTATTCTCGCGCTACAGGTTTGTTTTCGGGGAATGGCGACGGCCCGCGCTTTACGGCGGTGGACGGCGTGAGTTTCTCCGTTGAATCCGGGGAGACTTTTGCTGTCGTCGGGGAAAGCGGTTGCGGGAAGACTACTCTTGCGCGAATGCTTCTGCGGCTCATCGAGCCGGACGCGGGCGAAATCCAATTTGATGGGCAGAATTTGCTGGCGCTCAGCGGCGAAGAATTGCGGCGGCAGCGCCGGCAGATGCAGATGATTTTTCAGGATCCGTTTGCATCGCTGAACCCGAGGATGCGCGTGGGCGAAATCGTGGGCGAACCGCTGGCGATTCACGAGCCGGGACTTTCGAGAACGGAGCGGCGCGAACGTGTTGGGGTCACGCTGAAGCGCGTCGGACTCAATGAAGATGCGCTGGCCCGCTATCCTCACGAATTCTCCGGGGGGCAGCGCCAGCGCATCGGCATCGCTCGCGCGCTCATTCTGCGCCCAAAGCTAATCGTTGCGGACGAGCCGGTTTCCGCGCTCGACGTTTCTGTGGGCGCACAGGTCCTTCTTTTGCTTCAGGAGCTGCAACAAGAGTTCGGCCTGACTTATGTTTTCATCTCTCACAGTCTGCCGGTTGTGGCACAGGTGGCCACGCGCGTGGCGGTCATGCGCGCCGGCCAGTTCGTGGAGAGCGGAGCGGTGGAGCAAGTGCTGCATCAGCCTGCGCATCCTTATACAAAAGAGTTGCTTGCCGCGGTGCCTGAAGTCCCCACCGCGAAATTGGGCTGACCAGGGCACCCGCGCCGGCAAGATGCCCCTCGATGCTCAGGGTGAACCAGCCTACGGTAAGTGCAATTCCCGTTGGATTTGACATCGTGCCGAGTAGGGGCGCAGCGTGCTGCGCCCCTACTGACGGCTGCTGAAATTTTTCTGGCGTTCCGGCGTAATGCAGGGTAGAAGGCGTAAGCGCGCGCCTGTAACGGCGCTCCTGTGGTGGAGGAACCTCGATGGCAACAACTACATCCCTGCCCGCGCCAGATGCGCAATCGCAGCCGGCAATCAGTCCTATTGGTCGGATCATCGGTGTGTTTTTCTCTCCGAAGGCCACGTTTGAAGACATTGTCAGGAAGCCGAGTTGGGTACTTCCGGTCGTTCTCCTGACGCTGTTCAGCATCGGCGTCAGCTTCGCAATCAACCAGCGCATTAATTGGCGGGAATTCATCAGTCAGCAGATGGAGAAAAGCCCGCAGGCCGCGAATATGAGTGCCGAGCAGAAAGAACAGCGGATTGAAGGCGGCGCCAAATTCTCTCCGCCTTTTACTTACGCCATTGGTCTGCTTGGCCCCATCATCGGGATTCTGGTGGTCGCCCTGGTGATGTGGGGAGCTTACAATCTGCTGGGCGGGGCGAATGCCAGCTATGGCACCTCGTTCGCCATCACGGCGCACGCGTTCATGACCGGGCTGCTGAGCAGCCTCCTTTTTATTCTCGTGCTCTATTTGAAGCCGTACGGTAGTGTCGACCTCGAGAATCCTGTAGCGACCAATCTTGCCGCGATCTTGTCGGACGATTCCGCGAAGTGGCTTGTAGCGCTGCTGAAGTCGTTCGATATTTTCACGTTTTGGACGCTGATCCTGCTGGCCATCGGCTTTGCGGCGACGAATCCCAAGAAGTTGAGGGGCAGCAAGGCGTTCAACATTGCATTCAGCGTGTGGGCCGTTTACGTGGTCTGTCGGGTAGGGTGGGCGTGGATTTTCTCCTGATACACTCACTAGGTGAGTTTTTCGTTTGAAATAGAGAAAACGGATCCAACATCCGCGCGCCGGGGCAAGCTGAACACCCCACACGGCGTTATCGAGACGCCGGTGTTTTTGCCAGTGGGCACGGCGGCCACGGTCAAAGGGCTGACACAGGAAGCGCTTGAGGAACTCGGCGCTTCGATCATTCTCGCCAACACCTATCATTTATATTTGCGGCCGGGGCATGAGCTGATCCGCAAGCTCGGTGGCTTGCATCAATTCATGTCTTGGCCGCGCGTGATCCTTACGGATTCGGGCGGTTACCAGGTCTTCAGCCTTTCCGAGCTGCGCAAAGTCACGGATGATGGCGTGCGATTTCGATCGCACCTGGACGGCTCGGAGCATCTGCTCACGCCGGAAAAAGCCGCGGAGGTGCAGCTCGCGCTAGGGTCGGACATCGCGATGGTGCTGGACGAATGCATTGAGACTCCGGCGCCGCGCGATGTGGCCGAAGCGGCTGTTAGACGCACGACAGAGTGGGCGCAACGCGCGCGGGCCCATTTTTTGGAGTACGCGCAACGCAACGGCGAGCTGGCGCAGTGGCAGTTCGGCATCGTACAGGGGGCGACGTTCGCGGATTTGCGGCGCACGAGCGCGCGCCAACTCCTCGAGCTCGATTTTCCGGGCTATGCCGTGGGCGGGCTGGCGGTCGGCGAGCCTCATGCGGTGACCTGTGAAATGGCCGCGGAGGTAACTTTTCTGCTTCCTGGAGACCGCCCGCGGTATCTAATGGGTGTGGGCCGGCCTGAGCAATTGGCCGACTACGTGGCGCTAGGCATTGACATGATGGATTGCGTGCTGCCGACGCGCGCGGCGCGACATGCGTGCCTCTACACAAGCGAAGGTCGCGTGCTGATCAAGAACGCGCGGTATGCCCAGGACCAGCGGCCGATCGATGCGCAGTGCTCGTGCTCGGTTTGCCGGCGCTACACGCGCGCGTATCTGAGGCATCTTTTTGCAGCGGGAGAAATCACAGGGGCGATTTTGGCGACCCACCACAACGTCCACTTTTACCTTGACATCATGCGGCAAATCCGCGAGGCTATCGGGTTTGGGAACCTAGCGAAATTCTCATCTGCGATGCACGCGCGCTACGCGGAGGGTCCAGCCTGAGGGTGAGGCTGTTCCCCGGGTCCGAAGGGCGCGCGGGCCGTCCGCACGGCACCACCAGAAGAGAGCGCGTAGGGTTTGTGGAAGCGGGTAATACCCGCGGCAGGCTGTTGCTATCTCCCGCGACGTGCACTGCGAAGCAGGAAACGAAAGGAAGTCAGGCAGGAAACATGTTCGCCATAATGACATTGCAGGTGCCGAGCGGTTTGGGCTCGGCGCTGGGCAGCCCGCTGGTGATGATGGTCATCGTAATGGGTATCTTCTACGTGATGCTCATTCTTCCGCAGCAGAGACAGCGGAAGAAGCTGCAGGCGATGCTGTCGGCGCTGAAGGCGGGCGACAAAGTGATTACCAACGGCGGCATCTATGGCGTTATTAACGGCATTGACGGCGATACGGTCATTCTAAAAATCGCCGATACAGGTTCGTCTCCGGTAAAAATCCGCGTCGCGCGTTCGGCAATCACGCAGGTGGAGGCATCGGAAGATGCGAAATAAGCCCACCGGTCTTCCGATGACGCGCAGTAATTTCTGACTATGAATCCTAATTTGAAGTGGAAAGCTGTTTTTATCGCTCTCGTCATACTCGGGTGCATCTATGGCCTGTTGGGCCTGCCGACGTTTCCGACCTCGGCGGCGGACCTGAAATCGAATTTCGCGCACCAGATCAAGCTAGGGCTGGACCTGCAGGGCGGCACACACTTGATTTTGCAGGTGCAGGTGCAGGAAGCCATCGCCCAGGAGACGGATCAGACGGTCGATCGGCTGACGAACCAGTTGCGCGCGAAAAATATTCGCTACGATGAAGTTCGCCGCGTCGATGATACGCACATCGTTGTCCGCAATGTACCTTCCGACCAGTTGTCCGAGTTTCGCGACTTGGTAGCTTCGCAGCTACAGAATGTCTGGGACATGGCGCCGACCGCGGGCGAACCCTCCAGCTATACGTTGTCGCTTCGCCCTAGCGCGGTTGCCGCCATTCAAGAACAGACAATGACACAGTCGCTCGAAACCATCGAGCGGCGCATCAATGCACTGGGCCTTACCGAGCCGACCATTCAGCGCCACGGCCGCAAGGACAACGAGATCCTCGTGCAGCTTCCTGGGGAAGGCGATCCGTCGCGCGCGAAGGCGGTCATTCAGGCTGGCGGCCAACTCGAATTGAGATTAGTAGAAGATCCGAGTCCTTATCCTTCACAGGCTGCGGCACTCGCGGCGCACGGCGGCGTTCTGCCTCCAGGAACCGAACTTGTTCCGGGCCGCTCGGAGAGCCGGAACCCTGGGGCGGACACCGGAGAAGTTTGGTACGTGCTCAGCCGCACGCCGGTTGTCACCGGCCGCGACCTGCGCAGCGCCACCGAAAACCGCAACACCAACAATCCCGGGCAATGGCAAGTCAACTTTTCACTGTCTGCGGAAGGTGCTCGCCGGTTTGGTCCCTTCACGGAGCAGAATGTCCACCGGCAGATGGCAATCGTGCTTGAGCACCGCGTTTACTCCGCACCGGTCATTAATAGCCGTATCGACGATTCCGGCTTCATTGAAGGCAACTTCAGCCAGGAATCGGCGCACGACCTTGCGCTCGTGCTGCGCGCTGGCGCCCTTCCGGCTTCCATCAAATACCTTGAAGAGCGCACCGTCGGCCCGTCCCTGGGCGCGGACTCCATCCGCCACGGCGTGCAAGCTTCGATTCTTAGCCTGCTTGTCGTTATGATTTTTATGTTGTTTTATTACCGCCTGTCCGGCGGCAACGCTGTGCTCGCCTTAATCCTGAACTTGGTCATTCTGCTGGCTGTGCTTGCGGCTTTTGGCGCTGTTCTGACGCTACCTGGGATCGCTGGGGTCATTCTGACGATCGGCATGGGTGTGGATTCCAACGTCCTGGTGTTCGAGCGCATCCGCGAGGAATTGCGCAACGGCAAATCGCCCGCATCCGCCGTCCAGGCTGGCTTCGACAAGGCGTTTTTGACCATCATCGACACGCACGTTACCACGGTCGTGTCCGCTGTCTTCCTGTTCCTGTTTGGCACCGGACCTATCCGCGGATTTGCGATCACGTTGATCATAGGTTTGATCGCCAACGTTTTCACAGCCATCTACGTTTCCAGAACGATTTTCGAATATCACCTGACGAAAATGGATCGCCAGGCGGAACTCAGCATCTGATTTCGTACTAGAACTGCTACGGCTTTTGCCATGAGCGGGTACCTTGGGCCCCTCCGTTCACCTAAATTTGGACGGTCGCGGTTGCGGGAACAAAGGGACGCCCACTGGAGTCTAAAGAAGGGAAGTAAGTGTGGCATGATCGAGTTCTTCAAAGAGCCCAACATCGACTGGATGGGTAAAGCGAAGTATTTCTACGCCCTCAGCGGAATTCTTCTTCTCGCCGGCTGGATTTCCATCTTCCTCAATCACGGCCTTCGATACGGCATCGACTTTAAGGGCGGCACCAATATTGATGTCCGTTTTGCGCAGCCTCCGGACATCGACCAGATCCGCAAAGGGCTGACCTCGCGGGGACTAGGCAACAGCGAAATTCAGAGCATCAGCAGCGGCGCACTCGCTTCCGGGAAGTCCAATGAAGTCCTAATCTTCGTCGAGCAAAAAGGCCAAGGCGACGAGGCGCTCGACACCGCCAGGTCCCAGGTACTTACCGCGCTCAATGCCATCTACGGGGTCAAAGACAAAAACAAGCCGGATTTTAACGCCGCCACTCCTTCTTCTCTTGCCGCTCTCTTGAACGCCAATGATCCCCTGCACCTCTCTGTTAATGCCGGCGACCGTTACCAGCAGTTAGCCAAGAAAATCTTGGCTTATCGCGACGATCAAAAAGGCGGTGTACTCACAAACTTCGACGAGCTTTCCTCCGTCGACGGTGTGACCCCCGCCGTGTTGGCCACGCTGAAAAGCAACGATGCGCTGGGCAGCTTCGCCATTCGCAACGTGGAGATCGTCGGCCCGAAGGTCGGCGGCGAGCTTCGCCGGCAGGCCATATTCGTTACCCTCTATGCTTTGGCGGGCATGCTGGTATATATTGCCTTCCGATTCGAGTGGGTTTACGGGGCCGCCGCTGTCCTTGCCGTTTTTCACGACGTGTTAATTACCCTGGGCTTTTTTTCGTTGCTGCGTTTTGAGATTTCGCTGACTGTAATTGCGGCGCTTCTCACACTCGTCGGATATTCGATGAACGATACCATCGTCATTTTCGACCGCATCCGTGAGAATAACCGGCTGCTGCGCCGCGAGTCGTTCGCCGACGTGGTGAACAAGTCCATCAATCAAACTTTGTCGCGAACGATCTTGACCAGTGGCCTGACTTTCCTTACCGTGCTCGTCCTGTTCCTGATGGGCGGCCAGGTGCTTCGCGCTTTCTCCTTTGCCCTGGTGGTGGGGATTGTGGTAGGAACGTACTCCAGTTTTGGCATTGCTGCACCGCTTGTGGTCGCCTGGAATCGTTGGCGCGGCCGGGGAGCGGTGGCAGGTCCCGGACCCGCAGCCGGCAACAAAACCCGCAGCAGCGAAAGCGTACCCGCGCGTCTCGCTCCTGCCGGGAGGAGGTAGTCACCCATGTTTGAAGATATGGTGATCTCGAGTCCGAACCCGAAGAAGACCAACAAGCCATGGACGGTAGTGGTGTCCATGATTGCGCAGTCGATCTTCCTGGCCATTTTGATCCTTATTCCTTTGATCTACACGGAAGCGCTGCCGAAGACGTTGATGGCGACTCTGCTCGTTGCACCGCCGCCACCGCCGCCACCTCCACCGCCACCGGTGCAGACGCAGGTGGTGCACATCAAGCCGCAAAAGCACTTGATGGACGCCGGCAAACTCGTGCAGCCGAAGATGATTCCTAAAGACATCAAGATCATCAAGGAAGATGCGCCCGACGTAAACGCCGGAATGCAGGGCGGTGTTCCGGGAGGCGTCGCCGGAGGTTCGATGGGCGGCGTAATTGGCGGTGTAATTGGCGGCATGGGTGCACCACCCCCGCCGAAGCCGGCACAAGGCCGCATTCGCCAGGGAGGTAGCGTGCAGGCCGCGTTGCTCGTAAACAAGGTGCAGCCGGTTTATCCGCCGCTCGCGCGTCAGACGCGCATCTCCGGCACCGTGCGTTTGCACGCCATCATCTCCAAGTCCGGTTCGGTGGAGTCTTTGGAAGTCATCTCCGGACATCCTTTGCTGGTCCGCGCCGCGATGGACGCCGTGCAGCAATGGAGGTACAAGCCGACGCTGCTCAACGGCGAACCGGTGGAGGTCGATACCACGATCGACGTCATTTTCTCGCTTAACCAGTAGTACGGCGCGCTGCTTCGGTCGTGGGGCCGGCGCAGCGCTCCGGGTGCCTGAAGATTCGCAAACACTTTAAGGAGCAAACGAATGGTAGCTACTCTTTATGTTCACGCGATCCTGTTCTTGCAGTCGGGGAACGCAGGCGCGTCCAGTTGGGATCTCCGCTCGATGTGGACCCAGATGAGCGCCCTGCCTCGTTCCGTAGTCGTTATTCTTTTCGTTCTGTCTATCTATTCCTTCGGCGTCATGATTGACCGCGCCCTGATGTATAGCGCCGCGCGTAAGCAATCGCGCGTCTTCGTGCAGCAGGTCGCCGGCGCCCTGAAGGATGGCAAGCTCGACGAAGCCATCGCGATCGCCGAGCGCAACAAGAAGAGCCATATCGCCAAGGTAGTGGCCACGGGCCTTTCGGAGTTCCAATCCGCTTCGCAGCAGGTTTCCGAAGCTGACGTCATAGAAGCAGCCAAGCGCGGTCTCGAACGCTCGGTTGCCATTGTCCACGCCGAAATGAAGCGCGGCCTCTCCGCTCTGGCGACTATCGGCTCCACCGCGCCGTTCGTCGGCCTGTTCGGTACCGTGGTCGGCATTTTGAACGCCTTCAAGGGCATCGAGCAGAGCAAGGCTACCGGTCTGTCGGCCGTCGCCGGCGGTATCGCGGAAGCGTTGGTAACCACGGCGCTGGGCCTTCTCGTCGCGGTCCCCGCGGTGTGGGCGTACAACTACTTCACCAATAAAGTCGAAGCGTTCGACGTCGAGATGGACAACTCCTCGATGGAGCTGATCAATTATTTCATTTTGCGTCGCGGCGCAAGGAAGTAGTAACCCATGGCTGAAGCAAGAACACATGGCCGGTACAAGCCACAAGTCGGGAGCCAGATGTCGACTCCCAACGTCATACCCATGGCGGATATCATGCTCGTGCTGCTGATCATCTTCATGGTCGTCACGCCCATGTTGCAGAAGGACCATCCGGTGGACTTGGCCAGAACGAACACCGCCAAGGATATGCAAGATGCCGATAAAGATGACTCTATCGTCATCGCCGTGACTCGCGACGGTAACATCTTTCTTCGCACTACGCAGATCCGCAAGGAAGAGATCACCTCGCAGGTCAAGGACCGCATTGCGAACCGTCTGGAGAAGACCGTGTATGTGAAAAGCGACGCGCGCGCCAAGTATGGCGATGTGGTCGCGGTCGTCGACGAAATCCGCTCGGCAGGCGTCGACCAGGTCGGCCTCTTGACTGAGCGGAACGAGAGAAGTACGCCTCCGCCTCCTCCGCCTCCAGCGGACTAGCGGCCGGGGTCGGCACGAAGTAATCATTCGTTTGCTGTCGTTTTTGGCGGTTTCAACGCCGCGCCGCGTCCCACAACGGCGCGGCACGACGACCCGCAATACTCGCTAGGGCGGGCCGACAGGAGAAGCTCAATGGGAATGCAGGTAGGTGAAAGTAAAGGCGGCGCGATGGCGGAAATGAACGTCGTTCCGCTCATCGACATTTTGCTGGTGCTCCTGATCATTTTCATGGTCATTACTCCACTCACGCCCAAGGGTTTGGACACACTGGTGCCGCAGCCGAATCCCAACCAGAAGCAGGACGTGGAACTCGAAAACAAGACCGTGGTGGTGCAGGTGCTGACCAACGGCAAGGTCAAAATCAATAACGAAGAGTCCAGTTGGGACGCGCTTGGCCCGCGCATTGAGCAAATTTTCAAGGACCGCGCCGAGAAAATCGCTTTTGTTAAGGGCGATAGCGATGTACTGTTTGGCGACGTCGCGCACGCCATCGACATCATGCGCAGCTCCGGCATCGATAAAGTCGGCCTGATCACCGCCAAGCTAGAGGCCGGCCAGTAGAATTCTTCAGGGCCCGAGTTGCTGAATACACGCTCGTAAGCTCGCTCTCTCGGATATGAGAGTCCTCCTCGCGGGAATCCCGAACGAGGTGGCTCATGGGTATCTCAGTTGGCGGTTCGAATCGCGGAATCTTCGTTGAAATGAATGTAGTTCCGTTGATCGACGTGCTGCTGGTGCTGCTGGTGCTGCTGGTCATCTTTATGATCATCCCGCACAAGCAGAGCGGTTTCCTGGCGGAGTTGCCGCAACCCGCAACGGCGCTTCCGCTCGATCCGCAGCCGGCGGCGATCGTCATTCAGGTGCTTGCCGATGGATCGCTGCGTATCAATCAAGAAGTTGTGGAGTGGGACGGGTTACGCGGCAGGTTGGAACAGATTTTCGGATCCAGGGCTAATCGTACGGCTTTCGTTCGCGGTGATGGCGCCCTGGAGTTTCAGATAGTTGCCAGGGTCATAGACGTCATGCATGCTGCGGGTGTATCGTCTGTTGGCCTTATGACCCCTGGGCTGGAAAAACTAGCGGAAACAGATTAGATTGCCTCTCGCAAGGCGCATTTGAATTCTAGCGCGGGTATCGGCTAACACCGGGCCGCGCACAGTGGGGATGGACGCTTCATGACTCATGCATCGCTTCAAAGAATTGCTCGCCGGGTTGCCGCCCTCGCCGCGCTCCTGGTTTTCGTGTTTGCAGCTTCCGGCTGCAACAAGCTGAAGGCTCGAGACCTCCTGAACAAGGGCGTCACAGCCTTCAAGAATGGCCAGTCTGACGCGGCCATTGAATATTTCAAGCAGGCTAAGGAAGCCGATCCCGATCTTCTCAATGCTCGCCTGTACCTCGCCACGGCCTATGCCAGCTTGTACATCCCGGGCGCGCCTTCGAAAGAGAACCTCTCTCGCGGCGAACAAGCCGTCGCGGAATTCAAGGAAGTATTGGATAAGGACCCCAATAACATTCCGGCTATCGACGGCATCGGCTCCATCTTGTTTCAGATGGGCGGCCAGCCTTTCGATCCCAAAAAGTTCGAGGAATCCAAGACCTATCATCAGAAGCACATCCAGTTGAAGCCCGAGGATCCCGAGCCCTACTACTGGATCGGGGTGATTGACTGGACTTTGGCGTTTCGTGCCAACGGCGAAATGCGTATGGACTACAACAGGAACAATATCAAGAAGCAGGTCAGGGATACCGATCCGCTCCCAGCCGCCATTCGCTCTGAATATGCTTCGAAGTACGGCCCGCTAATCGACGAAGGAATTGCCGACCTGCAGAAGGCCATTTCCATCAAACCTGATTACGACGACGCTATGGCTTACCTCAACCTTCTTTACCGCCGCAAGGCCGACATGGTGGAAAGCAAGGAAGAGCGCGAAGCTTTGTTGAAGCAAGCTGACGACCTCGTCGACAAAGTGAAAGAGATCAAACAGAAGCGCTCCGAGCAACCACAGGCGACCTAAGGCACGAGGCTAATTTCGATTTGCCCACGAGGGGCGTTCGCTAGGACGCCCTTTCTTCCTCTGAAGCGGCTTCGACCCTCGCGCCATGCTGTTCTCCTGAAGTAAACTAGACCATGCCGTCTCCCAGCAATTTACCTCTCCATTTTCACCGCGACCGCACCGAGCGCCAGCTCGATGCCCGCCTGGATGAGCTGCTCGCCAAGCTCCGTCAGAACCGCCCCTCCGAGGATCCCTGGATGGTACGGCGCGCTTACGAAATCGCCGCGGAGCGTCACCGTGACCAGCTTCGCAGTTCTGGGGACCCCTATCTCACCCACCTTCTGGAAGTGGCCCACATCCTCGCCGATATGCGTCTCGACGCCATTACACTGACCGCCGCGCTTCTCCACGACGTCACCGAAGACACGGAGTTTCCCATTTCCCGCATCGAAGAGCGCTTTGGGGTGGAAGTCGCGCGGTTGGTGGAAGGCGTCACCAAAATTGGCCGGCTCAACATGATGGCTCCGGAAGCGCGCCAGGCCGAAAACGTTCGCAAAATGCTTCTGGCGATGGTCAATGATGTTCGCGTTGTGCTGGTCAAGCTTGCCGACCGTCTTCACAACATGCGCACGCTGGAATATCTGGAGCCTCCCAAGCAGCAACGCATCTCCCGCGAAACGCTCGACATCTACGCGCCCATCGCTCATCGGCTGGGTATGGGCATTGTCCGAGGCGAGCTGGAAGACCTTTCCTTCCGTTATCTCGAACCCGAATCGTTTTTGTCTCTGCAAAAGGAAGTGAGCGACAAAGCGCCGGTTCATAAGAAATACCTCGAGGAAGTGCAAGGCACGATCCGTTCCAAGCTTGTTGAAAATGGCATTCCCGCGGAGCTCGAAGCGCGCGTCAAGGGCTTGTATTCCTTGCACCGCAAACTCGTGCGGCAGGAGAGTGGCCTCGAACAGGTCTACGATCTTCTTGCCGTTCGTGTCATCACCGATACCGAGCGGAATTGTTACGCGGCCCTAGGCGTTGTGCATCACATCTGGAGGCCTGTCCCCGGGCGATTTAAGGACTACATCGCCATGGCGCGCCCCAATCTGTACCAGTCCTTGCACACCACCGTCCTGCACAGCGGCCAGCCCTTTGAAGTGCAGATACGCACGCAGGAAATGCATCGCATCGCCGAAGAAGGCGTCGCCGCGCACTGGAAATACAAAGATGGCAAGCCCGCGCAGGAAGACGACCAGCGCATCACCTGGATGCGGCAACTGATCGAGTGGTCGCAAGAATTGGAAGAGCCCGGCGAATTTCTGTCGACGTTAAAGGTCGATCTGGCTCCCGTCGAAGTTTACGCTTTCACGCCTAAAGGGCGTGTGCTGGAGCTACCGCGGGGCGCCACTCCCGTGGATTTTGCGTATTCGGTGCACACCGAAGTCGGCCATCAATGCGTGGGCGCAAAGGTTAACGGCCAGATGGTTGCGCTGCGCCACGAAATCGTCAGTGGCGACGTCGTGGAAATCCTCACGCAGAAAGGTCACGGCCCCAGCCGCGATTGGCTTAGCTTCGCCAAATCCTCGCACGCGCGCAGCAAAATCCGCCATTGGATCAATCTGCAGGAGCGTGAAGAAGCCATGGAGATGGGCCAGCGGCTGCTTGAGAAGGAAGCGCGCCACTTCGGCCGCAGCCTTAAGAAAATTCCAGAGGAGGATCTGCTACGGATCGCATCTGATTCCGGCCTTTCGAAGATCGAGGATCTCTACGCGGCGGTAGGCTTCGGGAAATATTCCGCGCGCCAGGTGCTCACGCGCGTTCTCGGCGATGCCGCGAAGGGCGCCGAGCCGACGGCGGAAGATGCAAAGCCCACGCTGGTTAAAACCGTAAAACGCATGCTCGGCTTTGGCGAAGCCCCTCTTATCGTCAAAGGCCATGACGATCTTCTCGTCTATCGCGCCAAGTGCTGCAATCCCATTCCCGGTGACGACATCATCGGCTACATCACGCGCGGACGCGGCGTCGCCGTCCATACCCGCATGTGTCCGAACGTCCAAAATCTGCTCTATCAAACGGAACGCCGCATCGCCGTCGAGTGGGGTGGGGCAGGAGCCGCCACCTTCCAGGTGCAGCTCCTGATCCGCGCCCGCGATCGCGCTGGCCTGTTGGCTGATATTACAGCCGTAATCAGCGGCGCCGGTTCCAACATCCACAGTTTGGAAAGCCGCCCCGATCGTTCGAATGCACGCATCGACGCCAGCCTGGAAATCGCCGATCGCCGGCAGCTCGAGACCATCCTCGCTAATATCCGCAAAGTGTCCGGCGTGTACGGCGTAGAGCGCGTCTACCAGGTCTGAGTTCCTTCCTTCAGCCTCTGCTTTCAATTTCTGCGCTCAGCATTCACCTGTCCCTCCGCACAAGTACCCCCGACGGCACACGCCAACCCGTTCTCCTTGCCGCCCGCTAGAATGGAAACATGAAGTCTCGTGCTCTGCTTCTCGGTGTCTGTGTCCTTTTCGTGGTCGGCTGCCATCAGCATCCGCTGACGGATTACCGTCCGCTCGACCGAGCCGGCATGTGGTCCAGCGGCCTCGAGGAACTCAAAGCGCTGAATGCCTCGGATTCCGAGGTCGCCCAGCTCGTAAAGGTCAAGCAAGCTCGACTGAGCGACGATGCTTGCGTAGCTCTTGTTGCCGCCGCTCACGAACGCAAGCATCCTTTCTCCAGCGGCGACTCGACCGCCAATCTCGCCAGCGCGGGCTATTCCGAAGCGCAAATTCTTGAAATTGCCCGAGCCGATCAGCTCGATGCCATCAGCGGGGATGCCGTCGCTCTCCGCCTCATCGGCTTGTCCGACAGCTTCGTGCAGTTTGTTCTGCAACGTCGTCTTCAAGGGCATTCCACGCTCGGCACGCCGCAAATCGCGCGCCTGAAAAATACGGGTCTTACCGAGAAACAGATTTTGGACAAAATCAAGGCGGGCGTGACCGACGCCCAGGCCGACCGCGAAGTCGCCGCTCGCGAAGCGGCCCGTAATCACGCCGGCACCGGCTTTGTTCGCGTCCGTGGACGCAAGGCTCGCTGACCAGCAGTTTACCGCGCGCAGCTTCCTGGCCTTTTTTGCGCGAATCCATTTCCCTCGCTACAATCGTAGCGCTTTGAAACCGAGCCGCCGACTTCGTCTGCCGCTTATTTTGCTGCCCGCCGGCGTTGCTTATTGTGCTGCCGGTTGTGCAGCCGCGCTGGGCCCCGGCTACACCATTGAAAAGCAGCAGATCACCGTTCAGTTCGTTCCTGCCCCGCAGCCCGTTATTCGAATCGAAGGCGTCTATCAACTTAAGAACACCGGCAACCAGCCCCTTACTTCTCTCGAGCTTCGTCTTCCCGGCCGCCGGCGTTTTCATTTTTCTGGTCCCGGCGTCCACTGGGACAAAACAACGCTTAACTTCGCTGCCTCGCCCGACAACCCGCGCAATGTTCTTCTCACATTCCCGCAGCCTTGGACCGTTTCTTCGCGGCACAGTTTGCGCCTCTCGGTCGAATACCAGCGTCCCGTCTCCAATGAGGCCGCCCTCAGTTTCACTGCCGACGCGTTTTTCCTCCCGGCGCAAGGTTGGAGCCCCGAACTCCTCCCCGCGCGCGGAATTTTCGCTACTGGAGGCGTGCCGCCGAAATCATGGAATCTCGTCGTGCGCGTTCCCGGCAATTTCCTGGTTCATAGCAGCGGCCAGGCAAACAAACAATTGACGAAAAACTCTCACAAAGGGGCCGAACGAACAATTCGCATCGCACACACGTCCAAAGACGGCTATCCATTTGTCATTGCCGGGCGATACATCGCTGCAACGCTCACGGCAGGCTACGAAACTGTGAATCTCTGGACGCGGTCCCCGCAAAATCCCGAGGCTCTGCGCGAGCCCAGCGAAGCGCTGGTCCGCGCCATTCAAGCCTACGACTCCACTTTTGGCACGCGCCCCAAAGATTCTCACCAACTCTGGATTGTCGAATGCCCCGACTTGGTCGGCTGCTTCACCAGCACGACGTCCAACTTCTCCCGGCTTACCTCCGAAGGAAACGAGAAAACTTCCGCCGAAATGGCTTCGCACGACACCGCAATGGCCGACCTGAGCGGCGGCGCCCCGGAAATTGCCGCCGCTGCCCCGTCGCTTGCCTCCAGTTGGCTTGGCTACGGCCAAAATCCCGGCTTTTTCGAGCAAGCCCCGCCGCTCTCCGCCCTGCCGGCATTCGCTGCCTCGCGCGGCCGCGAAGCCGTCGAAGGTCCGCAGGTCCGCGCGCAAATCATCCGTCGATTGCTCCGCGCCATTCCCGCAAATACCACGCCGCGTCAGCCCGAAGCCGACGACGTGCTCCGCGCGAAAAGCCTTCTATTTTTTTATGGCCTTCAGGATCGTTACGGCCAACAAGTCTTCAGCGCCGCCCTCCGTCACATGCTGGAGGCCCGCCGCGGTGGCGGTTTTGATCTGGACGATCTCATCGCGGCATTCGAGCAGGAAGCGCACCAAAACGTTGCGCAATTCGTCCGCCTTTGGATGAAGAACCCTGGTGTTCCTGAAGATTTTCGCGCCCGCTACGAAGGCGGCGCCGCGTCCGCTCTCATCTTAAAGGAGACGATGCCATGAAAAATGCCGTAACCACCGATCGCGGTCCGAAACCCATCGGGCCGTATTCACAAGCCATCAAAGCCAACGGTTTTATTTATTTGTCGGGACAGGTCGCGCTCGATCCAAAAACCGCCGAAATGGTGGGCTCCGACATCCGTCAGCAAACCGAGCGCGTCTTCGAAAATATCAAAGGCATTCTGGAAGCTGCGGGCGCGAATCTCCATCACGTCATCAAGACCACCGTGTTCCTCAAGGACATGAACGATTTTCCCGCCATGAATGAGGTCTACGCCCGCTACTTCACTGCCGCCCCGCCGGCTCGCTCTACCGTTCAGGTCTCCCGTTTACCGAAAGACGCACTGGTAGAAATCGAAGTGATCGCTTCCACTTGACTTTCGACGATTCAGTTCTCTAGTTAAAGTAGGAAGAAGCGAGGCGCAATTCTTAAGGAACTATTTATAGCTCTCGGTTGCGGAATAAGAGCAGCTTGCTGACGGGTTTTCTACGGCCGGTCCGGGCTCTCCAGCGCTTCATGCACAGCCCAGATAGTTACGAACGCCGCAAGGGCAATTGGATACATGATGAATTTGCTCTTCCCGGCTTTAATCGGCTGATTCTGACTCCGTGACGCCCGTGCTGCCGGGGCAGGAATTGCGCCAGCAGACCCAGCTTCGGGATCCAGCACTACGCGATACGCCGTGCCTTCCGGTATCACACGCACATCATCCTCCACCGCGATCAGTACTGCTCCGCGCGAGCAGCGTACCACCAACTCTTTTGCGTTCAGCAAAGTCACATTCGCTACCGTAGGTTCATCGCCCCGGGGCTTAAAAACTGCGGTGCCGGCGTGCAGTACAAACGCGTTCGCACGGGCAGTCGAAAATGCCGCTGTGCCGCCCGTCAGCGTGGCGCTGGGGGACCCACCTTCGGCACCCCAAACCAGGCGGCTCGAACCTGTCAGCACCAACCGTGCCGCCCCAGCTCGAATCTGTAGACTGCCCACTTGGTCGGTGTCGAGTTTGTCCCCGGCAAACACGGTAGCTCCTACGGAGGCCGCTGCCGTCCCTACATGCGCGCGCTCTGCGGACACTACGGTGCCCAAGCCTAAGCTCGAATTCCCCCAAATTGGCATCGCTAGTAAACTTACTGATAATAATATAGATAGGCTAATCGGTAGGCTCCCGCGCGCGCGCGGCATCTTTGTCTCCAAGAGGGCTACACTCAGAATAGCGACCGCCCCGCAGGGCGTCAATCCTGTAAACACTGACTAAGTGCACAAAGTCGCACTCCTACATGATTCGCTGTATGTATGGCTGGGCTGGTGGCATTGTTCTGTCGCTGTTACAATGCCCTTACTGTATGGCTGACTGGAAACAGATTACCGCTCGTATCCGCCGCGCTCGCACTGGAAAAGACCCTGCTGCGCAACTATCCAACCTTTACCAAAAAACTCGCGATGCTATGGTCGCTTTTGAGCTCGCTAAATTTTTTGAGACCGCCGGCCAGAGCGGCGAAGCGGCCAAATGGTATTCCACGGCCGCGGAGCGTTTTCGTCGCGCTGATTGGAAGACCAAGGCTCAGGAAGCTGCCGCGCGTCTCGGCGGAGAGGCTCCCGGCACTGAGGCGGTCACGCCGTCCGATGATCTGCCGCTCGCCGCCCCCGTTCTTTCTGTTCCCGAACCCGGCTTGCCCTTTGAGCAAACCGCAACTACCTTTGAAGCGGTTGTCGCTCCTGCGGCTGAAGTTCCCGGTGCCGCAATCTCCAAGACGCCACGACACAGTGCCCGCCGCCGTGGCCGTCGCGGCGGCCGCAATCGTCGTAAAACCAGCACCACTGCCGACGCGACGACGGTGCTTTTGCCTCCTCATTCTGCGGAAATCCCGGTCCGCCAACAGGCTCCTCCGCCGGTAGACGAAGCTCCCGAGCCTCGCTTTAGCAGGGTCACCGAATCCATCTCCTCGCCCCGCCTACCCTCTGAGACCGTTCCGGACACCGCGACCTTTGTGCGTGGTCGCTACGGTGATCCTGGCCTTTCTTCGCGCCTTTCTCTATTGGAAATGCAATTCCGGCGCCTGTTAACTTGTCCCCCACTAAAGCTCAGCGAGGCCGATCGCGCTCCTGTAGGTCCCGGCGTGCTCCTTCTCAGCGACTCCGACCTTTCCACCTACTACTATGTTGAAGCGTGCCAAACCTTGCGTATCGCCATTGGCAGTTTTCTGCGCGGTACCGCCAGTCGCCGCGGCTCCGAGTCCATCAAGCCGCGTCTCGCTGATCATCTCGGCATCGCTGAAACCCGTGTAACAAAATATCTCGCCGACCACTGTGTCGTGCGCTACCTTCAACTCGATGAAGGTGCTTCCCACTTCGCCCATTTTGTAACCGCAGTTCTCCGGCCCGCGCTCAACGACTGACTCCCTCTCGTTCCAAGCGAGGCGCTAAGATTTGGCTTTCCGCGCTAGCGGCGGCACGCGTCAACCAAGAAATCGGCGCACTTTCCGTGTCGTACATCCTACAAGTAACCCTACCCGAATCCCCATTCGACCCCGATTTTTCCCCGTTCGACCCCTGTTTTTCGCCATTCAATGCAACTGACTGGCTTCCTCCCCTATAACCGTTAAACTATACAGGTCCAAAGACTTATTGGGCGTTTCTACCCGGCGTGGTACGGTATTTGGAAGCCCGGGGGCAACCGTCGCGGTCATCGTGGCGCTTGAGCGGGCTTCTTATAACGCATCAAGAAATTTCAATTCATCTGGCGAAAGTGGAGGGTAGAGGTTTATGCCGAATCGAGTAGGCACTCAAGTGATGCGAGCGGTCGACGCAGCGGTCTGCAAGGCAGCCAGCGCCACCTTCGACGCGATTCAATTCTTCAACAAGCGCAATCCGAATCCATCCTTCACCCCAAAGTGGTCGGATAAGCCGCTTCTAAAGTCGTGGGAGAAGACCAAGCCGACCCTCGGCTGGCCGCGGCAGACCGATTCGCTCTGCCCCGATTGCGTGAAGGAAGCGCGCGAAGCCATTATTCACGGCAAAAAAGATTGGCGCGACCTGATGAACGAGAAGGTCGGCGAAATCAAAGCGCAAATTATCGAGCGTGACGGCGAAGTCTGGATGATCAAAGACTGCCCGATTCACGGCCACTACGAAGATATGATGGCCATCGACGCCAAGTTCCTCGATCACATCGAAAAACAGTTCCCCGGCCGCGATATTCCCGCACATAACGACGAAGACCTGCACAAGCATGGTTCCAGCACCGTCCGCTATGGCCGCGGCTCAGTGCTCACGGTCGACCTCACCAACCGCTGCAACATGATGTGCGATCCCTGCTTCATGGACGCCAACCAAGTAGGCTATGTCCACGAGTTGGGCTGGGACGAAATTCAGGAAATTCTCGACAACGCACTGCGCATCAAGCCGCGCCGCCAGATGTCCGTTCAGTTCTCCGGCGGCGAGCCGACTATGAGCCCGTATTTCCTCCAGGCTGTGGCGCACGCGCGCAAAATCGGCTACAACAGCGTCCAGGCGGCCACCAACGGCATCGAGTTCGCCAAGAGCAAGGAATTCTGCAAGAAGGCCTTTGAAGCCGGCATGCGCTACGCCTACCTGCAGTTCGACGGCATCGGCAACGATGCCAACGGTCATCGCCAGGTCGGCAACCTCTTTGACGTGAAGCTTCGCGCCATCGAAAACATGCACGAAGCCGGCATCGAAATCGTGCTGGTCGTCACCATCGTAAACAACGTCAACAACGACCAAGTCGGCGCGATCGTGAAGTTCGCGATGGAAAATCCCAAGAAAATTGCGTTCGTCAGCTTCCAGCCGGTTTCCTTCACCGGCCGCGACGAAGACATTACCCCGGAGCGCCGCCTCCGCCAGCGCTACACCCTTTCGCATCTTGCGCAGGACGTCAGCCGTCAGGTCGGCAAAGTGGAGCCTACCCGCGACTGGTTCCCGATCTCTTTCATCGCCACCTTTGCCGGATTCTCTGACCTCGTCCACGGACCGGATTCCCAGTGGGGAGCGCTTTCTTGCGGCTGCCACCCCAATTGCGGCGTGGGCACCGCAATCATGATCAACAAGGAAACCAAGGAATGGGCGCCGGTTCCGCGCTTCCTGGATGCCCAGCAGCTCGTCCGCGACGTTACCGCCATTACCGACGCCGCGCGCGGCAAAGCCTTCTCCAACTTTATGATGGCTCTGGCGCTCCTCAAGAATTACAAGGCGTTTCAGGGGCCTAAGGGCTTGACGCTCTACGATCTGTTCAAGAAGTTTGACAAGACCTGGGCGCTCACCAAGGACTCCGAAAAAAAATACGGCCGCACTTCTCCGGATCGAAAGTTTGACGACGCCATGAAGCGTCGCCAGGATCCGTGGAACTTCCTCTTCATCGCCGGCATGTGGTTCCAGGATCTCTTCAACTACGATTTCCGCCGCACGGAAATGTGTATCATCCCGTACGCCACGCAGCAGGGTGAAATCTCCTTCTGCGCGTACAACACCGGCGTGGGCTGGCGCAAAATCATCGAGAACATGCACAAGAACGCGACCGTCGCCGAGTGGTATAAGACGCACGGCAAACACGAGATCTACGCCAAGGGCAAGAAGGTCGATCTCAACACCTACGAGCACTCCTTGAACATCGACGCCGAAGACGCCGCGCGTGTCCGCCACCTCGAACACGACATTCCGCAGACCGCCGCGGAAGAGGATCGTGCGCGCCGCAAGAAGGCCTACGAAGAACAAGCCAAGGTCCGCGCCATCTACGAAGAGCTGGTACTCAAGAAGGCCCAGCCTACGGTAGTCCAGATCGGCTCGGTGAGCGACATCGCCAAGGCTGTCCCAGCCAACTTCGCCAACGCCGTAAAGCCGGTAAGCATCGCCCCAGCCAGCGGCAACGGCCACGCGAACGGCAATGGTCATTCCAACGGTCACGGCAATGGCAACGCCGCCAAGAAGGAAGAAGCCGCCGAAGCCGCAGCCGGCGACTAAGTTTCCGCATAATCCGTTAGCTTTAAGGCCCTCCGTTTCGGAGGGCCTTTTTGTTAGCTCACGGTTCCGCTTGACGCGTGTGGTATGATTTTTCTCGTACAGTTCTGCGTTTTCATTTCTTTTGCGTCCATATAGAATTCGTCTGCAAGTCCTTGACTTTCCGCAGATAGGAGCTAGGTCCGCGTTTTGCCGGTTTTTGGCCGATATTGTCGGCTCGTAACCCCTTTGTCAGCAACACTTCCGAGATCTACATCCGTAACTCATTTAGAATCCGCACTTCCACAAAATGGGGGAGGGGTCCTCCGAGCGCAGCGACCCTGCTATAATCGAAGCCGACGCTCTGAATGGATCGAAGGAACAGCCGCTATGCCCATCTACGAATACCTTTGTGAAGAGTGCGAAACCCGCTTTGAAAAGATTGTCATCAACAAGCAACAGGAAATCGCCTGCCCCAGTTGCGCCAGCAAAAAAGCCACCATCCAGCTTTCGGTCTTCGCCACCGCAAACGGCGCCAGAAATGGGGCTTCCGCCAAATCTTCCCCCTCGTCCGGTGGCGGCGGCTCATGCTGCGGTGGCGGTTGCGGCTGCAACTAAGTGGCACAGCCATTTCTGGCTGTGCGCGCGCTAACAACCCTGGTTCTGTGGTAGCCCACTCACTCAGGGCGAATCAAGAACACAACTCGTTTGTTGCGCGAGAAAAACGAAAAGAAATCGAGTAGCTGCTTCCATGGCATATATTTCTTGTTCAGTAGCTGCATACCGTGTTCCGCTTCTTCGCCGGTGACGATCTCCGCTCGCGCTTCGACCCATTCGCCGAGCAGCTTTCCACGCACATCGCAGGGCGCGACGCGCACGCGGCTATTGTTGCGGATGCGCTTCGCTTTGCCGGAATCCGCGGTGCTGTACACATACACTTTCTCCGGCGCGCCTTGCTCCGGCTCTCCGGCAAACCACACCGGAGTGCGCACGCCCTGCCCGTTCTTGCGAAAGGTTTCCAGGTTGAGGTACTTGTGTCCTTGCAATGAAGCGAATCGCGCGTCAGCCATTGTGCCCTCTACGCCGCCATTCTAGCGCGGGCACAAAAAAATGGGACGGGCAATTTCGCCCGTCCCGCAAGCCACCACGTGAAGTGTACCGCAGCCCGACTGGGGCTACTTCCGCACGTAAACCACGTCTTCTGTGAAAGCATCCTTCTGATCTTTCTGGAACGTCCAGGTAGTTTGGAAGTGATCGTTGTCGATGAACTTGTAGACAGCATGATGCATGTGCCCGTCGTTCGCACTCTTCAAGTTGGTGGCGTTCTCGAAATCAAACGTCAGCGTGTTTGTCTCCGGCGCATACGTTCCGCGCATTGTCGGCTGATTGCCGGCCATGCAGTAATGCGTGAGTTTAATCTGGCCGCCATCGAGGTAGTACATGGTGATCATCTCCACCGGCTTGCCTTGCTCCACCATCCGAAATTTTTCGAGCAGCGTCGTCCCTCCTGCGGTCAACTCGATGTCCAGGGTGGACTTGTACTCGCTCGCCTTTTGCTCCTCCCAATGTCCCACCAGCGTTTTCAACTGGGCGAACGCGTCCGTACTGCTGCCCGCTGCTGTAACCTGGCGTGAGCCTGCCAGCCCCGCCACCACTGCCACTGCAATCAGAATTCGTGCTGCATTTTTCATCGCTTCTCTCCTTCGGGTGTTCTCGGTCACTTCTGCAACTGCCCTGGACTAACGGAAACCGGATGCGGCGCGGGTGCATCGCCCGCCTGCTTTCCAAATCTTTGCGTCGCAAATCCCACGATCACACCGAGAAGCATGCCGGGAAGCATGATGTCCCAGAACAGCACCATCCCGGCTTTCAAAATCAAAAGCAAGCTGAACGCCGCCGCAATCAAAATCCCGGCCAGAACTCCGAGCAGCATCGAATGAACTTTCTTCGAGAAATACCCGATGGCCACTCCTGAGACGAGCCCCTTCAGGAGCGAAAACGTAATCACGCTGGTCATCAACGGAGCCAACGATGGCTCGAGAAAACCGCTCAAGCCGTCAAGCAGCCCCAGCGTCCCTCCCACTGCGAGACCGAGCATCGGTTTCGTCACGCTCATTTCATTCCTCGCCCGCACGCTAGCGCAATCTACCGCGTGGCCGCCGACACTGCAGGTGCGGCGCCATAGCGCTGCGTAGCGTAGCCAACGATAATTCCCACGATGCTGCCGGGCAGGATAATCTCGAAGTAGTAGCCATGCTGTAACTGCGCCACGATGAATGCCAGCACGAATCCAACCGCGAGTCCAAACAAGATTCCGAGCGCCAGTGACTGCACCTTGCGTGCAAAGAATCCGATGGCAATGCCCGCGATGATGCCCTTGATCGTCGATCCGATGACGATGCCAACCAGTTGCGTACGCACGGCCGGCGTGAACCATGCGGTCAAACCGTCCACGGCGCCGAGAACGGCGCCAAGCAACAGACCCAGCAGAATTTTGTTCATGAGGGTTCCTCCGATGGCCGGGATTTTCTACCGGTTCAGTGTTCTTTACAACGGCAGATAAAATTTCTTTAGCGGTCAGCGGTGGGAAAAAATCAGGAGCAGGATGCGCATCACTAAGTACGCTGCAATCAATAAGATAGCGACGGTGTAGCGACGATAAAAGCGCACCGCTTTGTCGAAAATTGTTTCCTTGCGCGCCGAAACAGGCAAGCCGTCCAGATAGCGAGAAACATCCGCGGATAGGTCCGACACGCTGATGTAGCGGTTCGATGAATTCGTTTCCACGGCCTTAGCGCAGATGGCCTCCAGCGCTTTGTCGTGCCGCCATGCGTGGCTCTGGTTGGCCTCGCGTGCAGGTGGCGTACAGAGGAAACGCAACACCGCGCCCAGCGAAAAAATATCGCTGCGCTCGTCCACGTTCGCGATGTCACCGCTGGCCTGTTCCGGAGACATATAGCCAGGTGTGCCCAGTACTGTTCCTTGTCCTGTGACCTGCGTCGCTTGCGTTGCATCTGCAGGGCTGTCGCTCGCTTTCGGCGCTTGAAGAATCGTCGCATCTGGATCTTCCTCGAGCACTCCGGTGGATGGCCCGCGCAACATTTTGGCCAAGCCCCAGTCCATCACCAGGACTTCACCGAATGCTCCGACCATCACGTTTGCGGGCTTCAAATCGCGATGCAACACGCCGCGCGCGTGCGCAAACGCCACCGCATCGCAAATGCGCAGAAACAAACGGAGCCGGTCGGGCAGAGAAATGACAGCCTCGATGTGTTTGTCGAGGCGCTGGCCTTCCACAAATTTCATGGTATAAAAAACGCGGCCGTCGGCCAGCGTGCCGACGTCGTGCACCGGAACGATTCCGGGATGCTCCAGGCGCGCGAGCACGCGAGCTTCGCGATTCAACCGGCAAGCGAGGTCGCCATCCGCAACAGGAACGTCGAGGACCTTGAGAGCCACGCGTCGGTCCAACATCTCATCGCGCGCGGCGTAGACCACGCCCATGCCGCCGCGTGCGACACGCTCCAGCAGTTGATAACGCGTTCCGGAAAGGTCCGGCGCGTTGGCGTTTTGCCGCAAGCGATCCACCGCTTTGTCGGAAAGAAACTTCATGCTGCATCCGAGCCGAAGACGGCGCGCGCTTCGCGATGAAACTCCTCGTCGCTGGCGCAAATTTCGCGCAGCCGCTCGAGCGCAATCCTGCGAAATTCACGGCGCGCCCAGGAAAGCGCATTGGTCACGTCCGTGATTGGAATCGCGTACTCCGCCGCGAGCTTTTCGTAGGAAATTTCCGGATCGCCGGACAAGTCGTACTCTTCAAAGATCCGGAACGTGCGCTCCCGTTCACGCTCCGCGCAGAACTTTCGCAACTCTTCCACCGCGAGTGCAAATAAACTGCGCACCCATTCCTTTTCAAAGAATTCTTCGAGCGATTCGGGAGAGGGAATCGAGGCCGCGTCGATGGTTGTGCCTGCCAATTCTCCCTCCGCCCCTTGAAAATCGAGCGCCACATGCGTCGCGTTGCCGCCGCGTTTCTGCCGCCGCGCCGCTTTTTCCTGATTCATCACAAAGCTGTCCACGCACAAGCGGAGATAGGTGCGCAGCTTGCTTTTTGCCAGATCGTATTTCGCGAGCAAATCGCGTTCGAGAACTTCGGCGAAAAATCCTTGCGTCAAATCCTGCGCATCTTCTGCCGGCTGGTTCCATCGCAAGCGAACGTACTTGTAGACAGGCTTCCAGTACGCGGCAAACAAAGTGTCCAGCGCCCGCACCTGCTCCGCCGGGTCTTCACTCTTCACCGCGTCGATCACCGACCAACGCGTCACAGGAAATCGATCGCCAGCCATGTGTGTCCGTCTTTGAGGAGTCTACGCAGCGGCACCCGGCGTGACAATGAAGATCTATTCGTAACGAAGGGCTTCGACGGGATCGAGACGCGCGGCTTTCCACGCAGGGTATACGCCGAAGACGATGCCAATCAGCGCGCACATGACCAGCGCGGTGATAATCCAGAAAAAGGATAGCGTGGCGGGGACGGTCAGGCCGTAGCGCAGCAACAGTGTAAGCCCGGAGCCGAAAATGACGCCGATCACGCCGCCAATGGCGCTGAGCGTGACCGCTTCGATGAGGAATTGCACGAGGATGCTGTTGCGCCGCGCACCGATGGCTTTGCGCACGCCGATTTCGCGCGTACGTTCGGTGACGCTTACCAGCATGATGTTCATCACGCCGATGCCGCCGACAATCAAACCCACGGAAGCAACCGCAAACATGAGCAGGAAAACCAAGCCGCTGATTTTGTTCCACAAATCCAGAAAATAGTCGGAAGTAAAGATCGCGAAATCATCGGGTTTGTCGTTGGTCAAGCGGCGTTTGCGCCGCAGAAGCTCGCGTATTTCCTCCACGGCTTCGCTCACCAGCTTTGGATCGGAAGCTTTGGCGAAGATGACGTAGTCCTTCTTGTTGGGATACAGCTTGCGAAGGGTGGTCACCGGCATGACGGCAATATTGTCCTCGGGATTCGCGCCGCCGGAGATGCCTTGCTTGCGTTTCTCCATGGTGCCGATCACGGTGAACAATTGCCCGTTCAGCGTCACTTCTTCTCCAATGCTCTTCGACGGGTCGGGAAACAAAATCCTGGTCGTGTCGTAGCCCAGCATCACAACGGGAGTACGGTGATCGGTATCGTTTTGGTCGAATGGCCGCCCGTACTGGATTTTCATGTCAAAGATGCGCTCGATGGACGGCGAATTTCCCTGCAGGATCACGTTCTTGGCGCGGTAGGCCCCGCGCCGAACATCCGCTGTTCCTGCGCCGAACTGTGGCATGAAAATTCGCATGGAAGGTGAAGCGGCCAGCACATGCGGCAGTTTTTCCATGTCTTCGGCCCACTCGGGCTGCAATTCCTTGCGCGTGAACCAGGAGCTGGGCGGATGGGAAAGACCGGCCCACGGAAACCGGTAGGCAATGATGGTGTCTGATCCAAGCTCGCGAATGCCGGCGAGCACGTTATCGTTTAAGCCGTTGATCATCGCGCTTACGGTGATGACCGTGGTGATGCCGATTACGATGCCGAGAATCGTCAACGAAGAGCGCAGGGGATTCTTGCGCAAAGTATCTAATGCAAGCAAGAATTCCTCGCCGTATGCTGAGGCATTCTCCTTCCGCGCGCGCGAGCGGATAGGAAGCACGGTGGTCTGGGGAAATGTTTTGCCAAGAGTTGCCATGATTTGCGCTCGCTACTCCGACCTCAGGGCGTCCACCGGATCGAGCTTCGCCGCTTTCGATGCCGGGTAGGTGCCGAAGAAAAGCCCGACGCTGAGCGCCACAAGCAATCCGCCGAGCACCGACCAGAGCTGCACTGCGCTCGGCAGCGGGGAAACCCACGATACCACCTTGGCCAACAGCACCCCAAGAACTACGCCGAGCGCGCCGCCGATGGCTGCGATGGTGGAGGATTCAATCAGGAATTGCCGCAAGATATCCCCGCTGCGCGCGCCGATGGCTTTGCGCAATCCGATCTCGCGAGTGCGCTCGGTGACGGACACCAGCATGATGTTCATAATGACGATGCCGCCCACGACCAGGGAAATGGAAGCGACGCCGATGGTTACGACGAAAAATGTGCCGCTGATGTTCTTCCACAATTCCAGAAAGGAATCGCTGGTCTCGACCGCGAAGTCATCCTTCTTGCCGTAGGCGAGATGATGGCGGCCGCGCATGATCTGGCGGACCTCATCGACACTCGATTGAATGTTCGCGGCGGAGCCGGCGCGCACCGTCACACGTAAAGAATCCTGCTGGTTGCCGTTTTCCTTGTTGTACGCGCTCAGCGGCAAGATGACCCAATTATCCAGAGAGGTGCCGAGCGACGAGCCCTCCTTTTTGCCAATGCCGATCACTTGGCAAGGCGTGCTGTTCCAACGAATCTCTTTGCCGATCGGGTCGACGCCGGGCATGAGATTTTCGACCAGGTCTTGGCCAATGACGCAGACGGGTGCGGCGCCGCGCAGGTCGGTTTCCGTGATGTGCCGCCCGGCCACCAGATCGACATCGTAGAGCTCCGACATCTGCGGGGTCCACGCGCGCAGGTTGGTGTCTTTCAAGGAATTGAGCCCGCTCTTGGTTTCCACACGCCCGCCAAGCGCGGCTCCCACTTCCTTGCAGGAGTTGCAAAGGTCGCGGACGGCCTCAAAGTCTTCATAAGTGATGCGCTTGCGCTTCTGAAATTCCAGGAAGTCGTCGACGTTGGTAATGATGGAAGGCTGCTTGGAGAGGCCAAACACGTCTGCGCCCAGTCGGAATACGCGCGTGGCGACGTACTGGTTTGCGCCATTGATCAGGCTGACTACTGCAATGACGGAAGTGACGCCGATGACTACGCCAATCAGCGTGAGCACGCTCCGCAGCTTATGCGCCCAGAGGCTGGACGTGGCAATAGACACGGCCTCGGTCAGGTGCATGGTCGATGCGTGGGGCATAGGAGTAGCTGCGGTGTCCACATCCTAACATACGCGCGAGGAGGCCCGGGGATTACGGTGAAGAGAACGAGGACCGTCAGAGTGAGCGCGGAACAAACAATCGAATGGACTTAGGGGTCGTAGGACGGTTTTGGTCGCTCTTGCGGGGCCTGAGGCACAAAGATGCTCAAGCAAAAGAAAAGGCGGAGAGCTTGGTTCGCTCCCCGCCGTTCCTTCGCTGATAGTTCGGTTAGAAGTTGACTTTGAAGCCGAACTCGAGCGAGCGAGGCGTGCCCAGACCGAACACGCCAGATCCGAGTCCAATGAGGTTGCTGCTTCGAGTGGTTCGGGTAGTGTTATTGATGGAGCCCGTGCTGCCGTCAAGCGTCGGATGCAACAGGTTGTCCGGCCCGTTATAGTTCTGCCGGTTGAACAGGTTGAAGAAGGCGACTTGCGGCTCGAAGGTCAAACGCTCGAATTTGTGCCGCAAGGGCTTGATGCTCCAGCCCAGGCGGAGGTCGAACGTAAAGAAGGCGTCATTGCCCACTTGGCCTGTCGGAGCGAGGTCAAACTTGGGTCCGCAGCCCGCGGTGCCGGTGAGGGAAGGCGTCACCGCGCAGAGAGACACAAGCTGAGCCTGAGTGAAGAGCCCCGCGTCAATGAGAGCCTGTCCGGCCGGAGTAAGCTGGTTGCCGAACTTGCTGCTCAGCGTTTGCAGGAAATTATTCAGGTCGCCCGCCTTGACATCACGGCCGAACGAACCGACGTTACTTCCCGGAACGGGCTGGTTCACTGTGGCCTGCCCGTCGCCCAGGTAGTCAAACTGGAAAACGTCCTCGGCCTTACCGAGGGAGTTATAGTAGACATCCTGGGGCAGCGCCGAATACCAGTGGGTAATCACATTCATCCGAGTACCGAAGGGCATATCCATCGTCACGCCAGCAGAGAGCTGGTGAGTTCGATCGAGGCCGTTCGGCCCAGAGAATTGTCCTGGGTTGCGCTGGTCTGGAGCCGTGTTGATGAAATCTCCGTCCACTGCGGGAGCTTTGTAGCGCGACAGTGAGTAGGAAACCGTAGCATTCAGGTTGCGCACGAATCGCGTCGGGCTGTGTAGGTTGGATTTCAGTGAAGTCTGGAAAGCGTTGTACACGGACCGGCCAACCGGCTCAAGAAGAAGGATTTGGCCGAAGTTCGCGTTCTTCCCGGGGAAAGCGACGTTGCCCGGCCCGGCGGGGAAATTGCCTGCCAGCAGCCCGCCCGTGCTAAGGCCGTTTCCGGCAAAGTCGGAGATAGTAGCACCGGCAGCGATGGAGCAGTTTATGGCCGCCGCTGAGGTGGCGGTCGTGCAACCGAACGATTTGTTGGTTGCGCTGATCGCAGCAAGGGCTCCAGCCTGATCAAGGAAACGGGCATCGCCCACATGATTGGCGTCGATGCCGAGCAGGGTATGCAGGCCGACGTTTCGCACGTAATCCATGCTGAGGACCGTGCCGGCTTTCAGTTCACGCTGGACGCCCGCGTTGATCTGGACCGAGTACGGCGACCGGAAATTGGGTGCAAACATCGAACCCGTATTTAGGGTCGTGAGCGTGCTCGGGTTTCCAAAATAAGCACCATTAGCCTGAGGACCCGCGGCCTTTGTAGCTTGCTGGTATTGTGTCTGCAGCGCTGCGATATCGTTTGCCACGCTGCCAATCGGCTGTTCGCAAATCTGTGTCGGGATGTTTTTGCCGTTGATGGATGTTACAAAGGTGCCATCCGGAAGTGTCACGCCGCCCTGAGTGCAGACCTCCTGGACTTGGTTAAACAGTCCCGTGGGCAGGCGTCCCGGCCGGTCAAACAGGATGTTGTTGAACACGCCGTTCTCGTAATAGATGCCCGAGCCCGCGCGAATAATGGTCTTGCCATTCTTCCAGGGATCCCAAGCGAAGCCGAGGGATCCGCCGATATTCTTGTTCGGCTGGTGGACCGGATCGCCGAGACCCGCTTGGAATCGGTTTAGCGCGGCAACTGCCGGAAGGTCGCTGTCGCTGCGGCCCGTGTCGCGGTTGTAACGGATGCCTGCGCTGATGGTGAAATTCGGACGGGCCTTCCAGCTGTCGCCGAAGTAAGCCTGGAAGCGAGAATCGAACTGCCCGCCGCACGGGGAACCGAACTGCGGGATTTCCGTAAAGCACCCTTCGCCATTGCCAACGTCGATGCGATGGGCGGGATAGTTCAGGGGGTTCCCTGAGCCGCCCGGGAATGGCCCGCTCGCCGCCTGTGTAACGGTACCGGTGGAACCCGTTGTGAAGGAGGCCCGTACGGCCGGGGCGATCCCAAAGAAGTTGGCGAAGCCGCCGCCCAGGATCTTGTTGTAGCCCACACCGTAGCGCAAGATGTGGCTGTGATAGATCTTGCTGCCGTCGTATTTGAGTTGCTTGTTGCTCTGGAAGGTCTTTTGCGGAGCCAAAATGTTCGGTCCGGAGCAGAAGACGTTGCCGGAAGCCGTACATGAAGTTCGGCCATTGCCGATCACCAGCGTGAGGTTTGGAGCTGGATTGACGATGTTGGTACCGCTTACGGCATCCACGATTCCGTTCCGGAATTTCAGGTAGCCAAAGCGGACTTGGTGCGAGAAAGACCCAGTGGTGAAGTCGGCACCGATCGCGTGTGAAGGTGTGTTGTCTACGTTCGCGAACGGCTCGAAGGTGTTCGGAACGAAAGCGGCGACGTTGCCATTTTGCTCGTAAGCGAATTTGTAAAAAATATGGAAATTCGCGTTGAGCTGATAGTCGAGGCGCCCCAGATACTGTGTGTCGGTAAACGGGGCGTTATAGGTCCCGGACAGGGCCTGAAACGGCGTCGTGGAATCAAAAGTCACGCTGGTCAGCAGGGCTTGCTTGGTGCGCTCAAAAGACCCGAAGTAAAACAGCTTGTCTTTCTTGAACGCGCCTCCCAGGCTTGCGCCGTACTGCTTGCGATCAAATACTGCCGCCGGATTTCCGATTTTGGCCGATGTGGCATCGCCGCGGTAGTAGAAGAAAGTCTGACCGTGTATATCATTGGCGCCGGATCGCGTGGCGATGTTGACTGTGCCGGAAGAAGTTAGCTCGGTCGCCAGGTCGAGGCTCGATTGGCTCACCTGAAATTCCTTGATGGAGTTGATCGGAATGTTCTGCGTGGTCGTGCCCACCGTCTCATCGCTGATATCCAGGCCATCGACCTCAATACGCGCCGTGCGGCCGAATCGTCCGCCAAAGGAGATCGAAGAGAAGCCCTTTTTCGTGGGATCGAAGTTGCCGCCGTCTTGAATTTGCACGCCGGGTTCGAGCTGAGCGAGATCCAGGAAATTGCGGCCGTTGATGGGCAAATTCTCGATCTGTTGCTGCGTAACTACGCCCTGGATCGTGGATTGTTCCGTATTCAACGTGATGGCGGCACTCTCAACCGTAATGACCGTAGTTGTAGTGCCGACTTCCAGGGCGACGGAACTTGTGGTGATGTTACCAACCTGGACGGTGGCAGGGAGCTCCACGGTATTGAACCCGGACGCCTCCACGCGCACTAGGTACTCACCCGGAGCCAGAGGCCCAGAATTGTACGTGCCGGATGGAGACATTTCAGCCTGAAGTTTCGCTCCCGTAGCTTTGCTGGTGATGCTTACCTTGGCCGCGGGTACACTCGAGCCCTTGGGATCGAGAATTGTTCCTTGGATGCTCCCGGTTGATAGTCCTGCTTGGGCTTGAACTACGGGTGCTAGCGTGAGGTTTAGCCCTATCCCGATGCTGACTGCCGCGATGATTGCCATTGTGGCGACCAACGGTCGTGACACTCTCCACGTGCTGCTCATTACCCCTCCATTCTCCACCAAGATTGTTTTTCTTGGATAGCGACCTACCCAAGCTCCGCGGCAGACGCTCCCCCATAAAACGCGGACGCCCTGGACAGCCGGTCAAGAAACTCGCTTACAACTAAACGACATAAATGACAAGTTATTTCGCAACTTACTTTTGCAAGAAGCAGACCATGTCGGGACCTAAATAAACCCCATAGAATATTGCGTTTATCAAAAGTTTCCTGAGCTTTTGGCGCGCTCGGTGTCCACCTTTTAGAATGTCATCCATAATTACGTAGATTTACATCTTCTTTAGATTCTTTAGGTTGCTTACAAAGCTTTCGCTCGAAGGAAGCAATCGACACAAATGGCCATAAAGCGGTTTGGAGAAGGGCGATTGAACGACCGTGAGCGTTAGCTCTGGCGGCGGATGCGTTCGGCGAGGTTGCGCGCGCGCTGACGGCCTACCTCGACAAAGCGAGCGTCGCCGGCAATTTGGTCCAGAGTGGGGAGGGCGCGCTCCGGTTCGGGCAGCAGCTTGCGGTTCAGCTCGGTTTCAAACTGCAACAAGGCATCGTTGATGCCTAGCCGGTCGTACTTCATGCGGCGCTCCAGCAGCGTCAATAATTCCTGCTGGCGGGCCAATCCCTCGAAGATTTGCAGCAGTTGGCTGGCCGTCGAATTCAAGGTGTAGTTGAACTTAACTTCGTGCGTTTCCGAGCCCTGCTCCCAGCGAAACGTCTTTTCGCCAAGGTTGGCGATTTTCCGGTGCACGTCCAAATCTTGCGCCTGAAAACGATTCAACTGTTGCGCCAGGGCAAACATTTTGGCGCGCAGCACCGGGCTGACCTGGAACTTCGCGGCCCCGGGATCATCATCGAGCTGCCGGATCTCGTAGTTGGCCTCGTCGGAATCTTCGCGTATGGAGATTTCAATAAACTCCGGCGTGCTGGACTTGAAGATGCGGCGGAAAGTTAGCCTCGCGCCGCTAGACGCGGGAGCAGGTCGCATCGCCCCATTAGCAGTGGGCGAGGCAAGAGCACTCGCGAAAACGAAGGCCGCGGAAGCACCAGCGAGCCAAACCACACAGGTCAGCAGAACAGAGCGGGTCAAAGAAGTTCTCATCGTGTCGATTCGATGCGGGATGCAGTTACTCGCGTTGCGCTTCGCGCGGGAGTTGCTCCCAATGGCAAAGCGCGAGATTTCGCCAGCGATTTCGCGTCAGGAAGGCCGTAGCGCAGCCGCGCTTGCGCCGCCTGTAAATGGCAGAGCGCCACGGCCAGAGCGTCGGCGGCATCGGCGGGCTCCGGCGTCTCTGTCATGGATAGCAGTGCGCGAACCATCAATTGCATCTGCCGCTTGTCGGCGTGGCCGTATCCCGCGACGGAAGCCTTCACTTCCCGCGGCGAGTAGCTGTGCACCGTCAGCCCGTGCTGTTCAGCCGCCAGCAGCAACACGCCGCGCACCTCCGCCAGTCGCAGCGCTGTGCGCATATTTAGCGCGGTAAACACGGACTCCACAGCCATCACCGTGGGCGCAAATTCCTGGATGAGTCGGCACACCAGTTCGTGAATATCCTGCAACGCTGCGCCAGAGGATTCTCTCTGCCGCGCAGCCGGCACGCGCAGTGCACCATAATGCAGCATCTGGCAATTCCGTCCGTCGCTATCCACGATTCCGTAACCGGTCGGCCCCGCTGCCGCCGGGTCGACGCCGAGCACGCGCATCCAAGGGCTTGCGTTCTTGCCGCTGTTCATTGCGTTCATCGAAACACAGTCTAAGGCGAACAGCGCAGCCGTGCCACTCTTTTCCCGCCTTGCTTGCGCGAAGGTGGCGCAAAGCAAAAGCGGCCACTGAACTGCCAGTGGCCGCAAACGGATTCCACGTTCTCGGAAATTTCAGTTCGCGCCCACCGCCGCCTGAATCTCCGACTCATCGATGTCGAAGTTCGCGTACACGTGCTGCACGTCATCGTGCTCTTCCAACGCTTCCACCAGGCGCACCATTTGCGTCGCCTGTGCTCCGGTCAGCTTGATGTAATTCTGCGGAACCATGCCGATTTCCGCCGATGCCGGCGTGATTCCCGCCTTGGTCAACGCATCTCTAACTTTTTCCATCGCTTCCGGCGGAGTCACCACGTACCAGCCCGAGCCGTCGTCCTTCAAATCTTCCGCGCCTGCCTCCAGCACGATGTCCAGCATCTTGTCTTCGCTTGCTTGCTCCTTGGGCACGACAATTTCGCCTTTGCGGTGAAACATCCAGCCAACCGCGCCAGCTTCCGCCAGGTTGCCGCCATTCTTGCTGATCAAGTGGCGGAATTCGCCCACCACTCGGTTGCGATTGGTGGTCACCGCTTGGATCAGCATTCCGACGCCGCCAGGACCGTACCCCTCGAAAGTCACTTCCTCGTATTGTTCGCCTTCGAGTTGACCAGTGCCGCGCAGCACTGCGCGTTCGATGTTTTCATTCGGCATATTTTCATTCTTGCCAGCCAGAATGGCCGCGCGCAGGCGCGGGTTGGAGTTCGGGTCGCCGCCGCCGATGCGCGCGGCTATGGTGATTTCACGGATGACTCGGGTAAACACGCGGCCGCGCTTCGCGTCCGTGGCCGCTTTCTTGTGCTTGATCGTGGCCCACTTTGAATGCCCAGACATGACAGTTCCTCGTTTTGAATTTTCGCGCTCAGCGGCGCGTGTTCCAGCTTGTTCGCGACCTGCTGCCGTTTTCGCTGGTGAAAATTCGACCGCCCGCCGCCCTACCCGAGCACGCGGCCGGCACACAGATCACGATGCGGAGACCTACAGTGAACTGCAAAACCCTGCGGAACCCAAGCAGTTTAGCACAGCCGCTTGCGCCGCGAAACGAGTATACTTCTGATTGGGTCCTCCTATTGCGTTGCAAACGTTTTCTTCCGCGACTAATGCGTTGATTCACCGTAGGCACTGCCATGTCTGAGCGCCGCTTTCGCGTCCTGGCCGTCGCTTCGCATCCCGTGCAATACGCTGCTCCGATTTTTCGGCTCATGGCGCAGCACCCGCAGCTCGATTTCCATGCGGCTTATTGCGGCATGCGCGGCGCGGAAGCAGCCCACGACCCGGAATTCGGCCACAGCTTGAAGTGGGACATCCCCTTGCTTGACGGCTATGCGTGGACGCATGTGCCAAACCACGGTTCAGGCGCAGAGTCCTTCTGGGGTCTGCAAAATCCCGGACTCTGGAAGTTAATTCGTCGAGGCCACTTCGACGCCGTGCTGTGCTACACCGGCTATGGTCGCGCTACATTTTGGATCGCGTGCCTCGCCGCAAAATCTGCCGGGACAGCTTTTTTGTTCGGTACAGACGCTACCACGCTCGTTTCTCGCGAGGATCGCGAGTGGAAGCGGGTGGCCAAAGCCATGGCATGGCCGCTGCTTTTCCGATTGGCTGACCAGGTGATCGTCCCTTCCTCTGGCACACGGGATCTGATTCTTTCCCTCGGCATTCCCCGCGATCGCGTTACGCTCACGCCGTATGTCGTCGATAACGACTGGTGGACCACGCAGTCTGCCGCGGTTGACCGCGAGGCCGTACGTACATCGTGGGGAGCAAGGCCCGGAGACGCCGTCATTCTTTTCTGCGCGAAGCTCCAACCGTGGAAACGCCCTACCGATCTCTTGCGCGCTTTCGCGAAGGCCAATCTTTCAAATGCTCTTCTAGTTTTCGCGGGCGACGGGTCTCTCCGCCAGCAGCTCGAAACGGAAGCCGCGGCTCTGGGGGTCAACTCCCGCGTTCGCTTCCTCGGCTTCGTCAATCAGTCACAGCTCCCCGCGGTTTACACGTCGGCGGATGTTATGGTTCTACCCTCCGACTACGAGCCATTCGCCGTCGTGGTCAATGAAGCGATGTGCTGCGGCTGCCCAGTCATCGCCAGCGACCGGGTCGGGGCCGCGCGCGACCTGATTGCTCCTGTCTGCTCGGAATTCATTTTCCCTTGCGGTGATATCGACACACTGGCCATGCTTCTTTCAAAAATTGCCAGAGATCGAGCTTTCCTGCAGCGCATCCGCCAGTTCGGCCTGGCGCAGATGCAAACTTGGACCCCTCAACGAAATGTCGCCGCTACCGTGGACTCTATCGATCGGGCCGTATCTCGCGCCCGAGGCCAAGGGCCAACCGTGAGTGAATTGCCGGTCGGCGCCTCCAAATCTTCTGTTTCGAGCGCCAGGCAATCATGAAGTGGCTTCTTCAAAATGTGCGCCGCCGCGCAGCATTCGCCTTGAGAAATCCGCGGTACGCCACCCACGCAATCCTCCGCGAGCTAATCCAAGCAGATGAGAAATTCCTCGCCAAAATTACTGGAGCGTTGCCGGGTCAGATTCGCGGCTACTTGAGCGAGCCGATTTCTACGCCGGCGTTTGCGGCGCTGCTGCGAACCGCCGAATCTAAATTCCGAAGTTCTTCCGTGGAGAGCGCGGACCTCTTTGCGAAAAAAATCCTCGTTCAGTATGCAGCTGTGCGCGCTCTGGCCCCGCAATGCGTCGTGGAAACGGGTGTCGCTAACGGGGTTTCTTCATCCTATCTGCTTCTTGCGCTGCACAAGAACGGTAGTGGCCGCCTTCACTCGATTGGCCTCGATGACCCCGCCTTTCTGCCTCCTGGCGCCAAGCCCGGGTGGCTCGTTCCCGACTGGCTGCGTGACAGTTGGCAGCTTCACATCGGAGATGCGCGTCAAATTCTTCCTTCGCTGCTCTCCCGGCTAGTAACCGTCGATGTCTTCATTCACGACAGTCTGCACACCTACGAGCACGTTTCCTGGGAATTAGAGACCGCCTATTCTGCCGTGCCTAGCCGGGGATTGCTGATCTGTGACGACGCTCTCTGGAATAACGCATTCAATGATTTTGCGCGAAAATTCGCTGAGCCATCCGCTGGGGTTCTTCGCGGCGTCGGCTTTTTGAGGAAAACCCGTTTCTCGGATTCTTGATGGGCACATGGCTCGACGAAGCTATGAGCCGAGTCTCCGCCCTGGTGATGCCCGTCAATTTGTGAGGATGCCATGAAGTGCTTCTGCAAAACATTTTTGCGGAGAAGTCATTCTGAATGAAGCTGCTGCTTTATTGTCACTTCTTTGCGCCGAGCATCGGGGGCGTCGAGAACATTGTTCTGTCGCTCGCTCGGGGTCTCGTGGAACTCCGCTCAGCAGACGGGCTGTCAGAGTTCGAAGTTACGCTCGTCACGCAGACACCGGCTGTGAGCTTCGACGATCAATCTCTTCCGTTCGCAGTGGTACGCCAGCCGACTCTCACCCGTCTGTGGTCGATGATTCGAGCGTCCGACGTCATCCATCTCGCGGGTCCTGCTCTAATGCCACTCATGCTCGCAAGGCTTGCGCGTAAGCCGGTTGTCGTCGAACATCACGGCTACCAGGTCGTATGCCCGAATGGCCTGCTCTTTCATCATCCAACCCAGTCGGCCTGTCCAGGGCACTTCAAGCTGCGCAACTACGCCGAATGCTTTCGATGTAATCAGCAGAACGAAACTTCCTGGAAAAGCCTCCGACTTCTTGCCTTGACCTTCCTACGGCAGCGTCTATGCAGTGGCGCTGCCTTTAACATCGCGCCTACCGGCCACGTCGCCACGCGAAACCAACTCCCCAAATCAAAGGTTATCTTTCACGGAATTGAAAACCCGCATGGTGCGGACCCTTTTGCACAATCGAAGGCGTTCAATCCGAACTCGTTCGCTTACCTCGGCCGGCTGGTTACGGAAAAAGGCCTGCTCGTCGTCTTGGAGGCCGTACGCCTCTTACGCCGGGAGGGCTATGAGGTCTTCGTAAAAATCGTTGGCGACGGCCCTGAACGTATCAATCTTCAAAGCGAGATCGCGGTCTCAGGCCTTCAGAAAAACTTCTGCCTTACGGGCTTTCTCTTAGGCGACGAACTGGACATCGCCCTGCAAGACGTCGGAACGATCATCATGCCCACGCTTATGGAAGAAACAGCCGGCTTAGCTGTGATCGAGCAGATGATGCGAGGAAGACTCGTAATTGCCTCAGGCATAGGAGGGCTCGGTGAAGTCGTCGGGTCAACAGGTCTTCAATTCCCGGCTGGGAACGCCGTTGCGCTTGCCGAATGCATGAAGAAGGTCATCCAGCACCCGGCCATCATCAGTTCTCTGGGACACCAGGCTCGTGAACGTGCCCTAAATTTCTTCGCGCGCCCAACTATGATCGCCGAACACGCGAGCGTCTATCGGAGCGCTCGTTTGCTCGGGACATACCATAAGGCCCGCTCAAAGTGCGGCACTATGCCATACCCACTTTGAAACTGACCTCAACCAAATCCCGAGACAAGTCCTCGCCCATGCCATCACCGACTTCTCGTGCTACCATTTGGGCTTATGCTCGAAGCTGTGATTTCCAACATCCTCAGACAAGTGCCGGTCCGCTGGAGATGCAAAATCATTGGCCGCCCTGACAATCCTACGCGCGCAGCCGAGTGGATCGAGCGCTCTATCTTGACGAGCCACATCCTCGCATCGCCGCGAAGCGAATCGCCCTCCAACACAAGGTAGTCCGATGAAAACTTTCCCGCTAAATTTCTCGGGTGACCTCAGCGCCGGCCGGTTCCTAAAACCTGCTTTTTTCGCTTTCGCTCTCGCAGCCGCCTACGTCATAGCCGACTACATCGTTTCTGGCGACCTGACTACTCTCGTCTTCATGGGAATGATTTGTGCTGGCGTCGTCGCCGCGATCGCTATTCTGCGGAGTTGGCGCGACGGTGTGTATCTTCTCTGCGCGTGGCTTCTAATCGAGGATTTTGCGCGAAAATTCCTTGGCAACAACATGGCCATATATTTTGCAAAGGATTTTCTCGTTATGTTCGTATATCTCTCTTTTTTTGCGGCATATCGGCGCAAAGATCAAGATCTGCAGACCTTCCGCCCGCCTTTCCTTCCGGTCCTTCTAGTCTTCGTCTGGTACGGCGCAATGCAGGTGTTCAACCCCGCCTCCACGAGTATTTTCTACGGCCTCCTCGGGATGAAGCTCTATTTTTACTATATCCCGCTGCTCGTCGTGGGCTATGCGATGATCAATTCGGAAGCCGAACTTCGCAAATTTTTCTTTGTCAACCTCGCATTGATGCTTATCATCGCTGCGCTCGGCATTGCTCAATCCATATTAGGTCCGCGCTTCCTGAATCCTGAGGTCATTGCCGACGACATTCGTTTGTTGAGCGAAACTTACCGAGTTGCCCCTATATCGGGTGCCCGCGTCTATCGCCCTACATCGGTATTTGTGAGCGCGGGGAGATTTGGGGACTTGCTCATTGTCGCTTGGCTTCTGGTCTTTGGCTTCAGTGGCTATCTTCTCCTGCGTGAGCGACGAGGGCGGCTCTTCGCGTTTTTGGCTTTAGCAGTAACGGCTGCCGCTTGCGTCATGTGCTCCTCTCGCGGCGTTTTCATGTGGTCTTTAGGTAGCAGCGTCGTGGGCGCCGCTGCTTTCATTTGGGGCGCACCTTGGCGTCAGGGGAAAGCACTGCGCGTCCTTCGTACTCTGCAACGCGCTGCACTTGGCGTCGTGCTCGCCGTTGTGGTCCTGCTGTTTAGCTATCCAGAGGCATTCCTTGACCGGCTAGCCGTGTACTCCGAGACTCTCGATCCAAGAAGTCCAGCAAGTGAGTTGGTGCATCGCACCCACGACTATCCACTCAAGAATTTCCTGGCGGCGTTTGATTATCCCCGGTGGCCCTATGGTTACGGCATTGGCACTATTTCTCTCGGCGGTCAGTATGTTTCGCGGTTTTTTAATGCCCGTCCGCCGGTTGTTGGCGTTGAGAGCGGTTTTGGGGCTCTAATCGTGGAAATGGGAATCGGAGGACTCGTTCTCTGGTTCGTCGTGGCCGCCGCCATTCTGGTTTCGGCTTGGCGGGTGGTACGGAAGCTAAAGGGTTCGCCGTGGTTTCCTCTCGCTTTCATGATTTTCCTCTATGCATTTCTCCTTTTGGTGCCCTTAACCTATGGGGGCCTGCAACCCTATCAGGACTTCATTTTAAACGCCTATTTTTGGCTGTTACTCGGTGTACTGTTCCGCCTGCCCGGGCTTGCCCTCTCCACCCAATTTACGAGCGCGACTGCGCCATCATCGGGCAGCCGCTGGATCCGCTGATTTGCGCCTCGCCGTGGTTTCTCCGTTTGTCGATCGCAGCCACGGTACAGAACGCGCGCTTGCAGAGGTGCTCGAGCGATTGGCGCAGCGCCACCGTTGCGAGATTCATCTCTATTCTCAACGTGTCGAAGATCTTGCCGTCCGCGCGCCCGATGCCGAGCGCACCGAAAAGGCAGGGGCAATCTTCTGGCATAGAGTTCCCTGTTTGCCGGGGCCACATCTTCTCGCATTCGTCGGCTGGATCGCGGCAAACAGCTTTCTCCGCTGGTGCCACCGCCTCTTGCGCCGAGCGCCATTCGATCTTGTCGTCTCCCCAGGTATTAATACTCTTCGCGCGGATGTCGTCATAGTGCACGCGCTGTTCCACCGTCTTCAGGAGATCTCGCAAGAAATAAACGCGGGCACGGATATAAGAGCGGGATTCTTTCACCGCATCCATCGTCGGGTCTACTACGCTCTCCTTGCCACGCTTGAACGTCGAATCTATCGTGATCGTAACGTCCTGCTAGCTTGCGTTTCGCGGCGCACGGCTGACCTTCTCGCCCACTATTTCCAGCGGCACGATGTTCGCGTCATTCCGAACGGCGTCGATTCGGCGCAGTTTTCTCCGCCGCTACGCCTGGCGCGCCGCGCTCAGGCTCGCCAATGCCGCAATTTTCTCAGCACTGACTTCGTCCTGCTGCTGCTGGGGAACGACTGGGCTGTGAAAGGTGTTCCAACGATTCTGGCTGCCATGGCTGCTGTCCCTGCTCTCCCGCTACAACTTCTCGTCGCAGGCACCGATGTCGTCGAGCCGTTCCGCGAAATGGCCAGCCGCCTGAACATTTCCGCGCGCTTCCATCGCGAATCGCCGCAGCACGATGTCATGGACTTCTATGCGGCCGCCGATCTCTACGTGAGTCCAAGCCGCGAGGATTCATTCGGCTTGCCCGTGCTGGAAGCGATGGCCTGCGGCCTTCCGATCATCACGTCGATATTTGCTGGAGTCGCCGAGCTCATCACCAATGGAGTTGATGGTTTCGTTCTTCGCGATCCAAATGACCTGCAAGCACTCGCGCAACTGCTGGAGCGACTTTATGCCGATGAATCATTGCGGAAACGCATCGCGGAAGGTGCCATCCTCACCGCCAAGCATTGGACGTGGGATCGTAACGCTATCGAAATTTGGGAGCTCTTAAAATGCGCTATAGAGAAAAAGATGGCCGCAACGAATTCTGTCCGATAGGCTTTGCTCTTCATTTCTCCAAAACTGGCTAACTGCAAGAGGTCCCATGGCGGTCAAACCGAGTCGCGCTGTAGAGATTCAGCGGAGATATTACACGGATACTGCTGCTCGTTATGATTCCATGCACGCACAAGAAGGTGCCACCGACCCCTCTATAACCAAGTTCGTGCATGCATTCTTGCGGATGACGCAAGCCCGCTCCGTCCTCGACGTTGGCACCGCTACCGGTCGTGGCATTTGCGACTTGAAGCGCGCCTTGCCCGATCTGTTTGTGTGCGGCGTCGAACCTGTGGGTGCTCTTGTCGAACAAGCCGTCAAGGATGGCAACACGTCGTATGTATCAATGATTTGCGCGACGGGCGAGGCGCTCCCATTTGCCGATGGCACCTTCGATGTCGTTTGCGAGTTCGCCACTTTGCATCACGCTGCGAACCCGAATGCTGTCGTCAAAGAAATGCTTCGCGTCGCCAGAAAAGCCGTCATCATTTGCGATAGCAATCGCTTTGGGCAGGGTTCGCGGGCTGCGCGGCTAATGAAGCTGTTCCTTTGCAAAAGCAAGCTTTGGGGCGTGTATACGCTCTTTCGTACCCGCGGGAAAGGTTACCTCATTACCGAAGGCGACGGCCTCGCTTATTCTTATAGCATTTACGATTCGTACGACCTTGTTTCTCGGTGGGCCGACCGCGTAATCCTGATTCCCAGCGCCTCTGGGGAGAAAAGCGCCAGCTGGTTTCATCCACTCCTCAATAGCAGCGGTGTGCTGGTTTGCGCCTTAAAAGAACATTCGTAACTCAGGCGCAAGTCGCGCGATTCTATTTCTTCGTTCCTTTTTCTACCGCCCTTCGCGTCGCCTCCAGCGTAAACGTCAGCGTCTCCTTTGGAATGCTCGTGACGAACGGCCCAATCAGCCATCCCAGGCCGGTGGGAATGTCTCGCGTCAGCGAAGCCACTTCGCTCTGCACGTAGACTCCGCCGTCGCGCTCTTCCATGCGCCACCAGGTCTCCATGCGCCACAAAAATCCGCCGTCCTCGCCCGGCGATTTCTCGCGCTCGTTGCCTTTGCCGGCGCTTTCCACTTCCGCGATGCGCACCGCCGAGCTGCGGCTGTGCTCCCGCGCCTCCGAATCGCGAAAATAATGCACGTCGTGCTGCGTGTTCAGCACCACCGTGATCACTTTGTGGCGACGAAAACGCAGGAACACCAAGAAATGATCGCCGTCGCGCGATTCGATTTTCGAGCGTTCCACGTCCGGCGCGTAATACTGCGCATGATGGTCGTAATCCTGCAGCACTCCCAACACACCGTGCAGATTCGTTCCCGGAATAAAGACCACGCCAGCCCAGTGATGGATCATTCCGCCGGGACATCGGATTTTTTCTCCGTTCTCCCGCGTGTCCAGCATTTGCATTTTGACTTCGCCGCGCCTTAGCGCCTCATACGCCCGCGCTCGCTCATTCTCCTGCAAGCCATCGATCCACAGCAGATTCGTCCCGTGTTGCAGCTCGTCGTTGTTACGTGCTTCGGTCAACTTCACATATTCGTTGAATGCCGACACCGTGTCCGGCTTCAAATTCACCGCAGCTGCGCCAGCCGCCTCCGATGCCCACGGCCCTGACGCAAGTGTCAGTAGGACACCTAAAAGAAGCGCTGCGGCCGGGCCAATGTCTGCCGCAGGCGTCAAGTGTCCCGCGAATCGTTCATTCCACTGGAGCATCTCTTCACGCAAGTCATTGAAACAGCGCCGCATAGGGTTCGCCTCCGCGAGCCTCGGCTCATCGCAACGGCATTTCACCTTCCTATCTTTTCATGGATTCGCGGTCTTGTCTGGCCTCACGCCAACCGTCATGGCTGGCGTGAGCGTTTGGAGGGAAGAACTTGGCGGGTTGGGTAGCTCGCACACGACCCCTTGCGGGGCCGCTGTCCCCGCGCGGCCCCCAACCCGTTCTTCGCACATTACGGGTCCGGTCTGCGCGCCTCAATGGGCCACCCGAGCCACCAAGCGGGGTACGCGGGTCGTGGTACTAGTGCTCTACTGGTCCTTGCGACCAGCATGCTCTCATGTTGTTGACAACAAACCAGTTATTGTTAGATCAGCCACCGCTAACACCGCTCAAAAACCCGCCCACGTGCCCCGTCAACGCTACCGCCACTACCGCCACACCTTCGACCATGCGCACGTATCCAGGCAAAGCCGCCCCTTGCCGCCGCGCCCGAAAATGCTGCCACCACACGGCGCAAACCAGCACGCTCGAAGCGGAGCCCGTCACGAGGTGCAGCAGCAAGATCCCCTTCAGCCGCTGCCCTTCCAATTGGAATTGCCATGCAAGCAAGCCCGTAGCAATAACCGGGAGTGTCGAAGCCGCCGCAATCAGCAGATTGTAATAAGCCGCCTCCGCCAACGCCTTTCGCCTCGTCCACCGGCCGGCCCAGTCAAAAGCCACTCCGGCAAGGAACAGCGCGATCGGGAAGTGCACCAAGACGACGTGCTGTGCGTGCTTCGCCAGCAACACCGTGCCGGGATCGAAGACCTTCGCGACGCTCGTCACTGCACCACTACCTTGCCCGTCATTTTCGGATGTATCGAGCAGAAGTAGCCGTACGTTCCCGGTTTCGTAAACGTGAATGAAAACTTCTCATCCGTATCCAGCACCTTCGATTTGAGCACCTTATCCTCGCTGACCACGGTATGAGGGATGTCGTCGCGGTTCGTCCACGTCACCGTGGTTCCCGCGGCCACCGTCAGCGCCGCCGGTCCAAAGCTGAAGTTGTCGATCTTCACTTCCGCGCTCGACGTCTGCGCCTGTTCCACGCTCGCTGCGAAACCTCTTGAACCGCTTACCAACAGCGCCGCCGCCACAACCACCGCCGCCGCCATTTCTAAAATCCACACACCTCTCCTCATGACTTTCCTTCCTTTCTAATTTTTGTCAGATGGAATTCCGCGGTGCTCTCGCGGCTCTTAAGCCAGCGAAGAGTCGACCACCGCCAAGGCATGCTGCCCGCGAACATAATTAACGTCAGTAATTCCCAAGACGCTCCGCAACTGCTCCGCAGGCACTTTCATCGGGCCTGGCGAGTCCGCTTTCCCCGGTTGCGGCTGCGGAAATGCCGTCGATGCCGCGGTGTGAAACGTCACATTGCCTTCCACCTTCTGCATCGTCTGGTGAATGTGCCCGTTTAGCACCGTCACCGAGCCGAATTTTTTCAGATACGCCAACGCTTGCGCGCTATCTTCCGTTCCCCAGCCCCACTCCGGATACACTGCCCACAGCGGAATGTGCGCGAACACCACAATCGGCGTGCTGTGCTTCAAGTGTTTCACGTCATCTTCCAGCCACTCGAGCTGTTCGTGCCCCAGCGTTCCCAGTCCGCCGGCCTTCAGATTCATCACGTTCACCAGCCCGATGAAGTGAACGCCTTTCTTCTCGAAGCTGTACCAGCCCGCGCCCTTCGCGCCTTTGCCGTAGCGCTCGCGAAATTGCGCGCCATCGTCGTTCAAGACGTCGTGCTCGCCCGGCACGAAGAAAACTTCCTTGCTCGTCCCTTTCAAAATCTGGTCCACGTTCTCAAACTCTTCCGGCTTCGACAAATGGCTGATGTCCCCGGTGTGCAGCAAAAACTCCGGCGCGTTCGACAGCGCATTGATTTTGTCCACCGCAGCCTTGAGCGTACCTGCTACGTCCGGATTCGCCGGCTTATTGAATCCCATGTGGCTATCGCTGATCTGCACGAAACTCAGCTCGCCCGCCGTTGCCGCACTCGCTCCCAGGTCCGAGAGCCGGCTCAAGCTGTACGACTTCAGTACGCCGCCCTGCATCACGCACAACGCGCCCGTTCCTGCCCACGCCATGCACTTCAGAAATCCACGGCGATCGATTCCATCCGCGTTGTGATCGAGCAAAATCTCATCTTTCACTTTCTTCGTCATGCCGCTCTCCCAAACACGTCCGAGTGTCGGAAACGCGTCCGCTTGCATTTACAGAGCGGCGCGAGTCGAGAGGCATCTCAAATGCCCGCGCCGCCCTGGGACGTGTTTCGTTTGTGCAGACCAGTCGAGTGGTGCGCTTATTCCAAATCGCCGAACTTTTTAATTCGTTACATCATCCGTATAAACTGGGAATAAAATCGAAGGCCAGGCGGTTCCCTTTATGAGTGCAGGTGTTGAAGGGGAAAGTTTGGACGTGTTGGACTCGCAGGACCGGGCGCGTTTTGAGCAGCTCGTGCTGCCGCACGTGGACGCCGCCTTTAACCTCTCGCGCTGGCTCATGCGTGGCCGCGCCGACGCGGAGGACGTCGCGCAGGAGGCCATGCTGCGTGCGTTCCGCTTCTTCCGCGGCTTTCACGGTGGCGACGCCCGCGCCTGGCTTTTACAGATCGTGCGCAACACTTGCTATACCTGGCTGGAGAAAAATCGTTCCGTGGACTTGACGACCGAATTCGATGAAGAGCTGCACCCGCAGACGAGTGTGACTCCCGAAACGCTGGCTATTGCCGGCGACAATCGCGAGCGCCTCACCCGCGCGCTCGAAGAGCTTCCCCCGCGTTTTCGCGAAGTGTTGGTTCTTCGCGAACTCGAAGGCTGCTCGTACAAGGAGATTGCCGCCATCACTTCCGCCCCCATCGGCACTGTGATGTCCGCGCTCGCTCGCGCTCGCCAGCGGCTGCAGCGCGTTCTTACGCAGCCTGCCGCTCAGCGCAAACAGGAGGCCGGCCGTGAGTTGTGAGCTTACCCAAACGGTCCTCCACGGCTATCTGGATGGCGAACTCGACGCCGCGCGCGCCGCCGATTTCGAACGCCATCTGATTTCCTGCGCCGCTTGTGTCGCTGCTCTCGAGGCCCACGAAAATTTGCGCTCTTCCCTCCAGCGTGCCGGCCTGTACGAGCGCGCTCCGCTCGCGCTGCGAGAAAAACTACAAGCGCAGCTTGGCGCTCCCGCTCGCGCCTCCGTTATGCCGATTAGGAATCCGGCTCCCTGGCGCTGGCTCGCCGTAGCCGCCACCTTTCTCCTCGCCGTATTTCTCGGCTGGCGTCTGCTTCCTCTCTTGCGCGGCAACCACGGCGAAACCGCTCTGGCTTCGGCCATCGTGGACGCGCATCTGCGCTCGCTGCAGCCCGGGCATCTCGAAGATGTCCAGTCCTCCGATCAGCACACTGTAAAGCCGTGGTTCGACGGCAAGCTCGACTTCGCTCCGCCGGTCCACGATTTTGTGAACCAAGGATTTCCGCTGCAGGGTGGCCGCCTCGACGTCGTTCACGGCCGCACCGTCGCCGTGCTGGTCTACGCGCGCCGCAAGCATCTCATCAACGTCTTCGTCTGGCCCACGACGGAACCTGATTCCGAGCCGCTCTCCGGCTCCCAACTCGGCTACCACTGGATGGATTGGCGCAAAGCCGGCATGGAGATGTGCGCTGTCTCCGACGTAACTCCCGACGACCTCAGCGAACTCCAGCACCTCTTAATGCAATAGCGACCGTAGGGGTGCAGCACCGCTGCGCCCCAGCTTGCCACGATTTCATCAATAGGAGGAGTTGTCTTCCTTCGCGCATCCGACGAGGATGCGTGAAGGACCTCAATGTATGCGCTATCGGTAGCGTGAACCGCCGCGCTACTCCTTCGCCTTGCTCTTCGTATAAGCCTTCGGAATCTGCTTCGCGTAAATCAGTCGCAGGGTCACCGACTTCGTCTGCCCCGACCGCACCGTCACATTCTTCTCCCACTCGCTGAAAACGCCCTTGCCTGAAGCGCGCAAATCGTAGTTGTCCGAGCGCAATTTCGTGATCGTAAAATGCCCCTGCGAATCCGTGCGCACAGCGTGCGGCGCAATGCCTGCCGACGATTGATATGTCACGCTGGCATGCGACACCGGCTTGTCATCCGGCCCCAGCACCACGCCGCTCAATACTCCGGAGCCTTTTCTTTGTGCGGCCAAATTCTGCGCTGACATCAGCGCGACCAGCAGCACCATCATCAATAACAAAGCGCGTCTCATACTCTCCGACCTCGTCTCCCGCCAGTGTAGCCCCGCTTTGTTCGCCCGAAGCCTGGGAAGGCGCCGTTGTGCCCACTATCTACCTGCCTGCCGGTACAGGTTGCGGTCAAAAGTGCGAGAATTCTTCGTAACCACAATAGATGTATATGCATCTATATTCGTATGAGCCAATCACCTTTACCAGTGCTGCCCTGCATGTGTGGCAGCTTTCGTCGCACGTCGCGGGCGCTGACCCAACTCTATGAGCAGGCGCTCCGTCCGCTTGGGCTGCGCGCTACGCAGCTCACAATCCTGCAAGCGCTGTCACGTACCGGAGAGGTGTCCCAGGGACAACTGGGCGAAATGCTCGCCATGGATAGCACAAGCCTCACTCGAACGCTCGCAATCATCGGTCGGCAGGGCTGGGTCACTGCGCGCCGTGGTAAAGACCGGCGAGAACGCTGGCTACGTCTGGCCAAGTCCGGAGAAATGCAACTCCGGCGGGCTCTGCCGGTCTGGGAGAAAGTTCAATCGCGCCTGCGCCGTCAGGTGGGGGAGCAGGGTTGGAATAGCCTTTTGCAATTCAATTATCAAGTTACAGGCCTGGTCACGACTCAAGGAGACTCGCTATGAAGAATTATGGCAAGCTCACTACTGGGATCATCGTCGGCTGGTTCATCTTTGCTTTGTCCGCTTCGGCCCTGCATTTGTTCAAGAATAATTCGAATCGCATCGGGCTTGCTGTTGCGATAGCTGCACTGGCGCCGATTGTTGTGTTCTCGCTGTGGTTTGCGGCGTCAGAGACATTTCGACAGTTCGCATTATCTTTGAACCCGAGGATTTTGACCTCAGCACAGTCCGGGAGAATTATCGGCTTCACGTTTGTCCTCTTGGAGGCTCACCGCGTGCTCCCAGGAGTATTTGCATTGCCAGCAGGATATGGTGACATGGCCATCGGTGCGACTGCTGCCTTCGTGGCGTGGAAGCTTGCCGATCCCGCTTATCGCAATTCCTTCATACTTTGGCAGGTGCTTGGAATCCTAGACCTGGTCATTGCCGTGGGCGTGGGCACAACGGCCGGCTTGCTTAGCCCGCAAGGCCCTCCGATGGTTCCAATGACAGTGCTGCCATTGAGCTTGATTCCAACGTTCCTTGTACCGCTATTTGTGATGCTTCATGTAATTTGCATCGCACAGGCAAGGACTTGGAAAATCTCTTCGGAGCGCACCCATCAACCAGCAAGACCGGTGCAGCACCCCGCAATCTAAGAACCCACATCGGAGGACGGCGCTCGCAGACGTGTCATTCGCCGCGCAGCGCCACTGGCGAATTCGAGCCAGAGTTGTCGATCGACTATGGCGACTCCGCGTGCGACACCTTGTAATTTGCCAGGATGCAGCCGCCTTCGATCGGTCGGCATTCCGTAAGCGCCAGTTTCACACGATGTCCGGGATCGCGGAACGTGGGGATTCCCGAGCCGAGAAGAATCGGATGAATGTTCAAACCGATTTCATCCACCAGGCCCGCGCCCAGAAGCGACGTCGCCAATTCGCCGCCGCCCATCAAGCAGATTCCCTTTCCTGGTTGTCGTTTCAGATTTCGCACGAATTCCACCGCGTCGCCCGCCACCAGCTCGACACCCGGTTCGTCGAGGGCCTTAAGTGTGCGCGAGAAGACGTAAGTGCGCATGGCTGGTTTCGTGCGGCGCTTCGCCTTCTTCGTATTCTTTCCGTCCGCGCCACCTTGAGCGGCCGCAAACGCATAGGTCTTCCGGCCCATCAGTATGGTGTCGACGTCCTTCCAGTAATCCCTCATCACTCCCGTTATGTCTGTGCTGAAGTGCAGCCAGTCGATTGAGCCATCCGCGCCGGCCAGAAATCCGTCCAGGCTGACCGCTCCGCCATAGGTTACCGTGCGCATCCTCTCGCTCCTTTGAAAGCAGACGCTGAAACTAAACGCCCATTTAGAAATGATACTATATGGCGGTTGAGAAATCGTCAAGCCCCATGAGCCCTCGCCCTAGGAAGGTCACCGACAGCCAGCTCTTTGCCGCCACGCACGCCGTGATGAGCAGGGTTGGCCCACGCGAGTTGACCCTCGCCGCTATCGCCAAAGAAGCCGGCGTGACGGCGGCGGTGCTGGTGCAGCGGTTCGGATCCAAACGCGCCCTCCTGCTCGCGTTGTCTGAGAAATATGCCAGCGCTGCCGGTGAGATCATTGCCGCCCTCGCGAAGCAGCACGCCTCTCCGCTGGCTGCCCTGCGCGCGTACGCCGACTGCATGGCCGGCATGGCGGCGTCCCCGGCGGCTCTTGCGCGCAGCTTGGCCTATCTGCAGATCGATCTGACGGATCCTGACTTCCGCAAACACCTGGTGAGGCAGGCGCGTGCTACACGCTCAGGCCTCCGCCGGTTGATCACAGCGGCTTCGGATGCGGGCGAACTCGCGCGGGATGTGAAACCCGCGCAGCTCGCGCGGACGATAGAGGCCGTCCTCGGCGGTTCGATGCTCACCTGGGCGTTTTATCGGGAACGGACTGCCGCGCAGTGGATGCGCGCCGATCTTGAGGCCATACTGAGGCCATACCTACCGAGGCGGCGCCGCTGAGGAAAATTCCTGGATTGGTTTATTCGTCGCGCAGTGCCACCGCGGGATCGACCCGCGCCGCGCGCTGCGCCGGAATGACGCAAGCTGCCAACGCCACCACGATCAGCGCGCTTGCCGTCCCCGCATACACCAGCGGAGCCGCCGGCGACACGCCATACAGCAACGTGCGCAGCAGCAGGCTCAGTCCCGCCGCCAGCGCCGCTCCGGCCGTCAATCCAACGGCGCTCAGCTTCAGCCCGCGCCCCAAGATCATGCGCGTCACATTGCCCGGACTCGCTCCCAACGCCATCCTCACACCGATTTCACGCGTTCGCTGCGCCACCGCATACGCCAGCACGCCATACACTCCGATGCACGCCAGCACCAACGCCAGCCCCGCAAACAGTCCCAGCAGCATCATGGGCCGCGTGCGATCTGCAACGTCTTGTTCCATGAGCTGGTCCATGGTGCGAATCAACGCCACCGCCCGATCCTTATCAACGGTCCACACCGCGTTCCGGAGCGCGTTCACCATGCTCCCTGGGTCTTGCGCTGTTCGCACCACTAGGTAGTCCGCTCCCGGCCGCTGCACTTGCGTCACCGGCACATAAATGGCTGGCTTCATGTCCAACAACAAGCCGCGGTCGCGGACGTCCTTCACCACGCCGGCAACGGTGCGCCATTGCTTTTCGCTCCCGCTGAACTTCAAGTGTTTTCCGACGGCGCTCTGCCCCGGCCAATGTCGCTTGGCCAGAAATTCATTCACCACCACCACCGGCATGCTCTCTGGGCTGTCGCGATCCTCCAACGCGCGCCCCTCCAGCAGATTCACGCCGATGGTCTCCAGGTATCCCGCCGTCACCTCGCGGTACAAAGCATCGTTTTCCTCCCCCGGACGTAGCGGCGGCGCGCCTTCAATCAAATAGCCATTTGTATCTCCGATCGACGTAAACGGCGCGTCGGACCCGAACGCCACGCTTTTCACCCCTGGCAGCGTTCGTGTGCGGTCCAGAACATCGCGGTAAAACCCGCGCAACTTCTCGTCGCTGTTGTACTTTTTGCCCGGCAGCGGAATGATCATCGTAAGCAAATGGTCCGGGCGGAAACCGAGATCTACGTTCCGCAGGTTCCAGAGCGTTTTAATCATCAAGCTCGCGCCCACCAGCAGCGCAAACGCCATCGCGAATTGACCTACCACCAACGCGTCGCGCAGCCTCAGTCCGCCCCGCGACTCGCCGCTCCGCGCTCCTTCCTTCAGGGAGTCGTGCAACGAAACGTCCGTCGCACGCAGCGCCGGTACCAGTCCGAAGATCGCTCCTGCCGCAATGGAAATAAGTCCGGTAAACGCCAACACATGTCCGTTGAGTGCGAACCCGCCTCCGGAAATCTGCGTGGGCACCAGATTTTCAAACAGTCCCCAGCAGATGCGTCCCACCAGCAATCCCGCCACGCCGCCAACCAAGGAAAGCAGCAAGCTTTCCGTCACCAACTGCCTCGCAATCTGCCCGCGTGTCGCTCCCAGCGCGATGCGCACCGCAATCTCGCGACGCCGGCCCGTCGCCCGCGCCAGCAAAAGATTCGCCAGGTTCGAGCATGCGATCAGCAGCACCAGCCCGGCCGCGATTTGCAGCACCCACAGTCCCGTCGCCGTGTCTCCCGCGAAATCCTCCTTGATTGGAATGACCACCGCTCCCAGGTTGGTGTTGCTCTCCGGATATTGCTGCTGCAACCGTTTCGCCACGGCGTCCATGTCCCGCCGCGCCCGTTCCAGCGTCACCCCCGGCTTCAGTCTTGCCACCACGTTCAAGTAATGTCGCTGGCGGTGCGTTAGGTCCTCCGGCGTGAACGAAGCCGGGACCCAGTACATTGTTTGTTGATCGGAGAAAAAGAAGCCTCGTGGCATGACGCCCACGACCGTCACTGGCTCCCCGTCCATCAGGATCGAACGGCCGATGATTCCCGGATCTCCCGCGTAGCGCCGTTGCCACAGCTCGTGTCTCAGCACCACTACGCGGCTCTTGGCCGCATCTTCCTGGGCCGTGAATGGCCTCCCGATCGCTGGCTGCACTCCCAGCACATCGAAAAAGTTCGGCGTCACGCCTCGCCCCAGCACCTGCTCCGGCGCCTGATCGCCAGTCAAAGCAGCATTGACGTACCGCGCCGCCATCATATCCGTAAACACCTGGTTCTGCGCCTTCCAGTCCACGTAGTTGGCCGGCGCCGGTGTGTTATGCGCAAACCCAATAAAAGACGCGTCTTCCCACACCATCACCAACCGTTCCGGCTGCGCGTAGGGAAGAGCCCGAAGCAGCACGTCCTCCACCGCGCTGAAAATAGCCGTGTTAGCCCCGATCCCCAGCGCCAGCGCCGCCACTGCCACCGCGAAGAATCCCGGATTGCGCTTCACTTGCCGTAATGTAGGTTTAAGAGAAGATAGAAAGTCCATGTGGGAGGATACGTTTTACGTATCAAAACGTTCCCTCACAGCGACCCTTCACTTGGGATAACGACGCGGATGCAATGCGGAAAAAACGTGAACCTAGCCGATCTTCACTCCCTCGAGCGCGAGACATCCAGACCGCGCTTGCAACTCATTGAAAACGAGGGCCTGTATAATTTAACTTGACAAAGATAGTACCAATCATGTAATATTCGGTATGAAGTTCCGCTTCGTCATCCTTTTGCCCCCTCTAAGTTCTTTAGAATGTGCACTTACAGATTTCCCGCCTTTTTCGCCAAAAACTGCTCCTGCAACTCCTTCATATTCCGCACTTACAGACACCCCCACGGTTAAGTCCTTTAGAATACGCACTTACAAAAACAGGGGGGGTGGGGGTGCTTCCGGTTCGCTACTTGGCTCCGCCTTCAACCTGGTACATAGTGATCCCGCTCAGGAGCTTGGGGTAAAAGTCGGTTGATTTCTGCGGCAGGACTTCACCGGCGGTGGCGATGCGCATCACCTGCTCCACGTCGCAGGCGTTGAGGAGAAAGGCGATCAGTGCCGCGCCGCTGTCCACGGCGTCCAGCGCCACCGAGGCTTCGCGCTCGTACGTAAGGTTCTTCTCCGAGGTCACCGCTTGCGGCGTGATACCCAGGGCCGGCTCCAGGATTCCTTCGTGGAGCAACACCACGTCCAGCTCCCGCTGCAGCGGCGAAACATTGGGCAGGAGTTGCGCGAGGTCCGTGCCAGATCGCAGCGTAAGCACATAGTGCGCGCGCTTCGCGCCCTGCGCCGCCGGATACACACCGATGGAGCGTTGCGCACGCGTTTCGGCGAGGCGATTTAAGAATTTGCTGCGAGCTTCAGCTCGCTCTCCTTCGTTGCGAAAAGAAAACGCTTCCGCGGTAAACCACGGCTCAAGGTGGCGGCGCACACTGGGCCAGGAGAAATCGTGCAGGTTGGCCGCGACGCGGTGCGTCGGCAAAATTATCAGCCCTTCGCTGCGCGTATTGATGAAGGTCATCATCGCGAATTCGTAAGGCGCGCTGGGATCTATGTGGCCTGCTTCGCGGCGCCGCTCGTTTCGGTAGGTAAGCGCGGTCTCATAGCGGTGATGGCCGTCGGCAATGACCAGCTTTTGATCCGCCATGGCTTGCTGGATCGCCGCCACACGTTCCGGCTCCGCGATGACCCACAGGCGATGCACAACGCCGTATTCGTCGCGCAGCTCAGTGGCGGGAGCCGAGCTTGATTCCGCTTCGGCGAGAATCGCGTCGACGCGCCGCTCCGCGTCCGAGTACAGCATGAAAAGCTGGCCGGTGTGCGTGCGCGTATGGCGAAGAAGTTCCAAGCGATCAGCTTTTGGGCCGGAAAGCGTCTGCTCATGGCGAAAAACAATGCCGGCAGAATAGTCCTCGAGCTTGCCGGTGCCGATGAAGCCGCGGCGCGTGCGTCGCTCCTCGGTGCCGGGAACGGCGTATTCCTGGGTGTAGGCGTAAAACGAAGGAGCAGGGTCCTGTACGACGATATTGCTGCGGATCCAGTCTTGAAGCGCTGAGGCCGCGCGCGTGTACACATTGTTTTGCGGAGAATCGTTCGGGAAAACGCGGCCCTTCTCGATGGCGATCAGGTTGTGCGGGTCGGCGGCGTAATACTTCTCCTGCATGGCAGGCGAAATTTTGTCATACGGCTGCGTGAGCACGCGATCGAACGCGGCGCGCGCCGGATTGTAGCGGAAGGCGCGAAAGGGATGAACCTGGGCCATCAAGTCTCCGGTGTCAGTGTGAGCAGCATGCGAAGCCCTCCATTTTACGTGAAGAGTGCGCGTTTCAGAAAACGCGTGAAGTCGCTGACGATTCCTGTGCCGCTTGCGTTTGGAATTTACATCACGGAAGTGAGGACAAACCGCCGCACTCTACAAAGAGCGTATTAGAATGAACGTTTATGGCTGATGCTAAATTTTGCCCGGTACGCGCGCTGATTTTTGACTTGGACGGCACGCTGATCGATTCCAAGGTTGATCTGATCCATTCCGTGAACGCCATGCTGCACGAGATGAAACGGCCGCAGCTTGCGACGGAAACGATTTCCGGTTACATCGGGCATGGCGCTCCGCAGTTGGTGGCGCGCGCACTGGGCGGCGCTGCAACCGAGGAGGAGCTAAAGCACGCGCTGCAATTTTTTCTCGGTTATTACGAAGAGCACAAAATGGATAACACGTGCGCGTATCCCGATGTGCAGGAAACGCTGGCGCAACTGAGTCACATGCCCATGGCCGTGCTTACCAACAAACCGGCGCGCATCAGCGTGCGCATTCTGAAATCGCTGGGGCTGGAAAACTATTTCCGCACGATCTATGGCGGCAACAGTTTTGAATCGAAGAAGCCGGATCCATTTGGCGCGAAGAAAATCCTGCAGGAGTTTGGCATTGCAGCGCGCGAGGCGCTGCTCGTCGGCGATTCCGAAGTGGACGTACAAACCGCGCGCAACGCAGGCACGCAGGCCGCGGCAGTGAACTATGGATTCGGCGTGCACGACCGCGCAGCGCACCCGGCCGACATTTACTTAGACCGCTTCGCCGATCTCGCGGACGTTGTAGGCAACCACAACGCCGTGTAGAGCGCGGACGGAAACTGTAGCTATGCGGCGTCTTGTGTTCCCGCGCGGCGCTTGGCAGACTCGACGCGTGCTCCTTGGACTCTTCTCTGAGCTGGACACGCCCGGCGGAGTGCAGCGGGCGGGGCGGCACGTTGCCGCGGTGATGAATGAATTTGCCGCGGGCCATGGGATGGAGTGCCGGGTGCTGAGCCTGAACGACTCGCCGGAATTGCACCGCATGACCGTGGGGACGCGCGAATTCGTATTCACCGGCAGCGCACGGGGAAAGGCGCGATTCAGCGTGGCGGCCGCGCGCGCTGCGAGGCGGCGCGCGAAGGTAGTGGTTGCGGGGCATCCGTTTCTTGCCCCGGTTGCGCAAGGGGCGAAGCTTTTCGCGCGGCGAGCAAAATCCATTGTCTGGACGCATGGGCTGGAAGTGTGGGAGCCGCTTTCGATTTTGCGGCGGCGCGCGCTGCGCAGCGCAGACTTGGTTGTTGCGCCGACCAACGACACGGCCGATCACGTGGCCAGCGAGCAGGACGTTCCGCGCGAGCGGATTCGCGTGCTGCCCTGGGCGCTAGACCCGCAGTTCGAGGCGCTGCTCACGGCGAAGCCGGGGGCGGCATTGCCTGCAAACTTTCCTTCGGGGCGGGCCATCTTGACTGTGGGGCGGTGGTTCGCGGACGAGCGCTATAAGGGAATGGACACGCTGATCACAGCGCTGCCGCGTTTGCTGACAGAGTGGCCGGACGTGCAACTTGTTGCCGTCGGCGAAGGCGATGATCAAGGGTGGCTGGAGCAGATTGCGGATGGCCGCGGAGTGCTGCGGCACGTACATTTTTTGAGCGGGCTGACCTATCCGGAAATTGCAGCGTGTTACCAGGCCAGCGAGATTTTCGCGCTGCCGAGCCGCGGAGAAGGCTTTGGCCTTGTGTATCTGGAAGCAATGGCGTGCGGCAAGCCGGTAATCGGCGGAGCGCACGGCGGCGCCCCGGAAGTGATCGACGACGGAAAAACGGGATATTTGGTGCAGCACGGCGACGCGGGGCAACTGGCGACTTCGCTGGAAACGCTCTTGGCCGATCCGGCGTTGGCACGCGAGATGGGCGCGCGCGGGCGCGAACGCGTGGAGCGGGAATTCCGGTTCAATGTTTTCGCGAAATCGCTAAAAAAGATTTTGCGCGATCTATGCGAATCCTGAACGTTACGCAGACCTATTTTCCATTTTTGGAATTCGGCGGCCCGCCGGTAAAAGTGCGGTCGCTATCACAACAGCTCGCAAAGCTGGGGCACCATGTGACGGTGCTAACGGCGGATTGGGGCTTGAAGTCGCGTGCTGCTGCGGCTGCGGTCGAGAGCGGCGGGGAGCGATCGGCATTGGGATGGCAGCTTGAGGAAAGTGGAATCGAGGCGATTTACTTGCCGACCTGGCTGCACTATCGCGCGCTGAGCTGGAATCCCGGGATCGCAAGATTTTGCCGCACGCGATTGTGGAATTTCGACGTGGTGCACATTTTTGGGCTGTACGATTTCTTGGGGCCGGCGGTGGCGGCGGCCTGCCGGCGCAGCGGAATTCCTTATGTGGTCGAACCGATTGGCATGTTCGTGCCAATTGTCAGGAATTTTCTGCTTAAACGAATGTATCATTTAGCCTTGGGACAACGGATGCTGCGGGGTTCACGCAAGGTCATCGCCACCTCACCGCAGGAAGTAGCGGAGCTTGCCTCATCGGGATTGCCGGCGGAAAAGATCTTGGTACGCCGTAACGGAGTGGAAGTACCAGAAACGCTGCCAGACCGAGGCAAATTTCGCGCCAGCGCGGGTATACCAGAAAACGCCAAGGTCATCCTGTACCTTGGGCGATTATCCGAAAAGAAAAGTCCGGATGTTCTCCTGCAAGCATTCGCATTGCTTTGCAAAGCGAAGAGCGATGCGGAGCTGCGCCTCGTGTTTGCGGGACCCGATGACGACGGCATGAAGGAGAAACTACTGCGAATGGCCGGCGAGTTAGGAGTTTCGTCGAGCGTGCAAATCCGCGGCGCTGCGTATGGCGAGCAAAAATGGAACGCCTATACGGACGCCGACGTTTTCGTGTTGCCTTCGCAAAGTGAAAATTTCGGAAATACCGCTGGCGAAGCAGTGGCCGCGGGTACTCCGGTGGTGGTCACAGACAAATGCGGAGTCGCGCCGCTGCTCGCGGACGTTGCTGGGCTGGTGGTGGCGCACGATGCAGCGGCCATGGCGCAGGCCCTGGCGCGCGTGTTGTGGGAGCCGGGACTTCACGCGCGGCTGACCGCAGGATGCAGAAAAGTCGCGGCGCGGCTCGATTGGGACGAGCCGGCGCAAGAGATGGAGAACCTGTACGAGCAATTGGTGAAGGACGAAAAGCAGACTGCAGAACTGCTGCACTGAGGGTGGTATTTTGCCGACTCGAAGGCATCGCATCTTTCGCGGAGTGTGGTGGAGCGCGAATTTCCTCCTCCTGTTAGCGCTGCTGGCCTTGGTTTATTCGGGAGGCTGGGAATACTCGGTTCGGCGATATCTCGACGGGTTTTCAGACGCCATCGTGCCGAGCTCGGAGCCTGCCGAGCGGCAAGCGGAGGCCATTCTTGATTGGATGCGGAGAGGTCCGCCGCGCATGGTGGCCACAAACCCAGCGGCGTTGCCCGGGCGCGATCCGGAAACAACACTAAACTATCAGCAACTTCTGTCCGTCTGCGGAACGGGCACAAACGCATTTCTGAACCTTGCACGCAGCAACGGCCTGAGCGTGCGGCGCCTCCTGTTGCTGAATGCGGAGGGCAAGGCGAAGCACGTGGTGGCGGAAGTGTTGATTGAGGGGCGCTGGGTGATCGCCGACCCCGCGTACCGGATTTTGCTGCGCGACGCAAAAGGGCGTCTGCTGACACGCGAAGAGCTGCGCAATCCAGCGGTGTTTGCGGAAGCAACCGGCGTGGTGCCCAACTATTTGAAGGAATACAACTACGAAAAGTTTGCACACGTGCGGCTTGCGCGGCTGCCACTGGAAGGATTTCACCTGAGGCGGTTTCTGGACAAGGCTGTTCCGGGATGGGAGGAGAGCCTTTACTGGACGCTGCTGCTGGAACGCGAGTCATTTTTTGCGCTTTGCGCGTCGGCGCTTGCGTGCTTTGTTTTTCTGCTGCTCAGGATTCTGCTGGGATGGTATGCGGACAACCGCTTGAAGATTCCGCGATTTCAATTGCGCTCGCAGTTCATACGAGCGGGAACAACCTTTTTTCGCGCACCGGAGATCAAGTAAAGCGTGTGCGGCATCTGCGGAATCGCTTTTGCCGGGCGCAGCTCTGAAGCAGAATCGCGAGTGCGGGCGATGGCTGCGGCGATGCAGCACCGCGGCCCGGACGATGACGGTTTTCTGGTCAACGAAACGCGCGCTCCGGGCTTGGCGCTGGGCATGCGCCGGCTCAGCATCATCGATCTAAAAACCGGCCGCCAGCCCGTCTGGAACGAAACGCGCGACGTGGCGGTGATTTTCAACGGCGAGCTTTATAATTACCGCCAGCTGCGCGAAAGACTCATACTCTCCGGACATCGATTCGCCACACAATCCGACACGGAAATCCTGGTGCACGCGTGGGAAGAGTGGGGCGAGGACTGCCTGGACGAGCTGCGCGGGATGTTCGCATTGGCGCTTCTGGATTTGCGGAAGCGTTATGCCACGGCGCCTTTGCTTTTTCTGGCGCGCGACCCACTGGGCATCAAGCCTTTGTACTACACGCAAACTGGCGATGGATTTGCGTTCGCCTCAGAAGTTCGCGCGTTAGTGGCCGGGGCAGTGGCGCCGAAAACACTTTCGCCGGACGCGCTGACGTCGTACTTCCTATTTGGCAGTGTTTCGGAACCAGTCACACTTCTGGATGGGGTATTTTCGCTTCCGCCCGGGCATCGCATGCTGCTGTACGTGCCGGAAAGGCGACGCATGCCGCGCGCGCGGGCGTGGTGGGACGCAACGCGGAGCCCGGCGGCGAAGGATGGGCGAGCAACGAGAGATTTTGCTTCCGCGACAAGGGGTTTGCGCCCGCTGCTGGAAGACGCGGTGCGCGCGCACCTGATTGCGGATGTTCCAGTGGGATTATTTCTTTCAAGCGGCCTGGATTCCGGCGCGATTGCGGCGATTGCGGCGCGGGAGCGAGCGGGAATCTGCAGTTTCACGCTCAGCTTTCCGGGAACCGCTTACGATGAGGCGCCGCTTGCGCGCAGCGTCGCGAAACATTGCGGCACACAACATCGCGAAGTTCCGCTGGAAGGCGACGCGGTTGTGTCCAGGCTCGACGAAGCCGTTGCGGCGCTGGACCAGCCGAGCATGGATGGGATTAACACGTATTTCGTCTCATGGGCGGCGCAAGAAGCGGGTCTGAAGGTTGCGTTATCAGGACTTGGAGGCGACGAGCTTTTTGGCGGCTATGCGACGTTCACGGATACGCCGCGAATCACGCGACTGATTCGAACGGCGTGGTTTGTGCCTGCGCCGCTGCGGAAGGCTATTGCCCCGCTGCTGCGCGCCGTAATTGCGGGCAAAAGCAGCCCGGACGCAGCGCGCAAGGCGGTTGCCGCATGGTTGTGGCCGGATGCTTTGCCGCATGCGTATTTTTTCACGCGGGCTTTGTTTCCGCTGGGCGCGGAATTGTCGCGACTGATCGAGCCGCGATTCCGGCCGAGCACGGTGGGCGCCGATGGTGTAACGCTGGAGCCGACGTGGCTGGGCTGGCTGGAAAGAGCGGCGGACGGCGCGCGAAAGCTGGAAGGGATGGGCAGTATTTCGTGGCTGGAGATGCGATGCTACATGGCCAGCACGCTGCTGCGCGATACGGACTCGGTGAGCATGGAGCGCTCGCTGGAAGTGCGCGTGCCGCTGCTGGATACTCCGCTGGTGGAGTTTGTTGGCGCGCTTCCCGATGCAGCCCGACGGCGCGATGGAACGCCGAAGGCTTTGCTAAACGAGGCGATTGCTGATTTGCTGCCTGAGGAGATTTTGACGCAGAGGAAGCGGACATTTACGCTGCCGTGGGAGGAGTGGCTGCGGGGCCCGCTGCGGAAGCGGTTAGAGGCGAGTTTTGCCGAGCCTGCGCCAGGTTTGGCGCCGTATCTTCGCGGCGACGGAGTACGCGAGGTGTGGGGGGATTTTCTTGCGGGCAAGACTTCGTGGTCGCGGCCGTGGTCGATTTACGCGCTGAATGAGTGGTGCCGGCGACATCTCTAGCACTGTCGTCTTGCGGTGTGTGAGAGAGATGAATTTTTGTTTCCTGCCTAGCTGGGGCGCAGCGGTGCCTGTGTTGGGCAGGCTGCGCCCCTACAAAGATGAGGAACCGCGGCGGCTGGTCACCTTGCTGTACGATGCTTCTGCATGAATATTCTGGGCATCAATGCGTATCACGGGAACGCGTCGGCGGCAGTGGTGTGCGACGGCAGGCTTGTGGCCGCGGTTGAGGAAGAGCGGTTCAATCGCGTCAAGTACGCGGCGGGATTTCCGGCGCAGGCGATTCAGTACTGTTTGAAAGAAGCGGGTCTGAAGCTGGAGGAAATCGATCATGTGGCGGTGCCGCGAAATCCGTATGCTCGGCTGGGCACAAAACTGCTTTACGCGCTGCGCATGCCCTCGTTTGCGCGCGGACGGGCCAAGGTGCTTGCGAAATTTACCGGCGTACGCGAAGCATTGGCGGCGGCGTTTGGCAGCGACCCGAAAGCGATTGCGGCGGAATTTCACCGGATCGAGCACCATCAGGCGCATCTGGCCAGCGCGTTTTTTGTTTCGCCGTTCGAGCGCGCGGCGCTACTTTCCGCCGATGGACTTGGGGATTTTGCGAGCACGATGTGGGGAAGCGGAAGCGGAAACCGCATGGATATTGACGATGCGATTGCGTTTCCGCACTCGCTGGGACTGTACTACACGGCGGTGACTCAGTACCTAGGCTTTCTGAAATTCGGCGACGAATACAAAGTGATGGGGCTCGCGGCATACGGCAAGCCCGAGCAGCTCGAAGCGTTTCGCGACATAGTGCGATTTGACGCGAATGGAAACGGCAACGGGTTCCGCCTGGGACTTAATTATTTTGTCCATCATCGCACCGGACCGGAAATGAGCTGGGCAGAGGCGGATAAAACACCGACGCTGGGAAAGCTTTTCTCTGGTGAGATGTCGCGACGGTTGGGTGCGGCACGGGCGCCAGAAGAACCGCTGGAGCAGCGCCACCGGAATTTGGCGGCGTCGCTGCAAGCGCGGCTGGAAGACGTTTATCTGGGGATGCTCAGGAAGCTGGCGAAGGCGACGGAGCTGAAATCGATTTGCCTGGCGGGCGGAGTGGCGTTCAACTGCGTGGCGAACGGGAAAATTTTTGAGAGCACTCCATTTGAGCAGGTGTACGTGCAGCCGGCTGCGGGTGATGCGGGGCTTGCAGTGGGAGCGGCGTACTACGTTTGGCACCAAAAACTGGGCCGGCCGCGCTCGTTTGTGATGGAGCACGCGTATTGGGGCCCGGGATTTTCAACTGCGGAGATTCGCGCGGCGATCGAGACGAGGGGTATGGCGCGCGAGGGCTATAGCGTTACGGAAATGCCGGCGCCGGAGTTGGCGCGGCGCGTGGCCGCGATTATCGCCGAGGGGAAAATATTGGGATGGTTTCAGGGGCGCGCGGAATGGGGGCCGCGAGCGCTCGGAAATCGCAGCATTGTGGCCGATCCGCGGCGGGCGGATATGAAGGAAATTCTGAACCGGCGAATCAAGCACCGAGAGATTTTTCGGCCGTTTGCGCCATCGATTTTAGCGGAGGCGACAGGTGAGTGGTTTGAGAAGTCGCATCCTTCGCCGTTTATGACGCTGGCGTATGCGGTGCGGGCGGAAAAGCGCGCGCTGATTCCGGCGCCAACGCATGTGGACGGCACAGGACGATTGCAGACAGTTGCGCGGGAGTCCAATCCTCGATATCACGCACTGATTTCGGCGTTTCGCGATTTAACGGGTGTGCCGGTGGTGCTAAATACGTCGTTCAATGACAATGAGCCGATTGTTTGCCGGCCGGAAGAAGCAATCGATTGTTTCTTGCGGACTAAGATGGATGCCCTGGTGTTGGGAGATTTTCTTGTGACGCGCGGCTCGTGAGACGCAGTCTCAGCGCATTGCTCCTCTTCGATAACGATCTCATACAACGCGTGAGCACGGTGCCTGCTGCTGCTTGTACAATCTTGCGGTGCGAATTCTCCTGCTGAATCTTTACTACCCGCCGGACACCTCTGCAACGGCGAAGATGGCGCAGACGGTTGTGAATGCGCTTTCGGCTGCGCATGAGGTCACGGTAATTTGCGGGCGGCCCTCATACGACCCTACGGAGCGAAGAGCTTGGCGCTTGTGGCAAACGGAGAAGCCAAGCAGATCGCTGCAACCCGGTGGAGCGAAGATTATCCGCGTGGGATCGACGGACTATTCGCGGACGCAGATGGGGCGGCGGGTGGTGAATTATCTTACATATGTTGCGCTGAGCGTGCCGCGGGCGGTGTTTGTGCGCTGCGATGTGGTGCTTGGGATGACTGACCCGCCGTTCGAGGGAATTGTGGCGGCGTTTGTGGCGCTGCTGAAGGGCAAACGGTTTGTCTACAACATTCGCGATTTGTATCCAGATATGGCTGTAGGTGGTTCGATCATGAAGGAAGGGCTGCTGACGCGGGTGTGGGAGAGACTGCACAGGTGGGCGCTGCGGAAGGCGACGCGCGTGGTGGCGCTTGGCGAAGATATGCGCGCGCGAATTGTCGCGAAGGGCGTGAGGTCGGAACGTGTCGTAGTGGTCCGCGACGGAGCGGAGATTTGTGAAGCGGGGTCTGAGCCTGCGGTGGACGCTGACGTGGTGCGGGCGATTCGAAGCGATTTCAAATTTGTGCTGCTGCACGCCGGGAATCTGGGGTTTTACGGGACGTGGGGAACTTTGATAGCGGCGGCGCAGAAACTGCAGGACGAGGAAATCGGGCTGGTTTTCGTTGGGGACGGCGCGCAACGGGCGCAGATCGAAGCGGCGGCGCTTGGGTGCAGGAACGTGCGCTTCCTCCCATTTTTCCCGGCGAGCAAAATTGCATCCGTGCTGGCGGCGCCGGACGCACACATTGTAACGGTCGGGCGCGGGTTGGAAGGCGTGATCGTACCGAGCAAGATGTACGGAATTCTGGCGGCGGGCAAACCGATTGTGGCTGTTGCATCGCGCGAGACGGATGTTGCTGCTATTGGGGAGAAGCGCGGGTTCGCAATCTGCGCGGACCCGGACGATGCTTTGCAGGTTGCAGATGCGGTTCGCCAGATTTTTCGGAGCGCAGAGAAACTGCGAAGGATGGGCGAGGCAGCGCGGGCGGCAGCTAATGACTATGATAGAGTCAACGAACTGCGGAAATTTGTGCGGATTATTGAGGAGGCGCGTCTAGCGTGACACCGGCGGAGAGTTTTTGGAGCGGGAAACTTGCGCTTGTGACGGGAGGAGCGTCGTTCATCGGCTCGACGCTGACGGATCAGCTTTTGGCACGCGGCGCAAGGGTGCGCATCGTCGACGACCTTTCAAGCGGACACCTGGACAATATTCGCGGGCACCTTGGCGGCGAAGTGGATTTTCTGCATGCGGATTTGCGCGAGCCGGGCGTCACGCGAGCGGCGATGCACGGTGTGGACACGGTGTTCCATCTTGCGGCGGATCACGGCGGCCGGGGATACGTGGATTTGCACCAGGCAGGGCCGGCGTCGAATTTTTTCCTCGACGGGCTGGTGTTTGCGGAAGCGTTGCGGGCGAAGGTGAAAAAAGTGGTGTTCGCTTCGTCGGGCTGCGTGTATCCGAATTTCTTGCAGTCGGACATCCACAAAGAGATTTACCTGACCGAGGATCTGACTAGCGGTCCTAATGACGCGGACAACACGTACGGCTGGGCCAAGCTGATGGGCGAGTTCACGCTGAAGGCATACGCGAAGGAGCACGGCATGGGAGCGGCGTCGTGCCGCTACTTTACGGTGTACGGGCCGCGCGGCGTGGAAAATCATGCGGTGATCGCGATGATCGCGCGCGCGTTTCTGGGGCAGAATCCGTTTGAGATTTGGGGCGACGGCTCGCAAATACGAAATTGGACGTATATTGACGACATTGTCGAGGGCACGATCCTGGCGGGAGAGAAAATCATCGACGGCACAGCCATCAATCTGGGAACGATGGAGCGCATCACGGTGCTCGACTGCGCGAAGATGGTTTGCGAGTTCACCAAACACAAAGCAGAAATAAAAAAGCGGCCGGACATGCCTACCGGGCCGCTGAACCGGGTGGCGGACAACGCGCTTGCCAAACGATTGCTTGGCTGGGAGCCGAAGGTGCCGTTTCGCGAGGGGCTGAAGCGCACGATCGATTGGTACTTCTCGAGCAAGGACCGGAAAGAAGTGGAGCGGATTTTCGGGCGAATGCTCACGGAGCGGTGAGGCGCCGGAATCTTCTGGCAGAGCCGCAATTTCCGAAGTATTGTGATTAGGCTGCGTGGGGCAGTTGTTGGTGTGTCTTGGGAGCCGGCCCCCAACGGGCAATTCATGTGAAACACCGCCTGTGCAGTGTTGCCTGCACCGGTGAGTTACTTCCATTCCGACGAGGTGGTATGTCAGCCGGCGTGCTGGCGTTTTTCATTGCGCTTTTTGCGTCCATGATGCTCACGGTACCGGTGCGTGCGCTGGCGTTGCGCGTGGGGATGGTGGACCTGCCGGGTCCGCGCAAAGTGCATGTGCAGCCGATACCCCTGCTGGGTGGACTGGCGATGTACGGCGGGGTGATGCTGGCGATTATTTTTGCGTTTGACGGAGCCGCGCGAGAGCAAAGCGTGGGGATCGTGACGGGCGCGACGCTGGTGGCAGCGGTTGGCTTTTTGGATGATCGCGGCTGGTTACATCACCAAATCAAGCTTTTCGTAGGAATGCCGTTAGCCGCTTGTATTCTTCTGGCGAGCGGAATTCATGCGCAGGTGTTCGAACTGTTTGTTCCCGGACGCACGGGATACCTGCTGGACGCGGCGCTGACCATCTTCTGGGTGGTGGCTATCACCGCGTCGTTCAGCATACTGGACCACATGGACGGGCTGTGCGCAGGGGTTGCGGCGACAGCTTCGTTCTTTTTTGCATTGCTCGCGTTTTTGAACGGTCAAATCGTGGTGTCGACGCTGGCTGCTGCGGTTTTTGGCGCTGCTAGCGGCTTTCTGCGTTGGAACTTCAAACCGGCGAAGATTTTCATGGGTGACGGCGGAGCGATGTTCCTGGGTTTCCTTATGGCGACGTTGGCGTTGAAGCTGAGACTGAGCCAGGGGAACCATGCAGCGGCGCTTCTGGCTCCGCTGCTGATTCTCGGCGTCACCATTTTCGATACGACGCTGGTCACCATTTCGCGCGCGCGACGAGGACTGCTACCGTTTGCCGCGCCCGGAAAGGATCATGCCGCGCACAGGTTAGCGAATCTAGGATTGGGGCAGCGGGGCGCGGTGTTGGCGCTGTACCTGCTTGGCGCGGTGAGCGGAGCATCGGCAGTCTTGATTTCCTACATTTCGGCGAAGGCGGCGCTGTTGCTCGCCGCCGTCGTGATCGCGGCGATGTTATTTGCCATTGCGATGTTGGAGAGGGCACCATACGAACGGCAGGCGGCAAAGTCCTGAGCGTGTGACCGAGCGCCAGCCAGATCCGGCGTTTTCTCTACAGTTTCGTTGCCGTCGAGGTTTGCCGCGGCAGTCGGATTCGCTATACTTACGTCGGTCGCTCACTCACCCACTCCTTCCGTGCTCAGCAGGATCGGGAAAGCGGTTGCCCCGGGAAACCGCGGAAGCCGATGACCGTGAATTTGCAGACGTGCTGAAGGCCAAGGCAAAAATTGTTGCAACCGAACCAGGAAAAGAGACGGCGCGAACAGGTAATTGTTGTGGGAGGTTCCGCGGCCGGATTTTATACCGCCGCCAAGGTGGCTCAGGGCGGCAAGCGTGTGCGTGTGCTGGAGTCCAAGCGCGGCTTGGAGCCGGCGCCGCGGACGCTCATCGTGACGGATCACTTCCGCAAACAACTGGGAGTTTCGGCTAACGAAAGCGTTCTGAACGAGATTCGGCGTTTCGAACTCTTCACGGACGGCCGCTCCGCCCAGGTCGCGCTGACCAAGCCGGACCTTATCATCGAGCGGGCGAAATTGATTCCGGCGCTGGCGCGAGAGGCGCGGCAGGCTGGCGCGGAAATTTCTTTCGATACTCGCTTTCTCGGATTGTGCACGAACGCGAATAGCATTCACGTGCAGGTTGAATCCAGCGGACGGCGCGAAGAGTTGCCCGCCAACAGCGTGGTGGGAGCGGACGGCGCGGCGAGCCGCGTGGCGCGAACGGCGGGCTGGGCGCCTATTGACACCGTGCCGCTCGTGCAGGCGATTGTGCGCTTGCCGAAGGACTGCCCGGTGGATACGACACGCGTCTGGTTCGTGCCGGACGACACGCCGTATTTCTACTGGCTGATTCCGGAATCAGCGGAGCGTGGCGCGCTGGGCGTAATCGGAGAGGATGGCCGCGATACGGCGCGATGCCTGGCGCGATTCCTGGAGAAAAAAGGAATGGAGCCGCTCGAATGGCAAGGCGCCCGAATCCCCATGTACAAGCGCTGGGTGCCGGTAAAGAGGCGGGTGGGAAAAGGGAACGTGTACCTGGTGGGGGACGCCGCGGCGCAAGTCAAGGTGTCCACCGTAGGGGGAATCGTTACTGGCTTTCGGGGGGCGCAGGCCGTGGCGGAGTCGATTTTGCAAGGCGGCCTGGGCAGGGAACTGCTGGCCCTGCGGCGGGAACTAAGCACGCATTGGCTGCTGCGGCGAACAATGCACTATTTTCAGCAGAAAGATTACTCGCGGTTAGTGGATCTGCTCAACGCGGCTACGCGGGAAACACTTAGTGAAATCACGCGCGATGAATCGACGCGGCTGCTGTGGAACGTGTTGCGCCGCCAGCCTCAACTCGTGCTGCTGGGGCTCCGGGGGCTGCTGTTGGGGTGGAACAGCGAGCGGCGCCAGGACGGCGGCACATAGGAATGTATGTGAGCATAAAGAATCTTTGCCCGGAGGACTAGATTGCGTCTTTCCGTAGTTGGCTGTGGTTACGTCGGGCTGGTGACCGGCGCATGTCTCGCCGAAGCGGGCCACGAGGTCGTTTGCACGGACATTGATGAGAAGCGGATCGCCCAGCTCCAGGCGGGAGGCGTGCCGATCTACGAGCACCACTTGGAGAAAATCCTGGAGTCGGCGCGAAGTGGCGGAAAAATTTCGTACACTTCGGACGCCGGTGAAGCGATACGCAACGGCGACGCCATCTTCATTTGCGTAGGCACACCGCCAAAAGAAGACGGCGATGCGGATCTTTCTGCAATCGACCACGTAGCGCGTCAGATTGCCACGGAGGCGCGATCTCCGAAGCTGGTGATCGAAAAAAGCACGGTGCCGGCTCGTACCGGACTGGAATTGCGGCGAGCGCTCACGGCCTACTCGCGCAACAGCGGCTTGACATTTCGCGTAGCGTCCAATCCGGAGTTCCTTCGCGAAGGGACGGCCGTATCGGATTTTTTTCACCCTGACCGCATTGTGGTCGGCGTGGAGGACGAGGCCTCGGCGCGCGATATGCGGGAGATTTACCGGCCGATCCTGGAGCGCTCCTTTCGCTGCCCGGTGCACGACGGCACGTGCCCTCCCGGGGGTGCCGTGGACCTGCTTATCACCACGATCAACAGCGCGGAGCTCATCAAGCATGCGTCCAACTCATTTTTGGCGTTGAAAATCAGCTACGCCAATGTGATTGCCGACCTTTGCGAGAAAATCGGCGCGAACGTCGAGGAAGTGACGCACGCGATGGGATTGGATCCGCGCATCGGCACGCAATTCCTGCGCGCGGGGCTGGGCTTCGGCGGCTTTTGTTTTCCAAAGGATTTGCAGGCGTTCATCCATCTAGCCGGGACGGTGGGTGTGGATTTCGACATTCTAAAAGCGGCCGAGCGTGTCAATAAGCAGCGGATCGAACGATTTTTCGACAAAGTGCGCCAGGCACTGTGGGTAGTAAAAGGAAAGCGCGTCGCCGTGCTCGGACTGGCGTTCAAAGCGAATACCGACGACATCCGATTCTCGCCGGCGCTGGAAGTCGTGAAAGAACTGCTCCGGCAAGGAGCCCAGGTACAGGCCACGGATCCTGAAGCGATTTCCAGAGCTAAGACGCTTTTTCCCGCGGCTAGTTACCACGAAGATCCGTACGATGCTTTGCGTGACGCGGAAGCGGCGCTGGTCTGTACGGAATGGGATGTATTTCGAGACCTCGACTGGGAACGCGCCGGGAAACTCATGGCGCGGCGGCTGGTGATTGACGGCAGGAACCTATATTCGCCGTCGTCGATGCGCGGGCTTGGCTTCGAATACCATTCGTTCGGGCGAGAATAATTTTCACAGATCAGTAAGTTGAACGCTACTAAACAGCGGCGGTCTGCTTGCCAGCGAAGTACTCTTTGAAATAGTCCAGCGTAGTGCGCAAGCCCTCCTCCAGACCCACCTTCGGTTCCCAACCTAGAATACGCTTGGCTTTGCCAATGTCCGGGCAGCGCTGCTTGGGGTCGTCTTGCGGCAAAGGTTCGAAAATAATCTTGGGCGCGTTTTCAAAATGGGCGCGAATGCGTTCCGCAAATTGAAGAATGGTGATTTCCTGCGGATTGCCAATATTCACGGGCAAATGTTCGTCGGATAACATCAGGCGGTAAATTCCCTCAATCAAATCGGAAACGTAGCAGAAGCTACGCGTCTGCTTGCCATCACCGTAGACGGTGAGGGGCTTCCCGGTGAGAGCTTGGTGAACAAAGTTGGGGAGGGCGCGGCCGTCATTTAAACGCATGCGGGGCCCGTAGGTATTGAAAATGCGCACAATGCGCGTGTCCACGCTGTGGGAGCGGTGATACGCCATGGTCATAGCTTCGGCGTAACGTTTGGCTTCGTCGTAGACGCCGCGAGGCCCGATCGAATTCACATGCCCCCAGTATGTTTCCGGCTGCGGAGAAACTTCCGGATCACCGTAGCATTCGCTAGTGGAAGCCAGAAAAAATTTGGCGTTTTTAGCGAGCGCGAGCCCGAGTGCGTTGTGAGTACCCAGCGCGCCGACCTTTAGGGTTTGAATGGGCATTTTCAAATAATCGACGGGACTGGCCGGGGAAGCGAAGTGCAAGACGTAGTCAACCGGGCCGGCAACGTCGATGTAATTGGAGACGTCCGCCCGCGCGATGCGGAAGCGTGGGTGTTTCTGTAGATGAGCGATGTTCGAGTCCACGCCCGTAACAAGGTTGTCGAGCGACAGAACGTCCCATCCCTCCGTGATCAGGCGATCGCAGAGATGTGAACCCAGAAAACCCGCTCCGCCAGTAACTACTGCACGCATGCAACCTCCCAAGAAATGCTGATCGGCAAGTTTATCGCGCCGGACAGCGATTGACCACATTGTTGGGCCGCGATACCATGCGCCCGCTTGTTTATGGACAGCAGCGCAGATGCACCGCACGCCCCGAAGCGCCACTTCGCCCGGGCGATTATTCTCACCTTGATTGTTGGGCTAATCGTCTTGGCCGCGATCATTTTCCTTGGCGTGGGCCGATGGCTGATAGTTGAAGATCCACTTGACAAGGCCCAAGCAATTGCCGTCCTTAGCGGGCGAATCCCCATGCGGGCCAAGGAAGCGGCACGCTTATACAAAGCCGGCTATGCACCGCAAGTTTGGCTGACCCGCGCCAATGAACCTGCTGCATCACTCCAGGAAATGCATATCGCTTACATCGGCGAGGACTTCTTCAACTCACGAGTTTTGATGCACGAAGGGGTGCCATCGAATGCAATCCTTGTGCTCGAGCCTCCTATAGACAATACGGTTGATGAAGTTCGGGCCATTGCGGCCGAGTTGGAGCGGGAGAAGGGTGGCGCGGTGATTATCGTTACCACGAAGGCGCACACGCGGCGGGTGCGCACGCTGTGGAAGGAGTTTTCGGGTAGGCGGGGGAGAGCCATCGTGCGGGCTGCTCCCACCGATCCGTTTGCGCCTGACCACTGGTGGCGCGCGACGGGTGATGCCCTGGACGTGGTGCGGGAAGTTCTGGGTCTGTTGAACGCATGGGCGGGCCTGCCTCTGCATCCTTCGCGGTGACGGAACTCAGAAGAAGAAAAACCTTCTACGCCGCGGCGAAACCTTTTCATCGGGGATTTCCGGGACGTACGGAAGGTCTCGTCCTTCAAAAGCGGCCAGCGGGTTATCGAGAAACAGGGCGCGCGCCTTCTCGTCACCAAATTGCTTGCTTACCGCGTCATAAGCGGCCTGCAAACGCAGCGGCCTGCGCTTGGTGTTGTGCGCATCGCTGGCGACAAAGTGCACGAAGCCTTGCGCTATCCAGCACAAAGAATCTTCCTGCGCGCGCGGACCGAAGGTTCCTGTCAGGGAACCGGCCGTGACCTGAACAAAGCAACCCAGCCGCGCCCATTTTGTCAGTCGCTCGGGCTGGCGGCAAAGAATGGCATTCCGCTCGGGATGGGTGATTATGGGTCGCAGGCCCTTGAGCTGCAGACCGTGCAGTGTGTCATCCATGGAGGGCGGGATGGAGATTTCGTTGAACTCGACAAGCAGGTAATCGTGCTGGTTGATGCAAAAGGGCGAGGCGTCAGCCCGCAAGGCCTCGAGATTTTCCGGGTTAAGATGAAAGTCGCATCCGGTAGCCAGCTTAAGCCGGTCACCAATCTCGCCTTGCAGGTGTTCGCGCAGACGCTGGACGCGCGCATAATCGAAAGGATATTCGTTGCTGCAATGCGGCGTAGCGACGACATGCGTGATGCCGTCGGCGATCGCCGATTCGGCCATGGCCAGAGACTCTTCGATGCCCTGGGGGCCGTCATCAAGACCTGGCAAAATGTGGCAGTGCACATCCACCATGGGATTCGCAAACTCCTCGCCGTGCTAGCACCGCAGTGCTGCTATACCTCAGGCGCTCCCGTGCGTCTGAGCGAAAATTGCATCCGCTGCTTGCTGAATGCCGGTTGCGCCTTCGACTGCCGGCTGGAAACGTTGGGCGCGGGCCTACTATCTTGCTCCGTTTTGCCAGGCAATCGCAACGGCCCTGACTTTCGGCAACACCTCTGAAGGGCGTTTTTTTTGCGCGCGCCGGGAACCCTGTTATATTTATTCGGCTCTTCAGGGGGCTTTGCGGCCTGTGTATCCCCAAATAGTTTAGGAGTGCAACGCGACTCATGCCAATTGACCGGAAACCTGAGTTCTTCAAAGGCGCCCATCTTAAGGTCGCCATTATCGGATGCGGATACGTAGGTTTGCCGCTGGCGCTGCGTTTTGCGGAAGCAGGGCACAAGGTGACGGGATTCGACACCGATCCCAACAAAGTGAATATGCTGAACGCCGGACGATCGTATATCGAGCATATCCCGCAGACGAAGATTCAGCAGTTCGTTAACAGCCGGCATTTTGGGGCGACCACGGACTTCGCGCGCTTGAAGGAGGCGGACGCCATCCTCATTTGCGTGCCGACACCACTGGACGAGCGGCGCGAGCCGGACTTGAGTTACGTCGAGCAAACGGCGATTTCGATTCAGCCGCACCTGCAGAAGGGGCATCTCGTGGTGCTGGAATCCACGACGTACCCAGGGACCACTGAAGAATTGGTGCTGCCGATTCTAGAGAAGAGCGGCCTGCGCTGTCCGATTGCGGCCGGGCCGGAAAATGAGAATGTCCCGTGCGACTTTTGGCTGGCGTTTTCTCCGGAACGCGAAGATCCGGGGAACAAGCAGTTTGGGTTGGCGCAAATCCCGAAAGTCGTCGGCGGCGTAAATCCGCCCAGCGGACGCGCTGCCGTGTCGCTGTACGCGCAAGTTGTTGCCCGAGTCGTTCCGGTAAGCTCCACTCGCGCGGCGGAGATGGCCAAACTGCTGGAAAATATTTTTCGTTGCGTGAATATTGCCATGGTGAACGAACTGAAGATGCTCAGCCTACGCATGGGTATCGACATCTGGGAAGTGATCGACGCAGCGGCAACGAAACCCTTCGGCTTTATGCCTTTTTATCCGGGGCCGGGGCTTGGCGGACACTGCATTCCGGTGGACCCGTTCTATCTTTCGTGGAAGGCGCGCGAGTATGACTTTTCGACGCGCTTCATAGAGCTTGCGGGCGAAGTCAATACGGCTATGCCGTATCACGTCGTTGACGCGATTGCCGCCGCGCTGAACAATCACAAGAAAAGTTTGAAGGGCGCGAAGATCTTGATTTTGGGCGTGGCTTACAAAAAGGATGTGGACGATTTGCGCGAGTCTCCAACGCTCAAGATCATGCAGCTACTGCAACAGCGCGGCGCACAGCTCGATTACAACGATCCGTATTTTCCGCAACTACATAAAATGCGGCATTACAATTATGAGAATATGAAATCCGTACAGTTGAATCCGCAGGCGATTGGCAGCTACGACGCGGTGATCGTGGCCACGGATCATTCAAGCTACGATTACGCGGCCATCGTCGACGCCGCGAAGGTGGTAGTGGACACGCGCAACGCCACGAGGCGTGTGATGCGTCACCGCGACAAGATCGTGCTCTGCTAACCCACATGGCTGCGTCCGCCGAAGAGATTCGCCGCCAGCTAGAGGAAAGCGCTCGCGTCAAGCAGGCTTTCTCCGACGCGCTGATCCGAAACATCCTGCTGTTTGCGCAAAAATGTGCGACAGCCCTTCGCGCCGGCGGCAAAGTGGTGTTCTTTGGTAATGGCGGCAGCGCTGCTGATGCGTTGCACCTCGCGGCGGAGCTGGTAGTGAAATTACGCGACGACCGGCGCGGGCTGGCGGCCTTGGCGCTGACCACCAATCCATCGGTGCTGACTGCTGCGGGAAACGATTATGGGTTCGAGCAGATTTTTGCGCGTCAGATCGAATCGCTCGTTTCGGCGCAGGACGTGTTGGTCGCTCTCTCCACCAGCGGCGACAGCGCAAACATTCTAAGAGGAATTGAAGCGGGGCGCACGCGGCGCGCGTTTCTTGTAGCGCTCACCGGTGAGACGGGCGGCGCGCTGGCGAGCAAGGTGGACCTGCTGCTGAACGTTCCCTCTCGGGATCCCCAGCGCATTCAGGAAGCGCACATCACTGTCGGGCACATCGCTTGCTCATTGATCGAGCAGCTCGCCTTGCTGGAGTAACCGCGGCTCTACTTCATTTTCACCAAGGCCACCCGCGCGGTCGCGAACGGCATTACCGCTTCGAGCAGCACGGGGGTCCGCGAAGGATTGTTTGCGAGATACAGTGCGAAATGGGCGTCCTTCAGTTCGGCTCCTGCGTCGAATATGCGAACTTCGATTTTTGAAGTGGCGAAGGTGCCCGCCGGCACGGTGATATTTTGCGGCGACCCGTCGAGCCTTGCGCTAACGTCGTACAGCTTGTGGCCGTCATAGACTGGGCCGTGCACTTCGTGAATTTTCGTCCAGTCCACCGTGCGCAAATACTGCATTAGCCCCAGCGGGTCGCGGGTTCCCGGCACTACGCGCGTTTCTGTCGCATTTGAGGCAACGCGCTCTGCGTCCGCTGTCCTCATGCGCTGAATCGATTCTTGTTTTTGCCCGCGCTCGTTTAAATGCATTTCATATTGCAAACTGGAGAGAGTGGCGGCATCGCTGTAGGAATCAAACTGATCGTCAAGCTCGAAGACCATGCGCAAAGGATTTTCCGTGCGCGCAAAGGCCTGCAGGTGCCAGGCATTCTTCCCGAAGAAGTCACGGCGTTCGACAATTTGCAAACGTAGATTGGCGACGTTGCTGAGCTTCGCCACGTCCGCGGCAAATTCGAGCACTTCGCCAGGGCGCCAAGGTGTGCCCGCGTCCGCGGCTGCCACGCGGTCGCTGGGCTCGGTCGTTTTTGAGAGCGCGGGTGCGGCGGAAACTGGAGCTGCTTTGTCCGTCGTTACCGATGCTGGAGAAGCCACGGCGGGCTGCGCAGCCTTCGACACTCGACCGAAGGGGCCAATGCCATGCGCCCAGTAATACGCCCCGGCGGCGCATGCCAGCGCTGCTATCGCCGCGGTCGTTGCTGTGAGTTTGGTCATGCTATTTCTGTGAACCTAGTCTGAAACAATCCGTTGCCTCGCTGCCGTCCGTCGTACAATACATTTTACGCGCATGGTGAGCGTCCAAGGATCGGCGGCTCGGCGCGAACTTTGAGATTATCAAAACGCGAGGCGCTCGTCTTTCTGAAGGGCGCGTCGCTTACCACGGCAGCCACCCGCCTGCTGTGAACCTGGTGGAGGAGGATTCCCTGAATGCGCTTCGTCGTCACAGGCGGCGCCGGTTTCATCGGTTCGAATACGGTGGACGAGCTCGTCCGCCGTGGGCACAGCGTCGTGGTGCTGGACGATCTTTCTTCCGGTAAGGAAGAGAACCTCGCGGATATCCGCAACAAAATCACGTTGATTAAGGGCAGCATTACGGACATCGAAGTGGTTCGTAAGGCCATGCACGAAGCCGAATACGTGCTGCACCTGGCGGCGCGCACTTCGGTCCCCAAGTCGGTCAAGGATCCCATTGAGACGAACCGAATCAATATCGACGGCACGTTGAACGTATTGGTCGCGGCGCGTGACGCCAAAGTAAAGCGCATCGTCTTCGCAGCCTCGTCTTCCGCGTATGGAGAAACGCCTACGCTGCCCAAGATCGAAAAGATGGAGCCGCAACCCATCTCGCCCTACGGCGTCACAAAGTATGTCGGCGAGCTGTACGCGCAAACCTTCGGCCGGTGCTATGGACTGGAGAACGTGTCGCTACGCTATTTCAACATCTTCGGTCCTCGCCAGGATCCCAGCTCTCCGTATTCCGGCGTGCTGGCGAAATTTTGCAGCGCTTTTCTCGAAGACACGCAACTTGTGATTTTCGGCGACGGCGAGCAAACGCGCGATTTCACATACGTGGACAATGCCGTGCAAGCCAATTTGCTGGCCTGTGAAGCTCCCAATGTTTCCGGCAAGGTGTTCAATGTTGGGGTCGGCGGACGTTTCAGCCTGAACCAGACCGTGGCGCTGCTCAATCAGATTTCCGGTAAGAACCTCGAAGCGAAATTTGAACCGGCGCGCGACGGAGATATTCGCGACTCGCAAGCAGATATTTCGCAGGCCTGCGAGTTCCTCGGTTATGAGCCGTCAATCGCATTCGAAGAGGGCCTGCGGCGCACCCTCGACTGGCATCGCGCGACGCAAGTCAAGACGGATGCCGCGCCTGCTACTGCTTCCGCACCCGCGCCGGCTCCTGCAAAATCCTGAAAAGAAAAGGATGGAGCTTGGCTCTCGCTCCGGTGATTCTTCGACTTAGCGGGACCTGTCGCGCCAAGACTCTTACGGCAGGCTCGTCTTTCCGTAGCTCAGCGGTTCGCCGGCTTTCGGAGTATCGTAGTTCCAGAAGAAGAGTGGCTCGAGCTTTTTCTGCTCCGGCCAAATCTGGTCCAGCGTGTCGCCCTCGAACAGCTCGCCATTCTTCATGACCCAATGAACGCTGTTCGTGTTGTGAATATCAGCGAGCGGATCCTTGTCTAGAATAAGCAGATCTGCAAGCTTCCCCGGCTCGATCGAGCCGATATCCTGCGGGCGCCCAACAATCTTTGACCCATTGACCGTTGCGCACCGCAGCACTTCCATCGGCGTCATTCCGCCGCTGGCGAGCATCCACATCTCCCAGTGATACCCGAGCCCTTGCAACTGGCCATGACTGCCCACGCCCACCAGTCCGCCGGCGCGCTCGAGCTTGGCCATCTGCGCGGCCAGCTTGGGGAATGCGTACTCATCTTTCCGGAACCATCCTCCACGCCGCTTTGTTTTTTCGTCGATGATGCGGTGCGGCGTGAAATGGTTGAGCTTGGCGTCGTCGTGAGCGTTCGAGGATTCGTAGAAGTAGTCCTCTCCGAACGGCCCGCCGTAGTTCACGATCAGAGTCGGAGTCTCGGCGATACCGGATTGCGCGAACATCTGCAGCACGTCCTTGTAGAGCGGCGTGATTGGCAGCGTGTGTTCGTTGCCGTGAAAGCCGTCGATCACGTGCGTCAGGTTGAGCTTCAGGTCCAGCGCGCCTTCGGTGGTCGGCATCATCTCTAGCTCTTTCGAAGCTTCCACCATGTACTGGCGCTGCTTGCGGTTGCCCACCACGTAGCTCTTGATGTTGTGCGTGCCGTAATATTTCTTGTACTTCGTCAGCACGCCCTTCACTTCTTCCGTTGACTGGAAATTGTTGTCAGAGAAAACGCCCGGGCCGGTGGAAAACGCCCGCAGCCCGATGATGTCCCCGGTATCGACCAGGTCCTGATAAGCAAACATGTCGTTAGAGAACGTCTGGACGTCCAGCCCCGAGGTCACGCCGTAGGCCAAGTTCGCTAGGAACGCCCAGTTTTGCGTGTCCAGAATGCCGCGCCGGATTTCCAGCCAGTGCGCATGCGTATCAACAAAGCCCGGTACGATCGTTTTTCCACGAACATCGATCACCTTCGCGCCCGCCGCAACGCTTCCCTTTGCGCCCACACTCTTGATGCGATTGTTTTCCACCACGATGTCGGCATTCTTCAGCACTTCTTCGGAGCCGGCAGCGCCCTTCATCGTGATGACTGTCGCTCCGCGCAGAACTACCGTGCCTTTCGGCACCTTGCGGGGCGCTTCCACACTGACGGCGATCTCTTCAACGTTTTTGTCCAGCTCCTTGAATTTCTTCTCTTCTTTCTTCTCGTCCTTTTTCGCTTCGCTCGCGGAAGCGCCCGCGTCTTTCTTATCCGCGGCCTCCTTGTTGTCTCCGTCCTTTTTCTCGCCTTCTTTTTTTTCGTCCTTCGGTGTTTCAAAAGAGATAGCGCTCACCGGCTCGCGGAACAAGCTCGCGCCTACCGCCCAGGTAATGGTTTTGCCGTCGTCCGCCCAGGCAAAATAGTCCGCGCCGATGTCCGTCAGCCGTTTCACGGGCACCGATGCCGAGGCCACATTGACGGTCGGCGCTTCGCCCCCCACTATGGGCATGGCGATCAGGTAGAGCTGATTGCTTATATGCGCCAGTACCCACTGCCCGTCGGGACTCGGCTGTACATCGTCGGCGGACACCGGTTCTTCCGCGAAAAATATGCCCTGGCCTTTCACTTGGAGATGTGAGCGACGGTCCGTGCCGTCGTAGCGCAACGACACCAATCCCTGCGGGGTATAAACGTAAATGCGGTCCTTTTCATGCGTGAAATGCGGGCCGCCCGCGCCGCGAGCCGGCAGGATCAGATTGGCGTCGCCACCGGCGGCGGGAATCCACACAAGGTCCGCATTCGCTGTCTGCCCGCCATCAAATGCGCTGTTTTCCCGGTCATACGCGTTTCCGCGCAACGCCACGATTTTCGTGCCATCGGGCGACCACTCTGGATTGCTGTAGACTCCGGCTGACTTCGACAATTGCTGCGAAGTTCCGCCCGCCGCCGGCACCTTCCAGAGCTGCCCTCCTTCATTCGACCAAGTTACGTAGGCGATTGTCTTGCCGTCCGGCGACCATGCCGGCTGAAATTCGCGCGCATTGCCGGTTGTCACGCGTCGCGGTTTCCCGCTGGGCAAGTCCAGCGTGTACAGATGGGTCAGCGCGGAGAACGCCAATTGTTTGCTGTCAGGTGATTCCACGGGGTCCTGAATTAGCCGCGCCTTTACCGGCCCTTCTTCGACTCTCTGCGGAAAATCCAACTTTGGCCCCAGTTCCTGAGAGACTTTGGCGGTAAACGGAATCACCGTCTCCGTTCCCGTTGCCAGATTCAGCCGCCGAATCTTTCCGTCCTGGTTGTAGACAATCTCCTTCCCATCGGGCAGGAATGCAAATCCGGGAAAAAGGTCGCGAGTGAAGCGCGATTCCTGGTCGTCACGCGTGATGGGATACTTTACCCAGCGATCGTCGCCGCTCTGCAAATTGCGAACGCGCAATCCACTTTCCGTCTCGTACCGGGTCACGTACAGAATTTGTGTTCCGTCTGGCGAGAGCACCGGCCGGAAGCTGCTCTCCAGTTGTTGTAGCAGAACGTCCTCGTCTCCCGTCTTGCGGTCGCGGCGTGCGACCTGCCATAGCGGAAGCTGCGCATTGTAAGTAAAGCCGCCATGACGCATCGCGTAGTAAAGATACTTTCCGTCCGCGGAAGCCATCACGCCCAAGGCATTGTGGCGTTGCTCGCGCGGCGTGGTCGGCGCCGGCTTGGCTTTTGTGACCTGCACACCGGAGCCGCCCTGCACGTGGTACATCCAAATCTCGAAAGTATTGATGCCAAAGCCCGCTTTGGACACAAAGACGTAACTGCCATCCGGCGCCCAGCTTGGCGAAGCGAATTCGGCGTTGGGATCCTTGGAAACTTGCTTCGCGTCGCTCCCGTCGGCGCGCATGATCCAGACGTTCTCGCTCCCTTCGCGGTCGGAGAGAAACGCGATCCACTTTCCGTCGGGAGAAAACTTCGGCTGGCTGTCGAAGGCCATTCCGCCGGAGATCAGCTTGGCTTCTCCGCCCGCGATGGGCAGGGTGTAAATGTCCCCGAGCAGTTCGAATGCTATGGTCTTGCCGTCGGGCGCAACGTCCAGCGAGATCCACGTCCCTTCGTCGGTCGTAAATTCGATTTTCCGATCGGACTTCAGCGACAGCCCTTTCTTTTCATCCTTCTTGTCATCTTTCTTTTCTTCCTTCTTTTGTCCGCCGCCGCTTTCCTGCCGGGCAAGATTCCCAGCGAAAAGGTCCCCTGCCGCTAGCCCGAACACCACCGCAAACGCCACCAACCAGGCGCTCACACCACTTCGCTCCAAACGCTTCGCGTTCATGCTCATCCCTCCGAAATCATGAATACATCAGGAATTCAACGCCGCTAGCCCCAGAGCACAGACCACGTGCCAGCCGTCTCTGAGCAACCTTAGACGCGGCCTTCGCGCAAGGGTCTCAGTCTCCGAGCCCTACCGGTCTGACTCTTTGCTATCTCCGCCATCCGGGTGATGCTCCGCCGGCTTCGGCACGATGTGCGGAATTCCCGCATCATTCATCTTCTTGTTGAGCGCCGGCAGGTCCTCGTCAATTAGCTTCTTGACTTGCGCCGAAGCGTCGCTAACGAGCGGGCCTAGTTCTACGAGCTTCTCCTTCTGTTGTCCACCAGGAGCCGCGGCGAATCCATCTAAATCTTGCAAGAGACCCTGCACCTGATCCGGTAAAGGATCGGGCTTCCATTCAAACGGTGGACCTGCATTGCCGAGCTCTCCGCGTTCGCGGATGTATTTTTCGGCGACCTTGTCCACTTTTTTTTGCAGCTCGTCCGCCACCTTCTGTATCTCTTCAGGGATTTTTGGCACATCCGCCTTGCCGGCATCCGCCTTCCACTGTCCGCGCGCCGCATTCAACGCATCCTTCAGTCCCTGGATCGTTTTGCGGTCTTTGGCTGCGGTCTTTTCCATCGCGTAGAGCTGATCGATGGCTGCCCGCCGCGCGGCGCGATCCTCCGGGGAAAACTGAATGTGAGGGTCATCTTCGACCACTACCTCCTGCGTTGCCTCCTTCGTCCCAGATTTGATTTTGACGGTGTACTTTCCGGGCTCGACCCGCGGGCCGCGTGGACCTTCCCAGTATCCGGCGTTGATCATCTCCATCTGTTCCGGCGTGGGCTCGGCTGCCGAGTTGTAGCGCAAATCCCAATTGGTGCGATTCACGCCCGCGGCTCCCGGCCCGTCAAACTCCCGCACTACGTTGCCGTCTTTATCGGTGACGCTGATCTTGACCTTGCCTTCTTTCTTCGGCTCCGCGGCGGATTTGCTCTTATCCTCTGCAGTGCTCTTGCCCTTTTCCTCTTTCTCGCTTTTCGCTGACGCGGCTTTGTCCTTGTCGTCCTTGTCCGTCTTTTGCTCGGTCTTCAGGGGCTCCGGCGGTACGGCTTCCTTCAAGTAGTAGTTCAGAATGGCGCCATAAGGCGGATTCTTTGCAGTAAAGAATTTCTGCCCTCCGCTCCAGCGCCGCATCCTTACGTTGAAAATAGTAGCCGCGTGCGGCGGAAAAAACGTCATGTCGCTATTCAACACGCTCGCGTCCATTTTCTCGATCGGCGTGATGTCGTCGAAAATCCATATCGAGCGCCCGTGTGTAGCCAGCACGAGGTCGTTTTCCCGCGCTTGGATCTCGATATCGTCCACCGGCACGGTTGGGAAATTATTCTTCAGCGCGGTCCAGTTCGCGCCGCGGTCCCAGGAGACCCACAGCCCGAATTCCAGCCCGACAAACAGCAGGTTTTGATTGCGCGGGTGCTCGCGAACCACGTGCACGCTTCCGGCGGAATCCGGGATGCCGTTGCGAATTGCTTTCCAGCTCTCGCCGTAATCATTGGTGACGAAGATGTAGATTCCGTAGTCATCGTTGCGATGACCATCGAACGTCACAAACGCCGCTCCTTCTCCGGACTTTGACGCCACCACGCGGCTGACGTACGTGCCCTTAGGCACGCCCGGAACACGCGAAGCCACATTCTTCCAATTCTTTCCGCCGTCACGCGTCACTTGCAGATTCCCGTCATCGGTGCCGACCCACAGCACGTTCGGCGTCAGCGGTGATTCGCTGAGCGTGGTGATGGTCGGATATTCCTGCACGCCGTCGTGCCGCGACAACGTGTTTTTGTCGGGCGTCTTTCCAAAGATTTGCAGCCTGTTGCGATCCGCACCGGTGGTCAGGTCTCCGCCGAGCCGCGTCCAGGTATCGCCGCGCTCAGCGGACTTAAACAAATAATTTCCGCCGTAGTAGATCGTCGTGTGATTGTGCGCGGAGACCACCACTGGCGAATTCCACTGGAAGCGGTAATGCGCCTCTCCATATTTCGCTTCTGGCGATATCGAGCGTTGTTGCCCGGCCCGCAAATCGCGCCGATCAATGTTGCCGTCCTGCGATTCGGTGTACACGATCCAGGGCTCGACAGGATCGATCGCTGCGTAAAATCCGTCGCCGCCGTGAATCACATTCCAATCTTCATTCGTGATGCCGTCGCGTGTCAGCGACTGGCTCGGCCCGCACCAGCTTCCGTTGTCCTGCAGCCCTCCGCAAATATGGTAGGGCCTCTCGTTGTCGAGGCCAATTTCGTAAAACTGGCCGATCGCAATCGTATTGACGAAATCCCACGTTCGCCCGCTGTCATAACTCCAGTGGATTCCGCCGTCGCTGCCGGTGATCATGTGATTCGAATCCGCCGGATCGATCCACATCGCGTGAAAATCGCCATGAATGCCCCTCACGCGATCGGTCGCAAATTTCTTGCCGCCGTCTTCGGAGTAAAACATCTGCGCGCCAAGTTCCCAGATGCGCAGATCGTTATTGGGGTCGATGCGGATCTGGCTGTAGTAGGAAGGCCGCGGATTCGTGTCGCCCATCTTCTTCCAGGTCTCGCCTTTGTCTTCGCTGCGGAATGTTCCGCCCTTTTCGTGCTGCACAATCGCGTAAAGGATGTTCGGATCTTTGCGATAAATATCCAGCCCGATGCGTCCGGTGTCGCCGCCGTTCTCGTACGGCAAGCCTTTCGTCAATTTCTTCCATGTCGCGCCGCCATCGGTCGTTTTGTAAATGCCGCTATCCGAGCCGCCGCCGTTGAATCCGTAAGGGGTGCGGCGACGCTCATAGGCCGCGGCGTAGAGAATGTCCGGGCTCTGCGCATCCATGGCGATGTCGCTGACGCCAGTGTCGTCATTTATCTTCAAGACCTGCGACCAAGTTTTTCCGCCGTCCGTCGTCTTGTACACGCCGCGTTCCGCATTCGGCCCCCACAAATGGCCCAGCGCCGCCACGTACACGACGTCCGGATTTCGCGGATGAATCACAATGCGTCCGATGTGATGGGTCGCCGCCAGCCCCATTTTCTGCCAAGTTTTTCCGCCGTCCAGCGACTTGTACGCGCCGTCGCCCCACGACGAGCTCTGCCGGTTGTTCGGCTCGCCTGTTCCCACCCACACCACCGAGGGGTCGGACGGCGCAATCGCGATGTCGCCGATCGTCGACACCGCCTCTTTGTCGAACACCGGCGTCCAGGTGGTGCCGTTGTTGGTGGTCTTCCACACGCCGCCGGAAGCCACGCCTACAAAAACAATGTTCGGGTTGTTTTCCACCACCGCGAAGTCATCGATGCGCCCGCCCATCACCGCGGGACCGATCTCGCGTAGCTCCAGGCTCTTCAGTTTGTCGGTGGGGTTCGCCTGGTCCGCAGGCCGTGCCTCCGCTCCCGCAACAAGCGCTCCGCCAAACAACCCTGCGGCTGCTGCCAACTTCAAAAGAGACGACACTCGCTTCATGATCCTCCCCTCATCACGCGGCGCGGCATCATACTCTGCTGCTTTCCGATGCGCATCATTTGTTTGTGGAAGCGACCCGGCCCTGTGCAGAAAGAGACGCATGCCGCCGCACCGCGGTTTCGCGGCCTGCTACACAACCCGGGAAGCCCGTGCTAGGCTATCGGGCTTACTCCATTGACCACATCGTCAGCGTGAATCGCCACTCTCATGCTCGGAAATTTTCCGCGCTTCAACTCCTTCTGCCGGTAACAGTGCTTTTTTCCGCGTTGATTTTTGACGGCGCAGCTTCGGACGCCGCGCAACAAGCCCGTCCGCCCATTGCCAAGGGCGGTGTCGCCGAGCTTTCTGCCGACGGCCCGCAGCGCCGCCAGGGCAATCTCTTCATTGCCGACGACAACGTCGATATCCACTACGCCGGCCAGCGCCTTCGCGCCGATCACATCGAATACAACGACCAGACCACGGAAGCTTTCGCGCGCGGCCACGTGCGATACGACTTCGAAAATCAGCATCTTGAAGCCGATGAAGCCCACTACAACGTCGGGACCGGCCGCGGCACGTTCATCAACGTTCGCGGCACGGTAAAAATCGAGCGCCGCCCGAATCCCACCTTACTCGTCACTGACAACCCGCTCTATTTCGAAGCTCGCCTGGTCGAAAGATTTGGAAACGACCTCTACATCATCCACCAGGCGTGGATCACGGTCTGCGACCCCCACCGCCCCAAGTGGCAGTTCTATGCGCCGCGGGCCCGCGTCCGCCTCGGCAAAACGATGGCCCTCGTCAACACTAACTTCCGCTTATTTCGCGTTCCGCTCATCTGGCTGCCGTATGCCACAGCGCCAGCTGGCCCGAAAATCCGCCAGTCCGGTCTGCTCGTACCCGTGGCCGGAAACAGCACCAGCAAAGGCTTCGTCTTCGGCGATGAATTTTACTGGGCACCCGTGAGCTGGATGGATACCACGGTCGGCGCCGAGCTTCTCAGCAGGCGCGGCTCCGCGGAACGCGCTCAGTTCCGCGCCACGCCTGGGGAGCACACTTCCATCCGCTACAACTATTTCGGCGTGATCGCCCGCGAGCGGCAGGGCGGCCACGAGCAGCGCTTCGCCGTGCAATCGCTCCTGCCGCACAATTGGCGCTTTGTCGCCGACGTCAACGAGCTTTCCTCGCTTACGTTCCGGCTGGCTTTCGCCGACACTTTCGGCGACGCCATCAACTCCGATATTCGCAGCTCCATTTTTCTCACCCACAATTTCAGCGACTTCAGTCTCAACCTCGCGTCACTGAACGACAGGAGCTTCCTCAATACCAATCCGCAAATGAGCGTGACGTTACGCAATACGCCGCAAGCCAGATTCGGTTCCGTCGAGCAGCGACCCTGGCGGCGCCTCCCTGTCTATTTTGGATTTGACGCCTTCGCCGGCGCCGTTGAGCGCGACGATATCGGTTTTGCTCCGAGCGCAACGTACCTGCCTATCGAGACGCCTAGTTTTGTTGCACGCACGGAGTTCGCGCCGCGCGTCACGCTGCCGCTCCACTTCGGACGGTGGCTCAACGCTACGACTACTGCCGCTTTTCGCACCACCTATTACGGAGCGTCCCTCACTCCCGCCGGCGCCGTCAGCACGCAATCCGTCACGCGCAACGATGGCGAGTTCACTCTCGATCTTCGCCTCCCAACCCTGGAACGTTTCTTCGATCCCATCGCGTCCGACGAGACTAAATCTCGAAGACGCTACAAACACACCATCGAGCCGCACATTACCTATCGCAATGTCACCGGCATCGACAATTTCCTGCAATTCATTCGCTTTGATTCCGACGCCACACGCACCAACACCAACGAACTCGAATATGGCGTCACGCAACGCTTCTGGATGAAACCCGGCGACGACCAGCCGCAGGAGCTCCTCTCCTGGCGCCTGGTGCAGAAGCATTATTTCGACCCCACGTTCGGCGGCGCCATTCTCAACGGTCAGCGCAACGTTTTCGAGACTTTCGAGTCTATCTCGCCGTTTGCTTTCGCTCTTGGACCGCGCAACTCTTCGCCGATCGTCAGCGACTTCAAGATCACTCCCGGCGGCCTCTTTGATACCGAGCATTTGCTCGAATATGACCCGCAGCTCCACAAAATCACCGTCATCGGCACGCTGGTGAAGGTCAAGCCTTATCGCGAGTTCTTCGCCACCCTTGCCCATTTTCGCTTGCAAGCCGATCCCATCCTGCAGCCGCTCTCTAATCAAGTGCGCGTGCTCATGGGCTACGGCAGCGAAACGCGTCGTGGCTTCAACGTCGCCACGGGCATCAGCTACGACATCACCAACAGCGCCCTGCAAAATCAACTCGTGCAAATCAGCTACAACGGCAAATGCTGCGGCATCGCGGTCGAATACCGCCGCATCGCTCTCGGACAGGTGCGCACCGACAATCAGTTCCGCGTCGCCTTCATAGTCGCCAACATCGGCACCTTCGGAAACCTCCGCCACCAAGAAAAGATCTTCTAGTTCTTTTCATTGTCCTCTGCGTCCTCCGTGCCCCCTCCGTACCCTCTGTGTTAAATTCTTTCCGTTTGCGCCCAATGACCGACACTGTTCTAGCCTTCGCCTCCATCGAAGAAGTGGCTCGCCTCTATCGCAAGCGAAAGCTGTCCCCGGTTGAACTAACGAAACTCATGCTCGCGCGAATCGAGCAGTTGAACCCGAAATTAAACGCCTACATTACCGTCACGGCCGAACTCGCGCTCGCTCAAGCCAAAAAAGCCGAAGCCGAGCTTTTCGCGCCCCGAGGGCGCAACACGCGTCGCGGTCCCCTCCACGGCATCCCCATTTCGCTGAAAGACAACATCTACACGAAGGGCATCCGCACCACCGCCGGCTCCAAAATCCTGAAGGATTTCATTCCTGAACATGATGCTGAGGTCTGGGCCAAACTCCAGGAAGCCGGGGCGATCCTTTTAGGCAAGACCAATCTCCACGAATTCGCCTACGGCGTAACCTCGAACAACCCACACTACGGCCCAACCCGCAATCCTTGGGATCTCGCGCGCATCCCTGGGGGTTCGAGCGGCGGTTCCGCAGCAGCCGTCGCCGCAGGCCTATGCTACGGCAGCATCGGAACAGACACCGGCGGCTCGATCCGCATCCCCGCGGCCCTCTGCGGTATCGTCGGCTTCAAGCCCGGGCTCGGCCGCGTCTCAGTCGAAGGCGTCGTGCCTTTATCGCCGCATCTCGATTTCGTCGGCACTCTAGCTCGCACCGTTGCCGATACAGCGCTCTTGCTTGACCCAATTTTCGTCCGTGGCAAGGCTGAACCGAACCTTTCGTCCGCACAAAAATTCTCGAAGCGTGCCAACAAATTCCGTCTGGGATTACCGAAAGAGTTTTTCCTGGATCTTGTCTCTGACGATGTCTACATTGCGTTTCATGAAGCAATCAGGTCCCTGCAAAAGCAAGGCGCGAAGTTCAAAGACGTTTCCATTCCTCTGCTAAGCGAAACAGAAGAAGCCGGCAACCACATCGCGTGGGCCGAAGCCACGCACTATCACCAGCAAGCCGGCTGGTTCCCCGCCCACTCTGCAGATTACGGCGAGGACGTTCGTGCGCGCCTCGAAATGGGTACGAAAGTCTCGGCGACCGCCTATTTGCAAGCCCTCGAAACCCGCAACAAATTCATCCGGCGATTTCATCTCGCCATGACCGAAGCTGGAGTCGACGCACTCGTCGTCCCCACGACTCCCATCGCCGCTCCGCTAATCGGCGAAGAATCCACTCCCATCGGAAAAGCCAATCATCCCACCCGCGCTCTGCTGCTTCGCCTGAATCGCCCTGCAAACTTGGCAGCCGTTCCCGCTCTGTCCGTACCGTGCGGCTTCACCTCTGCCGGCCTCCCCGTTGGCCTGCAACTAATGGGCGCCGTTACGGACGAACCGCTCCTACTCCACATAGCCCAAGTGGCACAGACAATCTTGCCTGTGCTCCAACGACCTAAGCTTTAAGATAGGGGTGCAAATCATGACGGGCTAGCGACTATGCTCTTTCGGCTTTCAATTCTCGACCGTAAATCTCTTCCTGCTTCTTCATAACCCACTTCCCGATCACAAATCCCAGCGTCCCCGTGACCATCCCTCCCAAAATATCCGCTACGTAGTGATACCGCCCCCACACCGTCGAAACACACATGCACAGCACCAGGGGCAGCATCACCCAAAACAACCAGCGCCGGTGCCGCCATGCGCCCCACAGAGCCGCGAACGATCCCGCCACATGCTCCGAAGGAAACGCCGCGCCCCGCACGCGCCCATAATGCTCGATAAAATTAACGACCGCCGTAAACGGCCCGCCGTGCAATTCCCCATGCCACGAGCGTGCCATTGCGAACCATGGGCTCTCAATCGGAAAAAGAATCGCGATCACATACCCGATCGCGTAGGCTACCGCCGAATACGTCATCACCGACCAATATCCGCGCCAATCTTCCCGGTAATACAAAATTCCGCCGAGTACCAGCAAATACAAAAAATAAGTGAAATATGCGAATTGCATAAACTCGTTGCGCGCCGGTGTGGCGAATTGCCCCAGCCAAATCACCGGGTGCACGCCGGTGAGCCAGTGATCGAATGCAATCAGCTTCGCGTCCTGCCATCGCGGCGACACCAAATGCACGAGCGCGCCCAACTCCTCAAAGCAAAATAGGAAAAAAAGATGTGGATACCAATGCCTCCAAAAATGCCAGAATCTCTGCATCAGTGTGCGAGAGCCGTTTCTACTCTCGCCGAGGCTCTCCATCGCTGACATCGAAACAGGACTCCAGACATTAGCCTCAGCTCGACACAAAGCCACGATCAGTAGCGCCACGAGCGCCTGCACACTGAGCAACCGCAGGGGATGTGCCAAATTCCGCGCAAAAATCACAATCAGCGCGCTCGAAATCGCCAAATATCCCAGCGCCACCCATTCAAAGGGCCCGTAAGCCGCCACAGCCGACGCCAATTCCCCACGCAAGCCACCGGCAATGGCACGTCGCGAACCCAGAACCGTTAAGCGCGCTGTCTCTTCCTGCGACCCAATGCCCGGCTGCCAAGCCGCCCCGAATTCATTTCCCCGATACTCGCTCCCAGACGAACGACTCATCCCACGTTCTCCCAAATCTCTTCAGCTCTTCTCCGTGCTCTCTCCATCCTCTGTGAGATCTGCGTTGAGTCTTTTCCCTCCGCCCACTTCAGCATCGACCACCCCCGTCGCCGCGCCAGCCTCTCCATCCTCCGAGAGGGATTCACTGCCACCGCCCGCCCAACAGCTTCGAGCATCCATCGATCACTTGCGCGATCTCCGTAGGCACAGCATTGCGCCAACTCAAATCCCTTTTCCACGGCCAACCGCCGCACAGCCCGCGCCTTTGCCTCGCCGAACATCGCATCCCCAACAATCCTCCCCGTCCAGCGCCCCTCGTTTTCTTCTAACCGCGTAGCGCAAACCGCCACCGAAGCCGCAATTCCGCGCACCGCCAGCCGCACCACCAGCGCCAGCGCTATCTCCTGTGCCAAAGGCGCCAGCGTGCCGCTCACCAAAACAATCGCGTGCCCCTGCTGCGCGTGCCAGGCCACTTGGTCCACCCCTTCCGGAAAGAACCGTGGGACAGCCATTTCTGGCTGCCCACTTCCTCTTCGAGATCCACCCTCCCCGGCGCACACGCCGCGCAAATACATTTTGTTCGCGTGCCGCATCATCTGAATTCCTCGAGGCGCGAGCCACGCCGCCCGCGCCAGCCACAAAAAATAATTCCGCATCGGGATCACGCGCCGATACCGCAATTCCGCAAAAAGTCGCCGCTCGAGCGAAGGCCGCGCTATCAGCGTCCCGTCCAAATCAAAAAACGCCGCAACCCGTCCGCTTGTCCCTAGCCTTTTCATGCGATTTTCCTCGCAATCCTCTTCCCGCCGCGCGCCACTATTCCATCCGCGAAATACTTCCATCCCTCCAGCAGCACCGGCAGCCCCCGCACCAAGCAAAATCCCGCCGTCGCCCACGTCAACAACTGCGCCCCCAAACTAATCAACATCTTAGCGTCGGCAGCTAACTCCCCGATTAACGCTACTGGTCCTCGCGTCAGCGCCAACTCCAATCCCAAATAGCAAAAACACAAGCACTTCATCGCCGCATACAATCCGCGGCTCCACCTCGAAGCCACTAGTCCCCGTCCCCACCAGGTCTGCAGCATCGCGTTCGCTCCCCATCCCGAATGTCCCGCGTGCATCGCCAGCCCGCGAAGAAAATCCGTCGCCGCCCCGCGCGCAAAGAAAAATACCGGCAACCACAGCGACACCATCCCCACCGCGGCAAAGTAAGTGAAGTACACGTTCTCGATCATCCGGTCGCCCAAGATGTCGATCTGCGCCCCCACCGGCGTCGCCAGCTTCTTTGTTCGCGCGATGTGCCCGTCCAGCGCATCGAGTGCTATCGACGCCACCGTCAGTCCCACCGCCGCCAGGTTCGCCCACATGCCGCGGCCAAACAGACTCACCGCCGCAAATCCCACCAGCACCCGCAACAGCGTCACTTTGTTCGGCGTCCAGCACATACTCATTCCGTAGCCCAGCCATTTGCGGCTGTTCTCTGGCCTGCTCGGAGGAATGCAACACCGCTGCCAACAGCGAATTTCTAAGCCATGTATTTCCAGCAGCTTGTGGAGGGCCTTGTTGATTACACTTATCGCCCCGCCAGCCAAATCCCTCATCTGTCGGCCATTCGCTACCCCACCACGCTGCCGTCCGTCCAAACAATTGCTCCGCTGTTGGAATAATCTGGCCGCGAATCCAGGTCATCTCTCGTAGTGGCCACTTCCGGTGGGCGATGCGCCGAAAGGCCGCGATTCGGCGAGTGCCGGCGCAAGCACTCACGCACTTTGTGGGACAATAAGAAGTTGCGCGCCAAGCGCGGCACCGCATATAGTGCGCCGCGCCGGCTATCGAGCCGCTGCGAAAACTGGCCAGGGCAAGCCTGGCCCCAAGCCACGACTCACAGGAAACGAAGGAACGATCACGAATGACCGACGTCTCACTCTTAGGAGCTTTTCTAGCCGGCCTGGTCTCCTTTCTTTCCCCCTGCGTTCTTCCTCTCGTTCCCGGCTACATCTCCATGCTCTCCGGCATCGGTATGGAGCAGCTTCGCCAGGGTCAGCCGCCCCGCGCCGGACTATTCGCTTCTTCTCTAGCTTTCGTTGCCGGTTTCTCTGTCGTCTTTATTTCCTTCGGCGCCTCGGCCAGCGCCGTCGGCACATTTCTGCGTCAAAACCGTTCACTGCTCGCCCCCATCGCCGGCGCGCTGATTCTCCTTTTCGGCCTGCACCTTCTCGGCGTTCTCATCAAGCTGACGGTCCGCACCGGCCTCATACTCGGCGGCGTGCTCGCGCTTCTCGGCCTCGTCGCGCTTCTGCGCGGCGGTCCACTCGTCGCTGGTTTCGGCTTCGTTCACTTTTTCTCGCTGTCGCTGATTGGTTTCTTCGGTCCGGCCATGACGCGCTGGCTTAATCGCGACGTTCGCCTCCGCACCAACAGCACGCAGCCCGGCATTTGGAGCGGGTTCCTCCTCGGCTTTGCCTTTGCCTTCGGCTGGACGCCGTGCATCGGGCCAATTCTTGCGACCGTGCTGGCACTCGCAGCAGCCAGCGACACCATCGCCCGCGGCGTTCTCCTTCTCGCCGTGTACTCCGCCGGGCTCGCGGTGCCCTTTCTACTTACCGCTCTAGGCATCGGCCAGTTTTTGCGCTTCTACCAACGCTTCCGAAAGCATCTCCACGCCGTCGAACTTTTTAGCGGCGCTCTGCTTCTTTTTGTCGGCGGCCTGATTTTCACCAACCGCCTCACCTGGATGGCCGGAAAGCTTGGCTTTCTCAACAGCATCGTTCTATGGCTGGAAAGATCCTTGACCGGAGCGAAATGAAGCGCCCACTTTTGCCGTGCTCGCCAACCTGCGAGATAATATTTTCGATAGTTAAATCTGGAGGAGTCGAACGTTGAAGAAATCTGTGCTGGTAATCATCGCGGTGGTGGCGGTCATCGCCGTGACGTATCTTGCGGACCGTGCCACGCGCCAGCCGCGGAAAAGCCACATTCGCCTTACGGTGAGTAATTCTGCCGCGAAGCCCGCGCCAGAAGTGACTCTGAAGGATCTCGACGGCAAAGATCTCTCCCTGGCCCAATACAAGGGCAAAGTAGTGCTCGTCAATTTCTGGGCTACTTGGTGCGAGCCCTGCCTCGTCGAAATTCCCTGGCTCATCGAAATGCAGCAAAAGTACGCCGCCCAAGGCTTCACCGTGCTCGGCATCGCCATGGACGAAGAAGGTGCGAGCGTGGTCACTCCGTGGGTCAAAAAGGAGCGCTTCGACGTCAACGGCTCCAAATCCCAGATGAACTACCCGATCGTCATCGGAAACGACGCCGCAGCCGACAAGTTCGGCGGCCTGCTCGGCTATCCCACTAGCGTCCTCATCACCCGCGACGGCAAAGTCGTCAAGCGCATCACCGGAATCATCAGCTACGACGAAATCTCCAAATCCATCGAGTCTCAGCTCTGATACTCTGAAGCCATGGACGAAAAAGACTTCCAACGAAAGGCCGACGCTGCCTTCGATGATCTCAAGCGTCGCCTGCTCACGCTTGGCGATGAGCATGGCTTTGATGTCGAAGGCGAAAGCGGCAAACTCGAAGTCATCTTCGAGGAGCCTGAAGAAGCCAAATTCGTCGTTTCGCCAAACACTCCCGTTCGCGAAATCTGGATCTCCGCCCTCTCCACCAGTTTCAAGCTCGGCTGGTCCGACTCCAAGAACGCGTTCATTCTCGAAAAAACCGGCGAAAATCTCCTCGACGTTATGAGCCGCGTCGTCTCTCAGCAACTGGGCCAGCAGGTGCATCTGTGAAAGTCGCCGCAGCCATCGTCGTCGCGGCCCTTCTGCTGATCATCGTCGCCGCGCTGCCATCCGCGCAGCCGCAAATTCCGTCCGGCCGCGAAGTGGTCTCTCCCTCCGCATACGTTTCGCTCGAACCGGTCGCGCGCGGCAGCTCTTTCCAACTCGCTGTCGTGCTCAAAATCCGCAATGGCTTCCACATCAACGCGCACAAGCCTTCCGCCGAGTACCTCATTCCCACCGATCTTCGTGCGAACCTCCCGGCCGGTTTTAAATCCGCCGGTGAAATCTCCTACCCCAAAGGCGAGCTCCACACGTTCGCCTTCACCAAGACTCCGCTCAACGTGTACCAGGATAAAGTCGTGCTACGGGTACCGCTCACTGCGCAAGCCGACGCCCCGCTCGGCGCCCAACACATTTCCCTCAAGCTGCGCTACCAAGCCTGCAGCAATGAAGTCTGCCTCCCGCCCGTCACCCTCGATGTCGACGCCCCGGTCACCGTCGCAGTAAATACCGCCAATTCCCGCCCTGCTCACCCAGAACTTTTCCTTGTCCAGTAGCATCTTTTCTTCAGGCACTTTGGAGTGCGGCGGGCTTGAAGCTCGCCGATCCCTTTTTCAAAAAAGACGGCGCCGGCTCCGTAGTACCCATCCGCATCTCCGGCACCCGCGACGATCCCAAGTTCTCCCTCGACCTATTCCATAAATCCGAAAAGAAATAGGTCCACACCAAGCCGAACATCGCCCTGTATTCAAGTCATGTGTGACCCACGCAAGGTACCGCGACTCAGAGCCCGCTCCTTCATAAGCGCAAAGAAAACGGGTACGAGTATCAGGACGTGAATGGTTGATGTAATCATACCGCCCACGATGGGAGCCGCGATGGGCTTCATCACATCTGCGCCAACGCCTGACTCCCACAAGATGGGTATCAGACTGGCCAGAACAACGCAGACCGTCATTAGCTTGGGTCGCAACCGCTGCACTGCGCCTTCAATTACTGCTGCCTCGACATCTTCATGCTTCAGCGGCACTCCAGTCGCGAGGCGTCGATTCAGTGCTTCATGGAGATACACGACCATGACCACACCTGTCTCTACGGCAATCCCAAACAGGGCGATGTAGCCGACCCACACCGCCACACTAAAGTTGTATCCGAGGAGCTTTTGCAAGATGAGCCCTCCGGTAAGCGCGTAGATCGTCGGGAAGATGAGCACAACGGCTTCGCTAACAGAGTGGAACACCATATAGAGCAGCAGAAAGATAACAAAAAATACGATTGGCAGAATTAGCTGCAGGCGCTCCTTTGCCCGCAACTGAAACTCGTATTCGCCCGACCATTTGTAAGTAAAGCCGGGTGGCAAGCTGAGTTTTTCCTTGAGCAAGCTGCTTGCACGCGTGACAAAGCCGCCGTAGTCCTTCGTGTTCAGATCGATGTAAACGTAGCCGGTCAGTGCGCCGTCTTCATCGCGGATCATTGAGGGTCCACGAGAGAATGATATTTTCGCCACTTCGGCGATGGGAATCTGCGCGCCGGTGGGCGTGCCAATCAGCACGCGCCGCAATTCCTCGACGTTGTCCCTAAAGTCGCGGTTATACCGGACATTCACCGGATACCGCTCGCGGCCCTCGACGTTTTCAGCGACCATTTCGCCGCCGATTCCCGAAGCGACAGCCTGCTGAACGTCAGCAATAGTCAGACCGTAGCGAGCCGCCTCTGCACGGTTCACTTCGACGTTGAGATAAAAACCTTGCGAAACGCGTTCGGCAAAAATGGATCGCGTCTCAGGAATCGCAGAGAGGATCTGCTGTGTCCGCGCGCCAACTTGCTGGATGCCCTCAAGATTCGGCCCCTGAATCTTCAACCCGAGTGGCGTCTTGATGCCCGTTAATTCCATATCCAGACGGTTTTCCACCGGCATGGTCCAGGTGTTGGACAGGCCAGGAAACTGAAGTTTCGCGTCCATTTCCTGAATCAGCTTTTCGTAGGTCATCCCCGGTCGCCACTGACTGCGCGGCTTGAGCATGACCGTCGTGTCATACATATCGAGAGGAGCGTTATCGGTCGCGCTGTCGGATCGTCCGATGGAACCGAAGACGGTTTCGACTTCGGGGAACGTGCGAATGATCCTGTCCTGTTCTTGGAGCAATTGCGACGCCTGCCCGATGGAGATTCCAGGCAAGGCTGTCGGCATGTAGAGGGCCGAACCTTCAAAGAGGGGCGGCATGAATTGACTGCCGATGTGAAGCGCGAGTGGAAGTGTGACGATCAGAAAGAGCAGATTTAGCAGCAAGGTGGTTTTGCGGAAACGCAAGCAGAGGCGCAGAACTGGCAAATAGAGAGCCTGGGTGATTCTTGAAATTGGATTCCGCGATTCAGGTATCAGCCGCCCCCGGACGAATAGAATCATGAGTACAGGCACAAGGGTGATAGCCAGGATGGAGGAGAAGCCAACAGCCAGCGTCTTCGTCCACGCAAGGGGACGAAACATGCGTCCTTCCTGCGCCTCCAATAAGAAGACGGGCAGAAAGGAAACTACGATGATCACTAGAGAGAAGAAAATAGCGGGACCCACTTGTGTCGCGGCTTGGAGCAGAATCCGCCGCCTTTCTGGCTCTGGCAGTTTCTCAATTTGCTCCGCTTGCCTTTCCGAAAGCTGTCGATAACCGTTTTCGACCATTACGATGCCAGCGTCCACGAGGACGCCAATCGCGAGGGCCAAACCGCCGAGCGACATGATGTTCGAGGTGACATGGAGGTAGTACATCGGGATGAAAGATGCGACCACGGCGATAGGCAGCGTCAGAATCGGAATTAGCGCCGAACGGAAGTGGAATAAGAAGATGACGATCACGATGCTGACGATGATCGCCTCTTCGATCAAGTCGCGTTGCAGAGTTTCGATGGATGCGTGAATTAATCCTGAGCGGTCGTAACCTGCAACGACTTCCACGCCCGGTGGCAGGGAGGGTTTTATTTCCAAGAGTTTCTGCTTGATGCCATTGATGACCTTGAGGGCATTCATCCCATCGCGCATCACGACAATTCCGCCAACCGTTTCCCCTTCGCCTTGCCATTCCGCAACACCTTCACGGATGTCTGGTCCGAAAGTAACTGTCCCGAGATTTCGGACGAGGACCGGCGTGCCGTTCTTGGTTGCAACGGGCACAGTTTCCAGGTCGCTCAGCGAACGCAGATAGCCGAGTCCACGAACCATGTATTCAGCCCCGCCCATTTCAAGCAGGCGTCCACCAACTTCGTTTGTACTTGCTCGAACTTTTTCAATGACCGTCGAGAGAGGGATTCCATAAGCGCGAAGTTTGTCGGGGTCGAGGTTGACCTGGTACTGGCGCACGAATCCGCCAATGGTGGCTACCTCGGCCACTCCGGGAACAGTTTCGAGCTGGTAGCGCAGATACCAATCTTGAAGGCTGCGCAAGTCGGCCAAACTGCGTTGATGGCTGTGGTCCACAAGCGCGTATTCATAAACCCATCCTGCGCCCGTCGCGTCCGGCCCGATGACAGGATGCACGCCCGCTGGCAACCGTCCGGTGATCTGTTGCATGTACTCCAAAACACGCGACCGCGCCCAGTACAGGTCTGTAGTGTCTTCAAAGACGACAAACACATAGGAGTCGCCAAACATGGTTTGTGCTCGCACGGCCTTTACATGGGGTGCCGCAAGAAGCGTCGTGACGATGGGATAAGTGACCTGGTCTTCGATAATGCTCGGGGGCTGACCCGCCCAAGGGGTATGGATAATCACTTCCACATCGGAAATGTCTGGCAACGCGTCGAGCGGTATGTGACGCAGAGCCCAGATTCCTGAGAGCACAAGCAGGAGTGTTCCCATGAAAACGAGGAAGCGATTTCGCGCGCACCAATCAATCCATTGAGAGATCACGTTACATCCCTCCCGTGGCGTTCACGCTCAGTTGCTTGTTCGCGATGAGTTGGCCATTCTTCTTTGCAAGGATCGTGACTTGCCAGGTTCCGCCGCTCTCAAGCTGCCCAGAGCCTTCATAGAGGCCGTTTCCCTTGTCGCTGAGAGTTACAGGTGTACGCATCGCTGCCATGCCCATTGCGGGCATCGCTGGCATGAAAAACGTCACGCTGACTTCCGCCCCAGAGATGGGCGCTCCATTTGCATCTGTGAGTTTTACGCGGAAGATATTGCTGCCCTTATGGGGCGGGGTCGGATCAGAACTCAATTCGAGATTTGCTTGAGGAGCATTCATTGCTGATGCCGCGCCTGCGCCGGGAGGTGGAGGAACAAACGAACCGAGTGCCGCCTGCAGCTGGCTCTCGGAATCGATCAGGAAATTGGCGGACGTGACGATTTCTTCGCCCTCCTTTACTCCTTTCAGCACGATGAAATTGTCGCCAGCGCGCGCGCCTAGTTGCACCTCGCGCGGCTCGATGTAGCCGTCGCCGCGGCTAACGAAAACAATCTGGCGGGTGCCAGATTGCAGCAGGCCGCTTGTAGGAATGACCAACTGCTTTCCCATCGGCACTTTCAGCACGACGTTGACGAACATCCCCGGAGTCAATTTCAGCCCGGGATTCGAAAAGACGAGCCGCGCGTGCGCGGTGCGCGTCATCATGTCCACCTGTGGGTAGATGAAGTTCACCCGGCCTTCGAAGGTGCGGCCCGGATAAGAATCCACGGTGAGGGTCGCGCGTTCGCCGACCTTGATGCGTCCCAAGTCAATTTGAAACACCTCGGCCAAAACCCAAACGGTCGAGAGGTCCGCGACGGAATAAAGGCGCGTCTCCGGCTGAACGGTGAGATTCGGCAGCGCGTTGCGCTCGGTGATGTAGCCGAAGACCGGAGAATCGACTTCCAGTTCCTGTTGCACCTCGCCAGTGGACTCAAGTCGGGCGATTTCCCTCTGAGACACGCCCCACTGCTTGAGTCGTTCTCTGGCAGCTTCCAAGAGGGAAGTGGCACCTTCGGCTACGCCTGTAACCGGGCTTCCGGCCACGCGCTGTTGATTTTGCTTCGCCACCAGGTATTCACGCTCGGTGGCGACGAGGTCCGGGCTGTAGATGGTGAAGAGCGGCTGCCCTTTCCGGAGGTATTGATAGGTGGCGTCCGCGAAGACTTTCTGAATGTAGCCGGAATACCGGACCTGCACTGTGGAAAGCCGTGTTTCATCGACCGCGACGTTTCCGGTGACGCGGATCTCGTTTTCGACCACCTTGCTTTCGACCCGGCCGGTTTTGACGCCGATGCTTTGCAACCGTTCCGGCGAGATCTGCACCGGAACCACCGGCGCTTCTGTTGATGCAGCGGGTGTTGCCATCGAGGTGGCCATAGAATCCTGCGCGGAAGAATTCGCCTGTTTGGTTTGGGCATTTGCCATCGGCTTCGCTGCGCGATAGTGAAGCCACAATCCCACGAGGACTACAGCGAGCAAGATGTTTCCAATCAAAGCCAGCAAGAATCCCGTGCGATAGGTTTTCATCTTTTCGCCCCTTCAACGCGCAAAGACAGTCCAGTGAGTTGTTCGAGCCGCGCCAATGCCGTCTCGCGTTCAGCTATGCTTTTCCAGTACTCCTCGTCTAAATGGAGGACATCGAGAAACGAAGCCAGCAGTGCCGGAAAGTCCTGACGATTGTTTTGGTAGGCTGCAATGCCCGCCTGGAATCCTGCACGCGCCTGTGGCTGAAGTCCTTCACGATAAATTGTTAGCAACTCGGCGGTTTTCTCAGCGGTTTCGTATTCGCTACGCAGTTCAAACGCGACCCGTTGTGATTGAACTTCGGACTCCCTGCGGGAGCGGTTCAGCTCAGCTTCCGCCTGCGCCAGTTCGGGGTGCTGTTTGCGGCCTCGATAAATTGGAACGCGAACGCCAAAGCTGAGCATGTAGTAGGCACGGAATTGAGTCGGGTCAGTGCGTTGCCACATGTATTGAACATTGAAGTCCGGGTAGAAATCCTTGTGTGCAAGTTCGACTTGCAGCTTCTGTCTCTCAAGCATCTTCTCCGCGCCAGAAATCTCTGGGTTCTGCGCTTTCGTCGCGGACAGGAGTTCTTCGAAAGTAAAGGGAAGCGGCGTCTCGGGAAGTTCGGAGGGTTCTATGTCCGGCGAAGACTGTGCGCGGTTGAGAAGTTGCTTGATTTGCGCCTGCAACTTAGCCACTTCCAGGTGATGCATGGTGATTTCGCGCAGCAGTTTCGTTTGTTCGAGTTGCGCCCGTAGCAGGTCTTGTTGATTCCCCATCCCAGAGCGGTAGCGTGCGTCCGCAGCTTTCTCAACCTGCTGGAGCAGTTCTCCGTCGCTCTCAAGAATTCCTAGCGTCTTGGACAGATAGGCAAGCTGGAAATATGCCGATTTGACTCTGGCGAGGATCGAGCGGCGCACGGACTCGTACTGCTGCTGCACAACGTCAGCATCTCGCTTCGCTATCTCGCCTTTTAGCCGCAGTTTTCCTGGGTAGGGAAAGTCCTGAGAGACACCGAGACCAAAGTAGGCGAAGTCGCTGTTTGTGTATCCGGCGAAAGGTCTCGGGCTTCCGACATTTACCTGCTGCACATTGAATTGAGGATCGGGAAGCGTGGAGATCTGGGAAGGAACCTGCTTCGCGGCCTGCCATCCTTGGCGCGCAGCGTGAATCTGTGGATTATTCTGCTCTGCTTCCTGCAACAATTCGGCAAGCGGCGTGATGGGCTGCGTTTGATGAGGCTGGGACCCCTGCGCGAAGCTCACGCTGACTAAGACGAGGGGGGAGAGCAGAACCAGCAACTTAGTTTCAATGAATCTGAATAAGAATGTTTTTGTCCCGTTCTTTCGCACAATCAATGACATCGCCTTCTCCTAAAGGTGCAAATTCCATCGGCCAGCCATCGGTGAGCGACGAGATAAAATTCGCCGCCGAATAGGCGTGGCGCTCAAATGCCAGACTTAGACAGAGGGATAGAGCGCGGTGCGGGAGCGCACCGTGGAGAGGCGGGCTAGATCAGAAGAGAAGAATGAAGGGTGTACAACTCTGGAGGCGAGTGTTGAGGCGCCTCGGATCTAACGCGAGAGACAGGCGCGAAGATGGGGACTTCGGGCGTAGACAAATGATCGACAACTGCCGCGACAGGAACGCTCAAAGTGGAGTGCTGTGCTGGCAGCACGTTCGATGCGTCCCCAGAAACCATCGTCTTGCAGCAGTCGTGAGACTCATTGGCAGGATTGCAAGGCATCGAGCCGCAGCACTGCATTGTCTGATCGTCGGCGGACACGGGAGACAAACAGTCCGCAAACTGCAACCCTATGAGCGCAGCGAACGACAACAAAAAGAACGTGACTCGGCGAATCATCTATTCAGACTCTAGGGCCGTTAGACGCACCAGTCAAGAAATTGGATTCGGCGTGCAGCCTACTCGCCCGCAACCCGCTCAATTCACAGTCTTTAATTTCTCACTTGACAAATAGTAACGGATGCGGTAATCTCTAGACCAAGGTTCTGCTGACCGTGTCCCCGTTTCGTCCCTTCCTTCTTCCGCAACCCCGTGTGTCTCCGCCACTCGACCCAGAGCAACGCCGGGGGGGTCGCTCGTCTACCCCGAGCACTGTCGAGGGGCCACTCACCTGAAATAACTATCTTTAGAATCAACACTTATAAAAGTGATACAAAACAAACGACTTTAACCACCAGCAGAATCAACACTTATGCAAAAACCCCAGGGGGGTACCCCTCACGGTATGAGAGATCGGCCCTCTTGCCCACCAGTCGCCAGTCACTATTCATCAGTCAGCACTCCGCCTCTGTGGCAAAATCCCAGCCCGGAGGAACCATGCCCGACCGTCTCGACGACTTCCAAAAATTTCGCGCCGACCTCAACGAAGAAATCCTCGGCTGCGGCCACCTCGGCATAAAACGCTTTTTCGCGCTCGATCATCAAGCCTACGAGCCCGGCCCGCTAGGCACTAAGACCAAGGAACTCCTCGGCCTCCTCGCTTCCGCCGTGCTGCGCTGCGACGATTGCATTACCTACCATCTCGTGCGCTGCGGCGAAGAAGGCTGGAAGCGCGAAGAGGTCATCGACGCCCTCAACGTCGCCCTAATCGTCGGCGGCTCCATCACCATCCCGCACGTCCGTCGCACCTTCGCCCGCATGCGCGAAATCGACGGCCTTAAAAACTCCTAATGTGACTACCACTTCTCACGAATTGGTTTTGTTTTTTCCGCGCGCAGTGCTAAAACATTGCACAGCACTAGAACGCACGGTAATGAGCACGACCTCAACCCCAATCGCTCCCCCGCAGGAAACCACCGTTGCCCGGCTCCGCAACTTCGCCCTCGGCGCCCTCTTAGCGCTCGTCCTGCTTCTGCCCAAGCTACTGAATATTCGCCGCGATCGCCGAAGCTGGCTCGCCTTCCGCATCCTGCTCGCGATCGCCGGCGCTTCCCTCGTTACTCTGCCCCTCAGCTTGTGGAACAGTTGGCACGCCGCCATCGCCGGCCTGGCCATGTTTCTCGCCGCCATCTTGCTTCCCGCGGCAAAGCCGGACACGACTCTGGCTGATACCGCCGCGCGGCTCGGAGCCTTGGTGATCGTCAATGGCGGCAGCTATCAAGTGGAAAACGGCCAACTGGAATACGGGCAACTGGAATACGGGCAACTGGAAAATGGGCAACTGGAAAATGGGCCGCCCTCCGCCGTGCAGCTCTTCGTTTGTACTGAACGCATCTGGGCTCTCGATTTCCACCAGCACCCCCTGCTGGTCATTCCCACTGCGCAAATTTCATCCGCCACCGCCGCAGAGTCCGCTGGTGACTGGATCGTTCGCATCCGCTGGGCCGACCACACCGCTGACTTCCACTATCGCGGCATCTTTGCCGAGCACCTCGCGCGCGTGGCCGAATCCACATTGCGCAGCATAATTCACCCGCCACTCCCGGTCCTTCCCCAAAAACGCGCCGCCACCGCCTGAACTGGCGACACACATCCCGCGACTGAAGCCAATCTCTTCAAATCGAAACTTTCCACACAAACGCCCTCATAATTCCGCCGTTTGTGTCAAAATATAGGCATGGCGAGAGGCTGGGAAAGCAAAGACGTAGAAGCACAAGTCGAATCCAAAGAAGGTAGCAAGACGTCATCGGGACGCGACCCAAAGAGTGCTGAGCAACAAGTCCGCGAACAGGACATCCAACAACTGCAACTCTCGCGCACCCGCATTGCGAACGACCTTGCCACCGCCACCCACCCCAATCACCGTAAATCCCTCGAAGCCGCCCTCGCCCACCTCGACAAAAAAATCGCCGATCTCTCTTAGCCTTCTCAGCGGCCTCTGTGCGCCGACCTCTGTGCCCTCTGTGTTAGGTTTTTTCTTCTCTCACTGAATAAAATCCCCCGCCAGCCCCCAAAAATCATTCACGTAATAATGCGACAGCACATTCCCAAACAGATAGCAGATCCCTTGGCATGGCGGAATCTCTCCGTACATCTTCTTTCCATTCGCAAAAATCTTTCGCAATGATCCATCCCGCAGCAAATTCCCCGCAATCTTCCGCAAAGGCTCGCAAGGATAAAACACGTCCCCGTTCGGATATACCCGCGGAAACATCGTCGGATAACACTGGAAATCGCGAAACCGCAGTAGCGTCTCAATCGTCTTGGGCGTTCCGTTGATCGGCTGCGTTCCAGCGCGGCGCCGCGCGATGATTTTGTCTACTAGCGCCTGATACTTTGCATTTCTCAGCAGCGCCAGATTAGGCATTTTCTCCATCTGCGCCGATTGCGCCGCGAACACAAAGTCCCGCTCGCCGCACCAATCCAGCAAGCGCTCCACTTCGCCGATATTCCACTCCTCGATCACCGTGCTGATGGTGATGCGCCGCGGACTCCCCAGCCGCTCCTTCGCAAACTCCAGGTTCTCCATTACCTTCGGCAAAGCCGCCGGTTTTGAAAGCTGATTCGTTGGATCCGCGGCCAGCGCGTCCAGGCTCACCACTAATCCCGTCACTCCCGAGAAAATTCCCGCCTTGCGGTCCAGCAACGTTCCATTCGTAATCAGCAGCACCGACCGAAACTTGCACCCGAATCGCGCCGCATGGACAATTTCCTCAATGTCGCTGCGCAGCGTCGGCTCTCCGCCCGTAATCACGATCGAATCGCTCTCCTTCCGAATCTTTCGCAGCAACCGAATCGTGTCAGACGTCCCCAGTTCCTCGCTGAAAACGTCCGGCTCCTTCTGTGTGCAGTAAGTGCAAGCCAGGTTGCACTTGTGCGTCGCATAAAACGTCACCGCATAAGGCGCCACTACCTTCGTCCGCAAAACATGCCGCCGCCACCCATTCCGAAAATAAAGCCGGAAATTCTTCGCCACAAACGGCGCCTGCCGCACCAATCCGCGCAGCAGTTCGCGCTTCGACGGCGCATGCCCAGCCGCCACGCGCTTGTCTAGCACGCTCACCGGCACAAAATTTGCAGTCTTCTCAGTCATACTTCACACACCCAGCGTACAAGACGCGCCCCGCGGGACCAAGCGTATGGGGTGTTTATCGCTGACAGCCATTTAGGTTATAGTCGCGCACCGTAAACGCTGATGCGAAACCCTCGCAAAATTCTGGTCCCTACAGTCTTGGCTGGGTTAGCCATGAGCTCGGCCGCAATTCCAGCTCAAACCGCTTCGCACCTGCCACAATGGACGGCGCGCTGGATAACCTGCCCCGATGCGCCTGTGCGCGACGAGGCGGTGTTCCACTTTCGCAAGCTTTTCAAACTCGAAAACTCACCCGCGCATTTCATCGTGCACGTCAGCGCGGATAACCAGTTTCTTCTTTACGTCAATCAACACCGCGTCGGAAGCGGCCCTGCCCGCGCAGACCTTGCTCATTGGAGATTTGAAACCTATGACCTCGGCCCATATCTGCGCCCGGGAACAAATCTTCTGTCCGCCACGGTCTGGAACTTCGGCGTGCACTCCGCGCTGGCCCAAATGAGCGATCGCACCGGATTGCTATTGCAGGGAGACACCGCAACCGAACAGGTCGCCGATACAAACGAAACATGGGAAGTCGAGCAAGAGAACGGAATCACCGCCGCCGCGGTTTCCAGCTTACCGCCGGACACCTATTTCGCTGCCGAGCCATCTGAGCGAATCGATGCTGCGGCGTTCGACTGGGTGTGGAATACCGATTCGCAAGCCAATCTGAATCCGCGCTGGAAGAGAGCTGTTCTGATCGGTAAAGCTAGCCTGCGAGGCGAGCGTTTCCCCTCCACGAATTGGCAACTCATCCCCGATCCACTTCCCCACATGACAGTGGAGCTTGCTCCTGTTGGAACAGTTGTTCGCGCGTCCGGAATCGATCTCCCCTCGCAATTCCCGGACAAACCTTTCCGCGTCCCTGCCCACGCAAACGCCAGCATTCTTATCGACACGTCGCACCTGACCACTGCGTATCCGGAGCTAACCGTTACCGGTGGAGCGGGTAGCCTCATCCGCGCCACCTATGCGGAGGCGCTTTACGACGAGAAGGGTAACAAAGGGAACCGTAACGAGATCGCCGCCAAACACATCGCAGGCCTCTGCGACGAATTTTTGCCCGACGGTCTGACCCGCACATTCGTTCCTCTAACCTGGAAAACGTGGCGCTTCCTCCAGTTGGATATCACGACCTCCAACGAAGCGTTGGAAGTCGACCGCCTCCGTTCCTGGTTCACTGCCTACCCTTTCGAGCAGCGCGGTCACTTCGACTCAGACGATTCAACCCTGGCTTCGATCTGGGAAATCGGTTGGCGGACTGCGCGTCTCGACGCTCACGACACGTACATGGACACTCCCTACTGGGAGCGCCTGCAATATGTGGGAGACACCCGCATTCAGGCTTTGCTCTCCTACACCGTCGCCGGCGACGACCGCCTTGCCCGGCAAGCCATTCAGGCTTACAACGATTCACGCATTCCAGACGGCATCACGCAAAGCCGCTACCCTTCATCCTTGCCGCAATACATTCCCACCTTCTCCCTGTTGTGGATTGGCACGGTCCACGACTTCTGGCTCTATCGTAATGATCCGGATTTTGTTCACGCACAGCTAGCCGGCACGCGCACGGTGTTGGACTGGTTTCTGCAACATCAACGCGCTGATGGCCTGCTTGGAAAACTCCCCTGGTGGGTTTTCGTGGATTGGGCCGCCGACTTCAACGCCGGTGAGCCACCACAAGACGAAGACGGCGGTTCGGCCATTATCACACTGCAATTTATGGAGGCCCTGCGGTACGGAGCAGAACTCGAAGAAGCCTACGGTCTTCCCGCAAGGGCAGAGATGTATCGCGAAGCGGTGAACCGCGCGACCCAGGGCCTACGTAAACTGTGCTGGAGTCAAAAGTATGATTTGATTGCCGATACTCCCGCGCAAGCTCATTTCAGCCAGCACGCCAACATTCTTGGCATATGGCTAGACGTCATCCCGCAAGAACAACAGCAAAGCGCACTTAAGAAGCTTCTTTCCGTAAGCGACACGCGTTTCAAGAGCAATTCAGCCCTTCCACCGATGTCGCAGGCCACCTACTATTTTCGTTTCTATCTCGCGCGCGCCTTGCAGCATGCTGGTTTAGGCAAGGAATATCTCCCGTTATTGCAGCCGTGGCGCAACATGCTCGCCCTCGGCTTGACCACATGGGCGGAACAGCCGGAGCCTACTCGCTCCGACTCCCACGCCTGGAGCGCTCATCCCAACTACGATCTGTTGACCATAGTTGCCGGAATTCGCCCCGCGAGCCCAGGATTTCGCACTGTAACTATCGAGCCGAATTTGGGGCCGCTCCACCACGTCGTCGGAACCATGCCGCACCCAAATGGCGAAATCAAAGTCGAATACACAAAAAAGGATGCCGCAGTCCATGCAGGAATCACTCTCCCGCCGGGCATTTCAGGCACGCTGCTGTGGGAAGGGAAGACCTATCCACTCCACGAAGGCACGCAAATGATTGAAGTGCCTGGGCTGAGCACAACTCGGTGAAGATGCCCAGTCCAGTCTGTGAAGCTAGCGCAGCTTTGAGAACTCCTCGACAGAGATTCCAAGCTGTCGAAGGATTTTAAAGAAAAGCGGTGGACCGATTTCGCGGCCACCATGTATGGGTATGGTTACAGCTCGGCCATCAGAATGATTCCATCTTTCATGGCTGCCTGTTTGCCTCGTCAAAACGAATCCTAGAAGCCGCGCGATACGTTGGAAGTCGCGCGCCGTCGCGCTAGGCATTCACTATCTCAGTCGTGTCGGAAGGCAGGCTAAGGCCCTTTTCGCGATACTCCTCGGCGATAAGCCCAAAGACGTTGCTCAATTCTGCCAGCGCTGCTTCTCTCGTTTCCATCAGTGCGTAGCAACCGGCAATCGCCGGAATCTCGGCGACCCACGAACCGTCCTGCTGTCGATAAAGAACAGTCTTGTAATCTTCTAATTTCATGTTGCCTAAAGAAATTATACGCCAGAACCAGTCGCTGCCCAGGCGGATCGGAACTAATCCGTGAACACCACGCCTACCGCTGTCTGACCCTTCTCTGTTTCTCCGTCGATTCGCACCACGTACCCGCGCAGTTGCATCTGCTGCATTCCGTTTATACCCGGTGTCTCCATCGTCACCTGAAGCTCGGACTGCAATCGAGGGCTGTGCTTCAGGGAAATCAGTGCACCCTGCAGCGACAAGTCCCTCACCACCGTATCCTCTTCAAACGCGTGCCCGCCTTCCGTTACGCCGCAAACGTGCGCCCGGAATTGAGCCTCGCGCCGCAAAGCCGTGCGGCTCCCCGGCATGTGTGCTTCCACGCGCTCCCCGGGCGCGCCCAGGGTAATCACCATGCCTTCGCTAGCAGCAAACACGGAATCGAACTCCTCCCGCGCATGCTTCAAAATCGTATCCACAATACGGTCCGTGGAATCCGGATCGTGATGAAACAGCACCAGCGTCTTCGCGCCCACTTCTCTCGCAACGCGCGCCCCATCGAGCCAGCTCGAATGGCCCCAACCCCGCCGTGTGCTCGCCAGTTGCTCCGGCGTGTACTGCGCGTCGTTGATGAAAATGTCCGCGCCTGCCGCTAATTCCCGCAGGCTCTGGTCCAGCTTCGCGTCGCCTGGCTCGTTGTCCGTCGCATACACCACCGACCCCGCCGGCGTATCGATGCGAAATCCCAGACACCCCTGCGGATGGTTCAGCCACCCCGCGGTAATTTCATTCTCCCCAATTCGAAACGTGTCCCCGCCATCCACCTCTTTGAACTTCCGCTTCGCGCTCATCGCGGACATGTCCACCGGAAAATACGGCACGGCCATCTGCGCTTCGAACACCTGCTTCAAGCTATCGCGTCCCAAAAATTTCGACCGAAAACTGTAAAAGTGAAATTCATTGTTCTCCGCATACAGCGGAGCAAAAAACGGGATTCCCTGGATGTGGTCCCAGTGGTAGTGCGTGACAAAAATATGCGTCTCCGCGGAACTTCCCGCGCTCGGCGAACTTCCGCGGTTCCCTAGCATGCGCAAACCCGTGCCGCAATCCAGAATGAATTGCGTGCCGTCCGGCGCAATTAGCTCCAGGCAAGGCGTGTTTCCGCCGTAGCGCCAAGTCGACGGATCCACCGTCGGCGTGGAGCCTCTCACACCCCAGAAGCTCAACTTGGCAAAGGGAGCGGTCATCTCTCTCCGCGTACCGGCCTCGCAGCCAGACCTCTGCGCGTACGCGTGCAATCAGGAAGCTCATTTGATGTTGGCAGCGAAGCTGGGGAGCGTCAACGAAATCAAGGCGGGGAAGTGTCAAACTGCGTAATAAGCCTGCGGCCGTGCTGCGCGGCGCTGTTCGAACGCGTAGAATATTTCTGGATGCACCAGCACTCTCACGGACCGGCTATCCAGCCCTGCGATTCTTCCGAATCCACGCAGCAGGGCCACGGGCATTTTGGTCATTCCCATCACGGCCACGCTCATGCCCACCCGCATCCCACCTTAAAACCGTCCGTGCTCGGTTGGGCTATGGCCGCCACTCTCGGCCTGGTCGTGGCCGAAGTTGTTGGCGGCCTTCTCGGCCGCTCCGTCGCTCTCCTCAATGACGCGGTCCACAATCTTTCCGACGTTCCTGCCCTCGGCATTTCCTGGCTCGCCATGCGCTGGGCTCAGCGCCCCGCGGACTCGGAGAAAACATACGGCTACCATCGCGCCGGCACGCTTGCCGCTTTCACCAATGCGCTCGTGCTGGTGATTCTGTCGCTGTGGCTCGGCTACGAAGCGTTCCAACGCTTGCGCGCTCCCGTCAACGTCGTCGAAAGCTGGATGATCTGGACCTCGCTCGCAGCACTCGCCGTCAACGGTGGCATCACCCTCGCGCTGGTACGCGGCCGCAACGATCTGAATCTGCGCAGCATTTTGATCCACAATTTTGGCGACGCTCTCTCCAATATCGCCATCATCGCCGGCGCCATTGCTATTCGAATGACCGGCGCGGAATGGCTCGACCCCGTCCTCGGCCTCGCCATTGGCATCCTTGTCCTCTGGTCCAGTATTGGAATCTTGCGCGAATCTTCCCATATTTTGCTGGAAGGGCGCCCGCGCGAAATGCACGTGGAAGAAGTCGCGCGCGCGATGCTTACCATTGAAGGCGTGCAGGAAGTTCACGACGTGCACATCTGGTCGTTGGGCGGAGGGCACAACGCGCTTAGCTTGCACGCGCGCGTGCCAGATATGCACATGGACGAATGCGAACGCATCCTGATTTCTATTCAGGAAAAAGCGGCGAAGAATTTTCAGATTGATCACACTACGGTGCAGTTGGAGCGCGCCGGGCTTCCCGCCACCTCGGGGTACGTGATGCCGGAGCCCGCGAAAAAATAAGTGAGCCGTCGCGTCTTGAGGCGATCTGTGCAGCGCCAGTGAGTCTTAATCTAGCCGGTATTCAGACTCGGCATTTCAGACTGGCGCATCAGCCCGCGTTTAGGCTGGCGAGCGGAAATTCAGGCCGCGCTGCTCGTTGAATTGCTGTGTGGCGTTCAGATCGAGCGCATCGCGTGCAATACTGCGGCGCAGTCCATCGGGGGTGACGTAGCGCAGTGTGCCGTTCTCCCACGCATACGCCACGGCAAAGACCAGTCCGCCGTCGCGGCGCACAAAAACATATTGCTCGACATCACGCGGCGGTGCGGGCGCGCTCTCTGGTTGTACCTCGGCCGAACGCGAGGCTGGCGAGCGCCGCGGTGCACGCTGCAACGGCGGCGCATCCTCTGCGATTGCCTGTTCGTCCGCTGCGGAAGGTTGCGCGTCTGCGGCCTGTGATTCCGCTGCGGGCGCTTCCTCCACGATCACAGGTGGAGTCAACAGAAAGCCGCTGAATCCGAAGGGAGCTCCGCCGTCAAATCTGCGGCCGTGCCCGCGCCGGTTGCCGCTGATCGCCGCGAGGTGCGGATAATCAAATCCCAAGCCGGGGACATCCTGGAAGTCTGTCCCGTTGAAATTCCCGTTGGATCCGAAATTTGCGCTGTTACCGCGACGGATGGGACGACCCGTATTTCGCCCATGCGCGATGGGTCCGCCAACTCTGGCGGCGCTTTGCATTCCCGATTGCGCTCGCGCGCTTGCGTGCGCTGCAGCCGGAGCCGCTCGAGGTATCGCGGTCGCAGGACGGCTTGGGCCCACCGCTGCCGCCGGCGTCGAAGCGCCTGGGCCGCCGCGATGCTGCGCCGCGGCAAATGTTGGAACCGTGAGAGCAATTATTGCAAGTATTGAAAGGCGACTCATGACCGAACCTCTTCTCATCCCCCACAACCCTTTATTGCTCTTACTAGAAAGATGCGCCGCACAGAGCATTGGTTACCACTGAGCCTTGCACTTCAGCCTCTGCTCACGCGAGGTCTCGCCGCGGTCGGCGCAGGCAGAAGCTGGTGCTACTGGCGCTTCTCCCTTGCAGGGGGATGTGCTATAACCGTCCCCGCCGTGGAACATGCCGTGAAGCCAGGGTCGGCGCCGGTTCGGCCGGAGCCTGCGGGGAGCGCATCTTCGCAGCTCGCGGCGCACGCGGAACAGAGCGCGGTTGCCCCCGAGGAAGATGCTTCGCAATATTGTCCCGTCTGCTCCCAGCGGCTGGAATCGCGGAGCTGCAAACTGATTTGCGCGGTGTGTGGCTATTACATGTCTTGCGCGGACTATTACTGATATGCTTTGCGGGTCCGGCCCGGTTGCCGCTGGAACCGCGATCGACGAGGAGAGAACAACATGGCACTCAAGATGACGAACCGCGAAGTGGATGGCGTGGCTGTGGTGGCGCTGGATGGGCGCATCGTGCTCGGGGAAGAGAGCAACGCGCTTCGCGAAAAAGTGAAAAGCCTGATCGCCGGCGGGAAAAAGAAAATCATTCTCAACATGGACAACGTGACCTTCATTGACAGCGCCGGGCTCGGCACGCTTGTCGCCGCGCATCACAGCGCGAAGTCGCAAGGCGCAGCGCTCAAGCTGTGCCATTTGGGCAGCAAGTTTCAGGAAGTTCTGCAAATCACCAAGCTCCTGACGGTTTTCGACGTGTACAACACGGAAGCCGAAGCGGTGGGCAGCTTCTCCAAAGGCGCCGGCGCATAATCGACGCGTAGCTGATTGCAATTGTGAAGAGGGCGCGCGTCTGCGCGCCCTGCTGTTTCCTTCTGTACCACCGCGCATACCCCACACCCCCGGTGTTTTGCAAAAAAGAGGCTGGAAGCTCTTGAAAATAAGGGACGGGAGTGCGGAAAAGAGGGCAAAGAGAGGCGAAAGAGGCCGCAACTGTCTGTAGGCAAAAGAGTTGGCGTTTCCGAAGGCCTGAATGGCCGAGAGTTTGGGAACGGCGAGGGGTACACCCCCCGTGGCGACGTGAAGTATGCGCAACGTGCTGAGAATGGGAGAGATATTGACGCCACGTGGTACAGATGATGGAGGGAGTGGTGGCTGGTTACGAGAAGACACGCGGGGTTGCGGGGGAAAGGAGGGACGAAACGGGGCCACTGTCAGCAGAACCTTGGTTTAGAGGTTACAGCATCCGTTACTATTTGTCAAGTGAGAAATTAAAGACTGTGGATTGAATGGGTTGCGCGTGAGCATGGGAGCGAACCCAGAAGCAGGAAAAAGAAGAACCGAGTGTCCCACCCTTTTTCCCAACCGAGCGGGGGACACCCGCCATTAGAATGATATTCTATGCCATTCTCCCTTTTGTAATCCGATCGAGTGAACACAACATGAAATTGGCATTCGAGCAGATTCGATTGTCGGCGACCGACTTGAGCAATCACTTGGCTTGCCGGCATGTGACCACGCTGGATTTGCAAGTGGTGCGGGGCGAGAAACGGGCGCCGGACTGGGCAGCGCCAGATCTTGTGGTCATTCGGGAACGCGGTGAGCGACACGAAGCAGCCTACCTTGCGTACTTGGCGCAGCAGGAAAAACTGCAAGTGGTGAATCTTTCGGAGATCAAAGACGAGAGGGAGCTTCTCGAGAAAACGCGAAGGCTGATGGAGGAGGGTGCGGAGGTGATTGCGCAGGGTGCGCTCACGGAAGGGTACTGGTTTGGGCGGCCGGATGTGTTGCGGCGGGTGTCGAAGCGCGGACCGAAATGGGACTGGTCGTATGAAGTAGTGGATACAAAGCTGGCGCGGGAAACCAAGGCAGGTACGATTTTACAGATTTCGATGTATTCGGAGCTGCTGGAAAAGGCTCAGGAATGCGCGCCGGAACGGATGTGGGTCATTCCTCCCGGCGAAGATTTTGCGGGCGAAGCGTATAGAGTGGCGGAGTATGCGGCGTACTTCCGATACGTTAAGGACCGGTTGGCGCGGGCGGCGCAGAACGGCGGCGGGAGTGGGACGTACCCAGAGCCGGTGGCGCACTGCGACGTATGCCGGTGGTTTCGCGAGTGCGATACCCAGCGGCGCGGGGAGGATCACTTATCGCTGGTAGCGGGAATTCGGCGGCAGCAACGGAACCAGTTGGAAGAATGGGACACGGAGACGATGGCGAAACTGGCCGTGCTGCCGGTGCCTCTGCAGGAGAGGCCGAAGCACGGTTCGCGAGAAGCAATCGAGCGGGTGCGGGAGCAGGGGCGCGTGCAGGTGACGGGACGCTCGGAGAAGCGGCTGGTGCATGAGCCGCTTTTGCCGGTGGCGGACGGAATGGGTCTTTGCAGATTGCCGGAGCCCTCGGCGAACGATGTGTTTGTGGATTTGGAAGGCGATCCGTTCGTGGAGCAATCGGGACTGCAATATATGTTCGGGTTTGCATTCAAGAATGCGGGCGACGAATGGAGTTACGAGAAGCGGTGGGCGCTGAATTGCGAGGAGGAGAAAAAGGGATTCGAGTGGTTGGTCGACGAAATCATGCGGCGGCGGGAAGCCAATCCGAAGATGCATGTGTATCACTTCGGAGCGTACGAGCCGGGAACGCTGAAGCGGCTGATGGGGATGTATGCGACTCGGGAAGACCAGATCGACCGATTGCTGCGTGCCGGCGTACTGGTGGATTTGCACCAGGCGTTCAAACAAAGCACGCTGGCAAGCGTGGAAGAGTATTCGCTGAAAAAGATTGAGGCGTTTTACAGGTTTGAGCGGAAGACGCCACTGGATGTGTCGCGAGCGGCGATGCGGTATGTGGAGCATCGTCTGGAGTTGGGCTGGGGCGATGAAGAACTGCCGAAGTCGATTCGCGAAGCCATGGAGGGATATAACAGCGAAGATTGTTTTTCTGCGGCGAAGCTGAGGGATTGGTTGGAGGCGAGACGGGAGGAACTGGTGGAGCGCGGAGTGAGCGTTCCGCGGCCGCCGGAGAAGACTGGGGATCCTTCCGAGAAACTGCAAGAGAAACTCGACCGTGCGGCTGCGCTAACCCAACGGCTTTCTGAGGGCATTCCGGCCAACGCAAAGGCATGGTCGGAAGAACAATCAGCACAGTGGCTCTTAGCACAGCTTTTGAGCTGGCACCGGCGCGAGGACAAACGGGCCTGGCAAGAAGGCTATCGATTCGCGGAAATGGAAGATGAAGAGTTGCTGGATGAGCGGGTAGGTCTGACGCGTATGCGCTTTGTGGAACGAGTGGATGCCGGACGACAGGTTCCAACGGACCGGTATATGTTTGACCAGCAAAAGAGCAACGTAAGAGCCGGCAAGGGTGTGTACTTCGGGGATGACCGATTTGGCGAGGTCGTTGCAATCGACCATGCTCAGGGAATCGCTGACATCAAGAAGATGAAAAGAACGGCTGACGTCCATCCTCCGACGGTCTACATGTGGGACGCCCCGCTCAACACCGACGCGCAGGCGGGCTCGCTGTATCGGATCGGCGACTGGGTGGCATCAAAGGAAGTCGACGCACACGGGCCCTATCGTGCGGGACGAGATTTGCTACTGCGAAGGCCGCCGCGTCTTCTGAATGGGGAAAAGCTGAAGCCGCTGGCCTCCGAAAAGCCCGAAAACACCGCAAGCCGCATTGCGCTGGCGCTAGATGACTCGGTTTTTGCGATCCAAGGGCCTCCCGGATCCGGAAAGACGTACACGGGCGCGCGCATGATCTGCGAACTGGTGAAACGAGGGAAAAAGATTGGCGTGACGGCGCTGAGCCACAAAGTGATTCGCAACCTGCTGGAGGCCGTGGTTGAGGCAGGTCGCGAGAAGGGCGTAGACGGAGTGCGATGCATGCATCGACAGCCCGGCGGCGAGGAAAGCGATGGCGTTGCGGTGGCGAAAAAAGATAATGAAGAAGCATGGGACGCTCTGCATTCGCGAAGGACTAATGTTTTGGGAGGGGTTTCGTGGTTGTGGTCGCCGGAGCCAGCATTTGAATCGGTGGACGTGCTGTTCATCGATGAGGCGGGGCAGATGGCGCTTGCGGATGTGATTGCGGTGTCGCAGGCGGCAAAGAACATGGTTTTGCTCGGCGATCCGCAGCAGTTAGAGCGGCCGTTGAAGGGGAGCCATCCGGGTGGAGCAGAAAAATCGGCGCTGGAGCATCTGCTGAATGGGCGGAAGACGATTCCAGAGGATATGGGATTTCTATTGCCGGAGAGCTGGAGATTGCATCCTGAGGTTTGCAAATTTACCTCTGAGGTTTTTTATGAGGGCAAGCTGAGCTCGCATGCGATTGCGCGGAGCAGAGTTTTGGAAGGGCATGCATGGCTGGAGAGGCCTGGGTTGTGGTTTGTTCCGGTGGAGCATGAGGGGAACCGGAACTCGTGCGCGGAGGAAGTGGAAGTCGCGGCGCGGATTGTAGAGGGATTGCTGAAGCCGAAAGTGAAATGGTTTTACGGCGCGGGCAATAGCCGGCGGCTGAAGGAAGAAGACATCTTGATTGTATCGCCGTATAACGCACAGGTAGCGGATTTGTCGGTGCGGTTGCCGAAAATGCGGATCGGAACGGTGGACAAATTTCAGGGGCAGGAAGCGCCGGTGGTGATTTATTCGCTGACGACGTCGTCGCCGGAAGAGGCGCCACGGGGAATGGAGTTTCTCTACAGCCTGAACCGGTTGAATGTGGCTACATCGCGAGCTATGTCAAATGTGATCGTGGTGGGAAGCCCCAAACTGCTCGAACCAGATTGCCGGACTCCTCGGCAGATGCAATTGGCAAACGCTCTTTGCCGATACCGTGAACTGGCGAAAATCGTTGAGCTGCCCAAACCGTAGGTTGGGTTGGTGAGGCATCGTAACAGCATTCGAAGTAACCGCCAGACTTGCGAGTGGTACGTGATTGCGGAGTTACGGGGCTTTTCAGGGTGGGGGGCAGACAGTATACTCCGGGCAACGAAGTGCCCTTCCGGAGAGAATTCGATGAGCGGTAGCAGGGGTGCGCGGCCTGCGAGCGAGGGCGTGCGGGACCGCGCGGACGATTTTGCGAAGGCTTTCTATGGGCTGAAGCTGGTCTTCGCGAAGTACGAGAAGCATCTGCACGTCAACGCCGACACGCGGGAAAAGTATTATTTGGAGACGCGCGCGCACAGCTACCAGGGGAAACCGCTCTTCTTCGGAGCGGTGATCCGCGGGCGAGCGGACGTCAGCTTCCACCTGATGCCGCTCTACTGGGAGCCTTCCTTGGCGAAAGGGATTTCGGCAAACCTCAAGAATCGCATGCAGGGTAAAAGCTGCTTTAATTTTTTAGGGCCCGATGCGGCCCTCTTTCGTGAACTGGCCCAATTAACCGGCCGCGGCTTCGCGCTATATAAGCGGAAAAACCTGCTCTAAGTCCTTCATATCTAAACGAACCCCGGCCTAGCGAACTCTGCTAAAGCGCACAGCCAAGATTGGCTGTGCCACAAAACCTCAGCCGCCTGCGGGATGTGCTCGGCTATGGAATACTAGGAAAGCGACATTTGCAAACGGAGCTCTATGCCTCGCTATCTCACGCAGCACACGCTCGCATGCCTGACGCGGCAGGGCGCGGAAAATCTTGCGCAACGGATGCAATCGGGCGGCACCGCGCATGCCGAGCGCGTGCTGGTCAACATGCTGGAAGGGAAAATGTTCGTGGAGTTCCGCGCCGAATCGCGAGAAGCGCTGGAGACCTGGCTCAAAACTGAAGGCATGCATTTTGACTGGCTGGTGCGCATCGAGTGGGAAACACGCGGCCAAGATGGCAAACTGCACTCCGCCGATTGAGGTTTCGCGAGATGGACGGATGGGGCGCCTCCAGCAGGAGGTTTACGATATAGCACAGGGGTTAGAGCGATGTGGTGCGAGAGCGTCGGAACTCCACTATTCTTCCTGAGGGCTATCCAATTCCGAACGAAGGAAGGCGCGAATGGCGAATTTGCGCTTTATCGTTTCCCTGACCACGAAAGACAACGATTACCAGCTAGAGCAGGCCGCGTCGGCGCAAGCTGCTGCGCAGAAACTCGGCGTCGACGTACAGATTCTGTATGCCGATAGCGACGCGATCACGCAGAGCACGCAACTGCTCAAAAGCATTCAATCGGACGCAGCGGCGCGTCCGCAGGCGATCGTCTTCGAGCCTGTCGGGGGGACGGCGTTTCCGCAGGTGGCGCAGGCGGCGGTGAGCGCGAAAATCGCGTGGGCGGCGTTGAACCGCGAAGCAGATTACATTCCGCAACTGCGCAAGTCCGCGCAAGTTCCGGTGTTCTCCATCAGCTCCGATCACAAGGAAATCGGGCGCATTCAAGGACGGCAATTTGCGGCGCTGCTGCCGAAGGGCGGCTGTGTCGTGTACATTCAGGGGCCGTCGGAAACTTCGGCGGCGCGTGACCGGACTGCGGGCATGCAGTTGACCGTTCCGCACGGCGTACAAATTATTTCGCTACGCGGCCGCTGGACGGAGGAAAGCGCGCAGCGCGCGGTGGAATCGTGGCTGCGCCTGAACACGTCGAACAAAGTGCAGATCGATGTGGTGGGCGCGCAAAACGATCTGATGGCCATCGGCGCGAGAAAAGCGTTCGAGGGCGTGCCCAATATTGCGGAACGGGAAAAGTGGCTGCGGCTTCCGTTTACCGGGGTCGACGGACTGGCAAAGACCGGGCAGGCCTGGGTGCGCGCTGGCATGCTGGCGGCGACCGTCATGGTTCCGACGAACGCGGGTCAAGCCGTATCGATGCTGGTGGAGGCGCTGCGGATGGGCAGAGATGTGCCGGAGCGAACTTTTACGATGCCGGAGTCACTTCCCGCGATCGAGAAACTCCTACCGAAGGGCGAGAAAGTCGCGCCTACTGTTTGACGAACTCCACACACGACGAAAATGAGTTACTTTGGACTGTTACGTGGTGTCTGACCGAGTTGCTGCAGGTTCTCCCTGGCTAACTCGTTGTTCGGATTGAGCCGCAGGGCGCGCTCGTAATGCAGCTTGGCTTGCTTGATATCGCCGATTTCAGCGAAGGCGCTGCCTAGATTCGCTTCGGCGTTGGCGTCTTCGGGATTGATGCGTACGGCGGCCTGAAACTGCGCTAGTGCTCCGCGAAAATCACCCAGGGAAGCGAGCGCGTTGCCCAGATTGTAGCGCGCATCGAAATAATCCGGCCGCGCATTGAGCGCCGCGGTTAAATGCGGAACGGATTCTTCCGTGCGGCCGGCCGCCATCAGCGCGGCGCCGAACGCATTGTTCGCCGTAGGTTCATTCGGGCGGATGCGGTTGGCTTCCGCAAATTGCGCGATGGCTTCCGCGACTTCGCCTCGTGCCATCAACAAAGCTGCCAAGTTGTAATGCGCCTCGAAATTCTCGGAACTCTTCTGTAAATTGTGCCGCGCCATGGCCTCTAGAATCAGCGCTCTCGGATCGCCTTTTGCTTGCGCGGAATCTTCCGGCAGCACCTGCAGCCAAAGGTGAGCCATTTCGTCTACAGCGCGGTTTCCCGCGACAACACGCTGCAGCGGATCATTTGGATTCCTCACGTTATCGTCGGAATTGTCGTAAACGAACTTCATTGAAATCGCGGTTCCCTTGGGCAATTTGACCGGTTGGGCGTAGCGATACACCGCCTGCCAATTCAGGTTCCAATCGGAAATATGAATGAGCATCTCGGATCGCCCGTCCGGCAATTTCGCAATGGCTTGCAGATCCTTACCGAGATAGTGCGCGTGCGGATAGATGGCGAGCACATTCACATCCACGGGCAGAGTGAATTCGTCCGTTACTACGAAATGTTTTTCGCCTGGCGGTATATCCAGCATGCGATCGTTTTCCAGTTGCAGGAGAATCGGGTGCCTGGTGGCGGGTTTGTCCGTGAAATACAAACCGAGCGTCGGCTGAATCGTCTCGGGCTTTCCAGAAGGCTGCAGATGCGTGTTGAGAATCAGGTCCGTGCCCTTGTCCAAACGCAAGGCCATGCCGTCGGGCTCCACGTAGGGAATCGAGCCCGGCTTCCAAAACAAGAAATGGCTATCGGGATCAAAGACTTCGGATTCGATGGTCAGTTCCATCCCGGCGAAGCCCGCACCGGGTTCTGGCTCCTGACGCCGCCCAGTCTGCTGGCGGTCCACCAAGACGTTGGCGTGATGCACCAGCCTCTTGTCGCCTGGGCGGATCTCCATCGCTTTCAGCCAGCGCGTGCGCTCAACAGGCGCGCGAAACACGAAATTCCAGTAATTGTCCGAGCCGCTGGCGGGCAGCGCATAGGCTTTCGTCGCTTTCACAATGACGTCCGGCTTGCCGAGCTGCCAACCCTCTACAAATATCGGCTTTGCCGGCAAGTCCTCAGGATTCCCCTCGACCGTGCCTTGATCCACCCAGGCCTGAATCCGGGCGATGTCGTCCTCCGAGAGCCGAAGCTCGTCGGCAAATTTCAGGTCGCCCTCTTCCGGGAGCCATGGAGGCATGAAGCGCCTCTTCGTGACGGCCGCAATCTGCCGCGCATGCGATTTCGCGTCCGCGTAGGTCAGCAGCGGAAAAGGGCCAGCCTCGCCGGGGTGATGGCAACGCGCGCACGTGCGATAAAGAATCGGCGCAATATCATGGTTGAAAGTAACCTGCGGCGGTGGCGCAGCGCTCTGTGTTGTGGTTTTTTGCTGCGCCACCGTCTGGCTGCCGACGGCGATGGCCAGTATCGCCGCGCAAGCCAGCGGCAAAAATCTTCGAATTAATTTCCGAGACACAACCGTCATTCGAGATCCGAGATGTAGCATCCGACCGCCGGCGTGGCACTCCCGCTGAGCATTTTGCCTGCGATGGCCGCTTCAATGGCATCCGCAAGCTCGTGCGTCGTCGCACTCTTCCGCGCGTGGCCAAAATCCTCATATAGGTTGTCAATCCGCCCGTGATAAACCAACCGCCGGTTGGCGTCGAAAACCGCCGCTTCCGGAGTGATCTGCGCCTGGCTCTGTTTCACCAAAATATGTTGCGGGTCGCGCAACGCGGTAAACGTATAGCCGAACTCCCGGTCATGCTTGCGAATCGTATCGGCCGGTTCCTTCTTGCTTGGATAAACCAGAAAGAACGCCGCCTTGTCTGCATTCTGCGCGCTGAGCTGCTGAATCGTGGGAGCGTAGCGGTCAGAAATCGGGCAGTCGGTCCGCACGAAAATCAGGACCACGACCTTGCCCTGCGCCGCCCGAAACGGATCAAAGGGTTTGCCGTAAAGATCGGTGGCGAAGCTCTGTAAGCTCGTCGAAATGAGAGGCGCGGTGCCGATGCACAACAGCATAATCGCAAGAAGGATGCGAGAAAAGAATCGGAGGATCTGAAGCCTTTCGCCCATAGGTTTGCAAATCAGAACGCAGAAATTTTACTGCGGGCAAAAACCGTTGTCCATTTGACTGTTCGACGGAAAAGGAAGCGAGCGGTCAAGTTCGAGAAGCAGTTCGCTAGCGCAACTGTCCTGGCTCAATTCCCCTCTTCCGAGCGGCGTCAAAAACCGCATCGATCTGCGTCGCGAGCAACTTCTTCCTTTCCTCGAGCTTCCGCACCTGGTCTTGGACCGGCTCCATGGTGTAGTTCTTGTGCAATTGCAGGCCATTAGCGCGGGACGCCTCGCCTTTGCTGAAGCTCTTCAAGTCCGCAATCTGTTTCTCGACGTTTTCCAGTTGCGCCTGAAGAGTTGCGAGTTGTTTGCGAAAGGCGGCGATTTCCTGAGAACTGGCCGGCTTTGCAACCGCGTTCTTCGCCGATGAGCCTTGGTTCGCGCCACCCACCTGCGAGATCGGGCTCCCGCCTACCTCTCCCAGATTTTCATTGGTCCAAACCTTTTTGGTTTTCTTGCGCTCCTCTGGAGATCGAGACGCAGGTTGCGAATCCTGTTCGCTTGGCTTCTGCGGTAACGCTTGTGGGTGTGCTGATGACGAATCCTGCAAGGGCAATGCGGCGGAGGGTAGGGAGGCGCCGGCGAGTAGGGCCGACACGAAAACCGCTGCTTTAAGAATAACCCGGCGGTTCATGACGCCAGAGTATCAGGGGTCCGCATTCGCGGAAGTTGATTTGCCCAACTCGGCACGGATGGCCTCCAGCGCTTCCTTCGGAGGGCCGATGCGCCGGTACTGGGAATAAGACGTTCGTTCATGAATTGCAAAGCTCACAAACAACCGGCGGCCCTCAAAGTCGTATTGCGCATACGTCGCGAACCATAACCCTGGCACCATCTCATAGCGTTCCTGTATCAAGTGGCTGCCTTTGTAGACTTTCGCCAGAAAGCCGCCAAAGGAAATATCGTCCGTGACTTCGATTTCCAGACGTGCCAGTTGCGCAGCATCCTCATCGATCCACAGATAACCGCGCACCTTCGCAAAAATCGAAGTAGTTCGCGACGTCGGTTTGTACGCTGGATTCGGAACCAAGCGGTACTTCGACAGCATCCGATCGCCGCGGGGTTCACGCGCAACAAACGTGTAAAGAAAAGCGGTGCGCGTCGCGTCGATTAAGTCCGAACGCTCTTTTTGTTTCTTCGCGATTTTCTCGTACGCTTCGCGCTGTGCACGCCCGTCTTCCGCCGCCCAGGAAAGCGCGCGCTCCAGCTTCATCAACTCCGCCCGATAAGCCGCCGCATCGACGGGCTTCCCGTCCGGTCCCACGGGAATACGATCGATTCCCGTTCCTGCCGGGACCGCCCGCGTCGTTTTGATCTCCAGCGGCTGGGACCCAGCGGCGCCTTTCTGGATTTCCAGGCGCTCCAGCCGCTCATAGGTAAACATCGCGAGATCATTTTTTTTCTGATTGGCGATTACACGCTCAAGCAGCGCGCGCTGCTCTTCCACTTCGCTTTGCAGGACTTGGGCTGGAGGCGCATCCTGCGCCAGCGAAATCCCGCCGCAGGCGGCAAGCAGGCACGCGAAAAGAATGGGTGTAGGTGACCGCATAGTCAGGGAATGGCGAGAGGCTCCGTCGACCTCTATATTGGATTCGCAACCGGCGCGGATTGTTGCACCGGGCTTTCCGCTCAGGTCACAGGCCTAGTATCCTGCCGTTGCGCTGACGAAGAAGTTCCGGTGCTTTTGGCGGTGCCTTATGGGGAACGTGCTTTTCTCCGCGGGCTGCTGCTGTTTCTGCTGGGCTTCCCCGTACACGGCGGGTGACGCCGTTCAGGAGCGCGTAGGCAGTGGCTTGCCCCAAATTGCTCGCCAAAATGTCTCATGATGGACGCGCCGCGCCTTGTGGATTAGACGCCCCCGTCTGGCCGCCATGTTCACAAGCAGGTGCTGTGCCCCAATCGCCAAGTCAACGCCAGTGTAAACACAGCAGCAACAAAGAGATACAAGTGTTTCGGCAGTGTGAAGCCTTCCCCGCCCTTCACTGTTCTACCGAATCGGCGCCATGGGCGCCCGCAAAACTACGCAGGGCAGCGGGCAAAGCAAACGGTCTATTTTTGCGTCTAAGCAAGCGTACGGAAACCTATCTGGTGGTTAACTCGTATTAAGATCAGGTAGCGCGAAGCGAGTGAGGTTCTGTTGGGTGTAGCTCCACTGGAAGGTTTGACGCGTCTCCCGCAGGTAACCGCAGTAGCGGGCCGGCGCACTGTTGCGCTTACGGGGTTCCGTGGCGGCGCTGTCACCATGGTGGAAACCATGCGTCTGGCGCTGGACGCCTTGCGAGCGCACAAACTGCGCAGCTTTTTGACCCTGCTGGGCGTAATCCTGGCCGTAACCACTCTCGTCGCGGTGATGAGCGTGGTCTCCGGGATGAACTTTTACGTTGCCGAGCGCATCGCCAACCTGGGCGCCAATGTGTTTATCGTGGATCGCTTCGGCATCATCACGAGCCAGGACGCCTGGGTCAAGGCGCAGAAGCGCCCGCTGATCACCATGGAAGATTACGAGCGCCTGCGCGATAGCATGAAAACCGCCAAAGCGGTTGCCGCGCTCGACGACCACAACGTGGACGTGCGCTCCGGAAACGAGCGCCTGGAAAACACCGATGTGATGGGTGTTTCCTCCAATTATGCGGAGGTGCGCAACATCAACGTCGCGCAGGGCCGATTTATCAACGAAGCTGACGACGATCATCGGGCGCCAGTTGTCTTCATCGGGGCGGATGTGGCGGAGAGGCTTTTCTCCAATGTTGATCCGATCGGGAAAGTAGTGCGCGCGGAAACGCATGAATATCAGGTTATCGGAGTGGCGGAGAGGATTGGCAGCGCCTTCGGGCAGTCGCAAGACAATTTCATGATCATCCCGCTGCACACCTTTGAAAAAGAGCTGCACCGCCCGCGCGATTGGGTGGGTATTTTCGTGCAGGCAGGGAATGCGGAAATGATGAACGCGTGCGAGGACGAAGCACGCATGTTGATGCGCGCCTGGCGCCACTTGCCGTATGACGCGCCGGACAATTTCGCGATTCTAGGCTCCGATTCGATTATGAAACTCTGGCACGACCTCACGGGCACGCTCGCAAGCGTCGCCGTGGGCCTGGTCAGCGTTTTCCTGGTGGTCGGAGGCATCGTGATCATGAACATCATGCTGGCCAGCGTCACCGAGCGCACTCGAGAGATTGGCATCCGCCGTTCGCTTGGGGCGCGTAAGAAACACATTCTGCTGCAATTCATGATGGAGTCCGCGGTGCTCGCTGCGACGGGTGGAGTCATTGGCGTTTTGCTCGCCTACGGCGTGGTTGCGCTCGTGGGAGCGACTACATCGATTCCGGTGAAAACGCCTCTAAGCGCCGTCATCGTTTCGCTATGTGTCTCCACTGCGGTCGGGCTTTTCTTCGGAATTTATCCGGCGACCCGGGCGGCGAAACTGGATCCGATCGAGGCGTTGCGAGCGGAGACCTGAAGTCTGGAACTAGCAAGAAAGACAAAATGGCGCAGGCATACGGCGAAAACCTCAAGCAAGCGATGGACACGCTCCGCACGCACAAAATGCGTAGCGGGCTCACAGTTTTTGGCGTCGTCCTGGGCGTCAGCGTCATTATGCTGGTCGCCGCGCTAATCACCGGCTTCGACGAAACCATCCAGGAAAATATCAAGCAGTTCGGCGCGGACACAGCGTTTATCTCCAAGTGGGACCAGGGCTTTCACGGCGGCAACCGCCCGCTCGAAGAGCGTCAGCGCAAACCGCTGACGCTGGAAGATTCGCAGGCGCTGATTGCCGGCTGTCCAGCATTGAAAAACGTGACGACCTTTTTGCAGACCGGCTGGATGCAGCAGCACACCGTGCGCACTAAGGCCGGTGAAGTCAGCGCCATCGATTTTCGCGGCGTGCAAGCCAATTTCGGCCAGGTGTATGCCAATGCTTCGACGCTCGCCGGACGTTTCATAAGCGAAGGTGACGACCTGCACCGCGAAAAGGTGGTGATGCTCGGCGAAAACGTGGCGCCGGTGCTGTTCCCCGGAGGGGATGCCGTCGGCAAAGACGTGATGATCGATGGCTCCGACTTTCGGGTGATCGGCGTCGTCGAAAAGCCGAAGGGCGGCTTCGGGATGGGCGATGAAGATCGCCGCGTGCTCATTCCCTTCAACACCTTCAAAAAGACGTATCCATCGGCCGATGAGATCAACATGCGCGTCCAGGCATATCCGCGAATGCTCGATCAGGCGGTCGACCAGGCTACCGAAGTGCTGCGCCGGCGCCGCAATGTGGCGTACAACGGCAAGGACAATTTTTCGATTCGCACGGCCGCGCAGGAAGTTGAGGAGTTCCACAACATCATGCTGATGGTGTATGTCGCTACGATCGTGCTCAGCGGCATCGGACTGCTGATCGGGGGCGTGGGCGTGATGAATATCATGCTCGTGAGCGTCACCGAGCGGACACGCGAAATCGGCGTGCGCAAGGCAATTGGCGCCAAGCGCAGCGACATCACCTGGCAATTCCTACTCGAGGCGATGACCCTGACAGCTTCCGGCGGCGTAATTGCGCTCGTTCTGGTAAACGGCCTGGTGCTCCTCATTCGCCTCACGTTGCAGTGGCGAGGGGCCGTTCCGATCTGGGCGGCTACGGCCGGCGTAGTCGTCAGCGTGAGCGTCGGCCTGATCTTCGGCGTGTGGCCTGCAATGAAAGCCGCCAAACTCGACCCAGTCGAAGCCCTGCGGTACGAATAGTTCGCGGCTAAAACACACACAATCAAATCAGAATATCCGTGCGCTGGTGGCTAAGAGCGTTCGAGAAGTTCCCGCGCCTGCGTACCGACGCTTTTGGAGCGCAAGCGATACCAGATGACAATCAGCGCGACGGACACGGCGAAAATCATTGTGGAGATGGCGTTGATTTCGGGGGTGATGCCGCGGCGGAGGCGTCCCCAGATTTCGAGAGGCAGGGTGTTGTCGCGGCCGATGAGGAAGAAGGTTACGGCGATTTCGTCCATGGAGAGGGTGAAGATGAGGAGGCCCGCGGCGATGAGCGAGAGCTTTAGGTTGGGGAGCGTGACGCGCCAGAAGGTTTGCCAGGGTGTGGCGCCGAGGTCAAGAGAGGCTTCTTCTTGCGCGCGATCGAGTTTTTGCAGGCCGGCGAAGAGCTCGGTGGTGGCGACGGAGATGAGCGCGGTGCCGTGGCCGAGGAAAACGGTGAACAGACTGAGGCGCATTCCGGCGACGACGGCGAACATGAGCAGCGAAAGCCCGGTGATGATACCGGGGAGAATCAGGGGGAGGAGGACCAGCCGGCGGAAGAGGGCTTTGCCGGGGAAGGTGGTGCGGTCGAGTGTGAGCGCCGCGAGCAGGCCGAGAGTGAGCGAGAGCGCGACGCTGGCCGCGGCGACGAGGAGGCTGTTTATGACGGAATCCCAGATGGCGGCGTCGCGGAACAATTGGCGATACCAGTCGAGGGTGAAATGGCGCGGGGGAAAGCCGCCGACGCCGTCGCGATTGAAGGAATAAAGGATGAGGACGGCGACGGGCAGGTAGATGAAGGCGAAGACCAGCGCGGCGTAGGCGGCGAGGAAAGGGGAGCGCGAAATAGAGTTGGCTTTGGTCATTTGAAGGACCGGCGTTTTTCGAGGCGTTCGGTGGTGAAGAGTAAGGAGACGGTGATCAGCAGGATGCAGACGGAAATGGCAGCGCCGAGCGGCCAGTCGTAGGCGGCTCCGAAAAGGCTTTGCACGATGTTGGCGATCATGGTGCCGGAGGGGCCGCCGACGAGGAGCGGTGCGAGAAAGTCGCCGAGCGAGAGGACGAAGGCGAAAGTCGCACCGGCGAGCAGACCGGGAATGGACAAGGGAAGAATGACACGGAAGAAAGTTGCGCGGCGATCGGCACCGAGATCTTGCGAGGCTTCAAGGAGCGGGCGGGGGATGTGCTCGAGGGCGGCGTAGATGGGAAGGAAGACGAATGGCGTGTAGATGTGCGTGAGCATGAGGACGACGGCGAAGGGGCTGTAGAGAAAGAAGCCGATGGGTTCGTGGGTGATGTGGAGGTATTGGAGAAAGCCGTTGAGCACGCCGTCGCTGCCAAGAATGGTTTTCCAGGCGTAGCCGCGGACGAGGTAGCTGACCCAGAGAGGAACGATCACGAGTTGATAGAGGAGTTCCTTGCGTGGACCGGCGTGGAAGGAGAGATAGTATGCGAGCGGGTAACCGAGGAGGAGGGAGCAGAGGGTCACAGAGGCTGCGATGCGCGCGGTGCGGAGGAAAACCTGGAAGTAAAGAGGATTGGTGAACAGTGCGCGATAGTTTTGCAGATTCCATTGGTGAACGAGAAAGCCGTCGCGGACGGCCCAGAAACTGTGGGCGAACATGAGTGCGGAGGGGAGAAGGAGAAAGAGGCCGACCCAGAGCAACGGCGGGACAGAGACTAGCGTTTTGTAGGCGCGGGAATACATTTCACCGTGGCTCGCGACCCATGGCCCGTGACGCGTGAGCGGTGGGAGATTCTGTTACGGGAACGGCATAGTCGGCTGAGAAAACGAATTCGTGCTGGCCGGTGAGCGGGCCGCTTGCGGGAATTCTGGCGCGCAAGGTTTGATTGCCGCCGCAATCGATTTCGAGGAGCTCGCTGGCACCGGCGTAAACTTGTTGGCGGATGGTTCCACGGAAACTAACAGTGTCCGGAAGTTGGAAGGAAGAGTCCGCGAGGTGGATCGCTTCGGGTCGAAGCGAGAAGAGAGCGCCGCCGCTGGCTTCTGCGGTCTTCCATTGCAGTGAGCCGCAGCGGAAAACGCCATTATGGACTTCACCGCGGAGCAGATTGGTTTGACCGATGAACTCTGCCGTATAGGCGGTTGCGGGGCGCGAATAAATCTCGCGAGGCGAAGCGACTTGTTCGAGGGCGCCGTTTCGAAGCAGCGCGATGCGATCGGAAAGAGCCATGGCTTCGTCTTGATCGTGGGTGACGAATAGGAAAGCGATGCCGATTTCGCGCTGCAGAGCTTTCAGTTCGCTCTGCATTTCCTTGCGGAGATTGGCGTCGAGGGCAGAGAGCGGCTCGTCCAAGAGCAAGAGCTGAGGGCGATTGATCAGGGCTCGGGCGAGTGCGATGCGCTGCTGCTGGCCGCCGCTTAGGGTCGAAGGGCGCGCGTCGGCGAAGCTGATCATTTTCACCATGCGGAGGGCTTCTTCCACGCGGCCGGCGATTTCCAGCTTCGGGGTGGACTTGACGCGCAGGCCGTAGGCGACGTTTTCGCGGACGTTTAGGTGCGGGAAGAGCGCGTAATTTTGGAAGACGGTGTTAACGCGGCGTTTGTGGGGCGGGAGGGTATCGAGGCGTTCGTCGCTCATCCAGATTTCGCCGGAGGTGGGCTGTTCGAAACCGGCGATGAGGCGGAGAAGAGTGGTCTTGCCAGAACCGCTCTCGCCAAGAAGGGTGAGAAATTCGCCGGCGGCGATTTGCAGCGAAATATTTTTGAGAACTTCGGCGTTGCCAAAACGTTTGGCGATCTCGCGGATTTCGAGGAGCGGAGCACTGCCGGAAGGCGGGTTCTGCGGCGAGATGGCGCCGGCGGCGCTCACTGCGCGCTTTTTACCTCATTCCAGATTTCGTTGTATTTTGTGCGACGGGGCACATCCTGCCAGAAATAGATGCGCTTCATATACTCGTCGGGATTGTCGAGGTGCAGGCTCTTTCGCTCATCGGGAGTAAGGAGTTCAGACGTGGCGGGATTCGCGGGAGTGTAGTGAGTGACATCGGTGACTAGTTTTTGTGTTTTCGCGTCGACCATATATTCGAGGAATTGCTGCGCGAGATCTTTTCTTGTGCTGGCGGCGGTGATCATCAAGTGATCGATCCAGCCGGTGGTGTTTTCTTTGGGAATAGTTTCCGCAATCGGGAAGTTCAGCTTGCGAAGCTGGTTGGTCATGAGCGGCCAGCCCATGGCGGCGATAACTTCGTGGTTCTGGAAAAGATTGGTGAGCTCGCCGCCGGTGGACCAGTATTTGCGAATGTTGGGCTTGAGCTCGATGAGCTTCTTCTTTACGGCTTCGAGCTGCGCGTCGCTGAGGTTGTAGAGCTGGCCGGGATCAGGCTTGTCGTAGCCAAGAACTTGCGCGGCCATGTAGACGCTGGAAAGCTCGTCCCACAGAGAGAGCTTGCCCTTGTATTTGGGATCCCACAGGATGCTCCACGAGTCTGGCGGTTGCGGGAAGGCGGTGGTGTCGTAGAGCAGAGGGTTTGGTCCCCAGACGAAGGGCACACCATAGGTTTGGCCATTAGCTTTGACCAACGGAGAATCGCGAAGCCTTGCGGAGAGTTGGCTGTAGGAGGGAATCTTTGAAAGATCCAATGGGGCGGCGAGGCCGGCGCGGACGATGGAGGTGGCGACGTCGCTGGAGGGTGAAATGACGTCGTAGTTGGAGGCGCTGCCGCCGCGAAGCTTGGCGACCAACTCGTCGCTGGAGCCCATGTAGGCCGCAACGACTTTGCAATGGTGGGACTGCTCGAACGGTTGCAGGAAAGACGGGTCGGCGTAGCCTTCCCAAACGAGCAGGCTGAGCGTTTCGGTTTGCGGCTTGCAAGCGCCGAGTGTGGCGGCCAAGAGGGCAATGCAGAAGAGCAGCGAGCGTCGCGTCATTGTGGATGTTCCTCGCCTTTTTACTTTGCTGGTGCTTGATAGACTACACGCCCGCCGACGATGGTCGTCAAGACTTTGGTTTCCGCGATACGGTGCGGATCGATTTCAAAAATGTTTTGCGAAACGATGATGAGATCGGCGAGTTTGCCGGGCTCGATGGAACCTTCGGTTTTTTCGCGGCGTCCCGCATAGGCGGCGCCGAGCGTATACCCGCGAACCGTTTCCTCAACGCTCAGCCGCTGCCCTGGAACAAAGCCGGCGTCAGGCTTGCCTTCCGCGGTCTGGCGGGTGACGGCGGTTTGTACGCCCTCCCAAGGATTCAACGTCACAACGGGCCAATCGCTCCCGAATGCCAAATGCCCGCCAGCCGTCGAAATACTTTTCCAGGCCCAAGCGCGCGAGGCTCGATCGGGGCCGGCGTTGCGGGCCCAAATGTCCAAGGTATCGGCATCCGGATAAGAATGTAGCGGCTGCATGCTGGCGATAACGCCGAGCTTCCCGAAGCGAGGGATATCCGCGGCGGTAATCGTTTCGATGTGCTCGATGCGCGGGCGGCGATCGCGTGTGTGGTTGGCCTCCTCGGCGTGCTCATAGGCATCCAGGGCGGTGCGCACTCCATACTCGCCGATGGCGTGAGTGAAGAGTTGGAGACCGCGTTTATCGAGCGCGGCAACCGCGGCGATGTAATTCGCTGGATTCCAAAAGAGACTGCCTTTGGTCGAGGGGTCGTCGCTGTAAGGGTCCAGCATGGCTGCAGTATGCGATTCGACAACTCCGTCAACCATCATTTTGACGGCGTTGGTGTCGATCCAGTCGTCGTGGAATTTTTTTCGAGTTGCTTCGATGGCATCGAGATCTTGAGGTCGAAGCTTGGGTGGATTCAGGAAGTAGGCAATATAGAAGCGCAGACTTTGCTGTCCTTGCGGGCGCAGCTCATCGTAGAGATCAAGCTGCTCAAAATCACCGCCGGCGCTATGAACGCGCGTGAGGCCGTGTTCATTGGCCCAGTTCATGCCGGCGCGGAGAGCCGCAAGTTTTTCATTGCGAGAGGGCTTGGGAACGATTCGTGCGACCAGTTCCTGCGCCGACTCTTTTAGGGCACCGGTAGCTTCGTGCGTTCTGGGATCGCGCACGACGGCGCCGTTGGGAGGATCAGGAGTTTCGTTAGTGATTCCGGCAGCTGATAATGCGTTGGAATTCGCCCAATAAGTGTGGCCATCGAAGCCCTCCAGGAAAACCGGGCGATCTGGAAAAACTTCGTCCAGATATTTCTTGTGGGGTAAAGCCTCCGGGCCGAACATGGCGTAGTTCCAGCCGCGGCCGAGAATCCAATCCTTGCCAGGATGTTTCACAGCGTAGTCGCGCAATCGCTGCTGGATATCGGATGCGTCCTTTGCGCCTTCGAGATTTACGCGACCGAGACTGAGGGAGCCGTCGAGGAAGTGGATGTGGCAATCGACGAAACCGGGAAGGACCAAACGGCCGCCTGCTTCGATCACCTCTGTCCCTGCATAACCTAGCTTGAAGACTGTGGATTCATCTCCGACAGCGATGATTTTTCCAGCGTGGATCGCCACTGCCTGAGCCCAGGGCCGCTCGCTATTACCTGTATACACTTTGCCGCGAGCGATGATGGTGTCAGCAACGGGTATGGGTCCCGATGCCAGCACCACTGTAAGCGACAGAGCCATAACGGCAAAAATCGAGAGGAAAACGTGTCTAGTCTTCACCGGTTCACCTTTAAAACGTCGGCGGAGTATTGACCCAGAGCAGCCACGCCTCCGCGCGGCCGGGGTTGCGCCAGCGATGTGGCGTGGAGCTCTCAAAATATAGACTGTCGCCCATTTTAAGGCGGTAATGCTCGCTCTCGCCGAGCCAAATCTCGAACTCACCACGGAGGACGTGAAGGAATTCTTCGCCCTCGTGTGTGTAGGATTCACCGCTGCCGCCGCGGGGCTTTATACGGAAAAGATGCGGCTCCATGGCGGTGTTGCCCCAGGCGAGCAGTTCCATGCGCACGCCGGCGTTGGTTTCCAGGACCTTTCGCTGCGCAGGCCGCACAAGGCGAGGATTCTCGCCGGCGGTTTCGAACAGCGACAGGATATTGGTGTGATAAAAGCGCGCGATTCGGCGCAGGGTGGCGACGGAGGAGCGCATCTGGCCGCGCTCGAGAGCGCTGAGAAAGCCGACAGAAACGCCCGTGGCGCGAGCCACCTGCGCTAGTGAGAGTCCGCGACGCGCGCGCAAGCGGCGAAAGCGCTGTCCCGGGAGCGTCGCGGCTTCGGCGGGAAGCTGAACGGCGCCTTGGCGCTTCAGGACGTGCACGATGGCCGCCGGGTTTAGTCCGCGGGCGCGGCGAAGGAAGAGCGCGCGTTGCAGCAGCCGCACGTCAGCTTCGGTGTACAGGCGGTAGCGGCTCTTGGTGCGCTGCGGGGCGACCAAGCCCAGCGCTTCCCAGGCGCGGAGAGCTGACGAAGATATCCCGACGCGTCGCGCCACTTCACTGATGCGCAGCTTGAGGCGCTCCCCGCGCTCCGGCGATTGGACGGATGAATTCTTTTTCCTTGACACGGATGCTGGCATTCTCTAAGTTTGCTGGATTATAGTAAGGTTCGGGTAATGGGGCAACCTCGAAAAATGGGCTTCGACAAAAATTCCTCATTAGGGGTGGGTTTATGAGGGCAGACAATCATCTTGGGCTGGATGGCAAGCGCTGTCATTCGCTGTATGCGATTTGCATGCTAGCTATCTCTTTGGCCGCCGCGGTTTCTGGCAACGCGCAGAGCACTGGCGGTCGCATTCGCGGCACGGTGACGGATCCCAGCGGGGGAGCGATCACCGGAGCAAAACTCCAGCTCACGAATGAAGCCAACGGAACGCAGCGGGAAACGGAATCGGGCGCCAACGGGGAATACATTTTTCTCGAAGTCCCGGTGGGAACGTACCAGTTGGAGGTCAGCCAGCCGGGCTTCAAGAAGTATGTTCGCAAGGGAATCGTGGTCAACCTGAACGAAGTGGTCGGCCTGGATATCCCACTGCAACTTGGCGGCTCCACGGAAACAGTGGAAGTGACCGGAGCACCGCCACTGGTGGATACCACTTCAACGCAACTGGGCGCAGTGGTGAACGAGCGCGCGGTGAGCCAATTGCCACTGGCGCAGCGCGACGCGTATCAGTTGCTGCAGCTTCAACCGGGTGTGCAGTCGCAGGTGGGATTGGACACGGTGTACGGTAGCGATCGCGCGGGCGTGGTGAGCGTGAACGGAGGCCGCGGGCGCGACAACAATTTCACGGTGAATGGCGGAGACGGAAACGACCAGTTTGCAGGGTTGCCTGCGATTCAGCCTTCCCCGGATGCTATCGCGGAGTTCCGCGTGTTGACGAACACGTTTGACGCCGAGTATGGGCGCAACTCCGGCGCCGTTGTGAACGTGGTGACGAAGTCTGGAACCAACGATTATCACGGCAGCGCGTACGAATTTTTCAGGAACGATAGGCTGAACGCGAAGGGCTTTTTCGACACCACCAAGCTCGACTATCTGCAGAACCAGTTTGGTGCGACGTTAGGCGGGCCGATCAGGAAGGGCAAGACATTTTTCTTCGTGAGTTACGAAGGTGACCGCATTCGTCGAGGTTCATCGGGAGACACAGTAACCGTTCCGACGACGGCCGAGCGTGTCGGTGACTTTTCTGCGGACCCGGTGTTTGCCGGGACGCTGGCCAACTCCAATATCCTGAATAACCGGCCGGGGTGTTTGGCAGCGCTGGGCCGCGGCTCCAATATTGCGGACGGCACCGCATACGCGAATATTTTCACGAATAATCAGATCCCGACGGCGTGCATGGACCAGACCGCATTGGATCTGATGAATCAGTTTGTGCCGCCGGCAAATATCGGTGACAGCCTATTCCAGGGAGTTCCGCTGGGGCACGAGCGCAGCAACCAGTTCACGATAAAGGTCGATCACGAATTGACGAAGAACCAGCACCTGACCGGCTACTACTACTTGACCGATCACTATCTGGCGAAACCGTTCGCGCGATTCCAGGCTGGCGGAGCAAACCTTCCGGGATTCGGCGATCTGACCGACGAGCGCATCCAGCAAATCAATATCAGCCATACGTGGACGATTGGCGCGGCAGCGGTGAACGAAGCACGGTTCACGATGTTCCGCGAAGGCCAGGGAACGTTTCTACATCCGCAACACACCGCGCTGGTGCAAAACTCCTGCAAAACCGTCCCGACGACCAACTGCTTCGCGGACCCGACCAATCCGGACATAGGGATCCACCCTCGTCTGGGCGCCAGCCGCGAAGGAGTGCCGTTCATCAATATTTCGGGCGGCTTCAACATCGGCAACAATTTCGAAGGCGAGTTGCCGCAAGTGGGTAACACTTTCCAGTGGTCGGACAACTTCAGCAAGACCATCGGCAAGCATGATCTGAAGCTCGGAGGAGACGTTCGTTACCAGAAGTTCGACCAATCATTATTTTTTGATGTGAGCGGCCAATATTTCTACTTCGGGGGCGGACCGAACGATCCGTGCCTGGGTACGATTGATCCGACTTCCGGCGTTTGCAGCTCGGTCAATCTTTTTCCGAACTATTTGCTCGGCTTGCCCGACGAATATGGCCAGGGATCGGCGCAGCAAGAGCGCGTGAGAACCAAGTCGCTCTACCTTTTTGCGCAAGACAGTTACAGGATCCGGTCTAACGTAACGCTGAATTACGGGCTGCGGTGGGAGCTAAATACTCCGCAGGCGGACGCGGGGCAAAAGGTGCAGACGTTTCGTCCGGGGCAGGCGACGACGATTTATCCGTGCCAACTGTCGGCGGCGAGTCAGGCGGCGCTTGGCTTCCCGGACGGTAATTGCAACCCCGGCGGTTCGGCGGAGGCGGTATTCCCGTTGGGTCTCGTTGTTCCCGGTGACAAGGGCATTCCCAATGGCTTGTCCAATACATACTACAAATCATTTGCGCCGCGACTCGGCGTGGCATGGAGTCCCGATGCCAAGGATGGATTCTTCGGCAAGTTGTTTGGAGGGCCTGGTAAAACCAGCATCCGCGCGGGCTTCGGAATCTTCTATAACCCGGTGGAGCAATTGGTGTTGGAGCAATTCAGCGCGGAACCACCATTTGGCGGCAGCACATTTGTGTTCAACACACAATTCAACACGCCGTTCCTTGGCCAGGATGGGAGCACGACGTTCCCGAACCCTTTCAATGGCATTCTCAACCCGCCGCGCGGACAAGCGGTTGATTGGTCTGTGTTCCGTCCAATTCTGCTGTTCGGTCAAGCGGCACAGAATCCGCGAACGCAGTATGCCGAGCAGTACAACCTGACGATTCAGCGCGAAGTTGCGAAGGACTTGGTGCTGCAAATGGCATACGTTGGCCGGCAAGGTCATCGGCTGCTGGCCTCGCAGGACCTCAATCCAGGAAACCCGCAGACGTGCCTAGATCTCATTACAATTACGGGCCAGTGCGGGCCATTTCGGGCGGACACCGGATATTCCTTCACTTTACCCGCCGGTGCTACTTTCCATCTGCCCTATGCCTCGGGCTCGACTCCCGGTGGTCCGAACATTCCTTGCCCGATCGTGAACGCTCCGGCGGCCTGCACCGTGACCGGCGCAGCGGGTGGTACTCCAATTAAGCTGGTCGGCACGCGGCCGTACTCCTCACCGTTTTGCGATCCGTTGACTGGGAACGGATGTCCCTCGGATGGGGTGCCTGTGTTCTCAGATATTTTCACGCAGAACACGATTTCCAACTCTTCTTACAATGGATTCCAGGCGAGCCTGGAAAAGCGCTTCTCGCACGGATTGCAGTTTCAGGCGGCGTACACGTACGGAAAGTCCATCGATAACGCATCGACATTTGAAAGCCTGGTGGACCCCGTGAACCCGAGGCGGAACCGCTCGCTGTCGTTGTTCGATGCGCGGCATCGCTTCGTCTTCAGCTATTACTGGGAACTGCCCGTCCCGAAGTACGAAGGTTTCAAGGGTAAAGCGCTGAACGGGTGGGCGATGTCAGGAATCACGACGTTCCAGGCGGGGTTCCCGATTCGAATCACGGAACAGGATGATATCGAGCTGCAGTCCAGCTTCGACTTTGAGACGCCGGGACAGCCGAACATCGCGGCGCCATTCCACAAGCTCGACCCGCGAGGGCCAGGAAACCTGGGATTTAATCCCGATGCGTTCACGGAAAATACCGTGCCGCCCGGCACTATCGGTAACGCGCCGAGGACGGTTTGCTGCGGACCGGGGATCAACAATTGGGAGATCGCCTTCCTGAAGATTACGCCGCTCAGCGAGCGCTTCAAGCTGGAGTTTCGCGGCGAACTCTTCAATGTGTTCAATCATGCGCAATTTTTCCAGCCGGACGGGAACTTCACGGACGGAAGCGATTTCGGTCGTGTGAAGCGCGCGCGCGATCCGCGGTTGATACAGTTTGCCCTCAAGCTGTCTTTCTAGGCAGCGAGAACAGTAAAAGTGGCAAGAAGGCGCGGCTCAAGGGGGCCGCGCCTTGCCGCGCTCGGAAAATGGTTTTGATACATACTGACTACAGGGAATAGACCTGCCGGAAAGCATTGGAGTAAATCATGCATGACGCATTGCAGAAGGAAATCGCGATCTATGAGAAGCGGACACCAAAATCCGCAGAGGCGCACGCGCGGGCGCTGAAGCGCATTCCGCTGGGCGTTGCGAGCAACTATCGAGCGTACGACCCCTATCCGATTTTCGTAAAGGAAGGGCAGAGCAGCAAGATCCGCGACATTGACGGAAATGAGTATGTGGACCACAACCTTTGCTTCGGTGCGTTGATGGCTGGGCACTGCCATCCGGCGGTAGTGAAGGCTATCGAGAGAGCGCTCCACGTCGGAACTACGTTCGGCATGCCTCACGACATGGAGTGGGAGCTTGCGGAGGAAATCTGCGCGCGTTATCCCGTGGAGATGGTGCGGTTTGGGTCGAGCGGGACGGAGGTGACCATGCATGCGTGCCGCATGGCCCGTGCGGCCACCAAGCGCGACAAAATTCTCAAATTTGAGGGCGCATATCACGGCCTGCATGACACGGCGTTGGTCAGCGTGAAGCCGAAAGCTGAAGAGTATGGTGACATCGATGCGCCGACGTCTGTTCCCGGCGGTTTGGGAGTGCCGAAGGCCAGCGTTGAGAACGTGCCCGTGGCCACGTTTAACGATCTCGCAAGCGTCGAGCGGCGTTTCAAGCAATTTCCTGGAGAGATTGCCGCGATTATCCTCGAGCCCATTTTGATGAACGTCGGGCTCTGTATGCCGCAGCCAGGTTTTTTGCAGGGATTGCGGGAGATCGCCACTAAGAACGGCGCGTTGCTTATCTTCGATGAAGTGAAGACAGGCGCGAAGCTGGCCTGGGGCGGCGCAAGCGAATATTTCGGCGTGAAGCCGGACATGATTTGTCTGGCGAAATCGATTGGAGGCGGCGCGCCGCTCGGTGCGTTTGGTGCGAGTCGCACGGTGATGGACCTGATCTCGCAGCACAAGGTCTTTCACGGCGGGACTTACAACACCAACCGAATCTCGATGGCGGCGGGCCTCGCGACGTTTCGCGAGGTGCTCACGCGCGAGAATTATGCGCACGTCGAGAAACTGAGCAAGAAACTGACGGAAGGTTACCGCAGGATCGTGGCGAAGTCGGGATTGCAGGCGTATGTGGCCAGCGCCGGTGTAAATGGCGCGCTGATGCTGTACCCCAAGGAGATTCGCAACTACCGCGACTGGACCACGATTGACGTCGATCTTTGGCGACAGTACTGGTTCGCCATGGTGAATCGCGGCGTGCTGGCGCAGCCCTATTGGTGGGATGAGCAGTGGACAATTTCGGTGCAGCACACCGAGGCGGATATCGACAAGCACCTGGCGGCGTTTGAAGATGTTGCTCCAGCGCTGGCCAAGGCGCAGTACGAACGCGGCGCTGCGGCGGTAGGTTCGGCTGGACATTAGGAATTCGCCGGCGCTCTCGGGTGCTTGACGGAGAAGAAGGTTGTCCAAAGAAGTCATTGCAACGAGTTTGCCGGCGGAAAGGGAAGCGCCGCGCCTGCGGCGGGTTTTAGGACGCCGCGACCTCGTGCTGCTGTTTGTAGTCGCGGTCTTTAACCTCAATGTGGTGCCGTCCATCGCCGCGAACGGCGGTGTGACAGTTTGGCTATGGATCATTTCGCTGGCCCTATTTTTCTGGCCGCAAGGCATCGCGGTGATTGAATTGGCCCAGCGGTATCCAGGTGAAGGCGGCGTCTACTTGTGGGCCAAGAAGGAATTTGGCGACTTTCACGGTTTTCTGTCGGGCTGGTGCTACTGGACGAACAACATGATGTACGTGCCTACAATCATGTTGTACTTCGTGGGTGTCTCGGTGTTCGTTCTGGGCCCGAGGCACCAGTTATTGGCGGATAACAAGGTGTTCGCACTCAGCGCGTCGATCGCTCTGCTTGCCGTCCTGGTAGTGCTGAACATCATCGGATTAGGCGTGGGAAAGTGGATCAACAATGTCGGCGCGATGGGGACTTTCGTGGCCGCGGCGGTGCTGATTGGACTCGGAGGCATCGTTTGGCTCCGCTTCGGGACGACCGTGACCGCGGCGGATTTTCAGATTCCCGCAAATCCAAGATTCGTTTTGAACTCGTTTGGCGTGATCTGCTTTGGCCTTGTAGGCCTGGAGCTGGCCTCCATCATGGGCGACGAAATCGAAAATCCCAGACGGATTCTGCCTGGCGCGGTGGCCTGGGGCGGGATCTTGTCGGGGCTCCTGTACATTGGTGCGACGCTCACCTTGTTGATTGCGGTCAGCAAGCAAGACATCAGCGTCTTGCAAGGCATCGTTCAAGCGGTCAGCCACATGGCGGGCAGAGTGGGAGCAGGCTGGATTGTCGCACCGTTTGCGTTTCTACTCAGCGTATCGATTGCCGGAATAGGTTCGGCGTGGCTGGCCGGGTCTGCGCGAATTCCGTTCGTTGCGGGGCTCGACTCTTATTTGCCCTCATGGCTCGGCAAAATACATCCCTCCTATTCGACGCCATACGCAGCCCTAATCGTGCATGCCACAGTATCTATGATTCTCGTCATCGTGAATTTTACAGCCGCGGGAGTGCAGGAAACGTTTCAAAAGCTGTTGTCGCTGGCGGTGGTGCTGCAGTTGGTTCCGTTTTTGTACATGTTCGGGGCGCTGCTTAAGATTGCCACTCAGCCTTCCTTCACTAAGACGCAATACAGCAGGGCAACTTTGCTGTTTGCGGGCAGTAGCGGCCTTGTGACCACGACGCTTGGCATTGCGGTGGCCTTTTTCCCAGCGGCGCAAATCACGTCAATTCTTTCGTACGAGGTGTGGATGTTTGGCGGGACGCTGTTGTTTGTGGGATTGGCGGCGTTTTTCTTTTTTGTGTATGGTCGGCGGAAGGCGGCGCGCAAATTTCGCGAAGTCGCGGCAGCAAGTTGAGGATTGGTTCATCCCGGCCTTGAGCGAGCGGAAAGGAATTTGGAGGTTGTTATGTCGAGCAGTGTAAAGACCGAGGTTCGAACGTACCGGAACTACGTGAACGGGCAATGGGTGGCGAGCGCATCAGGTGAAACGTTTCCGGTTTACGACCCTTCGACCGAAGAAGTAATCGCTCGTGTCAATGCGGCCGACAAAGCGGATGTGGATGTAGCGGTGAAGGCAGCGCGGGATGCCTTTGATTCGGGGCCATGGTCGAAGACAACGGCGCAGGATCGCGGGCGCATTTTGTTCAAGTTTGCGGACAAGATTCGACAGAACGCAGCGAGCTTGGCCGATCTCGAATCGCGCAATACTGGCAAACCGATCGTTGAAGCGGAGTACGACATCGCCGACGTGGCAACCTGTTTTGAATACTACGGCGGCCTGGCGACAAAGATTCTGGGGCACGTCAACCCAGTGCCGGCAAATGCGCTGAGCTTCACGCTGCGCGAGCCCATGGGGGTGGCTGCGCAAATCATTCCCTGGAACTACCCGCTTCTGATGGCGGCATGGAAGTTGGCTCCGGCGCTAGCTGCTGGCTGCACCTGCATTCTGAAGCCTGCCGAGCAAACTCCGCTCACTGCTTTGGAGTTCGCCAACTGGTTCGAAGAAGTCGGCCTTCCTCCCGGAGTCGTAAACATTATCAATGGCTTCGGTGAGACCACGGGCGCGGCCCTGGTGGCGCATCCCGGCGTCGATAAGGTTGCGTTCACGGGAAGCGCTGCAGTCGGCAAGATTATCGTGAAGAGCGCGGCAGACACGCTGAAACGCGTGACGTTGGAGCTGGGCGGCAAGTCGCCAAATATTTTCTTCGCGGAAGCGGACTGGGAAGCTGCTGTAGATGGTGCGCTGTTCGGTGTCTTTATCAATCAGGGCGAGGTGTGCTCGGCCGGCAGCCGCATCCTGGTGGAGAAGAAAATCTATTCCAAGTTCGTCGAGTCGATGACGGAGAAGGCGAAGCGCATCAAGCTCGGCCCGCCACTGGAACGCGAAACCAAGATGGGGCCGCTGGTCAGCAAGGAACAGTACGATCGCGTGCAATCCTATCTCGAAGTAGGAAAGAAAGAAGCTAAGGTCGCGATTGGCGGCGGCCGTCCGAAGCAGTTTGGCAAAGGCTATTACGTCGAGCCCACGATTTTCTACGACGTCGAAAACAGCGCACGCATTGCGCGTGAAGAAATCTTCGGCCCGGTTGCATCCGTAATTCCGTTTGACGAAGAAGCGGATGCCATTCGTATCGCCAATGACACGCCCTACGGTTTGGCAGCTGCCGTCTGGACCCGCGACATTTACAAGGCTTTTCGCGTCGTCAAGTCTTTGCGCGCCGGAATCGTGTGGGTGAACCACATGCAGCCGACGTATGTGGAAGCTCCTTGGGGTGGCTATAAGCAGTCCGGCTTTGGGCGCGAGCTCGGCCCTTGGGGCTTGGAAGAATATCTTGAAACCAAACAAGTTTTTGTGAACCTCGACGAAACTCCGATCGGGTGGTACTGAAATGCCTGCGATTCAAATTCGCACAGAAATTCCCGGACCACGGTCGCGGGCGTTGATGGCCCGGCGGGAAGCCGCAGTTCCTCGCGGGCCGTACAACAGCGCGCCGATTTTCATGGCTTCTGCGGAAGGCGCAACGCTCCAGGACGTGGACGGCAATCGTTATCTCGATTTTGCCGGCGGGATCGGCTGCCTCAACATCGGCCACCGCTCGCCCCGCGTAATGTCGGCATTGCGGGAGCAGCTTGAGAAGCACTTGCACCTCTGCTTCGCGGTGACTCCGTATGAAAGCTACATCGCGTTGGCGGAAAAATTGAACACCCTGGCACCTGGCAAGGCTCCCAAGAAGACCATCATCGTGAATACCGGTGCGGAGGCGGTGGAGAATGCTGTGAAGATCGCGCGAGCGTACACCAAGCGCCCCGCGGTAATTTGCTTTGAGGACGCGTTCCATGGCCGAACGTTGCTGACCATGACGCTCACCAGCAAAACGCATCCCTACAAGGCGGGCTTTGAGCCATTTGCCAGCGATGTGTATCGCATACCCTTTGCCTATCCGTATCGCGGACAAAAGGGTGCGACGGCGGAGACATTCGCGCATTATCTCGAGGACGCGTTCAAACGCAACGTCGCGCCGGAATCCGTGGCCGCGGTCATCGCCGAGCCCGTTCTGGGCGAAGGCGGGTTCATCGTTCCGCCGAAAGATTACTTCGCCCTTCTGCAAAAGATTTGCCGCCAACACGGGATTCTCTTCATTGCCGACGAAGTGCAGTCCGGTTTTGCGCGCACCGGGAAATGGTTTGCCAGCGAACACTTCGGGATTGAGCCGGACCTGATCACTATGGCTAAATCGCTCGGCGGGGGCATGCCCATTGCCGCCGTCACGGGTCGCGCAGAAATCATGGACGCCCCGGGCGTCGGAGCACTTGGCGGGACATTCTGTGGTCATCCGCTGTCTTGTGTTGCCGGTCTAGCTGCAATCGAGACTATCGAGAAAGAAAATCTACTCAGCCGTTCCATTGTAATTGGCCGCCACTTTGAAGAGCGCGCCCGTGCCTGGCAGAAGAAATGGGCGCTTATAGGCGAGGTGCGCGGCCTGGGTGGGATGTGCGCGATGGAGTTGGTGCGCGACGCGGCTACACGAGAGCCCGCCGACGCGGAGACCAAGCAAGTGGCGCGATTCTGCTACGAGCATGGGCTCATTACCATCACAGCGGGAACATTCAACAATGTCATTCGGATTTTGGTTCCGCTGGTTGTCACGGATGAACAATTTGATGAAGGCCTCGGCGTGATCGAGGCCGCCCTTGCGGCCGTTGCGGAGCGTAAGCAAGCCGCGCTTTCTCACGCGTAGAGAAAACCATGCCGGCAGCAATCGAATCCATCAACCTGGGCTTTCTTCTCGATGGTCAATGGCGGAATGAAGGCGAGCGTATCGAGATCTTCTCGCCCGGCACCCGCCAACGCGTCGGTGTCACCTACCGCGCTACTTCCGCTGACGCCGAAGCGGCGATCCGTGCCGCCACTCGCGCCTTTGAAGTGACCAGGCGGATGGGCGGGTACGAACGGCAGCGGATCCTGCGTGCCATCTCGTCCGGAATTGAAAAGCACAGCGAAGAACTTGCTCGCATAGTGGCGCTGGAAGCCGGCAAGCCCATCAAGACCGCGTGTATAGAGGTGGATCGCGCTGTCTTCACCTTCAGTGTTGCCGCCGAAGAGGCTGTGCGTGTGGGTGGCGAGTACCTGCCCCTGGATTGGCAGGCATCGACCGCCGGGCGATGGGGAATTGTCCGGCGCTTCCCGCTCGGGCCCATCGCGGCAATCACACCTTTCAATTTTCCGATCAATCTAGTCGCGCACAAAATAGCTCCGGCCATCGCCGCCGGATGCACCATCGTGTTGAAGCCGGCTCCGCAGACGCCGCTCACCGCGCTGCGCTTGGCGCAGATCATCGAGCAGGCAGGATGGCCGGCTGGTGCGCTGAACGCCCTGCCGCTTTCCAACGACGACGCAGCCATCCTGGTCTCCGACGACCGCTTGAAGCTGCTCAGCTTCACGGGCAGCACCGCCGTCGGCTGGGCGCTCAAGCAGAAGGCTGGCAAAAAAAGAGTTGTGCTGGAGCTGGGCGGCAATGCCGGGGTGGTGATCTGTGCGGACGCAACCCTGGAATATGCCGCGGACCGCTGCGTGATTGGTGGCTATAGTTATGCCGGGCAGTCCTGCATCTCCGTGCAGCGGATTCTTGTTGAGGAGAACGCGTACGAGAAATTTCTTTCGGCGCTGGTGTCACGCGTGCAGAAGCTCAAAGTTGGCAATGTCCTCGAGGAAAGTACCGACGTCGGTCCGCTGATCAGCGAAGAAGCGGCGCGCCGCGTGATCGAATGGATTGAGGAAGCCGTGCGTGGCGGAGCCAAGATTGTTTGCGGAGGACATCGCAACGGCGCGATGGTCACACCGACGATCTTGACGAACACAAAACCGGACATGCGCGTGAACTGCATGGAGATTTTCGGCCCAGTGGTTACGGTGGAGAAGTTTTCGGACTATGAGGAATCTCTGAACACGCTGAATCGCTCCGAATTCGGTTTGCAAGCAGGTGTCTTCACGCGCGATTTCAAGCGCATCACGCGGGCGTTCGAGACTCTGGAAGTGGGCGGCTTGATGATCGGAGAAGTTCCCACCTTCCGGATCGATCACATGCCGTACGGCGGCGCAAAGGATTCCGGGCTCGGCCGCGAGGGTCTGCGGTACGCGATTGAAGAAATGACCGAGCCGCGCCTCCTTGCCGTCAATCCCGCGGGCCTGTAAAGTCGCCTAAAGCCACATTCGCTTTCGCGTCGCCCAAAACAAACTTTACCCCCAGCGGCGCGGTCCTCGTATAATCCTGCGTTTCGATTCCGTTGACTGCCAGTAAGACTCCACTGAGGAAAAATCATGCCCGGCGCCAGGGAAAACCCGCGAACGACGATGTTCAACGGAAACAAGCTCAAGCTGGGCATTTTCTCTCCAAATTGCTCCGGCGGCATGGCCGTCACAAAGGTTCCGGAACGCTGGGACGCGTCTTGGGAGCACAACCTGAAGCTGGCGCAAATGGCCGACGAGGCCGGCATCGAGTTCCTGCTGCCCATTGCGCGGTGGAAAGGGTACGGGGGAGAAACGGATTTTGAGGGGAGCACGCTCGAGACAATTACCTGGGCCTGCGGGCTGCTCGCCAAGACCAAACGCATCACCGTCTTCGGAACGGTGCATGCGCCGTTGGTGCATCCGATCTTTGCTGCGAAGCAAATGGTCACCGTTTCCCACGTCAGCGAGGGACGCTTCGGCCTGAATATCGTTTGCGGCTGGAACCAGGATGAATTTGAGATGTTCGGAATCGCGCAGCGCGAGCACGACACCAGATACGAGTACGGGCAAGAGTGGTGGGAGGTGGTGCAGAAGATTTGGCAGGAGAATACTCCGTTTGACTACGATGGCCGTTTCATCAAGCTGAAGGGCGTCGTGGGAAAACCCAAGCCCTACAAGTGGAGGCCGGTAGTGATGAACGCCGGCTCCAGCGGAGCAGGCCGCAGCTTCGGCGCAAAGAACTGCGATTTTTTGTTTACCGTGCTGATCGACCTCGAAAAGGGCAAGCAGGACGTCCAAAGCATAAAGGGAATCGCCGTGGGTTTCGGGCGCAGCATCGATGTGTTCACGACGTCGTATGTGGTGCTCCGTCCGACGCGGAAAGAAGCGCAGGAGTATCACGAGTACTACACAACGAAGATGGGAGACTACGCCGCCGTCGACCACCTGATGGAGCTGCAAGGCCTTCACGCGCAGTCATTCCCGCCGGAGGCATTCAAGCTGTTCCGGCAGCGATTTCTGGGCGGCCATGGCGTGTATCCGCTGATCGGCGATGCGGACGATGTGGCCGCGGAGCTGGCGAAAATCAGCGCCGCCGGATTCATAGGGACGACGATCACGTTCGTCAACTATGTCGATGAGTTTCCTTATTTCCGCGATGAAGTGCTGCCGCGCCTGGAAAGATTGGGCCTAAGGCAATCATTAAAAGCTGACCAAGTTGCAGCGCCTGTTGCTGGCGCGCTCTGATATACTCCACGGCATTCTGCTGTTTCCGCAGGTTTTGGGGGTGAGTGTCATGAACCGAATTAAGCCGTATTTTGTGTGCCTTGTCGTTTCCCTTGCGTGTTTGCTTTCACTTATTGACACTTCTGCGCCGGTAGCGAACGGGCAGGCCATCACCGCTACGCTATCGGGAAGGATTTTAGATACGTCAGGCGGCAGCATCTCCAAAGCGAAAGTGACGATAGTCAGCGCGTCGACTGGATTCACAAGAACGGTTCAGAGCTCGGACACCGGGGAATACACTATTCCCGCTTTGCCTCCTGGTGAATACACCGTCTCTGTGGAATTCACGGGATTTGGGAAGCAGAGCAAGAACGTGATTTTGCAAGTCGGGCAGTCCGCGGAGTTGGATTTCACTTTGACGCCTGGAGGAGTGGAAGAGAAAGTCGAGGTTGCCGTCACCTCTGAGCTGGTCGAGACGACCCGCACGCAAGTCAGCACGGTGATCACCGAGCGCCAGATTGTTAATCTTCCGGTAAACGGCCGCGAGTTCATCGATTTTGCGCTGCTCTCGCCCGCGGTAACCATCGGTGACACGACATCAGGAAATACCGACGTGATCGTGGAGCCGGTCACCAAACTCTCCTTCGCCGGCCAAAATATTCATTACAATTTCATCGCCGTTGACGGCGCTGATGACATCTCCACCGCGTCCGGCATCCAGCGCGGCACTCCGCCACAGGAATCCGTGCAGGAGTTCCGCGTGATCAACAGCGATTATTCCGCGGAATTTGGGCGCGCCACCGCGGGAATCGTTAACATCATTACGCGCAGCGGCACCAATGAGTGGCACGGCACGCTTTACGAATACTTCCGAAACGACAAAATGGACGCTGTCAATCTATTGCAGGCTACGGGAGCCCACGTGCTGCGCCAGAATCAGTTCGGCGCCGCGATCGGCGGTCCGCTGCAAAAGGATAAGACCTTTATCTATGCAAATTACGAAGCACAGCGCCGAGGCGAGTCGCCTTTTTACAATTCGGCCGTGCTCGCGAACATTAAGGCAATCAATGAAGTGAAAGCCATCTATGGTCTCGCGCCGGAACCAAACCTCGGCAGTGTCCTGCGCACCAACGACTCCGACAACGGATTCGCCCGCATCGATCATCGCTTCAGCGACAGCGAAAATCTCTTCGTCCGCTATTTCATCAACGAGGGCCGCCTGCTCAACCAGTCCCCGCTGAACGACGGCTTCGATCTGCCGTCCGCGTTCAAGGACAATTTTTACCGCGATCAGTCTCTTGCGGGCACCCTCGCATCGGTGATCAATCCAAAGCTGGTGAACGAACTCCGCATGCAGTATGCGCGCCGCTCTTTTGATTTTCCGACCGTTTCCACGCAGCCGCACTTGGAGCTCTCCAATACGTTCACCACGGGAGTCAACCGCGGCAATCCTGATTTTTACCGCGAGTCGCGCTTTGAGATCGTTGACAATGTGACGCGCAGCTTTGACCGCCACACCGTCAGTTTCGGTGGCAACTTCAATTTTGTGGACACCACGGAATCGTTTCCGCTGTTCTATCCATTCGAGGCGGATTTCCCGAGCCTGGGTGCATTTTTGGGAAATGACGGACCGTCGGGCGGCATAGGCGCGCAGTGTGTGTCGCCGGCGTCCGATCCCGGTGGTCCCGGACCTGCTGGCTGCCAGCATCCCAATGTGATCTTCTTCGAGCGTTTTCAAGCTCCGAATTTCAACGAGCAAAGCCTGAATACTTCGGTCTACACAGGGACGCGCTTTTCATCCACCATCCGCAATTCCGCGCAAGGCCAGATGAACCACACGTACAACGGTCTCTACATTCAGGACAAATGGCGCGCCACCAGCCGGCTCACTCTCAATGGAGGCATACGTTGGGAATGGGAAACCTGGCCCTCGAACGTGCTCAACACCCAATGGAAGAACGTCGATCCGCGCCTCGGCTTCGCCTACAATATTGGAACGAAGCGCAACGTTGTTGTGCGCGCCGGGCTGGGGCTGTTCCACGGCATCATTCCAGCGCCATTGCTCGCATGCCAGCAGCCCTCCTGCGGTGGAACTATCGGCAAGTATCCTGGCCGTCCGTTCGAAAATGGACTGAACGCCAAGACGGAACTTTTCGCGTTTGCCAGCTCTCCGGTAATCACTTCCCTTGCATTGCAAAGCCTCGTAAAAGACGGAGCATATCCGGATAACACCACGGACCCGTTCACGAATCCATTTCCGCCCTGCCAACCAATCTCCAAATGTGGATTCTTTGGGCCGTCCGTGGTCGTGCGCTTCGATCAGGATCACAAGAATCCGTACGGCATACAGGCCAGTCTGGCGCTGGAATTCGATCCGCTGCCGGACACGACCGTCAGCATCAGTGGTTTGCATGTTCGCGGTGTTCACCTTGGCAGCTTCTTCAACGTGAACCAGCCTGATCCAACGCAGGTTGTAACTCTGCACGATTCTCGTGGGCGGACGGGTCCCAAAAATGAGTATTGCGGAGTGGGACCCGTGCCGTGCCCGTTCAATCCGGGCGTACGCACCTTCCCTATTGCGATTTATTTCGAAGCTACGTCGCGGTGGGATTCGCAATATGACGGTTTGCTGGTCAACGTAAACAAGAGGCTGTCGCACAATTTGTCGTACGGCATCAGTTATACTTGGGCAAAGTCCATCGATAATGGGCCGAATCCCAGCTTTGTGCTGATACCCCAGGACAGCCAGAATTTCCGCGCCGAGCGCGCACTCTCGTCCGACGATGTGCGCAACCGGGTGGTCGTGAACGGAACGGTTACAACTCCGAAGACCTGGAATCCGTTTGCGCGCGACTTCCTCTTCAGTTTGATCGCCACGATTCAGTCGCCCATGCGCTTCACCAAATTCGCTGGATTCGACGCCAATGGGGACATCTTTGGAAACAACGACCGCGTCGGCATCGAACCACGCAACACGTTTGCCGGCGACAATTTCCGTTCCGTCGATTTCCGCATCGCACGCACCATTCCCTTCCGCGAAAAGAGAAACGTGGAAGTAATCGCGGAGGCGTTCAATCTTTTCAACACGACCAATATTCGGTTCTTCAACACTGTATATGGTGCGTCGGATTTTTGTCCCGTGGATCCGACGGCATTCGGCTGCACCGGCGCAACCGGAAACCTGGAAGGCTCGCCGAATCCGCTCTACGGCACGCCCCGGGCGGTCAATAACCCACGGCAGATTCAGTTGGCGCTGAAATTCAACTTCTAGCCGAAATCGAACGCTCAGGCGCTAGTAACGTGATCTCCATAGGGGTCAGTCGGACATGAAAGCAGTGTCTGTATCTCCCGCTTCCAAGCCCAACCTGCTGGCAACCGAATCGGAACTGGCCTCATTTTCTCCCTTGAGCGCTCGCCGTCTTCTTCTCCTCGGCGGCATCGGCTTAATTCTCAGCGGTATGATCTTCGGCGATATCTTCGCCGTATTCACGTTGCACCAGAACGCCGCGCAGGTCGGTGCGAATTTGGCAGCGGCGGCGCAGGCCGCTCTTGTCGGCGATCGCCACGCGGTGCTCGCCAATTTTAAAAACGTCGGCGCTTTTCTGGAAAATCGCGGTACCAAAGTTGATACCCACGTCCATATGATTGACTTCGGATATCTGGCACTTCTGTTGGCGATACTCCAGCCCTGGGTGGCTTTCACGGATAAATTCAAGAAAAGAATTGCCTGGGTTTTTCTCGCCGGCGCTTGGTTGCTGCCCATTGGCGTCTATCTCATCCATTACGCGGGGCTGGCGTATAGCCCACTGAAGACCATTGGTTGGGCCAGCATTGCCGCAGACTTTGGCGGCGTGCTCGTTCTTATCGCTACATTGGCCTGCCTGATCGGCTTATGGATGCATTTTCGTCGAGAGTCCGTAAGTCCGGCAGATAGACTACTAACCGATCGCAGCACGGAAGGGCGCATGTTATTCGCGGGAGGGATTGCTCTTGTCCTCCTCGGCTTCCTTCATGGGGCCTACTATGCCGCAGCAGACCTCTACAAGCATGAGGCGCAGGATTATTCCCTTTTGGCGCAAATGAGCGCGGGTGCAGCGGCAGGCGCTCGAATCGTGGTCAATAATGCGCTCAGTGATTATGGCCAACTGCAAGGCGCCAAGGCCGTGAATATCGCCGCGCACGCGCACAGCATTGAATTTGGTTTATTGGCCATTATGATGGCCTTTTTTCAGCCGTATGTAAGCTTGCGCAAAAGCTGGAAGTGTCGCTGGGCTGGGGTGCTTCTGCTTGGCTCGCTCTCACTTCCTGTGTGCATACTGCTGGAAATGAGGTACGGCCTGGTCGCCGGCGGCTTGGCGGACTTTGCCGGCCTAATGGTCATTTTCGCGCTGTTGGCTATGTGGATCGGCATCTTGCGGTACACCGGCGAGTTGGACGCATCGGTGACATCCGCGTCAGAGTCGGGACTCCCGCAATGAGCGGCTCGCGCCGTCTTCTGATTATCGGAGGGGTCGCCCTCGCGGTTTGGGGCATGAGCTACGGACTGTGGTATGCCTTTTTCGCCGAGCACCAAGCACTCGACAGCATCGGAGCGTCCCTTGCGGAAAGTTTTGCAGCCGCTGCAGACCGGAGTCCCGCAATTATGGAGACTTCCCTCGACCGATACCGCCAAGCAAAATACATCTACGATCGCCAAGTCGATGTGCACGGCCATTGGATTGGATTGGCGATGCTGCTTATCGTTCTCGGCATCGGCTTCGATCGCGTGAGCTTCTCCGAGCGTTTCAAGCTGTTTCTCGCGCTCGGACTTCTCCTCGGGGCCGTAATTTTCCCGCTGGGCGTACTCCTACAGACGACGAGTCACGGCCCGTTGCCGCGAGCCATAGCCATCGCCGGATCCGCATTCGTGATCGCTGCCCTCTTAGGATCTGCCGTCGGTGTGGTCATCCGCGCTTCCTCACGTGCAAGCGCCGGGTGAATCTGTCGTCATTCCCGCGCTCTGAACTTGCGCAGGCACTCCTCGTACGATTCCGGTGTGTGGAAGTCCTCGAAAATAGAACTAGTCCTCACGTTCAACACCCGGATGCGTTCAGGCGCGCTATAAATGACCTGGCGCGCAGTTTGAGCTGTGAAGAACTCTGGGCGCACAGCCGCTGAGACAATCACCGGGTGCCCGTAAGCGCCTTTGTGCCGCGGCATCACAATCTCCTGCAATGCTGATCGTGCACGGAAGGCGCGCACCAACTGCTCAACCGTAGCTCGCCTTATCAGAGCATGGTCCACTGGATAAATCAGAAATGCCGCGTCGCTTGCGATGTTATGTAGGGCCGCCTGCAACGATCTGAGTTGGCCCTCACGCCATCTGCGATTCATTACAACCTTTGATGATTTGGGTACCCCAGGCAAGATGCGTGTCGCGTCCGAGCCCAAGACCACCACCCTCCGACCCAAGAAAGAGCAATTCTCAACAGCAATCTCCAGCGCGGTCCTTTGCCCAAAAGGCGCCAACGCTTTTGGAAACGGCAGAGCCTGCGAACTTCCCGCTGCCAGAATGACGGGAATAATTTTCTCGCGTTTGCGCATCCTGCGGCCGCGGCAGCATAAGCGAACACCGCTGCAAACTCCAGCGCCTTTCGTTACGCTCTGTGAAACGTTTTGGCTTCCTCGAAACACGCGTTTAACCTTGCCACCCCGCGGCAATCGCAATAAAATGCGCGCGACGATACAACACCTTCGTTAGCACCGCGGACCAGCCACTCAAAGAGGCGCGCCGAACAACTGTGTACGCATATCCCTTCTCGTACCATCGCGCGAAATCGCTCGCAGAAGCGACAAAGCTCCTGCAGCAGTTGGGGGAAGAATCACGCGTGATCGCTGGTGGGCAAAGCCTCATCCCCTTGATGAAGATGCGCTTGGCGCGTCCGAGTGCGCTGATCGACATCAATTTCATTCCCGACTTGAGTGAAATCAAGAATCAGAACGGAGAGCTTAGGTTTGGAGCACTAGCCCGCCACACGGACATCGAAATCTCCGAGTACGCCGCGGCAATCCCCATTCTTCACGATTGCGCCGCTGGCATAGCTGACGTGCAGGTCCGCAATCAGGGGACCATTGGCGGCTCGCTGGCCGAAGCGGATCCTAGCGGCGATTGGGCCGCAACGCTGTTGGCGCTGGAGACCTCCGTAGTCTGCACCGGTCCGCAGGGCGAGCGCTCCCTAAAACTGGAAGAATTTTTCAAGGATGCGTACACAACGGCTCTGGGACGCGAAGAGTTGGTGCGGGAAGTCATTGTGAAAAAGCCACCAAAGAACAGCGGTGGCGCCTACCTGGCCTTCAAGCGCAGCGCGCCTGTCTACGCGACTGCCAGCGCCGCTGTGCAACTCACGCTCGATGCGAAGGATACCTGTAAGGACGCTCGCATCGTTCTCGGCTGCGTTGGACTCACCGCAATTCGTGCCAAGCAAGCCGAAACCGAGTTGCGAAGCAAGAGAGTCGACGAGCGAACCATCGAGCGGGCCGCTGATGCCGTGCGTGAAGCCGCCGAGCCACAGAGCGATATGCGCGGGTCAGTGGACTATAAGCGCGCTTTGGTGGCCGCATTGGTGAAACGAGCGATTGGAATCGCCGTGCGACGCGCTCGCGGTGAACGCGTGGAGGCAGGGCACGAATATGTTGGCCGCTGAAAAAATAACTGTCCGCGTTCGTGTGAACGGCGAGCCACGAGAAGCGTCGGTCGAGCCGCGAACCCTGCTCGTCGACTTCCTGCGAGAGAATTTGAATCTGACCGGAACGCACATCGGTTGCGACACCACCTATTGTGGCGCCTGTACGGTGCTCCTGAACGGCCGTACCGTGAAGTCCTGCACGCTGTTCGCGCCGATGGCGGATGGCGGCGAAATCACCACAGTGGAAGGTCTGTCCACCAACGGCGCGCTTCATCCCGTGCAGCACGCGTTTGCGGAATGCCACGGGCTGCAGTGCGGCTACTGCACGCCGGGGCTCCTTCTTTCCACGCTTCACCTGCTGAGCAACAATTCGAAACCGACGGAAAAGCAGATTCGCAAAGCCATCGCGGGAAATACTTGCCGTTGCACCGGCTACCAAAACATTCTCAAGGCCATTCATATGGCCGCAGGTGAAATGGGGAAGCGTTAGTTCATGGAGATCAAGTTCAACGGAGGTTTCACGGTCAGGAAAACGCCGCAAGAGGTCTATGATTTTCTCGTGGACCCGAACCGGTTCTGCCCCCTCTTGCCGGACTATCAGAGCATGGAAATTCTCGACGCCAAGAATTTCCTGGTGAAGCTCAGCGTGGGCATCTCGCACATTCGCGGTATCGCAGCCGTAAAGATGTCATTGGTCGAAGCTGAGCGCCCCACTCGTGCGGTTTACGAAGGAAAGGGCGACGTGCCCGGCGGTTCGGCCAGCTTGCGCGCCGGGTTCGACCTGCAAGCCTCACCTGGGGGAGAAACAAAAGTCGTTTGGCTCGGGCAATCGAATGTCGTGGGCCGCATCGCCTCGCTTGCCGGCGGAATGCTGGAGCCGCTTGCGAAGAAGAATGTGCAGAGATTAATCGATGGTTTGCAAAAGGCCTTGGAATAGCCGATAGGCTCAATTATGGCAACGACGCTGCGTGCAAAAAGCAAAAAGCGGAAGGCTCCCGCCAAGAACGGCTCCGCGAAATGGGTCGGGCAGCCCATTCGCCGCAAGGAAGAAGACCGCCTGGTTCGCGGCAAAGGAATTTTCGTCGACGATCAGAAATTGATGGGCATGTTGCACATCCGCTTCGTGCGCTCGTCCTACGGCCACGCTAAAATCACCCGCCTCGACGTTTCGAAAGCCGCGGCGCTTCCGGGTGTCGTCTGCACCTTAACCGGCGCGGAAGTCAAAGGAATGGTCCAGCCTTTCATTCAGATCGGCTCGGACCCTGGACAGAAGATCGCAGACTACCCCATGGCCGTCGACAAAGTCGTATTCCAGGGAGAACCGGTCGCTGCCGTTGTCGCCGAAACGCGCCTGATTGCCGAAGACGCTGCAGAATTGGTCGAAGTGGAATACGAGCCGCTCCCGCCGGTGCTTACCGCCGAGGACGCGCTGAAAGACGAAAGTCTCGTGCACCCGCAGATGGGCACGAATCGCAACTGGCACGGTGTGTTCGAGTACGGCGACATTGGCAAGGCCTTTAAGCAAGCCGCCCATGTCGTGCACATCGGCCGGCTGCATTTTCATCGCTTTTCAAGCACGCCGCTGGAAAACAATGCTGTGATCGCCGTATGGGACCCGCGCTCAGAGCGCATCGAATACTGGTCCAACAATTCTTTCCCGGCGTTCGCGGCACAGTTTCTCTCGCCAGCACTCGGTGTCGGCATCGATCAAATCTTGATGAAGAGCTTCGACATCGGCGGCGGCTTCGGAATTAAAATCACCAACTATCCCTACATGGCTGTTTGCGCTTTAGCCTCCCGCAAAACGGGTGGCCGCCCGATCAAGTGGACTGAAACACGTACCGAGCACATGCAAGCGAGCGCACACGGCAACGAGCGCACCTTTCTCGACACGCGGGTCGCGCTCGACAAAAACGGAGTCATCACCGCCATTGACTCACGCCACGTCGACGATTGCGGCGCCTTCCCGCGCTACGAGCCGCTTGGCTGCGTGATCTGGGCGCAGGTGTTGCCCGGGGCGTATCGTGTGAAGAACGTCCGCATCGACATGAATCAGGTCGTCACCAATAAGTGCCCCGTGGGTCCGAATCGCGGCTATTCGCGCATGCAGCAACTCTGGTTCATGGAGCGCATCCTTGATATTTGCGGGCACACGCTCGGCGTCTCCACTGACGAGATGCGCCTCCGCAACTACATTCGCAAAGAAGAAATGCCGTACACCACGCCGAACGGTTGCGTCTACGATTCCGGCGATTACGCCGGCATGCTCGCGCTCGCCAAAAAGCTAATCGGCTGGGACGACTGGAAGAAAAAACAAGCCGCCGCCCGCAAGGAAGGCCGCTGGATCGGCATGGGCATCGGTTCCACGCTGGATTCTGGTACGAACAATTTCGGTCAGGCGCAGATTATCAATAAGTTCGCTCCTTTCTCCGGTCAGTCCAAAGCCGCCAATGCCAAGCTCGATATCTACGGCGAGGTTGTAATCAGTATGGGATCGGTCCCGCAGGGGCAGGGACACGAGACCACGGCCGCGCAAGTTGTCGCCGATGTGCTTGGAATTTCTCCTGACCTAGTCAAAGTAAAGCCGGGTTTTGACACAGAGCAAAACGTCTACACTGGCCACACAGGAACCTACGCAAGCCAATTTGCGGTCACCGGACTTTCCGCCATTCACGGTGCAGCGGTCAAACTTCGCAAGGAAATGTCGCGGCTGGCGGCTTGGTCATTGAAAGCCAAGGAAAACGACTTGGAGTTTGGAATCGGGGCGCAAGGCCCGGAAGTCCGCGACCAACGCACGAAAAAATCCATGAACTATTGGGCCCTCGCAAATCTAGTGAATGTGAACAATGCCGGCATGCCGGAAACCCTTTGGGACGTCACTCTGAATTGCCGCCACGTCTACCACGCGCCCTTCCAAGTCCCCGATGTGAAACGCAAATACGGCAACTTGACGCTGACGTATGCCGCCCAAATTCATGTGGCCGCAATCGAAGTGGACCGCGAAACGTTCCAACCCAAAATCCTGGCCTACGCCTGCGTCGATGACTGCGGCCGCACCATCAACCCGCGCATCGTCGAAGGCCAAGTCCATGGCTGCACCGCTCACGGAATCGGCGCCGCGCTGATGGAGAACTGCGCCTACGACTCAGACGGTAATTTGCTCGCCTCCACCTTCAGCGACTACACGCCGATTACCGCGGTCAATATGCCCGACCTCCTCTACGGCCACATGGAATCGCCCTCGCCGTTCTCGTACAACGGCGCAAAAGGAATGGGCGAAGGCGGCGCCGCCCCAGTGCACACCCTGTGCGCAGCCTTGCAGGACGCGTTGTATTCGAGCGGGGTGATCATCGACGATTCGCACAACACTGGCGACTCAATCTTTCGCGCGCTTCAGCGCGCCAGTTCAGGAGGATTTGCCTCCATGGTTCGCGTCGAACACCCGCGTGCTTCGCGCTAAGGATCCGAGCCGATGCTGGCCCAGTTCCGAGATCCTCGCGTCCGAGAGTCACTGAATTGATCAAACGCGTTTGCATCATTGGGTGTGGCTCGATCGGAAGCCTCTACGCGGCACACTTGGCCAAGGTGACTGAGGTATGGGCTTTTGTTCGGCGCCCGGAACATGCCGATGCATTGAATCGCGAGGGGTTGCAAGTATCCGGAACGCATCAGTTTCAAGCAAAGCTGCATGCCTCGCACGACCCAGCGCGCCTGCCGGAATTCGATTTGGGCATTGTCTCCAGCAAAGCCACGCAAACCGCCGAAGCCGTCCGTCCGGTTGCGCATCTCTTCAAAAAAGGCGCTATCCTCTCCGCGCAGAACGGCCTTGGTAGTGAAGAAATTGTCGCGGACCTCGCGAAGACCTTCGTGATTCGCGGCACAACGTTTATGAGCGGCACACGCCACAGCGACACGCACGTTCAATACGAACTCGATACGGCGACGTGGATGGGCCCATTTGAGCCAACCCACACGCCATTCGCCGTCGTGCAAGAAGCTGTGGATCTGATCTGCACGTCAGGGTTGAAAGCCGTGGCTCTGCAAGACGCGCGGCCGGCGCAGTGGTCCAAGCTCATTTTCAATGCGTCGGTCAATGCGGTCTCCGCGCTGACCGAACTGCCCCACAGCTACCATTTCGCGCTCGAAAAGGAATTCACTGACTTGGGCCACCTGCTGCACGCGCTCATCGATGAAGGCAAACAAGTCGCGGCCGGCTTGGGCATCAAACTCCACGAAGATCCTTGGGAAATGAATAAAATCGGCGCGCAAACGGATCATCCCCCCTCCATGCTTTACGACGTCCGCCACAAACTGCGTACGGAGGTCGATTTCCTCGGTGGCGCGATTGCCCGCGAAGCCCAGCGCGCGGGAATCCCTGCGCCGCTTCACACCGCGCTCTATCGATTGATCAAAGGCAAAGAAACTTCGTGGAGCTATCAGGGTAGGGAACGCTCGGCGGCAGAGTGACCGGCAAGATGGCATACCCACTCGATCAGGAAAAATGGCGTCGCGTCCGCGACATGATGGATCGCAACGACCTCGACGCCATCGTCGTTCGCGCGCCCGACAATGTTCTCTACCTCACGAACTACTGGACCATGAAGGGCTACGACCTCGTGATTTTCCCCCGTGAAGGCGACCCAACACTGCTGGTCATCGAGCCGCAATTTCGCGAAGCTCAGCGCACCGCCTGGAATAAAGATGTTCGCTTCTTTCCCTTCTACCATCCGATGGATCCTCGCCCTCCGATGATCCGCGCAGTTGAGATGGCTGTCGATGTGTTGAAGGAACGGAAACTGACCCGCCGCATAGGCATTGAGCTGTCGCAAAATTCCCAGATATGCGATCGCATGGTTGGCGAACCCACCGTGTACTGGCAAGGCTTTTACGATTCCTTTCGCGCCGCTAGCAAAGAAACCATCGACGCGGCGCCTCTCCTCGCGCAAGTGCGCATGATCAAAACGCCGCAAGAGATCGAGCGCATGCGCCTGGCCAATGAACTCGCCGCCATCGGAATGGAGCATGCTCGCGACAACATCAAGCCCGGCATGAAAGAAAGCGAAGTCGCGGCCATGATCGAAGGCCATATCCACCACGTCGGCATCGGCTACAAAGGCAAAGTTGAAATGGCTCGCGCCTTTACCCTTGTCTGGTCCGGTCCCGGCATTGCGACCTTCACTGCCACTAGCCATCGACCGGTCATCGAAAATGAGCCAACGCTTGTCGAAATCTGGGTCTGTGCCGACGGGTATTGGACGGACCTAACAAAAAACCTCTGTCCCGGTCATTTGACGCCCCAATACAACCAGCTTCTGGATCAGTTGCTAAAAACTTTCAATGACGCCATTGCTTCTGTGCGTGACGGTGCCCCCATGGCCGATATCGATCGCATCATTCGCAAAGGAATTGATGCGGCAGGCTATCCTGGCCAGCCATCGCACCCAGTTGGCCACGGTGTAGGCGCTCGCGCGCATGAGCCGCCGTACTCTCATCAGGCGGCACCAGGAACGATGCAGTCCGGCATGGTCTGGGCCATCGAGCCGGGGATTTATTGGGAAGGCGGCGGAGGCTTGCGCCTCGAAGACAATTTCTTGGTGACCGCTACCGGGTGTGAGAAGCTTTGCTCCTATCCGGATGACTTTCGTCGCTGAACAACACTATTATGACGCCACACGCAGCGGAGGCCCACGATTCGATGAAAGATGACTTGGCCAAGGCCATCCTCGCGCAAATTCGCGAGGACGAAATTGTCGCCATGTGCTGCGACGTCGTGAACATTCCCAGCGCAACCGGCGAAGAGCTGGAAATGGGCCGCTACATGCGCAGAGCCCTCGAAGAAATGGGGCTCGCCGTTTCCTGGCAGGAAGTTGAGGAGGGCCGCGCGAACGTCGTCGGCCTATGGGAAGGCGCGGCCAACGGCAAGAGCCTGATGTTCAACGGCCACATGGACACTTCCAACACCGGCCGCGAAAGTTTCCTCACCGGCCTCGGCTACAAACCCAAAGCTGTCATTCGCGACAAGATGATTTACGGCCTCGGCATCTACAACATGAAAGGCGCCCTGGTCTGCTACACACAAGCGGTGAAGGCTCTGATGCGGGCCGGAGTAAAGCTCGAGGGCGACGTCACGATCGCCGCGGTCGTCGGCGAGATCGAAAAAACTCAGTGGAGCGATGAATTCGTCGGCAAGGAATTTCGCGGCTACGGCGTGGGAACGCATCACCTCGTCAATCACGGCGTTTTGCCGGATATGTGCATCCTCGGCGAGCCCACGGACATGCAGCTCGTGCTCGGACACTATGGAACCGTGTGGGTGCGCCTCTCCACGGATGGGCATTACGTACATACTGCCTTCACGCGAGGGAAGCAGGACCATAGCTCCATCTTCCGCATGAAACAAATTCTGGATCCGATCTACAACTGGATTTCCGCCTGGGAGCAGAAGGCCGCCTACGATGGCCAGCCAGGTGTGGTCAACGTCGGCTGCATTCGCGGCGGCTTCCCCTGGCGCGTCAGTCGCACGCCCGATCGCACCGACATATTTCTCGATGTGCGCGTTCCACCTACCATGCCGCTCAAGGAAGTCCGTACCTCCATCAAACAGCTCGTCCTCGATCTGCGAAAAAAACATCCCGACTACGGCATCGAATCCGAAACCTTTGTTTCTGTTCCCGGCGCTCAAATTTCCAAAGACCACCAGCTCGTCAAGACCATCGAGGCCTGTCACCAGCGTGTGCTCGGCCGCGCTCCCAAACACGCTACCGTTCTCTGGGACTCCGATGCTTCCGTAATGACGCGCTTTGGCATCGAGACACTTAATTACGGCCCGTCGAGCGGCCCGCGCGATGCCGAAGGCGAAAAGGTCGCCATCGAAACGCTCGTCGACACCACGAAGGTGTATGCTCTCGCCGCCGCGGAAATCTGCGGAGCGCATTAGCCAGAGGTCAGCCGCAAATGCCCAGCCAAAAAGAGATCGACCGCCGCTACAAAAATATTCGCGCAGCCATGGAATCCGAAAAGGTTGACGTCTTGATTGTCTGCGGCAATCAATACGCCGGCTTCGAAGGCGCCGTGCGGTATACCTCGGACTTTGAAATCGTCCATCGCTACGTCTACGTGTTGATTCCGTTGTCCGGTGATCCTGTTCTCGTTTTCCCGCGCGAGGCACGCTGGATTGGCGACAAGAAGGCTCCGTTCGTTCGCGAGAAAGTTTGGGCGGAGATCCCTGGCAAATGGCTGCGCGAGGAAATCGAAAAGCGCCACTGGAAACGCGTAGCCGTCTATGGCATGGACTTCATCATGGCCGTGCGCGATTATCGCGAACTGCAAGGCCACACTTTCGAGCTGGTACCTTTTGATTTTCAATTCGACATGGCCCGCGCCGTCAAAAGCGAAGAAGAGCTCGAGGGTCTCCGCGACAGCATGGACATTATCCTCGATGGTTTCCAGGCGCTGCTCGCCGCTTACGAACCTGGAAAAACCGAAGCCGAAATCATGGCCCCCGCAGTCGAGCGTTTTTTCGCCCGCGGCGCTGGCCCGCGCATGATGAACATCGTCTTAAGCGGCACAAATGGCGAAGCCGAAGCGTTTTTCAAGGTTCCTTCGCTCCGCAAGGTCGGCTCTGACGACTTGTTGCTTTATTCGCTGGAGGTCACCGGAGCGGCCGGCTACTGGATTGAATTTTCCCGCGCACTCATCCGCGGCAAGATCAGCCCGCGCACGCAAGCGATGAGCGAAGTCTATCCGCACGCCATGGAAGCCGCGCGCGTCAGGATGCGCGACGGCATGCTCGCCAGCGAAGTCCACCAAGCCGCGGCCGACATTTTCAGCAAAGCTGGTTTTTCGCTCGGACACCTAACCGGACACTCCATCGGCATGACTATGATCGAATACCCGGCGATTGGCGCGAACACTCAGATCGAGCTGAAAGAAAACATGGTCCTCAGCTTTCATCCCCAAGTTGTTGATCAGGACGGACAAGTCTGCCTCTACACGCAAGACACCTACCGCGTGGGCAAAAACGAAGGCGAGTGTCTCGCGAATGTGCCGTGGCGTTTCTACACGGGGCTCGAAGCGCGGAAGACCGCATGAGCGTCAGGATTTGCATCGTCGGCTGTGGCGCCATCGGCAGCATCTTCGGCGCCCACCTCGCGCGTCTCTCCGATGTAGAAGTCCACGCGTACGATGTCTCACAAGAGCATGCCCGCGCCATCAACGAGCGCGGCCTGCGCATCAGCGGCGCCGCCGATTTCACTTCGCGCCTCCACGCGACGACCAATCCGAAAGAGATCCCTCTCTGCGAATTCGGGATCGTAGCCACCAAAAGCACGCACACGCGCCCTGCTATCGAGCAAACCGCTCACCTCTTCAGCGACTCCAGTACCGTCTGCTCCGTCCAAAACGGCGTCGGCAACGAAGAAATCCTCGCGAAATACGTGCGCTACGTCATTCGCGGCACCACCTTCCCCGCCGGTCACGTCATCGAACCCGGCCACGTAGGCTTCGACATCAATGGCGACACCTGGATCGGCCCTTTTGAACCAACGAACACTTCTTATTCGCGCGTCGAAAAACTTGCGGAGCTGCTGAATCGCGCAGGTCTGAAAGTCATTCCCCTGCAAGACGCCCGCGGCGCCCAGTGGACTAAGCTCATCTTCAACGCCTCCACAAATCCAGTCGGTGCGCTTACGCTGCTCCATCACGGCGCAGCGACCCGATTCGCTCCGACGGGCGCCCTGTTTAACGCTCTCATCTCCGAAGGTGAAGCCGTCGCCAAGGCTCTCGGCATCCAGCTCCATGGCGATCCCCGCGCTCTCGTCCAAAAAGGAGCAAATGCTCCCGGCAAGCACAAGGCCAGCATGCTGCAAGACATTTTCGCCAAGCGCCAAACCGAAGTCGACTTCATGAACGGCGCCATCGCCGACAGTGGCGAAAAACTCGGCGTGCCCACGCCGCTCAACCGCGCCCTATGGCAGCTCGTAAAAGGTTTGGAGCATTCCTGGAGCGATCCCGCCTAGGAAACCGCGAGCAGCGACGGCAAATCACGAACGGAGAAAAATCAAAGCAATGAGCATGCCCTTCAAAATCGGTGTGTTACAGCTCAGCATGGAGCCGCTGCAGGAAACCATTCGCATGGCGCAAGCCTGCGACGTTGCCGGCTTCGACACTTTCTGGCTCGCCGAGGCCTATCCGTGGTGGCGCAAGCATTCCATGGAGGCGCGCTCCTCCACCGCTGTCACGGCGATTGCCGCCCGCGAAACAAAACGCATCACCATCGGCTGGGGCATCATTTCTCCTTACACTCGCCACCCCGTGCAGATCGCCATGGAGGCTCGTGTCTTGCAGGAAGCCGCTGGTGAGGACCGTTTTCTTCTAGGCCTCGGCGCCTCAAAAATCTTCATGAAGGAAATCGGCGAGGGCGAAAAAGGCAAAGAAGTCGGCCCCGCCACCGTGATGCGCGAAAGCATCGAGATCATCGAAGCCATGCTCGCTGGCAATGAAGTCAAGTACGAGGGCAAAGCGTTTCAGGCTTTCGCCCCCGCGCTGAAATCCGATACGCACGTGCCCCGCTGGCGCGTCCCAATCTACGTCGGCGCGACCGGTCCAGCCCTTCAGCGCCTGGCTGGCTCGCATTCCGACGGCTTGCTCACCGCCAGCATCACCACGCCCAAATTCGTTCAATATTCCCGCAAGGTGATGGAAGAGGGTGCGCGTAAAGCAGGCAAAGATCCCGCCAACCTCGATCTGGGCTCGGTAATCGTCGGCAGCGTCGGAGAAGACCCGAAAACCGCTCGCGAAGGCGCCCGCGAAATGGCCGCCATGTACCTAGCGAACAAAGTGCAGAACATTCGCGGCTCCGCGGATACGCTCCTCGAATGCGCCGGTCTCACCCTCGACGAAATTCGTCCTATCGCCGACGCCATGGAGCAAGACGGGAGAAAGGCTGCGGCCCGCGCCGTGACCGATGCTGTTCTGCAAAAAGTGTGCCCCATCGCAGGCAACCCGTCGCAGTGCATTGAACGACTAGAGGAGTATCGCGCTTCCGGCTGCACGCACATCATGCTGGAGCTGTGGGGAGACGACCGCCTCGAGCAGGCCCGCCTCTTCGGTGAAAAGGTATTGCCGCACTTCAAAGGGAAATAATCGGCGCGAAGGTCTAAGCCGATGCCGCGCGTTTTACACGCTCGGTGATTGCGCGGAACTCGTTGTCTGTAACCAGTCCGCGTTTTTCGGTCCCCGCCCGCTTCACGGCTGCCAGCGCCGCCTGCTGCTCCTCCGCGGTCAGCGAGATGCCCAACTCCTTCGCCTTGATCGCGATGCTGTCGATACCGCTCTTTTTCCCAAGTACAATCGCGCGCGTCGCTCCAACCAGCTCTGCCGAAAACGGCTCAATCGCTTCCGGAATATGAAACTGGCTCGCCACCGCCCCGCTTTCCCGCATGAATAAATTTTCGCCGACCACCGGCTTCCACGGCTCGAGCTCATGCCCCGCTGCACGGCGGACCAATTTCGAAACTTCTCGAATATTCGTCAAGTTTAGCCTCACGGGCACACCGTAAAGTCCCGTAAGGGCCATCGCCACTTCCCCGATGTCCGCGTTTCCCGCGCGCTCTCCCATCCCATTTATCGTCCCCTGAATCCATTCCGCGCCGCCTCGCACTGCCGCCACCGCGCAAGCCGTCGCCATCCCAAAATCATTGTGCCCATGAAAATGCAGCGGAACTTGCGCACCAACCCACTCCCGCACTTGCCTCACCAAAAACTCTACAGCCTCGGGACCGCACGCGCCGATCGTATCCACCACGACTAACTCTTCTGCGCCGGCATCTAGCGCACAACGATAAAAATCGCGCAGCACTTCCAAGTCCGTGCGCGTGCCGTCCACCGTGAAAAACGCCACGGTGACTCCATTCTTTCGCGCGTAACTGATCGCCTCTGCCGCGCGCCGCTTCGCCTCCTCCACACTCAAGCCATAAGCCTTCAGCTTGATCGCGCTCGTCGGCGTTTCTATAACCGTCGCACGCGCGCCCAACCGAAGCAACTCATCGATGTCAGCTTTCAGCGCGCGCCCAAATCCCCAAATCTCCGCCTTTAAGCCGGCCTTCGCGATCAGCCCAAACGCCTCTGCATCATCGGCGGAAACTCGCGGAAAGCCCGCTTCAATCCGTCCGACACCCAAGCTATCGAGCCCGTGCGCGATCTCCAGCTTCTGCTGCGGCGTCAGCACTACGCCAACGCTCTGCTCCCCATCCCGCAGCGTCGTGTCGTAAAACTGTACAGCGCGCCCCGGAACGAAACCCTTCCGCACCTCTGGCCTGCTGTTCAACTCGCTGACCCAAACGCCGTCTTGTCCCATCCGCGCGCTCATTGCTCCACGCTCAATCACGCAGCCGCCGCAGACTTCCCGCCGTGCTTCTCTTTATACGAAACCACCGGGTTCCGCAGCACGCCAATCTTCTCAATCTCGCATTCCACCACGTCCCCTGGCTTCAGATACAGGGACTTCGGGTCGCCGCTGAACGCCGCCACTCCAGAAACCGTTCCGGTCGATAGCACATCGCCCGCCGAATATCCCATCGGCGAATAATGCGCGATGATCTCCGGCACCGTCACCGACATTTTGCTCGAATGCGACTGCTGCCGCACTTTCCCATTCACCCGCAGCTCCATCGCCAAATTATTCGGGTTCGGTATCTCGTCCGCCGTCACGATGTGCGGCCCCAGCGGGCAAAACGTATCAATCCCCTTGCAAAAGCTGAACACGCCCGACTTCATTTCCGTCCGCTGGATATCCCGCGCCGTAATATCGTTAAAAATTACATACCCGCCGATGTACTCGCCCGCGCGCTCCGCCGAGAAATGTTTCCCGGTCTTTTTCATCACCACCGCAAGCTCCAGCTCATAGTCCAGTTCTTCTGTCAGGTGTTCGGGATAGACGATCGCTTCCTCCGGCCCGATAATGGCGTCTACATTCTGAAAGAACACGATCCACGGCAGCACCGGGTGCGAAAATCCCGCCTTCTGCGCCTCCGTATGGTGCTCGCGAAAATTTCCCGCCGTGTGAAAAAACTTCTTTGGAGCAATCGGCGCCTTGATCTGAACTGCATCTCTGCTGAACATGATCGCTTCGCCCGACGGACCTGCTGTCTTCCGCCCTTCCTTCACAGCGTAGTCCAGCGCTGTCCGCGCCGCATCCAGCCCGCGGTCGCCATTCTCGAAAAGTCTCCGCATCTCCGCTGGCACGCGCGCGTCCGCCAGCGCGTAAAACGCGCCCTCTCGCTCGACATTCCGCAGATACAGCGCGTACGCCGCATTCAGATCGACGATGCTTCCGTCCGCGGCCGCAGCTCCGACGCGATCTCCGCGTCCCGAATGATGGAACGTAACCAGCTTCATGCCTTCAGCCTCGCTTGATTCATTCGCCCACGGATGTTACCAAAGCACACAGTTCCAGTCACGGCTGCTACAGTCGACGCCGCCCCGCACCTATACTAAACTCATTGCTGCACTCCCCCCGAACGGGCCTGTAGCTCAGCTGGTTAGAGCAGCGGACTCATAATCCGTTGGTCGTAGGTTCGAATCCTACCGGGCCCACCACAACGCCAAGGTCCGGCCCGGACACATAGGTAACAGAACGTACCGGCTACATGGGTAACACTTTGGGGCCAAACGGATTGTCGAG